>Ga0164290_1000145_pt1 | contig 267722 bp, 222 predicted proteins | sample Micstemetagenome_FD_108782 | JGI IMG/M metagenome (GOLD analysis project Ga0164290, IMG submission 108782) | Contaminated culture microbial community from soil near Moab, Utah, USA - Microcoleus steenstrupii SON62 (Illumina Assembly) | ecosystem: Environmental > Terrestrial > Soil > Soil crust... | reverse complement strand
TCGGGGCGGCTGTCGTTGTCGAGGTCGGCGAGGGTGACCGAGCCGAACTGGACGCGGCCCTGGCCGAGGACGGCGGGGAAGCCCGCCCGTTGGCCCTGGACCGCCGCCAGCTCTTGCGCGGCCGCCGGGGAACCGGTCGCGCCGACAAGGATGATGCAGCAGCATACGAGCATGGCAAGCAGGTTGTGTCGCGACATGGAGCGAGCTCTCCTTTCGTCCGCTGTGGCACAGTCCGCGCGGATCGAGCCATTTTACCTAATTTAACGGGTTGGAAAACGTATCTTTTCCTGAGACGATCCGGAACGGATCAGGCCGCCGGCCGCCGGCCTGATCCTTGATACAATGCCATCGCCCGTTACGCCGTCGGAAAGGGCGAACGGGCAGAAGAACCGCACCGGAAAGGACCCCCATGGAGTCGAACGAGGAGCTGCGCCGCATCCACGATGAGGATCAGGCCGACCGGCGGGGCCAGGTGCACCCCGATATTTGGGCCCGTGACCGGGCTCGGCGCGGGCGGGTCGAGGAGCTGTTCGCGGCCGGCGCCATTCGCACCGCCGAGGACCACCTGCACGCCGCGCTGGTCTTTCAGCACGGCGACCGCTTGGAGCACTACTGGCAGGCCCACGAGCTGGCCATGCGCGCCGTGGAGCTCGGCCACGGGCCGCCGGCCCGCTGGCTCGCCGCCGCCAGCTACGACCGCTGGCTGATGCACCAGGGCCTGCCGCAGAAGTTCGGCACCCAGTACCGCATGGCCGGCGCCCGCTACGTGCTCCACGAGGTCGACCCGCTCACCAGCGACGCGGACCGGGCCCGCTGGGACGTGCCGCCGCTGGCCCAGGCCGAGGCGATCGCCGAGGAGCTGAACCGCCAGGCCGAGGCCGAGCTGAGCGGGGCCGGCCGGGGCGAGGAGCTGCCCGACACGATCGCCGCGATCGACCTGCCGGACCTGCGGGTGGCCCTCGTCTCGATCAGCCCCGAGGAGGCTATCCACATGCCCTCGGCTATGCCGGCGCCCGAGCCCCTGGACGACGAGCTGCACCCGCTCCCGGCCTATCTGCCCCCCGGCCTGGAGCTGCGCCGGCTGGGCGAGGGCTACTGCGCGGTCGACCCGTCCGGCCAGTTTCAGGTCACCTGGATCGAGCTGCTGCTCCCCGCCGGGCACACGCTGCACCTGGTGTGGAATCTCGCCGAGGGCGACCCGCCCGAGCTCACGAGCCTGGAGGCGGGCGGCCGCAAGGCGGCCTTTGTGGCTCGGGCCTGGAGCGCGGTGAGCGCCGAGCGCCTCCCCTTGATCGCCCTGCGCGCCGGCCCCGACACCTGCTGGCTGGTCAGCGGCCGGCTCGCGCAGGCCGAGCTGCTCGCGGTGGCCGCGAGCCTCCCCTCGGGGGCCTGAAACGCCTGGCGGCGAATCAAAAGCGGGCGGGGGCGACAGATCGCCCCCGCCCGCGCCGTCGTGCGCTCGGGCTACCGCCGGATGAGGATCGGCAGGTAGATCCGGGTGGTCGCCGCGAGGGACTCGCCGGTGTCGCCGTCGACCGCCAGGGGCGCGGCGGGGGCCCCGAGCTCCATCTCGCCCAGGTTCTCCTCGGTGACGGCCATCGCCATCGGCTCGACGGTGGCCGGGGCCGCGGCCGGCGCGCTGGCGACCAGCTCTGCGCCCTCGGCGGGGGCCTTAAACGGGCCGGTGGAGGCACCGGTGCCGGCGCTGCTGTTGCCGATCACCCGCCAGCTCATGTCGGCCACCGTGGTCAGGCCGCGGCTGCCCTGCCGCACGGCGCCGTTCATGAACCAGATCGTGTTGGCGCCGGTGCTCATATTGCGCCACAGGATGTCGGCCTTGCGGTCGCCATTGAAGTCGCCGTCATGGGCGACCTGCCAGTTCGGGTCGTCGACGCGCAGGATGGACAGGGCCGAGATCGCGGTGCCGTTCATAAACCACATGCTGTTGGCGCCGGTGCTGGCGTTGCGCCACAGAATGTCCGAGCGGTTATCGCCGTTGAAGTCGCCGGTGCCGGCGATGCGCCAGCTCAGGTCGGGCACGCCGCGGATGCTCGACCTGGTCGCCGCGGAGCCGTTCATGAACCAGATCGTGTTGGCGCCGGTGGAGCTGTTGCGCCACAGAATGTCGGCCCGGCTGTCGCCGTTGAAGTCGCCGGTGCCGATGATCTGCCAGTTCTGGTCGGCCACGCCGCCGATGCTGGTGCTGGCCACGCCCCCCGTGCTGTTGGTGATCCAGACGGTGTTGGCGCCGCTGGTGGCGTGACGCCACAGAATGTCCGAGCGCCCGTCGCCGTTGAAGTCGCCGGTGCCGACGACGCGCCAGTTGGCGTCGTTCACGGCGGGCAGGCTGCGGGCGGTGCTGCTGGCGCTGTTCATCAGCCAGGTCGTGTTGGCCCCGGTCGACATATTGCGCCAGAGCAGGTCGGCGCGGCGGTCGCCGTTGAAGTCGCCGGTGCCGACGATGCGCCAGTTCTGGTCGGCCACGCGGGTCATGCCGGCCGAGGTCACATTCCCGTTGTCGACCATCCAGAGCGTGTTGGCGCCGGTGGTGTTGTTGCGCCAGACGATGTCGGAGCGGCTATCGCCGTTCAGGTCGAAGCGCGTGCGGGCGCCGGGCGGCGGCGGGGGCGGGTTGGTGCCGGGCTGGCCGAGCCACAGCCGGCCCATGCCGAAGAGCGTGTCCTTGCCGGCGGCGCCCATATCGATCGCGCGGCCGGTGAGGAAGCTGGCGATCTGCGACTGGGTGAAGCTCGGGTTGGCGCCGCGCACCAGGGCCGCCGCGCCGGCGACGTGGGGCGTGGCCGAGGAGGTGCCGTTGAACTTGCGGCCGGGCGTGGTGCCGTAGGCCCGGGTGTTCACATTGGCGAAGGCCGCGATGTCGGGCTTGACGATGCCGCCGGTCAGGTCGCCGCCGGGGCCGAGGGCCGGGCCCTCGGAGCTGTAGCGCTCCTGCGGGAACGGCGCCGTCGAGTCCAGGGCGGCCACCGTGATCACATTGGGCGAGGCGGCCTGGTCGGTCATGCTGCGGGCGTACGTCGGGAACTCCAGCCGCCAGCCGCCGATCGTGAACAGGTCCAGGTTCGCCGGCCGGTTGATCGAGAAGGCCTGCACGGCGAAGCCGTAGGCCGCCGGGCCGCCCGCGGTGGTCGCGACGACCACCTCGAACGGGCGCTGGCCGGCGCCGCCGTTCTGCACATCATCCGAGGAGGCGATCGACTCCCAGCCGCTGCCGTCGTTGCGGAACAGGATCAGGTCGAAGTCCTGGTTGACCGGCGCGGACCAGTTGTTCCAGCGCAAGCTGGCGCCCACCGTGAAGCCGTCGGGGAGGACCGAGCAGGTGCCGCCGGTGGCGCCGAGGCAGTTGATCTCGTTGTTCGGGGAAACCTCGAGGAACTTATCGCCGTCGGCGTCGACGTTGGGGCCGCCCCAGTGCTGCTCGCGCTGGTTGCCCGCCGCCGTCGCCCAGAAGACCCCGGCGTTGTTGGCCTGCGTCACCAGGCTGGTGAAGCTGTTGTTGCCGTCGCCGGCCGTCTGGCCGTTGGTGCCGATCGAGCTGGAGATGATGTGGGCGCCCTGGCTGATCGCGAAGGTGGCCGCCTCCTCCACGTCGATGTTGGTGGCGATGCGCAGCAGCAGCAGCGAGACGCCGGGCGCCATGTCGTACACGATCTCGGCGCAGGCGGTGCCGTGCGGGCCGCCGTCGCTGACGGTGCCGGTGTCGGCGAAGTTCTGGGCCACCACGTTCGCCGGCAGGTCGCTGCCGAGCAGATCCGCGTAGCCCTCGAAGCCGACGTCGATCACGGCGACCTTGATGTTGTTGCCGCGCTGCCCGGCGCTGTGCCAGGCGTTCGCGTTCGTCACAGCCACGCCCTCCGAGTCCAGCTGGCCAACCTGGAGGTCGCCCATCGGCTCGAAGTAGACCGGCCGGCGGATGAACTGCACCGCCTGGTCGTTCGCCAGGCTCATCAGCGCGCTGACCGGGACGAAGCCCTGGATGGTCGTCTTGTCGGCGCTCGCCTTGGTGACCTCGCCGCCGGCGCCGAGCACAGCCGCGCTGGCCGCGGCAACCTGCGCCGGGTCGACCGTGATCTGGACCTGCACGCTGTCACCCTTGGTGACAAGGCCGCCCTTCTCGGCCTCGGCCGCGAGGCCGGGGCCGCTCTTGGTGGCAAGGCTGGCGAGGGCGCTGTCGAGCTTGACGTCGGCCTTTGTGCGGCTTTGCAGCCACGCGCCGCCGTCGATATCCCCGCCCAGCGCCGCCCCCACGGCCTGGGTAGGCCTGGCGCCGGCCGTCCCTGCGACAAGCACCACCGCAAACACCATCAGGATCCGAGCCACCCTCCGACTGAGATGCTTCATCGTCTCGCTTCCTCTGCAACGTGTTAGATGTGACCTACGAGGTTGTGGTGTGACCTGCTAGATAGACGCACGAGGGTGCGTAGTGGTTATGGCGGATCGAGCCGAAGTGACTCGGGGCGGCGCACGGCGAGCACCGCCGGGTCGTCGGCCAGGGCGCACAGCTGGTCGAGCGGCACGAGGGCCTGGGCCACGTCGCCGGACTGGCCGCTCACGGCCGCGCCGTACTGCGCGAGCCGCCGCACATCCGCCGGCGCGATCGTGATCAGGGCGAGCGCGCGGCCGTTCTCCAGGGGGATGTCGAGCGCGCGGGCGCGGGCCTCCGGGTCGTCGGCGGTGGACAGCTCAAGCAGGGCCCGGTCCAGCCGGGGGCAGGCGGGGTTGGCGCTGGGCTTCTCGGAAAGGCTCGCGGCGGACGGGGCTTCGCGCCCCGACGGGGTGGGGGGCGGCGCGCCGGCCGGGCCGGGCGCGGGGCGGGCGCAGGCGGCGAGCAGGCATAGCACGAGAACGAGGACGGGGAGTGGGCGCACGGGAAGAACCTGTCCTCTCTCGACATCGGGGCAGAGCGGTGCCTCGCTCAGGCGAGGACACCCCGTGCCGGGCGAGAGCTGCTGTGTGGAACCTGCGACCGTGTGCGCGGGGCAGGCGCACAGGTTGTGGCTTTCGGTGGTCGGATTGTAGGGCGAGCGGCTACGACTGTCAATAGAAAAATGGTTACGGCCCCGGATCCTCGCCCCCGGGCTCCAGGGCGTACAGCCGCTCGGGCCGCAGCCTGATATGCAGCAGCGCGCCGGGCGGTTCAGAAAGGTCGTCGAGCTCGAAGGCGAGCTGGAGCCCGGCGGCGTGCTCGACCTCGACGCGGTAGCTGCCGCCGCGGAACTGCTGGCCGACGAGGCGCGCCGCGATCGTGTTCGGGGCGTCGAGGGGGCCGGCGCGCTCGGCGGCGTCGGGTGGGAGGACGAGCAGGGCCGGGGCGCCGGCGGCGAGGGCGGGCGTGGCCGCACAGCGCAGGGGGCCGAGAACCGTCTCGGCCAGGCCATCGCCGCGGTAGACGGCCGGCAGGAGGTTGCGCATGCCGAGAAAGCGCGCCGCCCAGGGCGTGGCCGGCCGGCGGTAGATCGCGACGGGCGGCCCGGCCTGCTCGACCCGCCCGGCGCGCATGAGCACCACCTGGTCGGCCAGAGCCAGGGCCTCGCCCTGGTCGTGGGTGACGTACAGGGCCGTCGCGCCGACGCGGCGCAGGATGGCCTGGAGCTCTCCCTGGAGCCGCTCGCGCAGCTCGCGGTCGAGGGCGGCCAGGGGCTCGTCGAGCATAAGCAGGCGCGGGCCGGGGGCCAGGCTGCGCGCCAGGGCCACCCGCTGGCGCTCGCCGCCCGACAGCTCGTAGACCCGCCGCCGGCCGTAGCCGGCCATCCCCACCAGCTCCAGCATCTCGGCCACCCGCGCGGCCACGGCGGCCCGGTCGAGGTCGCGCCCGCGCAGCCCGAAGGCCACGTTCGCCGCGACGTCGAGGTGGGGGAACAGCGCGTAGTCCTGGAACATCAGCCCGAAGCCGCGCCGGTGCGGCGGCACCCCGTCGACCGGCGCGCCGGCGAAGCGCACCGCCCCCGCGTCGGCCCGCTCCAGCCCGGCCACGATCCGCAGCAGCGTCGTCTTTCCGCACCCCGACGGCCCGAGCAGCGCCGCGGTCGACCCCGCGGGGACGCTCAGGCTGACCCCGCGCAGCACCGGCGCCCCCTCGTAGGATTTGGTGATCTGCTCGACGTCGAGGGTCATGGGGCGCCTTTCGCGGCTATGGCTCGCGCCGGAGCCGCCGGTAGGCCTCGATCGCCGCCTGCTGGCTGGTCCACTTCAGGGGCGGGAGCTGGTCGAGAGGGACGACCATCGTGGCGCGGCCCTCGTCGCTGCCGGTGAGGGCGCCGCCGACGGCGCGGGCGACGAAGCCGAGCACGAGGTAGAACAGCCGGGGGTCGCCGTAGCTGGGGCCGTGGGTGTAGCTGAGGAAGCGCGGCTCGGCGAGGCGCAGGCCCGTCTCCTCCTCGCCCTCGCGGAGCGCAGCGTCGGCCGGGTCCTCGCCGTACTCGGCGTGGCCGATCGGCAGGTGCCAGATCCCGCGGTCGGGGTCGATGTCGCGCTGCACCAGCACGATCCCATTCTCGTGCTCGATCACCACGGTGGCGGCCAGATTCGGCAGCGGGTAGTGGATCCAGCCGCAGGCGGGGCAGCGCTGGCGCTGCATCCCGAACAAGGGCACGACGACGAGCTCGGCGGCGCAGCGCGGGCAGAAGCGGATCTGGTAGCGCTCGGGGTAGTCGGCGATTGTGGGGAGGTTCATGGGTTACAGCAGCAGCTTGCGCACGTCGGCCACGGTCGCCGCGTAGGCGAAGGGCTCGGCGGCGCGCAGGAGGTTGGGGGGGCCATAGCCGTAGCCGACGGCGATGCAGGGGAGGTCGTTGGCGCGGGCGCCGAGGATGTCGAAGGTGGTGTCGCCCACCATCACGGCGCGGGCCCGGTCGGCGCCGAGAACGGGGAGCAGGCCGGCGATCACCTCGGCCTTGTGGGCGGTGTCGCTCGGCTCGGGAGCCGCCACGGCCTCGAAGAAGTGCAGCAGCCCGAAGTGGGCCAGGATGCCCTCGGCCGGGCCGCGAATCTTCGAGGTGGCGACGAACAGGCGCGTGCCGGCGGCGCGCAGGTTCTCCAGCAGCTCGATCACCCCCGGGTACAGCACGTTCTCGTACATCCCGATTGTGCCGTAGCGCTCGCGGTAGAAGGCGACGGCGGCGGCGGCCAGGGCCTCGTCGCCGAGGTGGGCGCGAAACGAGTCGCGCAGGGGCGGGCCGATCCATGCCCGCAGGGCATCGTCGTCGGGGGTGGGGCGGCCGATCCGCTCGAAGGCATAGGCGGCGCTGCGGGTGATCCCCTCGAAGGGGTCGGTGAGCGTGCCGTCGAGGTCGAACAGCACGGCGGCGAAGCGGGGCTGGCTCATGGCCGGCCACTATACCACCCATTTTTCCAGGTGCCAACCCCGGCGACGGGAGGTGAAAAGTGCTATACTTTTCTTTGTCCCCCGGCACACCGTCATCGGGCGCGCCCCGCGCCCACGCCCCCGGCTTCGGATCCCCCCGAAGGCAGCCGCTCAACGCTCGCAAGAAAGGCAACGCCCGAAGATGCTCAACTCTATCAGCGACGTCCGCGACATGCTGGGCACGCAGCAGTATATCGCCTCCGACGAGATCAGCACCGCCATGTTCCTCGCCGACAAGCTCGGCAAGCCGCTGCTCGCCGAGGGCCCGGCCGGCGTCGGCAAGACGGAGCTCGCCAAGTCGTGGGCCGCGGCCAACGGCCGCGAGCTGATCCGGCTCCAGTGCTACGAGGGCCTCGACGAGACAAAGGCGCTCTACGAGTGGGAGTACGCCAAGCAGCTCCTGTACACCCAGCTCCTGCGCGAAAAGCTGTCCGACCTGCTCGGCAACGCCGCGTCGCTGCGCGAGGCCGCCGACCGGCTGGCCGGCGAGGAGGACGTGTTCTTCTCCCAGCGCTTCCTGCTGCCCCGCCCGCTGCTCAAGGCGATCACCAGCGACAAGCCGGTGGTGCTGCTGATCGACGAGATCGACCGCGCCGACGCCGAGTTCGAAGCCTTTCTGCTCGAAGTCCTGTCCGACTTCCAGGTCAGCATTCCCGAGATGGGCACGATGAAGGCCAAGCACATCCCCACTGTGCTGCTCACCTCGAACAACACCCGCGAGCTATCCGAGGCGCTCAAGCGGCGCTGCCTGTACCTGTTCATCGACTACCCCGACTTGGAGGCCGAGCTGCGCGTCGTCCAGCTCAAGGTGCCCGGCCTCGCCCCGCGCCTGGCCAAGGAGGCGGTCGGCATGGTTCAGCGCCTGCGCGGCATGGACCTCAAGAAGCATCCCTCGGTCAGCGAAACGCTCGACTGGGCCCGCGCGCTCGTCGAGCTGAACGCCAAGCAGCTCGACAAGGCCACCCTCGACACCACCCTGAGCGTGCTGCTCAAGTACGAGAGCGACCTCCAGCGGGCCAAGCGCGCTATTAGCGGCCCCGAGCGCGGCGAGCGCCCGGAGCGCGGCGAGCGCCCCGACCGCGGCGACCGCAATGACCGGCGCGGCGGCTACCGCGGCGGCGAGTGGAATAACTAGGGGCAGCCATGGAACGACGGATCACTGAGTTTATCGCCGGCCTGCGCGCCGCCGGCGTGCGGGTCAGCCTCGCCGAGAGCGCCGACGCCATGCGCGCGATCGAGGCCGCCGGCATCACCGACAAGGACCACTTCCGCCTCGCCATGCAGGCGGCCCTGATCAAGGACCGCCAGGACTTCGACACCTTCGCCGAGCTGTTCCCGCGCTACTTCGGCCACGGCGAGCCGCCGCCCATGCAGCAGCCCGGCGGCGGCCAGCTCAGCGAGGAGGAGCTGCAGCAGCTCATGGAGCAGCTGCGGGAGATGCTGGCGCAGATGACGCCCCAGCAGCTCGCCCAGCTGTTCCGCTCCATGATGCTCGGCCAGCCCATGCCCGGCCAGCAGATCCGGGCCATGCTGGACCAGAACGGCCCGCCGCAGATGACCAATCCGCGCTACCAGGAGTGGATGACGCGCCAGGCCCTGCGCGAGCTCCAGTTCAACAAGCTCAACCAGGCCCTGCGCGAGCTGCTGGAGCAGCTGCGCGCCGAGGGCATGAGCGAGGAGGCGCTCCAAGCGATCGAGCAGGCCGCCCGCGAGAACCAGCAGGCCCTCGCCGAGCAGATCGGCCAGCAGGTCGGCCAGCAGATGGCCGACCAGGCCCGCGGCGAGGGCCAGGCCCGCCCGCGCGCCCCCGCCGAGTCCGAGCTGATGGACCGCCCCTTCGAGCAGCTCGACGACCGCGACGCCCAGGACATGCGCCGCGTGGTCGACCGGCTCGCCGCCCGCCTGCGCACCCGCCTGGCCCTGCGGCAGCGCCGCGGCAAGACCGGCACCCTCGACGCCAAGGCCACCATCAGGGCCAACCAGCGCTTCGGTGGCGTGCCCATGCAGGTGCGCCACCGCAAGCGCCACCAGAAGCCCAAGCTGCTCGTCTTCTGCGACCGGAGCGTCAGCACCCAGCACGTGATGACCTTTATGCTGCTGATGCTGTACTCGCTCCATGACCAGATCAGCCGCACCCGCTCGTTCGCCTTTATCGACCGGCTCCACGATATGAGCATCTACTTCGCCGAGTCGCGGCCCGAGCAGGCGATCGCGCAGATCATGCAGAACATCCGCCCCACCCGCAGCTACAGCACGGACCTGGGAGCGGCCCTGCGCGACTTCACCCAGCACCACCTCGGCCTGGTCGACCACCGCACCACGGTGATCGTGCTCGGCGACGCGCGCAACAACGAGAACGACCCCAACCTCGCCGCCTTCGACCAGATCCGCCGCCGCGCCCGCCGCGTGATCTGGTTCAACCCCGAGCCCAGCTTCATGTGGGGCCAGTACGACCCCGGCTCCCTCAGCAGCGACATGTGGCACTACGCCCCCATGTGCGATGGCCTCCACGAAGTCCGCACGCTGCGCCAGCTCGCCGACGCGATCGACCGACTGTTCGTGCGGTTTTAGGAACAACGGAACAAAGGAACAGAGCGCCTGGTTCCTCTGTTCCTTTGTTCTTCTGCCCTGCGTTGACTCGCCGCGGCCAAACTGCTATACTGATTGTTGATTGAAATTGTCAGGTATTGCAGGATGGAGCGACGATGCGCATCTCGAGCAAGGGGGATTACGGCCTGCGGGCGCTGTTCGACCTGGCGCAGCGGTATGGCGAGGGCCCGGTGCAGAGCGACGACATCGCGACACGGCAGGGCATCCCCGTCAACTACCTGAACCAGCTGTTGATCACGATGCGCCGGGCCGGGCTGATCGAAAGCCTGCGCGGCCCCCAGGGCGGGCACCTGCTGGCCCGCCGCCCCGACACGATCACCATGCTCGACGTGCTTTCCGCCCTGGAGGGGCCGCTCCTGCCCGCCGACCACAGCCGCGACGACCTGGAGCCGAGCCAGCCCGAGGACCACGAGCTGGTGGACGACCTGTGGGGCGAGCTGCGCAGCGAGATCGGCAAGGTGTTCAGCGCGATCACCCTCGACGACCTGTGCCAGCGCAAGCGCCAGCGCTCGGGCGACGTGATGTACTATATCTAGCCCCGTTCCCTCGCCACGCACACCAGAAGCGCCGGACATCGCCATGCGCGACGTCCGGCGCTTTCTCATGCGGTTCTCGGCCCTGGCTCGCCCAACCGACAGCGCTACAGCACGAGGCCCTGCGCCTCCAGCCAGAAGCGCAGCCAGGACATGGTGGCGAGGATGACCAGGGTCGGCACGATGGCGACCGTGGCGGGACGGGCGAGCTGGCGCAGGCTCGACACCTTGCCCTCGTAGCCCATGAACAGGCTGGTGAGCAGCAGGGCCACCAGGTACAGCACGCCCGTGATCCCGAAGAAGGCCAGAAAGGCCAGGGGCCAGAACATCAGCCCGAGGTTGCCGTAGATCGCGGCCAGGGCGAGCAGATCGATCAGCAGAATGCCGGCGAGCTCCCACCAGCGGGCGAGCACGCGCTGGCCGTGGTCGACGTCGCGGCGCAGCGTGAGGTTGAGCACGAGGTGGAGCATGACGGCGACGCTCACGCCCATGCCCATGCCGGTGAGGGTGCGCAGCCAGTTCTGCGGCGTGTACAGGTGCGGCTGGCCGACGTCGAGCAGCAGCGAGTTGAAGCCGTCGACGGCCATGACCCCGACAAAGGCGAGCAGCAGGGCGCTGATCGGCCAGGTCGGGATGCGCCCGGCGCGCCCGCGCCCGATCGCGTACAGGTAGATCAGGGTGAGCATGAAGCTCATATAGATCCCGCTGTTGCGGGCGCAGAGCGGGAACTGCAGCCCACCCATGAGCACGTTGTGCTGCTGCGCGCAGACGCCATGGACGACGGCGTACATCTTCCACTCCAGGGGGGCGCCGGGCGAGAAAAGCAGGGCCAGGAGCAGCACGCCGGCGGCGCTCGCGAACAGCCAGCGCCAGGGCGTTTCGCGGCGGGCGCGGCCGCTGGTCGCATCGTCGGCGGCGGCCTGGGCCTCGGCCTTGCGCTCGGCGATCTGCTGGCGGGCCAGGCGCAGGATCTCGTCGGTGGTGGGCTGGTCGCTCATCGGAGTGCCTCGGAAAGCTCGGCGAGCCGGGCCGGCGTCAGGGCGCCGAGCTGGCGCGTCGCGATCGTCCCGTCGCTATTGATAAAGTAGGTGATAGGCAGGTTGGTGATCCCGTAGCGGTCGCCGATGTCGCCGGCGATGTTGGTGATCAGCGGGAAGCCGACGGGGACCCGGTTGGAAAAGCGGGCGATCGCGTCGTACGTCTCGTTGCGGTTGACGGCGAGCACCGCCAAGCGGCCGCCCGACTCGTCGGCGGCGCGCTGGAGCTCGGGCATCTCCGCCACGCAGGGCAGGCACCAGGTGGCCCAGAAGTTCAGGATCACCGGGGTGCCGCGCAGGTCGCTCAGGCGGGCGGTGGTGCCGTCGGCCAGGGTGTAGCTGAAGTCGGGGGCCGCGTCGCCAACGGCGGGCCGGCCCTCGCCCACGTCGATCACGGCGCTTTCAACGGCGATCACGCTGCCGGGGGCGGGAGTTGCCGGATCAAGGCTGGCCGGCGCGTCGGGGCGGGCGCAGGCGGCGAGCAGCGCGGCGAGGGCGAGTAGCAGGGCGAGCTGGCGTGCGAAAGGGCGCATACCCGTATTCTACCACGGCGGGCCGGCCGGGAGTGGTACGCGCCCCCGCGGTCAGGTCAATAGTGGATCGAGACCGTCGTGCCGATGTCGGCCCACTCGTACAGCCACTGGGCGTCGTCGATGCGCAGGTTGATGCAGCCGTGGGACATGCGGGCGCCGCTGCCGTGGGCGTCGTGCCAGTAGGTGCCGTGGAGGGCGACGCCGCCGACGACATACTGGACCCAGGGGATGTGGGGCACGTACCAGCTTTCGCCGCCCATGCTGCCGAACATGTCCTGCATGGGGAGGCGGTAGTAGATCGCGTACTCGCCCGTGGGGGTGTTGAAGCCGTCGCGGCCGGTGGCCACCGGCGCCGAGTAGACCAGCAGGTCGCCCTCGTAGGCGTGGAGCCACTGCTGGGTCAGGTCGACGTCGATGTGGCGGTTGAAGATCGCCGGGTTCCAGGTGGCCGTGCCGGGGAGCTGGGCCACGGCGGCGGTGCTCACGCCGCGCAGCGCGGCGAGCTGCCGGCCGATGTCGGCCAGGCGCACCTCGAAGAGCGTGTTCAGGTTGAAGCCGTTGGCCGCCTCCGCGCTGCGGAAGAAGCCGTCCATGTCGTCGGGGTTGTACTCCATCTTGGCGCGCTCGAAGTACTGGACCTGGCGCCCGTTCTCGCTCACCACCTCGCTGAGCGGGTAGCCGAAGATCGGCAGGCCGCCGCGCCGGTTCCAGTAGCGCTGGAACTCGCCCCACAGGCTGTGGCGCGTTTCGGGGAAGTAGGCCGCGCCGTTCTGCGGGTCGTCGATGCCGGGGGGGAGGCCCTGGATCTGCAGCAGCTCCTGGCCAGCCAGGCCGACCTGCACCTGCTGGGTGGCCGGGTCGTACTCCAGGCGGGCGCGCTCGAAGTACTGCACGATCCGGCCGGCCTCCACGACCTCCTCGGTGATCGGGTAGCCGAAGATCAGCACTTGGCCGTTGGCCCGCCAGAAGTCGAGAAAGCCGGTGCGGTTGCTCAGGTGGTGGCCCGTCTCGGCGAAGAACAGCGTGCGCAGGCTCGGCAGCGCCGACAGGTCGGCGGCGCCGATCTCGCGGGCGGCGGCGGCCTGGCTCGCCGTGGCGGCGGCGCTGTGGGCGGCCACGCTGGCCCGGGCCAGCGTTTCGCTCAGCGGCGGGGCGAAGTCGGCCTGGGGGCGGGCCTCGGTGGGGCGGGCGACCAACGCCCCCACGGCGACCACGAGGGCCACCAGGGCGAGGGCGAACAGGGTGCTCAGGCGGCGGGAGCTCATGCGGACCTCGCTGCGAACATCTGCGCGGCGACCTTTACAGGGTCATCGGCCATGAACGGTATTATATGCAGAAAAGAACGCCGCGTATAGGGCCAAATTCCACCAGCCCTGTAAAAATTTCCTTACGGCGCGGCGTTGAAACTGGCCGTGCTATAATTTTGACGTATTAACCACCTGAGCCGTTCCGACGCGCCGGCCCCGCCCCGGCGCCGCCTCAACGAAGGAGGGCCGCCCGATGGAGCGAACGATCCGCGTCCTCGTCGCCAAGCCGGGGCTCGACGGGCACGACCGCGGCGCCAAGGTGATCGCCCGGGCTCTGCGCGACGCCGGCATGGAGGTGATCTACACCGGCCTCCAGCAGACCCCCCAGATGATCGTCGAGGCCGCGCTACAGGAGGACGTCGACGTGATCGGCCTGTCCATCCTGTCCGGCGCCCACATGACCCTGCTGCCCAAGATCACGCAGCTGCTCCGCGAGCACACCATGGACGACGTCCTGGTCGTGGCCGGCGGGATCATCTCCGACGAGGACGCCGCTGTTCTCAAGGCTCAGCACGGGGTCGCCGCCGTGTTCGGTCCCGGCGCCTCGACCCAGGATATCATCAAGTTCATCCGCGAGAACGCCGGCGTCGCCCGCGACTAGCGCGAGAACCGCAAAGGCGCAAAGGCGCAGAGGGCCTGTGCTGCCCTACGCCTCTGCGCCTCTGCGATACAACAGCCGTGAACACATCTGACCTGACCCCCCGCCTGCGCGATGGCGACCGGCGGGCGCTGGCCCGCGCGATCACGGTGGTCGAGCGCGGCGGCGCCGAGGCCCGCGCGCTCCTCGCCGCGGCCTACCCGCACGCCGGGCGGGCCCACCTCGTCGGGATTACCGGGCCGCCCGGGGCCGGCAAAAGCACCCTCGTGACGGCGCTGGCCCAGGAGTGGCGCCGGCGCGGGGCGGGCGTGGGCATCATCGCGGTCGACCCGACATCGCCCTTTACTGGCGGCGCGGTGCTGGGCGACCGCATCCGCATGCAGGCCCTCGGTGGCGACCCGGGCGTCTTCATCCGCAGCATGGCTAGCCGCGGCCGGCTCGGCGGCCTGGCCCGGGCCACCGCCGACGCCGCCGCCCTGATCGACGCCGCCGGCTTCGACGTCGTGCTGATCGAGACGGTCGGCGCAGGCCAGGGCGAGGTCGACATCGCCCGCGCCGCCCACACCACCCTGGTGATCGAAGTCCCGGGCATGGGCGATGACGTCCAAAGCATCAAGGCCGGCGTGCTGGAGATCGCCGACCTGTTTGTGGTCAACAAGGCTGACCGCGACGGCGCCGACAACACCGTGCGCCAGCTCCGCCAGATGCTCCACCTCGGCGCCCACGAGCCCGGCGCCTGGGAGGTGCCCGTGCTCAAGGCCGTGGCCACCGCCGGCCAGGGCACGGCCGAGATCGTGGACGCGGCCAGCCGCCACGCTGAGTATCTGCGGGCCAGCGGCCAGGCCGGCGCCCGGGCCCGCGCTGCCGCCGAGCGCGAGCTCAGCGCCGCCGTGCAGGAGCTGGCCCTCGAGCGGCTCCGCGGCGCCGGGTGGGCCGAGCTGGTCGCCCAGGTCGCCGCCCGCGCGCGGGACCCGTACAGCCTCGCCGCCGAGCTGCTCGGTGCCCGGGGGGTAGGGGATGGGGGGGAGGCCGGCCGGGTCGTGCCGGCGGAATGAGCGGGCGGTGAGAGAATCCGCGCCGGCCTTGCGCGGGGCGGGGCGGGGCGCTACACTCAAGGCAGCAGCACAAGCCTACCGCCGGAGCCAGGCGCGACTCCGCACCTAACCCTGCCCCGCCCTGCCTCCTGCCCCCCGAGCCATGTCGTTCCGCGCCAGGCTGACATTCGCCTACACCGGCTTTTTCGCCCTCGCCCTGATCCTGCTCGGCTGCGGCGTCTACTTCGCCGTGTCGCGCGCGCTCTACGCCGGGGTCGAGCGCGACCTGTGGGCGGCCACGAGCCAGATCCGCCGCATCTATAACGCCGGTGGCGTCGATGCGGTGCGCTTGCCCACCGGCGAGCTCCAGCTGTACCTCAACGGCGAGTTCATCCAGATCTTCAACAACGGCAACCTGGGCGCCCAGGTCTTCGGCGAGTTCGGCAACCAGATCGGCCACACGCCGAACATGGCTGGCCGCGCCGTCCCCCTGCCCACCGGGGCCACCACCCTCGGCCCCGAATCCAACGACACCGGCATGACGGTGGTCCGCGACATTAACGGCCAGCGGCTCCAGTCGCTGATCACCCCGCTGGTGCTCAAGCGCGACAACCGCGTGATCGGCTTTCTTCAGGTGTCGCGCCCCCTGCGCGACGTCGAGGAGACGCTGAGCACGCTCACGGTCATCCTGAGCGGCGGCGGCGTAATCGCCCTACTGCTGACGGCCGCCGGCGCCGCCGTGATGGCCCGCCGGGCCCTGGCCCCGATCGAGCGGATCACCGGCACCGCCCAAAGCATCGTCCGCGCGGAGGACCTCGGGCGGCGCATCCCGGTGCCGCCCCACCAGGACGAGCTGCAGCGCCTGACCGTGACGATCAACGACCTGCTCGCCCGCGTCGAGGGGCTGTTCACCGGCCAGCGCCGCTTTGTGGCCGACGTCAGCCACGAGCTGCGCACGCCGCTCGCCGCGATGCAGGGCAACCTGGAGGTGCTGACCCGCGGCGGCTGCAACAACCCGGAGCTGCTGGACGAGGCCCTCGGCGATATGCGCCGCGAAACGTCGCGCCTGATCCGCATGGTCAACGACCTGCTGCTGCTCGCCCAGAGCGACGCCAAGCTCAAGCTGCGCCACGAGCCGGTCGAGCTCGACACGCTCATGCTCGAAGTGTTCCGCGAGCTGCGCCCCCTCGCCACCAACGTCACGCTGCGCATCGGCGCGGAAGACCAGGTTCAGGTCGTCGGCGACCGGGACCGGATCAAGCAGGCCTTGCTGAACCTCGGCGTCAACGCCCTGCAGTACACGCCGCCGGGCGGCTACGTGACGCTCGGGCTGGAGCAGCGCGATGGCTACGCCTGCCTGCTCGTGTCCGACACTGGCGAGGGGATCGTCGAGGAGGACCTGACGCGGATCTTCGACCGCTTCTACCGCGCCGACCGCTCGCGCTCGCGCCACAGCGGCGGGGCCGGGCTGGGCCTGTCGATCGTCAAGTGGGTGGCCGAGGCCCACGCCGGCCACGCGACCGTGGCGAGCGTGCCGGGCCGCGGCAGCACCTTCGCGATCTGGCTACCCCTCGCCGGCCGGCCGGCCCCGGCCGAGCCCCCCCCTGGCGCCGATGAGGCCGCGCAGCCGCTCGCCGCGCGCTAGGCAGCACCGCGAGCAGTGGGGCTCCCACCCCGTACCAGGCGCCGCTGAAACGGGGCCGTGATCTGGTACAATGGCCCGTAACGGGCAGCGTGCAGCAAAGCAGCAGACTATCGATGCGGATACTCACGATCAGCGACGAGATCGTGCCGGCGATCTACAGCCTGAACATCAAGCAGCGCTTCGGCGACGTCGACTTCGTGCTCAGCTGCGGCGACCTGCCGCTCTACTACGTCGAGTTCGTCGTGACGATGCTGAACGTCCCCTGCTTCTACATCTGGGGCAACCACGACGGCCCCGAAACGCAGCAGGACGGCGAGGTCGTCACCGAGGCGCGCGGCGCGATGAACCTGGAGGGCCGTTGCGTGGACCACCGCGGCCTGCTGATCGCCGGCCTCGGCGGGTGTCTGCGCTACCGGCGCGACGGCACGAACATGTACACCGACGCGGAGATGATGCGCCGGGTCTACCTGCTCATGCCGCGCCTGATGCTGAACAAGATCCGCCACGGCCGCCACCTCGACATCATGATCACCCACGCCCCGCCCCTCGGCATCCACAACGGCCCGGACTACCCCCACCGCGGCTTCAAGGCCTTTCTCTGGCTGATGGACCGGATCCAGCCGCGCTACCTCATCCACGGCCACATCCACCTGTCCTACGGCTTCGACCAGCCCATCGAGTCGGCCTACGGCCCGACGACCGTGATCAACACGGCCGGCTACCGCCTGCTCGACATCGAGCCGCTACAGGCCATGAGCGCCTGACCCCGCCCGGCGCCCCCACAAGTGGCACATTCTCTGCATATCCACTGCGCGACGGCGATGTGGCCGCTTTTAGCCGCCGAGGTGTTGTGGTATGATCTCGCCTTAACGCGCCGATAACACCCGGATAACACAAACGCGCGTCGAGGAGCAGGAATGATCGAGCGCAGGCTGGCCGATATCAGCGGCCCCTTTTTTGATCTTGAGAAGCCGTTCCGCAACTGGTCGTCGTTCCCCTTCGCCCAGATCGATACCCCCGCCCCCCCCTACGTCGACGCGGCCCAGCTCGCCCGCGGGCTCGGGCGGGCCAGGGCCCACCTGCGGGCGCTGCACGCGCAGGGCTACACCGGGATCGTGATCGACAACCTGGCCCATCTGGTCGGCTTCGAGCGGGCGCCCGAGCCGGTCTACGGCCCCGACAGCCCGGCCCGGCTGCGGGCCCGCGCGTACCGGGCGGCCTTCCGTGAGCTGTTCGCCGACGCGGCGGGGCTGGGGATGGAGGTGTTCGTCACCACCGATATGCAGTGGAGCACGCCCGAGCTGCGGGCGGCGGCCGGCCCGCTGCGGCCTGGCAGCGCGCGGCTGCGCGAGCTCAACCGCTGGGCGCTCGATGAGCTGTTCGCGGAGCTGCCGGAGGTGAGCGGGCTGGTGGTGCGGGTCGGCGAGGCGGGCGGCGCCCACAATCAGGGCGGCGACTACGCCGGCCACATGATCTACACCACGCCCCAGGCGCTGCGCGGGCTGATCGCCGACCTGCTGCCGCCAATCGAGCGGCTGGGCCGCCTGCTCATTGTGCGCACCTGGAGCGTGGGGATCGGGCCGCTGGGCGACCTTGTCTGCTCGCCGGAGCGCTACCGCCAGGCCTTCGGGGGGCTGCGCTCGCCGCACCTGCTGGTGTCGGTCAAGCACGTCGGCGCCGACTTTTTCCGGCACCTGCCCGACAACCCGACCCTGGGGTTGCCCGGCCCACGCCAGATCGTGGAGCTGCAGAACCGCCGCGAGTACGAGCTGTTCGGCATGGTCCCGGCCAGCACCGCCGGGCTCCACGGCGCGGCCCTGGCCCGCGCGGCCAGTGACCCGCAGTGCGCGGGCGTCTGGGCGTGGAACAGCACCGGCGGCTGGGGCGGCGGCCGCGCCGCGCTCGGCCCCGGGGGCTGGAACCTGTGGACGGAGCTGACCAGCGCCCTTTCCGCGGCCCAGGCCCGCGCGCCCGGCCTCGACGCCGGGGCCTTCGTGCGCGGCTGGCTCGGCCGGCGGGCGGGCGGGGCCAAGCAGATGGGGGCGGCGGGAGGCTGGGCCGCGGCCGCGGCCGACCTGTACCTCGAGTCGGCGGAGCTGATCGAGCGCGGGTGGTACATGGGGCCCCTGCCGAACGCGGCGCCGCGCCTCGGCCGGATCGTGCTGACGCCGCTGCTTTGGAGCTGGTGGATGCGCCCGACGGCAGCGCTGCCCGTGTGGGCCTACCTCGCCGAGGCGGCCGGCGACCTGGGGGCGGTGCTCGACGCGAGCGCCGCCGCCCGCGACCGGGCCGCGGCCCACGCCCGGCGCCTCGCCGCGCTCGCCGCGCCAGACGACCCCGAGGCGGCCTGGGCGGCGACCAGCGCCCGCTACCTCGCCGACGCGCTCGAGCTGGCCCACGCCCTGCGAGCGCTGCTGCTCCCGCTGGCCCGCTCGCCCCGAGTGGCGGCGGATCCGCTGGCGCTGGCCCGGCTGCGCGCGGCCCTCGCCCGCCACCAGGCCAGCTGGGGCGGCCGCGACGACTTCCCGCCCCTGGAGCTTGGCGAGGTGGAGCGATTGATCGGCCGGCTGGACCGGGCGCCGCGCCGGGTGGCGGTGCAGCTGCGGGCAGCCCAGACGCTGGTGCGCCGCCTGCGCCGGGGTGGCCCGGGGCGCGCGGGGGCCATTGGCCTGGGGGCGATCGGAGGGGCGCTGGCGCTGGGGGCCCTGGCCCGCCCCGCTGGGGGCCTGGGGCTGGCCGGCCTGCTCGCGGGCCTGCTCCTGGCCCCGCCCATCCGGCGCCGTGCCGTGCAGGCCGCCCTGCCCTGGGTCAGCCGCCGGCTGGACCTGCTGCCGACCATCTTCTTCGAGGCCGGGCCCGCGCTGGGGGAGTGGGCGGGGTAAGGCGCTCCCGCCGGAGGGCGCCGCAGGCAGCTCCGGCCCGCGCCGCGGCGCCCCCTGGCCCCGCCCCGGCGGCAGCGAATGTGCTACCATGCCCCCCGGCGAAGCCGTCGGACGAGGAGGGCGCGTGAGCGAGATCGATATCGCCGAGGTGCGGGAGTGGGCGCGCGAAAGCGGGGAGCTGGCCCGCGGCTACTTCAACAACGTCCGGCGCGAGCGCAAGGCCGACCGGAGCTGGGTCACGCAGGCCGATCTGGAGATTGAGCAGCTCCTGCGCGAGCGGATCGCGGCGCGCTACCCGGGCCACGGCATCATGGGCGAGGAGCAGGGCGTCGGCGACGTGGGGCGCGAGTTCGTCTGGTGCCTCGACCCGATCGACGGCACCGGCGCGTTTGTCTCCGGCCTGCCGCTGTGGGGCATCTCGATCGGGCTGCTCCGCGCGGGCCGGCCCTACGCCGGCGTGGTCTACCTGCCCCTGCTCGACGACTGCTACGCCGTGGACGCGGGCGGGCCCGCCTTCCGCAACGACGAGCCCCTCGCCGTGCGCCCACCCGGCCCGGTCGACTCCACCGACTGGATCGCCGTCGGCTCCTACACCCACCGCGACTACCGCATCACCTTCCCCGGCAAGGTGCGGGCCCTGAGCAGCGTGGCCGCCGACTGCTGCTACGTGGCCCGCGGCAGCGCCTACGGCGCCGTGATCGGCCGGGCCAAGCTGTGGGATTTGGCCGCCGGCCTGGCCATCCTCGCCGCCGCGGGCGGCGCGGCCGTCGGCCTGAGCGGCGCCCCCCTCGACCTCGCCCCCCTGCTCGACGGGCGCAAGCTCCCCGAGCCCATCCTGATCGGCCACCCCGACACCCTCCCTGAGCTGCGCGGCCACGTGAGCCGGCGGTAGGCGCGGGGTAGGGGACAAGGGGACAGTTCCGCCCCTATGACCCCTTCTTCAGCCTGATCGCTCCCCTTGTCCCGGGGAGCGGAGCGAGCGGTTAGCTTTGGCGGACGGCCAGCTCGTTCAAGAGGGCGGGGCGGGCGCTCGGGCGGGCGGCGATCTGGGCCTGGACGGCGTCCATGGCCGGGTAGACGGCGCGCCAGTCGTAGCGCTCGATCACGCGCTGGCGGCCGGCGGCGGCGAGGCGGGCGCCGAGCTCGGGGTCGCGCAGCAGCAGGGCGACGGCATCGGCGAAGTCGCTCGGGGTGTCGGCGACGAGCAGGTGGCGCCCCGGCACCAAATCCAGGCCGGCGCAGCCCACGCTGGTGGTAACGACAGGGATGCCGCGGGCCAGGGCCTCCAGGATCTTCACGTGCATGCCGCCCCCGCCGCGCAGCGGCACGATCAGGCAGGCCGAGTCGGCCACGTAGGGCCGCGGGTCGGCGACGTAGCCAGTGACCTCGATCGAAGGCTCCTGGGCCGGCAGAGCCCGCACCGCCGCCGTCGGCTCGGGACCGCAGACGTACAGGCGCACGGCGGGCACGGCGCGGCGGACGAGGGGGTACACCTCGCGGGCGAACCAGCAGACGCCGTCGGCGTTGAGCTGCAGGTCCATCGGCGCCAGGCTGAGCACCGCACGGGCCTGCGGCGAGCGGGGCACGGGCTGCTCGGCCGCGCAGTCGACCGCGATCGGGATGACCGGCAGCTCGCGCGGGCGGCTCATCGCCTGGAGCAGCCCTTCCCGGTCCTCCTCGCTCACCACCGTCACCGCCTCGAACTCGGCGCAGACGCGGCCCTCGTAGCGCCGCAGCAGCCGCATCTCGCGGCGCAGCAGCAGGCGGGCCAGCCCCTGGCGCTGCGCCGCCATCCCCTCGTACATCCGCCAGGCGACGTGGTGCTGGTCGAGCAGGCGCGGCAGGGGCAGCGGCGCCGCGAATTGGGCCATGCTGAGCTGGTCGGCGTGCACGAGGTCGAACGGCTCGCCGGCCTCGGCGGCGCCGCCAACGAGCCGGGCCAGCAGCTCGTGCATGGCCTCGCGATGGTCGCGCTCGATGCTGTAGGGCTGGCGCAAGACCACGCTGCGCAGGGCGGCCGCGGCCGCTTTGACCCACGAGCGCTGCCGCGGCACGGTGTGGACGGCGGCGCAGATCGCGCGCAGCGCGTCGGCGTTGGCCTCCTCCGTCGCGCTTCGCGTAAAGGTGACCAGGGTGACCTGGTGCTGGGCCGCCATGTGGCGCAGCAGGTGGTACGTCTTCACCTTGGGGCCGCTGTCGGGCGGGTACGGGGCGGCCCGGGTTAGTAAAAGGATCTTCATCGGCCTGTCTCGATACACAATGGCGCTTGGGCCGCCTGCTGCCTCGGCGGCGAGCTTGCCTCCGCTGGCACGACCGGCCTCTCACACTGCGTACCCTCGGGGCGGGCGGGCGGTGGAGAGGCGGGCCGGCGGGGCCGGTCGCCCGGCCGCGCAGGTGAGGTTAGGAGCTCTGGGAAGAGTGTAGGCCCCGCGGATGAACATCCCTGTAGTAGCACGCCGCGGCCTGATGTCGGAGTTGTCATCCGCGGCGGGCCGATGTGCTACTATTGGCGCCAGCCCCTTGCCGACAGTAGAACAAGCGTGCTATACTGGTTAGTCGCCGGGACGAGTATGTACGTGAAAGCTGGAGCACCTGTATGGCGAAGATCGAGATCCACTCCTGGTACCGCCAGTACCGCAAGTTGAAGGACGAGGCCGCCGGGGCCGTGCTGTTGTTCCGCTTCGGCGACTTTTACGAAACCTTCGACGACGATGCCAAGCTGGTGGCCGAGCTGCTCGACGTCACCCTGACCCGCAAGGACTACGCGGTCGACAAGGCCAAGCCCAAGGAGCAGCAGAAGCTGTACGCGCCGATGGCGGGCATGCCCTACCACGCCGTCGAGCGCTACGTCAGCGACCTGGTTGGCCGGGGCTACCGGGTGGCGATCGCCGAGCAGCTCAGCGAAACTGATTCGTCGCGCAGCGACACGCGCCCCAAATCGGTCTTCGCCGGTGGCTTCAGCCAGATCGAGCGCCAGACGGGCATGGTCCACCGCGAGATCGTCCGCGTGATCACGCCCGGCACCGTGGTCGACGTCGGGATGCTTGCCGCCACGGCCAACAACTACCTGGCCGCCGCGATCGTGGAGGATGGCGCCGTTGGCCTGGCCTACGCCGACCTGAGCACGGGCGAGTTCGCCGCTGCCGAGTTCAGCGGCGAGCGGGCCGCCATCCAGCTCCAGGGCGAGCTGGCCCGGCTCCAGGCCGCCGAGGTGCTCGTCCCCGACGACGAGGAGCTGCGCCTGCCCGCCCTCGCCCCCGCCGAGGCCCGCCTGACCCAGGACCTCGCCCCGATGACCAAGGGCGAGCGCGAGCACCTGCTCCCCCACGAGCGGGTAGCCCGCCGCCTGGACCAGCAGAGCGACGCGACCTGGACCCGCGGCCACGTCACCGCCTTCGCCGCCTGGCGCTGGGACATGGAGACGGCCCGGGACACCCTGCTGCGCCAGCTGCGCGTCCAGTCCCTTGGCGCCTTCGGGCTGGAGGGCCGGCCACTGGCCACCCGCGCCGCCGGGGCGCTGCTCCAGTATGTGCACACCACCCAGCGCCACCGCGCCGGCCAGCTTTCCACCTTGCGCGTCTACAGCACCGGCAGCTTCATGTTTCTCGACCCCCAGACGCGGCGGAACCTGGAGCTGCTGGAAAGCCAGAAGGCCGGCGGCAAGACGGCCCTGGTGAACGTGCTCGACCGCACCCGCACCCCGATGGGCGCCCGCCTGCTGCGGCGCTGGCTCGCCCAGCCCCTGCTCGACCTCGCCCCGCTAGAGGCGCGCCAGCGTGCCGTCGGCGCCCTCGTCGACGAGACGCTGCTGCGGGCCGGCCTGCGCGAGAGCCTCGGCCAAGTGGGCGATATGGAGCGGGCGCTCAACCGGATCGCTCAGGGCGCCGCCGTCGCCACCCCCCGCGACCTTGTCCAGCTCCGGGCCTCGCTCCGCGCCGTCCCCGCCGCGCTCGAAGCCGTCGGCGACCGGCTGGGCGAGCTGCTGGGGGACAGGGGGACAGGGGGACAGGGCGGCCCGTGGAACGACGACGAGGACCTGTTTGGCGAGCGCGAGGGCGCCCAGAGCCCAGAGCCCAAAGCCCGAAGCCTTCAGCTCGACCCATGCGCGGAGGTGCTGGAGCTGCTGGAGCGGGCCCTTGACGACGACCCGCCGGCCCTGCTGGGGGCGTCGAACTACCTGCGCGCCGCCGAGGAGGGTGGCGAGCGCCCGCGCCGCGTGATCCGCCCCGGCTTCAGCGACGAGATCGACAAAAAGGTCAAGGCCAGCCGCTACGCCCAGGAGTATATCGACCGGCTGGAGGCCAAGGAGCGCGAGCGGACCGGGATCAAGTCGCTTAAGGTGGGCTACAACAGCGTCTTCGGCTACTACATCGAGGTGTCGCGCACCACCGACGAGAAGCTGATCCCCCGTCACTACGAGCGCAAGCAGACGTTGGTGGGCGCCGAGCGCTATATCACCGAGGAGATGAAGCAGTACGAGGCGCTGATCAACAGCGCCCGGCTCCAGATCGTCGAGCTCGAGCGCGAGGCCTTCACCCGGGTCTGCGACGAGATCGGCGGCCACCTCGACCGGCTGCGGGGTTTGTCCTCCGCCCTGGCCCACCTCGACACCGTGGCCGCCCTGGCCGAGGCCGCCGTGCGCGGGCGCTACGTCCGCCCCAGCCTGAGCGACGGCACCGCCCTGCGGATCGTGGGCGGGCGCCACCCCGTGGTCGAGCAGGTGATCAGCGAGCCGTTTGTGGCCAACGACATCGCCATCGACACCGACCGGGAGCAGCTGCTCATCATCACTGGCCCGAACATGGCCGGCAAGAGCACCGTGCTACGCCAGGCGGCGCTGATCGTGCTCATGGCCCAGATCGGCTCGTTTGTGCCCGCCGAGTCGGCCGAGGTCGGCCTGGTGGACCGGATCTTCACCCGCATCGGCGCCCAGGACGACATCGCCACCGGCCAGAGCACCTTCATGGTCGAGATGACGGAGACGGCCGCGCTGCTGGTGCAGAGCAGCCGGCGCAGCCTGATCATCCTCGACGAGGTCGGCCGCGGCACCAGCACCTACGACGGCATGGCGATCGCCCGCGCCGTGGTCGAGTACATCCACAACGAGCCGCGGCTGCAGTGCCGCACGCTCTTCGCCACCCACTACCACGAGCTGACGGCCCTGGAGCGCGAGCTGCCGCGCGTGCGCAACTACCACATGGCCGCCGTCGAGCAGGACGGCCAGGTGGTCTTCCTGCACGAGCTGCGCGCTGGCGGCGCCGACCGCTCCTATGGCATCCACGTCGCCGAGCTCGCCGGCATCCCGCGCCCGGTCATCCGGCGCGCCGCCGAGCTGCTGGCCGAGCTGGAGGGTGCGCGAGGACGAGGGGACACGGGGACGCGGGGGCACGAGGACGGGGGGACGCGGGGGCACGGGGACGAGGGGGCGCGGGGGCAGGGGGGCGAGGAGGAGCTGTTCGCCGAGGCCGAGGGGCACGCGGCAGGGAACGGGCGCGCACAGGCCGAGAAGGCCGCGGCGCGGGCGCCCGGCCGGCAGCGCGCGGCGAGCGTTCAAGCTGCCCCACAGCTCTCGCTCTTCGACGCGGTGCCGAGCCCGCTCGTCGAATACCTGCGCCGGCTCAACATCAACGAACTGACGCCGCTCGACGCGCTCAACCGGCTCTACGAGCTGCAGCGGCTGGCCCAGGAGGAGTGATAGCCGGCGCAGGTGTGTTACACTGCATACCGTTCTGCGGGCCGGCCCCATGGCGTGGGGGCAGCTCGTCACCCGTCACCCGCAATCACTGAGGCTACCCGTGGAGATCGTCCGATCGCTCGCACCGGGGCTCGCTGAGCGGCCCGCCGTGCTGACTATGGGCAAGTTCGACGGCCTGCACCTCGGCCACCAGCGCCTGATCGGCACGGCCGTCGAGCGGGCGCGCGACCTCGGGATGATCAGCGCCGTGCTGACGTGGGACCCGCACCCGAACGCGGTGCTCCGCCCCGACCAGCCGCTGCGCCTGCTCACCACCGTCGAGGAGCGGGCCGAGCAGATCGCCGCCCTCGGCCCCGATCTGCTGATCGTCGCCCCCTTCACCCGTGAAACCATGGCCACCGCAGCCCAGGACTATATGGCCCAGATCTGCGCCGCCCTGCCGCTGCGCGAGCTATGGGTCGGCGAGGACTTCGCCATGGGCCGCGGCCGCGCCGGCGACGTGCCGAGCCTGATGGCGATCGGGCGCGACCTGGGGTTCGCTGTGGGCGCCGTGTCCAAGATCGTGATCGACGGCGCCCCCGTCAGCTCTTCGCGCGTGCGCGAGCTGCTTGGCGCGGGCGACGTCGGCGGCGCGGTGCCCCTGCTCGGCCGGCCCTTCGGTCTGCGCGGCGTGGTGGTTGAGGGCGACAAGCGCGGCCGCCAGATCGGCTTTCCCACCGCGAACGTGGCCATCGACCCGGACCACGTCCTCCCCGCCGACGGCGTGTACGCCTGCCTCGTCGAGCACGAGGGCCGGCGCCTCCTCGCCGTCACCAACATCGGCGTCCGCCCCACCTTCAACGGCCTGCGTCGCACCGTCGAGGCCCATCTGCTCGACTGGAGCGGCGACCTGTACGGCCGCTCGATCCGCGTCGAGTTCGTCCAGCGCCTGCGCGGTGAGCAAAAGTTCAGCGGGGTCGAGGCCCTCGTCGCCCAGATCCGCCAGGACGCAGATAAGGCCCGGGCGCTGCTCCAGACGGCCGGGCAATAACCGAAGGCGCGGAGGGTTCGCCTTTCATACCAACGGAACGCCGTACCGCTTCGGTCGAGGCTCGCCCTCAATCGAAGCGGTACGGCTCAGTTATGAAAGTAACGATCCGCCCCCGCCAGCTCCGCGCCTTTGCGGTGAACCCCCGGGCCAGTGCTACACCCCGCCAAAGAGCCCGAGCAGCTGTTGCCAGAGGGCCTGGAGGGTGGCCGGCAGGTTCTGGAAGAAGCCCGGGTCGAGGGCGTAGATCGCGCCGGCGGCCACGGCAAGGGCCAGGAGCACGGCGACCAGGAGGATCAGCCAGCGCGGCAGGCCGCGACCGGCGGACGGGCTGCCCAGGGCTCGGGGCGGCTCGATTGGCTCGACATAATGCTCGTCGCGGAACTGGTCGGCGAGGGCGGCGGCGTCCAGGCCGAGATAGGCGGCGTAGTCGCGCACCATCTGGATGGCGACGGGGCCGCGGGGGAGCAAAGTAAACTTTTCATCCTCCATAGCCTGGAGGTAGGACATGCGGATCTTGACCTCGTTCTCGACCTGAACAAGGGTCAGGTGGCGGCGCAGGCGCTCGGAGCGGAGCTGGCGGCCCAGAGAGCCTGGTTCGCCGGGGTCGGCCGTTTCGGGCGGGGCGCTGGCGGCCGGGTTGGCCGGCGACGTACGCAGGAGGGCCATCTCCTCGGCCTCGCTCATGAAGACCGTCTCGTCGGCCGGATCGGGCCGACGGCTATCGCGGCGCCGGCGCGGCTCCAACGGCGTGGTCGTGGTGACCCGCGGGGGGCTCGGCGGCGCGTCGGCCGGGACGGCCGCGGCCGGGGCGAGGGTGGCCAGGCCGGCGAGGCGCACGCGGACGCGGGCCAGCATCTCTTCCGAGCGGTAGGGCTTGCTCACATAGTCGATCGCGCCGGCTGTGAAGCCGCGCACCACGTCCTCCTCGCGGGCGGCGCTGCTTAGCACGATCACCGCGGTGTCGGCGGCCATGCGCGGCAGCAGCTCCCAGCCGCCGCCGCTCTGCACCCGCACCTCCAGGATCGCCAGGTCGGGGCGCTGCTCGGCGAGCAGGCGCTGGGCTTGGGTCAGGTCGCCCGTCTTCTCGACCTGGTGGCCGGCGTCCTCCAGCTGCGCGCCGAGGCGGGCGAGCAGGGTCACGTCATCGTCTATAATCAGAATGGAAGCCAATGGGCGCTCCTGGTTCGCGCGTTGCGCGGCCTGGCGTGTGGCTACAGCGAGAGGGCCCGGACGGGGCGGTATTATAGCATGTCTATGCACACACTCTACGATGTGATCGTGGTCGGCGCCGGCCACGCCGGCTGCGAGGCGGCGGCGGCCGCCGCCCGCGCGGGCCGGCGCACCCTGCTGCTGACGATCGACCTCGACAAGCTGGCCCACCTGTCGTGCAACCCGAGCATCGGCGGGCCGGCTAAGGGCCACCTGGTGCGCGAGATCGACGCCATGGGCGGCCTGACCGCCCGAGTCACCGACCGCACCGCCATCCAGATCCGCACCTTGAACGAAAGCAAGGGCCCGGCGGTCCAATCGCTGCGGGCCCAGTGCGATAAGCGGCTGTACGCCCAGGTGATGAAGGAGGAGCTGGAGCGGCTGCCCGGCCTCGACCTGCGCCAGGCCATGGTGGAGCGCATCCTGCCGCTGCCGGCCGCGCCCGACGGCGCCCGCTTCGCGGCGCTCACCCACACGGGCTGGGAGTTCCGGGCCCGCGCCCTGGTGCTCACCACCGGCACCTTTCTGCGCGGCCGGGCGATCACCGGGGCGAGCAGTTGGGGCGCCGGGCGGGCCGGCGAGGCGCCCGCGGTGGCCCTCGGGGAGGATCTGGCCGCCCTCGGCTTCCCGCTCGTCCGCCTGAAGACGGGGACGCCGCCGCGGGTCCATGCCCGCACGATCGACTTCGCGCTGACCGAGCTCCAGCCCGGCAGCGAGGCGCCGCTCTTTTTCGGCCACTACTACGCGGGCGAGCCCCTGCCCACGCCGGCCTTCCACGGCCCGCCCGCGCCCGTCTACCCCGCGCCCGCGCTCGATGGCTGGCGCCCGCAGCTCCCCTGCTACCAGGTCCACACCACCTCCGAGTTCCACGCGATCATCCGGGCCAACCTCGACCGGGCGCCGCTCTTCAGCGGCGTGATCGAGGGCGTCGGGCCGCGCTACTGCCCGAGCATCGAGGACAAGATCGTGCGCTTCGCCGACAAGGAGCGCCACGGCCTGTTTCTGGAGCCCGAAGGCTGGGGCACCAGCGAGGTGTACGTCCAGGGCTGCAACACCTCCCTGCCGGAGGATGTGCAGTGGGCGATGCTGCGCAGCATCCCGGCCCTGCGCGGCGTCGAGCTGATGCGCGCCGGCTACGCGATCGAGTACGACGCCGTCGCCACCGGCGAGGTCGGCGCCGACCTCCAGGCTCGCCGCCTGCCCGGCCTGTTCCTGGCCGGCCAGATCAACGGCACCACCGGCTACGAGGAGGCCGCCGCCCAGGGGCTCATGGCCGGCGTCAACGCGGCGCGCTTCGCCGCCGGCGCCGAGCCGGTCATCCTCCGGCGTGACCAGGCCTACATCGGCGTGCTGATCGACGACCTGGTGACCAAGGAGATCCGCGAGCCCTACCGCATGTTCACCTCGCGCGCGGAGCACCGGCTGCTGCTGCGCGGCGACAACGCCGATCTTCGGCTGACCCCGCTCGCACGCGAGCTCGGGCTGGTTGACGCCGGCCGCGCCGCCGCCGTCGAGCGCAAGCGCGCCGAAAGCCTGGAGCTCCAGGCCCGCCTGGAGGGCCGGCGCGTCTTTCCGAGCGCCGCCGCTATTGCCGATCTGGCGGCCGCGGGGGTTGGCCCGCTCAGCCAGCCGACCAGCGCCGCCGAGCTGCTGGCCCGGCCCGCCGTCCGCTACGGGCAGCTGCGCGCCGCCCTGCCCGATCTGCCGGACGCGCCTGAGTATGTGGTCGAGCAGGCCGAGCTGGGCTGCAAGTACGGCGGCTACATCGCCCGCCAGCAGCGCGAGGTCGAGCGCCTACAGAAGATGGAAAGCCGGCGCATCCCCGCCGACTTCGACTTCGCGGCCCTGCCCGGCCTGCGCAACGAGGCCCGCCAGGTCCTGGCCCGCTTCCGCCCCGCGACCCTCGGCCAGGCCAGCCGGCTGGCCGGGATCAACCCGGCCGATATCACGATCGTGCTCTACGCGCTCGAACGGCGGCGCGGGGGCCACACGCCGCCCGGGCCGGAGGGCGCGAACGGGCGCCACGCCGGGTAGATCGAGGCGGACGCCGCCCCACGCTGAGCGCCCCGGCCGGAACGGCTTGGTGTACCCTGGCCCCTTCGCCAGTCGCCCCCGAAGCCCCCAAGCAGCAGGAGAAGCCCATGCCCCGTCAGCTGATCTCGTCCGGCACACCCTGGGAGGGGATGGCCGGCTACTCGCGCGCCGTCCGCGTTGGCGACCGAGTGTATGTGTCGGGCACGACCGCCTCCGACGTCGCCGGGGCCGTGCAGCACCCCGGCGACCCGGCCGGGCAGACGCGCTACGTCATCCGCAAGATCGAGGCTGCCCTGGCCGAGGCCGGCGCCACCCTGGCCGACGTGGTCCGGACCCGGATCTTCGTGCGCGATATCGCCCACTGGGAGCCGGTGGCCCGCGCCCACGGCGAGTTTTTCGGCTCGATCCGCCCGGCCTGCACTCTGGTGCGCGCCGAACTGATCGAGCAGACGATGCTGGTCGAGATCGAGGCCGAGGCAGTTCTTGGCGATGACTGACCGCCTGCGCTTTTCGGTCCGCCTGAACAACGACCTGCCAGTGCGCGACTACGTCGCTCTGGCCCGGGCGGCCGAGGCGGCCGGCTTCGACCAGCTCTGGGTCAGCGACGACCTGTTTCTGCGCGGGGTCTGGCCGATCCTCAGCGCGTGCGCCCTGGCCACCGAGCGGATCGGGCTCGGCACCTGCGTCGTCAACCCCTACACCGCCCACCCCGCCGAGATCGCGATGCAGGCCGCGGCCCTCGACGAGCTGAGCGGCGGCCGGCTGCTGCTCGGCGTCGCGGCCGGGGCGGCCGAGTTCCTAAGGTGGGTCGGCGTGCCCCAGACGCGGCCGCTGGAGGTGACGGCCGAGGCGATCCGGCGCCTGCGCGCCCTGCTCGCCGGCGAGCGCGGCCCCTTCAGCGGCCCCGGCTGGCCCGACTGGGGCCCCGAGGCGGCGATGCGCGCGCCAACCCGCCCGCTCCCGATCTACCTCGGCGCGATGAGCCCGCGCATGCACGGGCTGATCGGGGCCCTGGCCGACGGCGGCCTGCCGCTGCTGTTTCCGCCAGAGCGCTACGCCGAGGTGGCCGCCCGCGTGGCCGCTGGCGCCGCTAGGGCCGGCCGCGACCCCGCCGCGATCGACCTCGCGGCCTGCATCTGGGTGTCCGTCGCCGCCGACCCGGCCGCCGCCGAGGCCGCCCTGCGCGCGAAGGTGGCCTACTACGCCAACGCCATGAGCGACGAGGTGCTGGCCGCCGTCGGCGCCACCAGGGGCGAGACGGCGGCGATCGCCGCGGCCCTCCAGCGCGACGGCGACCCGAACCGCGCCGCCGCCCTTGTCTCGCCGGCGCTGCTCCGCGTGGGGATGGCGGGCGACGCCCGGACCTTGCTCCCCCGCCTCCACCGGCTCGTCGCCCAGGGCGCGCGCCACCTCAGCTTCGGCCCGCCCCTCGGCCCCGACCCCCTGGAAGCCCTCACCCTGCTCGGCCGCGAGGTGCTGCCAAAACTCCGCCCCTGAGCGAGTCTCTCACCCTTCTCACGCTACCGCCGCGATCTCAGCCTTGCGCCGGATGGCTCGGTCCTGACAGCGGGTGTATAGTCTTTGTGACCAAGAAAATATTTTGGTCACACGAATATAAGGGGATGGCTCATGCCGCGGGCCTTCAGCGAGGGTGAGCGGGCCGCGATCCGGGAGCGGCTGCTGGAGCGCGGGCGGGAGCTGCTGGGCAGCTACGGGCTGCGGCGCAGCAACGTCGAGGATTTCACGGCGGGCGCGGGGATCTCGAAGGGCGCGTTCTACCTGTTCTTCGACTCCAAGGAGGAGCTGTTCTTCGAGGTGCTGCGCCGCTTCGAGGCCGAGTACCAGGCCGAGCTGCTCCTCGCCCTGGGCCCGGCGGACCTGCCCCCGCGGGAGCGGCTGGGCGCCTTCATCGAGCGGGCGATGGCGACCTGGCGCTCCAGCCCGCTGTTCACCCGCTTCGGCCGCGAGGAGTACGAGCTGCTCGCCCGCCGACTCCCGCCCGAGCGGCTGGCCGAAGGCTTCCAGGACGACGTCGCCTTCGCCGGGCGCCTGATCGCCGCCTGGGCGGCCGACGGGCTCGCGGTGCGCGCCGACGCGGCTCTGCTCGCCGGCCTGATGCGCTCGCTGTTCTATGTGTCCCTCCACGCCGACGAGTTCGACCCGGCGATCTACCCGGCCACGATCGAGCGCCTGATCGGCGCCGTGGCCGCCGACCTCGCCGGACCAGGCGCTGGGGAATAGCCGCGGCGGCCGGCGCGGGCGCCGCGCCACGCCCTCCATCCTCCACGGAGATACGGAGCACGACCATGACCGCTATCGAGGTGCGCGACCTCAGCTACACCTACCCGCGGGCGACGGAGCCGGCCCTGCGCGGCCTGAGCTTCGCGGTTGCCCCGGGCGAGATCTTCGGCTTTCTGGGGCCGAGCGGCGCCGGCAAGAGCACGACCCAGAAGATCCTGACCGGCCTGCTCGGCGGCTACAGCGGGGGCGCTTGCGTCCTCGGTCGCGAACTGGCCCGCTGGCGCGCTGACGACTACGATCAGATCGGCGTGGGCTTCGAGCTGCCGAACCACTTCATGCGGCTTTCGGCCCGCGAAAACCTGCGCTACTTCGCGGCGCTCTACCGCGGCGCCACCCGCGACCCGGCCGAGCTGCTGGCCTTGGTCGGCCTCGCCGACGACGCCGACACGCCCGTGGGCCAGTTCTCCAAGGGCATGCGCGCCCGGCTCAACCTGGCCCGCGCCCTTGTCCACAGCCCGCCGCTGCTGTTCCTCGACGAGCCCACCTCGGGGCTCGACCCGGTGAACGCGGCGCGGGTGAAGGAGCTGATCCGCACCCAGCAGCGCGAGGGCCGGACGATATTTCTGACCACCCACAACATGGCGATCGCGGAGGAGCTGTGCGACCGGGTGGCCTTTCTCGTCGACGGCGCGATCGCGGCGATCGACACACCGCGGGCGCTCAAGCTGCGCTATGGCGCGCCGACCGTGCGCGTGGAGTTCCGCGAGGGCGGGGCGGTGGCCCACCGCGATTTCGCCCTCGGCGGCCTGGCCGATAGCGCCGAGTTCCAGGCCCTCCTGCGCCACGGCGGCCTCCAGACGATCCACACCCAGGAGGCCAGCCTGGAGCAGATCTTTATCGCCGTGACGGGGAGGAGCCTCCTATGCGACGCCTAGCCGCGACCGTGAGGCAGGACGTGCAGGTCCAGGCCCGCAACGGCTTCTACGCTGCCGCCGCCTTTGTGCTGCTGAGCTGGGGAGCTATCCTGAGCCTGCTGCCGGCCGGCCAGCTCGGCCGGCTGCTGCCGAGCCTGCTGCTGAGCAACTGCATGATCGGCACCTTCTACTTCGTGGGCGGGCTGACCCTGCTGGAGCGCGCCGAGGGCTCGCTGCTGGCCCGCGCGGTCACCCCGCTGCGGCCGGCCGAGTACCTGCTCGCCCACGTGATCAGCCTGGGGCTGCTCGCGGTCCTAGAGAACGGGGCCCTGGCCCTGCTGTTCGCCGGGGGTCAGGTACGAGCGCTCGCCCTGGCGGGCGGGATCGGGCTGGCGGCGGCGATCTACACGCTGGCGGGCTTTATCGCCGTGGTCCGCTACGACTCGATCAACGCCTACCTGCTGCCGTCGGTGGGGGTCGCCGGCCTGCTCACCATCCCCGTGCTCGGCGCGCTGGGCGGGTGGGCGCCCTGGCCGATCTACCTGCACCCGCTCCAGCCGGCCCTGGTGCTGCTGGAGGGCGGCTTCCGGCCGCTGGCGGCCTGGGAGGCCGGGTACGCGATCGCGGCGGGCGCCGCCTGGTGCGGGCTGCTGCTGGCGTGGGCCGCCCGCTCGTTCCGGCGCACCGTGGCAGGTATGTGAGCGCGAGGAGGTATGGCATGAACACCCTGCGTCTGATCCGGGCCCTTGGCCCCTTGGATATGCGCAGCGTCGGGCGGGACCCGCTGCTGCGCTGGTTCGTTCTGCTGCCGCTGGCTCTCGCGCTGGCCGCCCGCGGGCTGCTCCCGGCGGCGCTGGCGCGGGCGGGGGGCTTGCTGCCCTTCGACCCGCAGCCCCACTACGGGCCGGTCATGGGCTTCGCCCTGCTGATGCTCACGCCCATCCTGGCCGGGCAGGTGGCGGGCTTTCTCCTGCTGGACCTGCGGGACGATGGGGTGCTGGCGGCGCTCCAGGTCACCCCGCCGACGCTGCGCGGCTACCTGGCCTACCGGCTGGCCCTGCCGGTGCTGCTGAGCGTGGCCCTGACCCTGCTGGCCTTCCCCCTCGCCGGCCTGCCGGCGGGCGGCCCGCTCCAGCTCTTGCTCTGCGCGCTGGCGGCGGCGCCGGCAGCCCCCCTGCTCGCCCTGTTCCTGGGCGTCGTGGCGGCCAACAAGGTCCAGGGCTTCGCGCTGGTGAAGGCGTCGGGCGTGCTGTTCGCCCTGCCGATCGTGGCCCGTTACCTGCCGGAGGGCTGGCAGCCGCTCATGGCGCTCGACCCGCTTTTCTGGCCGGCGCGGCTGTACTGGGCCCTTTCGGAGGGCGGGGCGGGGGCGCCGCTGTTCTTCGCCGTGTCGCTGCTCTACCCCACGCTGCTCTGCTGGCTGCTGCTGCGCCGGCTCAAGGCGTAGCCTGCCCCCTTGCCGACGGGTGGAACGCGCTCGCTACGGGTTCAGCCGGGCCAGGTCGGCGGACAGGTCGAGGTCGAGGGGGCCTAGGAACGAAAGGGGCGTGACGGACACATAGCCGGCGCGCACGGCGCCGTCGTCGGTGTCGGGGGGGAAGGTGGGCACTTTTTCGCGGTGAAAGGTGAAGCGCAGGGCGCGCCGGCCGTCGTCGGCGGGCGGGTCGGCGTCGACGGACAGATAGTCGCCGTAGAAGAAGTCGGACAGGCGGGTCTGGCGGAAGCCGAGCAGCTCGGCGCGCTCGTGGCGGTGGGGCACGTTGACATTGAGCACGGCCGGCGCGCCGCCCAGCCGGCCGAGCAGCGGGAACACCTGCGTGGCCGCCCATGCCGCGGTGGCCCAGGGCATCGGCGCGTCGCCCATGAACTGGAGCGAGATGGCGAGGGCGGGCAGGCCCCAGAGCGCCCCGATCGTGGCCGCGCCGACGGTGCCGCTGAGCAGGACGTTGGTGCCACTGTTGAGGCCGCGATTGATCCCCGAGACGACCGCGTCGGGGCGCGGGCATACTCCGGCGAGCATCGCCGTGGTGACGCAGCCGACCGGCGTGCCACTGTATGTGAAGGCGGGGATGGCGGCGTGGGCGTGGTCTGGGGCGGCCACGGAGCGCATACTGTGGTCGCGGCGCGGCGGCAAGCCCATGCTCGTGCCGCTCTGCTCCTCTTCGGGGGCCACGATTGTCACCTCGCCCAGGCCGGCCGCGTGGAGCGCGCCTGCGAGGGCCCACAGGCCGGGGCTGTCGATCCCGTCGTCGTTCGTCACCAGGATGTGCATCGGCCCTCGCTCCACTACCGCTGAGTCACTGCGTCCCCTCCGCCATGATACCGCAACCCGGCGGTGCCCGGCGGCCGAACCGCACGGCGGCGCCGCTGTGGGCGCGGAGGGCTGGACGTAAGGCGCGGCTCGGCGCGCTCTGTGCCTCGCGGTAGATGAACCGTTCGCGGTGCTCCTACTCCGAGGGGGGCGGCTGCGGGCCGGGCGTGCGCCGCCCCCCCTCGGGGATGTCGGCGGTGGGCAGCGGTTGCGTGTCTGTCGGCGGCGGGGCCTCGGTGGGCGGCGGGGCCTCGGTGGGCGGCACCTCGGTTGGCGGCGGGGCCTCGGTGGGCGGGGGCGGCTCGAAGGTTGGCTCAGTGGCCGTCGGCTCGGCCGTGGGTGTGTCGGGGTCGATTGGGACGAGATCCGCGGGCGTGTTTGTCGGCGGGGGCGGGACGTAGACCGGCGGGATGTAGACCGGCGGGACATAGACCGGCGCGGTCGGCGCGAGTGTGGCGGTGGGGGTCGGCGTGGCGCTCGGGCTCGCCGTGGCGCTTGCGCTCGGGCTTGCGCTCGGGCTCGCCGTCGCCGTTCGGGTGGGGCTGCGGGTGGGGCTGGCGGTGGCGCTCGCGGTCGGGCTGGCCGTGGTGCTCGGCGTGGCGCTCGGCGCGGCGGGAAGGGCGCTTGGCGCGGTAGTCGGGATGGGGAGCGGGGCGGAGCCGCCGAAGATACTGTCGCCGCCGAGCAGGCCGAACCCGGCCACAGCGTAGGCGGCGACAATCAGGAGCAGCAGGGCGAGCAGCGCGCTGTAGATCGCCCGGTCGCGCGGGGCGAGGCCGGCGAGCCAGCCGCCGAGGCCCCCCGCGGCCGCCACGGGCTCGGGGCGCGGGGGCAGCGCCAGGACCGGCGTTGAAGGCAGCCCCATGCCCGTGTATAATGGGCAACTGACATGCCGGGCCGACAGGCAATACGATGCCTGGTAGTCAGGCTGGATCGTCGGGATCTCCTGGGCCTGCCCGCTGGCGTAGCAGCGATGCTCAGGCGTCGGTGAGGCGAAGCGGATCGCCTGGTTCTGTTTCAACCCCAGATACGGGCAGTGGCCCGACGGCTCGACCATGGGACGGGGCTCCTCAGCTGATACGGTCAACTGCTCATTATAGGGGCGGGCCGTACCGGCGTCAAAAGGCTAGCGTATGCGTATTGTGATCCTTTCGGACATCCACTCGAATCTGGTAGCCGCGGAGGCGGTGCTGGCTGCCGCCGGCTCCTACGATGCCCTCTGGTGTCTGGGCGACACAATTGGCTACGGCCCGCGCCCCAACGAGTGCGTCGCGCTGATGCAGCAGCACGCGACGATCGCGATCACTGGCAACCACGACCTGGCCTGCCTCGGCAAGATCGACCTGCGCGACTTCAACCCCGACGCTCGCAAGGCCAACATCTGGAACGGCGACCAGCTCGCCCCCGACAACCGGGCCTGGCTCGAAACGCTCGCCCCCAGCGCCGATTATGACAGCCGCTTCACCCTGGCCCACGGCAGCCCGCTTGAGCCGATCTGGGAGTACCTGCTGACCCACGAGCAGGCCGAGGCGAACTTCACGGCCTTTACGCAGCAGGCCTGCTTTATCGGCCACTCGCACGTGCAGCTGTTCTTCCGCCAGGGCCCCGACGCGGGCCGCCCCGAGCGCCACCTCGGCGAGAACGGCCAGACGATCGACCTCGACGCCGGCCACCGCTTCTTTGTCAACCCCGGCAGCGTCGGCCAGCCCCGCGACAAGGACCCGCGCGCCGCCTACGCCGTGCTCGACACCGACGCCGGCACCGTGCGCTTCCACCGGGTCGAGTACGACATCGCCCGTACCCAGCAGCAGATGCTCGAGTGCCACCTCCCGCTCGCCCTCGTGCGCCGCCTCGAGTTCGGGATCTGACGCCAGTATGCTCGACGATCGCTTCCGCGCCCACTTCGCCCGCTCGGCCGAGCTGTTCGCCGAGGCCGCCGGCCGCTTCCCTGGCGGCGTCACCCACGACGGCCGGGCGGCTGCGCCATTCCCCCTCTACATTGAACGCGCCGAGGGGCCGTATAAGTACGCTGTCGATGAAACGCGCCTGATAGACTACTGGTGCGGCCACGGCGCCCTGCTGCTCGGCCACGCCCACCCCGCCGTTTCCGCCGCGATCGCCGCCCAGGCCGCCCGCGGCACCCACTATGGCGCCGGCCACGAGCTGGAGCTGCGCTGGGCCGAGCTCGTCCAGCGGCTCGTCCCCGGCGCCGAGCGCGTCCGCTTCACCAGCTCCGGCACCGAGGCGACGATGCTGGCCCTGCGCCTGGCCCGCGCCGCCACCGGCCGGCCCACGGTCATCCGCTTCGCGGGCCACTTCCACGGCTGGCACGACGGCCTCGCTCCCGGCGCCGACCCGGAGGACCCCCACGCCGGCCTGCTCGACGCCCTCGTGGCCCATGTGCTCGTCCTCCCCCCCGACCTCGACGCCGTCGCCGCCGTGCTCAGCTCCCGCGACGACGTCGCCGCCGCCATCCTGGAGCCGACGGGCGCGGCCTATGGCGCCGTCCCCCTCCCCGACGCGTTCCTGCGCGACCTGCGAGGGCTCACGGCAGACCACGGGGTGCTGCTGATCTGCGACGAGGTGGTGACGGGCTTCCGCCTCGCCCCCGGCGGCGCCCAGGACCGCGCCGGCGTCACGGCCGACCTGACCTGCCTGGCCAAGATCCTGGCCGGCGGCCTCCCCGGCGGCGCCGTGGCCGGCCGCGCCGACCTGCTCGGCCTGCTCGCCGCAGGCCCCGACGCCGACCGGGCCGGCCGCATTCGCCACCAGGGCACCTACAACGCCAACCCGCTCTCGGCCGCCGCCGGGGTGGCCGCGCTCCAGCTCGTCGCCACTGGCGAGCCCACCGCCGTGGCCGCGGCGCGCGGCCGGGAGCTGGTCGCGGCGCTGAACGAGGTGCTGCGCGCCCGCCGCCTCCGTGGCTGGACGGCCTACGGCGACGGCTCGATCTTCCACCTGTTCGCCGACCCGTCCGCTCCCGTCGAGCCGGGCGAGGCCCCGGCGGGTCTGCCGCTGGCCGCGCTCAAGCGCGGCGGCGACCCGCGCACCCTGGCGGCCCTGCGCATGGCCCTCCAGCTCGCCGGCGTCGACCTGATGCGCGGCCGGAGCGGCTTCGTGAGCGCGGCCCACACCTCCGCCGAGGTGGCCGCAACGGCGGCCGGGCTCGACGCCGCCCTCGGTATGCTACAATCCGACGGCGTCATCTAGCGACACCACACCATCGCGCCGGCGGGCACAGCGGCGTGCCCCTCCGCCCCCGAACCGATGCACCCCCACACCAGAAACCCGAACTCATGAGCAATGTGTCCACCACGCGCGCCTACACCGCGCCGCGCCTGCCGCTGCCCTTGATCGTCGCCTCGCTCGTTCTGCTCGGCCTGGCCCTCGTGCTCGCCGTGCCCGTCAACCCCGACTGGTGGAAGATCATCATCCTCGGCGTCGTCCAGGGCGTGACCGAGTGGCTGCCGATCTCGTCCACCGCTCACCTGCTGATCGTCGGCGACCTGCTGCGCTTCGAGGGCGACATCGGCGGCACTTTCGAGATTTTCATCCAGTTCGGCACCGTGCTGTCGGTGGTCGCCTTCTACTTCACCGACCTGCTCGGCCAGGCCCGGGCCTTGCTCGGGCGCGGCGCGCCGGGCGAGGCGGCGGGGGCGCGCCGGCTGTGGCTGGGCGTGCTGGTGGCGATGGTGCCGGCCACGGTGATCGGCCTAGCCGCCCGCGGCTTCATCAAAGAGGTGCTGTTCGAGTCGCCGCAGACGATCGCGGCCGGCCTGATCATCGGCGGCGTAATCTTCCTCGCCGTGGAGCGCTGGCTGCGCCGCCCCGCCACCACCGTGGAGCTGGGCGAGATCAGCCTGCGCCAGGCGATCGCCGTCGGATTCGCGCAGGTGCTCGCGCTCGTGCCGGGCGTGTCGCGCTCGGGCTCCTCGATCGTGGGCGGCCTGTTCGCCGGGCTGGACCGGCGCACCGCGGCGGCCTTCTCGTTCTACCTGGCCATCCCGACCCTCGGCGGGGCGACGCTGATCGACCTGCTCGGGAGCCTCGACCAGATCGGGCCCAACGACTGGCGCAACCTGTTTCTTGGCACCGTGGTGGCGATGATCGTCGGCTACCTGACGATCGGCTGGCTGCTGCGCTACATCTCGCGCAACACGTTTGTGCCATTCGGGATCTACCGGATCGTCGTCGGCCTGCTCATCCTCGGGCTCGTCGCGCTGGGGCAGCTGTAGTCGCCCCTAGACAAGCGGATCTGATACAGGTATGATACGGGGCGGGCCGGGGCACCGCCCCGGAGTCGCGCTGAGCAAGGAGAGTCGTGTGAAGCGTACAGTCCGCCTGCTCTTCGCCATCGCCCTGATCGCCCTTGCTGCCACGCCCGCCGCCGCGGCCCCCACCCGGGTCGACGCCCTCCCTGAGATCACCGCCGCTCAGTCCAACCGCTTCGACTTCGCGCTGACGCTGTTCGGCCAGGTGATCGGCTACGGAAAGGGCGAGGTCGAGTCACCCAACCGCATCCACCTGGCCGTCGAAACGGTGCCGCAGGGCAACGAGCCGGTCGAGACGGTGGAGGCGATCATCTACGACGGCGTGTTCTACGTCCGCGAGAACCAGAACACGCAGTGGTATATCGAGGGCGAGGTGCCCGCGCCGCTGCCCGAGGACGAGCTGCCCGTCACCGACGTCGCGGCCGGCGATGTGGCGATCACCCTGATCGGCGACGCCGACGTTGCCGGCGCGCCGACTTCGCAGTACCAGCTCTGGATCAACGGCGAGGACGGCAGCGTGATCACCTCGGACCTGTTCATCGGCCGGGGCGGCCCGAGCTACCTGCACAAGCTGGTGGTGAGCGGCTACAGCAGCGGCGAGGACACCGTCCCCCTGCTCACCCTGGACTACCGCTACTACGACTTCAACGCCCAGATCACTGTCTACCGGCCCGAAGGCGCCGTGGCCCGCCCCGCCTCCGCCGCCCGCTCCCTGGCCGGCCTGCTCAAGCAGAGCATCTTCCAGGCCCGCGAGGCCGCGCACTTCTCGCGCTAGCCAACGCGAGGCGCTCCGCGCCTAAAGGGTGTCGCGTGTAGGGCACCACCACGATACCGCCCCGATCGATGCTGCAAGCTTGATCGGGGCGGTATCGTGGCGGTGTGAACAGTATTCAGGCCTCGGGGGCCGTTGTGTCGCTGCGGTAAAACTGCCCGCTACCCCCGGATGATCGCTAGCACCTCGTCGCGCTTAGCCTCCATCTCGGCGGGTGAGGCGATCGACTCGAGGTTGAGCCGGATGAGCGGCTCGGTGTTGGAGCCACGCACGTTGAAGTGCCAGGTGTCGTAGCTGACGGAAACGCCGTCGAGTCGCTCGATCGCGCCGTCGGCGTAGCGCTCGGCCAGCTCGGCCAGCTTGGCCCTGACGTCGCTGACCCGGGAGTTGATCTCGCCGGAGATAAAGTACTTGGCCTCCAGCTCGGCCAGGAGGTCGCTCATCTTCGCGCCGCGCGCCGCCAGCAGCTCCATCAGCAGCAGCGCGGGGATGATCCCCGAGTCGGCGTAGAAGAAGTCTTTGAAGTAGTAGTGGCCGGTCACCTCGCCGGCGAAGACCGCGTCCTCCTGGGCCATGCGGCGCTTGATGAAGGCGTGGCCGACCCGCTCGACCAGCGGGGTGCCGCCCTTGGCCTTGATCAGATCCGGCACGGCCCACGAGGCGCGCACGTCGTAGAGGATCTTGGCGCCGGGGGTCTTCTCCAGCATGTACTGGCCCATGATCGCGGTCAGGAAGTCGCCGGAGATGAACTGGCCGCGGTCGTCGATGGCGAAAAAGCGGTCGCCGTCGCCGTCGAAGAGAAAGCCGATGTCGAAGCCCTCGGCAGGGACGCGGGCCTGGAGCTCGGCGCGGTTCTCGGGCTGGAGCGGGTCGAGGCCGTGGTTGGGCAGGGTGCCGTCCGGGTCGAGGTACATGCCGGCGAACTCGATCGGCAGGCGGCTGAAGATCTCCTGGAGGATCGGGCCGACCATACCGTTGCCGGTGTCGGCGATCACGCGCAGCTTGCGCCCGCGCAGGGCCTCGACGTCGATCAGCGACAGCACCTTCTGCACAAAGGGCTCGGTGAAGTCGTGGGGGATGATCTGGCCCTTGCGCGCGGGCTCGGGGAAGGCCTCGCTCTCCACCAGGCGACGCAGATCCTGGATGCCCTCGTCGCCGCTGAGCAGGTAGGGCATCTGGCGGACCATCTTGAAGCCGCTGTACTCCTTGGGGTTGTGGGAGGCGGTAACCATCATGCCGGGGAGGCCGAGCTCCTGGCAGGCGAAGTAGTACTGGTCGGTGCTGACCATGCCGATGTCCGCGACATCGGCGCCCTGGTCGGTGATGCCGCGGGTAACGGCCGCGAACATGGCCGGGCCGGAGGTGCGCATGTCGCGCCCGACGACCACCGTGCTGGCGCCAAGAAAGGTCACGAAGGCGCGGCCGATCAGATAGGCGGCCTCTTCGTTCAGGTCGCTCGGGTAGATGCCGCGGATATCATAGGCCTTGAAGATCGACGGGTTTACCTGCACAGTCTGTCTCCTTGCTGGGCTGCGCGGGCCACCCCGGCCCGCGGCATGAGGCCAGACGTATGCTACCACGCGGAGTTGGCTATTCCTCCCCCTCGTCGATGAACATCTCGTCATCGTCGGGGTACTGTTCGAGCCGCCGGCCGCGCCGGCCGACCACCTTCGGGTAGCGGCCCTTGGGGGCGGCCGGGTTCACCGCGATCACCTCGACGTCGAACAGGTGGTCGTCGCCGTAGTCGAAGTGGTAGAGCAGCCGCTTGCCCTGGCTCAGCTTGAGGCTGCCGAGGGCCACCTGGTGGGTGTGGCGCCGGGCCTCGGACCAGGGGGAGCCGATCTCGGTGCGCTTGTCGTAGGGGCGGGTGCCGGTGTAGAACGAGTACAGGTGGTCGTCGCCCCAGCCGAGGGCGGCCTGGATGGCGAGGTGCAAGTCCTCGAGGTTCTGGTCGGCGGCGATCTCGATGTCGCGCCAGAAGTCGGGCTTGAAGCGGTAGGCGACCCGCAGGGTGTAGGTTTCCACGGGGCCTTTGCTGCCCTGGGCGGAGGGCTGGGGGCGGCGCTGGCGGCCGGTGCGGCCATAGGCCGCGGGCAGGTCGGCCGGGTCGTCGTCCTCGTTGGCGAAGCCGGCGAAGATCACGCCGGGCGCGCCCGCGGGCAGGTCGGCGTCGGGCTCGACCATACCGTACTCGATCCCGTCGGCGATCCAGGCCAGAGTCTCCGGGTCGGCGCCGAACCACTCGACGAGCTGGCTGGCTGTGTAGGGTCGGCCGGTGGGCGAGGGCATGCCGGCGGCGGCCATGACCTTGGCCAGGATGGGCAGGAGCGGGTCGTCGGCGGCGAGGCGGGGCGGGGTGGGGCTTTTGAGCAGGGCGTCGAGGCGGGCCTCGACCTGTTCGAGCGACATGCCGGGCGGGATGTCGGCGGGGTCGATCGGGACGGCGAGCGGGCCGTCGTCATCCTCGTCGGGGAGGAAAAAGTCGTCCTCGGCGTCGAAGCCGCCGATCAGGAGCGGGCTGGCGTCGAGGTCGTCGGCGAGGGGGCCCCAGACCTCCTCCGTCCACAGCAGCTCGAAGGGATCGGGCGGGGTGGGGTGGTGGAAGAGGCCGCGGGCGTTGAGCAGGCCGACGATCTCCCAGATCGGGGAGCGGCCGCGGGTGGCCTGGACGAGGCCGACGGCGGTGTCGATCAGCTCGCCGTTGCGGCTGAGGATCGTGGCCTCGTCGCGGGCGGCGCGCGGCTCGTGGCGAAGGTGGTAGCGGCGGGCGTCGCCGTCGACGGCGGTGAGCAGCAGGCTGTCGCCCGGCTTCGCGCCGCGCTCCTCAAGCCACTCCCAGAAGGGAGCGCCGAGCTCGACCTGGTAGCGGCCTGACAGCTCGCCGTGGACGGGGGCGATCAGGGTCGGGCCGGCCTCTAGCTCGAACGCGGGCGGGCCCTTCGGGCCGTACTTGTCGTCGTGGCGGGTGGGGAGCAGCAGGTCGCGGGTGGCCTCGCCGACGAACAGCAGCGCCTCGTCCAGATCCTCCTCGCTGAGGGCGACGCGGTGGATGGCGCCGTTGATCAGGCGCGACTTCCAGCCGTAGCGTCCGTCGGGCAGGCGGACAATGGCGAGGCTTTGGGCGAGGGCGCTGCGGACGGTGTTCTTCGGGTTCTTGGTGGCGGCGCCGGCCCGCTCCACCACCTGCGCCACGATCGCATCGAGGCTGAGCGGCTCCGGCGCCTCGCGCACTACCCGGTGCGTCAGCTCAGTGTAGTTCGGCCCCCCGCGCGGCATAGGCACCCCCTCTGGCTAAACGTTCCGTTGGGGCATTATACCAGCGTGTCGGCCGGACAGAAGCGCAAAGGCGCGGGGGCACTCCTTTTCTTTTGTATCTGCACCAGCGCCGTGCCGTCTCGACCAGGCTTCGGCCTGATCGACACAGCACGGCGCTGGTATGAAACCACTGCTGGCCACGCTGGTGGCCCTGCGCCGCGGGGGTGAACCCGAGGGGCTACAGCAGCTCGAAGACGCCGGCGGCGCCCATGCCGCCGCCGACACACATGGTCACGAGGCCATAGCGGCCGCCGCGGCGCTCCAGCTCGTCGAGGAGCTGGACGGTGAGCTTGGCGCCGGAGCAGCCGAGGGGGTGGCCGAGGGCGATCGCGCCGCCGTTGACGTTGAGCTTCTCTTCGTCGAGGCCGAGCTCGCGGATGACGGCGAGCGACTGGGCGGCGAAGGCCTCGTTCAGCTCGATCAGGTCGATGTCGCTGAGGCTCAGGCCGGCGAGCTTGAGCGCCTTGGGGATGGCGACGACGGGGCCGATGCCCATGACCTCGGGCTCGACGCCGCCGACGGCGTAGCTGACGAAGCGGGCCCGCGGCTTGAGGCCGAGCGCGTCGGCCTTCTCGCGGCTCATGACCACCACGGCGGCGGCGCCGTCGCTCGTCTGGGAGCTGTTGCCGGCGGTGACGCTGCCGGTGGCCGAGAAGGCCGGCTTGAGCTTGGCCAGAGCCTCAGGCGAGGTGTCCGCGCGGGGGCCCTCGTCCTTGGTGAAGGTGAAGGCGCGGGCCTGGGGCCTGCCGTCGGGGCCGAGCTCGACCAGCTCGACCTCCAGGGGCACGATCCCGGCGTCGAAGCGGCCCTCGGCCTGGGCCTGGAGCGCGCGCCGGTGCGAGCGGAGCGCGAAGGCGTCCTGGTCGTCGCGGCTGACCTTGTGGCGCTTGGCGACGTTCTCGGCGGTCAGGCCCATATTCAGGTAGACGGCCGGGTCGTGGGCGGCGAGGTGGGGGTTGGGCGAGAACTTGTTGCCGGACATCGGCACCATGCTCATGCTCTCGGCGCCGCCGGCGATCAGCACGTCGGACTGGCCGGTCATGATCTGGTTGGCGGCCATCGCGATCGTCTGCAAGCCGGAGGCACAGAAGCGGTTGACGGTGACGCCGCAGACGCCATCGGGCAGGCCGGCCCGCTGGGCGGCCACGCGGGCCATGTTCAAGCCCTGCTCGCCCTCGGGCATCGCGCAGCCCAGGATGACATCCTCGACCTCGCGCGGGTCGAGCCCGGGGGCGCGCTCGATCGCGGCCTTGATCACCGTAGCGGCCATATCATCGGGGCGGACGGTGCGCAGCGTGCCGCGGGGGGCCTTCCCGACCGCCGTGCGGGCGCCGCTGACAATGACTGCTTCACGCATATCGTGGCTCTCCTTCTAGTTCCGGAGCGGCTTGCCCGTTTCCAGAATATGCCGGACGCGGGCGTGGGTGCGCTCGTCCTTGGCGAGCTCGACGAACATCTGGCGCTCGAGGTCGAGGATGTACTGCTCGTCGACGAACTGGGGGGTCGACAGGTCGCCGCCGCAGAGGACGAAGGCGAGCTTGTCGGCGATCGCGGCGTCGTACTCGGTGGCGAAGCCGGCCTCACGGAAGGCGTAGATCGCCACGCGGGCGGCGGCCAGGCCGTCGCGCCCGAGGGCGTAGCAGTGCCTGCCGGGCGCGGGCGCTTCGTAGGCGGCGGCGAGGCGCAGCACCTCGCCCTTGGCCTCGCCGATCAGGTAGTCGGCGTTGAAGACGATCCGGTCGGCGGGCCGCAGAAAGCCGTAGTCTTTGGCCTCGTGGGCGCTGGTGGCGACCTTGGCCTGCGAGATCGTCTCGAACACTTTCTGGAAGGCGTCGAGGGTGTTGCCCCCGTTGCGCGCGGCCTCGGCGATGATCCGGCGATTCAGCTCCTTGCAGCCGCCCCAGCCGGGGATGAGGCCGACGCCGAACTCGACCAGGCCGATGTACGTTTCGGCCGAGGCCACGGCCAGAGCGCCGTGCATCGACAGCTCGCAGCCGCCGCCGAGCGTCTGCCCGAAGGGGGCGGTGACGACGGGCTTGGGTGCGTAGCGCATGCCCATCATCATCTGCTGGCCGACCTCGATGATCTCGGCGAGGATGCCATACTCGCCCACGGCGGCGGCGGCGCCCATGTCGTTCAGGTTGGCGCCGGCTGAGAAACGGCTGCCGCTGGCGGCGACGACCATGCCGGCCCAGCGCTCCTGCTTCAGCTCCTCCTGGGCGGCCATCATCAGCTCGATGATGTTGCCGTCGATCGTGTTGGCCTTGGAGTGGAGCTCGAAGCAGAGCACGCCGTCGCCGAGGTCGATCAGGCTGGCGCTCTCATTGCCCATGACCTCCTTGCCGGCGGCCTTGAGAACGGCGAGGTCGATCGCGCGCTCGTCGTGGCTGACGGGCTCGTGGCGGCCAGTGGCGACGTTGAAGGGGGCGCCGTCCTGGTAGAAGCGGGCGTCGCCCTTTGCGACGAGGTTCTCGACCCAGGAGGGCAGGGCGATGCCGCGACCGCGCATGAGGTCGGCCGTCTCGGCCACGCCGAGGGCGTCCCAGATCTGGAAGGGGCCGAGCTCGTGGGCGAAGCCCCAGCGCAGGGCATTGTCCACGTCGGCGACGCTGTCGGCGATCTCGGGGAGGCGCCGGGCGGCGTAGGCCATCACCGGGAGCAGCACCTGGGCCACGAGGGTGGCGCCGCGGTCGTCGGGCTGCTCGGCACTGCGCCTGAGCATGAAGCGCAGCCGCTCGGGCAGGCTCTTGATCTGCTTCGCCTCCTTGACAAAGGCGTCGACGGCCGCCGTGCCCTGGGGGGGGCCATACTCAAGGGTCTGGAGGTCGAGGGGCCAGAACTCGCGCTTGCCGCCCTGGCGGACCTCCTTGTAGAAGCCCTGGCCGACCTTCTTGCCGAGCTTGCCCTCCTTGACCATGCGCTCCAGCAGGTCGTTCGAGCGGAACACCTCGCGGCTCTCGTCGTCGGGGATAGCCTTGTACAGGTTGGTGGCGACGTAAGCCATGATATCGTTGCCGGCGAGGTCGAGCAGGCGGAAGGTGGCGGTGTTGGGCCGGCCGATCAGGGGGCCGGTGAGGGCGTCGACCTCCTCGACGGTGTAGCCATGCTCGAGGATAAAGCTGACGTCGCTCATGGCGCTGAACGTCCCGATGCGGTTGCCGATGAAGTTGGGCCGGTCCTTGCAGATCACGACGCCCTTGCCGAGCGCCTCCTCGGCGAAGCGGCGCATGGCGGCGACGGCCGCGGGGTCGCTTTCGGCGTGGGGGATGATCTCGAGCAGCTTGAGGTAGCGCGGCGGGTTGAAGAAGTGGGTGCCGAAGAAGCGCCGCTTGAAGTCGGGGCTGCGGCCCTCGGCGATCAGGCCGATCGGGATGCCCGAGGTGTTGGAGGTGACAAGGGCGGTGGGCTTGACGACGGCCTCGAGCCGCTCCATGAGCGCCTGCTTGGGGGCGAGCTGCTCGACGATCACCTCGACGATCCAGTCGGCGTCGGCGAGCTGCTGGAAATCGTCCTCAGTGTTGCCGAGGCTGATCAGGCCGGCGCTGGCCTGGTTAAACAGGTTGGAGGGCCGGGCCTTGCGCATGCGGTCGAAGCCCTGCTGGACGATCCGGTTGCGCACGGCGGGGTGGCCGAGCGTGCGGCCCTTCGCCTCCTCCTCGGGGGTCAGCTTCGAGGGGGGCATGTCGAGCAGCAGCACCGGGATGCCGGCGCCGGCGACGAGGCCGGCGATGGCGGCGCCCATCGTGCCGGCGCCGATCACGGCGACACGCTTGATCTGGTGGGGCATCGGGTCCTCCTTGACCGGTTGCGGAACGGCGCGCGGCGGCTGCAACGCGCTGCGTCATGGATGCGGACACTATACCATACTCAGGGTTCGAAGGGAAGGGCGCCTTGCGGGAACGGGCGGGATCGGCTATACTGGCACGCGGTGTTTCGGAGCATTGCTTTGTCTGCATGGGGCCGCACCAAATCCAGCCACAGGGAGGGGGTGAGCAGACCGATTGGCGAACAGCGTAGCCGGGCCGGGGCGATGCCCCGCGCCAGAACCGAGCCTGGGCCATGCCGCACCTGCGCGGCGAGGTTCGCGGGGCGCCGATCGACAAAGCTATGCGTGTAGAACGACGTGAGGGTGAGACCGTCGAGCAGCTGATCCGCCGCTTCAACAAGGGCGTGATCTCCGAGCGCATCACGAAGACCTTCCGCGAGAAGATGCACTTCGTGTCGAAGAGCGAGCAGGCCAAGGAGAAGCGCCGCCGCGCCGAGCGCAACCGGCGCAAGAAGATGGCGAAGGGCTACTAGACCTGCCCATACAACAACGGCACGGGCCGCGGGTGATCCCTGCGCCCCGTGCCGTTTTCGTATAGCCGGCTTGATCGCACATGCTATAATAGCTACCCAAACTAAAAGGCTATCGCACATATGTTTGATAAACTTGAGTCCGTCGAAGCCCGCTACGAGGAGCTCAGCGAGCTGATGAGCCGCCCCGAGGTGGCCACGAACCCGACGGCGCTGCAGCAGTACGCCCGCGAGCTGCGCGAGCTGGAGGCAGTGGTGGCGGCCTACAGGGCCTACAAGCAGGCCGGGCGCAACGCCGACGAGGCCCAGGCCATGCTGAACGACGGCGTGGACGGGGAGATGCGCGAGCTGGCCCAGGAGGAGCTGGACACGCAGCGCGCGAAGCTGTCCGAGCTGGAGGGCGAGCTGAAGGTGCTGCTGCTCCCGCGCGACCCGAACGATGAGAAGGATGTGATCGTGGAGATCCGCCAGGGCGAGGGCGGCGACGAGGCCGCCCTGTTCGCCGCGGATCTGTACCGCATGTACCTGCGCTACGCCGAGGAGCGTGGCTGGAAGATCGAGGTCGACAGCTCGACCGACAACGGCCCGGGCGGCTTCAAGGAGATCATCTTCGAGATCAGCGGCGACGGCGCCTACAGCGTGCTCAAGTACGAGGGCGGCGTGCACCGGGTGCAGCGGGTGCCGGCCACCGAGGCCCGCGGCCGCATCCACACCTCCACCGCCACCGTCGCCGTGCTCCCCGAGGTCGAGCCGACCGACATCGATATCAAGTCCGAGGAGATCCGGATCGACGTGTTCCGCTCGGGCGGCCACGGCGGCCAGGGCGTCAACACGACGGACTCCGCGGTGCGCCTGGTCTACCGGGGCGGCACGCCGGACGAGATCGTAGTCACCTGCCAGGACGGCCGCTCGCAGATCCAGAACCGCGAGCGGGCTATGACGGTGCTGCGGGCGCGGCTGTACGCGCGCGAGCAGGAGAAGCGCCAGCGGGAGCTCGGCGCGTCGCGGCTGGCCCAGGTCGGCACGGGCGAGCGGGCGGAAAAGATCCGCACCTACAACTTCCCGCAGGACCGGATCACCGACCACCGGATCGGCCAAAGCTTCTCGAACCTGCCCGGCGTGCTGAACGGCGACCTGCAGAAGATCATCGACGCCCTGATCGTCTACGACAACGCCGCGCGCCTTCAGGCCACCGGGCTGGGCTAGGCCGGCGGGCGGTGGGCGAGGTTGTGGGAGCTACGGGCGGCGCGAGCTGGCCGGGTAGCTCCCCTGCTGTCTGTAGGCTCTGGGCGCTGCGCCACGGACAGCCCAACGCCCAACGCCACGTCCATAACCGATAACCGACCGCTGACTGCCACCCGGAGGCGCACCGTGCTGACCCCGCAGCTGGAGGAGTTTATCCGGCGGATGCCCAAGGTGGAGCTGCACCTGCACCTGGAGGGGGCGATCGCGCCGCGCACGCTGCTCGAACTCGCCCGCCAGAACGGCGTGGCGCTGCCGGCTGACACGGTGGAGGGCGTGGAGCGGCTGTTCCGCTACCGCGACTTCGGCGAGTTCATCGACCTGTTCCGGGTGATGGCCCGGGCGATCGTCAGCGGCGAGGACTTCGCCCGGCTCGCCTACGAGCTCGGCCTGGAGCTGGCCGCGCAGCAGGTGCGCTACGCCGAGGTCATGCTGTCGCCCATGCAGCACATCCGCCGGGTGAACCTGCGCGAGGCTCTGGAGGGGATCGCGGCCGGGTTCGCCCGGGCCGGGCGCGAGACGGGGGTGGTGATCCGGCTGGCCCTCGACTACGGCCGCCAGTACGGCCTGGAGATGGCCTGGCAGGTGCTGGAGGTGGCGCGGGAGGCCCGCGACTGCGGCATCGTCGGCTGGTCGATCGGCGGCGACGAGATCGGCTTTCCGCCCGAGCCCTACGCGCCTGTCTTCGCCGCGGCCCGCGCGGCGGGCTTCGGCCTCATGGCCCACGCCGGCGAGGTCGTCGGCCCGCCCAGCGTGTGGGGGGCGGTCGAGGCCCTCGGCTCCACCCGGATCGGCCACGGCATCCGCAGCGTTGAGGACCCGGCCCTGCTTGTCGCCCTGCGCGAGCGCGGCGTGGTGCTTGACGTGTGCCCGAGCAGCAACATCGGCACGGGCGCCGTCGCCGGCTGGACCGACCACCCCCTGCGCGCCCTCTGCGACGCCGGCGTGGCCATCACGATCAACTCCGACGACCCGACCTTCTTCGACACCACGATCACCGAGGAGTACCGCTGCGCCGTCGGCGTGCTCGGCCTGTCCGTCGACGAGCTGTGCGCGAGCGTCGGCGTGGCCGCGCGGGCCGCGTTTCTGCCCGTTGACCAGCGCGACGCGCTCGCCGCCAACGTCGAGCGAGAGCTCGCGGCGCTGCGGGCTGAGATTGGTGTTTGACAAACTGGCCGGGCTCGCGTATAATCCCGCAGGTCACCACGCTCAGGTGGCGGAATTGGCAGACGCGCTAGGTTGAGGGCCTAGTGACCTAACCACGGTCGTAAGGGTTCAAGTCCCTTCCTGAGCACCACTTATTCTCCGGGCGATTAGCTCAGTTGGTAGAGCACCTCGCTTACACCGAGGGTGTCGGCGGTTCGAGCCCGTCATCGCCCACCAGGAGCGCATGTCGAGTGCCCCCCGGCGCGCGGCATCACCACTGGCCAAGGTAGCTCAGTTGGTAGAGCATCGCACTGAAAATGCGGGAGTCGCCGGTTCAAGTCCGGCCCTTGGCACCAGAGAGTAAGCATCAGAAACGCTCGCCCGGCACCAGCCGCGGCGGGCGTTTCTGTGTGTCCAGCACCTTGTACACGCCGGATACAGCGCTGTGAGAGGTCGAGATGTCAGAGACATCCTGACACCCACGTTGTTTCCTCATTGCTCGAGAGCAGCGCTAGAGCCCGGCCCATCTGGCCTGGCGGTTCGTCCTTGGTTGACCCCCTCCCCGTCGTTCTGAAGCAGCACCTGCCGCAGCCGCTCTTTCTGTGCCTCGGCCAGCGCGCCCCGACCGACCGGTTCTTTCGCTCGCTCGCCGAAAGCCAGGGGCCGCGGGCCGCCGCCGTGGTGCTTTCGGGCACCGGCGCCGACGGGGCATCGGGCGTGAAGGGGGTCAAGGAGCGCGGCGGGCTTGTGCAAAGGCCGGCGCGAGCCCTCGCCCTGAGCCGCGGGCCGCTCAGTGGCCCTCGACCCGCCCGGCCAGCTCGGCGTCGATCGCCCGGATGGCGCGCGTGATCTGGTCGCAGCGGGCCTGGGCCTCGATCGCGACCTGGCGCAGCCGCTCGACCTCGCGCGGGCAGGCCCGGCTGTGGGCGAGGTCGGCGGCCTGGTTGCGCGCCGTCACCCCTTTGTGGTACGTCGCCACCTGGAGGGCCAGCAGCGTTTCCCGCCGGCTCGCCAGGTAGGCCCGCTGTGTGGCGTCGCTCAGCAGCATCGGTCACCCACGTTCGCAGCCGATTCCATCGGCGTCGCGGTCGAAGTTGTGGCGGTCGGGCGGCAGCACGGCGAAGTGCCGGTGCGGGATGTCGTCGCAGTTCAGGTCGGGCGGGGGCGGCGGGATGCAGACAGTCGGGTACTCCGGGGCGCAGACGGCCGGGTTGCGCGTGGGCGTGGCGGGCTGCGGCGTGCGCGTCGGCGCGGCGGTCGCACTGGAGCCGGGGGGCATGACCGTCACGCTCGGGACGAGGGGCGTGGACGTCGGCGCGGCCGTTGCCGTGGGGCCGAGGGGCGTGGACGTCGGCGTGGTTGTCGCCGTAGGGCTGGGCGGCGCTTCACCCGGATTCAGCACCGTGTAAGTGTGGATCAGCTGGCCCGTGGCATCGCGCAGCTCCGCTCGGTCGCCCGGCCGCCAGACGTAATCGCTACGGCCCCAGAAAAAGTCGCCGATCAGAGGGTCGCGCTGGCCCGGCTGCGTGTAAAGGATAACAACGTTATCGTCGTCGACCACGTAGCTGGGGAAGGTGTAGGTCGGCCGGTCGGCGCGCGAACTGTTGATCACCTGCCAGCCACCGATGTTGATCGGCGTGTCAACGTTTTTGAAGAGGGTGACAAACTCCGGCTCGTCGCGGGAGCCAGGAATGATCTCGATAATTGTAATGTCCTGGGGCTGGACTATGCTACCGCCGTTCTGCAGCGCCGGCAGGTAAAGCCGCGGCGAGGGCTGGGCCATCGCGGGCATCAGCCAGTCGAGACCGAGCGCGCCGAGCGCGGCAAGCAGCACCATGCCAAGGCGACGGTTCATCGACGGGTCCTTCCAGGCCCATTGCTTTTCACCATCATAATCGGGTGATGGAAGTATAGCACGTTTCCCGCCTGCTGCCGGCCCCCGGCGGCGCTGGTACAGGGCCACGTCAACGTCGCTGAGGCCGGGTTCGCCGTGGGCGTATACGCCTCGGCTCGTGCCGCCACGGCCGCCTGCGCAGCCTGCCCAAGCCGGCGCAGGCCGGCTTCGTACGAGGAGCCGAGCGCTTCAGCGCGACGGCGGGCTATCGGTGCGGACGTTGACGTAGCCCTAGCGCTGGTACGGCACGTGCTGAGGTGGTGGGGCGCCCCACCCGCGGGGCGGAGTAGCGGAGGAGGCCTATGGCAGCGCAGCAGAAGCCGGTGACCGCGGCGGAGTCGGACAAGCAGCGGCAGCTACGAGAAACGCGCGAGCGGCTCGAGGCCCTCGGCGTGGCTGAGGAGACAGTGCCCGACCCTGTTTCCGGCGAGGAGGCCGCCGGCGGCAGGGGCCACGCCGGTGCGGACGACATGCCCGACCAGGCCAGCGTGCAGCCCGCTGCTCCCGTCATCAAGGACAGCCTCAAGAAGTAGCGCTGTGCTTGCCGCCGCGGCGCCACCTCGGCCGGCGCCGCGGCAGCTACCAGGGCAGCGACCGCCCTTCCTCCGCGCTGCGCCGGCCCAGCTCCAGGAGGCGCATCACGGCCACGCCGTCGTCCGGCGGCACCGGGTTCGGCGCGCCCCCCCGGATTGCGTCGCGCGTCGCGGCGTAGAACGCCGGGTAGTCGCCGGGCACGGACGCCAGCTCGCGCGTCGCGGCGCCGCCATCCGACCAGACTGTGAGCGCCCCCGGGCACGGGTCGGCGCCCCAGCCGGGCGCCGGCGGCCGCAGCCCGGCCTTCAGCGCGTCCTCCTGGGCGTCGAGGCCGTACTTCACATAACTCCCGCGGGTGCCATGGACGACGAAGCGCGGCCCGGGGGCGGCGGCCAGCGTGCTGCCGTGGAGGATCGCGCGCAGCGGGCCGTAGCGCAGCACGACGTGGAAATAGTCGTCGGCCTGGGCGCCGTCGCGCTGGGCGGCGATGTCGGCCTGGACAAACTCGGGGGGGCCGAAGAGCTGGAGGGCCTGGTCGGCCAGGTGGGCGCCGAGGTCGTACCAGATCCCGCCGCCGGGGCCGGGCCGCTCCCGCCAGCGGTCGCGCACCGCGGGCCGGAAGCGGTCGAAGTGCGACTCGAGCTGGACGACGCGCCCCAGGGCCCCGTCGGCGAGCAGGCCGCGCAGGGTGAGGAAGTCGGCGTCCCAGCGCCGGTTGTGGAAGACCGCGAGCACGCGCCCTGCGGCGGCCGCCTGGTCCCGCAGGGCCTCGGCCTCGGCCAGGCCGACGGTGAAGGGCTTGTCGACCACGACGTGCTTGCCGGCGGCGAGGGCGCGCGCCGCCAAAGGGGCGTGGCTGTCGTTCGGCGTGGCGACGACGATCAGGTCGAGGTCGGGGCGGGCGATCAGCGCCTCCGGCGTGGGCTCGACAGGGAGATCGGGCCAGTCGGCGGCGACTCTGGCCGGGTCGCTGCTGGCGACGGCGGCGAGGGCGAGGCCGGGCACGGCGGCGAGCAGCGGCGCGTGAAAGGTTTTGCCGGCGAAGCCGTAGCCGATCAGGCCGGCGCGAACATGCTCGCTCATCGGCGCGCACCTCGAATAGAACAGACACCAGGCGTAACCGCTGCCCGAAGCGCCGGGCTCTGCGCCAAGTATACCAAAGCGCCGGGGCGCGAGGGGGAGTACAATAGGGCGCCCGGGCCGGTGAACGGCCGATCACTCGCCCCATGATGCAAATGAGGAAGGTATGGCGCCACAGCCCTTTTTCGCGCCGAGCGAGCACACCGTCGACGGAATGCTCATCCGGGCCTACCGGCCGGGTGATGGGCCGGCCCTGCAGCGCGCGGCGGTCGCCTCCTACGATCACTTGCGCCCCTGGATGCCGTGGGCGCGGGCCGAGCAGAGCGTCGAGCAGTCCGAGGCGATCTGCCGCGCGGCCGCCGCCCGCTACCTGCTGAACGAGGACTTCACCCTGAGCGTCTGGGTCGACGGCGAGCTGGCCGGCGGCACTGGCTACCACCTGCGCCACGGCGGGGTGGACTCGGGCAACGCCGAGATCGGGATGTGGATCAGCGGCGCCCACGCCGGCAAGGGGCTGGGCAGCCGGCTGCTCGCGGCCCTGCTGGCGTGGGGGTTCACGGCCTGGCCGTGGCAGCGCCTCGTCTGGCAGTGCGACACGCGCAACCTGGCCAGCGTCCGCGTGGCCGAGAAGAACGGCCTCGTCCTCGAAGGCACCATGCGCTCCGACGCGCTCGACGTCGCCGGCCGCCGCCGCGACACCCACCTCTACGCCATCCTGCGCGACGAGTGGCGGGCGCGGTAGGCCCAGCCTGGCACACAAGTTGCGGGGTACTATCTCGGGTCGTCCGCGTTGAGACGCCGGGGAAAGCTATGGAAGCAAGCGCACAGCCGGTTGTGCTGATCGTCGAGGACGACGGGACGATCGCGCGGCTGCTCCGCGATGTCTTCGCGCTCCAGGGGTTCGCGCCGCATGTGGCCCGTAGCGCCGCGGAGGCTGCGGCCGAGCTGGCCACGGTCCGCCCCGCGCTCATGACACTCGATCTGGGTATGCCGCATATCAGCGGCCAAACATTGCTCCAGGTGATACGTGCCCAGCCCGACACGCGCACCCTGCCGGTCATCGTGATCACCTCGCAGCTGCCGGTCGACCCGGCGGTGCGCGGCATGGTCTCGGCCGTGCTGGAAAAGCCCTTCGAGCTGGCCGAGCTGATGGAGGCCGTCCGCCTGGCCCTCGGCGCCGACGGCCCGCCGTCGAGCCGGGCCATCGGCCAGTAGCCGCGGGCGGCGTTGCGCATCCCCTCAAATCCTTGTACAATCGGGTCGCCTGAGACAAGCAATCGAGCGCGCGTCAGCGCGGCGCACGCACTGTTCGACGGGGAAGCTATGCGCGTCGTGGCGATGATCCTGGCCGGCGGCGAAGGCACGCGGCTCAGCGTGCTGTCCGAGAAGCGCGCCAAGCCTTCGGTGCCCTTCGCCGGAAAGTTTCGCATTATCGACTTCACCCTTTCCAACTGCGTCAACTCGGGCATCTTCGACGTCGCCGTTCTCACCCAGTACCGCCCCCACTCGCTGAACGAGCACATCGGCATCGGCAAGCCCTGGGACCTGGACCGGGCCCGCGGCGGCGTGCGCCTGCTGCAGCCCTACCAGGGCCGCAACGACCAGAGCTGGTACAAGGGCACCTCCGACGCTATTCTCCAGAACCTGAACTATGTGCGCGAGCGCCGCGCCGACCTGACGCTCATCCTGTCCGGCGACCACATTTATAAGATGAACTACAACGAGATCATCGCCACCCACGAGCGCAACGGCGCCGACCTGACGGTGGGGGTGATGGAGGTGCCCCTGGAGGAGACGGACCGCTTCGGGATCATGACCATCGACGAGCAGGACCGCGTCGTCGAGTTCAGCGAGAAGCCGAAGAACCGCGACAAGGGCAACCTCGCCTCGATGGGCATCTATGTCTTCAACACCGACGCCCTCGTCCACCGGCTCAGCGAGGGCGGCGAGGAAAAGTCGCGCGTCGACTTCGGCAAGCATGTGATCCCGGCGATGGTGGCCGAGGACAAGGTCTTCGCCCACCGCTTTTCCGGCTACTGGGTCGACGTCGGCACGATCGACAGCTACTGGGAGACGAGCCTCCAGCTGCTCGACCCCGAGCTCGACTTCGACCTGTTCGACCCAGCCTGGGTCATCCGCACCCGCAGCGAGGAGCGCCCCCCGGCCAAGATCGGCCCCCAGGCCAGGGTCAGCCAGTCGATCATCTGCAACGGCTGCACCATCCGCGGCACCGTGGAGCGCTCGGTGCTGTCGCCGGGGGTGTATGTGTCGCCCGGCGCGATCGTGCGCGAAAGCGTGGTGATGAACGACACCTGGATCGGGCCGGGCGCCGTGCTGGACCGGGTGATCGTCGACAAGCAGGTGGTGGTGGGCGCGGGCGCCAAGCTCGGCTTCGGCGACGACAACGCGCCGAACAAGCTCCAACCCGACAAGATCAACGTCGGGATCACCGTTGTCGGCAAGTCGGCCCACATCCCGCCCGGGATCAGCGTCGGCCGCAATGTCGTGATCAACGCCGACCGCGACACCGAGGACTTCCCTTCCGGGGACGTCCCGTCGGGGGAGACGATCTGATATGCTGCGCACACTCGCCCTGATCCTCGCCGGCGGCGACTCGCCGGCCCTGTCGGTGCTCACCGCCGAGCGCACCGAGGCCGCGGTGCCCTTCGGCGGCAAGTACCGGATCGTCGACTTCGCGCTGTCGAACTGTGTCAACTCGGGGATCTATAACGTCGGCGTGCTGACCCAGTACCGCCCGCGCTCGCTCCACGCCCACCTCGGCGTCGGCCGCCCGTGGGATCTCGACCGGGCCCAGGGCGGCCTGCGCGTGCTCCACCCTTCCCCCACGCCCGACGGCGGCGGCTGGCAGCGCGGCACCGCCGACGCCGTGCGCTACAACCTCGACCTGGTCGAGGACCAGGCCGTCGACGCCGTGCTGCTCCTCGCCGGCGACCACGTGTACAAGATGGACTACCGCCCCCTGCTCCAGCTCCACGCGGAGCGCAACGCCGACGTGACCCTCGGCGTGCATAGCGTCAGCCCCCACGACGTCAGCCGCTATGGGATCGTGGCCGTCGGCGGCGACGGCCGGGTCGACCGCTTCACCGAGAAGCCGCGCCGCTCCGACTCGAGCCTGGCCTCCATGGGCATCTATGTGTTCCGCCGCCAGTTCCTGCTCGACCTGCTGACCAGGCAGGACGGCGCGGACTTCGGCCGCCATCTGCTGCCCAGGGTGATCGGGCGGGCCAACGCCTTCGCCTACAGCTTCCAGGGCTACTGGGCCGACGTCGGCACCGTGCAGGCCTACTACGAGTCGAACCTGGCTCTGCTCGCCGAAACACCCGCGCTCGACCTGTACGACCCCGAGTGGGTCATCCACACCAACAGCTCGGACCGGCCGGGGGCCGAGATCGGCGGCAACGCCAGGGTCGAGAACAGCCTGATCAGCGATGGCGCCCAGGTCTTCGGCTCCGTCCAGCGCTCGGTGCTGTCGCCCGGCGTGTATGTCGCCCCGGGCGCCGTCGTGCGCGACTCGATCATCCTCGGCGATGCCTATATCGCCGCCGACGCCGTGGTCGACCGCTGCGTGGTCGACGAGGGCGTGCGGGTCGGCGAGAACGCCACGCTCGGCGACGGCGAGGACAACACGCCGAACCAGGACGCCCCCGAGCGGCTCAACACCGGCCTGACCATCGTCGGCGCGGGCGCCCATATTCCCGCCGGCGCTCGGGTTGGCCGCAATGTGGCGATCGCCCCGCGAACCGCCGAGGCGACCTTTAAGGGCGCCGTCGCCAGCGGGATGACGCTGTAGGGCACCGCCGAGGCACCGCGGCGCGAAGAAGCGCCCGGCCGCTCACGGTCGGGCGCGATGTCGTTCGTGCAAGACGTTCCGCCGTGCTCCGCCCCGCGAACCTCTTGTCACGCCGGCGAACCTGTTGTATCCTTGCGTCCCTATGTCGATCCCCGAACTGATTGTCGACCCGAGCCTGCGCCAAAAGCTCGCCCAGGGCCACCCCTGGGTCTACCGCAACCACGTGCGCGGCGGGGAGCGGCTGCGCTCCGGGCAGTGGGTGCGCGTTCGCTGCGGGCCCCTGAGCGCCTACGGCCTCTACGACGCCCAGAGCGCGATCGCGGTGCGCCTGTTCAGCCGCCACACATCCCCCGACGGTGAGTGGCTCCAGGAGCGGGTCTGGGAGGCGTGGGAGGGGCGGGCCCCCATCCGCGACGGCGCGCCCCCCACCAGTGCCTACCGCTGGATCTACGGCGAGGGCGATGGCATCCCCGGCCTCGTGGTCGACCGCTACGGCGACTACGCGGTGGCCCAAACGTACGCCGAAAGCGTTCAGGCTCTCCTCCCCCTCGTCGCCCCGGCCCTGCGCGCCTGCGACCCGGAGCTGCGCGGGGTGGTGGCCCGGGCCCCCGGCTTCGCCGGCCGCGACCCGGCGGAGGCCGCCGAGGAGCAGGGCGAGGCCCACGCCAACCCGGCCGAGGCCCAGCACGCGCCGCGCGGCCCGCGGCTGCTGCTCGGCGAGGCGCCCCCGGCCGACTTGGTCGTGCAGGAGCACGGGCTGTTCTTCCACGCCGACGTGCTCGGCGGCCAGAAGACCGGCCTGTTCCTCGACCATCGCGAGAACCGGCGCATGGTCGAGGGGCTGGCCGCCGGCCGCGCCGTGCTCAACTGCTTCGCCTACACCGGCGGCTTCTCGCTCTACGCCCTGCGCGGTGGGGCCGCCGAGGTGGTGAGCGTCGACGTCGGGCGCGGCCTGGCCGAGGCCGCGGCGGCCAACGTCGCCCTGAACCGGCTCGACGCCCGCCGTCACCAGTTTGTCACCGAGGACTGCTTCGCCCTGCTCGACGCCTACGCCAAGGCCGGGCGCCGCTTCCAGCTCGTCATCCTCGACCCGCCGAGCTTCGCCCGCGCCAAGGGCAACCTCCACGCCGCGATGCAGGCCTATGTTCGGCTCAACGCCCTCGGCCTGCGCTGCGTCGACGAGGGCGGCCTCCTGGTCACGGCGAGCTGCACCAGCCAGGTCGGCCCCGAGCAGTTCCGGACGATGCTCGGCGAGGCCGCCGCCCAGGCTGGCCGTCGGCTCCAGATCGTCGCCGAGACGGGGCAGCCCGCCGACCACCCCGTCCCCGCCGGCTTCCCCGAGGGCCGCTACCTCAAGTGCATCGCCGCTAGAGTTTTGCCTGTGGCATAGCCCCCGCCGGGGCATAGGGCCATTCGGGCGAGCCCCGGGTTTGTCGGTCGCCCCTGCCTCCCGCCGCCCGTCGCCGGCCCCCTGGCCCGCCGGGTGCTATAATCCCGCCCTATGGATGTGCTCCAGCTTTCCTGGGAGTATCCGCCGTACACCATCGGCGGGCTCGGCCGACACGTCGCGGAGTTGGCCCCTGCGCTCGCGGCCCATGGCGCCGAGGTGACGGTTGTCACGCCGCGGCTGCGTGACGGTCCGGAGGAGGAGTGGCCCCGGCCCGGGCTGCGTGTGCTGCGGGTTCCCGCGCCGCCGATGACCGGCTACGACTTTCCCGCTTATGTGGCGCAGGTCGGGCGTGTGCTGGAGCAGGCGGCGGCCGAGCTGGCCGGGGCCCGGCGCCCCGACCTGATCCACGCCCATGACTGGCTGGCGGCCGAGGCGGGGATCGCGCTCAAGCACCGCTGGCGTGTGCCGCTGGTTGCCACCATCCACGCCACCGAGCGCGGGCGCGGGCGGGGCAGCCTCGGCGGCCCCGGCGCTGCGACGATCGACCACACCGAGTGGCGCCTGAGCTACGAGGCGTGGCGCGTGATCGTCTGCTCGCAGTTCATGGCCGGCCAGATCGCCGCCGACTTCGCCACCCCGCCCGACAAGATCGACCTCGTGCCCAACGGCGTGCGCGTCCGCCCGGACCCCTTCGCCGGCCCGGGTGAGCGCGCCGCCTTCCGGGCCCGCTTCGTCGACCCCGGCGAAGCCCTGGTCTTTTCGGTCGGGCGGATCGTCTTTGAGAAGGGGCTCCACGTCCTGGTCGACGCATGGCGCCAGGTCGGCGCCGAGACGCGGGCGCGGCTCGTGATCGCCGGCACGGGCGAGTATCTGGAGCCGCTGAAGGCCCGCGCCGCCGGCCTCGGCCTCGACGGCATGGTGCGCCTGACCGGCTTTCTGCCCGACGACGACCGCGACCGGCTGTACCACGCCGCCGATGTCGCGGTCTTTCCCTCGCTCTACGAGCCCTTCGGGATCGTCGCCCTGGAGGCCTGCGCCGCCCGCTGCCCGGTGGTTGTCGCCGCAACGGGCGGCCTGGCCGAGGTGATCGACTCGGGCGTCACCGGGCTGCTCATCCCCCCGGACGACCCGCGCGCGCTCGCCGACGCGGTGCTCGCCTGCCTGCACGACCCGTGGTCGGCCCGGGCCCGCGCCGACCACGCCCTCCAGGTGGTGCAGGCCCGCTACGCCTGGGAGCAAGTCGCCGCCGCCACCCACGCCGTCTACCGGCGCGTCATGGCCGATTGGGCGGCCTCGGCGTGGGGCCGGGAGCGGTTCGCCGCCGACACGGGCGCCGGCTGACGAGTGTGGTACACTTAGCAGCGAAATCTTCCCGCGCCCAGCAGACATAGCGCCATGCCAGGAAATAGCTTCGGACAGCTGTTCCGCCTCACCACCTGGGGCGAATCCCACGGCCCCGCCGTCGGCTGCACCGTCGACGGCTGCCCGGCGGGGCTGCCGCTCGACGCGGCCGACATCCAGCGCGAGCTCGATCGGCGCCGCGTCGGCCAAAGCAAGGTCAGCTCGCAGCGCCAGGAGCCCGACCAGGTGCAGATCCTGTCGGGCGTGTTCGAGGGCCGCAGCACCGGCGCGCCGATCAGCATGCTGGTCTTCAACAGCGACGCCAAGTCCTCGCACTACGAGAACATCAAGGACATGTACCGCCCCGGCCACGCCGACTACAGCTGGGACGCCAAGTACGGCTTCCGCGACTGGCGCGGCGGCGGCCGCTCCTCGGCCCGCGAAACGATCGGGCGGGTGGCCGGGGGCGCGATCGCGAAGCTGCTGCTCGCCCGCGCGGGCGTGCGCGTCGTCGGCTACACGCTCCAGCTCGCCGAGCTGCGGGCCGAAGTGTTCGACGAGGCTGAGATCGAGCGCAACATCATGCGCTGCCCCGACGCGCGGGTGGCCGCGCTGATGGTGGAGCGGGTCGACCAGGCCCGCCGCTCGCTCGACTCGCTCGGCGGCGTGTGCGAGGTGCGGGCCCACGGCGTGCCGCCCGGCCTTGGCGAGCCGGTCTTCGATAAGCTCCAGGCCGACATCGGCAAGGCCATGTTCTCGATCCCCGCGATCAAGGGGGTGGAGATCGGCGAAGGGTTCGGGGTGGCGGGGCTGCGCGGCTCCGAGAACAACGACCCGTTCGTGCGCCGCGACGACGGCAGCATCGGCACGACGGCCAACCGCCACGGCGGCATCCTCGGCGGCATCTCGACGGGCGAGGAGATCGTGGTCCGCCTCGCGGCAAAGCCGCCGGCGAGCATCGCCCGCCCCCAGCAGACGGTCGACCGCGACGGCAACCCGGCCACGATCGAGATCCACGGCCGCCACGATCCGACGGTGCTGCCGCGGCTTGTGCCGGTGGCCGAGGCGATGCTGGCCCTGGTGCTCGCCGACCACCTGCTGCGCCAGCGGGCCGCGCGGGTGGAGCTGTAGGGCCGGCCGGCGTTCACTGTGGAGGCGCAATGGCGCAAAGGGCTGCGTATGGCGGGCAAGGCTGAGCCGACACCACAGCGCCCGACACGGCGCGCCCCCCCCGCCGAGGAGGCGGGCGGCGGGCCGGCGCCGTCGACGCTCAATATCTTTATGGCGGTCGCGGCGGGGCTGTGCTGGGCGGCGGCCCTCGCGATGCTGTTGTTCGGGGGCCTCCCGGCCGCGAGCCCGCCCCTCGCGCCCGAGCGGCTGCTGTTCTACGCCCTGGCCCTGAGCGCCGCGCTGCTCACCTTCGGGCCGCTCGAGCGCGCGGCCGGGCTGGCGGGGCTCACGGTCGAGGGGACGGTCGGCGCCTGCATCCTGCTGTACTGCCTGGCCTTCGTGCCTGCGCCGGGCGACTGGCTCCTGTCGCTGCCCGACCTGCCGATCTACGGCCTGCTCCTGGCCGCCCTGCTGATCACGACCGCGGCCGTCGCCCGCCCCTTTGTCGACGCGGCCGGCCGGCGGATCTTTCAGCAGCGGGCCCGCGCCCGCGACGCGCGCCGCGTCCGGCGCCAGTCATACGAGATCGGCCTGCTGGTCACGGTGGCGGCGGCCCTGGCCGGGCTGCGCGTGCTCACCTGGGTCAGCCTGCTGCTGCTCGCCGTGGCCCTGCTGATCGCCGAGCTCCTGTTTCTGTCCGCCATCCGCGCGGAGCCAAATCCGTAGACAAAGGGACAAGAGGCGCGCTTCGCGGGGGACCGGGAGAATCGCTTTGAAGGAGCCCTACGTATGATCCGCATCTCCATCATCGGCCTCGGCCTGATCGGCACCTCGCTGGGCCTGGCCCTGCGCTCGGCCGACCCCAAGGAGTCGCCCCTCGGCCAGGTCGAGATCGTCGGCTACGACCGCGACGGGCGCGCCGTCAAGGAGGCCCGCGGCCGGCTCGCGATCGACAAGGAGGCCCGGGCCCTGCCCGAGGCCCTGCGCGACGCTAACGTGGTGGTGCTGGCCACGCCCGTGCTCGCCATGCGCGAGCTGCTCGGCCAGATCGCCGGCCTGCTCCAGCCCGGCACCGTCGTCACCGACGTGGCCAGCACCAAAGCCCAGCCCGCGGCCTGGGCCGCCGAGCTGCTGCCCGCCGGTGTGAGCTACGTCGGCGGCCACCCGATGGCCGGCAAGGAGCAGGCGGGAGGCGGCGCGGCCGACCCCGAGCTGTTCAAAGAGGCGATCTACTGCCTGACCGCCGGCCGGAGCACCCGCCAGGAGGCCCTCGACGTGGTCGAGGCGCTGGTGCGCACCGTCGGCGCCAAGCCCTACTACATCGACCCCGACGAGCACGACGCCTACGTGGCCGGGATCTCACACCTGCCGCTGCTCCTGTCCGTCGCGCTGGTCGATATTACCACGCGCAGCCCGGCCTGGAAGGAGATGGCGCCCCTCGCCGCCAGCGGCTACCGCGACGTGGGCCGGCTCGCGTCCGGCGCGCCGGAGATGCACCGCGACATCCTGCTCACCAACCCCGCCGGCGTCACCCGCTGGATCAACGAGATGCTGGCCTTCCTGGTCGACCTGCGCGACCAGATCGGCGCCGGCGACGCCGCGGCCGTCGAGGAGCTGCTGCGGCGGGCCAAGGCCGAGCGCGACGCCTGGCTGGAAACGCGGCCCAACCGCCGCCCCGGCGAGGACGCCTTTGACCAGATCCCCGCCGTCGAGCGGCCGAACCTGTTCACCTTCAAGTTGCCCAACCGGCGCAAGTAGGGCCGTGACGCGGCGCGGCGCGCCAACCTTGACATGGCCCAAAACTTCGTGCTACACTTCACGAAATCGCGATCGACGAACGACGGGTGCGGCAACGTGCGCGCGCCGTAGCGGCGTGCCGGGCGCGCGGCCCAGCGCACGTCGTGGTGTGCCCGCAGGACGCTCGGAGGCTCCCGTGGAACGTCCCGATATCCCACCAGACGTCGTCATCCGCCGCCTGCCGCTCTATGCGCGGAGCCTGCGCTACCTGCTCGAGGAGGGGGTCCACTCCGTCTCCTCCCAGGAGCTCGGCGAGCGGATCAACGTGACCGCGGCCCAGATCCGCAAGGACCTTTCCTACTTCGGCGAGTTCGGCAAGCAGGGCATCGGCTACGATGTCGAGAAGCTGCTCAACCACATCGAGCGCATCCTCGGCCTGACGCAGCGCTGGCCGATGGTGCTCGTCGGAGTCGGCCAGCTCGGCCAGGCGATCGCCCGCTACGACGGCTTCCACAGCAAGGGCCTTGAGATCGTCGGCCTGTTCGACACCGACCCGCGCAAGGTCGGCCAGAAGGTCGGCGAGATGGAGGTTTCCGACTTCGCCCGCATCCACGAGGTGATCCGCGAGCACCAGGTTCGCCTCGCGATCATCGCCGTGCCGGCCGCGGCCGCCCAGGCCGTCGCCGACACCCTGATCGACGCCGGCGTGCGCGCCATCCTCAACTACGCCCCAATCATCCTCCAAACCCCCGAAGATGTCTGGGTCCGCTATATCGACCCCGTCGCGGTCATGCACAGCATGACGTACTACCTCGCCCGTGAGTAGCCGGGCCGGCCCGGGCGCTGCCCCCACGGGGCAGCCCGGCTCCCTGGCCCCGCTTCGTGGTACACTTCTTGCGCTATCCCGTGCCGCACTCGCATCGCATGTTGGCCCCGCCGCAGACGCCCTGACGAGATCGCGCGGGCGCGGCCGCCTCTGGTTCGTGGGGAATGGATGAAGCGTAGTCTGACGCTGCGGCGCCAGCATCTGCCGCTCCTGCTGCTCGCCCTGGCCTACCTCGCCGCCGCAGGGCCCTTGCTCTGGAGCGACACCGGCCGGGCCGTCCGGATCGCACCGCTCCTCGACGTCGGCCCCGCGCCCCTCCCAGGCGCGGCCGACCCGGCCACTGCCTTCGCCACCCTCCAGGCCCGCGCCGATGCCCCGCTCCGCGTGGCCTACCACGCTGTGACCGGCGCGGCCGTGTTCGTCGCCCCCGCGGCCGCCGACGGCCGCCTGCCCTACGCCCCCACCGACATCGAGCGCGGCAACCCGCTGGCCGTCGCCCGCGGCTTTCTCGACCAGAACCGGGCCCTCTTCGGCCTGCGCAGCGCTGCCGACGAGCTGGCCCTGCTGCGCTTCGAGCCCGATCTCCAGCTCGGCTTCCACCACGTCCGCCTCAGCCAAACCTACAAGGGCCTGCCGGTCTTCGGCCGCCAGCTCGTCGTCCACCTCGACCCGGAGGAGCAGATCGTCGCCGTCAACGGCCAGTTCGCCCCCGACCTCGCCGTGCCCACCGAGCCGGCGATCTCGCCCGAACTTGCGCTGGAGACGGCCCTGGCCAACCTGCGCGACGAGCAGCTGCTGCCCTTCGAGGTGGCCCGGGCCGAGATCACGCCCGTGCCCGAAGACACGCGCCTGATGGTCTACGTCGACCAGTCGGGGCGCGCCAACCTGGTCTACGCCGTCACCGTGCTGACCTTCTCGCCGCTCAGCCAGTGGCAGTTCTTTGTCAACGCGCTGCGGCCCCAGGTGGTGCACGCGATCGACAGCGTCATGCCGATCAAGCGCCGGCAAACCTATAGCGCGCGCAACACCACGCGCATCCCCGGCCAGCTCGTGATCGACGAGGGCGAGCGCTCGCGCGACCCGGTCGCCCAGGCTGCCCACGACGGCGCCGGGATCGTCTACGACTACTACTTCAACACCTTTAAGCGCGACTCGATCGACGGCCGCGGCATGCCGCTGGTCAGCACCGTCCACTTCGGCAGCGACCCGCAGGACGCGGAGAACGCCGCCTGGGTCAGCGAGTACGGCCAGATGATCTACGGCGACGGCGGCCAGATCTTCGAGCCGCTGCCCTATGGCCTCGACGTGGTCGGCCACGAGTTCACCCACGGGGTGATCGACGCCACCGCCCAGCTGATCTACCAGGGCCAGCCGGGCGCGCTCAACGAAAGCTATGCCGACGTGTTCGGCGCGATGATCGACCGCGACAACTGGACGATCGGCGAGCAGGTGGTCAAGTCGCCGCCCTACCCCGCGCCGTTCCTGCGCTCGCTGGAGGACCCGAACCTCGGCGGGCTGTACAACCCGCGCAACCCGCTCCAGGGCGTCGGCCAGCCGGCCAGCATGGCCGAGTACGCCAACCTGCCCAACTCGCGCCGCGCCGACAACGGCGGCGTGCATATCAACAGCGGCATCCCCAACCGGGCGGCCTTTCTGATCGCCTCCGCCATTGGCCGCGAACGGTTCGAGCAGATCGCCTACCGTGCCCTGACGCAGTACCTCACCCCCACCTCCGACTTTCTCGACGCCGCCAACGCCACCATCCGCGCCGCCCAGGATCTGTACGGCGACGAGGTGACAGCCCAGGTCCGCGCCGGCTACGACCAGGTCGGGATCACCACCAATCCCAACCCGACCACGCCGCCCGTCGAAGCCCCCGGCGACATCCCAAACATCCCGCCCACCGGCCCCGGCACCGACGAGCCGCTCCCCGCCGGTTGCCGCGATGTGATCGTCAACGGCGGCTTCGAGAGCGACGACGGCTGGGTGCAGGTCGCCAGCGGCGACGTCGCCCTGATCGACACCGAGCTGCCGCGCTCGGGCCGCCGCTCGGCCTGGCTCGGCGGGCAGGACCAGGAGGCGCTCCAGTACTTGTACCAGGATGTGCGCGTGCCGGCCAACGCGACCAGCGTCGAGCTGCGCTACGCCCGCCTGCTCCACGAGGAGTTCAGCGGCGTCCTCGGGATCTTCTCCTCCGATGCAAACTTTACGACCGCGATCGCCAACACCAATGGCGACATCCTGCAAACCGTCGCCGAGTACTCCTCGTCGCGCGGCGACGACCGTTGGCGCGACGAGGCGTTCACCGTCAGCCGCATGGCCGGCAACACAATCCGGCTCGTCTTCGCCTCGGAGAACCCGCGCGGCAACGTGTCCAGCCTGTTCGTGGACGACGTCCAGCTGGTCGTCTGCACCACGGGGCAGGGCCCGGCCGCGCCGCCCACGGCCAACGCCGACCTGGTGTACGTGCGAGGCCAGGTGGTCGACGCCAACACGGGGCGCGGCGTGGCGGGGGCCCAGGTCTTTGTGCTGCGCCAGGGGGTGAACGCGAGCCAGGCCGCCGCCGACGACAACCTGTCGGCCGAGGAGGTGCTGACCTTTGGGACGACGGACAGCAGCGGCGTGTACCAGACCCAGCAGGCCGTCCCGCGCAACCAGACGTACAGCTTTATCATCGTCGCCAACGGCTACCGGCCGATCCTGGCCGATGGAGAGGTCGTCATCCCGGCCGACGCGACCAACCCCTACCGCGTCGACGCCCAGCTGCGGAGAAGGTAAGGTATGAGCGCCGATGACCAGGTGCGCTGCTGCGTCTGCGGCGAGCCGCTCCAGCCGCCCTACAGGGTTCTCAACGGCCGGGCCTACTGCGCCCGCCACTTCGCCCTGGTCGACAAGCCGCACCCCGGCTTCTGGCGGGCCACGGTGGTGCAGCTGGTCGTGATCGCGATCTTTGCCGGGGCCATGGCCCTGATCGACCCGCTGATCGCCCCGCTGGACGGGCCAGTGCTGATCCTGGTCGGGCTGGCGATGGCGCTCGTGCCTTCGCTGCTCTGGATCAGCTTTTTCTACCGCCAGGACCGGCTGGAGCCCGAGCCCAAGCACAAGATCGCGGCGGTCTTTCTAACCGCCGTCGTGCTGACGGACGTGGCCTCGCGCTGGCTGATCGACGGGCTGTTCCACGTGCGCGACTGGGCGCCGGAGCAGACGCTGAGCTCGGCCCTGGCCTCGCTGCTCGTGCTCGGCCCCGTCTACCTGCTGGTGGTCTACCTCGCCGTGCGGGTGATGGTCTACCCCACCGAGGAGTTCGACGAGCGCATGGACGGGATCGTCTATGGCACGGTGGCGGGGCTGGGCGTAGCTACCATGCTTAACCTGCGCTTCGTGCTCGACAACGGAGGGGTGGCCCTCGGGCCGGGCGCCGTGAATGTCACCACCACCGCGATGGCGGTGGCCTCGTTCGGCGGGCTGCTGGGCTACTTCATGGCGGGGGCGAAGTTCGAGCACAAGCCGATCTGGTGGGTGCCGGCGGGCTACGCGCTGTCGGCGGTTCTGAGCGGGCTGTTCAGCTGGCTGATCGGCGAGGTGAGCGCGGCGGGGCTTGGCGTGCAGCACTGGCGCTCGCTGCTGCTCGGCCTGGCCGTGGCCCTGGGCGCCTTCTTCGCGCTGGTGCTGCTGATGCGCCGGACGACCGGCGCGCCCGTGGCGGGCGTGGGGAGGGCACGATGATCCGCAACCGTACCGACGAGCGGCTGTTCCGTATGCGGCTGCTGCCGAAGGATCTCGGCGTGGCCCTGGTGGCCCTCGCCGCCTTCGGCATGGCCTGGCTGCTGATGCAGCAGGCGACGGGGCGCACCCACACCTTCGCGGACGAGGAGTCGGGCGTGCGCCTGAGCTACCCGGCCGGCTGGAGCAGCGTCGAGTCGCTTCAGGACGTGATGCTCAAGGTCGAGGACCCGTATGCGCCCTCGGCCTTCAAGACTAGCTTCAGCGTGGAGGAGCGCCTGCTCGACCCCGCCGCCCCGCCGACTCTGCAAACCCTGCTCGACCGGCGGGTGACGGAGCGGGGTCAGTTCACGGCGTACCACTTCATCGCCGAGCAGGAGGCGACGGTGGACGGGGAGCGGGCTATCCGCAGCGACTTCGCCTATGTCGTCCAGCCGATCGACGAGCCGCGCCGCCCGGCCCTGCCGGTGGTGGTGCGGGCCCGCGAGTATATCGTCGTCGCCGGCGAGCGCTCCTTCTACCTGACCCTGGCCGCCCCCGAGAATGACTGGGAGCGGGCCCTCGCGCGCTTCGAGCAGACCGTCGCGAGCGCGCAGCTCCCCTGACCGGGAGGAGAGAGTGGGCGAGGGGGAGAGTGAGCGAGTGGGAGAGGGCGGGGCGCTATGAGCGATACGGACGAGACGCGTGAGCGACCGGCGGGCCTGGGGGGAAGTATCCCTGCTGGGGGCTTCGACCTGGGCGGGCTGGCCGCGGGCGAGTACGACACCACGCTGGGGCCGCACGGGGCGGGGCGGGCCGAGCCCGAACCTGACGACCGGCTGATCTTGCCGCGCGGCGCACTGGTGGCCTTCCGCAAGAGCGGCGGGCTGCGCTTCACCTCGCGCACCTGCGTCGTCTACCGGAGCGGCCGGGTGGAGCGGGAAAGCCTGCCGGAGGGCCCGGGGCGGCCGGAGTACCTGACTCCGGCCGAGCTGCGGCGGCTGTGGCGGCTGGTGCTGCGGGCCGGCCTCGGCCGGCTGGCCCGGCTGCCAGGCCGGCCCTCGCCGGACGGCTACGGCTATGAGATCGCGGCCCGCTTCGGCCGCACCGCCCGCTACGTCACCTTCGATGAGTGGCGGGTCCCCGCGGCGGCCACGCTCCTGGTGCGGGCGCTGACGCGGCTGCTAGGGTAGGAGGAGAAGAACAAAAGAGCATGATGCCGCCTTTGTTCCTTTGCTCCTTTATTCCTACTCCCGCACCAGCTCGCGGCTGATCACGAGGCGCTGGATCTCGCTGGTGCCCTCGTAGATCTCGGTGATCTTGGCGTCGCGGAAGAAGCGCTCGACGGGGTACTCCTTGGAGTAGCCGTTGGAGCCGTGGAGCTGGATGGCCTTGGTGGCCGTCCACATAGCCGTCTCGGAGGCGAACAGCTTGGCCATCGAGGCATCCTTGACGTAGTCGAGGCCGTTGTCTTTGCGCCAGGCCGCCTCGTAGGTGAGCAGGCGGGCGGCCTTGATCCGGGTGGCCATGTCGGCGAGGGTGAAGCCGACCGCCTGGAACTCGTGGATGGGCTTGCCGAACTGCTCGCGCACCTTGGTGTAGCCCAGCGCGGCCTCGTAGGCGCCCTGGGCGATGCCGAGGGCCTGGGCGGCGATGCCGATCCGGCCGGCGTTGAGGATGGTCATCGCGATCTTGAAGCCCTGGCCCTCCTCGCCGAGCCGGCGCCAGGCCGGGACGCGGTAGCTGTCGTAGGCCATCTGGCAGCTGTGGGCGCTGCGGATGCCGAGCTTGTTCTCGACCTTGACGATGCTGCAGCCCGGGGCGTGGGTGTCGACGAGAAAGGCCGTGATCCCCTTCACGCCCTTGCTCGGGTCGGTCATCGCCATGAGGATGATCGTGTCGGCGTGGTCGCCGTTGGTGACCCAGTTTTTGACCCCGTTGATCACATACTCGTCGCCCTCGCGGACGGCCGTCGTCTTCTGGGCGGCGGCATCCGAGCCGGCGCCGGGCTCGGACAGCGAGAAGGCGCCGAGGGCCCGGCCGGAGGCGAGCGGCGTGAGCAGCTCGCGCTTCTGCTCCTCGCTGCCGTACTTCTCGATCCCGTAGCAGCACAGCGAGTTGTTGACCGAGGCGATCACGCCGAGCGAGGCGTCGACCCGGCTCAGCTCCTCGATCACGATCGCGTAGGAGATGTAGTCGAGGCCCGCGCCCCCGTACTCCTCGCGCACGGCCACGCCCAGCAGCCCGAGCTCGCCCATCTTCGTGACCAGGCCCCCCGGCCACTCGGCGCGCTCGTCGCGCTCGGCCACGGTGGGCTTTGCCTCGCGCTCGGCGAACTGGCGTACCATATCGCGCAGCATCTGCTGGTCGTCGTTGAGCTGGAACTCCACGCAACACCTCCTCGTGTAGTATGGGTCGTCGGTCGCGGCCTCCCGGCCCATTCTACGCCCAACCCCGGGCCGAGGCAAATGAGCGCGATGCCCGTGCTATCCCTTCGGCGCCCGGGGTTTGTACGAAGTGTACAAGCGAATTAACCTTCTTATTGTTGATTTCGTACAAGGCGCCTGCTATGATTGGCGTATGAGCGCGGCAGTGTCGCCGCGGCCCCGGCTCGCCGGGGGACGACGACGGTCGAGAGGTTTACAGGAGGCAACCCCAATGCGCAACGGCAGCCACGAGCTGAGCAACGTCGACACGGTCGCCCGCAAGCTCCCCGCGGCCCGCGCGGTCCTGCGCGAGCTTCGCATCGATAGCACCAGCCGTATGTACCTGCGCGACGCCGCCATCGCTGCCGGGGCCAACCCCGACGAGGTGCTGGCCCAGATCGAGGCCCGCGCACAGCGCGAGGCCCGCCGCGCCGCCAGCCGCCGCGGCGAGGAGCGGCTACGCGAGCTTGAGATCGCGCGCTAGACCCACGACGACCCGGCCGACGGCCCCTCTCCCCCGAGAGGGGCCGTCGTATGCCCGGCCGCTTATGAAGCCCCGACCTCCGCTACAAACCATCCGCTCCGGCAGAAGGCTCGTTCCCCCAGCTTCGGCGTCGCCCTCCTCGACGACATCTCTCTACCCTGACAAGCCCGGTGTGGTAGCCGCTCGACACATGCGCCATGTGGAGGCGACGGAGCCGCGCGCCTTCGGCCGATAAGTCCGACCCCTTGACATTGCGGCACTAGATGTGCTAATTTTAGGCAAGACTAAAAATAAATCTGCCCACACCGAAGCCGAGGTGTGAGGCGACCAGAGGGACATAGTATGCGCCAGCTACTCCTTGCCGTTCCGCTCCTGCTCAGCCTGCTGCTATCCGGCTGTGGCGCCGCCCCCCAGACCGACGACGGGCGCCTCAACGTCGTCGCGACCACAGGCCAGATCGGCGACGCCGTGGCCAACGTCGGCGGCGCGCGGGTGAACCTCACCACCATGCTCGGGCCCGGCATCGACCCGCACACCTATGTCGCCACCGAGGGCGACCTGTTCACCTTTCAGGCCGCCGACCTCATCCTCTATAACGGCCTGCACCTCGAAGCCCAGCTGGAGCGAGTCCTCGACCAGATCGGAGCGAGCGGCCAGGCCAGCGTCGTCGCGGTCGGGGCGCGCGTCCCCGAGGAGCGCCTGCTCAGCTGGGAGCCCGAAAAGGGTTTCCCCCACGACCCGCATATCTGGAACGACGTCCAGATCTGGCGCTACGCCGTCGAGGCCATCCGCGACGCCCTGATCCAGGCCGATCCCGCGGGCTCCGCCGAGTACAGCCGCAACGCCGACGCCTACCTCGCCGAGTTGGACGCCCTCGACACCTACATCCGTGACCGGGCCACCGCACTCCCCCCCGAGCGCCGCGTGATCGTCACCGCCCACGACGCCTTCAGCTACTTCGGCCGGGCCTACGGCTTCGAGGTCGAGGCGGTCCAGGGCGTCAGCACCGAGGCCGAGGCCGGCACCGCCGATATCCGCGCCTTGGCCGAGATTGTGCTCCAGCGAAAGGTGCCGGCGATCTTCGTCGAGAGCACGATCTCGCCGCGCACGATCGAGGCCGTTCAGGCGGCGGTGCGGGCCGCCGGGCAGGAGCTCGCCCTCGGCGGCGAGCTTTACTCCGATGCGCTCGGCGCCGCCGACAGCGACGCCGGCACCTATATCGGCATGATGCGCCACAACATCGATACGATCGCCGCCGCCCTCGGCGGGTAGGCGTCCCTTCGCCGTCGTGGCGCCAGCCGCCACCCGGTCACTGACACAGGAGCACACCCATGACTCAGCCAGCGCTTGAGATCTCCGACCTAACTGTTGCCTACCGCGATAAGCCGGTGCTCTGGGACATCGACCTCGCCGTGCCGGCGGGCACGCTGACGGCGATCGTTGGCCCGAACGGCGCCGGGAAAACGACGCTGATCAAAGCCACCCTCGGCCTCGTCACCGCCGCCGCCGGCCAGACCCTGATCCACGGCCGGCCCTACGCCCAGCAGCGCCAGCTCGTCGGCTACGTGCCACAGCGCGGCAGCGTCGACTGGGACTTCCCGACCAGCGTGCTCGACGTGGTGATGATGGGCCGCTACGGCAGCCTCGGCTGGCTGCGCCGCCCCGGCCGGCGCGAGCGCGAGTTAGCCCTCGCCGCACTGGACAAGGTGCGCATGCGCGAGTTCGCCGACCGCCAGATCTCGCAGCTGTCCGGCGGCCAGCAGCAGCGCGTCTTTCTCGCCCGCGCCCTGGTCCAGGACGCCCAGCTTTACTTCATGGACGAGCCCTTCCAGGGCGTCGACGCCGTCACCGAGCGCGCGATCGTCTCCATCCTGCGCGACCTGCGGGCCGCCGGGAAGACGGTCGTTGTCGTCCACCACGATCTCCAGACGGTGTCCGAGTACTTCGACTGGGTCGCCCTGATCAATGTGCGCCGGATCGCCGCAGGGCCGGTCGACCAGGTGTTCACCGAGGCCAACCTGCGCGCCACCTACGGCGGCCGGATCGCCTTCCTCGGCCACGGCCCCGAGCCGGGGGCCGCGCGGCAGGAGGCCGGGGTCGGGCCGGCGCAGCAGCCGACGTCGGCCGATTAAGGGCAGCGAGGTACCGCTATGGATCTGCTCATCCTGCTTTTCACCGACTACACGCTGCGCACCGTCGCCCTCGGCGCCGCCCTGCTCGGCGTGGTCAGCGGGGTGCTGGGCTGCTTTGCTGTGCTGCGCCGCCAGGCCCTGCTCGGCGACGCGATGTCGCACGCCGCGCTGCCCGGGATCGTGATCGCATTCATGCTCACCGGCCGGCGCGAGCCGATCGTCCTGCTGATCGGCGCCGCCGCGGCGGCCTGGCTTGCCGCCCTGCTGCTGATCGGCGTCACTCGCACCACCCGGATCAAGGAGGACAGCGGCCTGGCCCTGATCCTGGCCGTCTTCTTCGGCCTCGGCCTGGTGCTGCTTTCGTTCGTGCAGCAAAGCCCCAACGCCGCCCAGGCTGGCCTGAAAAGCTTCCTCTTCGGCCAGGCCGCCGCTCTGGTCGAGCGCGACGTTTGGGCGATGCTGGCCCTCGGCGCCCCGGCCCTGATCGTGGTCGCCCTGCTGTGGAAGCAGTTCAAGCTGATCAGCTTCGACCCCGAGTTCGCCGCCAGCCTCGGCCTGCCGGTGCGCGGCCTCAGTGTCCTGCTGACGACGCTGATCGTGATGTCGATCGTGATCGGCCTCCAGACTGTCGGCGTCGTGCTGATGAGCGCGATGCTGATCGCGCCCGCCGCCGCGGCCCGCCAGTGGACGGACCGGCTCGGCACGATGGTCGGCCTGGCCGCCCTGTTCGGCGCCCTGTCCGGCGCGGCCGGCGCCCTGATCAGCGCCGCGGCCCGCGGCCTGGCCACTGGCCCGACGATTGTGCTGTGTATGGGAGCGATCGTGCTCGTCTCGCTGCTGCTCGCCCCCAACCGTGGGCTTCTCTGGGCGCGCCTGCGCGGCCGCCGCCTGGCAAGCATTGAAGCGTAGCGGCGCGCCGCGCCGCCATCAGGTGTGCATATGTCTCCCCAACTCGAAGTCCAGCTGATCGCCGTCGTCATCGCGGCGGCCTGCGCCATCCCCGGCGTCTTCCTGGTGCTGCGGCGCATGGCCATGCTCAGCGACGCGATCAGCCATACGGTGCTGCTCGGGATCGTGCTCGGCTACTTCGTCACCCGCGACGTGGCCTCGCCGCTGCTGTTCGTCGGCGCCGCCGCCACCGGCGTGCTCACCGTCGCCCTGGTTGAGCTGGTCAACCGCACCGGGCTGGTCAAGGAGGACGCCGCGATCGGGCTGGTCTTCCCGATCCTGTTCTCCGTCGCCGTGATCCTGATCTCGGTCTTCGCCAGCAACGTCCACCTCGACGTCGACAGCGTCCTGCTCGGCGAGCTCGCCTTCGCCCCCTTCGACCGGGTGCAGCTGTTCGGGCTGGATCTGCCGCGGGCCCTCGCTGTAGGCGCCGGCATCCTGCTGCTGAACCTGGTGCTGGCCGTGGCCTTCTACAAGGAGCTGAAGCTGGTCGCCTTCGACACGGGGCTGGCCGCGGCCCTCGGCTTCGCCCCGGCCCTCATCCACTACGGCCTGATGAGCGTCGTGTCGGTGACGGCGGTCAGCGCCTTCGACGCGGTCGGCTCGATCCTGGTGATCGCGCTCATGGTCGCCCCGCCCGCCGCCGCCTTTCTGCTCACCGACCGGCTGCCGCGCATGATCGGCCTGGCCGTGCTGATCGGCGCCGCCAGCGCCCTGGCCGGCTACTGGATGGCCCGCGGCCTCAACGTGTCGATCGCCGGCTCCATGGCCACGATGACCGGCCTGGCCTTCCTGCTGGCCTACCTCTTCGCCCCCGAGCGCGGCCTGGTCGCCCTGGCCCGCCGCCGCGCCAGCCAGCGCTGGGCCTTCGCCGAGCAGATGTTGGCCCTGCACCTGCTCAACCACGAGGGCACCAGCGCCGCCGGCGAGGAGTGCGAGCCCGGCCACCTCAGCGCCCACCTGCGCTGGCGCCCCGACTTTGCCGCCGCCGTCGTCCGGCGCGCCCAGGCCCGCGGCAACGTCCGCGCCGACGGCCGCCTGCTCGCCCTGACCGAGCGCGGCCGGGCCCTGGCCCAGGAGGCGAGCCTGCGCTGAGCCGGGTCTTTCTAACAACATTGACATAAACTATCGCCGCGCGGAGCCGCACCCGGGGCCGCCTTACCGCGCAGTGATGCTGAAAGGGCGTGGCCAGTCCGCGCCCTTCGGCTTTGCCGGCGTCGATGGCCCGGCGACGAAGTATGGTAGTAGTAATCGCCCGGTGCTATGATGAACCCCGATCCGCCCCAGGACAACAGCGGTACGTAAGGAGCGAGCGAATGATCGACGAAGCGGTGCAGGTTGTGCGAGTCGGCGCGCCCGACCGGGCCGGGATCGCGCGCGGGGGGACACAGGTCGAGCTGATCGTCTGCGTCGACACCCCTGAGGCCGGGCGCGCCCTGGCCAAGCAGGTGAAGGAGGGCGGCAAGCTCGGCAACGCGCCGAACTACCGGATCGACCAGGACGGCACGGTGCGGCAGTTCCTCGGCGATACCCGGGCCGGCAGCGTTCTCGGACGGGCGATCTACGAGCAGCGGCGCAAGAATATCGATCGGCTCGCCGTCAGCGTCGAGCTGGAGCGCAAGGCCGGCCGCGACTACAGCGCCCCCCAGGTGGACGCGCTCCACGGGCTGCTGGCCGAGCTGTACGAGCGCCACCGCCTCGACGAGACCGCCCTGGCCACCATCCTCCCCGACGAGCGGGGCCGCCCGCGGGTGATCAGCTATCTGCCGCCCGCGCCGGCGATCGAGGACACGGGCGACCTGCTGGGCGCCGGGGCGGACCCGGCCGCCGAGCTGCGCAACTTCCTGTGGAGCGAAACGTGGAAGCAGCGCGCCGGCAGCACCAAGCAGGACACGGCCTTCGGCTTCTACGCGGCTAAGTTCGGCCTCGGCGCCCCGATGGCGCCCAACGCGCCGCCCGCTGTCAGCGTCGGCGGCAAGGCCTATAACATCCAGGTCTTCGCCAAGGATGTTATCTACAACGAGGGCAGCGACTGGGGCGGCGTGCAGAGCTACCGCAAGTCGCTGGAAGGCAGGACCGGCCCCGACGACCTCGGCCTGGCCCTGCTCGCCGCCTCGTTCGACGCCAGCATCAAGGCTTCCGAGGCCAAGATGGGCGCGCCCTTCACACACACCAAGACCTTCCGCTCCGACTGGCGCTTCCACATCGTCGTCGCCAACAGCGCCCTCGGCCCGGCCATCTCCGACAACTACATCCTCAACGCCGACCAGCAGTACGCCTTCCAGGTCTTCGCCGGGGACACGCTCTACACCCCGATGAACGAGCAGACCGGCTTTTACCAGCTGAGCCTGACCGAGCCCTCCCACCCGGCCTATCAGAAGCTTTGGGAGGAGACCTACAAGTATGCCAAGGCGGCCTACGACCCGAACAACCCCTTCCACCAGCGCGCTGTGGCCGACAAGCTCGGCACGCCGCTGACCGGCGTCTACCAGGCCGGCCACGCCGGGGTGACCTACACCATCCAGGTGTTCGCGTTCGACACGCTCTACGCCGGCCCCGACGGCCAGATCAAGCGTATGAGCGAGCTGCCGCTCATCCCCGCGATCGCCGGCTGGAACCCGACCGCGCCCAAGGTGACGCCGCCGGCCGCGCCGGCCTACACGCCGCCGCCGCCCGCCCCGGCCCAGATCGGCAAGTTCAACCCCACGCCGAACGACCCGAACTGGCCGCCGCTGCCGAAGTTCGGCATTTTGACCGACAGGGGCGGCCAGCGCGAGAAGCTGCTCGGCCGGATCGAGTGGTACCGCTCGCCGGTCAAGGGCGAGCCCCGCGCGATCAAGATCACCAACGGCTGGGACGCAAACCACATCGTTTCCGTCAATGTCCCGCAGCTGCATAAGTTCACCGGCGGCAAGCCGGTCAGGTTCCACACCGCCGCCGCCGAGTCGTTCCGCCGCTTCTGGGAGGAGGTCGAGCGGGCCGGCTACATGCCGCTGGTGCTCAACTGGTCCGGCACCTGGGTCCCGCGCGTGATGACGAGCAACTACAGCGCGCTCAGCAACCACGCCTACGGCACGGCCTTCGACATCAACGTGCCGTGGAACGGCTGGCAGGTGCGGCCGGCGCTGGTCGGCCAGAAGGGCTCGGTGCGCGAGTTGGTGCCGATCGCCAACGCTTTCGGCTTCTTCTGGGGCGGCCACTGGTCGGCCAAGTACTACGACGGTATGCATTTCGAGTGGGCGGGCAAGCAGTAGGTCCCCCACTCCTCGCGCCGGCTCAGAAAGGGTTCGCGGGCAGCATGTCCGCGGACCCTCTGGCTTTCTTTGGAGGAGCTGATGCGGGTGCCGTTGTGCTATAATTTGTCCGCAACAGTCACCCGAGATAAAAACGCAGACCCGCGGCCGCGCGCACATCGTGAGGAGCCGACCCCGATGCAGCTTTACCTGGATACCGCGAACATCAACGAGATCCGCGAGGCCGCCAGCTGGGGCGTGCTCAGCGGCGTCACCACTAACCCGACGTTGATCGCCAAGGAGAAGGGCGCCGACTTCCGGCAGGTGATCGGCGAGATCGCCGAGCTCGTCGACGGCCCGATCAGCGCCGAAACGATCTCCCTCGACGCCGACGGCATGGTCCGCGAGGGCGTGGAGTACGCAGCCTGGCATCCCAATGTGATCGTCAAGGTGCCGAGCACCACCGAGGGGTTGAAGGCCGTCTACCAGCTCGCCAAGCAGGGCATCCGCACCAACGTCACGCTCTGCTTCAACGCGGCCCAGGCGCTCATGGCGGCCCGCGCCGGCGCCTTTATCATCAGCCCCTTTATAGGCCGCGTCGACGACACTGGTGTGGACGGCATGCAGCTGATCCGCGAGATCAGCGACATCTACCGCCAGGACGACCAGATCCAGACCAAGATCCTGGCCGCCTCGATCCGCCACCCCCGCCACATCATCGACTCGGCGATCGCCGGCGCCGATATCGCCACTTGCCCCTTCAAGGTGCTCCAGCAGGCCATGCGCCACCCGCTCACCGACAAGGGGATCGAGCAGTTCCTCGCAGACTGGCGGGGCCGCGCCTAGCAGCGATAAGGGGACAAGGGGACGCTCCGCTCAAACCACCCCTTGCCCGGCGTGATCGCCCCCTCCCCGAGCGAGTGCGGGGAGCGGCGCGCCGCTCCCCTCGTCTCTTTTGGTGGTACGTATGGATGCGAAGCGCCCACTGATGCTTGGGGTCGTCGGCGACAGCGCCGCCGGCAAGACGACGCTCACGCGCGGGGTGGGGCGTTTGCTCGGCGCGGCCGGCGTCACGCCGATCTGTCTCGACGACTACCACCGCTACGGGCGCGAGGATCGGCTGCGCCGCGGCCTCACCGCCAGCGACCCGGCCGCCAACGATCTCCCCCTCATGGCCGAGCACCTGGCCGCGCTACGCGCCGGCGGGGTCGTCAGCAAGCCCTGCTACGACCACCGGGTCGGCAAGGTTCGCGGCACCGAGCTGGTGGCCGCCACGGGCCTCGTGATCGCCTACGGCATGCTCACCCTCACGCCGCCCGAGCTGGCCCGCCTGTTCGACCTGACCATTTATCTGGAGCCGGACGAGGAGCTGCGCCGGCGCTGGCGCCTTGAGCGCGACGTGGCCCAGCGCGGCTACACCGCCGCCGAGGTGCAGGCCCAGGAGCCCGCCCGCCGGCGCGACGCGGCCCGCTTCATCCACAACCAGCGCCGCCACGCCGACCTGGTGCTGCGCTTCGCCCCCGTCGGCGCCGGCCCCCTGCGCGTCGAGCTGATCGCCCGCCGCTCCCCGGCCACGGCCCCGCTGGTGCCCTTCCTCGCCGTCGCCGGCGCGGCCGGCCCCGGCGTCGCCGTCCGCCACCTCGCCCACGACGCCGACGACCGCGAGGTAAACCTGCTCGCCCTCGACCCGGCCCCTCCGGCGCCGACCATGGCTGCCCTCCAGAATTGGCTCGCGGAGCGCCTTCCCGCCCGACCCGACCTCGCCCGCCTCGGCACGATCGGCGGCGGCCCAACCCCCCCGCGCAGCGACACCCTCGCCCTGCTGCAACTCCTCGTCGCCTACCTGCTCGTCAGCCGCCCCTGAGCCCCGGCCCGCGCTGGCAGGGGCTGTGCATCAGACTAAACGCGGTATCCCGGCGCTGAGCGGGCGCCGTCGCAGCGGAGGCACGCCATGTTCCCCAAGATCAAAATCAAGAAAAGACGCGCAAGAAGGTCGCCAAGATGATCCGCAAGCTGGTGCAAGCACGGCCAGGAGGTGGTGGCAGCCTTTCTCACCACACCGTGGCCGCGGTGACGGCCCGCTTCGTGGGCGACGAAGCGAAGGACAAGGTAAAGAAAAAGAGCAAGCGCCTGTTCGCCGGCATCTCGAACGCGTAGACCGCCCCTGCTCACACAAAGCGCCCCCTTTCCGGGCTGAGGGAAAGGGGGCGCCGTCGTGTCGAGGGCCGGCTTAGCTTAGCCCGGCCGCCTTGCGCAGAGCGTCGACGCGGTTGGTGCGCTCCCAGGGGAGCTCGATGTCGGTGCGGCCGAAGTGGCCGTAGGCCGCGGTCTGCTTGTAGATCGGCTGACGCAGCTCCAGGTCGCGGATGATCGCGCCAGGGCGCAGGTCGAACACTTCGCTCACCGCCTTGATGATCGTTTCGTCGGCCACCTTGCCCGTGCCGAACGTCTCGACGCTGACCGAAAGCGGGCGGGCCACGCCGATCGCGTAGCTGACCTGCAGCTCACAGCGCTCGGCCAGCCCGGCGGCGACGATATTCTTGACCACCCAGCGGGCGGCGTAGGCAGCGCTGCGGTCGACCTTGCTCGGGTCCTTCCCGCTGAAGGCGCCGCCGCCGTGGCGGGCCACGCCGCCGTAGGTGTCGACAATAATCTTCCGGCCGGTCAGGCCGCTGTCGCCCATGGGGCCGCCGACCACGAAGCGGCCTGTGGGGTTGACGAAGATCTTGGTCTTGTCGTCGAGCCACTCGCCGGGGATCTCGGCCTTGATCACATGCTCGACCACGTCGGCGCGGATCTGCTCCTGGCTGACGTCGGGGGCGTGCTGGGTCGAGATCAGGACGGTGTCGACGCGCACGGGCTTGCCGTAGCTATACTCGACGGTGACCTGGCTCTTGGCGTCGGGGCGCAGGTAGGTCAGGGTGCCGCCCTTGCGCAGCGCGGCCAGCCGGCGGGTGAGCCGGTGGGCCAGGGCGATCGAGGCCGGCATCAGCTCGGGTGTCTCGTCGCAGGCGAAGCCGAACATCATGCCCTGGTCGCCCGCGCCGACGGCCTCGACCTCGGCATCGCCCATCTCGCCGGTCTTCGCCTCAAGGGCCTTATCGACGCCCATGGCGATGTCGGGGGACTGGCCGTGGACGGCGACCATCACGCCGCAGGTGTCGGCGTCGAAGCCGTAGCTGGCGTCGGTGTAGCCGATCGCCTTCACCGTCTCGCGCACGATCTCCTCGATCGGGATGTAGCCCTTCTCATAGGTGACCTCGCCCATCACAACAATAAGACCGGTGGTGGTGGCCGTTTCCACCGCCACGCGGGCCTTCGGGTCGTGGCTGAGAAAGGCGTCGAGGATGGCGTCGCTGACCTGGTCGCACAGCTTGTCGGGGTGGCCCTCGCTCACGCTCTCGCTGGTGAAGTAGAAGCGCGGCGAGGTGGTGAATGTTGTCGACATAACTTTCTCCGGTAGCGATGGCTAAGTGGGGCAAGGAAGTAGCCCTGCCCCCACCCGTCCCCATCAGACTACGTGCCCTCCTGCCAGCTGTTCAGGTAGCGCTCCTGCTCGGGGGTGAGCACGTCGATCGCGATCCCCATCGCCTTGAGCTTGAGCGCGGCGATCTCCTGGTCGACGGCCTTAGGCAGGGCGTGGACGCCGACGGACAGGTTGCCCTGGTTCTTGAGCAGGAACTCGCCGGCCAGGGCCTGGTTGGCGAAGCTCATGTCCATGACGGCGGAGGGGTGGCCCTCGGCGCTCGCCAGGTTGATCAGGCGGCCCTCGCCGAGCAGGTTGATCGTGCGGCCGTCGTTGGTAACATACTGGTCGATAAAGGCGCGCGGCTGGCGCTTCTCGACGCTGATCGCCTCCAGGGCCGGGATGTTGATCTCGACGTTGAAGTGGCCCGAGTTGGCGATCACGCAGCCGTCCTTCGCCGTGGCAAAGGCGTTGGCGTCGATCACATGCTTGTTGCCGGTGGCGCTGACGATGAAATCGGCCAGCGGGGCGGCCTGCTCCATCGGCATCACCCGGAAGCCGTCCATCGCCGCCTCAAGGGCCTTGACCGGGTCGATCTCGGTGACGATCACATTGGCGCCCAGGCCACGGGCGCGCTCGGCGATGCCGCGCGAGCACCAGCCGTAGCCGGCCACCACGAACGTCTTGCCGGCCAGCAGGATGTTGGTGGCGCGGATGATGCCGTCGATCGTGCTCTGGCCGGTGCCGTAGCGGTTGTCGAACAGGTGCTTGGTGTCGCTGTCGTTGACCGCGATCACCGGGAAGGGCAGCACGCCGTCGGCGGCCATGGCCCTGAGCCGGATGACGCCCGTGGTCGTCTCCTCGGTGCTGCCGACCATGCTCTTGATCAGGTCGGGGCGGTCCTTGAGGATGCCGCTGACCAGGTCGGCGCCGTCGTCCATCGTGATCTGGGGGTTGTGGTCGAGGGCGGCCTTGATGTGGGCGTAGTACTGCTCGTTGCTTTCGCCCTTGATCGCATAGACCGGGATCTCCTCGAACTGGACCAGGGCGGCGGCGACGTCGTCCTGGGTGCTGAGCGGGTTGGAGGCGACGAGCACCACGTCGGCGCCGGCGGCCGACAGAGTCCGCATCAGGTTGCCGGTCTCGCTGGTGACGTGGAGGCAGGCGCTAACCTTGACGCCGGCGAGCGGGCGCTCCTTCTGGAAGCGCTCGCGGATCAGCCGGAGCACCGGCATCTCCTGCTCGGCCCAGTCCATGCGCTTGCGGCCCTGGTCGGCCAGGCCGAGGTCCTTGACATCGAACTGCGTTGTACTCACGTTGCTTGGTCTCCCTCTTGATGGCGCGCCACGTGCGCGCTCCCGGTATGGGCGCGCCCGCGCGCGCCCTGCTGCCCGCCCCTTTCGCGAGGGAGGTGGCGGGTGTTGGCTAGTCCAGCTCGACCGGCCGGCGCTCGCGCACGCTGCGCAGCAGCGCGTCGATCGTGGCCGCGTTGTCGAGCGTTTCTTCGAGCGGCATCTCGGGCAGGCCGCCCGCCTCGTGGCCGGCGGCCACCAGGGCGCTGAACCCCTCGGCCTCCAGCCGGAAGTGCTCCGCGGCCGGCACCTCGATCCGCTCCATCGTGTCCTGGGCGGTGCCGCGCACCAGCCGAATCGTGCTCGGCCGGTCGGCGGGCACGGTGAACACCTCGTCGACCTCGACGATCCCATCGCTGCCGACCACCTGGAGCTGGTGGTGGCGCGCGGCGCGCAGGCTGCATGCCACCTGGGCGATCGCCCCGGAGGGGTACTCCAGGGTGCCCGCCAGCGTCTCGTCCACGTTCGATGGCCCAATCCGCGCCGCGGCGAAGGCCCGCGCGGGCCGCTCGCCGGCAACCATGCGCGCCACGTTGACGCAGTAGCAGCCGACGTCCATCAGGGCGCCGCCAGCCAGATCGGCCGACAGGCGCACATTGGCCGGGTCGCTCACGCTGAAGGCGAACGAGGCCCGGATCAGCCGGATCGCGCCGATCGCGCCGCTGGCGAGGATCTCCTGGAGCCGGAGCGTCTGCGGGTGGAAGCGGTACATGAACGCCTCCATCAGCCAGACGCCGTTGGCGCGGGCGGCCGCGAACATGCGCTCGGCCTCCGCCGCGCTGGTGGCGAGGGGCTTCTCGCAGAGCACGTGCTTGCCGGCCGCCGCCGCCCGCTCCGTCCACTCGGCGTGGAGCGCGTTGGGCAGCGCCAGGTAGATCTGCGTTACCTCCCGGTCGGCCAGCAGCGCCTCGTAGCTGCCGTAGCCCCGCGGGATGCCCAGCTCGCCGGCGAAGGCCGCGGCCTTGGCCTCGTCGCGGCTGGCCGCGGCGACGACGCGCTCGCCGGGCGAGGCGGCGAGGGCCTGCGCGAACTTGCGGGCGATCCGCCCCGTACCGATAATGCCCCAGTCTGCCATTAGCTCCACCTATCCGATACTCTGCGCCATTACGCCGCTGCGACGAACCCGGCCGCCCGGCTACGCGGCCTGGGCCTCGGGGGGCAGCTCGGTGCCGAAGGCGGCCTTGTAGCGCGCGGCGAAGTCGGCGCGGCTGTACGCGTGCTCCTGGCAGCCGCGCTGCTCGATCGCGTAGGCGGCGGCGAGGGCGGCGACGCGGCCCGTCACCTCGAGCGGCAGCTCGCGGGCGATCCCGAAGGCCAGGCCGGCCAGGTACGCGTCGCCGGCGCCGGTCGGGTCGAGCACGTCGGACACAGGGGCGACGGGAATTTCGGCGGCGGCGCGGCCGCGCTCGTAGATCACCGAGCCCTGCTCGCCGCGGGTGATCACGGTGAGCGGGACGCTGGCGATCAGCTCCTGCTCGCCGATCTCGAGCTTGCGGGCCATCATGCCGAACTCGTAGTCGTTGCCGACGAGGACGCGGGCGCCCTGAAGGCCGACCCGGATGTGCTCGGCCTCCAGGCGCGGCGTCTGCTTGCCCGGGTCGAAGATATAGGGCACGCCGAGCCGCTGGCACTCCACGGCGAACCGCTCGATCGCCTCGGGGCTGGTGGGCGAGACGAGCACGAGGTCGGCCGGGGACAGGCCGCGGCCGACCAGGGTGTTCTTGTGGTCGTGGCCCATCGCGCCGGCGTAGAAGGCCACGATCTGGTTGTTGGCCTTGTCGGTGTTGATAAAGCAGGAGGAGGTGAACTCGTGCTCGACGATCGCCACGCCGCTGGTGTCGACGCCGCGGGCCTCCAGGCCGGCCCGGTACTCGCCGAAGTCGTGGCCGGCCGTGCCGACCATGAGCGGCCGCTCGCCGAGCAGGGCCAGGTTGTAGGCGATGTTGCCGGCGACCCCGCCGCGCATCTTGCGCATCGAGTCGACCAGGAAGCTGACGGAAAGCATGTGGGCCTTCTCCATCAGCATATGGTCCTTGAAGTAGCCGGGGAAGTCCATGATATAGTCGAAGGCCAGAGAGCCGGTCACCACAATGCGCACGTCGTTCACTCCTTAGATGTTGGAAAGCCGATACTTCTCGCGCAGCAGCCGCGAGACGGCGGCACACATATGCAGGGCGCGCTCGGCGTCGGCGACGGGGAGCTGCGCGAGGCTGCCGTTGGTTGTGATCAGGGCCGCGGCGACGATCGGCTCCACGTCGAGGCCGCCGGCGGCCGACAGGTACTCGACCATGCGCTCGAAGCGCCGGGCGAGCGTTTCGGGGCGCTCCTCGTCCAGGGCGGCCGGGTCGGCCGGGACGATGCCCCAGCCGATCGCGCCCCCGCCGTCGAGAAAGCCAGTCGCCGCCCCCGCGGCCTGGATAAGCCCGGCGCTCTGCTCGTAGGCGTCGAAGATCACCACGTCGGCCGGGGTGGCCAGCACGGCGTTCCAGTTGACGGCTCCGATCAGGCTGAGGGCGCAGGAGACGCCGGCCGCGCCGATCAGCCGCTCGAGCAGCTCGGCGCCGTCGTCCCAGTCGAGGGGGCAGAGCGGCGAGCCGAGCGCGTCGAGAAAGGGCTCGTCGAGGCAGATCAGCACCGCGTCAGTGTAGGCGCTGAGTTGCTCGTGCTGCCAGGCCAGGCGCAGCGACAGGTGCTGGAGCAGCGCCTCGCGCAGGGCCAGGTCGTAGGCCAGAGGGCGCTCGCGCTCGTCGGTGACGAGCAGGCTCAGGCTGACCGGGCCGAGCAGCTCGCCCTTGAGCGCCCGCGGGCGGCGCTGCGGGTCGATCTGGCGCGCAAGCTCGCTCAGGGCGGCCGCCTGATCGGCCGGGATGGCGCCGTGGGCCGTTTCGCCGCGCAGGTAGGCCAGGCCGAGCCGGGCGGCGCCGCGCTCGCCGGCGGCCCGCTCCACGGCGGCCCGCTCGCGCTCGGCGTCGAGGTTCAGGCCGGGGAAGCCGACCGCGGCCTGGGCCAGGGCCGAGTCGCGGAAGCTGCGGCCGGGCAGGGCGGGCCAGGCTGGCAGCTCGGGGGTGGCGGCCAGGATGAGCGCGGCGGCGGCCGCCACACTGCCGTGGGGCAGCCCGCCGCGCAGCACTGGGAGGCAGGCCGGTGTGAACGAGAGCGGCATCGGGCGTCAGCCACTCACGACGGCTTGGAGGCCGCCCTCAAATGGCGGGTAGACCACGCCGCGCTCGGTGATAATCGCCGTGATCAGCGCGTGCGGGGTGACGTCAAAGGCCGGGTGGGCGGCGACGACCCCGGCCGGCGCAATCGGCTGCCCGCCGAGGTGGGTCACCTCCTCGACGGGGCGCTCCTCGATCGGGATCAGGTCGCCGTGGGCTAACCCGAGGTCGATCGTCGAAGACGGGGCGGCCACATAGAAGGGTAGGCCGTGGGCTTGCGCCAGCACCGCCAGCGAGTAGGTGCCGATCTTGTTCGCGGTGTCGCCGTTGGCCACAATCCGGTCGGCGCCGACGATCACGCAGTCGACCTCGCCGCGGCGCATCATGTAGCCGGCCATATTGTCGGTGATCAGGGTGAGCGGGATGCCGGCCTGCTGCAGCTCCCAGGCGGTGAGGCGGGCGCCCTGGAGAAAGGGGCGCGTTTCGTCCACGAGGACGTGGACGGGGCGGCCGCTGGCGAAGGCGGTGCGGATCGGGGCGAGCGCCGTCCCGTAGCCGGCCGTGGCGAGGCCGCCGGCGTTGCAGTGGGTCAGCACCCGGCCGCGCGCGGGGATCAGGCCGGCGCCGTGGTCGCCGATCGCGTGGCACATCGCCAGATCCTCGGCCAGAATGGCGTGGGCTTCTGTGAGCAGCCCGTCGGCGATGGCCGCGACGCCCTCCGGTGCGAGGGCCTCGGCCCGGCCGAGCATGCGCGCGGTGGCCCAGGCCAGGTTGACGGCGGTGGGGCGCTGGGCGTCGAGCGTGGCCTTGGCCGTGCGCAGATCGTCCAGCATGGCGGCGGGGCTCGTGGCGCGGCTCTGGCCGGCCGCGAGGGCCATGCCGTAGGCCGCGGCGCAGCCGATCGCGGGGGCGCCGCGCACCTGCATCGAGCGGATGGCCCGCGCGACCGCCGCGAGGTCCGCGCAGCGGACGGTGATCGTCTCGTGCGGCAGCACGCGCTGGTCGATCAGGCAAAGCGCCCCGTCATTCCACCAGACTGTGCGTAGCTCGGTGCTCATACGCGTAAAAATACCCCTCGCATGGCGAGAGGCCGCTCGATACCTCTCATCTCTCGGGTAGCGCGACGCGCCGCCCCCGCAGGAGGTAGCACCGTTCCGGCGCGGCCCGCAGCGCAATGGCGCTCGGCGCGGCCGGGTGGTTGCCTGGGCTTCACAGGGCCAGTCCCTCAGCCCATCTGGATGAGTGTTATGGAGCCGCGCCGCGAGCGGCGCGACAATGGGGGCGATTATAGCACGGCTCGCCGTGGGCTGCAACTTCCGGCGGCACACATATAGGGCTACGTCAATGTCGCTGACGCCGGGTTCGCCGTGGGCGTACACGCCTCGGCTGGTGCCGCCAAGGCCGCCTGCGCGGCCTGCCCAAGTCGGCGCAGGCCGGCTTCGTACGAGGAGCCGAGCGCTTCAGCGCGACGGCGGGCGATCGGCGCGGACGTTGACGTAGCCCTAGGCACACATACGGGGCGGCCGCCTGGCCGCCCCGTCGTCAAACGTTGCCGTGAGGCTACCCCTGCACGGCCTTCTTCAGCCGCTCCAGCACCCGCCGGACGGCCGTCTCGTCGAAGAAGTTGTTCCCCACGACGAACTCGCCCAGCACGCCGCCGGGCACCTGGTACTCGCGGATGTAGCTCACCTTGGTGTCGTCGCCACCCCTGCCGAGAAAACCGCCCGCCCGATCGAGGTCGAAGGTGTGGGTCACATCCTTGCCGTCGTCGGAGGTCACGACCTTGATCAGGCCGCGGTTGGAGTCGACCTCGACGATCCGCGCGCTCGCGCTATCGCCCTTCTGCTGGTACTGGAAGGTGGCTCCGGCCTCGACCCGTGCCAGCCCGCTGATAGTGTCGGCGTTCGGGAACCAGAGCCCCCATGTGCCCGGGTTGGTCAGCACGGCCCAGACTTTATCCATGGGCGCGTCGATCTTGATATCGTGCTCGAACTTTGCCATACATCGGCCTCCTTCGCCTGTCATCACGCCGGACGCCGACGGTATAGCAAGATCGGGGCGATGGCGGCTCGTCCCGAGGCCGGGCAAGCTGCTCGCCGCAAGCCACCGACTATGCCCCGCGCGCCGCCGCGTCCATCGCTGCGAGGGCCGCGTCGAGCCCCGCCACGTCAGGCCCGCCGCCCTGGGCGAGGCGGGGGGTGCCGCCGCCGCGGCCGCCAACCAGGGGCAGGCCGGCCCCGAGCAGGGCCCTGGCGTCGAGCCCGCTATCGGGGGCGCAGGCGGCCACCAGGTGGGCCCGCTCGCCCGGCGCGCCGAGCAGCGCCACCCCGCCAGGGCGCGCGGCCACAGCCTGGGCCAGCGCGCGCAGTCGCTCGGGCCCCGCGCCCCGGAGCGTTGCGAGGGCCACGCGTGCAACGCCGACGGCCTCCGCGCTGAGGTACAGCCGCTCGGCCTCCCGGGCGTCGAGCTCCGCCCGCAGCTCCTCGATCTCCTTCGCCTGGGCCCGCTGGGTCGCCAGAAGTCGCTCGGCCGCCGCCGCCAGTTCGTCCACGCCCACGCTAAGGGCGGCCGCGGCCCCGCCCGCCGCGGCCGCCAGCCGGCGCACCGCCCGCAGGGCCCGCCCGCCGCACGCGAACTCGACGCGGACGAGGCCGCGCTGCCGCTGCCAGCGCAGCACGGTGATCATGCCGACGCCGCCGCTGGCGTGAGGGTGGGTGCCGCCGCACGCCGAGTAGTCGAAGCCCTGTACCGCCACCACCCGCACGTTCGCGCTGACGCTCGGCGGCTTGCGCAGCGGCAGGTGAGCCAGCTCCTCCGGCTCGACGAAGCGCGCCGTGACCGGGCGGCCCTCGCAGACCAGGGCGTTCGCCAGGTCCTCGGCGGCGCGGGCCTGGGCCTCGCTCAGCTCGGGCGTGTCGAGGTCGATCGTGACCCGCTCGTCGCCGAGGTGGAACGAGACGGTGTGCAGCCCACACGCCGCGATGAACGCCGCGGTGAGGATGTGCTGCCCGCAGTGCTGCTGCATATGGTCGTAGCGGCGGGCCCAGTCGATCGCGCCGCGCACGTGGGCGCCGACCGGCAGGGCCTCCAGCGCGTCGGGCGCCGCCAGCGCGTGCCAGACGAGCTCGCCCTCGGCCTGCACGTCGGTCACTGCCAGGCCGTCGAGGGTGCCGTGGTCGGGGGGCTGGCCGCCGCCCTCGGGGTAGAAGGCGGTGCGGTCGAGGGCGACGGCCGGGCGGCCGCCGAGGCCGCCGTGGGCGATCACCGCGGCGTCAAACTCGGTCAGGTAGCTGTCGGCGTAGTACAGGCGCTGTGTCTGCATCGCGTGTGCCTTCGCGCGGGCGTCGGGCGGTCGGGGCGCCCTGCAACGCCGCCGGACTTCGTGTCCTAGCGGAACACCTTGTACGGCTGCCAGAGCTCGCCCTCGCGGCGCAGCAGGGCTACGAGGGCGCCCTCGCCATCATGGGCGTAGGCTCGCTCGCCCGCCAGTCCGTCGAGCCGGAGGGGCATGCCGTGGCTCACGCGGCGCAGCCCGTCGGCGTCGAGGGCCGCCGCCGACCACCCGGCGAGCGCGGCGGTGGGCGGCAGGAGGCTGCCCGTGAGCAGGGCCGGGTCGGCCGTCAGCGCGTCGAGGGCTACCGCCTCGTCGAGGTGGAAGGGGCCGACAAAGGTCCGCTCGAGGGCGTCGAGGTGGGCGCCGCAGCCGAGGGCCGCGCCGAGGTCGCGGGCCAGGGCTCGAATATAGGTGCCCTTGCCGCACTCGACCTCGAGCGCGACCGTGCGCTCGTCGACGATCGCCCAGTCGAGCCGGTAGATCCGGGCCGGCCGCGCGGCAAGCTCCACCCGCTCGCCGGCCCGCGCCAGCTCGTAGGCCCGCCGCCCGTCGACGTGGAGCGCCGACACCGCCGGCGGCACCTGGAGAATCTCGCCGCGCAGGGGGGCCGCGGCGGCCTCGACCAGCGCGAGCGTGAGCGGCGGCACGGGCCGCTCTTCGACCGTCTCGCCGGCGGCGTCGTCGGTGGTGGTGGTGCGGCCGAGGCGGGCCAGGCCGCGGTAGCCCTTGCGGGCGTCGGCCAGATGCTCGACCAGGCGCGTGGCGTGGCCGAGCGCCACCGGCAGCACCCCGCGCGCCCCCGGGTCGAGCGTGCCGGCGTGGCCCACCTTCACGCCGCGCCCCGCGAGCCGACGCACACGGGCGACCACGTCGTGTGAGGTGGGGCCCGCAGGCTTGTCGATGTTGAGAAAGCCGTTCATGGCGCGTTTACGTTCCGGAGTTGTACTGCAGCGGCGCAGTGGGCGCGCATTCCGCTTTGGCGGTAGCGCTCGCCGGCGCTCAGTCGGCGGGACGGAGCAGCCGGTAGACGGTGTAGCCGGAGCGCTTTTTGATCTCTTTGAGCTTGAGGTTGTGGCGCGGGCCGAGGCGCGGGATGAGGTGGTTGAGGCCGCTGATGACCACGAACCAGTACTCGCCGCCCGGGCGGAGCCGGGCGAGGGGGCCGAGCACAAACTCCTGCTCGATCGCGGCGTCGCCGACCTTGGCGGGGATGTTGGAGAAGATCAGGTCGTAGGGGCCGGGGGGGACGTCGCTCAGGCCGACGCTGCCGAGCACCGTCACATTGGCGACGCCGTTCAGGGCCGCGTTGTGCCGAGCGTAGCGCACCGCCAGCAAGTCCTTGTCGGCCATCGTCACGTGGGCCTCGGGGAAGCGCCGGGCGAGGCTGATTCCGATCACGCCCGCGCCGCAGCCGAGGTCGAGGATCTGGCGCGGCGCCTGGTCAGCGGGCTCGACGCTGCGCAGCAGCAGGTCGGTGCCGTCGTCGATCTCGAAGGTGGAGAACAGGGTGTGGGCGACGTCGAAGGCGAAGCGCTGGCCGCGCAGCGCGTACTCGAGCCGCTTCTTGTAGTAGATGTCGGGGCCCTGCTCAGGCATCGTCGTCGATCTTGGGCGGGTTTTCGCGCCGCTCCAGCTCGATCTGGCGGAACACCTCGTCGATCTTGATCGAGTAGTCGAGCGAGGTGTCGAGCTTGAGGTGCAGGTCGGGGACGTAGCGCATGTGGCGCAGCTCCTCGGCCACGCGCTTGCGCATAAACCCTTTCGCCCGCTGCAGGCCGGCCATCGTTTCGGCCTTCTCCGCGTCGTCGCCCATCACCGAGACGAGCACGGTGGCGTGCTGCAGGTCGCCGCTGACCTCGACGCCGGTGACTGTGGCGAAGCCGACCCGCGGGTCCTTGAGCTCGTACTGGATCACCTCGCCGAGCACCCGCTGGATCGTGTCCGCCACCTGCTGGACTCGTTTCGACATAACGTGTATGTCCTCCCTGAAAACTACCCCCCTCTTCCCGGCGGGAAGAGGGGGGCAGGGGGGTATGGGGCCCTACAGCGTCGCCTCGACCTTCTCCTGGCGGTAGAACTCCATGTTGTCGCCGTTCTGGACGTCGGTGAAACTTTCGACCACCAGGCCGCACTCGTAGCCGGCCGTCACCTCACGGACATCGTCCTTGAAGCGCTTGAGGCTGCTGATTTTGCCGTCGTGGATCACGGCGCCGTTGCGCAGCACGCGCACGCTCTGGCCGGTGCGGGTGATCTTGCCGTCGGTGACGTACAGGCCGGCCACCACCTCGCGCGAGGGCAGGCGGAAGGTGTTGCGCACCTCGGCGAAGCCGTCGACGACCTCCTTGAAGGTCGGGGCGAGCATACCGACGATAGCCTTCTTGATGTCGTCGGTGAGCTGGTAGATGATGTTGTAGAACCGGATGTCGATGCCCTGCTGCTCGGCGGCGCGCCGGGCGGCCGGGTCAGGCCGGACGTTGAAGCCGATAATGATCGCCTGCGAGGCCACGGCCAGGTTCACGTCGCCCTCGCTAATGGCACCCGTGCCGCGGTGGATCACCTTGATCTGGACCTCGGTTTGGGTTTCGCTCAGCTGGTTGAACTGGTGCTCGATCGCGCCGATCGAGCCCTGGACGTCGGCCTTGATGATCACATTCAGGTCCTTGACCTGGCCCTGCTGGACCTTGCTGAACAGGTCCTCGAGGCTGGTGCCGCGACCGCTGGTGGCGATCGCCTCCATGCGCTGCTGGCGCTGGCGCTGGGTTGCCACCTCGCGGGCCACGCTCAGGTCGTCCATCACCTGGAGGATATCGCCGGCCTGGGGCACGCCCTCAAGGCCGAGGATCTCCACGGGGGTGGACGGGTCGGCGTAGCGCAGCCGCTTGCCGCTGTCGCTGAACATCGACTTGATCTTGCCGGCCACGCCGCCGACGAGGACGTTGTCCTCGGGGCGCAGGGTGCCGTTCTGGATCAGCACAGTGGCGACCGGGCCGCGGCTCTTGTCGAGCTCGGCCTCGACGATCGTGCCGACGGCCGGTGCGTTTGGGTTGGCCTTGAAGTCTTCAAGGTCGGCCACCAGCAGGATCATCTCCAGCAGGCCTTCGATGTTGATCTTGGCCCGCGCCGACACCTCGACCGAGGGCACGTTCCCGCCGTAGTCCTCGACGATCACGTCGTTGGCGGCGAGCTGCTGCTTGATCCGGTCCGCGTTGGCGGTGGGCAGGTCGATCTTGTTGATCGCCACGATCATCGGCACCCCGGCGGCCTTGACGTGGCTGATCGCCTCCAACGTCTGGGGCATCACGCCGTCGTCGGCGGCCACCACCAGCACCACGATGTCGGTGGCCTGGGCGCCGCGGGCGCGCATGGCGGTGAACGCTTCGTGGCCGGGGGTGTCCAGGAAGGTGATCTTGCGGTGGTTGATCTCGATCTGGTAGGCGCCGATGTGCTGGGTGATGCCGCCGGCCTCGCCTTCGGCCACCCGCGCGCTGCGGATCGAGTCGAGCAGCTTGGTCTTGCCGTGGTCGACGTGGCCCATGATCGTGACCACGGGCGGGCGCGACCGCAGCTCGTTCGCGTCCTGGGCGGCCAGCACGTCCTTGACGTTGTCGACTACGCCGGCCAGCTGCTCGGGCACCGACTCCTTCGTCTCGATGTTAAAGTCGGCCGCGATCAGGGCCGCCGTCTCGTAGTCGATCTGCTGGTTGATGTTGGCCAGCACGCCGCCCTTGAGCAGCGCCTTGAGGATCTCGGAGGCGCCGATGCCGGTGGCCTCGGAGAACTCGCGCACGGTCATCACGCTGGCCAGCTCCACGGGCCCGCGCGGGCGCACGGGCGCGCGCTGCACCGCCACCGCCGAGCCACGGCCGCGCCCGCGGGTCAGCACGCCCTCGCGCTCCTCGGGGCCGCGGCTCGGCCCGCCACGGCCTGGCCCGCCACGGCTCGGCCCGCCACGGCCTGGCCCGCCACGGCCGCCGCCGCCGCCGGGTCCACCCGGGCCACGGCCGCCGCCGCCGCCGGGGCCACCCGGGCCGCGGCCGCCAGCACCACGGCCGCCGCCACCGCCGCCGCCGGGGCCACCCGGGCCACGGCCGCCGCCACCGCCAGGGCCGCCGGGGCCGCGGCCGCCGCCACCGCCGGGGCCGCCGGGGCCACGGCCGCCGCCGCCACCACCGCCCGGGCCGCCGGGGCCACGGCCAGGGCCGCCAGGGCCACGGCCGCCGCCACCGCCGGGGCCGCCGGGGCCACGGCCGCCGCCGCCACCACCGCCCGGGCCACGGGAAGCCATCGACAGACTTGTTCTATGAAGCTCTGGATTCATGAATGAAGTTCCTTTCACTCTCTATGGGCGTCGGCCGGATCATGCTCCGCCGGACGGTTCGGTCCCACGGGCGACTCCGCGGGCGCTGCTACGGACAGGGTGCGCGCGTAGTCGAGCAGCGCGGTGCGGTCGTCGGGGGGGAGCTGCTCTAGTTTCAGGGCCCGCTCGATGGCGCGGCGCTTGACCGCCGCCTCCCAGCAGGCCCGGTCGTGGCACAGGTAGGCGCCGCGCCCCGGGCGCTTGCCCGTCGCGTCGACGCCGACGTGGCCGTCCGGGCCGCGGACGAGCCGGATCAGGCCGCGCTTAGCGTCGCTGCGCCGGCAGGCGATGCACGTCCGCTGGGGGACGTGCCTGGCCCGGGGCGCCGCCGTCTTCTTGTCGCCTGCCTGTGCCATAGCGGTGGCTCTGGGCGGGGGCGCCGCCCTACTCCTCGTCTTCGACATCCTCGCCCGCACCCTCGACAAGCATATACGAGGCGAACAGGCGGTCGTTGTGGTAGATATACAGCTTCTGCGACGTGGCCCTGAGGTCGACTGTCTCGCCCACGAGGTCGTTGCCGAGGGGGCCGTAAGGCACCTTGCGGAAGTGCACCGTCCCGTCGGGGCGGACCTTGCGCCGCTCGACCTTGGCGTTGGCCAGCTCGGCCTCGGTGGCCATCGCCTCGGCCTCGGCGCTGGCGCGGGCCTCGGCGGCGGCGCGCTCCTCCTCGAGCAGGGCGGTGGCGCTCTTGATGTCGATGCGCCAGCCGGACAGCTTGGCGGCCAGGCGGACGTTCTGCCCCTCCTTGCCGATCGCGAGCGACAGCTGCTTGTCGGGCACGATCACCAGGGCGGCGTGGTCATCGTCGTTCAGGTGCACCTCGACCACCTGGGCCGGCGACAGGGCGTTGGCGATAAAGTCCTTTGGGTCGGGGGACCACTGGACGACGTCGATCTTCTCGCCGTTCAGCTCGTTGACGATGTTCTGGATGCGGATGCCGCGCATACCCACGCAGGAGCCGACGGGGTCGATCCCCTCCTGGCGGGCGGCGACGGCGACCTTGGTGCGCAGGCCAGGCTCGCGGGCGATCGACTTGATCTCGACGGTGCCGTTGTAGATCTCGGGCACCTCCATCTCGAACAAGCGCGTGATCAGGTTCTTGTGCGTGCGCGAGGCGATCAGGCGCGGGCCGCGGTCCTCGCGGCGGATCTCCATCAGGTAGACCTTGAGCCGCTGGCCGTGGTAGTAGCGGTCGTTGTCGACCTGCTCCTTGGGCGGGATGATCGCCTCGGCCTTGCCCATCTCCAGGATCACATTGCCCTTGGCCATGCGCTGGACAGTGGCCGTGATCAGCTCGCCCTCGCGGTCCATGTACTCGCCGTAGATGTACTCGCGCTCGACCTCTTTGATGCCCTGGAGCACCACCTGCTTCGCCGTCTGGGCGGCGATACGGCCGAAGTCGGCCGGCGTGCTTTCGACCACCACGGTTTCGCCGAGCTGCACGCCCGGCTTGACCCGCTCGGCCCGCTCGATCTCGATCTCGAAGCGGTCGTCGAACACTTCGTCGACCACCTGCTTCTCGGCGTAGACGCGCGCCGCGCCCGTCGTCGGGTCGAGCTTGACCGACACCTCCAGGGGGGGCGGGTTGTTGCCCAGCGTGCGCTTGTAGGCGGTGATCAGCGCGCGCTCCATCACGTCGATGATCGCTTCTTTGGGGATGCCACGCTCAGCAGCGATCTGCGAAATCGCGGTGTAAAAATCGCTCTTCATACTTCCTTCGCTCGCCTACAACAAGAAAAGTGGGGGCTACCCACTTTTCACAGCGTACGAAGCAGACCGTTGTGTCGGCGCCGCCTGTCTCCGCGACCCCCGCCTAGGCGGGACGGAAAGCGTGCTTCACAGACTGTTCATCGCTGGCGCCCCTAAACGGCCTGACGTGGCTGCCAATTGACGGCAGCAGCGAGTAGCGCTCACAAGGCAGGCGGGCCCACGCGGGCCTGCCTTTCCAACCAGCATCAGTATAGCATCTCCCATGCGCTTTTGCAAACCCTGCCGGCGCATCGCGACGCCCTCCGCCCGCCCCGCGCTCCCCGTCAGTTCGCCTCGATCGCCTCGAACGACAGCTCATAGTTGCGTGCGGCCACGTCGCCCAGGGGGCCCGGGCCGCGCCCGCTCACCGCGCGCACGATCGCCGCCGCGTGGGCGTGGCAGTTCTCGATAAACAGCGTGTAGCGCTGCTGAACGCCGGCGGCCACCGTGCCGGCGAGGTACAGCCCGGGCACGTTCGTCTCCATCGTGGCCGGGTCGAAGACGGGCACGCGGTTGGAACCCTGGAGCTCGACGCCGGCCATCTCGAGCAGGGCCTGGTCGCCGCGGAAGCCGGTGTTGAGCAGGACGAAGTCGGTCGGGTGCGCGATCGTGGGCCCGGCCGGCTGGCCGTCAGCACAGCGGGCGAGCACCGCGTGGGTCGGCGTGATCGCGACCGGGGTGGTTTCCGGTAGAAAGCCGATCGTGCCGGCCTCGATCTGGGCCAGGAGGTCGGGCAGCAGCCAGTGCTTGACCCGCTTGTCGTCAAACGTGGCCCGGCGGTAGCTGACCGTGACCTGCGCGCCCGCGCGCCAGCAGCGCAGGGCGGCCTCGGCCGCCGAGTTCTTGCCGCCGACGATCAGGACGCGGCGGCGGAAGTAGTCGTGGGGGTCGCGGAAGTAGTGGGACACATGGGGCAGATCCTCGCCGGGGATGCCAAGCCAGTGCGGCCCGTGCATATCACCGATCGCGAGCGCCACCCTGCGGGCGCGATAGCGCCGCTCGCCGGCCAGGGGCGCCGTGGTGATCGCGAAGCTGTCGCCCTCGCGGCGCAGGCCGGCGACGGGCTCGTAGGTGTTGATCGGGAGGTCGAACTGCTCGACGACGGCGCGCAGGTAGGCCAGGTACTCCTCGCCGGTGATTCGGCCCTGGTGGTTATTCTGGATCGGCACGCCGGCGATGGCCAGCCGCTCGGTGGTGCTGAAGAAGCTCGTTTCGCGCGGCCACCAGGTGATCGTGTGGCCGATCTGGCGCGCGTCGAAGTGGATATACTCGACCCCGGCCCGCTTCAGGCCGACGGCGACCTCGATCCCGATCGGGCCCGCGCCGACCACGGCGACAGGGTACACCTTCTCGCTCATCGCGTGTTCCTCGCTCTGCTCGGGCGGCGGGGCCGCCCCCCTCGTCGTATTGTACTGCGCCTTGGGGCGATTGATGGGCCTGCCGGCCGCGCCGGCTTTTGGCCGGGGGCGGGCCCCGGGCCCGCGGTGTATACGGGCCTGCCGGCCCACCCCACTTTGCGCCGGGGCTGCGCGCCCCGCGCCCGCGGCAGGGGGCGCGGGGCCCCCTGCACCCCCGGCCAGGGCGCTGCGCCCCTGGACCCCGCAGGATGACTTCCCGCTGCGGTTGCAGCTTCGGTGCCATGCCCCTCTGCTAAAGCTGGGTAGCTGTACGCGGGGCGCGCTTCACCCGCCTACGGGTGTGGGCGACGATACTGGCGGGGGGAGGCGCACCACGAAGTTGAGGATGTACTGCTGGTGTAGGCCGGCCAGCACTGTGTTTCAGGTTCGGGCGGCGTGGGGCGCTAAAGCTGACATGCGGGGTCCAGGGGCGCAGCGCCCTGGCCTGGGGGTGCAGGGGGCCGGGGCCGGCCCCTTGCCTCGGGGGCGCGGGGGCGAGCAGCGCCCCGCACGGGAACCTCGGCACGGGGAGGAACCCCGTAGAGCGCCGCAGGCTCCCCCTCGGGGGCGCGGGGGCGAGCAGCGCCCCGCACGGGAACCCCGGCACGGGGAGGAACCCCGTAGAGCGCCGCAGGCTCCCCCTCAGGGGCGCCCGCAGCCGCGGCAGCGCTCCGCCACGAATGTGCTACCATGGGTAGGTTTGACTACAACACGCCACTACGAAAGTGAGAAGATCTATGCAAACGCTATCTTTGCGCAAGCTCCTCCCCGTGTTGCGCGACTACGCGCTGATGACGGTCGGCGCCCTGCTGGTGGCCGTGGCCGTGCGAGTTTTCCTGGTGCCGAACCAGGTGGTGACGGGCGGGCTGACTGGGGTGGCCCAGCTGCTCAACAGCCTGGTCGGCACGCCGGTGGGCGCGGTGGTGCTCGTCCTCAACCTGCCGCTGCTCGTTCTCGGCTACCGCCGGCTCGGCGGGATCGTCTTCGGCGCCCGCACGCTCTACACCATCGTGGTGATGTCGCTGGCGATCGACGCCCTCGCGCCGTACGCCCGCCCCGTCACCGCCGACCCGTTGCTCTACAGCCTTTACGGCGGCCTGCTCGACGGCGTCGGCCTCGGCCTGATCCTGCGCGCCCGCGGCACCGCCGGCGGCACCGATATTGTCGCCCGGCTCCTGGAGACACGCTTCGGCCTCGCGCCCGGACAGGTGCTGCTCAGCGCCGACGCCCTGCTCTTCGGCTCGGCCTTTCTCGTCTTCGGCCCCGAGAAAAGCCTGTACGCGCTGCTGGTGGCCTTTGTCAGCTCGCGCGCCGTCGACTTTGTGCTCGCGGCCGGGCGCGGCGCCCGCCAGGCCTTGATCATCACCCAGCACGCCGAGCGGGTCACGGGCGCGCTGCTCGGCGGCCTCGGCCGCGGGGTGACGGTGCTCGCGGGGATGGGCGGCTACACCGGCGACCCGCGCTCGGTGCTGCTGTCCGTCGTCGCCCGGTCCGAGATCGGCGCGCTCAAGGCCGCCGTCGCTGCGGCCGACCCTGCGGCCTTTGTGATCATCGGCGAGGCCGACGAGGTGATCGGCGAAGGCTTCCGCCCGCTGCCCGCCCCGCCGCGCCCCGCCGGCCTCCCGCCCGCCGCCGCGACCGGCGTGGGCGACTGAGCCGCCCCCGGGTGTACAATGGGCCGGCCGCGGGTGTGTCGCGGCCGGCCCTCGCTGTTCACGCCGGAGGCTCAGCTATGGCGGAGACCACCCCGCCCAACCCGCCGCCCTTCGCCCCCCTCGTCGCCCGGATCAGGGCCGAGGCCACGGTGGTGGGCGACCGTATCCTCAGGATCGACCACTTCCTGAACCACCGCATCGAGCCCGCCTTCATGGCCGCCCTTGGCGCGGCCCTCGCCGAGCGGCTGGCCCCCCACCGCCCCGAGCTGGTGCTCACGGCCGAGGCCAGCGGGATCGCCCCGGCCCTGGCCGCCGCCACCGCCCTCGACCTCCCCCTCGTCTACGCCAAGAAGTACGCCCCCGACGTCGAGGCCCCCGAGCTGTCGCGCCTGGTGCCGTCGCCCACCAAGGGCGGCCACGCCCGACTGGTGATCTCGGCGCGCTACCTGCCGGCTCGCACGCGCGTCGCCCTCGTGGACGACTTCCTGGCCAACGGGCGCACGGCCCTTGCCCTCGCCGAGATCGTGGCGGACGCGGGCGCGCTGCTCGTCGCCGCCGGCTTTGTCGTCGAGAAGCTGTTTCAGGCCGGGCGCGCCCCGCTGGAAGCGGCGGGCGTCCCGGTGGTCGCCCTGGCCCAGGTCCTGCGGCTGGAGGCCGGCGGCGTGGTGATGGCCGGCGACAGGTGATGGGGCGGCCCGCCCGAGTATAAAAAAGCCGCCTCGCGGCGGCAGGGGATGCGGGCGGAGATTGTGGGGGCGGCGTGCGGCTACGGGGGCGTATGCCCGGTGCGCTGACCGCCGCGATCGCGCGCCCCGGAACTACCCCAAGTATAGCGCCGGCCGATGAAGACCCGATGAGCCGCCCCTGAGCGCCAGATGAAGACACGCTCACCGCTTGCGCATGATGAAAATGTACTCGTGCTTGAACACATAGAAGCCCCCTGCGAGGGCCCGGTAGCGCCACAGCTCGCGCTGGGTGCGCTTGCCGGCGGTGGCCTCGAAGTTCTTCACCACGATGCTCTTCAGCGTAAAGCCGCGGGCCTGGAGCTCCTGCATGGCCAGAAAGCCGAGCGGCTGCCACTCCCCGCGGGCGTACTTGTCGCCGATCACCAGGGCGAGGTAGCGCCCCCGGTCGAGGACGGCCGCCACCCGCTCCGCGACCGCGCCGAGCGCCGCGAGAAAGGCGGCGGTGCTGGCGGCGTTCGACAGGTCGCGCGGGTCGTCGCTGAAGCGGATGATGTCGTGGTAGGGCGGGTGGAGGATGGCGAGCTGGGCCGTCTCGCGGCCGTGGCGCGCGAGCAGCGCCCGGTAGTCGGCGGCGGCGCTGTCGGCCTGGACCACGTCGGCAACGCAGCCGTGGCGGTTGGGCTCGCCGGCGACGAGCTCGCGCGCCCGGCGCACCATCGCCTCCTGGAGCTCGAGGCCGAGCACATTGCGCCCGAGGCGCTGGCCCTCGATCAGAGAGGTGCCGGAGCCGGCGAAGGGGTCGATCACCCAGTCGCCGCGCCGGGTGTAGCGGCGCATCATCTGGTAGGGGATCTGGGGGACGAAGTTGCCCCAGTAGTCGGCGCTGTGGGCGCCCGAGCGGTCGCGCCGGTCGATCTGCCAGAGGGAGTCGGTGAAAATATCATCATACTCCTTCCAGCGGTTGAGGTTGATGTCGTTGATCTTCCCGGTGCGCTCCTCCTGCGCGGCCCGGATCAGGCGCCCGACGTAGTAGCGGGCCCGGTCAAGGGTCAGGGCGGCCGCGATCTGGCCCAGCTCGCCGGCGAGGTACGCGGGCGTGAAGGCCAGGGGCTCGTCGTCCGGGCGGGCGGGGCGCGGCTCGCCGGCCGGCCCGTCGAGATCGGCCCGCAGCGCGGCCACGCCGCGGCGCAGGTCGTCGAGCGAGGGCGCGGCGGCGATGCCCTGCAGGCGCCCGAGCAGGCTGGCCCGGCTCAGCGGGAGCGGGCCGTCGCCGGGCGCGGTGGGCGGAAGTTCGCTTCGTTCTTGCATCGGCGTCCGTAGGGGGATGCCAGGCCGCACACCGGCCCCGCTGCTGATAGTTTTACACCATCCGGCAGGATCGCGCAAGGGGGGGCCATGATTTGATCATGGATGTTAAGGCTACGCGCCTGGCGTGTTGGGGGCTGCGCCCGCGGGCTTTCGGGCTGCGCCCGGGCTGGTGTGGGCTGCGCACGGGGCCAATTGCTTGGCGGGCTGCGCCCGGGCCCAGTTGCTTGTACAGGTTTGCGGTTTCGCGGGCGGGCTCTGCCCCCCGCCACCCCGCCGGTGGGCTTGCAGCCCCCGGAGCCCCCCGGCATGGTACCCACTGGCTTCCCACACCGCCCGAACCTGAAGCAGGGGTGCTCGCCGCCTGCCCATAACACCACACAGGATGCTTTGGGCGCTCGTCGCTTGCCCACAACACCACGCAAGGTGTTGGTCGCCTCAACTTGCAGGCGTTGTCGCCCAAACTGGTAGGCGCGTAGCGCCCAACGTACAGCTATCCAGCTTTAGCAGGGGGGCATGACGCCGGGGCTGCAACCGCAGTGGGAAGCCATACTCGGGGGTCGCGGGGGCCTGCCCCCTCGCCGCGGGAGTCCAGAGGGACCCCGGCGGGTCCCTCTGGCGCGGGTCCGGGGCGCGCAGCCCGGGCGGGAAGACGGCCGGGCCGCCGAGCCCGTACCCCCGCGGGTCCGGGGCGCGCAGCCCCCGCTCACGAAAGCGGCAGCCGCACCGTGAAGCTGCTCCCCCGCCCCACCTCGCTCTCCACGCTGATGCTCCCCCCGTGGAGCTCCACGATCTCGTTCACCACGAACAGCCCGATCCCCAGCCCGCTGATCCCGTGGACGTGGACGTTCTCCGCCCGGTAGAAGCGGTTGAACAGTTGGCGGCGGGCCGCCTCGGGGATGCCGATCCCTTCGTCGCTGACAGCCACAAAGGACGTGTCGCCGGCGCGGCCCACCTCCAGGCGCACCGCCCCGCCGCCCGGGCTGTACTTCAGCGCGTTGCCGATCAAGTTTTGCAGCACCTGCTCCAGCCGCACCTCGTCGCCCATCAGGCGCAGCGGCTCGTCGCAGCCGCGCACCTCGATCGTGTGCGCCGTCAGGGTCGGCCGGGTTTCGTCGGCCACCCGCCGCACCAGCGCACACAGGTCCATCGGCGCCGGCTCGATGCTGAAGCGGCCGGCCTGGATGCGTGACACGTCGAGCAGGGCCGTGATCATGCGGTTCAGCCGCTGGGCCTGCTCGACCACGATCCCGAGCGCCCGGGCGCTGCGCTCGTCGGCCCGCGCGTCGCTGGTGAACCAGCGGTGCAGCAGCTGGGCCCGGCCGAGCAACGTGGTCAGCGGCGTGCGCAGCTCATGGGCCGCGATCGAGAAAAAGGCGTCGCGCACCCGCACCGCATCCTCGGCCACCTGCCGCGACTGCTGGGCCGCCGCGAACAGCCGCATGTTCTGCAGCGCCGTCGCGATCCGCTCCGCGGCCTCCTCCGCCAGCGCCAGGTCGGCCTGGTCATAGGGCGTCGCGTTCTCGGTGCGGGCCAGCGAGATCATGCCGAACATCCGGCCGCCGGCCATCAGCGGCGCCATGATCGAAGAGCGCGGCCCGATCGCCCTGATCAGCTCCATGTGCCGCTCGTCCTGGGCCACCGCGCGCAGCATCTCGTCGCTCACGTCGGAGACGAGCAGCGGCCGGCCGGCGCTGAGCAAGGCCCACGTGATCCGCTGCTGCTCCAGCCGCGGCGGGAAGTGCAGCTTGATCTCCTGCGCCAGAGGGTCCTTCTCGGGCGAGCAGTGGGCCGCCACCGTCCGCCGGCCCCACGGCTCCTCGTCGGCGATGTCGATCACGCACCAGTCCGCCAGAAAGGGCACCAGCTGGTGGGACAGCCGCTGCAGCACCGTCTTGTGGTCGAGCGACTCGGCCAGGGTGCTCGCCAGCTCGGCCAGGAAGTGCGCCGCCCGCTCGGCCCGCCGCCGCTCCGTCACCTCGGACACCAGGATGCCCACGCCGAGCCGCCGCCGCCCCGCCGTCTGCACCGGGTAGTAGCTCACCTGCCACGAGCGCGTCACCCCGGGCTGGGCTCGCGTCTCGCCCACGATCTCGACGTCGATCAGCGGGTCGCCCGTTTCCAGCACCCGCCGCAGCAGCCCGAGCTGCTGGCCCGACAGCGCCGGCACAACCTCGTCGATGCTCCGCCCCAGGTGCTCCTCGGCCGACAGGCCGTTGATCTCGGCCAGCCGGTCGTTGATCCGCCGGTAGCGCAGGGTCGGGTCGAGAAAGGCGAAGCCGATCGGCGCCTTGGTGATCAGGGTGTCGAGCAGGGCCAGCGTCTCCTCCTGCTGGACGACGGTCTGGGCCAGGCGCAGCTCCTGGGCCGCCGGGTCGGTCATGTCCTCGATCGTGGTGATCGTGCCGACGACCCGGCCGTTGAGCTCGACGGGGCTGATCCGGGCCCGCTGCTGCATATGCGGGAAGGGGCCGTGCTGCGCGGGCGCCGGCAGGGGGATGAGGTAGCCGAACAGGCGCCGCACCAGGGTCACCGGCTCGCCGGCCAGCACGCGCTGGTACTGCTCGTCCAGCCCGCGCACGGCCAGCTCCGGGAACACGTGGAGCAGCGGCTGCCCGACGACCTCCTCGGCCGAGAGCCCGCTGTTCAGGCTCAGCCAGCGGTTCCACACCCGGATGGTCAGCGTGTGGTCGGTGACCATCAATCCCTGGGGCAGCGAGTCGCTCAGCCAGGGCGGCACAATTGCATCCCAGGCTATCTCGGTCATCCCTGGCTCCTCCTGGCCGTGCGCATCCCAGCCCCCTCCGGCGGACCGCGGTCGCGCGGGCTCGCTTGCAGCAGGTGCAAGATATATGCCTGATGCGCTTTGGGCCCATCCCGGCGCGCTCGCCGCTCGGCCCGCCGGCTTGCTCGATCTGTAGGCTAGCTGGGCCCGGCTGGCCGGATCTGGCACGCTTCTTGCCTTATGCCCTCCAAAGGCGCGCACGGCTGGCGCGCGAGCGGAAACCATAGGTGGATCATGCAAGCACCTTCCGATGCCCCTTCACCGGCCGCCCAGGCCCCTGTCGATATTCTGGTCGTTGACGACCAGCCCGAGATCACTGAGCTCGTGGCCGAGGCCCTCAGCGAGGAAGGGTACCGCGTCCGTGTCGCCCACGACGGCGCCGCGGCCCTCCGCGCCATCCAGCGCCGGACGCCCGACCTGCTCCTGGTCGACATCGCCATGCCCGTCATGCGCGGCGACGAGCTGCTGCACCGCCTGCGCAGCGACGGCTTTCCAACCCTCCCTGTCGTTGTTATGACGGCCGATACCCGCCCCGAGCGCTTCCGCTCGATGGGCGCCAACCAGTGCCTGCGCAAGCCGTTCGACCTGTTCAGCCTGATCGAGACTGTGGAAGCCTATGTCCGTGCCTGACCCCGACTCCACAGCTCGCCGGGCGGCCTCAGGCCGCCCGGTTTTTTTGTGCCCGCCCAGAGCGTGGCCGCGAAACTAGTCACGGTGGTGGGATTTTTAGGGATGCGAAGACCGTGCAGCCGCTCGTTGTTCACTGTGACTATCGATCGCGGCTCGCCCGGGGGCCTGTTCCTTACTCGTTATCCGCACGGCAGCGTCGCCCCTTTATCCGTAGCACCCTGATGCTCGCACCTGGCTCCCACCACATTACGCTGTACCTGCCCCTGCTGACCAGCCCCCAGATCGCCGTCCGGCGCCAGGCCTGCGCCCTTCTGCTCGGCAGCTATGGCGAGCACGGGCTGACCATGCTTCGCCGCTGTCTGGGCTCGGACGACGGGCGGCTGCGCCAGCAGGCCCGGCTGGCCCTCGAACAGATCGCCGACCTGACCGACCTGCCTGTGCAGGCCCACGCCTTCGTCGGGGTCTATGTCGAATGTCTGGGGCACGTGCGGCTGTACGTGGACAGCCAGGAGATTCGGCTCGACGAGTGGGTCCGCAGCGAGCAGGGGCAGGTGGGTTGGCAAAAGCTCCAGGGCGTCCTCGCCTACCTCCTGCACTGCGGCCGGCGCGGCTCCACCAGGGCCGCCATCGAAGGGGCGGTCTGGGGCAGCGGGCGGGCGCCAACCCTTGGCCGCACGCTCCAGGCCCTGCGCGATCTGCTGGTCGCCCTGCGCGGCGCGGCCTTCGCCGAGTCGGCCCTGACCATCGCCGACAACCATTGCCTCTTGCGCCCCGAGGCGTTCCAGACCGACGTCATGGCCTTTGAGCAGGCCTTCGCCCTCGCCCAGCACACCAACGGCGCCGTCGGCCTCGACGCCGCCGCGCCCCACTATGCCCAAGCGCTGCGCCTGTACGGCGGCCCCTATATGATCGATATGCCGCACGGCGCGCCCTGGGCCCAGGGCCGGCGCGACCACCTGCGCGGCAGCTTCCTGATCGCCGCCGACTGCCTCGCCGAGCACGCCTTCGCCCAGCGCCGCTACGACGAGTGCATCAATCTTTGCAGCCAGATCTTCGACGGCGACGAGACCGCCGACGAGGTCGTTGTCTGGCTCCTGCGCGCCTACCGCCAGGTCGGCCAGCAGGGCCTGCTGGAGTACACCTACCGCCGCTACCTGCGCGCCAACGGCCTCGACGCCCGCGCCGCCGACGCCCGCCAGGACGCCGTCGTGGGAGTGTACGAGGAGCTTCAAGAGCTCCAGGTGGGATGATGGTTGTCTCAATCTAGACGGGACTTTTATGGTTGGGCAGCTCAATCGTGCGCGGGCTACCGCAGTTCTCCTTGAATATGTGCGCTTTTTCGTGCCCGCTTTTACCACCCTTCTCCTTACCCCGCTGATTATACAATACCTGGGTATCGAGGCTTGTGGGATCTGGGTGGTAATTGGTGCTGCTGTAACATATATTAATTGGTTGGATCTTGGTATATCGGCCGCGCTACCGCGAATGATTGCAAAATATCGCGTGCGGGATGCACACAAGCAAATGAATGTGTTATTGGGAACATTAGTTGTTGGCTATAGTGGCATAGCGTCACTTGTTGCAATCGCGAGTCCTACGCTTGCAACACTGATCACAAATCTCATCCAACCATCAAAGGAGCTTTATTCAGAAGCGTGGCTCTGCACTTTGTTCGCTGTTATTATGGTTGCAATTGAGCTTATTGGAGCACCATTCCGCGGCTTACTTCATGGATACCAACGCCTTGACTTGGTTAATGGCGTTGCGGTCGTTGTTCTGCTTGTTACTATGGTCGCTATGGTGACAGGGCTGCTTCTCCATCAGCCTTTGAGTTTTTTATTTGGGGTTCGTCTTCTCGGGTCAATCTGCTCTGTCGGGCTCATGGTAATTCTTGCGTTTAGGAAGATCAAGGAATTGCAACTCCGTCTTGATAGCTTCAGTATATCCGTGCTTGTCGAATCACTAAAATTTAGTCTACCGTTATTTGTCGTAGGACTAGGGCACTTTGCGTTGTTTCACACCGATTCGATTGTTATTTCCCACTTTGTTGGTTTGGGATATGTCGCAAAATACGCGGCGTTGTTTCAATTCATTTCTATGGCCCTGGACGTCATTTTTCGCGCCGGATCGGTTTATGTGCCTATTTCCGCAGAGCATGTGGCGCGTAACCGAATGGAAGATGTTCGCCGATCTTACTTGTTCATGCTCCGGGTGACCTTTTCTATGGGCACCCTGGGATCCGTCGCGTTACTGGTTCTTGCGCCTCAGGTTGTAAAGTTATGGATTGGGGCTGAGAATTATATTGGTGATTCAGTGCTATATACTCTGCTTCTGCTAGTGCTATTTAGAGGGATAACGCATCCAGCCGCTGTGCTCCTTCCAAGCTTGCGAAAGGAGCGGTTGCTAGCCCTTACTCAATTGGCTGAGGCACTTCTAAATCTTACCCTTTCGCTAATCTTTGTGCGGTTCTTCGGCGTGCTCGGGGTGGCCTTGGGGAGCGTCCTTTCACAGCTTCTCATTACTACTTGGTCTACTCCACTCATTGCGCAAAAATATTTATCAATACCATTTTCTGATTATCTGGAAGTCATGTCCAGGCCTCTCCTGCTGGCCGTCCTGTGTTTGTTCGCTGGTTTAGTAGTTCAGTCTCAGCTTGGCTCTGGCTTATCCACGGTGATTATAATTGGATCTACTATTTCCATAGTATATCTATCACTATTGTGGGCTGTAGGCTTATCATCAGGCGAGCGTGATTGGATTATGAGGGGGGTTCGGCGTGTTATGTTTAGGGCTTCGGCTTTCTAGTTCGGTGACGTTCCCTGGATTGGTCCGGAGTCAGTGGTAGACAAAGATGTACAAAGGTCATCCGTCAGAAATGAAGCCTTCGGTGAACCAGGGGCCTTCCAAAATGCCTATTGCCTTTGTTACACGTTTCTACGGTGCCGCATTGGGCGGGATTGGAAGGTATGAGGAAACGTTATTCCGGCAGCTGCAGCGTTTTATTGCCGTCCACCATGTAGCAGTTGCCCCACTACCACTCCCCGGCAAGATTCGCTCGCTTAGTCGTCTTCTTGGCGTGGACCTCCCCGCGGTCATGCAGAATAACCCTTGTTATATTCCACGACAGAAAGAAACATCCCTCATTCATCTGTCTAATCAGACCATCGCGCTCGCAATGCTATCTCATCACAAAGCGAAAAAGGTAATCACTGTTCATGACATAATCCCTTTTGTTGAGCATCCTTCTATTGGTTTATCTGCGAAGGGAGCTCCGGAGCGGTGTATCTATCACATGCACCTTAAGTCGCTCTTTGTCGCCGACCGCATCATCGCCGATTCAGAACATACTAAGAGCGATCTTATACACCGCTTACACCTTCCCGCAAGCAAAATCCGAGTTGTCCCGCTCGGAGTAGACACCAGTGTGTTCCGCCCGCTGACGCACCTTGATGATGTTTTCGAAAAGTACAATCTTGATCCTCGTCGGGCGTATATACTATATGTGGGTTCTCAACATCCACGGAAGAATTTAATAACATTGCTTCACGCTGTTATTCGCGCCGGCAAACAGCATCCAGAGCTTCAACTCTTAGTGGTCGGCGCTTCACGAGCCACACAAAGCCCGGAGTTAGCTGAAGCAATACGTCAGGCGCAACAGCTAGATTTAGTTCGGCTTCTAGATCTTGTGTCCGAGCAAGATCTCGTGCGACTGTACAATCTGGTGACGCTATCGGCAATGCCTTCGCGCTATGAAGGATTCGGATTGCCGGTGCTAGAAGCGATGGCGGCCGGATGTCCAGTAGTCGCATCGAATGCGACATCCATTCCGGAAGTGGTTGGAGATGCCGGTACGTTGCTGCCTCCAATGGATGTGGATGCCTGGACGGTTGCCCTTATCTCGCTACTCGCTCACCCGCAACAGCGCATGGAAATGAGAGAGCGGGGGCTCAATCGAGCACGACAAATGACGTGGGTGAGGACTGCTGTGTCTACTGCGGAAGTGTACGCAGAGTTACTCCGTCCAATGCACCATCGTATGCAACAGCAGCAGTAGCGCGAAGGTGTCGGCCGGCCTGCCCAACAAGAGGATGTTTATGCGGATCGGTTTCGTGACGGGTGACTTACTACAAATTGGAAGCGGGCAGATGATGGTATTGCCCCTTGCCCGTGCGCTTCGTGCCCAAGGATGGGAAACATTTGGGATTGAGGTTTCTCGCTTTACACCTACAACAAAGCGTATCGGCGGATTGACAGTTTGGGTTGAGCCGCTAGCGTTAAATATGGGTTGTTCGGCGCGGCAACTACAGGCTCTTCTCGCCGATGGTTTTCGTTCCCAGGTAAGGGCTAACTTATACGATGCGCTTGTATCTCAAAGTATTGGGCGAGCAGCGAAAACATTAGAGCTTGACGTGATTTATGTTTTACATAACACTAATATTTTTCGTGTGCTGCTTCAGCGTAAATTATTAGATCAAATCGTTGTGGCGAACTTTGTTGGTTTTGGTATTGACCGGCAAAGAGGTGGCGCCTCTGATACATTTCCCTTGCAAAGCTTGCTATTTAGTCGGCCAGACTGGGACTTGCACATAGCGGCGACAATGTTTGAGCGTGAGCAATACAGGAACGTGTATGAGCGATTGGGTACCGGTACAGGAAAACTCCTTCACCTCCCTCACCCTTATGATGAGCAAGTGTATCAGTTTGCACCTGAGGCTATGCCTGATAAACCTCGAAACGTTAAGCGGCGCGCGACATTGTTATATCCGGTGAATGTCTACCCGCGAAAAAATGTCGAATTGGCTATCGAGGTTACGGCACAACTGGCAAATGCGATGGATGTAGAATTGGTCGTAAGCGGGCGTATTATGGATAAGGCGTACCATCGAAGATTAGAACAACTGAGTATGTCTCGCGGGCTTTCAGAAAGAGTGCGCTTTCTTGGCGGAGTCCCGCAGGACCAACTAGTAGAGCTGTATCACCAAGCCAGTGCGACGATTTTCACCTCGCATCAGGAAACATTTGGACTGGGGATCATTGAGTCGCTCGGCTGTGGAACGCCAGTTATCGGTCCGGGTTGGATTATTCCGTGTCGTGAGATTCTTGAGCATGTGCCTTATTCCGCAGTAGCAATGACCAAGGATGTTGATACGTTTACGCAGGCGGTGGCTAAGGTTCTTGCGGTGGAGCCTAATCGGGGGGAAATCGGTGAATTTGCCAAGAAACATTATAGTAGTGTAGCTGTGGCCAAACAGTTTGTAACTGCTGTTCAGCACGTTGGCAGTGAGCGCAAGGTGCGAGTAGATGCTCTGGCAGAGATTGATTGGCGTGGGTTGTACCAGGATAAACTTTCTTTGTCCTGACTTTCGAATTGGTTCGCTATTTTGCGCGGAGGTTGGGACAGGATTTATGAGCACATTGTCTGTGATAATGCCCAGGCTTTCTCATACATTCACCGTGGTGAAGGTGTTATTTGTATTTGCTCTGGCGCTTTCAATGCTTTCCACTTCTGCGCTCGCTCAGGATCAGAAAACGCAACCGATCACAATGAAAGCTGTTGGGACATCCTCTTTGTCCGATATAGCCAGTGGCGCGCCTGGCGAAATTGCATTGATGTATTATGTGGGAGATGCCGAGCAAACCCGGCCGAAACTCGTAGTCATACTTCAAAAGAAAGCGAATGAGGGCAGCGCCATAGCCGATGTATATGACGCACCACCCGACCTGGACTATGTTCCAGTGGTAGTGGAAAATAACTCCGTTACAATACGCTCGCCAATGCCGCCGACAATTAGAATTGAGGCCCATGATGGATGGTGGGTGCGCGATGCGAAGATAAACTACAACTTGCACGTTGGTATCCGCGGCCCTGTCTACTCCATGTGGGGTGGTGCATCTGACGAAAAGTTTGGCACATTCGGGTGGACTCGCGATGTGCTACCTGGCGAGCCCACGGTTGATGTGGAGATTCGCGATCCTGAAGGGAAGGGCTTTCCTCAATGGGAGCTTCGCCAGCTTCTGCCCGATTTTGGCAACTGGGGGTACTACCGTACCAATTACGCCGAGCGGCGCTGTAGCTCCCCTTTAACGATCGTGCCCGGGCTCCCTACGGAGTGGCCCTTTGTTTCGCCAGCCCAAGTTGGCTTCGAGCAGCCCGTCGGCCAGCTGCTGCCGCCGATCGGCGTCGATTGGAACGCTGGCCGCATCACCCATTTTTCCGAGCTGGTGAGCGTTCGCAATCAGAACTGTAGTTACTCCTTCTATTCAATCAACCCGCTTCAGAAAGGCGTTATCAACGACCTTAACTTTGAAACACCCTTCGCGTTCTACGATCTTTCGGGACGAGGGAACGGTCTGCCAAATCTTATTCTGCGCACGGAGCGTTATCCTGCGAATGACCCGTTTTCTACAGGCCTTGATAGAGACGTGCAACAGGGGGAGATCTTAAGGCGGGATCTGCAAACGATTCGCTACTCGTGGCATAACGATGTCGGCGATCAAACGTGGGACTACAAAGTGGAGGTGTATGGCACGTATCCGTATACCTCGACGACAGCGGTAGCTGGCGGCAGCTACACAATTAATGCGCCCAGCTATGAGGAGTTTCCTTCCTGGGTGGTTCAGCGGCCGTGGTCGTTAGTGACGTTTGTCGCCGGGGAGGGCGGCTATTATAAGTACTCCGAAGGAATCTATGATTGGTCGCCCCGTGAATTAGGGCTGGGCTACCTTATCGGCTGGTACGACGACCGCAACAACAAAGCGTTCACCTATATCAATGAGGGCCTCAGGGGAGAATATCGCTCGGACGAGTCTCAGCACCTGGGGTTGTACCTGAGCCCGATCGACCGGCGCGTGCACCTCCTCGGCGCCGAGGCCGGCGTGTGGAACCTCGGGCTCTATCGAGAGCTGCGGCTGCAAAACCTTGACGGCGATAACTACCTCGATGGCTGGACCCGGGTCTACACGCCGCCCGTCCTGGCGGAGGACGATGCGGCCGAGGCCGAACCTGTTGCGCAGGTGGAGGAAGCGCTGTTCTTCCTCGACGGCTATGTGATCTATTCGGGGATGTACGGCGCAGAGCTACGGCGGCTCGATCTGCCGCCAAGCACGTATGAGGGCGTGCCGCCCTATGACCATGCGAGCTGGCAGACCGGCCGTGAAAAGCTCAGCCCCGCCTTTGGCGCGGAGCGGAACCCCTGGAATCTGCATAGCTGGGCCACCGCCCTCGGCGGCACCCGGGTGCTCCGCACCACCGGGACGATCTCGGATGTGCGCAAGATAGACGGCGGCTTCCGGTTCGCTCTTGAGTTGAAGCCCGGCTTTACCACATCGATCACGCCGGAGGCTGCGAGCCTGCCCCCGGGCCGCTACATCGTGCGCTACGACGGGGCCTTCTCCATCGAGCCGAGCGCTCCGCCGGCGCTGCGGGTGGCGCCGCTCGCCAAAGGCGCGGAACAACGCGCCAGCCCGGTTTCGCTCGTTCCGGATGTGTTCGACATCGCCTTGTACAACAATGGGCGGGAGGACAGCCAGGATGTGATGGTGGAGCTGCGCCTCACCGGCCCCGATGGGAAGCCGGTTGAGATCGAACCGCAGGAGGTGGCCGCCCTGGCGGGCGAGGCAACAACCGTTCGCTTTCCCTGGGTGCCGACGGCGCCCGGCCGCTGGACGTATGAAGTGGTGGCCGACAATGGGGTTGAGCCTGCCCTCGCCAGCGGCGACATCGTTGTTTCCCCCCGTGCCAGCGAGGATGTCGCCGAGATGGTGGGCGCGTTCGGCAATATCCCGCCGCTCTTCGTGCTGGGCATGCTCGCCATCTGCGCCGTGTCCGCCGGTATGCTTGGCCTTCTGCTTCGGCCCGGGAAGAGCGAGTAACCCGATGAGCAACGTGCTTGCAAGAACACGCACTTCGCCCGAGGTGTTTCCCACCTCGCTCCTTTCATTCGCGCTCCCCCTGGCGGCGATGGCGGGCCTGAACCTCGCGCTGGTCGTCGTGTATCTCGGCTGGGCCGCGGCGGTCGGCTACGGCTGCGGCTTTCTGGCGCTTGTTCTTGGGGCGTGGTTTGTGCCCTTTTCCGCACGGGCCGCGCGGCGCTGGGTATGGGTGTGCGTCGCGGGGGCGGCGCTGCTTCAGGTCGTTGCGCTGCACCTCCTTGCGCCCGCCTTTGAAGCGCGGATGGATCGGAACGAGGCTCTGACCTACTGGCTCGACGCGCTCTGGAAGGGCCAGTTCCCGTACGCCGTCCCGACCAACATCGGGAACCCGATCTCGGTACTGCCCGCGCTGCCGCTCCTTGCCGCCCCTTTTGTGGCGCTAGGGAATGTCGGCTATCTGGAGGTCGGGGCGTTTCTGCTGCTCGCCGTGCTGCTGCACCGCTGGTATAACGGCGCGCCCCGCGCGCAGCTCACCGCCATCCTTGTGCTCGCCAGCGCGCCCCTGGTCTTCTTCGAGGTGATCGCCCGGAGCGACCTGATCGCCAACTGCGCGCTGCTTATGCTCCTGGTCGTGCTCGTCGAACGGCGGGAACAGGCGCTGGCGCCGCTTGGCGCGCGGGCCTCGCTGCTTCTCGGCCTGCTCTTCGGCTGCCTGGTCGCCACACGCTTTGCGCTGCTCCCCGTCTTCGTGACCGTCGCGCTCTACTTGCTTCGCCGCCTCCGTCTCGCGGAGCTCGGGCACTTCGCCGTGTCCGCGCTGCTTGCGTGCGCCGCACTGATCGCCCCATTCTTGCTCTGGGACTCGACCACGTTTCTGACCTACGCCCCGTTCGGGGTCAACAGCACGAAGCTCGGCGCCGACATCCGGGTCAGCCTGTTCTGGCTCGCCCTGACGGCGGCGGCCACTCTGGTGGGCGGGCTAAAATCGGCCGGAGCACGCACGCTCCCCCGCGCGATCGTGGGGGTCGTGACAGTTATTGTGCTCGCTACGTGGCTCACCTTCTTTCTCGACCTCTCGTACATGCAGCTCATCTTCGTTCCGCTGCTGTTTACGCTGCCAAAAGACGTACGGAGCGGCGCGCCCGCCCCCGCTGTGCCATAGCGGCGCCCTTTAGCTTGCCGGCCGGACAGCCTCCGGCCCTGATACACAGAAACGCTCCCATATGGCTACATCGTCGAAACAGTCGCTCCCTCAACCTATGATTGGCCTCGTCCTGCTGCTTCTTTTTGCGGGCCTGCTCGGCCTGTATTGGAACGTGCGGTACGGCGGCGATGTGATCGAGGGCGATGCGACCCGCCTGACCCTGGCGGCCGAGGGCTCGTTGATCGAGGGGCGGGTCGAGCCGTCAAAGGAGCCGTACCATGCCGGCTTCGGCTATCCATCCACCCTCGCGATGCTTTCTGCGCTGACCGGGATGGATGTCCGGGTGGTGCAGTTGCAGATGGGCTTCTGGCTGATCATCTTCGCGCTGATCGTCTTTTTGTGCTACCGCGAAGTGCTGGCGGGTGCCCGGTTGGCATTGTTGGCGACCTTTCTCCTCCTTATTCAGCCAGACTTCCTGTTCTACATTCTGCGAGGCTCGCACGAGAAGCAGACCTGGCTTCTTATGATCCTCATGCTGTTCATCCTGGCGCGCAGCTATCACCACACCCAGCGTCTTGGGAGCTTCGCTATCCACGTCGGCCTGTTCTACCTCGTCTTCTGGTCGATGATTTCGACAACGGCCTACTTTGCCTCTACCATCCTGTTTTCGTTAACCATCGCGTTTCTCTTTGGCTGGACGCTGTTTCGGCTTGAGCGCCTGTTTGCGAGGCCGGCCTCCGTCGCCGCGCCACGCGCAGCCGATACCACCGCCAACATGTGGGTGCGGCGCTTTTTCCTCAGCGGCGCGATCGGCGTCATCCTGGTCTATGTCTTTATCAACTATGTGTACCCTCCCGCCGTCGGCTACTACGACACCTTGCAAAATATCGCGGACAGGGTCAGCGCACTAATCCTGGGGGCGGAAAAGCATAGCGCGCCCTACGCCGCCGTCCAGCGCGCGTGGGTCAGCCCGACAGTCTACCTGGGGCTCGTGGCGATCCAGTTGCTGATCGCATTGTGCGGGGCCGCGGCCTGGCTGGGGATGCTGTGGCGCTGGCTGCGGGGCGGCTGGAGTAGCGCTCCGCGGGGCATCCACCTGCTCTGGTTGCTGTACAGCGGGTTTGCGTTGCAGCTTGTGCTTGGGATCGGGCTTGATTTCGCCGGGCTGTTAGGATTAAATCTGCAGCTGCGGCTGTTCGCGCCGCTTGCCACGATCGGGAGCCCCCTTGCCGCCTTGTTCATTAAGGATATGGTCGGCCGGCTTGACCTGAGCACCCGCGCGATCCGCTGGGTTGCCGTCCCCGTGGCGACCCTCGCCACGGTCGCCTGTCTGCTAAAGGTGACAAACGATCCGCTTGTCAGTAACTTGTGGACGTTCTATACTGAGAGCGAGGTCAACGCCCAGGACTGGGTGGACGAAAACATCTTCGCCAGCCGGGTATGGCTCGATATCTGGCCTCACCAGCTCGATATTATGCAGTTCCGTAAGGGCTATGCCTGGGAAACAAACAACATCTATGTCGGTGGCCTGGGAGAAACGGACGCGCGCTATATTGTGCTGAGCAGCCTGACGCGCTTGCAGGCCAACCGCTCCGGTGAACCGATCCCATCGGTGGTCGAGCATAACCGCATCTTCGATAACGGTGGCGTACAGATATACCAGCGCCCTCCCCGGACGCCATTCCAGAATTGAGCAGAGCAATGCGGGTCGGCTACCTCACATATGGCCTGGACCGGGCGCCGACGGGCATCGGGCGCCACGTGGTGCAGCTGCTCGCCGCCCTGGCACGACTGCCTGAGGCGCCCGAGCTCGTCCTGCTTACGACCGAACGCGAAGACCGCCACGAGCTTTGGAGCCACTTCGAGCGCCACCCGCTGCGGGGCTGCCGGCTGCTGCCTGGGTTGCTGACGCTCGGCAACGCCGCCCTCAGTGCCGCGACAGCGCGGCTCGGCCTCGACCTCATCCACGATCCGAATGGGGTTGCGCCCTTTCTCGGGCCCGCCGTAGGCGCTCGCCGCATCGTCACGATCCACGACGCCATCCCCTTCCGCTACGGCGCGCAGCACAACCGCCTCGACAACTGGCGCTTCCGCCTGATGCTGCCGCTGGCCGCCCGGCGCGCGGACACGGTGCTCACGGTAAGCGAGAGCGCCGCCCATGACTTGCGCCACTTCCTTCGGCTGCCGGAGGCCCATGTGCGGGCTATTCCCAACGCCGTTGACGGCGGCCTTGCGCCGGCGGAGCCCGCCGCCATCGCTGCCACCCTCGACCGGTACAACCTGCCGCGGTCCTATCTGCTGTACGTCGGGGGCCTGAACGGCCGCAAGAATATTGCCGGCCTGCTGGAAGCCTTCGCGACCGTCCGCAGCAACCACCCGTCGCTCAACCTGGTGATCGTAGGCAAGCGCCAATGGCACGCGGGTAGCATCGACGCGGCGCTGGAGCGGCACACGCTTGAAGCGTATGTACGCTTTACCGGTTACTTGCCCGACGCCGACCTGCCTGCGCTGTATGGCGGGGCTGCGGCCTTTGTCTTTCCGTCACTGTACGAGGGCTTCGGCCTGCCCGTTCTGGAGGCGATGGCCTGCGGAGCGCCGGTGATCACCTCGAATGTGTCGTCGCTGCCCGAGGTGGCAGGCAACGCCGCGCTGATGGTCGACCCTCGTGATACGGCGGCCCTGGCCGGGGCCATCGAGCGCCTGCTCACCGATAGCGCGCTTGCGGCAGAGCAGCGCCGCAAGGGGCTTGAACGAGCGGCGCAGTTTAGCTGGCAGCGCACCGCCCGTGAAACACTCGCCGTATACCGCCAGCTGCTCGAGCGCGGCTCAGGCGCGGGAAGACGAACCTATGCGCTTTGATCGCGGCAGGGTGAAGCCACTGGTGCTCGTCGCTGTCGGCGCTTTTGCCATGCTTGCCGTGTTTCACTCCTTCTGGCTGGCGCGGCTTGGCCAGGCGCTGGTGAAAGGGGGGCCGCCGCAGCCTGCCGACGCAGTCCTGCCCCTTGCCGGCGACGAAGAGCGCCTGAGCTACTCCGCCCAATTGCTTGCCGCGGGGTACGCTCCACAGTATGCGCTCACAAACGCTGCCCTCGGCGGGCGCAACCCGGAGCGGGCCTATATCGAGTGGGCGCGCAAGCGCGCGGCCGTTTTCGGCGCCGACATGTCGCGCGTCGTCGAAGTTCCGGGCCAGGCCAGCACCACCTATCAGGAGGCGCGGAATATCCGCGGCTTCGCCGAGCAAGTCGGGTGGCGTTCGATCCTGATCGTCACCAGCAGCTACCACACCCGCCGGGCGGGCGTGATCTTCGACGAGGTGTTCCGCGGCTCGGCGGTGCGGATCGCCGTGGTCGCTGTGCCGAACTCATGGTATACCGCCGATGGTTGGTGGCATAGCTGGCGCGGGTGGCGCGCCACCTTTCAGGAGTACGCCAAGTTTGTCGCTTATTGGCTTGGATGGCAGTAATGTCAGTCGCGTTCGTGCACCTTGTACGGTATAGTACACGTGTGTTGCAGAGATAACCGATGGCAGACGTGACGATCAATCAACAGGCACAAATCACGCCCGAGCAGCAGGCGGGCGCGCCCGGCTTCTCCGTGCGCCATAGCTATGATCTGTGGTTGCTGTTCAGCCTGGCGTTGATCACGCCCGTGCTGCTGCTGCTGCCCCCCTGGCTCGCGCTCGTCCGCGTGCCGGTTGGCCTGGCCGCTGTGCTGTTCGCGCCGGGGTACGCGCTTCAAGCCGCGCTGTTTCCACGCCGCGACGATTTCGACGGTATCGCCCGGGTCGCGCTCAGCGTCGGCCTGAGCGTGGGCCTTATTCCCCTGGCTGCATTGCTCCTCGACGTGCTGCCGTGGGGGCTGCACCCCTGGCCAATTGCGCTGCTCATCGCGTCGTGGGCTGCCCTCGCCACCTTTGTAGCTGCGCTCCGCCGTTCCTTGCTTCGCCCTCAGGGTGATGTCTACACGCCCCCAGCCCCGGCGGCCTATTCGTGGTGGCGTGGCCTGCCACCGCGTTTGCGCCTGGCCTACCCCTGGCTTGGCGTCGCCCTTGTGGCGCTGCTTGGCGGCACGTTCGTCGTGCTGAATACGCCGGCCGCGTCGTCCTTCCTCACCGAGTTTTACATCCGCGGCGCGGGGGGCCGCGCGGAAGGCTATCCGCGCGAGGCAGCGGCCGGCCAGCAGCTTACGGTGGCGCTGGGCATCGTCAACCGGGAGCGCGCGGAGCAGAGCTACCGCGTCGAGGTGTGGGCGGTCGACAGCGGGCAGGCTGGCCGCCGCGAGCGCGTCGGCTCCGCCGGCCCGGTCAGGCTGGCCCCGGGCCAGGCTCACGAGCAGGCCGTCTCCTGGGCCATGCCCTGGCCCGGCGACGACCAGGCCGTCGAACTGTACCTGTTCGGCGGCGATGACCCCGAGCCCTACCGGCGCCTCACCCTGTGGCTTAACGTGTCGCCCGGGGGCGGGTAAATGAACAGCCTGTCATTCTCGCCTCCACAGCGCTGGTGGCCGCATGCTCTAATACGAGCGGCGGCCCCCAACCCACCGCCAGTTCGCCCGTTTGTGCCACAAGCGGTGCGGCGGGGCCACGCCTTCGTTCCAATCCACGCGCCGACACAGGGCTTGAGCCATATGACGCTGTCTATCCCGAACCGCTCCGCCGACCCGCTGCGGCGCCTGGGCCTGCGGCCGGCCGCCCAGCTCTGGGCCTATCTGGGCCTTATCGCTGTCGCCGAGCTGATCACCTCGCTCGTCAACGCCCAGCTCGGCCAGCTCATGCATGTGGTGCTGCTCGCCGGGCTGGCCCTCCACGCGGCCCTCGCCCCCGGCGACGCGACGCGCCGCTTCCTGCTCGGGCTCATGCTCGCGCCCTTGATCCGCATCCTTTCGCTTTCCCTGCCGCTGAGCCGGTTTCCGCAGCTGGCCTGGTACCCCATCGTCGCGGTGCCGCTGCTCTTCGCCGCCTGGGTGATCATCCGGCAGCTCGGCCTTTCTCGCAATCAGCTCGGCCTGCGGGTCGGCAATCTGCCCTTGCAGCTCGGGATCAGCTCCATCGGGCTGCTGCTCGGCGTGGCCGAGCACTATATCCTCGCCCCCAGGCCGCAGTTCGCCGAGCCGACCTGGGTGGCGATCGCCCTGGCCTCCCTGAACCTGCTCATCTTCACCGGCTTCACCGAGGAGCTGATCTTCCGCGGCATCCTCCAGGTCGAAGGGCAGCACACCCTCGGCCGCTGGTCGCTGCTCTACATCTCGCTGCTCTTCGGCGTGCTTCACATCGGCTACCTGTCGCTGCTCGACGTCGTGTTTGTGTCCGGCGTGGGGCTTGTCTTCGCCTACATGGTCCGGCGGACGGGCTCGATCTTCGGGGTGACGATCGCCCACGGCCTGACCAACTCGATGCTCTTCCTGATCATGCCGTACTTTCCCGAAGATGCGACCCTGCGACAGTTTGCGTGGGGGCCCTGGGCGCTCGCCGTGGCGGTCATCGTCCCCCTGGCGGCGCTCACCTTTGTCTTCGGGTTCCAGCCCAGAGCGCCTCGCCGGCCGGCGTATCAGCCGCGCTCCATTGGCGTGCGGCGCCGGCAGGCCGGGCTCACCTGGGTCGAGCTCGCCATGCGCGCCGGCCTGCCCGCCCGGACGCTCTGGGGGATTGAGCACGGCATGCACGAGCCCCGCCCCGATGAGCTACAGCGCATTGCCCAGGCGCTGCGGACGAGTGTCGAAGAGCTGGCCGAACCCGGCGCCGCCCCGCCTGCCCACCGCCTGCGCCTGGCGACAAGCTTTGTCGCAGGGAAGGAGTAGCCGCGATGATCGCCCTCGGCTCGACTGTCGTCGCATCGCCCGACCAGGTCTCCTCGGGGCTCGCCGGCGAGGCGGTGGTCCTGAATATGAAGAACGGCGTCTACTACGGCCTGGACGAGGTGGGCGCCCGGATCTGGAGCCTGATCCAGTCGCCGCGCCGCGTCGAGGAGGTGTGCGCCGCCCTGCTGGAGGAGTACGACGTCGTGCCGGAGCAGCTCCAGCGGGATCTGCTGGAACTGCTGGAGCAGCTAGCGGGCGAGGGTCTGGTCGAGGTGCAGGATGCAGCGGCTGCGTAAGTTGCGCGATCTCTCGGGGCGCGACCGCGCCCTGCTGGCGCACGCCGGGCTGCTCGTGCTCGCGGCGCGCCTCGGCCTGTGGGTGCTGCCGTTCCGGCTTCTGCGCCGGCTGGCCGAGGGTGCGCCGGCGCGCTCGGCCGGCGCGCGGCCCGCCCCCGAGCGGATCGGCTGGGCGGTGCAGGTCGCGAGCAGCTGCGTCCCGCGGGCCACGTGCCTGAGCCAGGCCCTGGCGGCGCAGCGCCTGATGCGTCGCCACGGGTACCCCGCCGCGCTGCGCATCGGCGTCATGCGCGACGGCGCGGGGCAGATCGCCGCTCACGCCTGGGTCGAGAGCGGCGGCGCGGTGATCGTCGGCGGCACGCCGGCGAGCCTGGCGCCGTTCGCCGTGCTCGGCCCCCAGCCCGGGCGGGGGCAATGAGCGGGGTCGCCGCCATCTTCTACCGCGACGGCCGCCCGGCAACAACGGCTGGCCTCGCCCCGATGGTTGCCGCTCTCGCCCACCGCGGGCCGGACGGCGCCGCACTATGGACGAGCGGCCCCGCCGGGCTCGGCCACCGCATGCTGCGGACGACGCCCGAGTCGTTCCACGAGCAGCTGCCGCTCGCCAGCCGTTGCGGCGGCTATGCGATCACCGCCGACGCCCGGCTCGACAACCGCGACGAGCTGATCGCGGCCCTCGGCCCGGACGACCGCCCGCGCGCCGAGATCGGGGACAGCGCGATCATCCTCGCCGCCTATATGCGCTGGGGCGAGCGCTGCCCCGAGCGGCTGCTGGGCGACTTCGCCTTCGCGATCTGGGACGAGCGCAAGCGCCGGCTATTCTGTGCCCGCGACTTCTTCGGCGTCAGGCCGCTCTACTACTTTGCTTCCGGGCGGCTCGCCGCCGTCGCCTCAGAGGTCGGCCCCCTGCTCACGCTGAGCGAGGTGCCGCGCCGGCTGGACGAGGGGCGGGTCGCCGAGTATTTCGTGCCGCGCCTGGAGGGCGAGAGCGACACCAACACGTTCTACGCCGACATCCGGCGCCTCCCTGCGGGCAGTTGGCTGTCCGTTGGCCTCGATACCACGGTCGAGCGCCGCTACCGCAGCTTTGACCATGTCGCCCCGCTCAGGCTGTGGAGCGACGCCGAGTACGTCGAAGCCTTCCGCAGCGTCTTCGACCGGGCGGTGCGCGACCGGCTGCGCAGTGCAGTTCCTGTCGGCTCGATGCTCAGCGGCGGCGTCGACTCGACCTCGATCGTCTGCCTCGCCGAGCGGATCTACGCGCGCGAGGGGCGCACCCTGCCGACCTTCTCGCTCGTCGGGGCCGACCCGGCCACCTGTCCCGAGACGCCGTTCCTGGCAGCGCTGCCGGAAGGGCTGGCGCTGGAGCGGCACACGCTGGCTGCCAACGACACAGATACGTACCTGGATGGGTACATCCTTGGCTTAGAAAAGGGGGATGATCCGTTTGTTACGCTCCGTCACCTTCTGGTGGGGCCGTACACCGATGCCCGGGATCGCGGCATCCGGGTGCTCCTGACGGGCCTCGACGGCGATAACGTCGCATCACTTCCCTATGAGTACCCGGCCTACCTCGCCCGGGGCGGCGATTGGGTGTCGATGGCGGTGGAGCTGGCCGGGGCAGCCCGCTTCTGGAACGAGCCGCTGTCCACCATCATCCGCGAGACGTGCGTATGGCCATTACTCCCGGCCGCGTTTCGCCGGCGCTACACGGCGCTGCGCGGATACAATCGCCACGTGATCGCGCACCTGCAGCCCGAGTTTGTCCGGCGCAACCGGCTGGCCGAGCGGGTCGAGGAGTGGCACGTCGCGGAACATACCATGGGAGGGTCCGTGCGTGAGCAGCAGATTCGGATATTGACGGCGGGGTGGGCCCAATCTGCGCTCGAAGGCTATGACCACGCTGCCGCACTACTCGGCCTGGAGGTACGCCACCCCTTGCTCGACCGGCGGCTCGTCGAGCTGTGTGTCGCGCTCCCTCCGGAGCAGAAAGTGCGGCGCGGCTGGACAAAGGTAACCTTGCGTGAGGCGGTGGCCGGCCTTGTGCCTGAGCCTGTTCGTCGGCGGCGGGACCGCAACAACCCTTCGGACGATGTTGTACGCCATGTGCTGGCCCAATTCGTTGATCTGCTAGGCCTCACACTTTATCAAGATACCGCCGGCCTCGAATCTATCTTACAACTGGACTCTTTGCGCACTCTTTACCAGCGCTACCGCCAGACGGGCGCGTCGAAAGATGCCCACCAGCTCTGGTCAGTGCTTGCTTTTAGCCGCTGGTGGCAACGCTGCAGCTGGGCTCCGCACCCAGACGCTGCCGCCGCTACCAACAGTCTGTCGTCTGCTGCCCGCGGCACATCGGTTAATGGGCCTATCGTATGAGGGAGGACTCCATGAGCGGGACGAATGGATCGTCGAAGAAGCCGTACGCCTCGCCGCGCCTGACAAAGCTTGGGCCGATGGCCCTGCTGACCCAGAGTGGCAGCAGCACAGGCAGGGAGTCTAGCGGCACTGGTAATCAAAATAAGCGGTCCGGCTAACCTAAGCTCTTTCGCCATTGGTGCTCCGCGGGCAATAACACGCCTGGCTGAAGGCACGAGCCTCGCGCTATGACACACCACACGCGCATCTACAACCTCGGCCTCCAGTCCTTCCTGCCCTTGCCTCTGGCGGCCAGGTATCATAGCGCCCCGGACATCGTCGTGCGGCAGGGGGCAGTACCGCGGCCGCCGCACCAGGTGTTGGGCGATGGCTCGCTGTTCGCGGCGACGGCGGAGGGGGCGTACGTGGCCTGGGACGGGGTCGGCGCGTGCCTGGTGCGCGACGGCCGCGAGGTGGTGGTCGCCCAGGAGGGTGGCGACCCCACCCTCCTGCCGCTGCTCATCCTCGGCCCGGCGATGACGCTGTTGCTCCAGCAGCGCGGCTACACCGTGCTCCACGGTAGCGTCGTCGCCTTTGAGGCGGGGGCGGTGGCCTTTCTCGGCGACTCGGGCGCCGGGAAGTCGACCCTTGCCGCGGCGCTTGATGGCCGGGGCCGCAAGGTGGTCGCCGATGATCTGACCGTGGTCGAGTTTGCGGGCGAGCAGCCCTACGCCCTGCCCGGGCCGCCGCAGCTTCGGCTGTTGCCAGATTCGGTCCGCGCGCTCGGCTATGACCCGGCCAGCATTCCCATTATTCACGCCAGCATGTCGAAGCACGGGCTTGGTGTCGCGGCCCGTTCACACGGCGCCCGCGTGCCACTGCGACAGATCTACCTGCTGTCGGAACAACGAGAGCGAGTGTCGGCACCCCTCGGCGCGCGCGAGGCGTTTCTTGAGCTGGCCCGCTACTACTACCTCCACCCGGTCGCGCTCTTGCAGGCGACCGGGGGCGAGGCGCAGCTGCTCAAGTGCGCCACGCTCGCGGAGCGGGTCCCTGTTCGCCGGCTGCGCCGCCACCCTGCGCTGGCTGAGCTCGGGACCCTCGACCAACTCATCGAGCGCCAGCTCGCTTCGGCCGGCGATTGTGTGGAGGAGCGCCGTGGCTAAATCCACGAACATCTTAGAGTTCCACCGCTTCTGCCTCGCCACCCCCGCCACGGAGCGCTACCGCCAGGCGATCGCGCAGGTGGTGCGGCCGGGGGATGTGGTGGTCGATATCGGGGCCGGGGCGGGCAGCCTTTCCTTCTTCGCCTGCCAGGCCGGCGCCCGCCACGTCTACGCCATCGAGCTGGACGAGTCGCTCGAACTGGGGCGGCTCTTGGCCGAGCAGAATGGCTTCGCGGACAGGGTGACCTTTCTCAAGGCCGACGCCAGGCAGGTGGAGCTCCCCGAGCTGGGCGACGCCCTGATCACGAATACCCTGGAGACGCTGGGCCTCAACGGGGGCATGCTCGACCTCGTCGTCGACGCCCGCCGACGCCTGCTCAAGCAGGGGGCCGCCGTCCTCCCCGCGCGCATGGGGCTGCACCTGGCCCCCGTCGAGCTGCCGGAGTTCTACGGGCAGCGCATCGGCTCCTGGAACGAGCCCGCCTACGGGCTGGATTTGTCTGCGCTCCATCGCTTCGCGGCCAACAACATGTTCGCGCTGAAAGCCGATCGGGCCGCGTTCCTCGCCGCCCCGGCCCATGCCGCTGAGGTCGACCTGTCGGCGGCGCAGCGCCTCGACGTGCGCGGCGAGGCGGCCTTCGCCGTCGAGCGCGAGGGGGTGATGCACGGCCTGGCCGGCTGGTTCGACGTGAGCCTCGCCCCCGGCATCGGCCTGACCAACGAGCCCGGCAACGACACGACGGGCTACAACCACGCCTTCCTGCCCCTGGCCCGCCCGGTGGCCGTCCGCCCGGGCGACGTCGTGCGCGCCACGCTCAGCACCTTCAACGGCGCCCAGTGGCGCTGGCAGGTGGCCGTCGAGCGCCAGGCCGCCCAGTCCCCCGGCCAGCCCGCGGCGCCTGAACGGTTCGACCACGCGACCCTGTGGGGCTTCCCGATCTCGAAGGAGCAGCTCCAGCCGGCCGGCGCGGGCGAGCCCGCCTGACGCCGGCCCTGTCGCACCAATGGCCACCCTTCTCCTCCAGGCGTCCAGGCAGTTCGCGCTGCTCCCGCGCGCCCTGCGCCTCCTTTCCGGCGCCGCACCGCGCCTGACCTTCGCCTGGGCCGCGCTGCTCGTCGCCCGGGGCCTGCTCCCCGCGGCCACCGTCTGGCTGAGCCGCCCTGTCGTCGACGGGCTGGCGACGGCCACGGGCGCCGGCGACCCGTGGGCGGCCGCACAGGCCCTCGCGCTGCCCGCCGGCCTGCTGCTCGCCGCCCTTGTTCTGGGCGAGCTGCTGGAAGGGTTGGGCGGCTGGGTGCGCGCGGCCCAGCTCGAGCACGTGCAGGACCACCTGAGCGGCCTGATCCAGCGCAAGTCCGCCGAGCTCGACCTGGCCTTCTACGAGTCGCCGGACTACTTCGACCACCTCCACCGGGCCCGCGACGACGCCGCCAGCCGCCCCCTGGCCCTGCTCGAAAGCCTGGGCAGCCTGCTCCAGAACGGCATCACCCTGCTCGCCATGGCGGCCATCCTGCTGCCCTACGGCCCCTGGCTGCCCCCCGTGCTCCTGCTCAGCACCCTGCCGGCCCTGCTCGTCCTCATGCGCTCCAACTGGCGCTACCACCAGTGGTGGCTGTCGCGCACCGCCGACCAGCGCCGCGGCTGGTACTACGAGTGGCTGCTAACCGGCGCCGAGCCCGCCGCCGAGCTGCGGCTGTTCCAGCTCGGCCCGTACTTCCGCGGGCGCTTCCACGCCTTGCGCGCCCGCCTGCGCGGCGAGCGGCTCGGCCTGCTCCGCGGCCAGATGCTCGCCAGCCTCGCCGCCGGGGCCTTTGGCGCGCTCGTCGCCGGCGCGGCCCTGGCCTGGATGGGGTGGCGCGCCCTCCACGGCCAGGCCACCCTGGGCGACCTGGCCATGTTTCTCCAGGCCTTCCAGCGCGGCCAGGCCCTACTGCGCACCATCCTCGCTGACGGCGGCCAGATCTACGCCAACAGCCTGTTTCTCGGCAACCTGTTCGATTTCCTCGCCCTCCAGCCGCAGATCGCCGGCCCCGCCACGCCCGCCCCCGCGCCCGCCCCCCTGCGCCACGGCATCAGCTTCCGCGACATCACCTTCCGCTACCCGGGCAGCGCCCGCGACTCGCTGCGCGACTTCGGCCTGACCATCCCCGCCGGCAAAATCGTCGCTGTGGTCGGGGCCAACGGCGCCGGCAAGAGCACTCTGGTCAAGCTGCTCTGCCGGCTCTACGACCCGCAGCAGGGCCGCGTCGAGCTCGACGGGGTGGACATCCGTCAGCTCGACCTCGCCGAGCTGCGCCGCCAGATCACGGTCCTGTTCCAGGATCCGGTCGCCTACCAGGCCAGCGCCGCTGAGAATATCGCCATGGGCGACCTTCAGGGCGGCGCGGACCGCGCGGCGGTGGAGCGGGCGGCCCGCGCCGCCGGCGCCCACGAGCTGATCGCTCGCCTGCCCGCCGGCTACCACACCCCGCTCGGCAAGTGGTTCGCCGACGGCGCTGAGCTGAGCGGCGGAGAGTGGCAGCGCGTCGCCCTCGCCCGCGCCTTCCTGCGCCAGGCCCCGATCATCGCCCTCGACGAGCCCACGAGCCACATGGATTCGTGGGGCGAGCGCGACTGGTTCGAGCGCGTGCGCCGCCTCGCCGCCGGACGCACCCTGCTGATCATCACCCACCGCTTCACCGTCGCCATGCGCGCCGACGTCATCCACGTCATGGACGATGGGCGGATCGTCGAGTCCGGCAGCCACCCCGAGCTCGTCGCCCGCGGCGGCCCCTACGCCGCAGCCTGGGCCGAGCAGATGGGTGAAGCCGCGCCCCCCGTGCCGTGAGCCGCCGGCCGCCGCAGGATAGCTCCCATATGACCGCCTCCCTCCTCGACCTGTCGCCCGCCGATCTGCCGCCCGAGGGGCTGCTGCTGCTTGCCTGCGCCCGTGCCCGGCCCGGAGCCGCGGACTGTGCCCGGGTGCGCCAGCTCGCCGCCGCCCCGCTTGACTGGGGGCTGCTGCTGCGCCTCGCACAGCGCAACGGCGTTGTCGGGCTGGTGTTCCAGGCGCTCCAGGTCGCCGGTGCGCCGCATACACCTGCTGATGTGATGGCCCGGCTCCGCGCCGAGGCGACGGCCCACGCTCAGCACGGCCTGCGCCAGGTCGGCGAGCTCGTGCGGCTCGCGGCGGCTTTGGAGGCCGCCGGCATCCCGCTGATCGTGCTCAAAGGGCCGGTCCTTGCCGCGCTGGCCTATGAGAGTCTCGCGCTCCGCAGCTCGGTCGACCTCGACATTCTGGTCCACCGCCGCGACCTGCCGCGAGCGGTCGACCTGCTGCGCCAGCGGGGGTACGAGCTGGTCGAGCAGGTGGGCCCGCCGCAGGTCGAGGCCTACCTGAACGCCCAGCACCACTTCTCGCTTGCGCGCGGCGAGCTGCTCGTCGAGCTGCACCACGAGCTGCGCGAGCGCTACTTCAGCTACCACAGCGGCGTGGCCGAGCTGTGGGCCCGCGCCACGCCGGTGACGGTCGGTGGCCGCGCGCTGCCGGCCCTGGGCTACGCCGACCAGCTGATCACCCTGTGTTTCCACGGGCTGCGGCACTGCTGGGAGCGGCTCGCCTGGATCTGCGACATCGCCGAGCTGCTGCGGCAGGAGCGCGACGTCGACTGGCCCGCCCTCCTGGCCGGCCTGCGGGCCCGGGGGGCGGAGCGCATGCTGCTGCTCGGGCTGTTTCTCGCCCACACCCTGCTCGATGCCCCCGTGCCCCCCGCCCTCCTCGCGCGCGCCGCTGCCGATCCCGCGCTGCCCGGCCTCGCCCGCGACGTTCTGCGCGGCCTTGTCGCGCCCGAGCCGCCCGAGCGCGGCCTGCTCGCCAGCGCCCGCTTTCATCTGCGGGCGCGCGAGCGCCTGCGCGACCGGCTGCGCTACACCGTGCTGCTCACCTTTTCCCCAACTATGGGCGACTGGTCGCTGGCGGCGCTGCCGAGGCCGCTGGCCTTCCTTTACTACCTGATCAGGCCGCTCCGCCTCGCCTGGTCCTACGGGGCCGGGCGGATCAAGGCCGCCCGCCGCGGCTCGCGGCCCGGCCAGGGTACGTAGAAGGGCCGGCCACATCTGGTGTGGCCGGCCCCAGGAATATCTGCCCCGCTACGGCTGCGGGAGCTGCCCGCTTTACCGCAGCGCGGGGTCGCCGCTGGCGATGTCAGTGCGCGAGCGCAGATAGACGAGCTGGGCGACCTTGCTGGCGATCCAGGCGATCAGGTAGTAGAAAGCGATGGCGACCAGGATCGAAACCTCGATCACATTCACGCCAAAGGCCGGACCATTCTCGGGGCCGAACAGCCCCGCGAAGGGCAGGGCGAACGGCGCCGTGATCGTGTAGATGAAGGCTGCGAACGCGGCGTCGGGGTTGGCGCCGAGCAGCGCGAGCACGAAGCGGATGGCCAGAAAGATGTTGACGGTGTTGACGATCGTGTAGATCACTCGCCGGGTCCGCGCCAGCCGCCGGCGCTCGATGGTCGCCGCCGAGGGGACGACCACGGTCGTCTCCTCAACCGCCGTCGTCGTCGCCTGCCCGTTCGTCACCACCGTCTGCTCGCGAATCACGCGGTCCGCGTCGGTGACTGGGTTGGCGGCAGCCTCGACGGCCTGCTCCTGGGATGGGTTGGTGTTGATGGCCATGGTATACCTCCATCGGCGACGAGCCGATCTGTACATATATCGGTCAGGGATCGTTCTGCAAGTTGTGTGCCACCCGCGAGCCCCAAACGGCACGCTTCTTGCGATGCCCGTCCTGATGCCGAAACAGGAGGTGCTATGCCCGACTCAACAGCCCCCGACCGCCCCCGCCGGCGAAGCCTCTTTGCCCTCCTGGGCCACCTGGCCCGTCTTTTCACGGGTCGGGCCCACGAGGTCGAGGTCCAGGGCCGCACCACCGCCGACACGCCCAACCCGGTGCCGCGCGAGTTGGCCTGGGATGACATCCCGCTCCAGCTCCCCAGCGACGGCGTTGGCCCGATCTTCCACCGCCGCTATCGCGTCGATATTGCCGGCGCCAGCCACGACGCCGAGGGGCTGATGGGGCTGGTCAAGCGCGATGTGGCCGCCTTTTCACCTCCCGAGCTGGCCAACTTCAAGAAGTCGCGCGGCGTGCCGGGCGAGATGGCCGTCGGCGACAAGTACGACATTACCATCCTCGGTCCGTGGAATGGCTCGGTGCGCGTCTCCGACGTCGGGCCGACCTCGTTCACCCTGGTCACCCTGGAGGGTCACCCCGAAGCCGGCCAGATCCGCTTCGAGATGCTGCCCCACCCCGAGCGCCAGGACGACCTGCGCTTCCAGATTCAATCCTGGGCCCGCTCGCGCGATATGCTCGTCAGCCTGAGCTACAACGAGGTCGGGGTGGGCAAAGAGGTGCAGAAGAATGTCTGGATCACCTTCTGCGAGCGAGTGGTCGAGGCCAGCGGCGGGCGCCAGGTGGGCGAGATCGATCTGCTCACCGAGGAGCGCAAGTTTGAGGGGGAGGTGATGCCCCTTGGCTAAACAACAGCAGCTTTGGGAGCAGTACCGCGCTCAGCTTGAGGCGCTTCAGGGGCGCAAGCTCAACTTCGACCTGGAGAAGCGCGACCAGTACACCGCGTCCAACGGCTGGCACGTCGACGACTACCGCACCGAGCTGCCCGCCGAACCCCCCGGCCCGCCCCTGCCCGACGGTTCCTTCGCTGCGGCGAAGAAGATGCTGCGCGAGTACCGCTTCCCGGACCCTTCGATCATCACCGGCATCTTTGTGCCCGAGGAGCCCCTTGAGCGCCGGGTCATGCTCCTGCGCGGGCGCTTCCTCTGGATGACCTTCTACTTCGGGGTGAAGGTCGGCGCGGTCATCGACGAGCGGGTCGAGGGCGAGCAGGGCGCCGAGCAGCGCTGGGGCTTCACGTACCAGACGCTGGAGGGCCACATGGAGCGCGGCCAGATGACGTTTACCGTCAGCAAGTACCTGCTGAGCGGCCAGGTCGCCTTCCGCATCCACGCCTTCTCCCAGGCCGCCGACATCCCCAACCCGATCTACCGCCTCGGCTTCCACCTGTTCGGCCGGCGCCTCCAGGTCCGCTTCGCCCACCGGGCCCTCGAGCGGATGCGCGAGCTGGTCGAGCAGGAGCTGACCGCGGGCAAGCAGCCCGACGCAGGGCCGCCGATCAAGACCACCGGGGCCGAGCCTGAGGCCGCAAAAGAGCTGGAGAAGGCCCGCGGCCAGGACTGACGCCGGGGACTGTGGCACACTTTTTGCGTTGATGCTGGCAGCTCGGCGGGCGTCTTCCCGCCGGCCCGCACACGTGCAAAGGAGTCGTCGATGAAAACCCCCGAGGTGCTCCAGAACGTCCCGGTCGAGGGCGAGGATGTGGCGCGCTGGCTGACCTTCACCAGCTTCTGGGGCGGAGTCTCCTACCTGCTGGCCTGCACCAGCATGGCCGCGGCCCACGAGCACCAGCCCGTGCGCCTGGATATGCGCACCGCAGGGGTGGGCATGGCCATCCATGTCGCGGCCTCGGTGGCCCTTGGCTCGGCCAGCGCCGCCACCTTCGCCATGGTCCGCGGCGAGCGCACCACCGAGGTCGCCGAGCGCCGGATCGCGGGCGGCGAGCTCGAGCGCAGCGTGCCGCAGCAGGGCCTCGGCGCGGCGGCCGGCTCGGTGCTGCCCTTCGCCATGGCCGTCGGCAGCCTGCGCCTGGCCGAGGAGATCGTCGGTCGCCCGGCCTTCCGCGACGACGACAGCATCAACTGGCCCGTCGCCGCCGCCACTATGGCCGGCGCCACGGGGATCGTGTCGCTGGCCGTCGCCCAGATCACCGGCTGGGTGGCCAAGGACGCGAAGCAGGGCTAAGGGCGGGTGGGGGCCGGCGCTAAAACGCGAGCGACGCCAAAGTGGCGTCGCTCCGCTGCGTTTCCCGCACAACAAATGGTGCTGCTGTCAGCGCAGGTGCGATGGCGGGATCTTCATCAGGTCGCGGTATTTGGCGACGGTGCGGCGGGCGATCGGGTGGCCGCGCTCGGCCAGGAGCTTGGCCAGCTCCTCGTCGCTCAGCGGGCGGGCCTCGTTGATGATCAGCTCGCGCAGCACGTCCTGGACGCCGCGGGCGGCCACGAAGAACTCGCTCATGGGCAGCAGCGTCCCGTTCGGGAGCAGGGCGGTTTTGTCGGCGATCGCGCGGCTCACCGTCGACTCATGGACGCCCAGCTCGGCCGCGATCTCGGCCCGGGTCATCGGGGCGAGATGGCGCACGCCGTGGCGCAGAAAGGGCTCCTGACGCGTCACAATGCTTTCGCCGATCCGCTGCAGGGTGCTTTCGCGCTGGCGCAGGTTCGTCAGGAAGACGCGGGCCCGGGCGATATACTCCTGGACGTGGGAGCGCTCGTCGTCGGGGAGGGTGGCCGCCTTGCGGGCCAGGTCCTGGTACAGCGGGTTCAGGCGCAGGACGCGGCGCGGCGAGTGAAGCACCTCGACGGAAAAGCCCTCGTCGCGGCGGACGATCGCGATATCGGCGGTGCGGTAGCGCGTGCGCTGGGGCGGGGCCGAGTCGGCGGTGGCGGCCTGGGCGGGGTAGGGCCACAGGAAGCGGCGGATGAAGGCGCGGGCGGCCTCGACCTCGTCGGCGCTGGCGCGCAGCGAGCGGGCGATCTGCTTGAAGCGGCCGGCGCCGAGGTCATCGAAGTGGTCGGCGACGATCGCGCGGACGTGCGGGCAAGTCACCCCCTGGGCGGCCAGCAGGTCGATCTGGATCAGCAGGCACTCCTGGGTGTCGCGGGCGGCGATCCCGGGCGGGCCAAGCTCGCGCAGCCGCTGCAGCACCGCCTCGACCCGGGCCTGATCGACGCCAAGGGTTTCGGCGAGCACGTCGAGCTCCTCGGCGAGAAAGCCGCGCTCGTCGAGGTTGCCCACCAAGGCCAGGGCGATCGGGTGCTCATACTCGGGCAGGCTGGCGTACAGATCGTGGAGCAGCGTCTCGGTCAGACTGCGCGGCGCGGCGACAAACAGCAGCGGGTCGATCTCCTCGTCGCGGCGGGCCGGCGGGCCCTCGCTCACCGCGTCGCCGCTGGCGCAGTTCAAACAGATCCCGTCGACCACGAGGCTGCCGCAACGGCTGCAGGCCGCCTCGTACGTTTCCACCTCCTCGAGCGCCGGATTCTCGTTGAGCTCCTGCTGCACGAGCTGCTGCAGGTCCATGCTCGGCAGGGCGAGGAGCTGAGCCAGGTTGAGCAGGGCCGGGGTGACCCGCATGCCCATTTCGGGCATCATCGACATCTCGTACATTGATGAACTCCTCAGCAGCCGGCCGGCGCGCCACGACTGTCACGTGCTCGCAACGATCTTACCACACCTGCCCGCAACGGCGCGGATATAGTACGAAGCACGAAGGGGGGGGATGCCGTCGCTCCCCCCAACCTTCGTGTCCGAAAAACGGCGTTCCGTTGTCACAATGACGTTCGTCGGCGGTCCTAGCGTGCCGAGCCGCGGCGGAACAGGTTGACGATGGCGAGCAGGATGACCGCGCCGACGAAGCTCACGAGCAGCGAGCTCAGGCTGAAGTCGCCGTTGTTGATGTTCTCGCCGCCGATGCCCAGCGCGCTAAAGATAAAGCCGCCAAGGAAGGCGCCGACAATACCGACAATAATGTTCAACAGCGCGCCCTGCTGGGCGTCCGTGCGCATCACGATGCTGGCAAGCCAACCGACGAGGGCGCCGAAGATGAGCCAGAGAATGAAGTTGATCACAGAAGTCCTCCTCGTATAGGCGTTGGCTCCGGGCTGCGGTTCCTTATGGGGGTGCCCGGGCTCTCGCTCCCCCATAGAGCAACTGCCGTGCCAGGGTGGCGCGGGGTTCGCGGCAAACAGGTTTTTGGCTCACGCGGGGGGAGGGGTGAGAAGCGTTGCCAGGTGTGCTACACTTAGCGGGAAGTGTGAAATGAAGGACGGTGCTCTGGCCCACGGCGGCGGCGCTGGCGCGATGCTCGCCCGCCGGCCCGCGCCGCCGCGCATATGAGGGGGACGCCAATGGCGTTGATGTTAGAAGGAAGCCTGGTAGTGGTCGCCGACGACGAGCCCTCCATCCGCGAGGCGCTCAAGGACATGCTCGAAGATGAGGGCGCCCAGGTCCACATAGTCGGCTCCGGCGCCGAGGCGATCGTCGCGATCGAGCAGCACGAGCCCGACGTCGCCATCCTCGACGTGCACATGCCGGCGCCCGACGGGCTCGCCACGCTCCAGCGGCTGCGCGACAAGGGCAGCGACGTCCCGGTCCTGATCATCACCGCCCAGGACTCGTCCACGGTCACGATCGAGGCGATGCAGCGCGGCGCCTATGACTACCTGGCCAAGCCCTTCGACCTCGGCGAGATCCTGCACACCGTGCAGCGCGCCGTCGAGCACCGCCGGCTCACCCGCCGCCTCGCCGACCTTGAGCGCAAGATAGACCGGCGCGACCCGCGCGACATCATGATCGGCAGCAGCCCGCCGATGCAGCAGGTCTACAAGTTGATCGGCCGCGTCGCGGCCAGCGACGCCACGGTGCTGATCACGGGCGAAAGCGGCACCGGCAAGGAGCTGGTGGCCCAGGTGCTCCACCGCACCTCCCCCCGTGGGGATGGGCCCTTTATCGCCGTCAACTGCGCCGCCCTCCCCGAGACGCTGCTGGAAAGCGAGCTGTTCGGCCACGAGAAGGGCGCCTTCACCGGCGCCATGGCCCAGCGCAAGGGCCGCTTCGAGCAGGCCGCCAAGGGCTCGCTGTTCCTCGACGAGATCGGCGAGATCACCCCGGCCACCCAGAAGAAGCTGCTGCGTGTGCTCCAGGAGCGCACCTTCGAGCGCGTCGGCGGCAACACTCCCGTCAAGGCCGACGTGCGCGTGATCGCCGCCACCAACCGTGACCTGCTCGCCGAGTCGCAGTCCGGCCGCTTCCGCGAGGACCTGTACTACCGGCTCAACGTGGTCAACATCCACATGCCCCCCCTGCGGGACCGCAAGGAGGACATCCCGCTCCTCGTCGACCACTTCCTGCAGAAGCACCGCTTCGGCGCCGGCAGCGAGGCCGCCCGCCTCAGCGAGGCCGCCATGGTCCAGCTATCCACGTACGATTGGCCGGGCAACGTGCGCCAGCTCGAAAACACGATCGAGCGGGCCGTGGTGCTGGCCCAGGGCGGCCTGATCGGCCCGGACCACCTCCTGCTCGGCGACGCCGACGTCGCCCGCGACCAGGTGCTCGTGCGCGCCTTCGACCGCCTCCTCGACATGGGCGGCGGCCTCGACGCGATGCTCACTGAGGTGCGCCGCCGCCTGATCGCCCGCGCCCTCGACCGCAATGCCGGCGACCGCAACGCCGTCGCGCGCAATCTCGGCATCTCCGAGTCCGATCTGCCCTAGCGATTGAACCGGCCGCAGCGGCGCGGAGCGCCGAATGAGCCTCGCAAAAACTGCCGTGCCGCTTTGATCGGGCGTGATGCACCAATCGAAGCGGCACGGCAGTTGTGGGCACGTATCGCAAGCGCTCTGCGCCCTCTGTGCCTCTGGGGGACCTTCGGGACTAGAACCCGGTGGCGATTGCCAGCACCACAAGGGTCGTCTCCACACAGCGTACGGCGTCGCGCTGGATGCGGGCCCAGAACTCTTCGCGCCCGAGCCACCACCACATGCGCTCGGCCTTGCTGCGCAGGTAGCGCCGGCGGTCGCCCGTCACGGGGACAGTGGCCAACCGGAACAGCCGCCGGGCGTGCAAGAGGAGCATCCCGCCCCACGCCCCGATGATCGCCAACTGGATAAGTGCTGCCATGTCAAACCTCGCCCGCTAAAATATGTGGTGTTGGGCGGGCGCCTCGCTTGCTCTGCTCTAGTGTAGGGCCCGCGTATCTTGCGATGCAAGGCTCGTGCCAGTGCCCGGGTCCTACCCCTGGAGCAGCGACTGGGCCCCGTCGATAAAGATCTGCGCCCCGCTAATGTGGCGCGACTCGTCGGAGGCCAGAAAGCGGACCAGCTTGGCCACCTCCTCGGCGCTGCCCGGCTCCCCGTCCGTCAGCGGGATCTCGCCTTCAGGAAACTCGACCGGCTCCTTCGCCCGCTCAAGGTCGCGCTGCTCGGTGTTCTCGTCGATGCTTGTTTCGATCGCGCCGGGGCAGATCACATTCACCCGGATGCGGTGCTTCGCCAGCTCCAGGGCGATCATCTTCGCAAAGGCCACCTGGCCGGCCTTCGAGGTGGCGTAGGCCGTCGCCCCTGTGTTGCTGAACATGCGCGTGCCGTTCACCGACGAGGTGATCACCACCGCGCCGCCGGCCCGCTTCAGGTAGGGCAGGGCGTACTTGACAGAAAGGAAGGTGCCCTTCAGGTTGATGCTCAGGGTCTTGTCCCACTCCTCGGGCGCGAGCTCGTCGAGCGGCGCCCAGACCCCGTTGATCCCGGCGTTGGCGAGCACAATGTCGATCCGCCCGAACCGCTCGCCCAGCTGCTCGGCCGCGCCCTGCATCTGCCCCGGGTCCGACACGTCGGCCTCCAGGATGAGCGCCTCGCCCCCGCCCCTCTGCACCTCCTGCGCCACCTGCTCCAGCTCGTCGCGGGTCCGCCCCAGCAGGCCCACCCGCACGCCCTCGCGGGCCAGCAGCAGCGCCGTCGCCTTGCCGATCCCCGAGCCGGCGCCCGTGATCAGCGCCACCTTGCCCTGCAAACTCATCTTTCTGCTCCTGTACTACCGAAACACAAAAGCAGAGGAACATCGAGCGTAGACCTGCTCCTGTTCCTCTGCTCTTGTGTTCCGAACGTCCACTGTGCTGTCGTCGCCAGCGTTACCGCTCGGCGTCGCGGCGCGCGCGCAGCGAGAAGACGATCACGGCCCCGAACAGCAGCGCCATCAGGCCGAGGAAGACGAACCCGGGCGCGTTCGGGCCCTGCTCCTGCTGGGCGCCGGTGGCCGGCAGGGTCTGCGGCGAGCCCGTGCCGGTGCCCGTGTTGCCGCCTGTGGTGGTGCCGGTGCCCGTGCCGGTGCCCGTGCCCGTGCCGGTACCCGTGCCGGTACCCGTGCCGGTACCCGTGCCGGTGCCCGTGCCCGTCCCGGTGCCGGCGGTCGCGCTCGTGTCGGCCGTGCCGGTCGTGCCAGGGGTGGCGGCCGGGTCGGCCGTCCCGCCGGTGCCGGGGGTAGTCGTCGTGTCAGCGGTGCCGGTGGTCTGCTGCGCCGGAGCGGCGCCCACAACGGTTGCCGCCATCGCCAGGGCCAGGGCCACGATCCAGGCCGCCGCCATCATGCTCAGGCCGTATACTTTTCGCATCGACTTCGCGCGCATTCCCAACCTCCCATCCCTGTACCAGAACGATATGTCGCGGGGAGCGTTGTCCCCATATGCCCGTTTGTATGCAATGCATATGCCAGAGCGTTCGCACCCCAGGGGAGGAACACTGGCCGCCCAGGGAGAGGACGCTCATGGGGCCAGTCATGCCGGGCGGGCCACGGGCGCTAACAACCAGCACACCGCCCCGGACGTGGGGCGGTGTGGCGTCGGCGGCGGGCCAGGCGCCTGTATCGCTGGCCCGCCGCGGCTGGGTTGGAGGGCTGGCTAGAATCCTAGCGGCTGGGCTCCTGGCGGTTGCTGAAGAAGCTGTCGACCTCGCGCTCGGCCTCGTCGCGCGTGTAGCCGTAGTGCTCCTGCAGGCGGCCGTACAGCTTGTCCTTCTCGCCCCCGATCTGGTCCCAGTCGTCGTCGGTGAGCTTGCCCCACTGCTTGCGGGCCTCGCCCTTCACCTGGTTCCACTGGCCCTTGATGATATCCCAGTTCATCGTTATCCTCCTCGATATCCGGTATGAACGGTTGCTACCATTCAGGTCGGCCGGCGCTCAAGCGCGCCGCCACTATCAACGCAACAAGCGTGCCACGCCACGGGGAGGCGCGTGGACGTCGCCGCGGCCTCATGCCGACCGGTAGTACTGCCGGGCCTCCAGCAGCCGCGCCGCCAGAAAGGTTACCGCGGCGATGATCCCCAGGGCCGCCCAGACCGTCCAGCGCGGTTCGGTCCCCCGCAGCATCAGGTCGAGCAGGCCGTTGATCCCGTGGGTGATCGGCAGGGTGTAGCCCACCCAGCGGGCCGGCTCCACGAAGTTCTGCAGCGGCAGGAAGAAGCCGCTGAAGAAGACCGACAGCAGCAGGGCCAGCATCGACAGCTGCACGGCCTGGCTTTCCGACTTCGACAGCGCCGACACAAAGAAGCCCACGCCCAGGCCCGCCAGGGTCAGCAGCAGCACCAGCCCCACGAACAGCAGCGGCGGCCCGAGCAGCGGCACCCCCAGCAGCGTCATCAGCCCCGTCAGCACCGCCACGATGATGCCAATAAAGACGGTGTAGCCCAGGTACTTGCCGATCAGCACGTGCCACAGCCGCAGCGGCGCCACCTGGAACATCTCGACCGCGCCGAGCAGCCGCTCGCGCACCAGCGACAGCGAACCCAGTGTGATCGCGATGTGCTGCACCAGCATGGCCAGCACGCTCGGCGCGTAGTAGACCATCACGTCGTACGAGGCGCCGTTCAGGTTCTGGTAGCTCTGCACGAGCGGCGACACGATCACCGACGGCGGCAGCTCGGCCATCGTCGTCGTCACGTTTTCCAGCCGCTCGATCCGCTCGCGGGTCGTCCGTACTCGCTCCCGCTGTCGGTCGAGGTCGCCCGAGCTGATCGCCTGGTCCAGCGCGTCCAGATCCTCCTGGAGCTGGAGCAGCTCGGTGCGGGCCTGCTCGCCGTCCACCCCGCTGCCCGGCCGCGTGACCAGGGCGCTCACCGCAAGGGCGCCGCTCAGGGAGCGCAGGCGCCGGATCGACTGCTGGAGCTCCTCCTGGTCGGTGCTGCCGAGCCCCTGCTCGATCGCGGTCAGCTGCTGGCGCACCTCGGCCAGCTGAGTCTGGGTGTCGCGGGCCTCGCCCTGGAGCGCGGCGGCGTTGTTGGTCAGGATCGAGCGATTGATCTCGACCACCTCGGCGTACGACAGGTACTGGATCCACTGCTCGTTGAGCGGATTGATCTCGTTGTAGCGGATGTCGATCTGGGCCTGCTCGCCGCGCAGCACCTGCTCCTCCATGTCGGCGGGGAAGATCTGCACCACGTCGAGCTCGCCGGCGTTCAGCCGGGCCATCGCGGACTCGGTGTCGCTGTCGATGCTGACGAGGTCGAAGTTGGCCCCCGCCAGGGCCCGCAGCTGCTCCATGTCGATGTTCGCCAGCGCCTCCGGCGGCATCACGATCGCGGTGCGCAAGGTCGGCTGGCCGCCGCGGTAGCCGGCGCCGAAGATCAGCAGCACCAGAAATGGGCCGAGCAGCAGGCTGAGCACAAGCCGCGGCTGCCGGCGCACCTCGTTGACTTCCTTCGCAAAGAAGGAGAAGACCCGGATCAGCGTCTTAAACATCGCTCTGCTCCGCTCGCTCCATCAGGGTGATAAAGATGTCGTCGTAGGGGGGCTGGTACTCTTCGGCCGTGCGCACGGTGATCGTGGGGTGGTTTCCCAGCAGGGTGAGCAGCGCGGGCAGGGCCTCGCTCGCCTCCTCCACCGTCACATATAGCCCGCCCGGCGTCCCGCGCGAGCGGCGCACGTCGCTCACGAGCTGGTGCTCCAGCATCAACTGCGAGGTTTCACGCACCTGTGCCGGTTCGACCACCAGCCGGATCACCTCGCCGCCCAGGGCCGTCTTGCGCAGCCCCTCCGGCGTATCCACATAAAGCAGCTTCCCGTCGCGCATGACGCCCACCATGTCGCAGTAGGCGACCTCGCCCACATACTGCGTGGTCACGAACAGGGTGTGGCCGCTGCCGCGCAGCTCGCGGAAGTGGTCCCAGAACTTGCCGCGCAGCACCGGGTCGATCCCGGCGGTCGGCTCGTCGGCAAAGATCAGGCTCGGGTCGTGGACAAGGGCGCAGGCCAGCGACAGCCGGCGCTGCATACCGCCCGACAGGTCGTGGCCGAGCCGGTTGCGGGCCTCGCGCAGCTCGACGAAGTCGAGTAGGCTGAGCAGGCGGTCGCGCCGGCGGAACGGATTCAGGCCGTAGATCGAGGCGATAAAGTTCAGGTTCTCCCAGACGGTCAGGTTCGGGTAGAGCGTGAACAGCTGCGGCACATAGCCGACTCGCTCGCGCAGCCGGACGTTTTTGCGCGACGGCGTTTCGCCGAGCACACGGATGCTGCCCTGCTGGGGCGTGTAAACGCCCGTCAGCAGTCGAACGGTGGTGGTCTTGCCCGAGCCGCTCGGCCCGATCAGGCCGAAGATCACGCCGGGAGGCACGTGGAGGTCGAGCGCCTCGACGCCGACCTGAGCCCCGAAGCGCAGGGTCACGCCGTTGATCTCGATCACCGGGCTGGGCCGCGCCGGGGGCGCGACCGGCCGCGGCGGGCGCAGATCGGTCATGGTAGCCATGGTGTGCTCCTCGCCGCGCCGATACGCGCAGCACGTTAGAAACGAAAAAACGCCCCGCGGGCGTCGCAACCGGCGCTGCGGGCGCCTGTGCGGCCCGGGGTGCAAGAAGTGTGCCACGCCCGTGGTTGGCTCCCGGCAGACCAGGCCTCATCATTTGTTAAGAAAAAACACGCCGGCCTGGTATGGACTTGGCAATAGTTTTTCGCTATACTATTTGTACTGCTTCGCCCGATGCCCCGGCGGACGGCGAACCACTAGCCGCGGAAAGGAACCTCGCTATGGCTCTGGTCCTCCTCGTCGCCGCCGCCCTCCTGCTGGCCGCCCTCATCGCCACCTCGCTCCCGAAGGCCCAGGAACAGCCGGTGCGCGTCCGGATCGACGATACCCCGCGCCGCCCGCGCCGCCGCTAGCGCCCGGGGCCCCCCGCGCCGCTCGCCGCGCCATAAGCGCTGTCGATATAGCCCGCTACGCCGGCGCCGCGCCATCCTGGCGCGCGCGCCGGTCGTTTTCGCCCGCTGCCCTATCACCTCGCTCTCACCGGCCCCTCAGCGTGCCCCCCGCCGCCCCTGCCTATACTACGCTTGAAAGCGGAACATATTCCCCGCTCGCCGCGTCTCTCAATTAGCAAGCGTAGCCCCGCGCCGCCAGGCCCCACCGCGGCCCCGCGTCGCCTTCATCTTCCCAGGAGGGACGGCATTGACGCTCCCGCACCTTCGTAGTGCCCTGCTCGCCCTCGCCCTCGCCCTCGGCCTGTGCTGGCTGGCGGCCCCGGCGAGCGCCGCGCCCGCCGGGCAGGCAGGGCAGGACACGCCCACCCCGGGCCCGAACGACGGCCGCCAGTACGGCCTGTCCGTCGCCGTCGCCCCCGCGTACGGCGGGGTGTACCGCCCCGGCAGCTGGCTTCCCGTCACGGTCGACCTGGCGAACAGCGGCACCGACCGCACCGTGGAGGTGCGAGTCGGCCCGCGCCAGGGCGCCCAGTACGCCGCCGAGGTCGAGCTGCCCAACGGCGCCCGCAAGTCGGTCACCGTCTACGTCTACATCCCCGGCGCCCAGCGCCGCCTGACGGCCCGCATCCTCGACGACGGCGCCGAGCTCGCCAGCCAGGGCGTCGACCTGCGCCCCACCGCCACCCGCGCCCGCGTGGTCGGCCTCCTCACCGCCACGCCGTTCCAGCCCCCGGCCCGGCTGCCCGACGGCATCAGCTTGGCCGCGATCCCCCTGGCCCCGGCCGAGCTGCCCGAGCACCCGCTCGGCCTGAGCACCTTCGATACCATCCTGCTCGACGATGCTCCGACGGTCGACCTGAGCGACAGCCAGCGCTCCGCCCTGGAGGATTGGGTGCTGCGCGGCGGCCAGCTGCTGCTCGGCGGCGGCCCCGGCCTTGAGCGCACGCTCGCCGGCCTGCCTACACCCATGCATATCGCGGAGCTCGCCGGCGTCGACAGCTTCCCCGCCGCCGCTCTGCTCGGCGCCGACGGCGAGGGCACCCCCGACATCCCCGTGGCCCGGCTCACCCCCCTGCCCGATGCCGGCGGCCGCCAGCCCTATGGCGCCCCCACGGCCGGCCTCGCGGCCGACGGGCGCTTCATGCTGCTCGAACAAGGCTACGGCCGCGGCGCGCTGAGCGTCTTCGCCGCTCCGTTGAGCCACCCGGCCCTGCTCGGCTGGCCCGGCCGCGACCGGCTGTGGGCCGACATGCTGCGCGCCCCGGCTTCCACCGCCACCGGCTTCGTCCCCGACGGCGTGTCCCCCGATATGTTCGTCGAGAGCAACCTGGCTTCCGCCCTCACCGGCCTGCCGGCCCTTGAGTTCCCCTCGCTGCTCGCCATCGGGGGCCTGATCGCGGCCTATATCCTCGTTGTCGGCCCGGGCGTCTACCTGCTGCTGCGCCGGCTGGACCGGCAGGCCCTCGGCTGGGTCGTCGTGCCGCTCGTCACCGTCGCCTTCGCCGCGGCCGCCTACGGCCTTGGCTACGCCCAGCGCGGCGGCGATGTGCTGGTCAACCAGATCACCTTTGTGGAGGATCTGGGCAGCTCCGGCCATGCCCGCCTGCGCTCCTTCGCCGGCCTGTTCTCGCCCTCGCGCACCCGCTATGTGCTCGACGTCGCCGGCGCCCCTGATGCGTCCGCGCCGATGCTCCTGCGCCCGGTCGCGGTGCAGGGCTTCGACGGCGGCGCCGGGAGCGGCGTTTTCGTCCAGGAGGGCGCCGGCGACAGCCAGGCCCGCGACCTCGAGGTCGCCCAGTGGTCGATGCGTGCCGTCGCCAGCGATAGCCTCGGCGGCCCCACCGGCGTTCAGGCCCGCGTGTCCCTCCAGGGCGAAAACCTGCTGGCCGAGGTGACGAACAACGGGAGCGAGCGGCTCCTCGACGTAGCCGTGGTCCAGGGTGACCGGGTGGTTCGCCTCGGCGATATCGCCCCGGGCGAAACGCGCAGCGGGGAGCTGAAGCGCCGCGCCGCCGGCCCCGGCGGCGGCTTCGGCACCGGCGCGCCCCTCAGCTACCTGATCTACGGCGACGAGATCGACCGCAACAGCAAGAACGGCGGCCAGCCCCTGCCCCCCGATCTCCAGCAGCGCCAGCGCCTGCTCGACGCATTGTTCGCCTACGGCCCGGCCCCCCGTGACGGCCAGCCCACCCTGTTCGCCTGGAGTGAGGGCTACGCCACCGCCGTCTCACCCGTCGACCGCAAGGCGGAGCACGAGCACACCGCCCTGATCGTGGCCCAGCCACGGATCGCGGTCGAGGGCGGGGCGGTCGATCTGCCGCGCGGCTGGTTGAGCATACGTATGGAGGGGCCCCAGAGCGGGGTCTGCTACGGCTCGCAAGGCAGCGGCGTGACCCTCGGCCCCGACCCGGTGGTGGTGCAGCTCAGCCTCCCGCGGGACCTGTACGGCCTGCGGGCCGACGAGCTGACCCTGCTCACCGGCGCGGACAACGCCTGGCCCCAGGACACCAGCGTCGAGCTGTACGACTGGGCCAGCGGCCAGTGGGTGGCCCAGCCTGCCGCCGGCAAACCGCTCGCCGTCGCCGATGCGGAGCGCTTTCTGGGCAGCCACGGCCGGCTCCGCGTCCGCCTCGCCAGCACCCTCGCCCAGCCCAGCTTCGGCTGTATCTACGTGGACGCCACGCTGAAAGGGAGCCTCCAGTGACCCCGGCGATCGAGACTGTCAACCTGACCCGGCGCTACGGCCGGATGGTCGCCCTCGACAACCTGAACCTGTCGGTCGCCCAGGGCAGCATCTACGGCTTTATCGGCCCGAACGGCGCCGGCAAGACCACCACGCTGCGCCTGCTCGCCGGCCTGCTCGAGCCATCGGGCGGCGAGATCCGGCTGATGGGGCAGCGGCTCACCGCGGGCGGCGCCCAGCGCATGGTCGGCTACATGCCGGACTTCTTCGGCGTCTACGACGACCTGCGGGTCTGGGAGTACCTCGACTTCTTCGCCCGCTGCTACGGCCTGGATGGCGCCCAGCGCAAGCGCAGCGTCGACGAGCTGCTGGCACTGGTGGACCTGTCGCACAAGCGCAACGCCTTTGTGCAAAGCCTGTCGCGCGGTATGCAGCAGCGGCTGTGCCTGGCCCACGCCCTGGTCCACAACCCGCCGGTGCTGCTGCTGGATGAGCCAGCCTCGGGCCTCGACCCGCGGGCGCGCGTCGAGCTGCGCGAACTGCTGCGCACCCTGCGCGACATGGGCAAGACCGTGCTCCTCAGCTCGCACATCCTGAGCGAGCTGGCCGAGGTCTGCACCGAGATCGGGATCATCGAGAGCGGGCGGATGGTGGTGAGCGGACCGGTCGAGTCGGTCCAGGCCCAGCTCCAGTCGGGGACAAAGCTGCGCATCAAGGTGTTGCGCGAGCTGGAGCGGGCCGAGCGGCTGCTCGACGTCCTCCAGCGTGGCGAGGGGCCGGAGGGGCTGCTGCGCCCCCGCCTCGTCCGCCCCGACCCGGCCGACCCGCGCTCCCTGCTCGTCGAGGCCGACGCCCTGGACGAGGAGCGCCAGGCCGAGCTGCTGGCCTACCTGGTGGCCGAGGGCGTGGCCGTGAGCGAGTTCCGGGCCCAGGCCGAGAACCTGGAGGAGCTGTTCCTGCGGCTCACCGCCGAGTGATCGGGCACTACCGCTGCGCCTTTGACCTGAGAAAACGAGGATACGTATGCGCGCCAGTGAGCTTTCCCGGCCGCGCTTAAACCCGATCATCGTGCGCGAGCTACGCACGCGTATGCGCGGGGTGCGGCCGTACGCGATCCTGACGGTGTTTCTGGTGCTGATGACGCTGGCCGGGCTGGGGATCTACCTGCTGATGATGCAGCGGGTGCGGCTCGGCTCGATGGTGATGAGCGCCCAGGTGGGGCAGGCCTTGTTCAAGGGGCTGGCCTTTGTCGAGCTGCTGCTGGTGGTGTTCCTGGCCCCGGCGATGACAAGCGGGGCGATCAGCGGCGAGCGCGAGCACCTGACGTACGATATGCTGATGGCCACGCCGCTACGGCCCGGGCAGATCCTGTGGGGGAAGCTGCTGTCGGCCCTGAGCTACCTGTTTCTGCTGATCTTCGCCGCCGTACCGGTGTTCAGCGTGGTGCTGGTTTTCGGCGGCGTCGAGCTAAACGCGCTGCTAAAGACCCTGGCGCTGCTGGTGGCCACGACGATCACCTTCGGCGCGGTCGGCATGGCCTGCTCGGCGCTGCTGCGGCGCACGTCGCGGGCGACCACGATCAGCTACATGCTCGTGCTGCTGCTTATTGGCGTGCCGACGCTGCTGGCCTCTGTCTGGGGGCAGTTCTCGGTGCCAATGGGCCAGAACCCGCCGCCGGCGCTGCTCTACCTGAACCCATTCTCCGCACTGACCGCGATCACAACGGTGGCGCCGAGCGACCCGAACGTGCCCTTCTTCGCCTACGACGACCCGCTGGCCGCCCTGCCGGTGATGCAGCTGTTCATCCCCGGCACCATCTGGTACGGGCCTGCCGGCGTGGTGGTGAACCCTGTCTACCGGGCCACGCTGATGGCCTTCCCCCTGCTGACCACGCTGCTCTGCTGGCTGAGCGCCCACATGATGCTGCCCAACCGGCGCTGGCGCCCGCGCTGGAGCGACCTCGGCTTCGCCGCCGCAGTGGCGGGCCTCGTCGCCTTAGCCTGGTTCACCCGCAGCTGGTGGTACATCGCCCCGCCGCCGCCAATGTAGTCCGGGAACCGCTGGTGCGGGCACATTCAGATCTGTGCGCGCTCAGCGGCTCCGTGGTAGATAGTGCGGCACAACACTCGACATAAAAAAAGAGGGGAGCAGTGCTCTCCTCTTCGGGGGCCGGGCCGGCGCGTTGGTACTCGTCAGTTCTAGGGGGGCCACTCGTGATCAGGCGCCGGCCGGGTGGGTTAGAACATGCTGCGGAGCACGCCCACGACGCGGCCCTGGATGCGGACGTTGTCGGGGGTGCTGAAGATCGGCTCCATGGTGGAGTTGGCCGGCTGGAGCCGGACCCGCTCGCCCTCGTGGTAGAACTTCTTGAGCGTGACCGCGTTCTCCTCGATCAGGCGGGCGGCGACCATCTGGCCGTTCTCGGCGGTGGCTTGGTAGCGCAGCAGCACGATGTCGCCGTCGTCGATCAGGGCGTCGATCATCGACTGGCCGCGCACGCGCAGGGCGTACACGTCGCGCAGCTTTTCGGCCGGGAAGGTTTCGATGGGGATCTCGACCGTCTCGGCGGAGTCGTTGCTGACCTCCTCGGGGTCGGGGAGGGGGGAGCCAGCGGTGATCACGCCGAGCAGCGGCACCTGGATGATCGCCGGGTTCATCCCCGGCAGGCTGATCCCGCGCGAGATCTTGTCGTCGCGGATGATCTTGCCCTTCTCCTCCAGGGCACGCAGGTTGTACGCCACCACCGAGGTGGAGCTGATCTTCAGATCGTTCTGGATATCGCGGATCGCGGGCGAGTAGCCGCGCTTCAGGATGAAATCCTGGATGTACCCCAGGATCCGTTCCTGGCGCTGGGATAGCCCGTCGCCTGTTCGCATGGCCCCTGTCCTTTCACTGGCCGCAGCCCGCAGGGACAGCGGCGTACTCCTAGAACTTATGTGGCAATCATTATATCAAGCAAACACTTGTGCTGTCAAGGGTTTTGGCACGCCTTCTGCCGCTGGCGTGCTATAATTCGCCCATGCAGTATGTCATCGGCGTCGATCTCGGCGGCACCCAGCTCCGCGCCGCCCTTGTCACCTCCGAGGGCACGATCCTGTCCCAAGAGCGCGTGCCCTCGCTTGTCGCCGAGGGGCCCGCTGCCGTCACGGCCCGTATCGCCACCCTCGCCGCCCGGGCCGCTGCCCAGATCCCCGCTGGGGGCGAGTTGCTTGGCATCGGCCTTGGCGCCCCTGGCCCCCTCGACCCGGTCGCGGGCGTCGTGATGGCCCCCCCGAACCTCCCCGGCTGGCAGGATGTCCCGCTCCGCGCCATGGTCGCCGCGGCCACCGGCCTGCACGTCGAGCTCGGCAACGACGCGGACGCAGCCGCCCTCGGCGAGCACCGCTTCGGCGGCGGGCGCGGGTATCGGCATATAGTTTACATAACGGTGAGCACGGGGATCGGCGGGGGCGTGATCGTGGACGGGCGGCTGCTGCCCAGCCGGCTCGGGGTGGGCGGCGAGCTGGGCTTTCTTATCATCGATGCGGAGCGTGGCCTGGCCTGGGAGGAGCTGGCCTCGGGGACGGCGCTCGGCCAGGCGGCGGCCGATGCGATGCCCGCCCACCCCGACTCGGCGCTGCACCGGCTCGCCACGCCGGAGACGGTCGGCGCGGCCCACGTGGCCCAGGCCGCCGCGGGGGGCGACCCGCTGGCCGGCGCGCTGATGGAGCGTGAGGCTCGCTACCTGGGCATGGGCTTCGCCTCGATCCTCCATGTCTTCAGCCCGGAGATCATCCTTGTCGGCGGGAGCGTGGCCACCGCCAACCCCGCCCTGCTCGCCAGGGCCCGTGCCATCGCCTACGCCAGAACGATCGCCCCGCTCTACCACGACGTGCCGATCGCCCTCGCCACCCTCGGCGACAGCGCGGGCGTCCTCGGGGCGGCCGCGCTGCTGTTCGCCGCGCGGGCGGGCTAGCCGCAACCGAACCCTGTGCATCTGGTTCTCGCCCCCCGGCGCCGCTTCGCCGAGCTGTACGGCCCCGCGTTCCCTGCCGTCGCCGCGGCGCTCGACGCGGCCCTCGGCGCCCGCGAGACCGCCGGCGCCCCCACCCTCGCCTATGACCCGGCCGCGGGCCTGCCTGAGCTCGGCATCGCGCCGGCAGCGCTCGACCAGGCCGCCCTTGTCGCCCAGCTCGGCGCCCTGGCCGGCGCTCTGGCCGCGCGGGGTGCTATAATAGAAAGCCTGTGGATCGTGGGCGGGCCCGCCGCCGTGCCCTTCGGCAGCTTGCCCAACCCGCTGCCCGACAGCGACGGCGCCCTGCGCTGCGACTGGGTGTACGGCCTGGCGGACACAGCCGCCCCCCTGGCCCGCTGGCCCGTCGGCCGCACGCCCGACGCCGAACCGCCGGGCCTGCTCGCAGCGCTGCTCCACCGCGTAGCCGCCGCCCACCGTGCCGGCCCGCGGCCGCCCGCCCCGCCGCTGGCGATCGCCGCCGAACGCTGGGCCGCCGTCACCGAGGCCGTGCTCGCGCGGGCGGGGGCGGGCGGGGTTCTCCGGGTCGCGCCGCCGCTCCGGTCGGGGGGAGCGGAGCTAAAGGCGATGGGCGGGGCCCGGCTGGTCTACTGCAACCTGCACGGCGTGCGCAGGAGCGCGGCCTGGCTCGGCCAGCCCGCCGGCGACAGCGAGCTCACCCCCGCCGTCGCCCCGGCCGACGTCGAGGGGCTCGACCTGCGCGGCGCCGCGGTGATCAGCCAGGCCTGCTACGGCGCCCGGCTCGGCCCGGCCCCCGACGGGCCCAGCCTCGCCCCGGCTCTGCTGCGCGCTGGCGCCGACGCCGTGATCGCCCCGCTGGGGCTGTCCTACGGGGCCTTCGCACCCCCGCCCGTCGCGTCGGATGTGCTAGCGGCGGCCCTGATCGCGGCCCTCGGCACGCCCGCCGCCCGGCTCGGGCCGGCCACGCTCGCCGCCCACGCGGCCTTTCTGCGCGAGCTGGTGCTGCGCCGCGGCCAGCCCGACGCCGAGGATGTGAAGACGTTGCTCGGCTTTGTGGTCTTCGGCGACCCGGCCCTGGCCTGGACGGACTAGCCGCCCCCGCCCGCTCGCCGGGGACGGCCACCATACAAAAGCTAGATCGACGGGGAACCGATGCTTCCAAAATCTCGCGACCACTTCGGCCGCAGCCGAACGACACCGCGCTCGGTGCGCCGGCCTCCGGCGGCCGCAGACCTGCGGGTCAGCCGCTTTGCCGCCGCGCGCGAGGTGGCGCTGCGCTTTGTGGCCGGACGCTGGCCCGAGCTCGCCGGCGTCGAGCCTGTCGTCACTGCGCGCCGGCCTCAGGCGCCAAGCGCCGAGCTGCTCGCCCGGCTCAACCTCGGCGGCGACGAGGTCGTGCTCCAGGCCGACAACGGGATCGAGTATAGCTTCACCTTCGCCCGCGACGGGCGGCCGGCCGCCGACGCGCCCCTGGTCGCCGTGGTGACCGTCGACGAACACCGCCGGATCGTCAAGACGAGCGAGTCAAAGTCGTGAGCCGCCGCTTCTCCGCCGCGCCGGCCTGAACCCTCATATGCACCGCATCGAGCAACCATCGCCCGAGCTGCGCGCCCTCGCCCAGCGCCGCACCCTGCGCCTGGCCTGGCTGACCCTCGCCGGCTTTGTTCTGCTGTTCCTGCTGCTCCTCGCCTCGGCGGGCCTTTCGGTCTACAACTTCTATGTTGGCGCGACGGACCCCCGGGACGGCACCGTGGTCGTGCGCGGCGAGCCCGACCGGCTGTTCTGGCAGCCCGCCGGGCGCAGCGCCTTCCAGGGCGTGCGCAACGGCCAGGCCGTCGGCGAGGGCGACGCCGTGCGGGCGCTCGGCACGGCCGGCTACGGCCAGGTGGCCAGCATCCGCCTGTTCGACCAAAGCCAGCTCGACCTGTGGGCGGGCACCGAGGTGCAGCTGCGCACCATGCGCACCAGCCGCTGGAACAACAACACCCAGGAGGTGGTGATCGAGCAGAGCGACGGCTATGTGCGCTACGACGTCAAGGCCGGCCAGCCCTTCCAGGCAGTCAGCTTCCGTGTGCAGATCGGGGCGGCGAGCGTCGAGCTCGCACCCGGCGGCAGCTACAGCGTCGAGCTGCGGCCGAGCGAGCGCATCTTCGACCTGATCGGCGCCGACCTGCCGGTGCGCGTCGCCGACGTGGCGGTTCGCGCCGGCTCCGCCGTCGTGACCGGGGGGAACGGCACGCGGGTGTTCGTCGGCCCGCGCGAGCGGGTCGAGGTCGATCCGACGGGCATCCCCGGGCTCGCCGTGCCGGCGCGCTGGAATCTCGTGCGCGACGGCGGCTTCAGCCTGTTCAGCGAGGTCGAGTACAACAATACCACCCTTGAGGACGACCCGGCCCGCGTCGAATCGCGCTACTGGGCGATCGAGGCGACGCCGACCCTTCCGCCCGACCAGCGGGGCTACTTCCGGATCTCACAGATCTGCCAGCCGCCCGAGGTGAACCGCTGCGGGCCGAACGAGCGCCGCAACGCGGCCTGGTTCCACCGCTCCGGCGGCCAGACTAACAGCTTCACCATCTTCGCCACCCAGCGCCTCGGCTACGCCGGCGCCGGGGTTGATATCTCCGAGTATCGCAACCTGACCTTTTCGCTCTGGGCCCGTGTCCTCACCCAATCGCTGAGTGATGCCGGCGACCGCGGCAGCGAGTGCCCGGTGATGGTGCGGATCGTCGGCCGGCGCAACAGCCCGAGCGACCCGGACGTCGAGCGGGTGGTCTGCCTCTACGTCGACGACGGCGACGGCGAGCCGCGGGCTCGCGAGGACACGATCTTCTACTACCCGGTCAACCTGGCCGAGTGGTATGAGCTGCGGATCGACCTGCGCAGCGAAGGGTGGATGCCCGACTTCCGCTACCTGAGCCGGATCCAGATCTTCGCACAGGGCCACGATTACGACTCGCGCGTGACGGGGGTGGCCCTGATCGGCGAGCAGTGAGGAGCGCATGGGAACAATCTGTGTGGTGGGCACGGGGTATGTTGGTCTGACGACGGGGGTCTGCTTCGCCGACCTGGGCAACACGGTGGTGTGTGTCGAGATCGACCTGCAAAAGCTCGACACGCTGCGAAGCGGGCGCACGCCGATCTACGAGCCGGGGCTGCAGGAGCTGCTAGAACGCAACCTGCGGGCCGGCCGGATCAGTTTCACCGACGACTACACGCTGGCCCTGGCTCAGGCCGAGCTGATCTTTATTACCGTTGGCACGCCGATGGGCCCCGACGGCGCCGCCGACCTGAGCCAGGTCGAGGCCGCGGCCAACCAGATCGGGCGCCACCTGGCCCACGACGCGGTGATCATCGACAAGAGCACCGTGCCCGTCGGCACGGGCGACCTGGTCGGCGCGATTCTGCGCGAGCAGCTACGCCCCGGCGTCAGCGTGCAGGTTGTCTCCAACCCCGAGTTCCTGCGCGAGGGCTCGGCGCTGGCCGACTTTTTCAAGCCCGACCGGATCGTGCTCGGCTCGGCCGACCGGGCCGCGGCCGAGCAGGTGGCCGAGCTCCACGCGCCCCTCGGCGCGCCCGTGATCATCACCGACCTGCGCACGGCCGAGATGATCAAATACGCCTCGAACGCCTTTCTGGCCACCCGGATCTCGTTCATCAACGAGATCGCCCAGATCTGCGAACGGCTCGGCGCCGACGTGCGCGAGGTCGCCCGCGGCATGGGCGCCGACAAGCGGATCGGGCCCCACTTCCTCGACGCGGGCGTGGGCTACGGCGGCTCCTGCTTCCCGAAGGGTGTGCTCGCGCTGCACCACATGGCGGCCACGGCGGGCTGCCACCCGCAGCTGCTCCAGGCCGTGATGGACATCAACGTCGACGCCAGGCGCCGCTTCGTCACCAAGCTGCGCGAGATCCTGGGCAGCTTCGAGGGCACGTTGATCGGCGTGCTCGGCCTGTCGTTCAAGCCGAACACGGACGACATGCGCGAGGCGCCCAGCGTCGAGATCATCAAGGAGCTCCAGGCCGGCGGCGCCCGGGTCAAGGCCTACGACCCGGTGGCGATGGAGGCGGCCGGCGAGATCATGCCCTCGGTGACCTACTGCGCCACCGCCTATGACGTGGCCAAGGAGGTCGACGCGCTGCTCGTGGTGACCGAGTGGAACGAGTTCAAGATGCTCGACCTCGACCGCGTCCAGCGGCTCATGCGCCGCCCGGTGCTGCTCGACGGCCGCAACCTGTACGACCCGGCCGACATGGCGGCGAAGGGCTTCACCTATCGCGGCGTCGGGCGCGGGCTCGCGGCGGTGTGATGCTGTACCACGGCGTCGACATCGTCGAGGTGGCCCGGGTGCGGCGGGCGGTGGAGCGCTACGGCGCCCGCTTTCTGCGCCGCGTCTTCACCGCCGCGGAGCTGGCGGACTGTGGGGCGGGCGAGGGGGCGCCGCGCCTGCCCTCGCTCGCTGCCCGCTGGGCCGCCAAGGAGGCCGGGGCTAAGGCCCTCGGCGTCGGTTTGAGCGGCCTCGGCGCCGGCCCCGTCGCCCCGGGCGAGCTGCGCCCGGGCCTCCACGACTTTGAGGTCGGCCGCGAGCCCTCCGGCCGCCCCGTTCTGCGCCTCCACGGCCCCGCCGCCGCGGCCGCCGCCGCGCTCGGCCTTTCCCAGCTTAGCCTGTCCCTTTCCCACACCACGGAGCACGCCGTGGCAAGCGTGGTGGCGCTCGCCGTCGCTCCGCCAAGGCCCGACCAAGAGTGACAGGCGGGGCTGCGAGTGTGGAGTGCCGCCCCGCTCTCGCCCGCTCCGCGCCGCGGTGGTGTACAATACCCGGCGATGAAGCTCGTCACCGTCGAGCAGATGCGCGCGCTTGAGCGGGCCGCGGTGGCCGCCGGCACCACCTGGCCTGGCCTGATGGAGCAGGCCGGGTGGGGCGTCGCCCAGGTCGCCCTGGCCCGGCTGCGCGGCCCGGGCCGGCGCGCCCTGGTGCTGGTCGGGCCGGGCAACAACGGCGGCGACGGGCTGGTGGTTGCCCGCCACCTCCACGACGCCGGCCTGCGGGTGGACCTGTACCTGTGGCGGCGAGCCGGCCCCGACGACGACGCGAACTGGCAGCGCTGCCGCCAGCGCGGGATCGCGGAGCTGGCCGCCGCCGACGACCCCGGCCTGGCCCGGCTGCGCGCCCTGCTCGACTCTGCGGAGCTGGTGGTCGACGCGCTGCTCGGCGCCGGCGCAGCCCGCCCCGTTGTGGGGGAGCTGGCCGCTATCGTCGATGTGGTCAATAGGCGAGCGAAAGACCGGGACAGGGGGGCAAGGGGGCAAGGGGACAAGGCGACAGGAAGCATGTGGATGCGCCCTGCCCCCAACGAGAGCAGTGAAGGCCACCCGTCCCCCCTTCCCCTTGTGCTGGCGATCGACCTGCCGACGGGCGTCGCCGCGGACGGCGGGGCCATTCTCGGCGTGGCGGTGCGAGCCGACCTGACCGTGGCGACGGGGGCGCTCAAGCGCGGGCTGCTTCTGCCGCCGGGGCGCGACTATGTGGGCGAGCTGGCCCTGGCCGATATCGGAATTCCTGCCCAACTCCTGGAGGCGATTATGAGCGAAACTCTCACCGCGGACTACGCCCGCCGCCTGCTGCCGGCCCGCCCCGCCGCCGCCCACAAGGGCACCTTCGGCAAGGTGATGGTGGTGGCCGGCTCGCTGAACTACCCGGGGGCCGCCCTGCTGGCCTGCGGCGGCGCCCAGCGCGTCGGCGCCGGGCTGGTTACCCTTGGGGCCGGGCGCACGGTGCTCGGCGTCGGCGGGCGGGCCCCCGAGGTGACCCTGCTGCCGCTGCCGGAGGGCGAGTGGGGCGCGATCGGGCCGGGCGCCGTCGAGGAGCTGGCCAAGGAGCTGGGCGGCTACGCCGCGCTGGTGCTCGGCCCCGGCCTCGGCACCGCCGACCCGACAAAGGAGTTCCTGCAGCGCCTGCTCGGGCTCGAGCAGCCGAAGGCCCGCGCCCGCGTCGGCTTTATCGCCGGCGGCGCGGCCAGCGCCGCCCCCGACGGCAAGCCGGTCGAACTCCCCCCCGGCGTGATCGACGCCGACGGGCTCAACCTGCTCGCCACGATCGAGGACTGGCCCGAGCGCCTGCCGCGCGGCCGCTTCGTCTTCACGCCCCACCCGGGCGAGATGCGCCGCCTGCTCAACGCCGACGAGCTCCCCGGCGACGCCGCGGCCGCCGCAGAGGAGGCCGCCAGGCGCTGGGGCCAGACGGTTGTGCTCAAGGGCGCGACCACCGTGGTGGCGAGCCCCGAGGGGCCCAGCCTCGTCCACGACGGCGCCAACCCGGCCCTCGCCACCGCCGGCACCGGCGACGTGCTCGCGGGCGCGATCGGCGGCCTGCTCGCCCAGGGCCTCAGCCCCTTCGACGCCGCGGCCCTCGCCGTCTACCTCCACGGCCGCGCCGGGGCTCGCGTCCGCGACGAGCTGGGCGATAGCGGCGCCGTCGCCTCCGACCTCCTGCCCGAGCTGCCACGAGCGGTCAAGGCCCTGCGAGGGTAAGCGCGCGGGGTGTGAGCTGACGAGCGCTACCCACGAAAAGAGCAAGCTGTATGCGCGCCGTAGACCTTATCGCGAAGAAGCGTGACGGGGCCGCCCTTTCTTCTGACGAGATCGGGTGGCTGATCGCCGCCTACGCCGCCGGCGACATCCCCGACTACCAGATGGCCGCCTGGGCCATGGCCGTGGTGCTGCGCGGCATGGACGACCGCGAGACGGCCGACCTGACGCTGGCCATGGCCCGCAGCGGCGACATGCTCGACCTCCACGACCTCGCGCCGCTCACCGTCGACAAGCACTCCACCGGCGGCGTCGGCGATAAGACCACCCTCGTGCTCGCACCCCTGGCCGCGGCCGTCGGCATGCCCGTGGCCAAGATGAGCGGGCGCGGCCTTGGCTTCAGCGGCGGCACGGTTGACAAGCTCGAAAGCATCCCCGGCTTCCGCACCCAGCTCAGCGCGGATGCGTTCCGCCGGGCCGTGCGCGAGGTCGGCCTGGTGGTGGCCGCCCAGAGCGGCGACCTCGCCCCCGCCGATAAAAAGCTCTACGCCCTGCGCGACGTCACCGCCACCGTCGAATCCATCCCCTTGATCGCCGCGAGCGTGATGAGCAAAAAGCTCGCCGCTGGCGCCGACTGCATCGTGCTCGACGTCAAGTACGGCAGCGGCGCCTTCATGCACACCCTCGACGATGCCCGCACGCTCGCCGCCGCGATGGTCGCGATCGGCAGCCACGCGGGCCGCCGGGTGGCCGCGGTGCTCAGCTCGATGCAGCAGCCGCTCGGCCGCAACATCGGCAACGCCCTTGAGGTGCGCGAGGCGATCGCCGCCCTGCGCGGCGACGGCCCGACCGACCTGATCGAGCTGTGCCTCGCCCTCGGCGCCCAGCTCGCCCGCCTCGCCGGCCTGCGCGATAGCGACGCGGCGGCCCGCGAGCTGCTCGGCGAGGCCCTCGCCTCCGGCGCCGCGTGGGAGAAGTTCCGCCAGATGGTGGCCAACCAGGGCGGCGACCTGGCCTTCGTCGACGACCCCGCGCGCCTCCCCACCGCCCCGGCCCGGATCGACCTGCCCGCCCCGCGCGCCGGCTACGTCGCCGCGATCGACGGGATGGCCCTCGGCCTCGCCGTCAACGACCTCGGCGGCGGCCGCGCCCGCAAGGAGGACGCGATCGACCCCGCCGTCGGCCTTGCCCTTAAGGCTCGCGTCGGCGACCAGGTGTACCTCGGCCAGCCCTTGCTGACCATACACGCGGCCAGCCCCGCCGACGCCGAGCGGGTTGCCGGCCGCCTCCTCGCCGCCTACACCATCGGCGACGCCGCCGTCGCCCCGCCACCGCTGATCGAAGCGATCGTGAGCTGACACCATGCCGATCTACGAGTACCTGTGCCCGAACTGCAACGGCCGCTTCCAGAAGCTCGTCCGTGGCTTCAGCGACCCGCCCGGCCTGGCCTGCCCGCGCTGCGGCAACCCCGAGGTGAAGCGGGCCGTGTCGCGCTTCGCCACGCTCAAGTCCGAGGACGACCGCATGGAGGCCCTGGCCGACCCGACCAACTTCGCCGGCCTCGACGAGAGCGACCCGCGCTCGATCGCCCGCTGGGCCAAGCGCATGGGCAAGGAGCTCGGCGAGGATGCCGGCGAGGACTGGGACGAGATGGTCGACCAGATGATGGAGGAGGAGGCCCCCGGCGAGGGCGAGGACGAGGAGGGCGGCGGCAAGCCCGGCCGCGCCAAGAAGAGCGCCGACGACCTCGGCTGGGCCTGACCGCGGCTCCCCGATAGAGCGCCGCCCGATATTTGACGCGCGCTGCCACTGGCAGCGCGCGTCCGCGTGTTGACCCTGGCGCGAGCGCGGGCCGCGCTCCTAGCGGCGCAGCAGCGGCAGGTACAGCCGCAGCGGGGCGTTCGCCGCCGTCGTGCCGGCGAGCGTTATGGTGTAGACGCTGCCGCGCGGGCCCGCCCTGACGCTCAGCGCCCCTGTGTGAGCCCCCGCCGCCGTGGGCCGGTAGGTCACGCTGATCTGGCAGCTGGCCCCCGGGGCGAGCGACGCGCCGCAGCCGCTCGTCTGCGCGAAGGGCCCGCTGGCCGCCATCGTCAGCCCCGACACCGGGGCCGCGCCGGTGTTGGTGAGGGTGACGGTGCGCGCCGGGCTTGTCGTGCCCACCCGCTGCCCGTCGAAGCGGAGCTGGCTCGCCGTCATCGTGAGCAGCCGCGCGCCGGCGCCGCTCAGGGCCACTCGGTGCGGCGATCCTTCGGCGTTGCTGGCGACCGTGAGCCCCCCGCTCCGCGCGCCGGCCGCGCCGGCGGTGAAGGTGATGGCGATCGTGCAGCTCGCGCCGGGGGCGAGGCTCGCCGGGCAGGTGTGGCTGGCGGCGAAGTCGCCGCCCGCCGAGATCGCGCCGAGCTCCAGGGGTGCGGTGCCCACGCTTGTCAGCGTCACCGACTTGGCCGCGCCGGGGTGGCCGATCTCCTGCGGGCCGAAGGCCAGCTCGGCCGGCGCCAGCTCAGCCGCGGGCCGCAGCTCCACGGGGAAGTCGCCGTTGGGCGCGCCGGGGGTGCCGCCCGTCACGTGCGAGGTCCGCCAGCTCCCGGCCAGGCTGTTGTCGGCGGCCGGGTCGCTCAGGCTCAGCGAGCCGCCCCCGCCGTCCGGCTCGCGGGGCCAGGGGGTTCTGGTCTTGTAGTCGACGAAGTCGATCGCGCCGCCCACGGCGTCCACCAGCTCCAGCGCCTCGCCGCCGTTCGACAGGTTGCCGCGGTAGCCGCCGTACGCCGCGAAGCCGTAGCGGGCCTGGAAGCTCGCGGGGTCGCTGGCGAGAACGAGGAACTGGCCCGGCCCGATCGCGCTGCTGGGCGGGAAGCGGAAGCTCATCCCGCGGGAGAACGACACGTTGTCCAGCCGCAGCGGGGTGGCGCCCCGGTTGTACAGCTCCAGGAACTCGTAGTCGCTCGACTTCAGCCCGGCCGGCGAGGCGGGCGGGACGGGGTGGTAGTGGATCTCGTTGATCACCAGGTTCTCGAAGGGCTGCGGCGGGTAGAAGGTGTACTCCGCCAGCGGGCTCCAGACCCCGCCGCTCAGCACCCTGGCCCGGACCGTCGTCACCGTGCCGATGGTGATGGTCGCCTGGTCGCCGCCGTTCACCGCGCCCGCCGCCACCGCCCCAAATGCCGCCCGCGGGTCGCCGCCGTCGATGGTGTAGAAGATCTCGCCAGCGCCGCCGTTCGGGCTGTTGGACAGGCCGAGGGCGTAGCGCGCACTCACGGCGCCGCCCGCCTGGGTGAAGGCCGGGGGCTTCACCGTCGTCTGGTACCAGCCGTTGCCCACATACTGGCCCACGAGCACGTCGCCGCGGTTGGGGCAGTAGCTGTTGAGCTTGTCGTCGCGCACGTCCACCCAGGTGGTCTGGACGTTGTCGGCCACGGCGTTGGCCGGGTCGGTGTAGCTGTCGGGGAGGTCGCGGGTGTGCAGGTAGGCCGGGAAGCCCTTGGGGGCGTCGTTGGTCCGCGGGTAGGTGTCGCGCATGTAGTCGCCCCAGCGGGCCGACTCGCCGATCACCGCCTGGTCCACGATCGCCGCCAGCTCGCCGTAGAGCGCCGCGCAGCTCGCCGGGGTCAGGTTGCCGGTCGGGTCGACGACGTGCTTGAACAGGCGGTCGGCGAGCACCTGGCGGAACTCGGGGTTGGTGGTCAGGCGGAGAAAGATCTGGACCGGCGCGTCGGCCGGGCCGACCGTGTCGGTGGCCAGGGTGTTGTTCTCGTTCAGCTTGTTGAGGCCGGTGTCGTTGTCCCAGGGGATGAACTTGAAGCGGGTGTCGGGCCCGACGCGCGAGCGGTAGGCGTTCCAGTTGTGGTGGGGCCAGTCGGTCTTGCCGATGTAGTGGACGTGGACGAAGTAGTCGGCCAGGTTGGCGACGTCGACCTTGCGCGCGATCGTCTGGTACTGGGCGTTGGTGATCGGCTGGTTGCCCGCCACGAGCGACAGCAGCTCGTTGTAGGCGTCGAGCGTGCCGGACTCGGCGACGGGGATATCGCCCAGGTCCTCGTCGGCCTCGACGTAGTCGATGTCGGCCTCGTTGCCGCCGATATAGGCCTGGATAAACTTCTCGTCGATCCGCTCGGTGACGTTGTACAGGCCCCAGTACAGGCCGTTGAGGTACAGGTGGACGTAGGTGCCGTGCGGGGCCAGGTTGCCCATGCGCAGCCAGGCCCGGCGCGCCCACTCGTCGTTAATATAGTCGGTGTAGCGGCGCTGGTCGCGGTCGAAGTAGGGCCAGGTGCGGTTCCCGCCGTTGCGCAGCACGATCCGGTCGAACTTGGCGACGGCGTCGTCATGGTCGAAGAGCTGGAAGTCGAGCTTGGGGGTGCCGTAGGCCGCCTTGAAGTAGATCCGGAAGCTTTTCTTCGGCTGCCGGTGGGGCCGCCGGCTGGACTGGCCGTTGATCCGCATGCCGCCGCTCTCGGCGAAGCCCGTCGAGCCGTCCGGGTTGATCCACTCCAACGAGATCGGCCGCTCCCACTTGGCGCGGAGCGGGTCGGGGTCGTCGGGCTCCTTGGCGTTGGCGTTGTAGTAGATGCCCGACGACGTGTCCCACAGGTTGGGCAGGTCGGTCACGATCGACAGCGACGGCAGGGCCTGCATCACCTGCTCGAACTTCGCGCTGTTGTTGGGGTGGTCCCACACCTCGGGGTCCATGCCGTAGTCGGCGGGGTAGGTGCCGTGGCTGTCGGCGGCCGCGAATGTGGCGGGCCAGCCGGGCGGCGCGGCATCGGCCTGGCGCCGCACCGCGGCGAGGAACAGGTAGGTGTGGGTGGCCAGCGCGGACTTGTCCGTGCGCGAGCGGTAGGCGATTGCCCGCACGACCGTCGTGGACGACACGCCGATCGGCCCCTCGTACAGGGTGCCACGGCTGGGCGAGGGCGCGCTCCCGTCAAGGGTGTAGCGGATGGCCGCCCCCTCGGCGGCGCTCAGCTGGAGCTGGAACGGGCTGCGGTGGAAGCCCCGCTGGACGCTGAACGCGGGCGGCGCAAGCGCCGGCGCGTCCTGGGCGACCACGACGGCGGGCGCCGCGGCGGCGTGGACGAGCGCGAGCAGCAGGGCGAGGCTGAAGGCGAGCCTGACGGTTGTGTGGCGCACGCGGGCGGGCTGCTGGCGCGGATGGGACGGGCGGGCGGCGGATGGTGAGCGCATCGGTCGCTCCTCTTTGTGCGGCCGTGGGCTGGCGCAGGCAGGCGCGGGGCGGGCGGCGGTGCGCCGGCGCCCGTGCGGGGGCGATCGGGCTGCTACCGCCCCGGCTCCTGAAGGGCCAGCGCTAGGGTGCTACGACGGTCGGAAGACGGTTACGGGCAGGTGTCGCGCCGCTCGCCCCGGGGGCGTGGCTCGTCGCGCGGCGACAGCGCTACTCGGCGAACACGGGCGCGCCAGGCTGGGGCCCGGCGGGGCGGGGGGCGCTGTGCGCGGTCGTTGGGGCGGCGGGGGCGGGCCGGGGCTCCGCCGCCTCCAGGCGCGGGTCGCGGACGAAGTAGCGCCTGCGGGTGCGCAGGAACGGGTTGTCGCGCAGGGCGGGCTGGAGCAGGCTCATCCCCAGGCAGTACTTGCTCCCGGCGCTGCTTGGGCGCGCGCCCAGCTGCCAAAGGAGCAGGTCGGCGTGGCCGCGCCCCTGGGCCGACTTCGTCTCCACCAGCACATAGCCGGGCGCCATCTGCCCCTCCCAGCTCCCGTCGATCGCGAAGGCCAGATCGAAGTCGCAGGTGACGCGCTCGGGCGAGCCGGCGGGGGCCAGGGAAAGGCGCTGGTAGCGTGTGCGCAGCGCCGGCTCGAACGGGGCGGCAAGCGTCAGGCCATAAGCCCGGCCGAGGTGCTCCTGGAGAAACGTCCGGGCGGCGTCGTTCACCAGCGCGCACTCGGCCCCGTCGTAGGCGATCTTGTGCTTGATCGTTTCGCCGCGCCCGCCCTTCAGCTTGAGCTCGAAGACGCACAGGTCGCTGTCGAGGTAGCGCCGGCTGCGGCACTTGAACCGCTTGCGCCGCCGCTGGACGTGGGCCCAGTAGCTGTCCAGCCCCGGGGTGTCGAAGTATTGGGTGTCGTAGGAGAAGAACCGCTTCCCGTCGATCTCCAGAGCCGCATAGGTCGGCCGGAGCCGCTCCATGAACCGTGTGAAGGTCGGCCAGTCCAGGAAGTACTTGTTGTCGGCGCGGGTCTGGAGCGCGGCCAGCCGGTTGATCTCGGCCAGCGAGATGGGCGTGAGCTGCTCGGCCAGCGCGATCCGGTTCGCCACATCCACCCCCTCTCCCCCCACATCGGCGATGCTGGCCCCGCTCATGGCTCGTTCGCGTAGCGCACGTTCAGGACGGTGATCTCGCGCACATAGTCGATCTGGGCGATGGCGTAGTCGAGGACGCGGACGCCCAGCCGCCGCTCAAGGTCGGCCCGCAGGCCTTGGTCGGTGGAGTGGATGGTGTCCAGGGTGATCTGCCGCCGCCCGACCCGGCGCAGCAGCCGGGGGTGGTCCATCACATACACCACCAGCACGGCCGCCGTGTTCAGGATGAGGATGAACAGGCCGTCGAGGAGCGTGGGCATCTCCTCGGTCACGCCGAGGGCGTTGATCAGGGCGATCGCCAGCCCGATAAAGGCGTAGGCGAGCTCGGTGATGCTGAACTCCTCGCTGCGGATGCGGATGATCGACAGGATGGCGAACAGCCCGAACCCGACTCCCAGCCCCGTCTGGTGCAGCGAGATGATCGTCATTACCAGGAACAGCCCGATGTTCAGCGAGGTGTAGGCCATCAGGAGGTCGCGCCGGGAGTAGCGCTGGAAGTAGATCCCGTAGGCGACCACGGCGATCGCGATCAGGTTTGCGGCGAAGTGGGCACCGAAGCTGGCGATGTTCGCGCTCGTAACTCCTGTCGGCATGCGGTCCGCCTTCCTGAATCTGTGCAGCGCGAACTGGCCCTCGCGGGGCGAGGGCGCAGGATACCGTGACTCTGCGGGGGTGGGAAGCAGGGTGAGAGGCGGCAGGGTGGACGCTGCGGCTTAAACGCTAGTTAAGCTGATTTAATCAAGGCTTAATCTTTGGCTGAGGCCATGTTAATCTTCGGTTCTGAACGGGAAATGACAGCACCATAGGCCGGCGATGAATAAAATGTTATCGCGCTCAACGACCGGCGGTAGAAAACAGCTGCTCCTACAGCCATTCAGCCGCTAGTTAGCGAGTCACCGGCGGGCCAGATGACTATTTGTTTACTGAAGCGTGGCACAGAAAATGCGTCCCCCCGGCGAGCCGAGAGTCTACCCGACCCGCTCCAGGGCATCGTCCAGGGTGAGCCCGGCGCCCACATTCCAGATCGCCTCCGCCTCGGCGCCGGCTGCGGCGCGGGCGGGCGCCAAGGCCGCCTCCAGGCGCGCCTGCTCTGCGGGTGGGAGTGGTGCGCCCATCGCCACGCGCGCAGCGGCGGCCGCCCCAGCCAGCCGCAGCGCCTCGGCGAACTCGGCGCGCAGGGCCAGCAGCGCCCCGACATCTTCGAGCAACTGGACCAGCATCCAGCGGTCGCCCAGCCTGCGGTTGATCTCCAGGCTTTCCCGATAGAGGGCGAGGGCCCGCTCGTGGTCGCCCTGGGTCCGCCACAGATTCGCCAGGGTGTGCAGCGCCGTCGCCAGGGCCGACGGGTCGCCGATCTGGCGGTGGAGCTGGAGCGCTTCCTCCAGGCTCGCGCCGGCCAGCTCGTACTCCCCCTGGTCGGTGGCGACCATGCCGAGATTGTTGAGCGAATTGGCGATCAGCCAGGGGTTGCCCATGGCGCGCCGGATGGCGAGGCTTTCCTCCTGCAGCGCCCGGGCCGTCGCCAAGTCGCCCTGAAACGAGGCGACGATGCTCATGTTGTTGAGCACGTTCGAGGCGTTCGGCAGATCGTTCAGCTGGCGGCGCAGGGCCAGGCTTTCGCGGTAGCGCTCCTGAGCCGCCGCGAAGTCGCCCTGCTGCGCCGCCAGGGTGCCGGCGCAGATCAGGGCCTTGGCCAGGGTCGCCCGGTCGCCGGCCGTGGCCGCCAGAACCTGCGCCTCGGCGTAGCGCTCCTGGGCGAGCGCGTAGTCGCCCTGGCGCCTGCGCAGCTCCCCCGCAGCCACCATGGCCTGGGCCTGCGCCGGCCGGTCGCCGATCGACCCGGCGAGGGCCAGGGCCTCCCGTGCCCGCTCCTCGGCCTCGCCCCAGCAGCCGCTCGTTTCCAGCACCTGGCCCAGCTTCAGCAGCACCGCGCAGCGCTCGCCATCCTCCAGCAGCGGCAGGGCCCGCTCGTAATAGCTGACCGCGGCCGCGTTGGCGTAGGCGACCTGGGCCGCCTCGCCGGCCCGCAGCAGGTACTCGCGCCGCTTCGGCAGGTTCTCGCTGCGGTCGAAGTGGAAGGCCAACAGGTCGAGGTACTGGTCGAGGGCGCCCGCGTAGGTCCGCTCGACGTACTGCCCGATCCGGTCGTGGAGCATCGCCCGCGTTGCAAAGGGCAGCGTCTCGTAGGCGACCTCCTGGGTCAGGATGTGTTTGAACAGGTAGGCCAGCTCGGGCGGGGGGGTGTCGAGCGGGGTCAGGCCCAGCTCGCTGAGCGTGCCCAGGTCCGACAGCACCCGCTCCTGGTTGCCGAACTGGTTGTATACGCCCCACAGCATCGCGACGCGGAACAGCCGCCCGATCACACTCGCCACCTTCAGCAGGGTCTGCTGGTTCTCAGAGAGCTGGTCGATGCGGCTGAGGATCAGGCTGTACAGGCTGCCCGGCAGCTCGATCTGCCCGAGGGCGTCGGGCTGCTGCGGGTCCACGTCGCGGTCGCGCAGGTAGTTCAGCAGCTCCTCGACATAAAACGGGTTGCCCTGGGCCCGGGCGCCGATCTGCTCCGCGAGCCCGGCCGGCAAGGGCGTCTCCGGGCCATAGTGCTGGGCCAGCTTGGCCTGGACGAGCTGGCCGATCTCGGGCTCGGGCAGGTGGGCGAGCTGCACCTCCGTGAAGTGGGGCAGCTGGCCGACGCGCAGCGCATCGTGGCGGGGGAGCTGGGGCGGCCGGTAGGCCAGCGCGATCAGCACCGGCATGTCGGCCACGGCCCGGCCGACCACTTCAAGCAGCTCGTGCGAAAGTGGGTCGAGCCAGTGGCAGTCCTCCAGCACCAGCAGCAGCGGCGTTTCGCGCGAGCGGGCGCGCAGGCACTCGACCAGCAGCGCCGCCAGCGACTCCTTGCGCAGCCTGGCGTCGAAGCTCGCCGTCAGCTCGCTGTCGGGGATGGGCAGGTTGAGTGCCGGCCCCAGCAGGGGGAGGCGCGGCAGGAGCGCCGGGTTGAGCGCGGCCAGCTCGACCGCGAGGGTCTGGGCCTGCTCCTCGGGCGGGGCGCCGGGGCCGAGCTTGAAGAACGCACGCCAGATGTTCTGCCAGACGAGATAGCTGGTGGTGGTGCCGTAGGCCTGGCACTCGCCCCCGTACGGGACGAGCCGGCGGTGGCGGGCCAGGGTGATCAGCTCGGCGAGCAGGCGCGATTTGCCCATGCCAGCCTCCGCGGTGATCCCCACGACGCGGCCACGGCCGCGCACCACGGCCTCGATCTGGGCGGCGAGCAGCCCGAGCTCCGCGGCCCGGCCGACCATCGGCAGGCTGTACTTCGGCTCGTGGAGCCGGATGCTCGGCCGGTCGTCGGCGGCGAACAGCCGGAACGCCGTCGCCAGCTCGGCCTTGCCCTTGAGGCGCAGCGGCGGCAGGCTGCCCCAGACAAACCCCTCGCCGGTGGCCTGGCGCGCGGCGGCGCTCACATAGATCTGCCCCGCGGGGGCCTGCTGCATCAGCCGCGCGGCCATGTTCACGTCGTCGCCGAGGACGCCGTAGGTCCGCCGGGTCGGCCCGCCGTAGGCGCCGGTGCGCAGGCGGCCCTGGCTGACCCCGATCTGTGTGGTGATGAATCCCGCTAGGTCGGGCGGCAGACTCAGCAGGGCCAGGGCGGCGCTCATGGCCCGGGCCGCGTTGTTCTCGTAGGCCACCGGCGCGCCGAACGCGGCGTAGAAGTAGCTCCCCTTGTCGCCGATCGTCAGTTGGAGCAGGTAGCCGCCGTACTGCTGAAGGACGCGGGTCGCCCACGAGATGTAGGCGTCGAGCCGGGCCGGGGCGCGCTCGTCGCGGTCGTAGTCGAGCCCGCTCAGGCGCACAAACAGGACCACGGCGGGCCGCAGCTCGGTGAGAAATTCGCCCAACCCGCTCTGGAGCCGCGTGTAGACGGGGCCGATCAGCCAGGGCCTGAGCTGCTCGCCGGTCAGCGCGATGCCGTCGCCATGCGGCCAGGGCCGCGGCGCCACGGGGTGCCCTAGCCCCGCCAGCACGGCGAAGCGCTCGCCCGTCGCCTCGTCGCTGCGCCAGCCACGGACCCGCGCCGTGGCCCCGAGCGCCGCCGCGCAGGCCGCGTCCACCACCACGTCGCCGCGCTCGGCCAGGTGCTCGGCGGTTGCCAGCCGGGCGATCGTTTCGCCGGCCAGTACGTCGATCAGGTGGATCTGCGGGTCGCCGACGATGAAGCGCCGCGCGGGGCCGGCGGTGACGGCGACCTTGATCGCCAGCCCGGCCGTCCCGACGCCCGGAATGTTGATCGTGGCGAACTGGCGCATCGTTTCCTGGATAGCCATGGCGCAGGCAGCGGCGCGCAGGGCCGCCGACTCGCCGGGGGCCGAGGCGGCGCCGTCCGCGCTCGCCCAGGTGGCGCCGTCATCGAACCAGCAGGTGATCGCGTCGCCGCTGAAGACCATCACGCTGCCGCCGAAGCGGTCCGTCTCGGCGATCAGCGCGTCGTAGACCAGATTCAGCTGCCGCGGCAGCTCCTCGGCGCCCCGCTGGGTGCCCAGGGCCCGCACCAGCGCCTCGGTCAGGGGGGTGAAGCCCGAGATATCCGCGAACAGCGCGGCGCCCGTGCTGCGCTCGGGCAGCTCGACGCCCCGCGCGATGGCGAGGCGTCGGTCGGTCGGCAGGTAGGCGATCGGAGACTCCATCCCACTCCTCGCATCGGGCGACCAGCCGCCGTAGACTACTTCATAAACTTGAAGCTTGCGCGGTAGATCTGCCCGTCGGCCAGCTTGAGCGCGAGCTGCCGGCAGGTCCCCGCCCACGCCTTCTCTGTTTTCCAAACGTAGGTGTACTGGCCGGTTTGTGCGTCGTAGGTCAGGCTGCTGCCCCCGGCGGTGAGCGTTTCCTCGACCACGTCGACTGGGGTGGTGGCGTTGCAGGTGATCGTGCCCGAGGCCGGGTAGCCGCTGGCTATGATGCCCGGCCCCTGGTTGCCGCCCAGGCTGAACTTGATCGGGATCGCCCGGCCGGCGTTGACCTGGTTGAGCGTCGGCAGGTTGTCGACCGGGCTGAAGAAGCCGGTGAAGCGGTAGATCACCTGGAAGCTGACGCTGACCGTCCGCGCATTCCCCGCCACGTCGACGGCCGTCGCGGTGTAGGTGAAGCTCCCGACGCCGCCGGCCGTGCCGCCGCTCAGCGTTCCGCTGCACGGCCCGGCCAGGCCCGAGCCGCCGTCGCCGGCGCTACAGCTTGGCGCCGGGACGGCGCCAAGGAGGTACGTCGCCCCCTGTGCCACCCCGCCGACTGTGACCATGGGCCGCGTCGCGTCGCGCTTCACCGTCACCTGCTGGCTCGCCGTGCCGCCGGCGCTCGTGGCGCTGCACGTCAGCGTCGTGCCGGCCGTGTCGGCGCCGATCATGGTTTGGCCGCAGCCCGCGCTGCTGACCAGGGCCGACTGTGCGTCGCTCACGCTCCAGCCCACCGTCACGTCGCTCGTGTACCAGCCGTTCTGGCCGAGGGTGCCCGTCAGCAGGGGCGCGATCAGCGGGGGCGTGCTGTCGAGCACGCGCAGGGTCAGGGGGAGGGTGGCCGTCGCCCCGGCGTAGTACGCATTGCTGATACTGATCGTGGTGCCTGCGAGCGCAACGTTCTGCCCGAACAGCGCGGTGACGGTGTAGCTCCCGCCGGGGAGGTCGACCGGACCGAGCCGGGCCACGCCCGCCACGTCGGTGATCTGGCGCACGCTGTAGCTGTGGCCCGCCCCGCCGACGATGAAGAAGACCGACTGGAAGGCGAGCGGCCGCTGCGCCGCGTCCCTGAGCATCGCGCTGACCCCGCTGTCCTCGCCGGGCGCGGGCGCCCCGCCGGCCGACTGGAGCGCGAGCGTCGTCGCGCGCTTGGCGATGGACAGGCCGACGCTGGCGGCCGCGCCTTCGAAGGCCGGCCCGCCGTCCTGGCCGGCCGACCCGGCGAACGAGGCCTGGATCAGGGCGCTACCAGGGAGGTCCTGCACCGTCGCGCTGACGCTGGCGACGCCCACGCCATTCGTCACGGCGCTGAGCTTTTGCGAGCCGAGGCTGAAGCTGATCAGCTCGCCGGCCACCGGCCCGGCGTCGCTCGTCAGGCGGGCCCGCAGCGTGACGCCGTCGAGGTACTGGGCGCTGGCCGGCGGCGCCAGCAGTTCGAGCGTGGTCGGCGCGGGCTGCCAGGCCGACTTAGCAGGGGCGGCGGGGTCGACGCCGGGTGTGTAGTAGGCGCCAAAGTTAGTCTGCAGGTTCACCTGGCCTGTGCCGCTGGCCGCCTGGACGACGAAGCGCAGGTCGTCGGGCCTGCTGCCCTGGAGGTCCAGCGTGCCCACCCAGAGCGTCGGGTCGTTCGGGTCCTGGCTCAGGTCGAGCGATTGCCACGCGCCGGCGAAGGGGCCGCCGCCGGTGTAGGTGACCCAGACGGCCTGGGTGCCGCCGCGCTCGGTGTCGGCGGTGACGTTGACGCGGAAGAACACCTCGCCGAACCAGGCGTCCGAGCCGACATAGGCGATCGCCGGCGGGGCGGCCAGGGCCGCGGGCCCCAGCGCCGCGCTGTAGAACAGCCGCAGGTCCAGGCCGGTGTAGCGGCGCAGCGTGCCCGTCGCCGTGTTCGGGCCGGCCGAGCGGTACTGCGCCGCGGTCAGCATCAGGCGGGTGGCGCCGCCGGCGTCGGCGAGCAGGTCGTAGTAGTTGACCGACCAGGGCTTCTCGGGGTAGAACGTGTCGGAGACAAAGGTCGGGTGCAGGCCGGCGAACTCGGTGGCCGGCACGCTGGCGAGGGGCCGCACGCCCGCGACGTCGGTGAAGCTGCCGCCGCGGAAGCCGACGCCGCGCAGCACATAGCCCGGCGCGCCGCCGGGGGCCGAAACGTTCAGGATCTCCAGGGGCAGGATCGGCTCGCCGGGGCGGGTGGTGGTGCGGCCACCGGGGCCGGTGGCGTAGGTGGTCGTGATGGTGCTGTTGTCGGCGACGCTGGTCAGGGTGCGCGTGGCGAGGGCTACGCTCGGCGCCACGCTCAGGTCGGCGGTGCGCAGGTCGAGCCCGCCGGCCGCGCCGGGGCCGTCCGGCACCGTGGAGATTGTCGGGACCACGCTGGCAGCCCCAGGCCGCGCGATCCGCTCGCCGGGCATGTCCACGCTGAGCATGGGCAGGCCGAACAGGGCCGCGACGGTCAGAGTCTTCTTGAACACCCCGTCGACCTCGACGGCGGTATCGCTCAGGTAGGCCCGCTTGGCGGCCATCAGCGCCGGGCCGATCGCCACCGGGCCGCTGCCCGTGCGCAGCTCGCGGCTGAACTCCATGTACAGCCGCTCGCCGTACTCGGTCAGGTCGCTGTCGCCGTACTGGTAGCCGGTGCCCGCGATCAGGGCGGCCCCCTTCCGGGCGAAGGCCTGGGGCCAGTCGGGCTCGGCCGTCAGGCCCGGCACGATGTGGGTGTCGACCTGGTTGTAGCCGGAGTGGCAGCCGGCGCTGAAGACGATCGCGTTGGCGTAGTCGGTGCCAGCGGCGACGACCTCGCCCGCCGCGACGCTGGTGGCGTAGTCGGCGGCCTCGGCCCGGCTGGAGGTGAAGTGGCCGGCCAGGTAGACCAGGTCGTAGCGCGTCGGGCCGGTCAGCTTCGCCCGCAGGTCGTCGCCCGTCCAGGCCCGCGGGTCGCCGGGCGCGATGTCGGCGGCGATCAGCAGGTCGTCGTCAACGCTACCGCCGGCGCCGAGGCCGGCCGCCAGCTCGTCCGCCACCGCTCGCGAGCCGTCCTCCAGAAAGCCGTAGCTCGTCACCAGGGCCCGGCTCGGGGCGGCTGGCCGGGTGCCCCGCCCCGCCACGGTGCCCTCCAGATAGGTGTCGACCAGCGCGGCCGCGTCGGCGGCCGTCTCGACAAGCCGGCCCACGGCCAGGTCGGGGATGGGCATGGTGCTGGTGCCGAGCGACACCTCGGTGCGCGCCCCGTAGGCGTCCTGGCCGAGCATGTAGGCCAGGCGCAGGCTGGCCTGCGAGGCGGTGTTGTCCAGCACCGGGGGCTGGTAGTCCGACTCCTTCGAGATCTGGGCCGGGTCGGGGTAGCGGAAGAAGGGGAACACGTCGTCGTTGCCGGTGAGCACGACGTACGCGAGCGGGTTGCCCGCGCCGCGGTAGGCGTCGACCACCTCCTTGACGCTTGTGGCGACGAGGTTCTGGGCGAACGGGCAGGCGGCGTTCGCGTCGGCCTGGGCCCGGGCCGCTGCGACGCGCGGGTCCGCCCCGACGTCGACCACCACGCCGCCCACTTCGGCCCGCCCGGCCAGCGCGTTGAGGCGGCCGACGAGCGTGCTCTTTTCGCCAGGGCTGCCGGCCATGCGGCCGATGTCGGTCAGGATGATGCTGCGGTAGCCGCCGTTCGTCGCCGCGACGGTGCGCGCGGGCAGGTTGGGGTTCACATTGCCGCAGGCCCCGGCGAGCAGGGTTGTGTGCAGGGTGAACGGGGTTTGCGGGTCGAAGGCGCCGTTGCGGCCGCGCACGCTGATGTAGTAGTCGCCGGTGTTCGTCCAGGTGTTCAGGAAGACTCGCTCGGCCGCCGTGCCCTCCAGGGCAGAGAAGCCGACCACGCTCTGGATCTGCGCGTTCGAGAAGGCGGCGGGGTTGCTGAATGCGGCTGGGTTGGAGAACGCGGCTGGGTTGGAGAACGCGGCTGGGTTGGAGAACGCGGCGGGGTTGGAGAAGGCGGCGGGGTTGGAGAACGCGGCCGGGTTGCTGAATGCCGCGGGGTTGGAGAACGCCGCCGGGTTGGCGAAGAAGGCGTTGGAGAAGGCGGCGGGGTTGGAGAACGCGGCCGGGTTGGAGAACGCCGCGGGGTTGCTGAACGCAGCCGGGTTGGAGAAGGCGGCCGGGTTGGAGAACGCCGCGGGGTTGCTGAACGCAGCCGGGTTGGAGAAGGCGGCCGGGTTGGAGAACGCCGCGGGGTTGCTGAACGCCGTCGGCGCGGACTCCAGGCTCAGGCGGGCCAGGCTTTGGGGGCCGGTCAGCTCGTCGAAGGCCTTGCTGATATCCTTGTAGACGACCAGGTCGTAGTTTGCCGGCAGGCCGGCCAGCTCGACGATCAGCTGGGTGCCGGGTGTGACGGAAAACTTATACCAGCGGGCCTCGCCCTGGCGGTTGAGGAACTGGCTGGCGGTGGCGCTGCGCGTTTCGCCGGGGCCGGAGAAGCTCAGGGGCAGAGCGCTCGTCCAGTCGAGGTTGTTCGCCTGCACGGCCTGGCAGGCTGAGAACTCCGAGCTGTTGCCGTCGGCATCGGTGGCGACAAGGGTGATGAACTGCCGGCCGCTCAGGGCCGGCGCGAGCATGGCGAAGGCGGCCAGGCCAGTCGCGCTGGTGGCGCTCGTCGTGCCAAGGTAGGTCTTGCCGTCGCCGTAGCCGGACGGGTGGCAGCTCGGGCTGGCGTAGGCGTCGATTGTGAAGGAGCGCTCGGGCCCGCTGTTCAGCACGCCGATGATCCCGACCCCATCGGCGCCGAAGTCGGATGTCTGGATGACGATCGGGGCGTTCTGGCGCTCGTTCGGGCCGCCGTCCTCGTCGCCGGTGTCGATCGGGTCGGGGCCGTCGTAGCCTTCGCCGCCGAAGTCGACGCCCATGTCGGCGTTGTCGAAGATGCTGTTGCCGCGGATCGTGTTGCCGCTGCCGTAGATCAGGCGGATGCCCGCGCCGGCGTTGCCCGCGATCAGGTTGCCCTGGCCCGCGCCCTCGCCGTCGATGCCGACAAGCGTGTTCAGGCTGTCGATCGACACGCCGTTCCCCTGGTTGCCCAGCGTCGGCGCGCCGGCCGCAGTGGTGCCGATCTTGTTGCCCTGGATGACGTTGCCGCCGGGGGCAAAGGTGTCGCCCAGCTGGACGCCGTTGTAGCCGTTGGCGGAGACGACGTTGCCGAGCACGCGGGTGCCCGCGCCGCGAAAGATCCCAACCCCGGCGTTGGCGTTGCCGAGGGGCCGGGTGCCGCTGAAGTCGGTGCCGATGTAGTTGCCGCGGATCACAGTGTTCTGCACCTGGTCGAGCGTGATCCCGTTGCGCTCGTCGAAGAAGGTGCGGAAGCCGTTGGCCGAGATCACGTTGCGGTCGGCCGGGGTCGGGCCGCCGATCGTGTTGGCGCTGGCCTGCACCTCCTCGAACAGGTTGGCCACAAAGATGCCGTCGCTCAGGTTGCTCCGCGCGAGGGTGCCGCTGGCGTCGGTGCCGATGTAGTTGCCGGCGATGACGTTGCCGACCTGGCTGACGGTGATGCCGTTGCCGGCGAAGTTGCCGATCGCCAGGCCGCGCACGACGCTGTTGGAGGCGCGGATGCGCAGGCCATCGCTTTCCGCGCCGGCCTCGCTGCCGTCGAGCGCGATCAGCAGGACGGCGTCGCTGCCCTCGGCCAGCGTGTTGGCCCGGGCCCCGGGCTGAGTGTAGCCGTCGATTGTGAGCTGGTCGGTGATGTCCGGCAGCTGCTCGGCCGGGGTGATCGTCCGCACGCCGGACCCGCCGATGTTGAAGCGGATTGTGTCGGCCCCTTCGAGGACGTTGGCCTCCTCGATCGCCGCGCGCAGTGTGCACTCGCCGGCCGTCGCCGTCTGGCACACGCCGTCGCCGGGGCTTGCGTCGCCGGCGTCGCCCGCGCTGTTGACCGTCAGGCTGGCCGCGAGGGCGCGCTGGGGAGGCGCGGCCAGCAGCTGCGCCAGCACGAGCCAGGTGATGAAACAAAGGTGCAGGGTGCCCGCTCGATGCAGCGTCCGCCGACCCGCCGTTTTCGCGCCAGCCATACGATCCCCCGTCCGTGCACGCCGTACGGCGCTCGCCGTACCTGTCGCAATGACATCGCTTTGTGGTACGCCCGTGGCCTCGCTCCACTGTAGCGGCGCCCGATGACGTTTTGGTGAAAAAAGCCGGGGCGATCGTGACAGCTTAGATGGCGGCCGCGCCCTGGCGTCGGCCGGCGGGGGCGAAACAGGCTATAATGGCGGGAAGAGGCAACATCGAAAGGACCAGACATACATGTTCAAGCGCCTATTTGGCCGCGGCCAGGACGCGCCGCGCACCGAGGAGGAGGCCACCCGCGAGGAGGAGCAGGTTTCCCAAAGCCTGGAGAAGTCCCGCCAGGGTATCTTCGGCCGCATCTCCCAAATGTTCGCCACCGACGACCCGCTCACGGACGAGCTGTGGGACGAGCTGGAGGAGGCGTTGATCCAGGGCGATGTCGGCCTGGAAACGACGCTGTACCTGGTGAACCGCACCAAGGACCGCACCAACCGCTACGGCACCAAGCGCGCCCGCGAGGCCCGCGACATGCTCAAGGCCGAGATGGTGCGCGTGTTCCAGGACCAGGTGCGGCCCCAGGCCCCCACCACTCCCAAGCCATACGTGATCCTGGTCGTGGGCGTGAACGGCGCCGGCAAGACGACGCTGATCGCGAAGCTGGCCCACCGCTACAAGAACCGTTTCGGCAAGCGCGTCCTGCTCGCCGCCGGCGACACCTTCCGCGCCGCTGCAACCGAGCAGCTTGAAACGTGGGCCGAGCGGGCGGGGGTGCCCTGCGTCAGCCTCGGCCAAGGCGCCGACTCGGCGGCTGTCGTCTACAAGGCGATCGACGCCGCCCTCGAGCAGGACGCCGAGGTGCTGATCATCGACACCGCGGGGCGGCTCCAGGCCAAGTTCAACCTGATGCAGGAGCTGGAGAAGGTGCGCGCCATCATCGCGCGCAAACTCCCCGACGCCCCCCACGAGACGATCCTGGTGATCGACGCGACCACCGGCCAGAACGGCGTGCTCCAGGCCAAGGCCTTTCTTAAGTCCGCCCATGTCACCGACGTGGCCGTGACAAAGATGGACGGCACGGCCAAGGGCGGGATCGCCTTCGCGATCGCCCAGGATATCGAGCGGCCCATCCGCTACCTCGGCACCGGCGAGAGGATGGACGACCTGGCCCTGTTCGACGCCCAGGGCTTTGTGGACGCGCTGTTTGCCTAGTCCTCCGTTCCTCTGTTCCTGACATAGAGAGGAAGCAGCTTCGATGGCGCTCCAGTTTGTGAAGTGCCCCGTCTGCAAGCAGAAGCTCGCTGTGATGAACTACGTGGTGGATGGGGCGCTGCTAGTCTGCGCGAACCCGAAGTGTGACACCAGCCTGCGCGTGCTCGGCCGGCGCCCGCTTCGCGTCGAGGCGGTGCCCGAAGCGGAAACGTTTAAGCCGGACTACCGGCCGGAGTCATATGGCTGATCCAGGAGGCGGGGGGCGGGGGGCCGCGGCGCGCTGGCTCCGGCGGCTGTTGGCGGTGCTGCTGGTGCCGGCGCTCGCCGGCTGTATGCTGATGAGCGGCGAACAGACGACGATCGACCTCCAGAGCGGGGTCGGCAACCTCAGCACCTCGTTCGTCGGCGCCGAGGGCGACGAGGAGCGCGCCGTCCGGGTGAGCGAGGGGCCCGTCGAGCTCCAGGTGATCGCCATCCTGTCCGTCACCTCGGGCGACCTGTCGGTCGAGGTGCTCCAGCCCGACGGCGCACTCGCCTTTGCCGTCGACGGCCGCCCCGACGCCGAGGTGACGCGCAGCGGCCGCGTCCGCGCCGACGACACCGGCCAGATCCGCTACCGCGTCTCGGCCCGCGGCGTCCGCGACGGCTCGTTCCAGCTGTTCTTCCAGCCGTAGCGGTGGTCTTACGGCGCCCGCTGCGCCTCCGCGCTAAGCTCCAGCAGCCGCCCGCTGCCGACCTGCTCCAGGCCGCGAGCGAGCTGGTCGGCGCCCGTGAGCAGGGCGGCGATCGCGGCGTGGGGGAGGGCGAGCAGGCGGGTCTCGGCGATGGTGACCACGCTGGCGACGGGGGGCGCGCCGCGCAGCAGCTCCAGCTCGCCGAAGAACTCGGCCGGGCCGAGGCGGGCGATCACCTGGGCCTTGCCCGCCGCCTCGCCGCCCGCGGCGCGCCGCACCACCGCCGCCTGGCCCGACTCGATCACATAGAACATGCCGCTGGGGCGGCCTTCGCGCACCACCACGCTGCGGGGAGCGAGGGCCAGCCGCCGCGCCGCCCGGGCCAGGGCGCGCAGCTCGGAGCGGGGGAGGCTGTCGAGCATGGGCACCCGCTCCAGCAAGCGCACCTTGGCGATCAACTCCATGCCCTCGGCGGTGTGCGGGGCGGCCTCGTTCAGCATGCGCTGGAGCTCGGCCGCGGGGAGGAACAGCAGGTCGCTCTCGACGCTGGCCTGGTAGCTGCGGCCCGCCGCCGGCTCGCCCCCAACCGCGCCGAAGCAGGCCCCGCGGTGCAGCTCGCCCGCCAGGCGCTCGCCCTCCTTGACGGCCACCTCGCCCGCCTCCACGATCCAGAGGCCCGCCGGCTGCTCGACGGGGCCCAGCAGCAGGTTGCCCGCGCGGGCACGCCGGCTTTCCATCGCCTCGGCCAGGGCCCGCAGCTCGGCGTCGTCGCAGGCGTCGAACAGCTCGACCTGGCGTAAGAGGCGCAGCCGGGACTCCCGCGCGTCGCCGAAGGCCCGCGACAGCTCTGCGGCCCAGGGCGTGTGCGGGAAGCAGCGCCGGTCGGCCGCCTCGCGCTCGGGCCAGGGGAGGGCGTCGTAGGCGGCCAGCACCGCCCGCCGGGCGAAGGTGGCGCCGCACAGCCCCTGGATGGCGCCGACCGTGTAGCGGAGGACCTCAGCGTAGCGCAGGCCCTGGGCGTCGAGCGGCAGCGCGGCCAGGGCGGGGCTGACCCGGGCGGCCTCACGGTCGAGGGTGATCTCCCAATTGGCGGTGGCGGCGAGCACGTCCATGCGGTCGTCGAGCATACGGGCGCGCCGGCTGCCGGCGTAGGCCCGCAGCGTGCGGTACAGAACGGCGTAGGTGTGCTGGAAGGCCCGCCGCAGCCGCTCGGCCTCACCGAGGGCCGGCTCCAGCGGCCAGCTGATGTCGCGCCGGCCGATCTGGCGCAGGGCCACCAGGTGGGAGCACCAGGCGGCGGCCCACAGCCCGGCCGCCAGCACCATCGCGGCGATCGCGGGCGGCGTGTTGCGCCAGGCCGGGAGCAGCTCGAGCATGTAGCTCGCCGTCTGCGCGCCGATGCCGAGCCAGAGCAGCAGCCAGCTCCAGCGCAGCCGCGAGTCGTGGAGCCCGACCAGCAGCGGCAGCAGCAGCGCCAGGGCGATCAGGCTGCTGTAGACCGGCGTGGCCTGGATCACCAGCCAGACAAAGGGCGACGCCGGCTGGGCGAGCTGGATGGGCGCGATCGCCAGGCCGCCGCCGAGAAAGGCCGCCGCGAGCAGCAGGGCGCTCGCGGCGAGCTCGGCCGGCCGGCTCTGGCGCAGGTCGACGTCGAGCAGGGCGATCAGGCCGGCGAACAGCAGCAGCCCGAAGCCGACGATCTCCAGACCCGCCCAGATCGGCGCCCGCGCCGGCGCTAGGAGATAGCCGCCGAGGGCCAGCAGCTCAAGGGCGCCCACGACCAGGAAGCTGTCGAGGGCCCGGCCGATCGCGGCCCGCTCGTAGTCGCGGTGCAGCACCACCTGCGCGCATAGGGCCGTCAGCCAGAGCAGCGGCGCGATCAGCGCCGTCTCCACCGTCAGGCCGAAGCGCAGCGGCAGCCCGGCCAGGGCCACGGCCAGCGCGGTTAGGGCGAGGGCCATCACCAGCGGGCTCTGGCCGAGCCCGCGCCGGGCCGCCCAGGCAGCCGCAGCGCGCACGAGGCCCCAGGCGGCGAACAGAAGGCCGAGGCCGAGGGGCACGAGCACGCCGAGCACGATCAGCGCGGCGAAGACCCGCCCGACCGGGCCGTCGTCCCACAGCCGGCCGACCACGCCGACAAGCTGCTCCTGCCAGAACAGCCCGGCCAGCACGGTGGCGAGCGCGGTGTAGGCGGCCGCGAGCAGCCCGTACAGCGCAAAAACGCGCTCCTCGCCGCCGAGGCGGGCCCGGGCGCGCAGCTTCTGCCAGAGCGGCCCGCTGATGAACTGCAGCGCGCGCTGGCGCAAGCCGGGCAGCCGCAGCCAGTCGACCAGGATGTAGTAGCCGTCGAGCTCGAGCAGCGGGTTGAAGTTGAACAGCGCCGCCAGGTAGCAGGCCACGGCCAGCTTGTAGGCCGCCGCGCCAGCCAGCCCGTGGGGCAGCGCGAACGCGGCGACGGCCGCGAGCGAGCCCACCAGCGTGTCGCACAAGGGCCCCGCGAGCGAGACAATGATGCGGGCGCGCTGCCCGGCCAGCCAGATGTCGCTGGTGTCGACAAAGGCGGCCGGCATGCCATAGTAGATCATCACGCCGCCGCGCGGCACCCGCCGCCCGTAGTGTTTCACGGCGAGGGCGTGGGCCAGCTCGTGCAGCACGAAGCTGATCAACAGGGCCGCCCACAGGGCCAGCAGGCCGCCCACCACATTGGCCGCGTCGAGCACGGCGTAGGCGCTCGCCCGGTCGCTGGAGGAGACAAGGGCGAAGCAGGCCAGGCCGGCGATGGTGATCAGCAGGTGGATGGCCGCGAAGGGCGCCGAGAAGAGCAGCCGGCCGCCGGCGCGGTACAGAACGCCCACGAAGCCGTCGAGGCCCTCGATCGCGAACTCGCGGGAGCGGAGCGTGCGCAGCAGCCGCTGGCCGAACCCCTCGACCCCGCGCGCGGCGAGGCGCTCGACCAGGCTGCGGTACAGGCCCACCGGCGCGTCGACCAGAAAGCCCTGGCGGCGCAAGTTCTGCACCAGGCCAGCCACCGGGAGCAGCTGCTTGTAGCGCAGAAAGCCGGCCATCGCCAGCTCCTCGACCGACTTCGTGCCGTCCATCGCCTGCCACAGCTCGCGCTCGGCGGGGAGCAGCCGCAGGTAGCTGCCGCGCGGGCTGCGCAACACGGTGATGGTTTGGTCGCCCTCGGCGATCGTTTCCTCGGCCACGCCGGCGATGCGCTTCGGCCGGTACTGGGCCGGGTTGACGCGGGCGGCCAGCCGGCCGTACAGCCCGCCCCCGTCGGCGGGCGCCGGGGCGGCGGCGCGGGCGGCCAGGCCGGCGTAGAGCGCGCCCTGGGCGGGGCGGGCGGCGCGGGCGGCCAGGCCGGCCCAGGCCGTGGGGGCGGGGCGCTCGGGGGCCGGGTGGAGTGGGGACGCGGCTGCGGCAGTGTTCACGGCGGTTGTGTCAGCGGGCTGAGCGAATCTTCATCCTGCTTTCATCAACGCAGGGAAACTAATGAACCGGAGCAAACGTCATAAGGGTAGTTCGATCCGAGCGGTCCGACGACGCACCGGCCCGGCGAGCGCGTGGCTTTATCCTATCATAGGGGGCAAACGGCGATGCGCGAGCGAGCAGTTTCACTTCAGCCCGACATCCGCGTCTGGCAGGACGCCCGGATCGGCAACCTGTGGCGAGTGGCCTTCCGCGACGGCGACGGGGAGCAGGTGATCACCTTTCCCGACTCGCAGGCCATGGGCGACTTCATCGCCGAGCGGCTCGGCCTCATGCTCGACGAGCTGATCGAGCCGGAGACGGCGCTGGCCTAGGGAGGAGGATTCCCTGCTCCTTGACGGGCAATATGCCCTCGGCTAGAATGGCGCCCTATGCTACAGACCGTCGCCAACGACGCCGACCACCAAAGGAGCCAGGTTATGACCTCGCCGACCGAGACCAGCAGCAAGAGCGCCCTCGACTATATGCCCGCCGAGCTGCCCGGGCCACGGGCACGCGCCCTCGTCGAGCGCGACGCGCGGGTGATGGCCCCGATGGGCCGCGTCTACCCGCTGGTGATCGAGCGGGCCCTCGGCTGCGAGGTTTGGGACGTGGACGGGAACCGCTTCCTGGACATGAACGCCGGCATCGCGGTGCTCGCCGCCGGCCACAGCCACCCGCGCCTGGTGCGCGTGGCCCAGGAGCAGGTCACCCGCTTCACCCACATGGCCGGGACGGACTTCTACAACGAGCCGATGGTCAAGGCCGCCGAAAAGCTCGTCGCCGGCATGCCCGGCGGCGCCGGCTGGCAGGTGTTCTTTGGCAACAGCGGCACCGAGGCCGTGGAGGCGAGCATCAAGCTCGCTCGCTACGCGACGGGCCGCCAGAACATCATCGCCTTCTTCAGCGCCTTCCACGGCCGCAGCTACGGCAGCCTGTCGCTGACTGCCTCGAAGCCCCGGCAGCGCCGCGGCTTTTTCCCGCTGCTGCCCGGCACCTTCCACGCCTTCTACGCCAACCCGCACCGCCCGCCCCTGGACAGCGCCCCCGAGCACGTCGCCGAGACGTGCCTGAGCTTTATCGAGAAGACGCTTTTCACCACCACCTGCCCCCCCGACGAGGTCGCCGCGATCATCGTCGAGCCGATCCAGGGCGAGGGCGGCTACGTGGTGCCGGCGCCCGGCTTCCTCAAGGGGCTGCGCGAGTTGTGCGACCGCCACGGCATCCTGCTGATCGCCGACGAGGTGCAGAGCGGGATTGGCCGCACCGGGAAGATGTGGGCCTTTGAGCACGAGGGGATCGTGCCCGATATCGTCGCCTCGGCTAAGGGGCTCGGCGGCGGCATGCCGATCGGGGCGATGATCGCCCGCGAAGAGCTGGCCCGCCAGTGGCAGCCCGGCTCCCACGGCAACACCTACGGCGGCAACGGCCTGAGCTGCGCCGTCACCCACGAGGTGCTCAGCCTGGTCGAGGAGGAGCTGATGGCGAACGCCGCGACGGTCGGCGCCCACCTGATGGCCCGCCTCGACGCGCTGCGCGAGCGCTTCCCCCAGATCAGCGTGGTGCGCGGGCGCGGCCTGATGCTCGGCGTCGAGTTCGTCGACCCGGCCACCGGCCAGCCCGCCGGCGCCCTCGCCGACGCAATCATGGAGGAGTCGTTCCGCAAGGGCCTGCTCGTGCTGACCTGCGGCGCCTCCACCATCCGCTTCTGCCCGCCCCTCGTCCTATCCAAGGAGCAGGCCGACGAGGCCGTCGAGCGCTTCGCCCTGGCGATCGAGGCCTGCCTGTAAACCGCGGAGCCGCGGAGGCGGAGGCATTGAACTGGTTTCGCGCCGCGCCGTGCCGCTTCGATCGATGCGACGAGCTCGATCGGAGCGGCACAACGTTGGTGCGAAATCACATGGGGCGCCAGCGCCGCGCTCATCCGCCACACAGTGCTATAATCCCCCGTATGGGCCTTTGGCTGCTCTGGTGGGCCGGCGGCGCGGGCGCGGCCCTTCTAGTGTTGTACTGGGTGGTGGTGGTGGCTGAGGGGGCCTACCTCGGCCCCTGGGCGGTGCGCCTGATCTACCACTACGGGGCCCGCTTCTACGACCAGGTGCGCGGCCCCTCCCAGGCCGACGACCAGCGCGTGCTGCTGCCGCTGCTCCAGGGCGCCCTCGCCCACGCCAAGCGGCCGCGCCTGCTCGACGTGGCCACGGGCACCGGGCGCGTGCCGCTGCTCGTCGCCGGGCAGCCAGGCTTCGCCGGCAGCGTCGAGGCGATCGACCTGACCGAGGCGATGCTGGAGCGGGCCCGGGCGCGCCAGGCCGCCGCCTGCCCCCAGGCGCCGATCCGCTGGCGGCGTGGCGAGGCCACCCGGCTGCCGTGGCCCGCCGGCAGCTTCGATCTGGTATCCTGCCTGGAGGCGCTGGAGTACTTCCCGCGCCCGCGCCGGGCCCTCGCCGAGATGGCGCGCGTGCTGCGGCCCGGTGGCACGCTGGTTGTGAGCAAAGTCCCCGACGGCTGGGCCCGCATGATGCCGGGCCGCGCGCTGACCAGGGCGGGCATGCGCCGGGCCCTGGCCCGGGCCGGGCTGGAGGAGATAGCGTTTCAGCCGTGGCAGCCGGGCCACTACGAGCTGGTGACGGCGCGCAAGTGCGCCGCGGAGTGACATGTCCGAAGCCGCCCAAACCCCCGCCACGCCCCTGCTCTTCGGTCGCTACCGCGTCCAGGAGCCCATGGGCGAAACGCGCCTGGCCGCCGTCTACGCCGCCGCCGACGAGCGGCTCCAGCGGCGCGTGCTGCTCCACCTCCTACGCAAGGAGCTGGTCGGCCAGCAGCGCCCCCACGAGCGGTTTCTCGCCGAGGTCAGCCAGAGCGCCCGCCGCTCGCACCAGGCCCTGCTCGAAGTGTTCGACAGCGGCGAGGTGGGCGGCCGGCCCTTCATGGTCACCGAGTTTGTCGCCGGGCGGCCCCTGCGCGGCCTCGGCCTGCTCACCGCCGAGCAGGCCCTCCTGTACATGCGGCAGGTTACCGGCGCCGTCGCGGCATGCCAGGCCCAGCGCTCGCCCGAACTGCCCGCCGGCCTGTACCACCCGCCGGTGGCCAGCGCCAACGTGCTGATCGTCGACGAGGGCCGGGTCAAGCTGGTCGAGAGCTGGCTGACCCCGCCGGCCGAAGTGCCCCACGAGCTGGCCCACTACCGCGCCCCCGAGCTGAGCGAGGGCCTGCCCGCCACCCCCGCCAGCGACGTGTACGCGCTCGGCCTGCTCGGCTACGAGCTGCTCACCGGCCGCCGCCCAATCACCGCCGAGGACGCCCGGGCCACCGCCCTGGCCCACCTCAACGCCCGCATCCCCAGCCTGGCCCAGAGCCGCCCGGCCTTGTACATGCCCGCCGCCGAGCAGCTGATCGCCCGGGCCACCGCCCGCTACCCCGAGCACCGCTTCCCCGACGCCCAAAGCTTCGGCGCCGCCCTCGACGCCCTGTGGCGCGACCTCGCGGGCGCCACCCAGCAGCTCGCGCCGCCCGCCCGGGCTCGCCGAGCCGCCGCCCCAGCCCCCCGCCCGCCTCAGCCGGCCGCCCAGCAGCCGACGGCGCAGCAGGCTGTTCCGCCCGCGCCCGCCCCCCAGCCGGTCGCCCAGCAGCCGGCGGCGCAGCAGGCTGTTCCGCCCGCGCCCGCCCCCCAGCCGGCGCCCCGTCCGGGGATCAGCGGGATGACCGGGCGGCTGTCGCAGCGGCTGCGCCCGGCCGGCGTCGACCCGGCGCAGATGCGCCGGAGCACGCTGCTGCGCGGGCTGACCGGCTGGCTGGTCATGCTCGGCCTCATCCTCGGCGTCATCCTCGGCACGCTTTTTGTGGTCAACGCCATCGCCCAGCAGATCGCCGGGGCGCCCCGCCCCAATCTGCCGAGCGTGCCCGGCCTGCCCACCGCGCAGGCGGGCGGCGGCCCGCTCGACTGGCTGGACGGGCTGTTCGGCGGTGACGAGGATGTGTACGTGGTGAACATCGCGGAGGGGCTGAACCTGCGGAGCGCGCCGGACGCGAACGACCCGCAGAACCTGGTCGCGGTCATCCCCAACGGCACGCCGGTCACCCGCCTGGAGGGCCCCGTCGTCGAGGGCTCCATCCCCTGGCTACGCGTGCGGGTGGACGTCAACGGCCAGCGGCTCGAGGGCTGGATGTCGCAGAACTACCTGATCCCGCGGCAGTAGCGAGGAGAAGCGAGATGGGCGACGAGAAGCCGTTGGACGGCGAGCGGGTGCGCGTGCGCCCGTGGCAGCGCCGCGACACCCTGGCCCAGGAGCTGTGGCCGCGCTACACCGACCCCTTCAACTCGCTGTGGAACATCCCTCGCGCCATCTTCTTCGACGACGACGTGCGCGCCGGCTTCTCAGCCCAGCGCTACGCCTGGGCGATCGAGGATCTCGCCGGCCGGCTGATTGGCCGGATCTCGCTGCGCGAGATCGACCAGCGCCACGCCTCGGCCCGGCTCGGCATCTCGCTCGCCCAGCCCTACGTCGGCCAGGGGCTCGGCACCGAGGCCCTGGCCCTGTTCCTCGACCACTTTTTCGGCCGGCTCGGCTTCGCGATCATGCGCCTCGACGTGGCCGCCGTCAACCAGCGGGCCGTGCGCAGCTACCGCCGGCTCGGCTTCGAGTACGTCGAGAGCGAGTGGCGCAGCGCCGGCAACGACCCGGCCCTGCGCCTGCTCGACGACCCACGCTACGCCGACCTGGCCCCCCACTTTCGCCGTGGCCGCTTCGAGACGATGGTCGAGTTCTACGAGATGGAGCTGACCCGCGACATCTGGCAGGGCCGCAGCCGTAACGCCTAGGGCGTACAATGGCGCCAGGGAGCCGCCCCCTCAGCGGCCCGCCGCCGGCGGGGCCCCGGTCAAAGGAGTAGCACCATGTCGCTGATCGCTGGGAACCTCGGGGTCGTGCAACGCCTGCTCGACGGCAGCGGCCTCGGCTGGGGGGTGTGCGCGGGCGCCGCCGCCCACCTGTACGGCAACCGGCGGCCCATCCAGGACGTCGACCTGCTGGTGCCGCGCGGCGCGCTGACGACGGTGGTCGGCCTGCTCCAGGGGGCGCAGAAGGCGGTGCAGTTCGACGGCCAGCGCATCCTGTGGCGCGGGATCAAGCTGTTCGACGACCTGACGGTGCGCCGCCCCGGCGCCAGCCACCCCTTCCTGCTCGACGAGCCGATGCTCGCCCGCCTGCGCCGTATGCCCCTGCTCGGCGCGCCGGTGCAGGTGCTCCCCCCCGAGGACGTCCTGGCCCACAAGCTTCTGCTCGCCCGCGGCCTTGAGCAGGGCAAGCACGACCTCCCTGACGCCGAGGGCATCGCCCGCCGCCAGCGGCTCGATCTCGACTACCTGCGCGAGCGCCTGACTATGCTCAACGCGGCCGAGCTGCTCGCGCCGAAGCTGGCTGAGCTCGGCGTCGCGGTGTAGCTCCCGCCCGGAAAGATAGCGCTGAGGCGCAGAGGACGCGGAGGATCTGGGATCGGCGCTACTGGGCCTGGCACGCCGCGCAGCGGCCGTAGAGCTGGAGCAGGTGGCCCTCGATGGCGAAGCTGGTCTGGGAGGCGAGGCGGTCGAGGAGGTCGCCGAGGGCGCAGCCCTCGAAGGTGATCACGGCGCCGCAGCGGGTGCAGACGAGGTGGTGCAGGTGGCCGGGGAAGCTCGTCACGTAGCCGGCCTCGCCGGCGTTGGGGTGGATGCGGGCGAGCCAGCCGGCGCTGTGGAGCTGCTCCAGGGCGCGGTAGACGGTGACGCGGCCAGGGGCGGCGTCGGCCTGCTTGAGGTCGTCGTAGAGCTGCTCGGCGCTGAAGGGAGTGGTGTAGCGGGCGATCGAGCGCAGCACGCGCTCGCGCGGCTCGGTCATGCGGTTGCCCGCCGCCTGCCAGGCGCTGCGCACGGCCGTAACCCAGGCCTCGGGGTTGACGGCGACGGTGGTGGACTGCGCGTTGTTGGGGGTCATAGGGGGAAACGGCGGAGGCAGGGACGGCGGCAGCCCTTGTGGCTGCCCCGCCCCTGCCTGCTGGCTTCGTGCCTAGCCGCGGGCGTGCTGCGGCGCGGCCGGCAGCAGGGCCAGGTGGCGGGCCCGCTTGATTGCGATCGACAGGCGGCGCTGCATCTTCGCCGTCACGCCGGTGCGGCGGCGGGGCAGGATCTTGCCCTGCGCGGTGACGTACTTCTGCAGCCGCTTGATGTCCTTGTAGTCGGGAATGATGCCGAGCTTGGTGAATTCGCACTCGCGGCGGCGAGCGCGCGGGCGGCCCATACCCATCTTCGGGCCACGGTTCATCTGACGCATTGTGCTGAGTGCTCCCTGGTCACTTGGTAGTGGGCTGCGCTTATCGCAGCCGAAATGCACTAGCGGATAGTATACCACATCTCGCCACGCCCGTGGATGGGCCGCTACAACGCGGGCCGGCGGGTGTGCCAGTCGGTGACGCGCTGAAAGGCGTCGCCGGCGCGCAGCAGGGTCGCCTCGTCGAAGGGGCGGCCGATCAGCTGGAGGCCGACCGGCAGCCCCTCGCTCAGGCCGCAGGGCACCACCAGCCCCGGCACGCCGGCCAGGTTGATCGGCAGGGTGCAGACGTCGGCCAGGTACATGGCCAGCGGGTCGTCCAGCTTCTGGCCGATCGGGAAGGCCGCCAGCGGCGAGGTGGGCGCGGCGAGCATGTCGACCTGTGTGAAGACTTGGTCGAAGTCGCGTTTGATCAAGGTGCGCACTTGCTGGGCCCGCTTGTAGTAGGCGTCGTAGTAGCCGGCCGAGAGGGCGTAGGTGCCGAGCATGATCCGCCGCCGCACCTCAGGGCCAAAGCGTCGGCCGCGGGTCAGCTCGATCTCCTCCCACATGTTTTCGCCCGGCTCGCGCGGGCCGTAGCGCACGCCGTCGAAGCGGGCCAGGTTGGCGCTCGCCTCGGCCGGGGCGATGATATAGTAGGTGGGCAGGGCGTAGCGGGTGTGGGGCAGGCTCACGTCGACCAGCTCGGCGCCGCGCTCCTCCAGCACCGCGATCGCCGCGCGGGTGGCCGCCTCGACGCCTGGCTCCATGCCCTCGACGAAGTACTCGCGCGGCACGCCGACCCGCAGCCCGCGCAGGTCGCCGCTCAGGGCCGCGCTGTAGTCGGGCACGGGCTCCCGGGCGCTGGTGCCGTCGCGCGGGTCGTGGCCGGCGATCGCCTGGAGCACCAGGGCCAGGTCCGCCGCCGTCCAGGCCAGGGGGCCGATCTGGTCGAGCGAGGAGCCGAAGGCGATCAGGCCGAAGCGGCTGACCCGGCCGTAGGTCGGCTTGAGGCCGCTCACGCCGCAGAGGGCCGCCGGCTGGCGGATGCTGCCGCCCGTGTCGGTGCCGAGGGTGGCGAGGGCCTGGCCGGCCGCCACCGCCGCCGCGCTCCCGCCGCTGCTGCCGCCCGGCACCCGCCCCAAATCCCACGGGTTGCGGGTGGCCTGGTAGGCGCTGTTCTCGGTGCTGGAGCCCATCGCGAACTCGTCGCAGTTGAGCTTGCCGAGGCTGACGGCGCCGGCTGCCCGCAGCCGCTCGACCACCGTCGCGTCGTACGGGGGCACGAACCCTTCCAGGATGCGCGAGCCCGCCGTCGTCGCCAGGCCCGCCGTGCAGATCACATCCTTGATCGCCAGGGGAATGCCGTGGAGCGGGGCCCGCCCCGCTGCCGGCGCTGTGTCGGCCGCCCTGGCCGCTGCGCGGGCCGCCTCGGCGTCGACTGACAGAAAGGACTGCACCCGCGGCTCGACGGCCTCGATCCGGCGCAGCATCGCCTCGGTCAGCTCCAGGGCGGTCAGCTCCCCGGCGTCCAGGGCCCGACGCGCCTCGGCAATCGTCAGGTTGTATAGTTCGCTCATCAGATTCTCCGGCTGCGGCGCCGCCCGCCACTGCGGGCGGGCTCCTGCCCAATTGTACCAAGAAAGTGACGAGTGACGGGCGACGAGGGGCAGCCTCTCGCCGCGCCCGCTCGCTTGTCGCCCGCCACCTCCTATGACGCGCAGCACTTTCCTTCTCCAGCTGATCCTCGCCCTCCTGCTCGCCGCCCTCGCGCTGCCCCTGGCGGGCGCGCCGGCCCGCGCCCAGCCCCCGGCGACGGCCCCGGCGCCGCCGGCCCCGCCCTCGTTCGGCCTCCCCGACCCGCCCCCGCCCCCTGCAAAGCAGGCCCTCGTCTGCGCGCAGGCCCTGGCCGACCCGGCGGTGAGCCAGCCCGCCGCCAGCTCGCCCTGGCGCGAGCTGCGCGACGACCGGGACTTTGTCACGGACCAGTTCCTTTCGCCGCCTCAGTCGATCCGCATGGCCGAGGACGACGACGGCTACGACGAGAATGGCGACGACGTCGATACGTTCGGCCAGGTTTTCGCCGTGCCCGCCGGCGCGCAGCTGCTGTACGGCAGCCTGGCGTACCACGTGGCGGGGACCCCCGGCGAGGGCGAGCAGATCGAGGTGGCCCTGTACCGGGGCGACAGCCTGGTGGCTGGCAACCGGGTCGCCACGTTCAGCGCCCCCACCGCGGGCCGGCTCGACGAGTGGCGCCAGCTGGATTGGGAGCTCGCCGACGCGGGGCTCGTCGGGCGGCTCGCCGAGCGCGGCCAGGCCCTGATCGCCGTCAGCCTGCGCAGCCGGGCCGGCGCGCGCCAGACGGTCTGGGTGGACGACATCAGGGCGAATGTGTGCGGCGCGTCGGCGGCGATCAGCGGGCGGGTTACGCAGAACGGCCTGAGCACGGGCCTCGCCGGGGCGCGCCTGCTCCTGGTGCGCTCCGAGAACGGGGGCCAGCGCGTCGTGGCCGCCACGACCGCCGACGACGCCGGCGCCTTCCGCTTCGAGGGGGCGCCGCCCCTGGCCGGCGGGGCGAGCTACCGGGTCTGGTTTCTCAACGGGCCGGGGGGGGACGGGCGGGCGGCGTTCTGGGCAGGCCCCCGTGTCGACGCCCTCTCCACGGGCCAGCAGGTTGAGCTTCCGGCCTTCGACATCGGCGACATCCCCTTGCTCGCGCCAACCTCCTACGCCGAGGCGGCCCTCGGCCCCGCCAGCCCGGTCAGGCTGACGTGGGCCAGCCGCGGGGTGCCCGGCGAGCGCTACCAGGCGTGTCTCTACGACCCGGCCCGCATCGACCCCGCGAGCGGCCAGCCCCCCCAGCTGTGCAGCCCCGTCCTCGACCCCGCGCGCGACCAGCTCAGCTTCGCGCTGACGCCCGCGCTCCTGGCCGGGTCGCCGCAGCTCGGCTTCGCCTACGGCCGCGGGTACCGCTGGTATGTGGCCGCCGTCCGCTTGAACAGCCAGGGCCAGGTGGAGCAGTTCGGCTACAGCCGCTTCGAGCGCGCGATCACGCTGACCGCCCAGGCGGTGCCGGCGCCCAGCGAGCCGAGTGCCGACGAGCCCGGCCTGCCCGCGGCCTCTCCCGACGCCGGCGACTGGACGGTGATGGTCTACGCCGCGGGCGACAACGCCTTGAGCGACCCGCGGCGCGGCCCCGGCGTCTCACGGGTGGAGGCCCAGCTTGCCCGCCTTGCCGCCCTCGCCCCGCGCTTCCCCGGCGTGCGGCTGGTGACCTACGCCGACCTGTACGGCGATACGGGCGCGCGGCTCTGCTACCTGCGGCCCGCCGGCGGCCCCGACTGCCGGCGGCGCGCGGAGCCCGACAGCGCCAGCCCGGCGACCGTGCGCGCGTTCGTGACTACGGCGTTGCAGCGCTACCCCGCCCGCCGGGCCATGCTGCTGCTGATCGGCCCGGGCCACGCCGTGGCCGGCTTCGGCACGGACGAGACGACGCCGGGCGCCCCCACGATGCCACTTGACGGCCTGGCGGCCGCGGTGGCCCAGGCGACGGCCGCGGCCGGGCGCCCGCTCGACGTCGTGGCCTTCCGAGCCCCCCTGATCGGCGAGCTCGGCGCGGTGCGGGCGATGGCCGGGAGCGCGAGCTACATGCTCGCGGCGAGCGACCAGATCTGGCACGTGGCGTGGCTGGAGCGCATGCTCCCCCTGCTGAGCGGCGCCAGCAAGGAGGACCCGCGGGCCGTCGCCGTCGGCGCCGTGGCCGCCTACGACCAGGCGGTAGCAGCCCTGCGCCCGGCGCGCGCCGGGGTTATGGCCGCCTATGACCTCGGGCGCGCGGGGGCCGCCCAGGCGGCGCTCGACCGGCTCGGGGCCGCGCTCACGGCCGCGCTGGACCAGGACGAGGCGGGGACGCTGGCCCTGCTCGCGACGGCGCGGGGGGCGGCGCAGCGCTATGATGCGTCGGGCAACGGGATGCTCGGGCGGATGCTCGCGGGCCAGGGTACCGCGCCGGCCGACGACGACGCCTTCTTCGACGCGGCCGACCTGGCGGGGCTCGTGGCGGCCTCGCCCCTGGCGACCCCCGAGGCGAAGGCGGCCGCGAGCGCCCTGGCATCCGCCGTAAGCGGGCCAACGCCGCTTGTGATCGCGGCCGCCCGGCGCTCGGGGGCCAGCGTGGCCAACCAGCCCGTCAACCTGGACAGGGCGGGGGGGTTGGCGCTCTTCCTCCCTGCGCCGACCAACCTCGGCGGGCAGCGCACCCTCGCCGAGCTCGCCCTGGCCGGCCAGGGCGCGCGAACCGGCGCCTGGGCCGATCTGCTGCGGCGTTACCTCGCCGTCGCCCCGTCCGAGGCCCCCGGCGCTATCAGCGCGGCACCGAGCGGCGGAGCCCGGTTCGCCCCGCCCACCGGCGGCACCCTCGGGCTCAACCTGTGGCTGCCAGCCGTCGATCGGTAGCGGCTAGCCTACGGGCTGCCGAGGTGCTGAACCAAAAAGGCCAGGGTCCGCTCGAAGTACAGCGCCTCCTGGCGGCCCTGGAGGGTGTGGGGGCCGTTCTCGTACAGGTGCAGGGTGACGTCTTTGCCGGCGGCGCGCAGGGCCTCGGCGATCTTGACGCTGGCGGAGGCGTCGACGGTCGTGTCGGCGGTGCCGTGGTGGAGCATCACGGGGGCCTGGGCCGCGTCGAGGTAGTTGATTGGCGAGACGCGGGCGTAGGCCTCGGGGTTCTGCTCGGGCGGGAAGGGGAAGGTATCGCTGCCTGGGTTGCCGCCGCTCTGGCGGAAGCGCCGGGCGTAGTCCTCGGCCAGGTCGGCGGGGGCGGGTGCGTAGACGACGGCGGCCGCGATCTGGTCGCTCACGGCGAGGGCGGCGACGGTGATCGAGGCGCCGCGGCTGTGGCCCCACATGCCGACCTTGCCGGGCCGGGCCATCGGCAAGCGCTGGGCCAGCGGGATGACGCTGAGCACGTCGAGGTAGTAGCCGGTGTAGAACGGGTTCGGGCCGGCGTCGCCGCCGCCGTAGGCGCGGTAGTCGGGGGCGACCACGAGGTAGCCGCGGCGGGCGAAGTAGTCGGAGAAGGCCCGGCTGTCCATCCCCGGCTGGTAGCGCTCGGGGGCGATATAGCCGCGGTTGGCGATGATCAGCGGGAAGGGGCCTTCGCCGTCGGGCACGTGGAGCAGCCCGGTCAGCCGCAGGCCATCGGCCGAGGGGTAGCTGATCCGGTAGCTGGTGTAGCCTGGGGCGCGGTTGTAGATGGCGCCGACGCTGATCTCGCCCTCGCCGTAGCTCCGGGCCCGCAGGTCGGGGATCGTCAGCCCCGCCACCGGGTCGGGGGTGGGCACGGCGGTCGGGCTGGGCTCGGCGGTCGGCGTGTTTGTCGGCGCGGGCGTGTCCGTCGGGGATGGGCTGGCCTCGGCGCTGGGCGTGGCGCTCGGCGCGGAGGTGGCAGTGGCGGCGGGTGCTGCCGTGGCGGGCGGGGCGGCGGGCGTGGCGCTTGCCAGGCGGGCACCGGCCGGCGGGGCGGGCGCCACGACGGGGGTGGCGGCGCAGCCCGCGAGCAGCGCGGCGGCGAGCAGCAGGGAGATCAGGCGGTTCATACTTCTATTGTGCCGATTTCTCGCCGCCGGGGCAAGTCGAGAGATCCAGATGGCCCGTTCAGTTCGCATTGATACATATTTGGCTATATTGTGTGTCGGGACTCATGGTATTGAGATTTGGCACACTTTTTGCTATATAAAGCCCCCCTTTATACGTCATTCGCCCTGGTGGCAATCGACAATACATAAAATTGGAAATACTCCTTCAAGATTCGCGCAAATCCAGAGATCCAACTTGGTGGGGCGCTCCGTAAATAAGTATAAGTGGCCGTGCAAATAGCACGGCGGATCAAACCTTCAGGAGGTTTTCCTTGGAGCAGAAGAACGAAAACAAGGGTCTGGTTTCGCGCCGCGGCCTATTCAAGAGTGCCGCGGGCGTGACGGGCGGCCTGGCCCTCGCGAGCTTCGCCAACGTCCTCGGCGCGCGTGAGGCGTTCGCCAACCACGACAAGATGGATGACGTGGCGACGATCGCGAACCTCGCCGCCACCGCCGAGACCCTCGCGGCGACCAGCTACTACTACACGATCATGAACAACCCGCTGGGCTTCAACGCCAACGCCATCAGCTACCTCAAGCTGGCGATGAGCTCGGAGCTGTACCACCTCCAGGTGCTTCAGAGCCTTGGCGGCGCGTCCCTGGCCAACGAGTTCTACGTCCCGGCGACCTTCCTGTCGAACCGCAACACCAACGTGGCGACCTTTATCGCCGCGGAGACCGCCTTCACAGGGGCCTACCTGGCGGCTACCCGCCGCTTCGCCGAGCTGGGCAACCCGCGCCTGGCCGCGACCACGGCGCAGCACGCGGCCACCGAGGCCGAGCACCTGGCGCTGACCCGCCTGATCGGCGGCTTCGTGCCCAACCCGAACGCCCTGCCCGCCCCGATCTACTACAACGTGTCCGACGCCGTGCCCACGCTCGCGCCGTTCCTCCAGGGTGGCGAGGGCTTTATCGGGCCGGTGCCCTTCCCGGGCGTCGAGGCCATCCAGCGCCTGGCCGGCACCGAGGCCGTCCGGGTCCCCGTCTTCCTCAACGTCTTCTAGCTTCGGCCGAGGGGACAGCGAAGACAGCAAGGGTTGGCGAACTAAGGTTCGTCCAGCATCGTGGTCCAGGGAGGGCTGGCTGGCCTTCCCTGGACGCTTTTATAATAGGGCTGGCAAGCGGATGGCCAAGCGAATGTATAATGTATTGGCCCTCACAACGGTTGTGCGGGTAGCAGAGAGGCCCACACGCTTGAGCCAGTCGAATAGTTCCGTCGCCGATGTGCAGCAGCTGCGCGATGAGGAGCTGCTCGCGTTGATCGTCCGCCGCGAGGAGGCGGCGCTCGGTGTGCTCTATGATCGGTACGGCGGCCTGGTGTACACCATCGCGCTGCGGATCACCGGCGACCGGCAGACGGCCGAAGAGGTAGTCCAGGACGTTTTCCAAAGCATCTGGCAGACGGCCGGCAGCTTTCAGCCTGGGCTTGGCGCGGCGGCTTCGTGGCTCGTCGGCATCAGCCGCCACCGGGCGATTGACGCCACGCGCAGCAAGCGCGAGCGGGCCCGCACCCGGGAGCAGACGATCGAGGGCGGGGTGTTCCCCGACCCGGGAAGCAACCCTGACGTATCTGTGCTCCAGCTCGACCTACGCGAGGCAGTTCGAACGGCCCTTGACACATTACCACCCAGCCAGCGCCAGGCCGTGGAGCTGGCCTACTACGGCGGGCTGACCCGCGTCGAGATCGCGGAGCGGCTTGGCGAGCCGATCGGCACAGTGAAGACCCGGCTGCGCCTCGGGCTGCTCAAGCTCCGCGACCTGCTGCGTCCGTTCGCGGAGTGACTACGACTATGAACTCCCAACCCACGGAAGAAACTTTAGATCTGCTGGTTGCCTCTGCCCTCGACGCCCTGGAACCCGAGGAGCACGAGCGGGTGAGCCGGCTTCTGCGCGAGCAGCCCGAGCTCCGGACAACGTTGGCCGAGCTGCGCGCCACCGTCGCCCGTCTGCCCTACGGCCTGCCTGAGAGCGCTCCCCCGCCCGACCTGCGCGGCCGCGTGCTCGACACCGCGACGGGCCGCGCCGCCCCCGCCCGCGCCGCCTCCGGCGCCGCCATTGGCCGGCGCGTGAGCGGCTGGCTTTTCGGGCTGGGCGCGCTGGCCGTGGCCCTGCTCGTCGCCCTCGGGCTGTCGCTGGGCCAGCTCGGCGGTCTTCAGCGCGAGCTCGCCCAGGCCCGGCGCGACCTTGATGCCGCCCAGACGGCCAACCGCGAGCTGGCCGCCGTGCTGGAGCAGCCGGTCCAGGCGGTGGAGCTCGCCGGCGCCGGCGGCCGCGGCACGGCTTTGCTCGCGCCTGACGGCGAACTCCTGCTCGCCGCGCGGCTGCCCCAGCTCGCCACGGGCCGGGTGTACCAGCTCTGGCTCGTCGAGGGCGACCAGGCCCCCGTGAGCGGCGGCACCTTCACCGTCGGCCCCGATGGCAGTGGCCTGCTGAAGGCGCGCGCCGGCCGCCCCATTGCCGGCGCCATCCTCGCCGTCACCGACGAGCCCACCGGTGGCAGCCCGGGGCCCACCACCGAGATCCTTATCGCAGGGCAGGTATCGTAGACCCCGGCCGGAGGGTTTAGGGGCGATCTCGCACACAACGCCGTGCCGCTCGGATCAGGCTGCGGGCTGATCGGGGCGGCACGGCGTTGTCATGGCGAGGCTTTAGATCCTCTGCGCTTCTGCGAATCTGCGGTTTACTGCTGCCCCGCTAGAAACCCGAGCAGCAGGCCGTGAAAGGCGCGGGGGGCTTCGAGCTGAGGGTAGTGGCCGCAGCGGGGGACGGTCGCCAGCATGGCGCCGGGGATCTCGGCCACGGCGGCGCGGGCGACGGACAAGGGAAAAACCCGGTCCTGCTCGCCCCAGATGAGGAGGGCCGGGGCGCGCAGGGCGGGGAGGCGGGCGCGCAGGCCGGTGTGGCGCAGGTCGGTGGCGTCGTAGCGTCGGCTGATCGCGGTCAGGGCGCGGCGGTTGTCGGGGCCGCTCAGGGCCTCGCGCCCGCGCGCGATCACCGCGGGGCTGAGGTGGCTGTCGGGGGCGTAGAAGGCCGCGGAGAGCATGGCCCGCACCACCGCCGGCCGCGCCGAAAGCCACAGCAGCGCTGCGCCGACAAGGGGCCAGCCTCCGGCCTTGGTCAGCGGCGAGCCGGCCACAAAGCCGTCGGTGCCGACGAGCACGAGGCGGCTGACCCGCCGGGGGTGGAGCAGGGCGGCGGCCAGGGCGTACTTGCCGCCCATCGAGTGGGCCACCACGGCGGCCCGCGCGACCCCGAGCGTGTCGAGCAGGCCGGCAAGCAGGCCCGCGCCGAGCTCCAGCGAGTAGGGGGCGTCGGCGGGCTTGGCCGAGCGGCCGAAGCCCAGCAGATCCACGGCGATAGCCCGGTAGCCCGCCCGGGCAAGCACGTCGCCCGTGGGCCGCCACTCCTCGGCGGAGCCGGCGAAGCCGTGGAGCAGCAGGACGGCCGGGCCCGAGCCCGCCTCGAGCAGGTGGAGGCGGAACCCCTGGATGGTGACGAAGCGGCTGTGCATGCGGCGAGTATAGCACGCCGCGAGGGGCGCGCGGGCCCACTGTGATACAATGATCGTCACGGCAAGCGCAGGAGCGCGGGCGTCGCCTATGGCCGATCTCGTCGAGGCACTGCACAACCTGGCCCGACAGCGCGGGCGCGGCGACGCAAGCCCGTTGCTCGGCGTGCGCCACATCGCCGCGCGCGAGGGCGGGCGGATCAGCCACCTGCCGATCAGCCAGCGCCTGGAGCAGGCCTGGATCAAGCTCACCGGCCAGCCCTTCCGCCAGCACCAGTCGATGGCCCTGTCCGCGCTGCGCCGCGGCGAGCCATTCGCCCTGATCGGCGGCGGCCCCGTCGCCCGGCAGACGCTCCACCTGCTCACCCTGGAGGTGCTGCGCGCCGAGCCCCAGGCCACCGCCATCCTGCTGGCCCCCGACGACGACGGCCTGGCCCTGCACCTCGGCGAGCTGGAGCGCATGAGCCAGCTCCTCGCCCAGCCTGTCCCCGTCGGCGTCGCCAGCGGGCCCCGCGCCCGCCAATCGCTCGGCGCCCGGGCCATCCTCACCACCCCGGAAAGCCTCCACGACCGGCTGCTGCGCCGCCACGACCGGACCTGGGCCGCCCTGTGGTCCCGCCTGCGCCTGCTGGTCGTGGCCGACGCCCACCGCTACGACGGGCTGGCCGCCAGCCACCTGTCGGCCCTGCTGCTGCGGGCGGCACGGCTGGCCCCCGACAGCCCGCCGCTCCAGCTTGCGGCGGGAGTCGCCGACGTGGCCGGTGCCGACGTGGCTCTCGCCCAGATCAACGGCTTGGCCTGGCGCCTCATCCCCACCGACGACGTGCCCCGCCCCGACGTGGCGGTGGCGCTTTGGCGCGCCGGCGCCGATCGGCTGCGCGAGGCGGCCGCGGTCGCCCTCGGCATGGAGCGAGCCGGGGCTACCGTCCACGTCGTCTGCACGCCCCTTGAGGCCGGCCCGCTGCGGGGCCTGATCGGCGCGGACGTGGCCGCGGTGAGCGTGGCCCACAGCGTGTTGCCCGCCCAGGTTCAGGTGCTCACGGGCGCTGCCGCGGGCGGGGCGGCCCTGCGCGAGGCCGGGGAGAGCGGGGCGCGGCTGGTGGTGCTGTTGCTCGGGGCCGAGCCCGCCGAGCGCACGATCGCTCGCCTCGCCCTGCGCGGCGACGGTCCCCTCCCGCTGGTCGACGGCCCCCCGCCCGTCTGGGCGGCCGCGCCGCTCAACGCCTACGTCGCCGCCCAGCACCTGCTTTGCGCGGCCAGCGAGCGCCCGGTCAGCGCCGAGGAGCTGGCCCGCTGGGGGTACGATTCGTTCGCCGCCCGCCTCGAGCAGCGCGGCGAGCTGGCCCGCCTGCCCGACCCCGAGCCGCTCTGGCAGCCCCGCGCCGGCGATGACCCGTACTTCGGCCTCGGCCTGCGCGCCGCCGGCGTCGCCCCTGTGCTGGCGAGCGACGAGCAGGGGGCGCCGCTCGGCGCGCTCGACCCGGCCGCGTTCGACCGCTGGGCCTTCCGCGGGGCGGCCCTGCCCCCGCTTCGCGGCGGCCTGCGCGTCGTCGCCCGCGACGAGGAGCGCCTCAGCCTGACCCTGCGCCCCGACGGCGACTCCCGCCGCACGCTGCCGCTGCGCCGCTGCAGCGCCCGCGTCCGCGACACTCGCGAGCGGCGCAGCTTGCGCGGCGGCGACCTGGGCTGGGGCCGCGTGATTGTGGAGGAGGAGGTTTATGGCTACCGCGAGGTGACCGGCGGCAACGCCCCCGCCGAGCGGGCCCTAAGCCCGACCCTGAGCACCAGCTGGAGCGCGCCGGCCCTCTGGATCGATCTGCCCGCGCCCGCGCCGGCCGCGCCCGGCCAGCTCGTCGGCTGGTCGCTTGTCGCTGCCCTGCCTCTCCTCGCGCTCGGCGATCTCGGCGACCTCGTGCCGGCTTACGATGCCGAGGCGCGCCGGCTGCTATTTGTCGACGCCAACCCGGGCGGCAACGGCCTTTCGGCCTGGCTGTTCGACCACTTGGAGGAGGTGCTGCCCCTGGCCTACGATGTAGCCCTCGACTGCGGCGGCGACACGCTCCTCGATCCGATCGCCCGCGCCGACAAGGACTGGCTGCTCGGCCTGCTCAGCGGGCTCCACGGACCGCGGGAGGCGCGCGGCCAGGCTAGCCGGGAGCTGGTGCCGGCCCCCGCCTGGCCCTTGCCACAGCGCCGCGAAGAGCCCGCCGAGCCGCCCCGCCGCTCCCCCGCCCCGCCGCCGGCGCCCCCGCGCCAAGAGCCGCCGGCGCCCCCGCGCCAGGCGGTGGGCGAGGTGCCGCGCGCGGAGCCGCCGCTGCGGCGTGAGCCCGCACGTGTCGAGCCGCCAGCTTCGCGCGAACAGCCTCGCCCCGAGCCGCCGGCCCGAGAACGGTCCCACGCGGAGCCGCCGCTGCGGCGCGAACCTATGCGCGCCGAGCCGGAGGCCCGCGAGGATCCGGCCGGGCGGGAGCGTCGCGAAGGGCCGCCGGCCCGGGAACGGCCCTTGCCCGACACGGGGCGCCAGGCGGTCGGGGAAGGCGAGGGTGCCGAGCCGTCGCCCCGCGGCTTCGCTCGCGCTGAGCAAACGGACCACGAGGGTCGACCGGAGGCGAGGGGCGCTCCGCGCGAGGCGCCGCCGCTGCCCGAAACTACAGGCGGCGCGGCGGCCGAGGTTCATGACGCCGAGGCGCCGCCTGGCCAGCCTGCGCTCCCGCTTGAGCCAGCACCCGCGCCACCCCAGCCCCCCCGCCGCGAGCCCACCGGGCGCCAGAAGCGCAAGCGCGACCGGGAGCCAACGCGGCCCGCGGAGCGGCGCGAGCCCCCTGCAACGCGGCCCACGCCGGCCCCCCGCAACTCCGAGCCACCCGCGCCCCGGCCTGAGCGCACGCCCCGGGGGGGCGCGCCAGCTCCTCCGCTCGCTCCGCCCTCGCGCGAGGCGCCGCCCTCGCAGCCCGAGCCGGAGCCGGTGCTGCCGGACGCCGCGGCAATGGTCGCGCGTCTGCGCCGGCTCCGCGAGCAGCGTGAGCAGCGCGAGCGCCCGCCCCCGCGCCAAGCGGCGAGCGGCTCGGCCGACGCCGAGCCGCGCTTCCGGCCCGGCGACACAGTGCACTGCACGCCCTATGGCGAGGGCGAGGTGCTGTCGAGCCGGATCGCCGACGACCGCGAGCTGCTCGTCGTGCGCTTCCCCGACCACGGCGAGCTGACCGTCGACGCCGCTGTCGGCGCCGTCCGCCTCGTCGCCGCCGCGCCGGAGCCCGAGCCGGACTTTTAGCGCTCGCACTTCGCGGCGACGAGGCGGGCGCGAGACACGGCCATCCGCCGCGCCCTGTGTGTCTTTGCGGTCGCGGGCTAATGCTGGTGTGCAGGCATCTCCGGCAACTCCGGTATGCTCTCCGGCGAGCGCACGTCGACGGTGAAGGTGTGGCGCACGTCGTCGCGGCCCGGGCGCCGCACGATCGCCTCCAGCTCCCAGCGGCCGACCATCGTCAGATGGTTGCCGCGCGCCTGGTAGCGCCCGCCGCCCGCCGCTGGCAGCTCAACTTGCAGCACGCCCATCTGCATGCCCGGCATCTGCAGGCGCAACAGCACATCGCTCGGCGCCGGTTCGCCCGGGCGCTCGCCCACGTCGAGCGTGAGCAGGTTGTCGCCGCTGACCGCCGGCGCCACCCAGAGCACCAGATCCACCCCGCCGGCTTCGGCCTCGGCGCGCTGGCCGAGGCGCTGCTGCTGCGCCCAGGCGGCCGCGGCCGGCGGGCTGCTGGTCAGCGCCGCCGTGGCCAGGAGCAGCGCCAGCGCGACGGCCACCTCGGCGGCCAGGGTGCTGCGGAAGCGGCCCGCCCAAACCCCGCCGGAGACGATGCGTGGGCGCACCACCAGCATGTGCAGCGCGCCGAGCCCCAGCAAGGCCAGAAACAGCCCCGTCTTCACCAGCAGCGCGCGCCCATACGCTGTGTCGAGCAGCCGGCGCGGGTCGTCGAGGTGGATGACGGCTGCGGCGACGCCGCTGATCACCAGCACAACGACGCACCAAAGCGCCAGCGTTGAGAAGCGGGCCAGCAGGCCGCCCAGCGGCGGCCCGTCGCCTGTGCGCCGCGCGGTGCGCAGCGCGACGAACAGCGGCAGGAGCCCACCGAACCAGAGCGCCATCGCGGCAGTGTGGGCCCAGTCGGCGGCCAGCACAGGCGTGCCCGCGACCGCCGCGTGGCCGCCCAGCGACAGCGTTAGCAGCATCGGCCCGGCCACGACCAGGGTTAGCTCCCACGGCTGGGCGGGGCCCGCGGCCGGCGGCGGCAGCCGGCGGACAAGGACGGCGATCACGGCGGCGAGGACGACTCGCGCCCCGAGCAGGACGCCGGTGCGCCCGGTCAGCAGCGCCGGCAGGGCCGCCATCAACCCCGCCTCGCCCCCCGCGTCGGCCGCCTGCGCCAGCAGCTCGGCGATCGCGGCCGCCGCCACAAGGGCCAGCCCGGCCAGGGCCATGCGTCTGAGAGCCAGGCCCATTGCCGCGTCGGCCTGGCCTGGGAGCGCGAACGGGCGCCAGATCAGGCGCGCGAAGCCAAGCGGGCCGACGGCGAGCGCCAGGGCGGCCAGCGACAACCAGCGCGCGATGACGTCAGCCGGGGCCGGCGGGGCCTGTGCCGGCGCCGGCGCGCCGACCGGCGGCAGCACCACCGGCGCCGCCGCGGGTACGCCGACCCCAAAGGGCAGACTGCCCTCGGTGATGTGCCCGTCCTCGGCCGAGCGCACCCGCCAGAGCGCGGTGTACGCGCCATCTTGTAGCACGCCGAGCGGCAGCTCCAGCGTGTAGGGCCGGGCCGGGTCGACCGCCCTGGCCTCGGTGACCATTGTGTTGCGCGAGTCAAAAAGCTGCACCTGGCTCAGGGACGGGTCCAGCAGCTCGCTGAATTCAAGGGTGAGCGCCTCCGGCGTCGTCTCCAGCATGGCCCCGGCCGCAGGCACGGAGCGCACGAGGTTGGCGTGGGCCGAGGCAGGAGTGGGCCAAAGCAGTAGAACGGCGAGCACGATCAGGGGCGGCAGCGATCGTATCGTCGGCATGAGCGTTCGTTTTTTTAGGATTCGGAGCCGACAGCACCGCAGAGCCGCGGATGACGCCGAGCGTGGACGTCCTGGAGCGAAGCTTTGCGCCCTCTGCGCCTCTGCGGTGGATGACAGCCTTGCTGCACTCCTAAGCCGTGCGGCTGTGCGAGGCCCGGGCGGCCCCGGCGGCCCGACGGCTTGAAAGGCCGAAGGCGAGCCCGCCCAAACCGAGCAGCGCGCCGAGGCCGGCCACCACGAGGGCGATCGTAGCCTGCTGGCGTGCCGCCGCGATCTCGGACTGGAGCTCGGTGGCCGTAGGCTCGGCGGCCGGGAAGGCGATGGCGGCCTTCGACTCGATCGAGCTGAAGGTGTCGGGGCTGCTGGTCAGCGACTCGTCCACCGCGGTGCCGGCGATGTCGCCGAAGATGCGGAAGGTGTAGTCGCCCTCGGCCGTGGGCAGCACGTCGGCGGTGTAGGCACCCTCCTGGCCCCACTGGGCCCGCAGCTCGAGCGGCCGGGTCTGGCCGCCGAAGCTGATCTCGGCGCGCAGGGTTTCCTCCAGGCCAGTCACCGGCTCGCCCGTCTGCGTGTTGGTCACCCGCAGGTCCAGGCCGTTCGGCTCGCCCTGGATGGCGGGCTCGACGCGAAAGCCGATCACCAGCTCGTAGTCGCCGACGGTGATGTGGCCGTGGGCCGAGGCCGGGCTGGCCGCGAGCAGGCTGAGCAGGGCGACGGCGAGCAGGGCCAGGGGCAGGCGAACAAAGGTGCGGATACGCATGGAAGTTCCTTGGTATGGTCTACGGCGGCGCCACGGGGCCGCCAAAGCGGTTCGGCAGAACGGCGGGTCGGGTTGAGGCGGGCGCGGGTGGGCAGGGCGCCGCGGGCGCGGCTGCGCGCGGCGTGGCCAGAGTTGATCTGCGCTCGCCTTCGGAGGGGCTTGCCAGGCGCGTGTGGAGAAACAGACGGCTATGTAGGCTGAGGCTGGCGACGAGTGCTTTGCAACACCATCCCCTGCCACCGGCCGCCTGCCAACGCGCGCTGACCCTAGGCGAACTGCGGCGGCGGGGTGAGGGGTGTGTAGGCGAGGGCGGCGGGGCGGCACTCCGGGCGCGGCGGGGTGCCGCGGCGGCTGGCGAGGGCGGCCGCGACCGCTAGGGCGGCCAGCGTCGTCAGGTCGAAGACAACGCGGGGGGCGGAGGTGCCGTCCGCGGTCTCGGCGCCGTGCATGCCGCAGCTGCCGTGGTCGTGGCCCTGCGCCGGGGAGGCGGCCGGCGCGTGGACGCCGTCAGCGGTGTGGTGCCCCTGGCCGTGGTTGTGGGCGTCGTGCGGCCTTGGGGCGGAAAGGCCCGCCGGCACCAGCAGACAGTGGACGATGCAGGCCAGCGGGAGGAGCACGCCAAGCACCAGCCCCGCTAGAAGGGCCGGCAGCCGGGTTGGTATGTGGCGCAGCGATGTGGGGTGCGTGCTCATCGGCGGCATTATACCAGGGTGGCCCCGCCCCGTTCGCCCGCATGGGGCCGGCGCGGGCAGCGAGATCGCAACACAGGGTTGAGTTTCCGCACTACTTTCATCAAGCGAAGCCGCGCGCGGTGCGGATCTGTCGCTTTGGGTTGTCAGAATGCCCGCCCAAAATGGCGCCCGTCGGCTATAATAGCCAGCAACCCCGGCCCCGGACTTATACCACCAGGAGGTTCAATGTGGAACGACCCTGGCTACGGCACTACGACGACGGTGTCCCCCCGACGCTGACCTTCCCGCGCGTCCCGCTCCACCGCCTGCTCGACGAAAGCGCCGGCCGTCACCCCGACCGCCCCTGCACGCTTTTTTTCGGCCGGACGCTCAGCTATGCCCGGGTCAAAACACTCAGCGACCGGGTGGCGGCCGGCCTGGCCCGCCTCGGCGTGCGCCCGGGCGACCGGGTGGCCCTGCTGCTGCCGAACGCGCCGCTGTTCGTGATCGCGTACTACGGCGCGCTCAAGGCCGGCGCGGTGGTTCAGCCCATGAACCCGCTCGCCAGCCAGCACGAGCTCGCCGCCCAGCTACGCGACTCGGGCGCCGAGACGCTGATCACCATCCCGCTTTTTGCGGCCGCGGCGGCGGCCCTGCGGGAACGTACCCGGGTGCAGCGGGTGGTGGTGGGCGGCCTGGCCGATTGGATGCCGCTGCCCCTCCGCCTGGCGATCGGCCTGCGCGAGCGGATGCAGCTGCGCACCGCCGGCGGGCCGTTCGTGCCGCTGCGGAACCTGCTCGCCGCCCCGCCGCCCCCCGGCTTCGCACCGGCCGATATGCCCCCAGGCAGCCTGGCCGTGCTGCTGTACAGCGGCGGGACCACCGGGGCCGCCAAGGGGATCATGCTGTCGCACTGCGCCTGCGTGGCCAACGCCCACCAGCTGCGGGCCTGGGCCGGCCTTTCCGCCGACGACCGGGTGCTCGCCGTGCTGCCGCTGTTCCACGGCTATGGCATGAGCGTGAACATGAACGCCGCCCTGCTCGCCGGCGGCGCGATCGTGCTCGTGCCCCGCTTCAGCCCGCGCGAGGTGCTGCGGGCGATCCAGCGCTGGCGGCCGACCTTTTTCACCGGCGTGCCGACCATGTTCGTCGCCTTCGCCAACCTCCCCGACATCGGCCGCTACGATCTCAGCAGCTTGCAGGGGATCTTTGTCGGGGCCGCCCCGCTCACCGCCCCGATCAAAGAGGCGTTCGAGCGCAAAACCGGCGGGCGCATGATCGAGGGCTATGGCCTGACCGAGGCGGTGACGGCGATCATGGCCAACCCCCTGCGCGGGGCGCACAAAGTCGGCAGCGTCGGCATCCCATTCCCCGGCGTAGACGTCAAGATCATTGGGCTCGACGACGGCCGCGAGCTGCCGCCCGGCGAGCAGGGCGAGATCGCGCTGCGCGGCCCGACTCTAATGCTCGGCTACTACAACCGCCACGCCGAGACACAGGCGGCGATCGTCGACGGCTGGCTCCACACCGGCGATATCGGCTCTATGGACGAGGACGGCTACTGCTATGTCACCGACCGCAAAAAGGACTTGATCATCGTCGGGGGCTTCAACGTGTTCCCCTGCGAGGTCGAGGAGGTGCTCCACGCCCACCCGGCCGTGAAGGAGGGCGCCGTCGTCGGCGTGCCCGACGACTACGCGGGCGAGCGGATCAAGGCGTTTGTAGTGCTGCGCGAGGGGGCCGCGGCCGACGAGGCCGAGATCCTGGCCTTTATGCGCGAGCGGCTGACCCGCTACAAAGTGCCCGCCTGTGTCGAGTTCCGCGCCGAGCTGCCAAAGTCGATGATCGGCAAGGTGCTACGCCGCAGCCTGCGCGAGCAGGAGCAACCCTCCGAGCCGCTCGCGCAGTCGGTCTAACGGCCGCTTGTCGATCTGAGCGCGCCCGTGTATGCTAGGTGGCAGTGTTGCCAGTGAATCTGGGTCGATAGCGGCGCGCCGGAGGCGCGTATGCGGCCCCCGGCCAGGCCGGGCGGCCCGAGGAGCAGGAGATGGATCGCGATCAAGCCACGCCGGCGCCCCTCCCGCGCCGGGCCGACCCCCACGCCGACCGGGCGATGCTGGCGCAGCTGCTGGAGCAGCCGCCCGCGGACGAGCACGTGTTGCTGGATCTGCTGCTGCGCGAGGCCGGGCCCGGGCGCCCCTCGGCCTACCCGGCGCCGGTGTTGCGCCCGGTCGTCGCGCCGCGCTGCGCCCCCGCGCCCCGCGCCTGGCCCGCCGCCAGAGTTGTCGGCCGCCCGCTCCAGATCGCGGGCGTCGCCCTGCTCGCCGGCGCCGTCGCCTTTGGCGGCGCCGCTCCGTCGGCCCGCGCTATTCAGGCCCACGACCACGGGGCCGCCACCGTCGGCCGGGCCCCGGCGGCGGGCGCGCAGGCTGTTTCGGCCGTAGCCAGCCACGCCCCTGCCCCGGCGGCGGGCGCGCAGGCTGTTTCGGCCGTGGGCCGCCTTGCCTCAGCTCGGGCGCTCGCGCCGGCCCGCCGCGCCGCCGCGCCGGGTTTATCCGGTCTGGCCTCGGCCCGTGCGCTCGCGCCGGCCCCCGTCGCCGCGTCAGGGGCACTCGCGGCCGCAGAGCCGGCCGCGGCGCCAGTGGCGGGCCCCGCCGCCGCCCCGCCGGAGGCGCCTGCCTTTGGCGCGCCGGCGTCGCGCTCCACCGGCATCCCGGCCTACGCCGTACAGCGGCTGCCTGCGCTCGACCTCCAGGCCCAGACCGTGCCCCCGCCGCCCTACCCCCAAGTCGCGCCGCCGCCCCCCGGGCCGCCCGCGGGCGGCGTGGAGATCTACAACCCGGGCGGCGTGGAGGTCTACAACCCCCAGCCGGCGCCGCGCCCCGCCGCCCCCGTCGCCGCACCTCGCCCGGCGCCCCGGCCGCAGCCCGCCCGCCCGCAGCCCGCCCGCCCGGCCACCGGCCGGCCCGTCCAGGGCGCCAACTACACTGTTCAGCGTGGCGACTACCTGCGCCTGATCTCGACATGGTCCTACGGCATCGAGCGGCTGTGGCCCGTGATCTATGACAGCAACCTGCGCGTGATCGGCGCCAACCCCGACCTGATCTACCCCGGGCAGGTGCTGCGCATCCCGACGGTGGCCGGGCGCCCCCAGCCGCCCGCCGCCGCACGGCACTACACCGTCCGCGCCGGCGACACCCTCGCGGCGATCGCCCTGCGGGTTTATGGCAACGCCAACCGCTGGCCGGAGCTGTACCGCGCCAACGCCCGCGCCATCGGCCCTTCCCCGAATGTGATCAAGCCAGGCACCGTGCTCACGCTGCCGTAGCTGGACTATTCGACATAAAAAAAGGGCCGGAGACCCTGCGTCTCCGGCCCTTTGGTGCGCTCGTGCGCCACCCGCACGTCATGCAGGGGTGGCGCCCCACCCCTCCGGGAGGCGGGCGGCCGGGAAGATCGCCTTGGCTTCGGTGAGGATGGCGGGGAGCTCGTCGCGCCGGTAGCGCTCGGAGATGTGGATGAGGAGGAGCTCGCGGGCGCCCGCGGCGGCGGCGAGGGCGGCGGCGTGGGGCGCGGTCAGGTGGGCGGCGCGGGCGGCCAGGTCGGCGTCGGCGGCGCGGTACTGGGCCTCGCACACCAGCGTGCCGACGTCGCGGAGGGCGGGCGCCAGCCGCGCGATCTCGGCCGGGTCGAGGCGGAAATCGCTCAGGTAGGCCAGGCTGGCGCCGGGCGTCTCGCGCAGGAGCGCCGCCCGCAGCTCGGCCAGGCGAAAGGCCCGCCCCCCGACCTCGACCGTTTCCGGCTCGTTGCGGCGTAGCTCGCGCACCGCGCGCAGCCAGGGGCCGGCCGGCAGCCCGAGGGCGGCGAGCTCGGCGGGCGCGATGTTGCGCCGCGGCGCCTCCCGCAGCACGTAGCCGATCGAGGTGACCCCGCCGTGGTCCAGGGCCAGGGCCTCCACCCGGAAGTCGGCCGTGGCGATCAGCGGGCCGGCCCGCGGCGCCTCGCCGGCAGGGTGCGCGATCGCGAAGCCCTCGTCGGCCTCGAAGCGGGCCGCCGTGACCCGCTCGGGGTGGATGTCGTGGACGACCCAGGTGCCGCGCAGGTGCGCCGTCAGGTTCCACAGGTAGCCGCGCAGCCGGTGGTGGACGATCCGGATCGTCTCCGGCGGGCCCCACACGTGCATCACATGGTCGCCGCGGCTGAAGTTCTGGCGGAACAGGCTGTCGAAGCCGCCGATATGGTCCATGTGCAGGTGCGACAGCAGCAGATGGTCGATCCCGCGCACGTCCACCAGAGGCAGCTCGGGCAGGCCGACCTCGCCGCAATCGAGCAGCAGGCGGTGGACACGCTGGCCGCGGTTGACCGCAACGAAGAGCGCGTTGTCTTTGCCGGGCGCGCCAAGCACACGGTAGTGGAGGGCCATCTGAGCTCTCGGTCTGCACTGGGATCGAGCGGCAGTCGCTGGCGAAAAGTGTGACCTCAGTGTACCATACGCAGCGCCGCCCCTACGCGCCGCCCCCGCGCAGCGGCTGCGCCCATCCCTTGCCCGCACGGGCGACCATCGCCCGTGCCATTCGCCAGCGCCCCAGGCCCGCCCGAGGAGACCCAGGTGACCAGCATCCCCGCCGCACCGCGCCGCCCGCGCCCCGCCCTCGCCGTTCTCGCCCTGCTCCTGCTCGCCCTGCTCCTGCCCGCCGCCCCCGCCCGCTCCGCCGCCCCCGCACAGCTCCGCGGCTGGGTCGGCCGCTACAGCCCCAACACCACCGTCGAGCTGCGCGGCCCCGACCTATGGTTCGTGCGCTCGCCCTACCAGTCGCGCCTGCTGCTTGGCGCCGCCGATACGTTTGTCTTCGAGGCCGGCTGGCTGGCCGGGCGAGCCGGGCGCTTCGCCCGCGCCGGCGGCGGCGTGCCGATGATTGAGCTGCGCGGCGACGACGGCCAGTGGCGCGAGTTCGCCCGCATGGGCCAGGCCTTCCCCGAGCTCGGCGTGGCCCTGATCGGCGATCTCGGGCGGGCGCTGGAGCAGGCTGTCGCTGAAAGCGGCGCTCCCGGCGCTGCGCTGTATGTGCATGTGCCCGGCCGGGGCACCTGGGCCGGGGCCCGCGGCCTCGCCGATATCGGCCGCGGGGTGCCCCTCGTGCCCGACGACCGCATGCGGATCGCGAGCGTCACCAAGAGCTTTGTGGCCGTGGTTGCGCTCCAGCTCGTCCAAGAAGGCTGGCTCGCCCTCGACCAGACGGTCGAGCACTGGCTGCCGGGCCTTGTCCCCGGCGGCGAGCGAATCACTGTCCGCCAGCTGCTCAGCCACACCAGCGGCCTGCCCGACTATATGACCGGCGCCTTTGTCGGCCGGGCGCGCCGCGAGACCGCCCGGGTCTGGGCGCCGCGGGAGCTGGTGGCCGAGGCGCTCCGCCGCCCGCGCCTGTTCGCCCCCGGCGCCCCTGGGCGCTGGGCCTACGCGAACACCAACTACATCCTGCTCGGCATGATCGTCGAGCGCGTCACCGGCAACAGCCTTGAGACAGAGCTGCAGCAGCGCATCGTCGGGCCCCTCGGTCTGGCCCGCACGGCCATGGCCGCGCCCAGCGCCGACACGGGCGACCTCGCCCGCGGCTACGTCGGGCGGGAGGACTACACGGCGCTCAACCCGTCCTTCGCCTGGGCCGCCGGCGGCATCGTCGCCAACGCGCCGGACGTGGGGCGCTTCGCCCGCGCCCTCTTCGGCGGCGAGCTGCTGCGCCCCGAAACCCTCGCCCTCATGCAAAGCTTCGGGCCGACGGGCGGCGGCTTCGGCGTGGCCGACCTCGGCTACGGGCTGGGGCTGATGCAGCGCACCCTCCCCGCCGACGCGCCCGCCCCCGCCCGCCTCGCCCGCGGCCACACCGGCGGCCTGGCCGGCTACCGCAGCGTGATGTGGCACCTGCCCGCCAACGGCGTCACCCTGGTTGTGCTCGTCAACCGCTACGAGTCCGACCCGAATCTGGTGGCGCGGCGGGCGATCGAGGTGCTGCGGGCTCACGGCGCCCTCGGACGGTAACCAGATCGGCCCCTCGCCCGTCTATCTTGGCAGCGGCGCCATGGGGCGCCGGCCGAGACGTTCTAGCCGGGCGCAGCGCGCCCGTTCGAGGGCACCATGGCCGACACGTATACCACCGTCACGCACCGGAGCTGGCTCGACAATATCATTGGCTCGTTCGTGGGCGCCGGGATCGGCGTGCTGCTGTTTCTGGGCGCCCTCGGCCTGATCTGGTACGCCGAGGGCCGCACCAACCTGGCCCTGGTGGCCAAGGAAAGCATCCCGGCCGCCGCCGAGCGCATCGACCCGGCCAACGGCGGCAAGCTCGTGGCCGTGACCGGGCAGGTCACCGGCGCGCCCCTGGGCGATCCCCAGTTCCTCGCCTCCGGCCCCTACCTGCGGCTCCAGCGCCACGTCGAGATGTACGCCTGGGTCGAGGAGAAGCGCACCGAGCGCAAGGACGAGGTGGGCGGCGGCACCACCGAGCGCACCACCTACACCTACACCAAGCGCTGGACGTCCTCGCCGGAGAGCGGCGACGGCTTCTACCAGCCCTCCGGCCACCGCAACCCGCCCCTGCAGATCGAGGGCGCCGAGCTCAGCGCGAGCGAGGGCAGTGTCGGCGCCTACGCCCTTGACCTGAAAGAGCTCGGCCTGCCCTCCGGCGACGAGCTGCCCCTGACGGAGGCCAACGTCCGGGCGGGCGGCCAGTGGCGCCTCGACGACGGCTACATCTTCAGCGGTCGCGGCAGGCCCAGCAGCCCCCAGATCGGCGATGTGCGCGTGAGCTACACCGCCGTCCCCGACGGCCTCCAGGCCACCGTCTTCGGCGAGCAGCGCGGCGAAGGCCTGGCCCCCTTCCGCACCGAGCAGGGCGATGTCTTCTACCGGGCCCTGGCCGGCGACCGGGCGGCCGCGATCGACCAGCTCAGCTTCGAGGACACCCTGTTCGACTGGATCTTCCGGCTCGGCTCGCTGCTGATGCTGTGGGTCGGCCTGGCGATGGTGCTCGGCCCGATCAACGCCATCCTCGGCGTGCTGCCCGCCGTCAAGCGGGCCAGCGGCTGCCTGACCGGCCTGGTCGCCTTTGTCCCGGCCTTTGTCGTCTGGGCCCTGGCCGAGCTGGTGGCGATCGTGGCCCACAACATCTGGCTGCTGCTTGGCGCCGTCGTGATCGCCGTCGTGCTGGCGGTCGTCGCCGGCCGCCGCTTCCTGCCGGCCGCGCGCGCCGCGGTCGCCGCGAGCTAGGGTCACTATTTGCCCCGGCCGAAGTCCGACCACGAATCGCACGAAGGGGCCTGGCAGCCAGGGCCCCTTCGTGCCCTCCACGGCGCCCCCGCCGAGTGTACCCTTGCGCCTTCAGGCGACGTAGCCCCGGGAGCTCGATATGCGTAGCTACCGCCCCCTGGCCCTGCTTGTCATCGCCGTGATCTGCCTCGGCACGTTCCAGCTCCCCGCCGCCGCGGCCGAGCCGGCGCCGCCCGAGGTCGCCCGCCCGTCGCTGGCAAGCTTCGGCGTGGCCGCCCCCGCCGCCCTCGCCGACGCCGCGGCGCCCGCCGCCACCCACCGGCTGTTTCTGCCCAGCCTGAGCAAGGCGGGCCCGGCGCCCGCCCCGACGCCCACGTCGCTGCTGCGCCTGAACTACTACCACGTTCGCGATGCGGACGGCTGGCAGCCCGGCCGGGACGTCGAGATTGCGATGGCCTTCGAGCCGGGCGGCGTGGTGCAGCTGTACGTCGCCCGCCCCAACGAGGTGATCGCCTACCGGGGCAGCTACAGCTACAACGGCGGCCGGCTGGCGCTCCGCTTCGCCGACGATGACTTCCATCCGAATGTCAGCTTCGCCCTCGACACCGCCAGCGCGACGGTGACCATGCCGTTCAACGTCTTCACGCCCGACACCCCCGGCCCCTCGACCTGGCGCCGCGCCCCGGCCTCGATCGAGAACAACATGTGGATGATCTTCACCGCGGCGACGGTCAACGAGCGGCTGCCGATCCCGCAGGCGATCGCCCGCGCCCGGGCCTATGCCCAGGCCCTCGTCGGCCAGCCGGCCCGCGTCGCCGGGATGGCGGAGGGCGAGGAGCTCGACGGGCCGGCTCTCCAGCAGGTGGTCATCCCCACGCTCGTCAACACCTCGCCCCTCGCCGAGGGTGTACGCCTGCACTACGAGCGGGCCAACGGCCAGGAGGAAACGATCGACGTCCAGCTGTTCGGCTACGGCGCGTCGGCCGCCGACGCCCCGCTCGCCACCTCGCCGCTCGCCGGAGACCCGCGCGTCCACCTGAACCAGATCGCGGGCCTGAACGGCGCCGACGACCCGCCGAACAAGAGCGCGCTGCTCGTCGCGCCCTTCTACACGGGGCGCATCCTGGCCTGGAACCCCCTCAACCCGGCCTCGACCGACGACAACGAGCGCCGCGCGTTCGACCTGAACGCCTTCGGGCAGACTCTGGGCGACAACGGCTACCAGGTCACCAAGCTCGCCGACAGCGCGGCCTCGGTGATCAGCCTGATCAACGCGCTGCGCACCTCGCCCAGCTTTGTCTTTTTCAGCACTCACGGCAGCGCCGACGGCCAGCTGCTCACCGGCACGTTTATCGGCACCGAGTGGAGCGAGAGCAGCGCCCTGGAGCGCTACGCCGAGGAAAAGCGCGCGATCGAGGCCGCCGGCTTCGGCAGCCTGCTCACCTATCGCCACGACGGCCAGCGCCCGCTCAACCTGATGGCCATCCGCAACGGCATGACCAAGCGGTACAACGCCGCCTACATCACAATCACCCCGGCCTTCTGGCACTGGCTGCGCGAGCAGGGCGCCGACTTCGGGCACAGCGTGGTCTACACCAGCGCCTGCTCTACCGCGGCCACCCCCAACCTGCGCGACGCCATCCGCGCCCGAGTCTTCTTCGGCTATGACGAGGAGGTGACGGTGGGGACGAGCGCCGCCGTGGCCAAGTACCTGATCGCCAGCCTGGCCCGCAACACCCGCACCCCCGAGGAGGTGTACTACAACATCCTGCGCGTGGCCCGCACCCGCCTGAAGATCTACCAGGAGGACAACCTGCTCGACCGGCACATCGCCTGGGGCAGCAGCGGCGAGACGGTGGCCGACCACCTGCAGGGCTACGTGACCCTCGGGCCCGACAGCAACAGCGGGCCGACCGGGATCATGTCCTTCAACGAGGCGGGGTGGCTCGGCGCGGCCAGGGCCGGCAAGGTCGCGGCCGGCGATGTCTGGTACCTGCTGTTCAGCGCCCGCTGGAGCCAGAACGCCGAGACGGGTGGCACCAACCTGATCAGCTGCTGGAACGCCTACTGGTCGCTCGGGCGCTCGCCCGGCCTGGCCAGCCCGCTCTGCCAGAACATGCAGCCCGGCAGCCCGCCCAACCGCGACGAGGTCGCCTACGCCCACTACCTGCTCACCGGCGAGCAGCCGCTCAGCTTCAGCGGGGTCACCCTGCCGCGCTGGACGTTGAACGACACCACGCCCTAGCTTTGGTCAGCGGAGGGGGCCGGCCTTTACGCCGGCCCCCGTTCTCCTCCTGCGCTCATCTGTTCCCAATCTTTGTCGGCCTCCCGTGGTCGCATTTCTGCCTCTGATAGTGCGTGGCGCTATTGGGCGCCACGCATAACTCATGGAGGTAGTGGGCCGATGAAGGATCAGGATCTGCGCAGCTTTTTCGCCAGGATCGCGCCGTGGCTGCGGCGCGCGGCTATATGGTGTAGTATTGTGGTCGGCGCGGTCGTCGGGCTGACGCTCGGCGGGTCGGGCTGGTTCTGGGGGTACGCCTTCGGCGGCTTTATCAGCCTGCTCCACGTGGGGATGGCCGCGGTGCTCGCCGCCGTCGGCGGCGAGGCGGTCGCCCCCGGCGACTGGCGGGCTGGCCTAGCTTTGAGCACCGAGATCTTTCTCTCGCAGACGACGGCCTACGCCCTGATGCTGCTCGGCACCGGCGTGATCGTCACCGCGCCCGCCGGCATCGCCGACTTCGACCCGGCCCGGCTTGCCCTGCAGATGCTCCCGGGCCTGTACATCTGCACCGTCATGGCGATCGTGCTCAGCGGCCCGCTCTACCTGCGCTGGCTGCCCGTGCGCCGCGACCGGTAGGGCGACGGCGGGGGCGGGTGACGCGCGTCGTGGCCCGCGCCGCCCCGCGGCCAACAGTCGCCGGCCTTCCCCAGAGGGCCGGCCGGGAGCGACCAGGTGGAGGTGAGCAAGGCGAACAACGTAGGCCCTGTGGCCCTGCGGTCCGTCTGGACCGAGGTGGGCGGTCTGCGGCTCCATAGCCGGGTCTGCGCCGAGGCCGCCCCGGCCGGCCGCCTGCCCGTTGTGCTCGTCCACGGGCTGAGCGTTTCCAGCCGCTACCTGGCGCCGACCGCGAGCCACCTCGCGCCGTGGCGCCCGGTCTACGCCCCCGACCTGCCCGGCTTCGGCCAAAGCCCCCGGCCGCGGGGGGTGCCCGACGTGGCCGCCCTGGCCGGCTGGCTGGCCGCCTGGATGGACGCGATGGGCCTTCCCCGCGCCGTGCTGCTCGGCAACTCGATGGGCTGCCAGATCATCGTCGACCTGGCCGTGCGCCAGCCCCGGCGCGTGGCCGCGGCCGTGCTCGTCGGCCCGACGATGGATCGCCACGCGCGCAGCGGCGTCGTCCAGGCCTGGCGCTTGCTGCGCGACGGCCTCGGCGAGTCGCTGGCCTCGATCGTCACCCAGGCTGGCGACTATGCCCGCTTCGGCCCCGTTCGCACCATCCGCACGCTGCGCCTGGCCCTGGCCGACCGGATCGAGCGCAAGCTGCCCGCCGTCGCCGCCCCGGCCCTGGTGGTGCGCGGCGAGCACGACCCGATCGCCCCTCAGCGCTGGTGCGAGGAGGTGGCGGCCCTGCTCCCCCGCGGCGAGCTCCAGGTGATCCCGCGCGCCCCCCACGCCCTCAACTACGACTTCCCCGCGGCCCTGAGCGCCGCCACCCTGGCCTTCCTCGCCCGCCATCCCGAATGAGACAAGGGGGCAAGGGGACGTTCTGCCCCCACGACCCCTTGCCCGCCGTGATCGCTCCCCGTGTCCCCCCTCCCCTGAGCGAGCGCAGCGAGCGATTCCCCTTATCCCCGCGCGAAGCGCGCCCCCGAGCTTACTCGTCGGTGAGGGGCAGGCCGAGGTCGCTCGGGGCGGGGCCGCTGATCACCTTGCCGTAGGCGTTGTAGCGGGAGCCGTGGCAGGGGCAGTCCCAGGTCTTCTCGGAGTCGTTCCAGGCGACGATGCAGCCGAGGTGGGTGCAGATCGCCGAGCGGCGGTGCAGCACGCCGTGCTCGTCGCGGAAGGCGGCCACCTTGTTCGGGCCCCAGCCGACCACGCCGCCGCTCCCGTTCGCGATATCCTCCTCCGAGCCGACCTCGCCGCCGGTGACCAGGCCGAGGTACTGGGCGGCGACGTTGAGGCCTTCGCTCACCACCTCGCCCAGGGCCCGCGGTGGCACGCGGCTGGGCTCGTACAGGTTGATCCAGGGGTTCGGCCGGCCCAGGATCATGTCGGCCACGATCATGCCGCCGATCGTGCTGTGGGTCATGCCGATCCCGGTCTGCCCGGTGATCACATACACATTCGGCGTGGCCAGGTCGGCGCCCATGAGGGCCAGGCCGTCGAAGGAGTTGAACACCTCGCCGGACCAGCGGTAGACCACCTCGCCGGCCATTGGGAAGCGGTCGCGCGTCCAGCGCTCCAGCCGGTCGTAGCGCTGGTCCTGGTCGTCGGCTTGGCCGGTCTTATGGTCCTCGCCGCCGACGATCAGGATGTCGCTGTCGGCCTCGGGCTGGATGCGGATGTAGTGGTAGGGCTCGTCGGTGTCGAACAGCAGGGTCGCGGGCACGCTGTTCTTCGGCACGCGCAGGCCGACCACGTAGGTCTGGTACGGGAAGACGCGGGTCGAGTAGCCGAGGGCGTCGTTGATCGGGGCGTGGGTGGCGAGCACGGCGGAGAGGGCGCTCACCGTCTGTCCCTCGCTGGTCTCCAGCGTCACTGGCGGGCCGCGGCGCACCGCGTTGATGTGCGAGCCGGTGAAGATCCGCCCGCCCAGCCGTTCGACCACGCGGGCCAGGCCGGCCAGGTACTTCAGCGGGTGGAAGTGGGCCTGGTTGCGGTAGCGCACCGCCGGCCCGGCCGGGAAGGCCGGCAGCGGAATGGCCCCGACCAGCTCGACGGGCAGCCCGGCCCGCTGCGAGGCCTGGTACTCGTCCGTGACCCATTGCGACTCCTGGGGCGTGAGCTCGTAGGGGAAGATATAGCCGTCGATGCGGGCGAAGTCGCAGTCGATCCCCTCGTCGCGCGCGATCTGCTCGATCAGGTCGATCGCGGCCATGTGGCTTTGCGCGGCGAGCCGGGCGCCGTCCTGTCCGCGCAGCTTCTCGATCTCTTGATAGCCGTTGTCGAGGATCGCGGTGACCTGCGCCGTCGTCCGGCCGGTGTCGCCGCCCCCGACCGGCCCGTGGTCCACCACCACCACCCGTTTCCCGGCCCTGGCCAGGATGTAGGCGGTGGTGAGCCCTGCCAGCCCCGCGCCCACCACGGCCACGTCCGCCTCGACCGGGCCGCGCAGCGGGCCGTAGCTCGGCATCGTGACAGTGCTGTGCCAGATCGACACGGTCCGGCCCTTTTCGCGCTGCAGTGCCATCGCTCCTCCTTCGGCTTTTTGTCGTTCCAGGTGGGGTTCCGCTGCTGGCGCAGCCAGCAAAGAACGTGCCACGATTCCCGGCGCTGGCACCGCGGTTGCTATTCCGGCGCAGCGGGACGGCATATTAAGACGCATCCCGAGCCGACAAAGGAATGTCAAAGATGGACGCGGGGAAAGGGATGGCACACGCCCCAGGCGCTGTGGAGCGCCGCTGGAGGCGTCGCCCGGGGAGAATGGGGCGCGCCGGTGAGTGAGCCGCGCAGTGTCGCCGCCTCGCTGGAGGAGTACGGCCGCGGGGTGGCCGGCGGGCTGATCTTCAGCCTGCCGCTGCTTTACACCCAGGAGGTGTGGGATATCGGCGCGGCGATGGGGCCGGGGCGCCTGTTGGCCGGGTTGGGGGCGACGTTTCTGCTCCTGATCGGCTACAACCGCTTCGCCGGGCTGCGTCGCGACGCCGGCTGGGCCGAGGTGCTGATCGACTCGGTTGAAGAGCTCGGCATCGGCCTGCTGCTTGCGGCGTTTGTGCTCTGGCTGCTCCACCGTGTCAGCGCCGAGATGCAGCCAGCGGCCGTCGTGGGCGCGGTGATGCTTGAGGGGCTGCTCGCGGCGATCGGTGTGTCCGTCGGCACTGCCCAGCTGGGCGGCGGCGAGGAGCAGGGCGACGAGGAGCAGGGCGACGAGGACAAGGGTGGCAAGGACCAGGGCCATGGTCAGGGCGCCGGGCGGGGTGTGGCCGGGCGGCTGGCCCTGAGCGCCTGCGGGGCCATTCTGATCGCGGCCAACGTCGCCCCGACCGAGGAGGTCCTGATCATCGCCGGCGCGGCAGGCGGCTGGCGCCTGCTCGCCAGCGCCCTCCTGGCCATGCTACTGACCGCGCTGATCGTCTTCTTCAGCGACTTCGTCGGCTCCGGCCCGCGCCCGCCGGGCTTCACCATGCTGCGCGTAACGGTCAACACCTACGCCGTGGCCCTGCTCGGCTCGGCCGCGCTGCTCTGGTTCTTCGGCCGGCTTGAGGGCCAAGCGGTCGACGTTGTGATCGCCCGCATCGTGGTGCTCAGCCTGCCGGCCGCCCTGGGCGCCTCGGCCGGGCGGCTGCTGCTGCAAGGGGGAGGGTAGCCGTGCGCCCGCCGCAGAAGAATGGTGTCGAGTGGGCCGTCTTCGCCGTCAGCCTGCTGCTCGTCGGCGGCCTGCTGGTGTACCTCGTCGCGGAAAGCTTCACCGGCTCCGGCGACCCGCCGCGGCTGGTGGCGGCCGCCGGCCGGCCCGAGTTGCGCGCCGACCGGCTGGTTGTCCCCGTCTCCGTCACCAACAACGGCGACGCGCCCGTCGAGAATGTCCTTGTCGCCGTCACGCTCCCCGGCGCTGAGCCCGTCGAGCTCACCATTCCGCGCCTCGCCCACCACGAGCGCGCCGAGGCCGAAGTCTCGTTCGAGCCCACCGCCGACGACCCCGGCCAGCCCACCGCCCGCGTGCTCGGCTACACGACCCCCTGAGCACCTGCCCGCCGCCTCGCGGCCCCGGCTCAGCCCTGGAGGCTGTGGTAGGTGTAGTCGAGGTCGAACAGCGCGTAGTCGCAGGTCAGCTCCTCGCCCGGTGCGATGTCGCGCCGGGTGGTTGTGTAGACTCGCGTGGAGTCGTCGCAGTTCGCCTCAGGCGAGTGGTTCATGAACTTGGCGTTATCGCCGCAGAGGATGTACAGGCCCTCCTCGTGGGCGTAGCAGTACATGCGCAGCCACGTCCTGAAGGGCTCGGGGAACGCATCCAGGCCCTGCCTGGGGATGACCATGTCGACGCCCTCGGTAAACTCCCAGACCCGTGTGTCTTTGGGGATGAAGGTCGCGGCGAATACACCGACGCCATGGATGTTGCTCTTCGCAACGTAGCTGGGTACGAGCAGCATGATTTCTCCTTGCGGCGCCTATAGCCTTGACAGGAGCTTCCAGGGGGCGGGGGAGGATCGCGCATTCCAGCGCGGAACGCGGCCTTTGTCAGTATACGATAGCGCATGGCATTGTCAAGACAGGCCAGGAGCTTGCGCCGGCGCTGAAGTTTGACGGAGCGCCTCACGCCTGCTATACTGCCAGGAACAACTGCATATCGCTCATCCAGAGGGGCGGAGGGAACGGCCCGTTGAAGCCCCAGCAACCTGGGGGTCCGCGCGAGCGGCCCACCCAAGGTGCTAATTCCGTCAGCGCGAGCTGGGAGATGAGGTCGATGACGCCTTCACACCAGCGTGTGAAGGTTTTTTGCTGCGGCCACCCGGGCCGGCAGAGGAGCAGCCAGTGAGCCAGCGTAAGCAATCCTACCTTGAGGCCCTCGCCGAGCGCGTCCTAATCTATGACGGCGCGATGGGCACCAGCTTCGACACGTTTGATCTTTCCGCCGAAGACTTCGGCGGCGAGCGCACCAACGGCAACCGCGACTACCTCGCCTGGACGCGCCCCGAACTCGTGCGATCCATTCACGAGTCCTACCTCGCCGCCGGCTGCGATGTCCTGGAAACCAACACCTTCCAGTCGACCCGCCTGCGCCTGGAGGAGTGGGGCCTCGGCGAGCGCACGCACGAGCTGAACGCCCACGCCGCGCGCCTCGCCCGCACGGCCGCCGACGCCTTTGCGGCCCGCGACGGCCGCCCGCGCTACGTGGCTGGCTCGATCGGCCCGACCGGCAAGCTGCCCTCTTCCGACGACCCGGCCCTGTCCGACATCACCTTTGAGGAGCTGAGCGAGATCTTCCGCGAGCAGGCCGCCGGCCTGATCGCGGGCGGCGCCGACGTGCTCCTCGTCGAGACGAGCGTCGACATCCTGGAGGTCAAGGCCGCCCTCGACGGCATCCGCCGGGCCAAGCAGGAGCTCGGCCGCCCCGACGTCGCCGTGCAGGCCCAGGTCTTTCTGGACCTGTCGGGCCGCATGCTGCTGGGCACCGATGTGCCGGCCATGATCGCCACCCTGGAGGCGATGCCCGTCGACGTGATCGGGCTGAACTGCTCCACCGGCCCCGAGCACATGCGCGCCGCCATCCAGTACCTCACCGCCCACTCGCGCAAGCCGATCTCCTGCATCCCCAACGCCGGCCTGCCGATCGAGGTCGACGGCGTCGCCGTCTTCCCCATGCAGCCCGAGCCCTTCGCCCAGATTTTGACTGAGTTCGTCGCGGAGTACGGCGTCGCCGTCGTCGGCGGCTGCTGCGGCACCACCCCGGCCCACATCGCCCGCCTGCGCGAGCTGGTCGGCTACGACCGCAAGCCCAAGGCCCGCGAGGTCGAGTACATCCCCAGCGTCAGCTCGGGCATCCGCGCGGCGGCCCTGAAGCAGGAGATCACGCTGACCATGATCGGCGAGCGGGTCAACACCCTCGGCTCGCGCAAGGTCAAGAAGCTGCTGCTGGCCGACGACTACGACGGCGTCCTGGAGGTCGCCCGCGAGCAGGTCGACAGCGGCGCCCACCTGCTCGACGTGTGCGTGGCGACCACCGAGCGCGCCGACGAGAAGGAGCAGATGGTCACGCTGCTCAAGAAGCTGACCATGAACGTCGAGCTGCCGCTGGTGATCGACACCACCGAGGCCGACGTGCTCGAGGCCGCGCTCAGCATCTACCCCGGCCGCGCCGTGGTCAACTCGGTGTCGCTGGAGGGCGGCCGCGGCCCCGATCAGAAGATCGACCGGGTGCTGCCCCTCGTCGCCCGCTATGGCGCCGCCACCGTCGCGCTCACGATCGACGAGGAGGGCATGGCCCGCACTCGCGAGCGCAAGCTGGCGATCGCGCAGCGGCTCGCCCAGATCGCCCAGGACGACTACGGCATCCCCGCCGAGGCTTTGATCTTCGACGTGCTGACCCTGCCGATCTCCACCGGCCAGCCCGAGGAGCGGCGCAACGCGATCGAGACGATCGAGGGCATCCGCCTGGTCAAGCAGCAGATCCCCGGCTGCTTCACCACCCTCGGCGTCAGCAACCTCAGCTTTGGCCTGGCCCAGCACGCCCGCGCCGCGCTTCACTCCGTCTTTCTCAAGCACGCCGTCGACGCCGGCCTCGATACCGCGATCGTGAACCCGGCCCACCTTTCGCCCTACGCCGAGCTGTCGCCCGAGGAGATCACGGTCTGCGAGGACCTGATCTTCGACCGCGACGAGGACGCGCTCAGCCGGCTGATCCAGTTCTACGAGCGGAACGCCGCCAGCAAGGAGGGCGAGCGCGCCGACCCGACCGCCGAGCTCGCCGTCGACCCGCGCCTGCACTGGAAGATCCTCCACCGCAAGAAGGACGGGGTCGAGGCCGACATCGACGAGGCCGTCGACACCCGGCTCCAGCCCACCGGCCAGCGCCTGAGCGACCCCGCGGTGGCGGTCAAGGACGCCGAGGGTGTTTCGCCCCAGGGCGTGGCCGCCGTCGACGTGCTGAACAACGTCCTGCTCCCGGCCATGAAGGAGGTCGGCGACCTGTTCGGCGCCGGCAAGCTCATCCTGCCCTTCGTGCTCCAGAGCGCCGAGGTGATGAAAAAGGCTGTCGCCCGCCTGGAGCTGTACCTCGACAAGCTGGAGGGCGCCACCAAGGGCAAGGTCGTGCTCGCCACCGTGTACGGCGACGTCCACGACATCGGCAAGAACCTGGTCAACACCATCCTGTCGAACAACGGCTACACCGTGTACGACCTGGGCAAGCAGGTGCCGGCAAACACGATCATCGAGAAGGCGGTCGAGGTCGGCGCCGACGCGATCGGCCTGTCGGCGCTCCTGGTCAGCACCTCGAAGCAGATGCCGCTGATCGTGCAGGAGCTGCACAAGCGCGGGCTCCAGTTCCCGGTGCTCGTCGGGGGCGCCGCGATCAACAAGCAGTACGGCCAGCGGATCACCTTTGTGGCCGAGGAGGAGCCCTACGAGAGCGGCGTCTTCTACTGCAAGGACGCCTTCGAGGGCCTGGAAACGATGGATCGTCTCAGCGACGCGGCCGAGCGCGATGCCTTTGTCGAAACGACCATCCGCGACGCTGCTGCCGCCCTCAGCAAGCGCCAGACGGGCCGCGTGGCCCTCGCCGAGCTGGGCCGGGCCAGCCGCGAGAACGGCGGCGATGGGGTGCGCTCGGCCGTTCGCGCCGACGTGCCCGTGCCCACGCCGCCCTTCTGGGGCGCCAAGGCCACCAGCCGCATCCGGCTGCAGGACGTGGTCGAGTGCCTCGACCGCAACGCGCTCTACCGGCTCCAGTGGGGCGCCAAGAACGCCAAGGGCGCCGAGTGGGAGCAGCTCAAGGCCGGCTTCGACCAGAAGGTGCGCGAGCTGGTGGCCGAGGCGCAGCGCGACGGCTGGCTGGAGCCCAAGGTCGTCTACGGCTACTTCCCGGTGCAGAGCCAGGGCCTCGACCTGATCGTTTACGACCCGGCCGACCGCGCGAAGGAGCTGACCCGCTTCACTTTCCCGCGCCAGCCCGCCCGCGAGCGGCTGTGCCTCAGCGACTACTTCCGCCCCGTCGAGAGCGGCGAGTACGATGTGGCCGCCTTCCAGATCGTCACCATGGGCACCAAGGTCGACGATCTGACCGAGGAGCTGCAGCGGCAGGGCGACTACAGCCGCAGCTACTACATCCACGGCCTTGGCGTCAGCCTGGCCGAAGCCCTGGCCGAGTACACCAACCGCGTCATCCGCCAGGGGCTCGGCCTCGGCGAGAACCGCGGCAAGCGCTACTCCTGGGGCTACCCGGCCTGCCCGGATCTGGAGCAGCACGCCCAGCTCTGGCAGATCCTGCCCGCCGAGCAGATCGGGGTCAGCCTGACTGACGCGTTCCAGCTCGTGCCGGAGCAGAGCACGGCCGCGATCGTGATCCACCACCCCGAGGCCAAGTACTTCTCGATCGGCAGCGCGCTGGAGCGAGCCGAGGAGGACGTGGCGGCGTAGAAGAAGAGCTCGCCGCCCGTAGCAAAGCGCCGGCTCCTCGTTTGGGGGCCGGCGCTTTGCTTTGCTCAATAGTGGGAAGTTGCGCTCAGCAGCCGCCGCCGGGCGCGTCGAAGTCGCGGAGCGCGGTGCCTTGCGCGTCGAGGGCGCGCAGGGCGCAGACCGTGCTCGTGCCGAGCTCGCGGATGGCGAACACGCCGCCCGTCACCGTGTCGCGGGCGGTGCTGCCGTCGGCGAATTGAGCCTCGACCGCGGCCACCTGCGGGTCGAGCACCTGGCCGTACACCACCGTCACGGGCATCAGGCCGTCGCGAAAGGTGCCAACGCCGTAGTCGATCAGCGCCGCGGGCTCGGGGGGCGGGTTGGAGCCGCCGGCGCCGCCGCTGCCGAACGACCAGCCGAGCGGCGAGCGGCTGAGATAGCCGTAGCCGAACATGTCTGTCGCGGGCTCCGTGCCGCTCGCCGGCTGGACGCCGCGGTACAGCACGATCGCCCGGTTGCCGTACTGCCGCGTCCCCGCGATCTGCAGATTCTGGTAGCTCGCCGGCAATCCCGGCGCGCTGAGCAGCGCCGCCTCGGGCGTGGGGGCGCCGCCGCCGCAGGCGGCAAGGGCGAGTAGCGCCAGCAGCAGGGCCAGCGCCGTGCAAGCGCGTTTCATGCCTGATCTCCTATGCAGGCCACCCACAGGCCAGGCCCCTGCGGGCCGGCGTCGTGTGCGTTACATCGTGGTGGGGGAAGGGCGTGGGGGCGGGCCGTGGGTGGGCCGTAAGCGTACTTTTTACATAAGATATTATATCACCTCAACGGAGGAGCTTGTCGCCGGCAAAGCACGCCGGCGGGCCCGCGTGGATCGGTGACAAGATGTTTAGTTGACACCGGCTGGTGGAGTGCGTATAGTGCCCTTGGCCGCCGGGCCGTGGAGCCCGCGCACCGCCCGCTCGACCGTTCAGGCGCTTCACCCCATGGTTCGCATGCTCGCCCCCACAAGCCGCCCTCTGCTGATCGCCGCCGGCCTCGCCCTCGCGCTCGTCGCCGTGCTGGCCGGCGCCTGGCAGCTCGGCCAGCGCCGACTGGCCGTCCCACCCTCCGCCCTGGTGGCGAGCGCCGACGGGATGCGCGTCGCCCTGCAGGTCGGCCCCCTCGTCGACGGCCGGCGCGCGATCGAGGCCTGGGTCAGCGACGAGCGCGGCCGCCCCGCCGAGCTCCAGTCGGTCGGGCTGCGCTTCACGATGCCGTTCATTTGCGCCGACATCATCGATGTGGTGCTTGTCCCGGTCGGCGCGGGCCACTTCCGCGCCAGCGGCGCCTTTTTCGGCATGGCCGGCAGCTGGCAGGCCGACATTACGCTCCAGAGCTCCGGCGCCTCGTCCCGGCAGGCGCGGCTGTTCGTGCCCGTCGAGCGTCCGGACGTCGTCGCGCCCTTCGGCGCCGGCCGCCCCCCCGACCCGGCCTTTCTGGCCGCGGGGCGGCGGCTCTACGCCGCCAACTGCGCCAGCTGCCACGGCGCGGGCGGGGCCGGCGACGGCCCCCGTGGCCTCGGGCTGACCCCGCGCCCCACCAACTTGGTCGAGCATATGGTCGCCGGCAAGCACACCGACGAGCAAACCTTTCTCACAATCAGCGCCGGTCGCCCGGGCACGGCCATGCCCGCCTGGGGCGACAAGCTTTCCCCCGACGAGATCTGGCAGCTGGCAGCCTACATCCGCACCTTCGCCCGGCCCAGCGCCACGCCGGCCCAGAGCGAGCTCCGCCCGTGAACAGACCCTCGTCCCTGACGGCTCTCGTCGCCCTTGTCGCCATCCTGGTCGCGGCCGGCGTGGCCACGCTCGCCTTGCGCCCGGGGGCCGGCCCGTCTGCGCAGCCAGCGGCAGCCCTGCCCCACTCGCCGGGCGCCCTCGCCGTCACGGGGGGGCCAGTGGGCGCCCTCCCCACGGACGAGGCCTCGCTGCTGGCCGGCCGGGCCCTGTACGTAGCCCACTGCGCCGTGTGCCACAGCGCCACCGGCGCTGGCGACGACCTGTACGCCGCCGACTCCGGCCAGCCCCTGCCCGACCTGCGCCAGCACATGGCCCCCGGCGTCCACACCGACGGCCAGATCCTCGCCTACATCCGCGACGGCATCTCCGGCACCTCCATGCCGGGCTACGGCCTGCTCCTGTCCGAGGCCGAGCTGCTTCAGCTCGCCGCCTACCTCCGCACCTTCGCCCAGGAGCGCCCCGTCGTCGGCGTCGACCCGGGCGCCCTCGCCACGGAGCAGGCCCGCCCGCCCACGCCCACCCCCATCCCCGACGTCCGTGAGCCGCTGCCCAGCCTCGTCTTCGTGCGCGACAACGCGCTCTGGGGCAGCGACGGCGCCGCGGCCCCCGCCCCGCTCGCCGACCTTGGCCCCGGCGTGGTGGTGCAGAACCCAGCCTTCGCGCCCGACGGCCTGCGGGTGGCCTTTGTCGCCCTCCAGCTCGCCGCCGACGGCACCGACGCCTTCACCTCCACCCTGTTCCTGGCCGACAGGGCCGGCGGCGCTCCGCGGCCGGTGTGGGCCGTGAGCCAGGCCTATCTCCGCCACCCCGCCTGGTCGCCCGATGGCGCTGCCCTGTACGTGACCACCACCCGCGGTGAGACGGCCGCCGACGGCACCTACCAGCAGCAGGCCGACGTGGTGCGTGTGGACCTGGCCACCGGGGCGAGCGCCGTCGCCATCTCGGCCGCCCGTGACATGACGTTCAGCCCCGACGGTGGCCAGATCGCGTATGTAGCGATGCGCCCCGACGGCGCCACCGCCGGGCTCATGATCGCCGCCCCTGACGGGAGCGGGCCTCGCGCCCTGGTCCCCGACGGCACATTCGAGGAGCTCGCGGCGCCGCGCTTCGCGCCCGACGGCTCCAGCCTGCTGTTCGTCGCCCGCGGCGAGCCCCTGGCCGGCCAGCCGTCCGGCGACTCCCCCGCCGGCGCGATCGCGGCCTGGCTCGGCGCACTCCTCGCCCCCCCGGCCGCCTCCGCCCACGGCACCCCCTGGGACGTCTGGGCCGTCGGCGTGGACGGCGCGGGCCTGCGCCGGCTTACCGCTATCTACGAGGACGAGCCCCACGCCGTCTTCTCCCCCGACGGGCGCGAGATCGCGCTGCTCGGCGTCGGCGGTATCTACCGCCTCGACAGCGACGGGGGCCGCCTCCGGCGCGTCGACCCCCTGGGGAGCTACGGCGGGCTCGACTGGGCCCCGCGCTGAGCGCACCACAAGAGCGTCCTCCTTTTCGGCGGCCTCAGAGCGCGCGGCTTGCCCCATTGCCGAGGTGCTGGAAGGTGATGGGAGTAGCTGGCGCCCCCTGCCGGCTGCTTCGCCGCAGATAGCGCGAGGGCGGGGGCTGCGTAGCGCAACCCACGCCCTCGCGTCTCGCCCGCCCGCGCGCCGGGCTACCTCAAGCGGAAGCGCTGCTGGGCCAATCGTTCCGGCTCACTCCCCGGCCCGCACCGCCGCGGCCATATCGGCGCGCGGGACGGCGCGCTGCTCGCCGGAGCGGAGATCCTTGACCAGCACCTCGCCGCGGGCCAGCTCGTCGGGGCCGGCCACAAGGGCGAAGCGCACCCCCTTGCGGTCGGCCTCCTTGAGCTGCTTGCCGAGGCCGGCGCCCGGGTCGAGGCTGATCAGGGTGTTGACGCCGGCGGCGCGCAGCTCGCGTGCAAGGTTGAGGCTGGCGGCCGTCTGGTCGGGGCCGAAGATGGTCACGTAGGCCACGGCAGTGGTGCTGGCGCGCGGGCCGAGGCTCAGCTCCTCCATGACATCGTGGAGCCGGTCGATGCCGAAGGCCAGGCCCACGGTCGGCACGGCCCGGCCGGCGAACTGGCCGATCAGCTCGTCGTAGCGGCCGCCGCCGAGCAGCGAGCCTTCCGGCCAGTGGGGCGTGGTCGCCTCGAAGACCAGCCCGGTGTAGTAGGACAGGCCGCGGGCCAGCCGCGGCGCGACCCGGTAGCGCTCCTCGGGCACGCCCATCGCGTCGAGGCCGCCGATGATCGCCCGCAGGTTCTCCAGCGCCGCGGCGGCGCGCGTATCGGTGCCGAGCTGCCCGGACAGCTCCTCCAGCACGTCGGAGGCGCCGCCCTCGACCTGCACAAGGGCCAGGATCCGCTCGGCGGCGGCCGGCTCGACGCCCGAGCGCAAAAGCTCCTCGCGCACGCCGTCCGGGCCGACCTTGTCGAACTTATCGATCGCGCGGTAGACCCCGCCGGCCGCCTGCTCGTCGAGCCCGCTGACCCTGGCGATCCCGCCGATGACCTGGCGGTGGTTGAGCAGGCTGACAAAGCCGGGGAAGCCCAGCTCGCCGAGCACCTCGGTCAACAGAGCAACGATCTCGGCGTCGGCGAGGGGCGAGCTGGAGCCGACGATGTCGGCGTCGGCCTGATAGAACTCGCGGTAGCGACCGCGGGCGGGGCGCTCGCCGCGGTAGCTTGGGCCGATCGCGTAGCGCCGCCAGGGCAGGACGATCTGGCCGGCGTACTGGGCGACGACGCGGGCCAGCGGCACCGTCTGGTCGTAGCGCAGGGCCAGCCGCCGCCCCCCATGGTCCTCGAAGCGGTAGATCAGCTTCTCATCGTCGCCGAGCTTGCCCTCCAGGGCCTCGGCGTACTCGATCACCGGCGTCTGTAGCGGCTCGAAGCCGTGGCGCTCGCAGGCGCGGGCCACCGTGTCGACGATGTGCTGGCGGAGCAGCATCGCCTCCGGCAGATGGTCGCGCATGCCCTTGATGTTCTGGATCTTGCTCATGGCGTGCTCCGCTTCTCGGCGGCGGCCGGGTTCGCCCGATGGCTGCGCGCCCCCGTACCCGGCGCCAGAGGGCCGGCCGCGGGCCCCCTGGACTCCCACGGCGCGGTGGCGGGCCCCCGCGACTCCCAAGTATGGCTTCCCGCTCTCGGGGCGCAGCGCCCGGGCTGGGGCCCCAGGGGCGCGCAGCCTCTGGCACCAATGCGTAGCGGTCGCCGCCCCCCGGCGTCAGCCGGAACCCCTCTACCGCACCAGCTCAACGGTCGAAAGATCAATAATCCCCATTGGCGTCACCGTCAGCCCGCGCACGTAGGGCTTGATCAGGGTGTGGCTGATGCCGTGGTACAGGGGGATCACCGGGGCGTCGGCGAGGATCTGCTGCTCGGCCTGCTGGTACAGTGCGTGGCGGCGGGCCTCGTCCGTCTCGACGGCCGCCCGGTCGAGCAGCGCGTCGACCGCGGGGTTGCTGTAGGCGGTATGGTTCTCGCCGCTGCCGCCGCGGAACAGCACGTCGACGAAATTCTCCGGGTCGGGGTAGTCGGCCACCCAGCCCGAGCCGAAGATCTGGAGCTCCTGGCGGTCGAGCGCGTCGAAAAAGGCCTCGCTCTCCTCGTAGTCGCGGGCCTCGATGGTGATCCCAAGCACATCCTCGGCAACCTCGCGCAGCGTGCCCGCGAAGCTGCCATACGCGGCGATCGGCGGCAGCGCGGCCGGGCTGCCATAGCGCGACTCGGCGATCAGCGCGCGGGCCCGGGCGGCGTCGGCCGCCGGCAGGGGCAGGTTCGGATTGTGGCCCGGGATGCCGGGCGGCAGGATGCCGTGGGCCGGCGTCGCCGCGCCGATCAGGCTGACCTCCGCCAGCTTGGCTCGGTCGATCAGCAGCGCGAAGGCCTCGCGCACCTTCGGGTCATCGAAGGGCGGCAGGGCCACGTTCAGCCCGATGTACATTAACGACAGCTCGGGCACGCTCACCAGCTCCCGGGCGAGGGCGCCGCTCTCGTCGGCCACTCGCGGCAGGGCATAGGCGGGCACGTCGGTGACGTCGATCTCGCCCTGCTCGTAGAGCAGCAGCGGGTTGCTCGCTGCGGCCCCGATCAGCATGCGCACCCGGTCGAGCCGGGCCAGGTCGCGGTAGTAGTTCACGTTGCGCATCAGCACGAGCAGCTGGTCGTGCTCCCAGCGCTCGATCGTGAACGGCCCGCTCCCGTTCGGCGCCTCGGTCCAGTCGCCGCCCCCGGCCTCGACGGCGCGCCGGTCGACCACGTAGCTGGTCGGGTGGCTCAGCTTGGCAGGGAAGTAGCCCTTCGGCGCGTCGATCGTGATCTGCACCGTCCGCGCGTCGGGCGCGGCCAACCCACCGATCCGGTCGGCCTGGCCGGCCAGCTTCTCGCGCACCCCGACGATGTCGCCCAGGTAGGTCTGGGCCGGGAGGGCCGCGGCCAGGGCCGGGTCGGTGGCGCGCTCCAGGGAGTACACCACGTCGGCGCTGGTGAGCGGTGTTCCGTCGGCGAAGCGGGCGTCGGCGCGCAGGGTGAAGGTGTACGTCCGGCCGTCCTCCGACAGCTCCCACGCCTCGGCAAGGTCGGGCTGGACCTCCATGTTCTCGTCGAGGCGCAGCAGGCCGCTGAACAGCTGCCGGATGACAAAGGCGCTCGTCACGTCGCCGGTCAGGGCCGGGTCGAGGGTGTTCGGGTCGCGCGCGCCGAGGGCCAGGATCAGCGTCCCGCCCGGGCCGAGGGCGGCCTGGGCGGGCTGAGCCGGCGGCACAAACACCTGCCGCACCGGCTGGCCCCCGCAGGCGGCCAGGAGTGGCAGGAGCATGGCAAGGGCCAGGGCGCGTGCGGCCGTCCCTTTCATGCAACCGCCCCCTGGCTCAGCGGGATGGCCAGGTCGGCGCCGGCGAGTTGGCCGCAGGCCGCGGCGATCGCCATGCCGCGCTCGACGCGCACGGTGCAGGCCACGCCGTAGTCGCGCAGGATCTGCTGGAAGTCGAGCACGCGCTTGCGCTCGGAGCGGCCGAGCGGCATCCCCGGCACCGGGTTCCACGGGATCAGGTTGACGTGGCACAGCAGCGGCTCGCCCCGCGCTTCGCCCCCGCCCTGCCCGCGCAGCAGCTTCGCCAGCGCGATCGCCTGGTGCGGGTGGTCGTTCTGCCCCTGGAGCAGCACATACTCGAACGAGATCCGCCGCCCCGTCCGGGCGATGTACTCGCGGGTCGCCCCGATCAGCTCCGCGATCGGGAAGCGCCGGTTCACCGGCATCATCGCGCTGCGCAGGTCGTCGTCGGGGGCGTGCAGCGAGATCGCCAGGTTGATCGGCAGCGCCTCGTCGGCCAGCCGGCGGATGCCCTGGGGCAGGCCGACGGTCGAGACTGTCATCGACCGCGCGCCCAGGTTGAAGCCCTGCGGGTCGTGGAGCCGCTCCACGGCGGCCCACCAGCGGTCGTAGTTGGCGAAGGGCTCGCCCATGCCCATGAAGACCAGGTTGGTGATCCGGCCGACTCGCCGCGTCACCCGCTGGCTGAAGCCTTCCTCGTCGCCGCCCCACCAGGCGCCGTCGCCGGCGGGCTCGCGCGCGGCCGGCTCCTCCGCCCTCGCGCCGCCCTCGGCCTGCCAGGCCAGCAGCGTCCGCGAGGCCCAGATCGCCTGCTCGACCACCTCGCCGCTGGTCAGGTTGCGCAGCAGGCCGAGTTTGCCGGTGGCGCAGAAGCTGCACCCCATCGCGCAGCCGGCCTGCGTGCTCACACAGACGGTGGCCCGGTCCGGGTAGATCATCAGCACCGTCTCGACGACGTGCCCGCCGGCGATCCGGAACAGCGCCTTGCGCGTCAGCCCGTCGTCGGCCTCCTGCACCCGCACCAGCTCCAGCGCGCCAAGGCGCGCCTCGGCCGCGAGCCGCTCGCGCAGCGCCGCCGGCAGATCGGTCATCTGGGCGGGGGCGTCGGCGAGCTTGACGTAGAGCTGCCGGTAGATCTGGCGGGCGCGGAAGGCCGGCTGGCCCCAGTCGCGCATCAGCCGCTCCAGCTCAGGCAGCGTAAGATTGTAGAGATTTAGTGTTTCCATAGCCACAAAGATTATACCACGCCGTCTTGTGGAACCGCCGCCGGCCCCGCGTCGTTATCACCTTGTAAACGGAATACATAGCCGGCGGCCCGGCCGCCTGTAAGGAGTGCTTCAATGCTTCGCCTGATCGCCATCCTGTTCGTCGCCCTGCTCGCCGCCTGTGGCACAGCCCAGCCCGCGGCGCCCGCCCAGCCAGCCCAGCCCGCCCGCAGCTTCCCGGCCCAGATCGACACGGTGACCGTCGAGATCGCCGAGTCCCTGCCGGTGCAGGTCTTCGCCCGCCTCGAGGGCTACCTTGGCGACGGCTGCACCAGCCTTGGCGCGATCACCCAGAGCCGCGAGGGCAACCTGATCGAGGTGTCGGTGCTGGCCAACCACTCCGGCGCCGAGGCCTGCACCATGATCGCCCAGGTCATCGACGAGCGCGTCCAGCTCGAGGGCGAGTTCCCCGCCGGCACCTACACGGTGCGCGTCAACGGCGTCGAGCAAACGTTCCAGATTTAAAGCTGGTAAAACATTCGGCCGCTGGCCGACGCACGTAATGCGGCAGCACTGGGTCAAAGACGGGGGGATTGGCTCCCAGCCCCCCGTAATAAACTCACATCCTGCTAATTAGAGTAAGCACGCCGCAGGTTAGGCCAAAGGTCAGAACCAGCAAGAGGATACATACATAGATGGCGCGGGAGCTGGGCAAGTTCATACCGCATTGAATGGCCAGATAGGTCAGGTAGAGGCTGTAGATGCTTAGTGGCATAGTGAGCAGCGAGCCAACAACAGGAATGATGCCGAGGGCAGTTTGTATTACGGCGAGCGGCGCAGTGAACAATGCCAGGTCGTAGGCTATTTCGCCAAACCGGCCGGTGCCGCCCATCATACGGCCAACCAGAAATACCCCTGCCCATAGGAGACACCCGCTGATGACCACGCCCACCACCATCCCGATAAAGGTCAGCAGGTCAAGGGCTCCTTCCTGTGAGGAGAATACCGAGTTCAATGTCGGAAGAAACCAACTCGCTAGCAGAAGAACTATGGCGCTTATCACACTGGCAATGGTAAGGTACCCTAGCGCCGCGCCAAGGTTGTTGCGCTCGTGCTCCTCAAAGCTGGAGACCGAAGGCGAGAAGATTACGGCGAGGCTTCCGTTGACCATCTCCGGGCCGTAGCCCAGGTATGGTTGTTGCCTCCTGGCCGACACACGCCTGAAGCGCGGGGATGGCGCTGTGGCCTGGGGCTGGGCCTGGGTCGGAGGTATGGCGGCCAGGGTGGGGTTGGAGTGTGGTGTTGAACGCATCCCCGTTGTTGCAGCACTCCTCGGCGTCGCCGGGGGAGCTTGTCCGGCCTCTGCGGGTTTCTGGGAGGCCGCTTGCCCTGTAGCGGCAGCGCTCTGCGCTGGCGCTTGGGCGGCGGGTCGCTCATCTAGAAGCACGCTTTGTGGCGGGCTGGGTTGCTGGGGGGGCGGGCGGGACAGATCCGCGAGGGCGGCAAACAGCGCCCCTGCCGAAGTAAAACGTTGGCCTGGATCGCGCGCAAGTGCGCGCTGGAGTACACTGCTCAAACCTTTTGGCGTTCCGGGTGGCCATTGCTCCGGAAGGCGAGGGCCCATTGTGATCGTCCCGATGAGCGCGACCGGATCGTCGGCGGGAAAGAGCGGCTTGCCAAGCAGCATTTCTACGATCACTGTGCCCAAAGCGTAAATATCGGTGCGCTCTGTTGCCGCCTGGCCGGCGATTCGCTCTGGAGCACTGTAGCGGAGCGTCCCGATGAAACCTTCGTTCCTGCTGCTCGTGAGGGAGGGCGCTTCGGCACTATATACCAGGCCGAAGTCGGCGAGAAAGGCTACGCCACGGTGGTCGAGCAGGATGTTGGGGTTTGATATCGCGGTGGACCAGACCGCGAGCATGGATATAATCAAGTGCCTCCGCTATCTGGCGGATGATCTCAAGTGCGCGCTTGTAGGTGAGCGGCCCTTGGGTATGTAGCTGTGATCGGAGGCTCCCGCCATTGATAAACTCCATAGCAATGAAAGGCCGGCCCTGGATTGTACCGGTCTCATAGATAGTGACAATATTGGGGTGGCGCAGGGTGCCTGCCTGACGCGCCTCGCGCTGGAAGCGCAGCACAGCTTCGGGGTAGTTAGCGTGGTGCGGCAGCAAAATCTTGAGTGCAACCGGCCGTTCCATCGTCGTGTCGACGGCGCGGAAAACTTCGGCGTAGCTGCCGGCGCCTACGGATTGTTCGATCCTATATTTGCCAAGCTGCTGGCTTGTCATAAAGCGACTGGTGCTACCACACTGTTCTGGCGGCTGAGAAGCTGATGTATGAGATCTTGACCACGGCCGCGAAGGACGAGGCCAATCGGTAGCCTTCGATCCGTCTACGATTATACCCGCTTCTTGCGCCCGCTGCACAGCTCACGCGCCGCACTTGTATGCCCAGTAGCGCGACAATCGGAAAAGCCCTCGCTCCGCCACCAGCGGAGCGAGGGCTTTTTATGTTTGGTGGGTCGCTCGCTGCGCGTCTTACGGGTGTCCCTGCTAGGCGGCGTCACACCTCTCAGCCGAGAATCGGACGGAACTTGTAGCCATAGACGAGCACGCCGTCCTCGCCGCTGTCGACGAGCCGCCGGGTGACCACCTCGACCGGCTGGCCGATCGCGATCTCCTCCTCCGTGCAGTCGGCGAGCTGCGCGGTGATGAGCGGGCCCTCCGCGAGGCGCACCAGCGCCACCGGGTAGGGCGCGAGCCCCTCGTAGCCGGCGGGGGCCTGGCGGATCACGCTGAAGCTGTAAACCTCGCCGCGCCCGCTCAGGGCGACCGTTTCCCACTCGGCGGGGTTTTCGCCGAGGCCGGCGGGGCGGGCGGGGAAGCGCACCTCGCCGGTGCGGGTGTTGCGCTGCCCCTCAAGGCGGTAGCGGGCGCCGCGCTGGCGCCAGTGCCGGGCGATCTCCATGGGTCAATCTCCTTGTTGCTGGCCCCGGCGCGGCGCGGTGTTCTACTGGCCGGTGCCGGAAAGGCCGAAGAGGGCCAGGGCGGCGGTGCCGACAAAGGCGCAGATGCACGCGCCGATAGCGATACCGATCGCCAGCTGGACCAGAATAACGTACAGTGCCTTGTTCGAAGGCAGGTTCATCCCCGACTGGATGGCCAGGTAGGTCAGGTAGAAGTTGTAGATCAGCAGCGCGAGCGCCGCGATCCCGCCCAGAAACGGGATGATTCCGAGCACGCTGTTGATCACGGTCAGCGGGGCGCCAAACAGCGCCAGGTCGTAGGCCAGCTCGCCGAACTGGCCTGTGCCGCCGAAGGCCCGGCCCAGCCCGTAGGTGATGCCCCACGCGATCAGCAGCACGATCGGCGTCAGGATCAGCGCGCCAAAGATCAGCCCCCCGATCCCCGGCCCGCTCGTCTGGGCGAACTGCTGCGCGATCTCGGCCTGCTCGGGGCTCAGCCCTGTGGTGTCGATCGTGGCCGGCCCGCGGATGGCCGCCCCAATGCCGGTGAAGATCGCGTTGATCACGCCGGCGATGATCGAGTAGATCAGCGCCCACTGCAGGCTGTTCCGCTCGTGCTCCTCGAATGTGGCGACCGAGGGGCGGCTGAGGACTGCGATGCTGCCGTTGATCATCTGCTGGAACATGCTGACTCCTTAATAGGATGCGGGTTGCGCCCGTTATTGTAGACGATGGGACGTAAATCGTAAAGACCCCCGCGTATGGCTTAACAGCGGGATAATCTTGTGCTTTACGGTTTACTCCCTCCGTGGGGCGCTCCCGCAGTTACATTGGCATGTTCCAACAGATCCGCCGCCCGTCACTCCGTCACGAGCACGCAGGTCGCCGCCGTCGCCCCAACACCGCCCAGCGACTGGGCCAGGGCGACGCGCGCGCCGGGCACCTGCGTGGGGCCGGCCTCGCCGCGCATCTGCCGGGCCAGCTCGACGACCTGGTACACCCCGCTCGCGCCCCCCACGTCGCCGCGGGCCTTGTAGCCGCCGGCTGTGGCCAGCGGCGTGCGGCCGGACGGCGCGATCGCCCCGTCGGCGGCGTGGCGCGGGGCCGTGCCGCGCTCGTAGCAGCCGATCGCCTCCAGAGCCAGGGCCGCCGCGATCCCGTGGGGGTCGCTCAGCTCCCAAACCTGCACGTCGCCCACGCCAAGGCGGGCCCGACCGAGGGCCGTGTGGGCGCTAGCCCGCGCCGCCGGCAGGTCCAGCGGGTCGCGCCGGTGGTGCAGGGCGGGCGTGTCGGTGGCGATCGCCGTGGCCGCAAGCCGCAGCCGCGGGCCCGGCAGCTCGGCGGCCACCCGCTCCGAGGCCAGGATGAGCGCCGCCGCGCCGTCGGCCACGCTGCTACAGTCGAGCATGTTCAGCGGCGAGGCGATCTGGGCGGCCTTGCGGTATTTGTCGGCGTTGATCGGGAAGCGGTACAGCGCCTGCGAGTTCTTGGCCGCGTTGGCGTGGGCGTTGACCGGGAAGGGCGCGAAGGCGTCGGCGCTGTATCCGTGCTCGTGCATGTAGCGCCGCATCAGCATCGCCCACTGGCTGGCCAGCGTCACGCCGTGGATCGCCTCGCCGTCGGCGTCCGCCGCCAGGGCCAGGGCCGTCTCAAGCGCCGCGTCGAGTTGGTCGGTGACCTTTTCCACGCCGAGCACCACCGCGACCTCGCACGCCCCGGCGGCGATCGCCTGCGCCGCCTGGTGCACTGCCACGCCGCCGCTCGCCCCCGCCGCCTCGACCCGCAGCGCCGGCACACCCGGCAGCCCCACGGCCGTCGCCAGGTGCGCCCCCAGCTGCGACTGGCCGCCTAGCGTGTCGCCAAGGGCGCTGGCCACATACAGCCCGCCCACGCGCTCCGCTGGCAGCCCGCCCGCCTGCGCGAAGGCTGCACGCACCGCCTCAGCCGCAAGGTCGGCCAGCGAGCGCCCGTAGTGCTCGCCCACCGCCGTCGCGCCGCTCCCAATAAGGTAGATATGTGTCATCGGAAGGATTCCTTCGTTTTCTTTCCGGCTATCCCATCACCAGCTTGCCGCGCCACTTGGCGTACACCGCGTAGTCGACGAACACCGACCGCTGGAGGTAGGCGGCCGTCAGCGGGGCCCGGTTGCGCCGCTCCAGCAGCCGCTCACTGACTGTGAGGGCGTAGGCGTCGGAGCCGGCGCCGCTGCCATAGGTTGTCATAAAAATCGTGTCGCCGGGCTTGGCCACGTCAAGGATAGCGCACAGGCCAGCCAAGGCCGCACCCGAGTAGGTGTTGCCGATCTGCGGGCTGAGCATGCCGGGCGCGATCTGGGCATCGCTGAAGCCGAGCCGCTTGGCAGCGGCCTGGGGGAACTTCGCGTTCGGCTGGTGGAACACCGCGTAGGTGAAGTCGCCAGGCGTGGCGCCGAGCTCGTCGAGCAGGCGGCGGCCGGCCGCCTCGATCTGGTGGAAGTAGGCCGGCTCGCCGGTGAAGCGGTTGCCGTGAACCGGGTAGGGCCGGTCCGCCCGGCGGAAAAAGTCGGGCGTGTCGGTGACGTAGCTGAGCGTGGCCTCGATTGTGGCCAGGCTTTGCTCGGCCGGGCCCACGAGCAGCGCGGCCGCGCCCGCCGAGGCCGTGTACTCGAGGGCGTCGCCGGGGCGGCCCTGGGCTGTGTCGGCGCCGATCGCGAGGGCGAACTCCTGCATCCCGCTGCCCACCAGGGCCATCGCCGCCGTGAGCGCCTCGCTGCCGGCCTTGCAGGCGAATTCCCAGTCGGCCGCGCTCACCCAGGGCGTCGCCCCAAGCGCCTCGGCCACGACCGTGCCGGAGGGCTTGACGCTGTAGGGGTGGCTTTCGCTCCCCACCCACACCGCCCCCAGCCGCTCCGCACTCAGCTCGGCCCGGGCCAGCGCGTTCCGCCCGGCCTCGATCGCCATTGTGATCGTGTCCTCGTCCGGCCCGGGCACGCTCTTCGCCTCCACCGGCACCCCGCCCTGCCCGTCCGTCCAGACCCGCGCGATCTCCTTTGCCGCGATCCGGTAGCGCGGCACATACACCCCGTACCCTACCAGGCCCACGGGGCGCTGCGGCTTCATCATAGGAACAACCCTTTCATATAAGACACAGAATCAAGATAAGAAAGATGGTCGGGCGGCACCAGGGGCGACCTCGCCCGACCATCTTCAACTCTACGGGCCCGGCGCCGTTGCGGCGACCACCGGCGGGCTACGCCCGCAGTTCGGCCACCAGCTCCTCCGCGCGTGCGGGCTTGATGTTGCGCTCCTCGACCATGCGCCGGGCCACCTCGTCGACCATGTTGCCGTGAGCGCCCGCGGCCATCGCGATCTGGCGCGCGTGCAGCCCCATGTGGCCCTGCTGGATGCCCTCGGTCGCCAGGGCCCGCATCGCCGCAAGGTTCGAGGCCAGGCCGGCGCAAACACACACCTCGGCCAGGTCGTTCGCCGTGCGCGCGCCGAGCAGCTTGAGCGCGGCCTGGGCCGCCGGGTGAACCTTGGTCGCCCCGCCGACGATCCCCACTGCCATGGGCAGCTCCAGCGTGCCGACGAGGTTGCCCTCCGCGTCGCGCTCCCACACGCTGAGCGAGGTGTAGCGGCCGCTGCGTGCGGCGTAGGCGTGGGCGCCGGCCTCGATCGCGCGCCAGTCGTTGCCCGTAGCCACGATCACCGGATCGATGCCGTTCAGAATCCCCTTGTTGTGCGTCGTCGCCCGGTACGGGTCGACCGCGGCGAAGGCGTAGGCCCACAGGATGCCTTCGACCACCTCCTCGCCGCGCAGCCCGTCCCGCTCCAGGGCCTTCGGCGGCACCACGCAGCGAGCCCGGGCCAGCCGGCGGTCGCTCAGGTTCGACAGGATGCGCAGGTAGGCCCGCCCGCCGCTGATCTCCTCCAGCAGCGGCGCGACCGCCTCGCACATCGCGTTGATCGCGTTCGCGCCCATCGCGTCGCGCGTGTCGATCACGAGGTGGACCACCGTCATCGGCCCCATGGGGCTGTCGGGGAAGATGTTCACCTCGACGTCGCGGGCCCCGCCACCGAGGCCGACCAGCGAACGGCTTTGCGCGTTGGCCAGGTGCAGGATCTCGGTCTTGCGGGCCAGAATGTCGTGGCGGGCGCTGTGGGGCGCGGTCACGGCGACGAGCTGCACCTGCCCGATCATGAGCGGGTCGCTGCTGCTGGCGTGGAAGCCGCCCCCTGCCCGCACCATCCGCGCGGCATAGCTCGCGCCGGCCACGATCGATGGCTCCTCGACAACCATCGGGATCAAGTAGTCGCGCCCATTGATCTGGAAGTTGGTCGCGATCCCCAGGGGCAGGTTGAACGTGCCGACGACATTCTCGATCATCTTGTCGGCGCGCTCGATCGAAAGGATGCCCTGCCCGCCGTGGAGCGAGCGCAGGTCATCCTCGTTCAGCCCATCGAACGAGCGAACCATCTGCAGTCGCTCGAACGGGTTGAGCTGGTAGAAGCCCTGGAGTCGCGAGTTCTTCGTGCCCATAAATGGCGCTGTCCTCCAACATCGTGATGAGTCGCACAATTTGTTGCTCTGGCAACATTCTAGCACTAGCCGGCTTCCAGAAGCCGTGCATGAGCTCTCAAAACCTATCATGCGCCTGTCTCGGCCTGCCACGAGGGGCCGGCATTTAGCAATATCGATGCCAGGAGTGGATGAAACGTAGATCGCAGTATGCGTCCTCCGCCGTGCTACAATAAGCCGATGCGCTACCTTTCCTGCCTGCTTTGTGCCTGCCTGTTTGCCGCCTGTGGCGCGGCCCCGGCCCCGACCGCCACGCCTGCCCCGGCGGCTCCCATTTCTGTGGTGGGCGAGCTCACAACCGCGCCGCCCGCCGGCCTGGCCAATGTCATCGGCGTACTCCTCATCGACGTTACGGGGGCGCGGCTTGTGGAGCGGCTTCAGCTCACCGACGACGGACTAATCCCGTTTGGCGCTCATATCTGGCTCGACGCCCCAGCCCTCCCCCCAGAGCCGGCCCTGGCCGAGCGCGGGGACGCCCGCTACGGCATCGCGCAGGCAAGGGGTGTCGTGCAAGGCCCGGGCGCGTATGGCCCGGGCGGGGCGTCCGCCTTTCAGATCGTCGACGCCCGGCTGACGATCCTTTCCCCGCGCGAGCTCACCATCCCGCTGCTGCTCGGCAATACTGACCTGTACGAGGGCCAGTTCGTCCGGCTGAACGGGCAGATCCTGGCCAGCCCCAGCTCGACTCTGCTCGTCGAGCAGCTCGGCCCCGGCGGCGTCCCGAGCGCCGGCGCCCTCCAGGTCAAGGTTCGGCCCATCCCCACCGCCGAGCTCGACGCCGGCTTCAGCGGCGCTCCGGGTGGCTCCGTACGCTTCGGCCCGGCCGAGCTGCTCGGCATCTGGCGTGGCGGCCTGCTCATCCCTCTCGCCATCGCGCCCGCGCCCTGATGGCGCCCGGCGGCGCTCCGTCGCTTGAATAGTAGTACCTTGTGCCTACCCCCCGGTCACCCCCGCCCAGGGAGATGACAGGACTTTCATCCTCTATGCCCCGGCGGCGGCTTCGCCTATGATAAGCGTGACAACCTGACACGATCGGCCCCGTACGCCGACGATGGTCTGTTCCACCACCCACCTCTGCATCACACCGAGGAACAACCATGCGCGCGCTTACCGCGTTTGCCGCCGTTGCGCTGGCGGTGCTCTTCTACCTGCCTGCCGCCGCCCAAAGCCCGATCCCGCACCACCACGACGACGCCCTCGTCGCCCCGCCCCGCGGCCCCGGCCTCGCCTCGGACGACCCGCGCGGCCCGAGCCAGTACCTCGCCGGCGATATCGCCATCCGGATCGTGCTCCCCGAAAGTAGCGGAGCTGTCGACCCGAGCGCCGAGAATTGGACGCCCGAGCAGATCGAGCGGGTGCGCGCGAGCGTTCATGACGCCCTGGACTGGTGGGCGGCCCGGCTGCCCCTGGCCCGCCTGCGCTTCCACGTCCGTCTCCACGTTGTGCCGATCGCCTACGAGCCGACCCGCTATGGGCTGGCGGACGAGGGCCGCTGGATCGGCGCCAGCCTCGCCGCCCTCGGCTTCGCGGGCGACAACTACTTCGACCAGGCCTACGCGGCCGCCGACGCCCTGCGCGACGAGCTCGGCACCGACTGGGCCACGACGATCTTTGTGGCTAACAGCGAGCGAGGCAGCGGCTACTTCGCCGACGGCTACTTCGCCTACGCCTATATTAACGGCCCCTTCATGGTCGTCACATCCGACAGCGGCGGCTATGGCGCGCACCAGCTCGCCCCCGTGGTCGCCCATGAGTTCGGCCACCTGTTTGGTGCGCTCGACCAGTACGCCGTCGCCCGGGTGAGCTGCGACCGGCGCAGCGGCTACCTCAACGCCCCTAGCGCCAACAGCCAGTACAACGAGTGCGGCACAAACCAGCCCAGCATCATGCTTGAGCCGCTCACCGCGTTCGCCGCCGGGGCGGTCGACCCATCGGCCCGGGCTCAGGTCGGCTACTACGACGGCAACGGCAACGGCATCATCGACCCGCTGGACACAACCCCTCAGATCGAGCTGGGCCAGGTCGAGCTCGCGAGCACGGCCGGCCGCCCGACCCTGCGCGGCACGAGCGCTGATCTGCCCTTCCCCTCGCCGCTCCAGGCCCCAGTCACGATCAACCGGATCAAGGCGATCGAGTTTCGGGTGGACGGCGGCCCCTGGCAGCGGGCCGCGGCGGCGGACGGCGCCTTCGACAGCCCCGCCGAGCCGTTCTACGCCGAGCTGCCGCTCTACGACGGAAGCTACACCGTCGACCTGCGCGCGGTCAATAGCGCGGGGATCCCCTCGCGCCCGGTCAGCCGCCAGATCACGGTTTCTGGCGTCGGCCGGCAGCCGGCCTACGCAGTCACGGCGCCCTCCACGACGGACACCCCCGAGGTCAGCCTGACCCTGCGCGCCCCGGCGGGCACGGCCGCGGTTCAGGTCAGCCTTGACCCGGGCTTCGCGGGGGCGGCCTGGCAGCCCTTCGCCCCCGAACTGCCCGTCGCGCTACCCAGACCAGGCAGCCACATCATCTATGTGCGCTTCCGCGACGCCGGGGGCCTCAACTCCCTGGCCTACGCCGCGCAGACGACTGTCGAGCAGCCGCAGGTCATGCTCTACCTGCCCCAGCTCAGCCGCTCGCCGGCGAGGTGACCCGCCCGTCCTTTGTCGACAGACCGCGTCGCTAGGCCCCGCCGGACACATCCGGCGGGGCCTGCTGCTGCGTAGAAGTGTCGGTGGCACTGGCCTTGTAACGAAATAAGTAGGAGGAGGACAGTAACACAGACGAGCGACTAAATTGTGCAATACCTTGACAAAAGCTGTACAGGTGTTATGGTTAAAGAGTGAGAGCATTCGCGATTGCAAATAGTTATTGCCTAAAGCATTCGCACTCACGATAAGGACAGCCACCATGGTTCAGGCAACCCGGCGCTTCGAGTTCTCGGCCGCGCACCGCTACTGGCGCGACGACTGGAGCGCGGAGGAGAACGAGCGGGTGTTTGGCAAGTGCACGAGCCCCTACGGCCACGGGCACAACTACACCCTTGATGTCACGATCACCGGCGTTCTCGACGAGCGCACCGGCATGGTCATGAATATGACTGACCTCAAGGCGATCGTCAACGAGGTGCTGGACGAGTTTGACCACAAGCACCTCAACGAGGACACGCCCTACTTCAAGGAGGCAGTGCCGACAACCGAGAACATCGTCCGCGTGCTTTGGCGCCTGATCGCGGCCCGCCTGCCCGCCGAGGCCCGGCTGACCCACCTGCGGCTGTACGAGATGAGCGACCTGTGGGCCGACTACGACGGCTCGGATGAGGCGACCTTTGCGCGCGCGTACACCTTTGCGGCGGCCCACCGCCTCCATGCGCCGGCCCTTTCGGACGAGGAGAACCGCACGATCTACGGCAAGTGCAACAACCCGAACGGCCATGGCCACAACTATACCGTCGAGGTCAGCGTGGCCGGCGCAGTCGACCCGCGGACCGGCATGGTGATCGACCTGATGGCGATGGATCGGACGGTGCGCGGCGTGCTCGACCAGCTCGACTTCCACCACCTCGACCGCGAGGTCGCGGCATTCGCCGAAAAGCCCTCGACGGCGGAGAATATCGTCGTCTACCTGTGGGACGAGCTCGCGCCGCGCTTCAAGGGCCGGCTGGCCCACCTGAAGCTGTGGGAAACAAAGAAGAACGTCTTCGAGTACAGCGGCCCGGCCGGCGCGTAGCAACCACATAGCAAGGAGACAGACCGCACCATGGCAAACATATACAACGGCAACGGCCGGCTAAACGGCAACGGCCACATGGTCTCCGACGTCGACGAGCACGAGTACGACTCGCTGATCGTGCCGGGCCGGGGCAAGCTGGAGGGCGTGAGCTACAGCTCGGACCCGCGGATCGAGGGGGCGGTGCGCGAGATCCTGGGGGCGATCGGCGAGCAGCCCGATCGCGAAGGCCTGCTGAAGACGCCATCGCGGGTGGCGAAGATGTACGCCGAGCTGACGGCCGGCTACCACGTCGACCCCGAGGCCCTGATCAACGACGCCATCTTCAGCGTGAGCTACGACGAGATGGTGCTGGTGAAGAACATCGACTTCTACAGCATGTGCGAGCACCACATGCTCCCGTTCATGGGCCAGGTCCACGTGGCCTACATCCCGAACGGCAAGGTGGTGGGCCTGAGCAAGCTGCCGCGGATCGTGGAAATGTTCGCGCGGCGCCTGCAAGTCCAGGAGCGCATGACGGTGCAGATCGCCGACTTCATCAACCAGCACCTGGAGCCACAGGGCGTGGCGGTGGTGGCCGAGGGCGTGCACCTATGCGGCGTAATGCGCGGCGTGAAGAAGGCCAACGCGCGCATGGTCACCTCGGCGATGCGGGGCGTGTTCCGCGAGGACCCGAAGACGCGCAGCGAGTTTCTGGCCCACGTCGAGCGGGCCCACGCCTACGAGTAGGGCGCACGGGCGGCCCCGTCAGCGGCGGGCGCGCGGGGCAACGGGGCAAGTCGCTGGAAGATAAGCGAGCGCGCGAGGGGGTGAGCGGGTGAGCGGCCGAGGCCGCGCCACCCCTCGCCCCTTTGGCATAGGAGGACGGAGATGAGCGAACCACGAACCATCCTGATCACCGGGGCGTCGCGGGGCATCGGCCGGGCAACGGCCCTGGCGCTGGCCGCCCCGGGCGCCCGCCTGACGCTGGCCGCCCGCTCGGCCGAGGCCCTGGAGGAGGTGGCCGCCGCCGTGCGGGCCAGGGGGGCCGAGGCCATTGCCGTGCCGTGCGACGTTACCGCGCAGCCTCACGTGGCGCGGCTGGTCGAGGCGGCGGCCGGCGACGGTGGCCGGCTGGACATCGCCGTGCACAGCGTGGGCGGCGCGCTGGTAGCGCCGCTCGAGTCGATCACATTAGGGGCGTGGGAGGAGTCGCTGCGCTCCCAGCTGACGAGCCTGTTCCTGGTGACGCAGCACGCGACGGCGCGCATGGGCGCGGGCGGCCTGATGGTGAACATCGGGTCGGTGGCCGCGCGGCAGGCCTTCCCCGGCTGGTCGGCCTACACGGCGGCGAAGCACGGCGCGCTGGGCTTCATGGCGGCGGTGCGCGAGGAGCTGCGCCCGCGCGGGGTGCGGGTCAGCTCGATCCTCCCGGCGGCGACGGACACAGGGCTGTGGGACGCGGTGGCGGGAGCGTGGAACCGGGGAAACATGCTCCGCCCGGAAGATGTGGCGAGCGCCGTTGCGACGCTGGCGGCGCTGCCGCCGCACGTGGGTGTGGAGGATCTGACGATCGGGCATGTGGTGGGGAGGTTGTAGGGGGCTGCGCGCCACGGGCCCGCGCCAGAGGAGAGGCCGCGGCCCCTTTGGGCTCCCGCGGCGCGGGGGGAGCCCTAGGGCTCCTCCAGCGTCGCCAAGACGCGGTGGGCGCGCAGCGCCAGCCAAAGGGCGAAGTGCTCCTCGGCGTTGTCAAGGTCCATGCCGCTGATCTCTTTGATCCGCTCCAGGCGGTAGAGCAGCGTGTTGCGGTGGACGTGGAGCGCCTCGGAGGTGGCGCGCAGGTTGCCGAGGTGGTTGAAGTAGGCCTCGAGAGTTTTGATCAGGTCGGACTGTTGGCGCTTGTCGTAGTCGGCGAGGCGGGCCAGCGTTTCGCGGTAGAAGGCCCACAGCTCGGGGGTTTCGCGGAGGCGGACGAGCAGGCGGTACACGCCGAGGTCGGAAAAGGCGAGCACCCGCTTGGCGCCGAACAGTTGCCGGCCGAGGAGCAGCGCCTGCTCGGCCTCCTCGAGGGCCCGCCGCCACTCGTTGAGCCCGGCGGCCGGGTTGCCGATCGCCAGCACCACATTCGGGAAGTCGGCGGCGAGCCGGTCGCGCAGCTGGTCGAGCAGCTCGCGGGGGCGGATGCCGCCCCCGGCCGGCAGCATGCAAAGCACGCTGCCCTCGCGGCGCGACAACGGCGCGCCGATGCCGCGCCGGCTCAGCTCGCCCTGCACCGCGCTGGTGAGGCGGGCCAGAGCGGCCGGGCCGGCGTCGTCGACGTGGACAAGCAGGGCGAGGTGGGGCAGGGCCAGGTTGTAGCCCAGCTCTTCGCCGCGCTGAGTCAGGGCGGCCAGGTCGGAAGGGGGGCCGGCGAGGATGTTCGACAGGAAGTCGCCGCGGAGCCGCTCCTCGGCGGCCTGCACGGCCTGCTCCTTGGCCAGCTCCAGAGCCAGGGCGGCCGCGCCGCGCTGGGCCGCCTCGCGGTCCCACGGGTCGAGGCCGGCCCCGGCCAGGGCGAGAAAGCCGGCCGGGTAGTCGCTCGGGCCGATCGGCTCGACCCAGATCGCCTGGTTGAGCAGCGAGTAGTCGCCGCGGGCGCTCGGGCGCAGGGCCTGGAGGGCGATTCGGGCCGAGCCCTTGCCGCGCTGGGCCCGTAGCTCGCCGTTGGGCGCGTAACAGGCCACGCTCTGGCCAGTGCGCTCCGCCAAGGCGTCGAGCAGGCCCGGCACGCCCTGGCCGGCCAGCGAGCGCTGGGTGAGCAGGTTGTAGAGCTGGGCGCCGCGCCGCTCGAATTGGGCGTCGTAGTCGGTGATCAGGCGCGTCACCTCGCGCTCGACCTCGCGCAGATCGGCCTCGGGGGGAAGCTGAAGCAGCGGGAGCTTGGCCTCCTCGGCCGCGGCCACGTCTTCGGGGAGGATGGCGCCAAGGGCCACCACCCCGGCCACCGGCACCGGGGCTTGGCCCAGGCGGCGCACCAGCACCGCCAGGGTGAGCCGCGAGTCCAGGGCGCGGGCCGCCTCCACCGCCAGCAGGGCCAGCTCGCCGCCGCGCAGCTCGGCGAAGGCCGGCAGCGTGGCCCGCAGCGTCGCCACCCACGTTACCTGGCGGGCCAGGCCGGCGGCGCCGGCGGAGACTACGGTCCCCGGGGGCAGCGCGAGGCGCAGGACGTCGCGGACGGTGACAGACGGCATGTGGGCTCGCAAGGCAGCGGCTACGCGGGCGCTATTATAGCACGCCGCATCCCCGCGCGCTTGCGCCCCGCTGCCGTTGCGGTATAATACCCGTGACAGCTCGCTTTACCCCTCGATCTTTGCCGTTTTCACCCCGCCTCGCGCGGCCCCGCCGCCGCAAGGCACCGGCTTGCAACCGCCGATCACTGGCGCGCGCCCGGCGGGCTGACCTCCGGGCCTATTACGAACGGCTCCACACCCCGGCTCGCGCCTGGTGCCTCCGCAGCGGCGCTCGTCGACAGGCCGCCAGCCCCCCCCGCTTGACGGCCATGCGAAAGTATCGTATACTTCCGCACACAACAGTTGCACAAACAATAATTGCGTAAACAACGATGGAGTTGGCGCCGCAACAAGAGGCCCCCTCAGCCACCGAGCAGTACCGCATGATCCACGATATATACGTCCTGCTCGACGACGGCGACCGCCAAGTGCTCCGGGCCTTCAACCTGAGCACCTCGCAGTACGCCGTGCTGCAGCTGCTCGACACCGCGGAGGGCTGGCGCCTCACGGACTTGAGCGAGCGGTTGCTCGTCGACAAAAGCACGATCACGCGGATCATCGACCGGCTGGAGCAGGCAGCCCTGGTACAGCGTGTTTCCGACCCGGGCGACCGCAGGGTGCAGCGGGTGGTGCTCACGGCCGAAGGCCTGACCCAGCGCGACGTCGCCCGCCGCGCCCACGACCACTCGGTCGAACGGCGCATGGCCGTGCTCGACACGCGCGAGCAGCGCTCCCTCCACGAGCTGCTGGACAAGCTCCGGGCCGGCCTCCAGGCCAACATCGTCGGCGAGCGGGCCGTCGAAGCCTCATAACGAACAATTTGGACGCTCCATCGGCCCGGCTCTTGCATCCGCGGGGGCAATTGCGGGCGAGGGCGAGGAACGCTTTCTAAGGGTATGGCGTACATCTCCCCGGCGTAGCCGCTCGTCAGGCATTGCCTGGCCCTGAGCCCGGAAAGGGGGTGGTCACCGGCACACAGACGCGCCCATGTCCGTGACGATTGTTGAGACACAGGCACCCTTCGGGCTTGATCCCGACCGGCCATTGCAGGCCAACCCGTACGCTAAGGAGCACATGCAGATGAAGAAGCAGCTGTCGCTGATCGCGCTCATCGCCCTGTTTGCGATGTTGCTCGCCGCCTGTGGCGGTGGCAACACGAGCACCGCCCAGCCGACCGCCGCCCCGGCCGCCGCCGAGCCGACCGCCGCCCCCGCGGCCGCCGAGCCCACCGCGGCCGCCGAGCCCACCGCGGCCGCCGCTGAGGAGCCGACCACCGAGGCGACCACCGCCGCCGAGGAGCCGACCGCCGCGCCCACCGAGGCCGCGGCCGGCGAGCCGACCGTCGAGCCGACCGAGGCGCCCGCCGTGCTCGGCGAGGGCAGCACCACGATCACCGTCTGGCACGGCTGGCAGGGCGAGTACGCCGAGGCGATCCAGGAGGCCTTCGCGCAGTACGCCCAGGAGAACAACGTTAAGATCGAGCTGCTGCGCGTGCCCGACCTGAGCAACAAGGTGCTCACCGCGGTGCCCAGCGGCCAGGGCCCCGACATCATCGCCTGGGTGAACGACCAGATCGGCAAGAACGTGCTCGCCGAGATCATCCAGCCCGTCGACCAGTATGGCATCGACGAGGCCTACCTCCGCGAGAACTTCACCGAGGTCGCCGCCGACGCGATGATCTACGACGGCCAGGTTTGGGGCATCCCTGAGTCGATGGAGGCGCTGACCTTCATCTACAACAAGGCCCTGATCAGCGAGGACGAGCTGCCCGCGAACACCGACGAGCTGATCGCCCGCTCGCAGGAGTACAACACGGCCGACAAGTACCTCTTCGTCTACAACGGCCGCTCGGACGCCTACTTCTCCGCCCCCTGGTGGCAGGGCGCCGGCGTCGAGCTGGTCACGCCCGACGGCACCACCGGGATCAACTCCCCCGAGGGCGTCGCCGCCGCCGAGCTGATCCAGCAGTTCAGCACGATCATGCCGGCCGAGGTCGACTACGGCATCGCCGACACCCTCTTCAAGGAGGGCAAGGCCGCGATCATCATGAACGGCCCCTGGTCGGTTGCCGACTACCTCGCCGCCGGCATCGACGTCGGCCTGGCCACCATCCCCGTGGTCAGCAGCTCCGGCCAGCCCGGCGCGCCGTTCGTGGGCGTGAAGATGCTGATGCTCGCCAACAACGCCAAGAGCCCCGAGGCCGCCGCCCAGCTGATGCAGTACTACGGCAGCACCGAGGTCCAGGCTACGCTGGCCGAGGTCAACAAGCAGGTGCCGGCCAACTCCGCCGCCCAGGAGCAGGTCAGCTCCGACCCGATCATCGCCGGCTTTATCGCCCAGGCCGCCAACGGCCGGCCTCTGCCCAACAGCGAGTTCATCGACGCGATGTGGGACCCGATCGCCCAGACCGTTCAGGCCGTCTGGACGGGCTCGACCGACCCGCAGACCGCCGTCGAGGATGGAGCGGCCCTCTTCGAGGAGAAGGCCATCGACCTCCGCTAGCCCCAGGCACCCGCCTGGGCGGCACCACGGTTCGCCCGGACGTGGCGGCAGGGCGCGGCACCCGCGCCCTGCCCCCGCCCTCGCCTCTCGCCACTGTCGTGGTCGGTCAGGAGGCCGCTTCTCACTGACAAAACAGAGCATCGCAGCTCCCCAGGAGTGTTTCTATGGCACAGCAGGCAGCCAATGCTCGGGGCGGTTCAACCGCTGGTAAATCCCGGCGCTCCTTCGGCGGGATCCGCGGCCTGACCGTGGCGGCGTTTATCGGTCCGGCCATCCTCGCGATCCTTCTGGTCAACGTTTACCCCATTCTGTATAACTTGTACATGTCGCTGACCAACCGCAACGGCCCCCGGCGCTTCCCCGAGGGCCGCTACGAAGTCACCGGCATCGATAACTACATCCGCCTGCTGACGCAGAGCGAGTTTTATATCGTCTTCGGCAAGACGATCCTGTATGCCCTCGTCTGCGTCGCCTTTTTCTTTGTGGTCGGCCTCGGCCTGGCCCTGGTCGTCAACCACCCCGCGATCCGCTGGAAGTACTTTTGGCGCACGATGCTGATCCTGCCCTGGGCGGTGCCTACCTGGATCACGGCCATGATCTGGCGCTTCCTGTTCAACAGCCAGTTCGGCCCGATCAACCAGATCATGGCCACCGTCGGCATCACCGGCCCCAACTGGCTGACCGACCCGGTCTGGGCCTTTGTGGCGATCACCGTCGTCAACATCTGGATGAGCTACCCATTCTTTATGCTCATCCTGCTCGGCGGCCTCCAGTCGATCCCCACCGACATCTATGAGGCGGCGGAGATGGACGGGGCCACTTTCTGGCAAGGGCTGTTCGCGATCACGCTGCCCCTGCTGCGCCCGGTCGCCCTGCCGGCGATCATCCTCTCGATGATCACCACGTTCCAGATGTTCAACACCGTCTGGCTGATGACCCAGGGCGGCCCGCGCACCCGCCCCGGCCAGCCCGGCGCCACCGAGCTGCTGCTCGTCTGGGCGTACAACCAGGGCTTCCAGGGCCAGGGCCAGCGCTTCGCGCTCGTGTCGGCCTTTGCGATCGTGGTCTTCCTCTTCCTGCTGGTCTTCACGCTGTTCTACAACCGCGTGACCCGGGTGACGAAAGGAGCCTTCGAGTGATTGCCAGCAACCGCCGCACCAGCCCCGCCACCCTGGTCAGCCTGTATCTGATCCTGGTGATCGCGACGCTCTTCGCAGTCTTCCCGATCTACTTCGTCGTCCAGGCCTCGCTCCGGCCCGGCCAGGCGCTGTACAGCACCCAGCTCCAGCTCCTGCCCACCGACGCCACGCTCGAGAACTTCCGCTATGTGACGTCGGAGCTGCCCCTGTGGCGCTGGATCGGCAACAGCCTGTTCGTCGCCGGCATGACCACGATCCTGACCCTGCTGATCACCGTCTCGGCCGGCTACGCCTTCTCGAAGTTTAAGTTTCGCGGCCGCGGGGCCATGCTCGGCAGCATGCTCGCGCTGCAGGCCTTCCCCGGGCTCCTGTCGCTGTTCGCCTTCTACCTGATCCTGCTCAACTTCGGCCTGCTCAACAACCATTGGGGCCTGATCCTGGTCTACTCCTCCGGGGCCACCGTCTTCAATATCTTCAACCTCAAGGGCTACTTCGACACCATCCCGGCCGACCTGGAGGAGGCGGCTCTGATCGACGGCGCCACCCCGGTGCAGGCCTTCTTTATGATCATGCTGCCCCTGGCCCGCCCCGCCATCGCCGTCACCGCGCTGTTCGGCTTCCTGGCCGGCTTCGGCGACTACATCATGGCCCAGACGATGCTGTTCGACGAGCGGCTGTATACGGCGCCCGTCGGCATCTTCAGCCTCCAGGACAGCTACCGCACCCCCTGGGGCTGGTTCGCCGCCTCGGCCCTGATCGTGTCGATCCCGGTCACTGTGCTGTTCCTGTACCTGCAGCGCAACCTCGTCTCCGGCCTTTCCAGCGGCGCTGTGAAGGGCTAGCCCCGCCTTGCGCCGCCCGACCTGCTGGTGAATCGGCGGGCCGCACACACCAGTGTGCGGCCCGCCCTGTCTAGGAGGCTGTGTTTATGCCCGCGATCGCCACCCCCGATTGGGTCAAGCACGCCGTCTTCTACCAGATCTTCCCCGACCGCTTCGCCAAGAGCGCCGCCCTCGTCAAGCCGAACAACCTCGAGCCCTGGGACAGCGACCCCACCCCCTTCGGCTATAAGGGGGGCGACCTGCTCGGCGTGCTCGAGCGCCTCGACCACATCCAGGCGCTCGGGGCCAACGCGATCTACTTCAACCCGATCTTCCAGTCGGCCTCGAACCACCGCTACCACACCCACGATTACTACCTGGTCGACCCGCTGCTCGGCGGCAACCCCGCCTTCGACGCGCTGCTCGCCGAGTGCAAGCGTCGCGGCCTGCGGGTCGTGCTCGATGGCGTCTTCAACCACGCCAGCCGCGGCTTCTTCCAGTTCAACGACGTGCTGGAGAACGGCGCCGCCTCGCCCTGGGTCGACTGGTTCGATTTCAGCGAGCACCCGGCCAACGCCTACGACCACAGCCGCCCGCCCGGGTACCGCGGCTGGATCGGGCTGCACGCCCTGCCCGAATTCAACACCGACAACCCCCAGGTGCGCGAGTACATCATGCAGGTCGGCGAGCACTGGGTGCGCAAGGGGATCGACGGCTGGCGCCTCGACGTGCCCTTTGAGATCACCACCCCCGGCTTCTGGGTCGAGTTCCGCGACCGGGTCAAGGCGATCAACTCCGAGGCCTATATCGTCGGCGAGGTCTGGGTCGACAGCCGCGAGTGGCTCCAGGGCGACCAGTTCGACGGCGTGATGAACTACCTGTTCACCGAGGCCGCGATCGCCTTCTGCGCCGGCCCGCGCGTGCGCATGGAGTTCGTCTCCGACCTCAGCTACAAGCCCTTCCCGCCTCTCAGCGGCGCCGAGTACGCCGACCGGATCGATGGCCTGCTCGCCCTCTACCCTTGGGAGATCCAGCAGACCCAGCTCAACCTGCTCGACAGCCACGACACCGCCCGCTTCCTCAGCATCGCCGACGAGGATCGGGCCAGCGTGCGCCTCGCCACCCTGCTGCTGATGACCTACCCCGGCGCCCCCAGCGTCTACTACGGCGACGAGATCGGCCTCACCGGCGGCCGCCCCGACTTCTGGGCTCGCAAGACGATGCCCTGGGACCACCCCGAGCGCTGGGACCACGAGCTGTTCGACTTCTTCCGCCAGGCCATCGCCCTGCGCCACGCCAACCCCGCCCTACGCACCGGCGACTACCGTCGCGTCCACGCCGGCGCCGACACCTACGCCTTCGCCCGCACCCTCGATGGCCGCAGCTTGATCGTCGCCCTGAACGTGGCCGAGGAGCCTCGCCCGGTCGAGCTGCCCCTCGTCGGCCTGGCCCCCGCCGACGGCGCCCCCGCGGTGCTGTTCGGCCAGCCGGGCTCGCTCGCCCGCGACGGCGATGTGGTGCGCCTCGAGATCGCGCCGCGCAGCGGGGTTGTGCTCGACCTTGCGCCACGGTAGCACGCCCTGGTGCGATTGCAGCTTGCAGATGTGTGCTTGCGGGCGGCCGCCGCGACCTAGTGGAGCGTCTTTATGGCCCGTCTTCGACACCTTCGATCCCTGGCGCCCCTGCTTCTGCTCGCCCTCGTCGCCTGTTCCGCGGGTGGGGCGGCAACGCCGTCGCCCGCCCCGGCCGAGGCGACGGCGCCCGCGCCCACCGCGCAGCCCGCGCCCACCGCACAGCCCACAGGCGCCGCCGACGCCGCCCCCCCGCCGACCGTGATGGCCGCCGCGCCGCAGCCGACCCTCGCGGCCAGCCCGATCCCGCCCGCGCCGCAGGCGGAGCCCTTTCCGCTGGAGGCGGGCTGGTGGGACAGCGCCGTCTGCTACGAGGTGTTCGTCCGCTCCTTCTTCGACAGCGACGGCGACGGGATCGGCGACCTGAACGGCCTGACCGAGAAGCTGGACTACATCAACGACGGCGACCCGGCCACCCAGGGCGACCTCGGGGCCACCTGCATCTGGCTCATGCCGATCGCCGAGGCCACCAGCTACCACGGCTACGACACCACCGACTACTACACCGTCGAGCGCGACTACGGCACCAACGACGACTTCAAGCGCTTCGTCGCCGAGGCCCAGCAGCGCGGCATCAGCGTGATCCTCGATCTGGTGCTCAACCACACCTCGGTGGACCACCCCTGGTTCCAGGAGGCGTTGCGCGACCCGGCCTCGCCCTTCCGCGACTACTACCTCTGGTCCCCCACCGACCCGGGCTACCGCGGCCCGTGGGGCGACGTGGCGTGGCACCGTTCGCCCGCGGCCGACGAGTACTACTACGGGATCTTCTGGAGCGGCATGCCCGACCTGAACTACCGCAACCCGGCGGTGACCGCCGAGGCCCAAGCGATCAGCGCCTTCTGGCTGAACGAGATGGGCGCCGACGGCTTCCGTCTCGACGCGATCAAGCACCTGATCGAGGACGGCCAGGTCCAGGAGAACACCCCGGAGACGATGGCCTGGCTGCGCGGCTACCGCGCCTTTCTGGCGCGCGAGGCGCCCGGCTCCTTCACCGTGGGCGAGATCTTCGACGCCACCCCGGCCATCCTCGCCCCCTACTACCCCGACCAGCTCGACAGCTACTTCATCTTCGACCTGTCCGACCGGATCATCAGCGCGGCCAGCACGGGCAACGCCAGGCCCTTCGTCTCGGCCGCGGCCCGCGTGAACAGCCAGCTCCCCTTCCAGCGCTACGCGCCCTTCCTGACCAACCACGACCAGGATCGGGTGATGGGCCTGCTCGGCGGCGACCCCGAGCGGGCGAAGCTGGCCGCCGTCGCGCTGCTGACTATGCCCGGCCTCCCGTTCATCTACTATGGCGAGGAGATCGGGACCACAGGCGTGAAGCCGGACGAGCAGCTACGCACGCCGATGCAGTGGTCCGCCGAGGCGAACGGCGGCTTCAGCGCCGCGCGCCCCTGGCAGCCGCTCCAGCCGAACTACGCCGAGGTGAGTGTCGCCGCCCAGGACGGCGACCCGGACTCGTTGCTGACCACCTACCGCCGGCTCATCCACCTCCATACCGCCGAGCCCGCCCTTGCCCAGGGCGACTTGACCGTGCTTGAGTCCAGCGACCGCTCCGTGGCGGCCTACCTGCGGCAGTTCGCGGGCGAGGCCGTGCTGGTGCTAATCAACTTCGGCCGCGACGCCGCCGCCGGCGTGACGCTCGACGCCGCGAGCGGCCTGGCCCCGGGCAGCTACCGCCTGGAGCTCCTCTTCGGCCAGGGCGAGGCCGCGGAGCTGGTTGTCGGCGCCGACGGCGCGATCGCGGCCTATGCGCCCCTCGCGGAGCTGCCGCCCCGCTCCGCCTTCATCTTCAAGCTCGCCCAGTGATCCAGATGAGTCATCATGACGGACACCGTCTCCTCCGACTTCATCCGCGGCACCGCGGCCACCGACGCCCGTCCCAGGGGTATAATGGATCAGCCGCCACCGCGCACTATCTGAGGGCCACATGAAGATTTATACCAAGACGGGCGACGCCGGCGAGACCGGCCTGTTCGGCGGGCAGCGGGTGTCGAAGGACGCCTTGCGCGTCCACGCCTACGGCACGGCCGACGAATGCAACGCCGCGATCGGGGTGGCGCGGGCCGCCGCCGTCGACGCGAGGCTGGACGGCCTGCTCGCCGAGCTCCAGGCCCAGCTGTTCGTCGTCGGGGCGGACTTGGCAACGCCCGGCGAGTCGCCGCACATCCCGCGGGTGGGCGAGGCCGAGGTGGGCTTTCTGGAGGAAACGATCGACCGGCTGGAGGCCGAGCTGGCGCCGCTGCGCCAGTTCATCCTTCCCGGCGGCACCCCCGGGGCGGCGCAGCTCCACCTGGCCCGCACCGTCTGCCGGCGGGCCGAGCGCTGGGCGGTCAGCCTGGCCGCCGAGGAGCCGATCAACCCCCAGGTGCTCGTCTACCTCAACCGCCTCTCCGACCTGCTCTTCGTCGTCGCCCGCGCCGCCAACGCCCGCGCCGGCCGGGGGGATGTGCCGTGGGTTAGCCCACGGCTTTCGAGCTAGGTACAGGGGGACAGTTCCGCCGCGGCGCCCCTGGAACAGCGTGGTCGCTCCCCTTGTCCCCCCGTCCCCCCGCGAGCGCAGCGAGCGGTGCCCCATGTCCCCGCGCGCGAAGCGCCCTACCGGCGGTGCCACAGGTAGACGGGGGCGGGGCTGAGGCTGAGGCGGATGGTGCCGGCGCGGGGGGCGACGCCGCTCTCGGCGCCGTTGCGGTCGATCAGGCGGCCGGCGGCGGCCTGAGTGTTCAGGCGGACGCGCGCGCCCGGCGGCGACCACAGGATGTCGAGCGAGTCGGCGCCGCGCTGGAGCCGGACGTCGTAGACCTCGTGGCCGCTGATCGCGGTCAGGTCGTCGAGGTAGATCGTGCCGCCGCCGGTGAAGCGGTCCACGATGTCGTCGAGCACGATCCCCTGGACGACGGCCGGGAAGTCGACCTTGCCGTTGCCGCCCCCGCTGATCCGGTTGCCCGGCTCGACCGCCCCGCCGATCGGGGTGCTGATGAAGTGCCACCCGGGCGGGCCCACGGCGCCGAGCACGAACTGCAACACCTCGCCCTCGGCGTCGCGCAGCCAGACTTTGACCCCGTGGGTGCTGCCGTCGCCGTAGACCCAGACGCCGAGCGCGTAGGGCGCGCCGGGCAGGGCCAGGGGCTCGTCGCGCTCAAAGGCGACGTAGTCGTTCTCGCGGGTGGTGAAGTTATAGGTCAGCTCAGCGCTGGCCGACCCGCCGCGGACGCGCGCGGCGCTGTCGCGCAGCACCCCGTTGGGCTGGCTGACCCGCCGCCAGCCGGCGACGCTTTCGAAGCCCGTGAGCACTTGCTGCTGGAACAGGTCCCGCCACTCCACAAAGGCCGTGCCGGCAAGCTGGGCGTTGAGCGTCCGCAGGGCGTAGAAGGCCGGCTTGGGCTGGCTGTAGTCCGTGCGGCCGGCGCCGAAGCGCACCAGCCCGTAGGGGTTGCCCGGGTCGTCCTTGAAGCTGTACCAGAAGACCCGCTCCACGCCGGCCCGCCATAGCGTCAGCATGGCGCGCACGAGGTAGCTGGCCTGGAACTCCTCGTCGGTCAGCCCCTGCGCGTCGCGGTCGCCCGGGCCGCTCGACCACCCTAGCTCCGTAACCCAGACCGGCTTGCGGCCGTAGCGCTCGGCCAGGGCCCGCACGCCGTCGGCGGCGGCGACGAGGTTGCCGTCCTCGGGGCTGTAAGGGTCGATGTAGGGGTGGATGGCGATGATGTCGAAGCTGCCCCAGCCGCCCTGCTCCGCCACGGTGCGCAGAAACGTGGTGTCGAAGGGGTTGATCCCGCCGATCAGCACTGTGGCCTCGGGGTCAACCGCCTTGATCGCCGCGGCGGTGCGGATCAGCAGGGTGGTGTAGGCCGCCGGGTCGGGCGCGGGGCGCCAGAAGATCGGGTGGTCGGGCTCGTTCCAGATCTCCCAATGCTTGACGTAACGCTTGTAGCGCATCACCACACCACGGGCGTACTCGACAAAGGCGTCCTGGTCGGGCGCGTAGTACGAGACGTCGTTGGGGGTATCGTTGGGCTCGCTGGTGGCCCACCCGACCGATGGCCCGAGCACGCCGAGCACGTTGATGTTCCGGCCGATCAGGGCCCGCATCGCGGCGTCCGTGAACGTCCAGTCCCACGCGCCGGGGCGGGGCTGGAGCCGGTGCCAGTGGAAGTCCTCGCGGACCCACTGGACGCTAAGATCGTTCAGCAGGGCGGCCGGGGCGTCCATCGAGGTGGGGTCAGGGTAGCGGGTGGCCAGGTGCGAGTTGATCCCGAACGACGGCGCGCCAGCCGGCTCGCGGAGGGCGAACTGCTGCATCGGGCCGGCGGTGGCGGCGGGAGCAGCCGCCGCGCTGAGCAGGGCCACCAGCAGCGCGCTAATCACGGCGCGCATCACGCCGAGGGCGGGGGGGCGCTGGCGGCCGCGGTGGGACAGGGGGGTGGGGTGGACGGACACGCGGTTCCTCGTCAACAGCCGTGGGAAAGTTGGCGCATTGTACCATGCCGCGGGCACCGCGCAATGACAATCTGTTTACCTTTAGCGTGTTACGCGCACCTCCAGGGGCTCGCCGGCGCGCGTGGCCGCCGCCGGGTCGAACCGGTCGCGCAGGCGCGGCGCTTCGGCGCCGTACTCGCCCTCGGCCACGACCCGCGTGACGACGCGGACGGCGTACACCCCGGCGGGCAGCCCGGCGGCGTCAAGCGTGGCGCGGCGGGCGGGCCCGTCGACGCTGGCCCGCATGAAGGGCGCCGGCCCCTCGGCCGCGACCGGCTCGAGCGCCGCGGGTAGCTCGACGGCCAGCTCGGCGCGCAGCAGGGGGCGCGGGCTGATCAGCGTCACCTCAAGAATGACCGTCTGGCCGACCTGCAGGCTGGCCGGGTCGATGGGGACGCCGCGCTCGGCGTCGAGGAAACGCACCTCCAGCGGAGGCCGTCCTGGCGCGTCCTCGGGGGCCGGGCTGGGCGCGCGGTAGGCGAGCAGGTAGTCGCTGCCCTCGGGCGCCTCGACTGCGATCCGTGCCCCCTCGCCCCCGCCATCGCCGGGCAGCTGGAGGTGCACCGTGCTGGTGATCGGCGCGCTGACGAGGGGCCGGTCGTCCACGAGCAGGCGCCGCGGCCCCGCGCTCTGGGCGCCGATAGGGAGCAGGGCCGCGGCCACGCGGGCCGCCTCGTAGGGGCTGGGCCAGCCTCCGACACCCCAGGCCAGCCGCAGGCCGCGGCCGCTGGCGGCGAGAGCCGGCGAGTCGGGCTGGAGCGCGCGCAGCGCTTGAGCGACCGCCGCGCTCACTGCCAGCGGCGTGCGGGGCAGGGGAGCCTCGCCCGTGGCCTGCCACAGCAGGCCGCCTGCTCCGCCGGGGGCTGCGAGCCCGGCGAGGGCGGGCGCGCCCTGGGCTGCTGGCAGGCTCAGGGCCAGAAAGGCAACGCTATCCGGGTCGAGGTCGTCGGCGAGCAGCTCGGCCGCGCCGGCCGCGTCCGCGTGGCCGGCGCGGGCCAGGGCGTAGAGGCTGTAGGCCCGCAGGGCCGGCGCCGCGCCCGCGGCGGAGCGCTGGAGGAAGGAGACGGCGCGCAGGCTCGCCCCCGCCGCGACCCCGCTCGCCCGGCCCGCGCCCTGGGCCTCGAGGGCGAACGCGCTCACAAACGGGTCCGATGGCGCGCCGGGCCACCACCCCCAGCCGCCGTCGGCGTTCTGCGCCTCGTCTAGCTCGGCGGCGGCCAGCGCCGCGAGGTCGCGCCAGCGGTCACGCTCGCTCGGCGGCCCCTCGCGCGAAAGGCCGGCGGCGATCAGCAGCAGCGCCGCGCTCTGCTCCACGTCGCGCCCGGACGCCACGGCCAGCCCTTCGGCGGCGTCGGCCAGGGCTGCGCGCACGGTTGGTGCGAGCGCCAGCGCGCCCCCGGGCGCCGCCGCCACGACCGCGAGGTCGCCGGAGCCGGCCCAGGTGTTCCCCGCGCGGGCGGCCGCCTCGGGGGCGGGCAGGATCAGAACCTCGCGGGTCAACTCCTCGTTGATCTCGTCGCCCTGGACGCGGAAGGTCAGCGCGCCCGGGCCAGGCTCGCTCGCCCCGCGCAGGCGCCAGCCGACCACCTGGGCGCCGCCCGGGGCGAGCAGCACCTGCTGGGCGGCCGGCTGGCCGTCGGCGAGGGCCGGGCCGGCTGGGGTGAGGGTGGCGCGGAGCGTGCGGGTGAGCGGGGAGCTGTTGCGCAGCACGAGCTCGGCGGCAGCCTCGTCGCCGGGTCGCAGCACCGGCGGGGTGCGCGGGAGCAGTTCGAGCGGGAGGGTCGTGCTGATCGCCGCGCTGCCGATCGCCAGCCGCCCCGCGCCACTGAAGGCGTAGGCGACCACCCGCCAGCGGCCGGGCAGCTCGGGCACCCTGGCCTGAGTGACGGTGAGCCCTGTCGCCCCCGCGCCGCCGCTTATGGGGACGAGGTAGCCCGGCGGGGCGAGCCGCGGAACCGCCTGGCTGGCCGTGACGACCGGGCCCGTGGGCGGGCCTACGGCGGCGGCGAGCTGGACCGGGCGGCCTGGCGCGAAGCCGACGTCGGCGGCGGTCAGGGCGGCGGGGAGGGCCGCGTCGGGGGCGAGGGCCAGCAGCAAGTCGGCTGGGGCGGGCGCGCCGGCCTCGTCGACCGTGATGCTGATCGTCGCGGTCGCCCCGGGCAGGTAGCTGTCGCGGTCTGTGGCCACGGAGACGGTGAGGGGCGCCGTCGCGCCGATCACCCGCAGGCTCGTCTCCCCCGACAGGCGGGCGCCGTCGGCCGCGAGGAGCGCGCCCACCCCGAAGGCCGGGGCCAGGTCGGGGCTGACCGTGAGCGTGATCAGCTGGCCGGCCCGCAGGCGGCGCAGCTCGCGGGAAAGCAGGCCTCCCCGCTCGACCGTGAGCAGCAGGTTGGACTCGGCGGCGGGCGCCGTCACCAGGAGGCGGGCGGTGTCGCCGGGGCGGTAGGCGTCGCGGTCGGGAATGACGGCGACCCGCCCGGGCTCGTTCTCCCACCCGGTGTAGCCTGGCCCGGCCACCCACAGGTCGACGCGGGACTCGGCGTCGCCGGCGCGGGCGACGACGCTGTAGCGGCCCGGGTTGAGCTGGACGAGCTGGGCGCTGGCCCGCCCCTCGGCATCGCTGCGGGCGCGCCGCTCGAGCAGGGGGCCGCCCGCCGGCTCGGCGCCGCGGAACACCTCAACAACCAGCTCCACGCCCCGCTCGGGCTGCCCGCCGGTGCCCAGCGCCAGCAGCTCGACGGTCGCCCGCTCGTCGCTGGCGATCGCCTGGGCGGCCATGCGTACCCCGACGCTGGGCCCGGGCGGGCTGGCGATGCCGATCGCCTCGGCCGCTGCGGGCGCCCCGTCCGGGCCGCGCAGCTCGGCCCGCAGGCGGAATCGGCGGGGCGGCCCGCCGGCAGCCGGCTCCGGCAGGGAGATGCGCACGCGGCCCGCGTCGTCCGTGCTCGCGCTGCCGCTCAGCTCCTCGACGGAGCGCGGCGCCGGGAAGCGGAAGCCCTCCGCAAGGGCCGGCAGGGCCAGGGGCTCAAGGCGCAGGCTCCAGCTCACGACGGTGTTGGACAGGGGTAGCTCGGCGGCGCTGGCGCGCAGGCTGATCTCCGCCTGGCCCACCCGCTCGACGGAAAGCTCGGCGAGGCCGCCCGGCCCGGCCACCCGTAGCGGCAGGAGCGTGGCTTGGTCGCCGACCTGGGCCCGCAGGCTGTAGGCGCCGGGCGCGAGACCCGGGTCGAGCCTGAGGCTGCCGCTCACGTCGCCGTCCCGCGCCACCCGGCACTCGGCGGACAGGGGCGGCAGGGGGCGCGGCCCGCCGTCGGCGATCAGTTGCAGCCGGCAAGGGGTGGCGGGCGCGGGCAGGGCGAGGCTGCCGTCGGCGGCGGCGCGCCGGGCCTGGCCCGCGACCCGGGCGACGGCGCCGGGCTCGTACGCGGGCGCGTCGAGCAGCAGGAGCGCCCGGGTGCGCGGCTCGGCGGGCAGGCTTGAGCTGGCCCAGGCCCCGTTCACGACGGCGGGCTCGGCGCCCTCGGCCACCGCGAGCGGCGGCGGGTCCTGGGGGCCGCGCTGGATCGGCTGCTCCCAGACGCCGTCCGCGCCGGTCACGCCGCGCGTGACCGGCGCGTCGCCGGCGTACAGGGCCACCGGCACGCCGGCGAGCGGGGCGCCACTGGCGACGTCGGTGGCCCAAACGAGCACCTGGCTGTCGCTCTGGCGCATAGCCAAGTGGACGGAGGAGACAAGCAGGATCAGGTCGGCGCGCGGGCCCTCGGGGCTGAGCACGCGCAGATAGTAGGCGCCCGGGTCGAGCGGGGCGCCATCGGTCAGGGCGACCGGTAGGGCGTCGCGGGCGGGGGCGTCGGCCGGGTCATCGAGGTCGACCTGCCAGGAGCGGGCGCGGGCCTGGCCGTAGCGCTCGGGGCGGAAGTCGCGCAGGCCGGCGGGGCCGGAGTCAAGGGCCCGCAGCAGCGCCGGCGTGTCGAGCCGGTACAGGGCCAGGTCGAGCCGAGCCAGGTTGACCCGCTCCAGCTCGACGACGGCGGTGGTGCTCAGGGGCAGGGTGACGATCCCGCCCGGCGCGGCGGCGCGCAGGGCGGGGGCGGCGGGGCCGGTGCGGATGGTGAGCGTGGCCCCGTCGGCGATCGGCTCGCCGTTGCGGTCGGGGGTGCCGGCGGCAAGGGTGACCGTGTAGACCGTCGAGGGGCGCAGCTCGGGGCGCAGGCGCACCTCCGTCTCGCTGACGCTGATCGGCAGCTCGTCCACCGGCGGGTCGATCGACAGGCCGGCGCGCAGGGCGGCCTCGTCCATCGGGGTGCTGAAGATCAGGCGGATGGCCTGGCCGGGGGGGAGCGTCTGCGACTGGCCGGGGAAAAAGGCGAGCAGGCCGGGCGGCGGGGCGACGGAGAAGCGCCAGCGCAGCGGCGGCGGCGCGCTCAGGCCGCGGCCGGGCGGGGCGACGAGGGCGACGGTGTAGCTTTGGCCCGGCTGCCACCCCAGGCCCGGCGTGAAGGTGATCAGCTGCGTGCTGTCGACCACCGCGGCGGCCAGGTCGCCCTCAGTGTCGGGGCTGATCGTCAGCGCCTCGCGCAGCAGCGCCGGGTCGACGGGGGCGTCCAGGCTGAGGGTGAGCGGCGCCCGCGGGCTGACCCAGCGCTCGCCGGGGGGCGGCGACTGGCTGAGCACGGCCGGCCACGCCGTGGAAAAGCTCCAAGTGAAGGGCTCCCCCAGCTCCACCCCGCGCGCGTCCGTCAGGTCGGCGCTGATCGTGGCGGTGTAGCGGGCGGCGGCGCGCAGGGCCGCGGCCGGGCGGATGAGCAGCGTGCTCGGGTCGGACCAGCGCAGGCTGGCGGCGATCGGCGGCTCGAAGCTCAGCTCCGGCAGCTCCGCCGGCGAGCCGACCCGCTCGGGGGGCACCATCGGCTGGCTGAAGATGATAGCCACGCTGGTGTCGGGCGGGGCCACGCCGTCGGGCAGGGCGGCGATAACCGCGGGGAGCGGGGCGGTGCGGAAGGCGACGGCGCGCGGCTCGGCCAGGGGCCGCCACCAGCGGCCGAGGGCGCCGCCGTCGAGGCGCACGGTGTAGGTGGCGTCGGCGGAAAGGGCGGGGCGGGGCTGGAAGGTGAGCGTGCGGCCGTCGTCGGACCAGTCCAGGTCGCCCGGGGTGGGGGGGGTGATGCTGAGCGCGGCCAGGGTGGAGCGCCGGTTCATCGGCTGGCTGAAGCGCAGCTCGATCGCGCTGCGCGGGAGCACCGCGGCGGCGCCGTCGGCGGGGGCGACGGCGACAAGAGCGGGCGCCTCGGCCCATGGCGACAGCGGCAGCAGCATGCGGGCGGCCAGCCCGAGCGTCAGCGCCATTGCCGTACAGCCCAGGAACACGGTCCAGATGCGAGCCAGCGGGCGCAGCACGCGCATGCGGCCTCTCCAACCCCCTTCGGTCCGGTCGTTGTCGCAGCCCGCAGTATACCACGTCGGCCGGCGCCCGATCTCCTCATCGCCCCCTCACACATCCGTGGGGCCGCAATATGGTAGGATACGGGGCGATGGCTAGTGTCGTGCGCCGCGGTGCGGCCCAGAACGGAGCGTGTGTTGAGCGACCAGGAGAATCGTACGCCGCTGGACGAGCCGGCGGCCGGGGATGGCCCCCGCAGCGATGAGGGCGCGCCCGCCGCGGGCGACGAGCGCCTGACGGATGACCGGGAGGTGGACGCTCCCGAGCCCGATACGGAGGATGTCGCCTGGGAGGGCCGCGATCCGGCCGAGGCCGGCTCCGACGACCCCGGCGCCGCTGAAGTGCTGGCCCCCGCTGGCGATACCGTCCAGCCCGGCGCGGAGGAGGCGGAGGACGCGGGCCCGCGTCGCCCGCCGCTCCTGGTGATCGTCGGCAGCGCCCTCATGCTGGTCGCCATCGGCGTCGGGCTGGGGTGGATCATCCCGAGCGGCCCGCTGCGCGAGGAGCTGCTGCCTACGTCGGCGCCGTTGCCCACCGCCCCGCCAATGCCGGAGGCGATCGGCGAGCCCGACAGCACCGAGCCGATCGTCCGCGTCGGCGACCAAACGATCCCCCGCGGTGACTTTGTGCGCCTGTACCAGCCCGGCGCCAACCCCGACGACCTGCTCAACCAGCTGATCATGCGCGAGCTCGTGGTCCAGGCCGCCACGAGCGAGGGCGTCGAGGTCGACGACGCGGCCGTCACCGCCCAGGTCGACCAGCTCAAGGCCCAGGCCGGCGGCGACGAGCAGTTCGCGTCGTTTATCGCCGAGAACGGCCTGATCGACGAGGCGAACCTGCGCCGCTTGATCAGCCGCGACCTGCTGATCGAGCAGATGGTGCTGCGCCACACCGAGGCCGAGCAGGTCCACGCCCGCCACATCCTGCTCGCCGCCGGCGAGGAGGAGGCCGAGACGGTCGCGACGCGCAAGGCCGAGGCCGAGGATCTGCTGCAGCAGCTCGACGGCGGCGCCGACTTCGCCGCGCTCGCCCGTGAGCACTCCGACGACAGCGGCTCGAAGGAGCAGGGCGGCGACCTCGGCTGGGCCCCGCGCGGCGCCTTTGTCGGCCCGTTCGACGAGGCCGTCTTCAGCATGGAGGTGGGCGAGCGGCGCCTGGTGCAAAGCCAGTTCGGCTGGCATATCATCGAGCTGATCGCGGCGCCCGAGGTTCGGCCCTTCGAGAGCATGGACTTGCTCAACACGCAGAGCGGCCAGGAGGCCTTCCAGACCAGCTTCCTGCCCTGGGCCGATAAGCTCAAGGCCGACGCCGAGGCCGCCAACCGGATCGAGGTGCTCGTCCAGAGCGGCGACCTTGTCTCGGACCCGGCCCAGTCGTAAACCAAGGGGCAGGGGGCCCGCCACGCCGGAACGCGCCTGGAGGCTTGAGCTGCAATAAGGTGGGTCTGCTTCGACGCCGGCGGCCGGCGGGAACAGACGCCCCGCCGGCCACGTTTATTGAGTGGAGAGGAATCGCCCTCTCCACTTGTTGTCTCCGGAGCCCACCTATGCGCCATCTCCAGCGCGCGATCCTCCCGCTCACGCTGGCCGCCCTGCTCGCCGCCTGCGCCCCCGCCGCCCCCGCGGCCGATGTGCCTTCGCCCGCTCCGCCTTCTCCCGTCGCCGCGACGCCCACGGCCTTGCCTCCAACCGCGGCGCCGACGGAGGCCGCTCCAACCGCCGCTCCAACCGCCGCGCCGACGGAGGCCGCGCCCACCGCCGCGCCGACGGAGGCCGCGCCCACCGCAGCGGCGCTCCCAACAGTCGAGCCCGGCAGCGTGGGGGCCGAGATTCTGTTCCTCCGCGGCAACACCCTGATTGCCTTCGATGTCGCCAGCGGCGCAGAGCAGCAGATCGCCGACCAGGTGCGCGACTTCGCCGCCAGCGCCGACGCGGCGACAATTGCGCTCGTCCGCGGCACCATCGGCAGCCCCGAGATCTGGCTGGCCGCGCGCGACGGCTCGGGCCTGCGCCAGATCACCAGCAACGGCCGGGGCGAGCTGGGCCTGAGCTGGGCGCCGGACGGGATGAGCCTGGCCTTCACCTCGGTCGCGGGCGAGGTGGCCCGGCCGCTCGACTACGCGAGCTGGAGCAGCTGGTGCGCCGGGGCCGAGGTCCACGTCCTCGACGTCGGCATCGGCGCCGAGCGGGCCATTGGGGCGGGCTGTGACCCGGCCTTCGCCCCCGACGGCCGGCGGATCGCCTTCGCCTCGCCGCCCACGGCGGCCGAGGGCAACGGCGGCGCCGGCAACGCCATCCGCCTGGTCAACCGGCAGGGCGCGAACGGCTGGAGCTTCGCCACCGCCGACGGCGGCGCCGAGCAGGGGCTGCTCGTCTACGCGCCGGCCTGGGCGCCCGACGCGGCGCGCCTCGCCTTCCAGCGCTTTATCGGCTACCGGGCTCTGGTCGACCTGAACACCACCGACCTTGGCGACGCCTTCAAGGGCGACGCGGCGCCCGTGGGCGCGGCCGCCGGCTGGCTGCTGCCCCCCGCCTTCGCCCCCGACGGCCGCACGGTGGCGGTGACGGCCCACAACTTCAGCGATGCCCGCGGCCTCGCCGGCTACGACATCTGGGACACCCGCCTCCTGCGCCTCGGCCAGCCCTCCTCCCTGGCCATGCCGGACGGCGCGCTCGCCGTCGACGCGACCGAACTGGCCCGCGCCCCCCGCGCGGCCGGCGCGGTCTGGGCCCCCGACGGCTCGGCCCTGGCGCTGCTCATGCCGGAGGGCTGGGAGCCCGGCGCCGACCCGAACCAGCCGGCCTTCGAGCAGGAGGGGCCCGGCGCGCTCTGGCGCTACGCCCCCGACGGCACCCCCGACGCCCTGCTCGTGGGGGGCGTTGACTACGCCTCGCCCCTGGCCTGGCTCCCGCCCCCGCCCGACATGATCGAGGACGTGGGGGTGCGCCTGGCCATCCCGCGCGGCTGGGGTGTCCGCGAGCCGCAGGGCCCCGGCGAGGTCACGGCCGACGGCGGCGGCGCGACGATGGCCGTGGCCGGCTTCAACCTCCCCGGCGACGCCGAGCCCGCAGCCTTCTTCCCCGCCCTCGTCCCCGCCGGGGCTGAGCTCGGCGAGCCCGTGGTCCTCCCCGACGGCAGCATCTACCGCAGCTTCCGCGGCACCGACCCGGCCGCGGGCGAGGTGGCCGGCGCCGTGCGTGCCGCGCCGTCGGGCGAGGCCACCGTCGCCGTCGTCTACCGCACCGCGGCCGCCCGCTGGCCACTGGAGCGAGCCCGCGCTATCGCCCTGCTCGCCGCCAGCGGCCCCGGGCCGAGCGTGCAGTAGGCGGTGCCCGGGGGCGTGTATAATTCGGCTATGCACCGCTGGATTCTCGTCGCGCTTGCGCTGATCATGCTCGCCCCGGCCGGACCGGCCCGCGCCCAGGCCCCCGAGCTCGACCTCGACGCCTATGTGCGGCTGCTGCGCGAGGCCAGGGCCGCGGCCAGCCGCGGCGACCGGATCGACCTCGAAGCGGCAGCCGCGCCGCTGATCGCCGTCCGCCGCGTTCGCGTCCCCGGCGACGCCGCCGCCCCCGCCGATAACCGCTGGCTCGCCGCGGCGCTGCGCGGCCAGAACCCCGACATGCAGGCGATCGCCGCCCGCCTCGGCGCCCTGATCGACGCGTCGGCGGGTGGCCCCGCGCCCCCGGAGGACGCCGAGGCCCGGCTCGAACGCATCCTCAGCCGGCCGCCCTTCGGCCAGCCCGAGGAGGCCCCCCGCGAGCCCGGCTGGCTGGAGCGCTTTCTCGACTGGCTGCTCGAACAGCTCGGCCGCTCCGCCCAGCCGGTCGGGCCCGCCGCCGCAAGCGGCGGCAACGTCCTGGCCTGGGCGATCGCCGGCGTCGGCGGCGTGATCGTCGTCGCGGTGCTGGTCATCTGGCTGCGCGGCCTGCGCGGCGTCCTCGCCCCGCCGCCCGCCCGGCTCGACCCCGACGACCCGGAGGCAGGCCTGTCGGCGGGCTCGGCGCTCCAGCAGGCGGGCGACATGGCCCGCTTCGGCGACTACCGCAAGGCCGCGCGCTTCCTGTACCTGTCCACCCTGCTCTGGCTCGACGAGCGCGGCGCCCTGCGCTACGAGCGCAACCTGACTAACCGCGAGTACCTTGGCCGCCTCGCCGATAAGCCCGCGCTGCGCGCCCGGCTGGCCCCCGTCGTCGATACCTTCGACCGGGTCTGGTATGGGGGCGCCCAGCTCGACGCCGAAAGCTTCGCCGCCTACGAGCGCCAGGTTCGCGAGCTACGCGAGGGGAGCGGCACGACCGATGCGCCGTGATCTGCTCATCCTGATCGGCCTGTTCGCGCTGCTGATCGCCTTTATCGCCCTCGGGCCCGCCCAGAGCGACCAGGCGCCGGGACAGCGCGGCACCACCCACGCCAGCGGCGCCGACGGGGCCCTGGCCCTGTTCCGCTGGCTCGCCGACCTCGGCTATGCCGCCGAGCGCCTGGAGCGCAGCGCGTTCGCCCCCGAGGGCGACCTGCTATTTCTGCTCACGCCCTCCGAGGGTGTGAGCGCCGAGGAGGCCGACGCCCTGCTGGCCTGGGTCGATGCCGGCGGCACCCTGGTGCTGGCGGCGGACACGCCGGGGGGCGGCCCCGCGGCGCCGCTGCTGCGCAAGCTGGGGATGCGCCTGGCCCCCGCGACCGACGGCTGGGTGGCCGAGGCGACGGTGCGCCAGCCGGCCCTCGGCCACCCGCCGCTCAGCCGGGTGGCGGCCGACACGGCGGCGGTGGTGGCGGCGGATGCCCCGGACGTGGCGTTGCTCGTCGGCGCCGGCGACGAGGCCGTGCTGGTGGGGCAGCAGCGCGGCGCGGGCTATGTCTACGTCAGCTCGACGCTCGCGCCCTTCAGCAACGCCGGCCTGCGCGACGCCGACCACGCCGCCCTGGTGCTGAACCTGCTGCGCCGGGCCCCGCCCGGCGGGCGGGTGCTGTTCGACGAGATCCACCACGGCTTTGTGGACGAGCCGAGCCTGCGCGGCTTGCTGCTCAGCGGCCCCTGGGGCTGGGCGATCGTCTACTGCCTGATCGTGGGGGCGGCCTACCTGGCCGCCACCGGGCGGCGCTTCGGCCGGCCCGTGCCCCTGCGCGAGGAGACGGCGCGCCGCTCCAGCGCGGAGTACCTCGACAGCATGGCCGGCCTGCTCCGGCGCGGCGGCAAGCGGGCCTTTATCGGCCAGCACTACCGGATCGCCCTCAAGCGCCGGCTGGCTCGCCCCCTCGGGCTCAACCCGGCCCTCGACGACGCCGCCTTCGCCGCCGAGGTGGCCGCCCTGCGCCCGGTCGACCCCGCCGCCCTGCGCGAGCTGCTCGCCCGCCTGGCCCGCCCCGATTTGTCCGAGGCTGACCTGCTGCGCCTCGTCGCCGAGGCTGACACCCTGACGAGCCGATGAAGACAACCCTCGCCCCCATCCTGGACATCCTCGACGACGGGCTGCGCCTGTACCGCCGCGCGTTTGTCACCTTCGCCATCCTGGCCACGCTCGGCTCCGTCCCCCTGATCGTCGCCTTTGTGGGCGGCACCCTGGTCAACCTCCTCGTCGAGCCGGGGCTCGGCACCCTGGTCTCGCTAGGCGGCTTCGCGCTCAGCCTGCCGGCGCTGATCTATACCGTCGCCGCGATCAGCCGGGCGGCGGGGGCCCTGCGCCGCGGCGAGCGGGCCACCCTGCGCGGGGCGCTGGCGATCGGGCCGCTCCGCGCGCTGGGGATGGGCTGCTACGGCAGCCTGCTCATGGCCGGGATGAATGTCGCCACCTCGATCGTGAGCCTGGTCTGCATCTGCCCGCTCTACCTGGGGGTCTCCTTCATGATCGGGTTGGGGGCGACGGTGTTTGTCGGCGCGGAGGGGCCGGGGCTGGCGGCGACCGGGCTGCTGGTCGGGGTGGGCGTGCTGATCATCCTGGTGATCTACGCGTGCTCGCTCGCCCTGAGCGGCGCGGCCTACTGCGGCGCCGTGTTCGGCCTGCAGCCGCTCGTCCACGAGCAGGGCCGCTTCAGCGCCGGCATGGGCCGCAGCGTCGACCTGCTGGCCTACCGCTTCGGCGGCAACCTGGTCGCCTTTCTCTGCGCCAGCGTGGTGTTCGGCGCGATCTCGGTCGCCGCGGCGCTCGCCGTCGGCCTGCTCGCCCCGCTGCCGCTGCTGATCGCCCTCGGCGCCGAGTCGCCCGTGACCCAGGCTGCCCTCGGCGCCGCCTGGGTGATCGGCGCCATCCTCGCCGCCCCGCCGCTGCCAATCTGGATGACCCTGCTCTACGAGCGGCGCGTCGCCGAGCGCGATGGCGGCGACCTCGGCGAGCGGATCGCGGCCCTGACGCCAAGGGCGTGATGGCTCCCGCAGCAGCGTAGGGCTACGTCAACGTCCGCGCCGATAGGCTGTCGTCGCGCTGAAGCGCTCAGCTCCTCGCACGAAGCCGGCCTGCGCCAGCTTGGACAGGCCGCGCAGGCGGCCGTGGCGGCATGAGCCGAGGCGTGTACGCCCACGGCGAACCTGGCGTCAGCGGCGTTGACGTAGCCCTGGCAGCAGCGCGCGGCGGTTGCGGGAGGGGTGCAGTTCGGCTATGCTGGATTGGATGGCGGAGTGAGCGGCGAGGAGGCGGTGGTGGCGCCGGTCAGCGTGGTGAAGGTGGGCGGGAACGAGCTCGACGCCCCGGCGTTCCTCGACGGGCTGGCGGCGGCCGTGGCTGGCTTCGCGGGCCCGCTCGTGCTGGTGCACGGCGGGGGCAAGGAGATCAGCGCCGCCCTCGACCGCTACGGCCTGGAGGTGCGCTTTGTCGACGGGCTGCGCGTGACCTCGCCCGAGGCGATGGCAGTGATGGAGATGGTCGTCTGCGGCACGATCAACAAGCGCCTGGTCGGCCGGCTGCTCGCCGCCGGCGCCCGCGCGATCGGGCTGAGCGGGGTCGACCTCGGGCTGCTGCGCTGCGTGCCCCACCGGCCCGGCGGCGCCGACCTGGGGCGGGTGGGCGCGGTGACGGCGGTGGACGCTGCGGCGATCATCGATATGCTCGGCCTGGGATGGCTGCCGGTCTTCGCGCCGGTGGCGCTCGGCGCCGATGACGGCCTGAGCTACAACGTCAACGCCGACATGGTAGCCGAGGCGATCGCCGGGGCCATCGGCGAGACGGAGCTGGTGTTCGTGAGCAACGTGCCCGGGGTGATCCTGGGCGGGGCGGTGGCGCCGCAGCTCGACGCGGCGGCGGTGGCGGCGGCGATCGAGTCGGGCGAGATCAGCGGGGGGATGGTGCCGAAGGTGCGGGCCGCTCTAGCCGCCCTGGGCGCGGGCGCCGCCAGCGTCCGGATCACCAACCTGGCCGGATTCAGCGACGGGGGGACAAGGTTTGTCCGCTAACGACCCGACCATCCACTATGTCGCCGCCGGCGACATCTTCCGCGGCCTGGACGCCCGCCAGCGCGCCGACGTCGAGCGGCTGATCGCGTACAGCGTCTACCCGGTCGGCCAGATCTTCCACTCGCCGAACGAGGCCGGCGAGCAGCTGTTCGTGCTGCGCAGCGGGCGGGTGCGGATCTACAAGCTGTCGCCCGAGGGCCGGGCCCTTACGCTGATGGTGCTGGAGCCGGTGACGATCTTCGGCGAGATGACCCTGGTGGGCCAGTGGCTCCACGACACCTTCGCCGAGGCGATGAGCGAGTGCGTGATCGGCGTGATCGGCCGCGACACCCTGCGGAGCATCCTGGAGCGCTACCCCCAGGTGGCGATCGCGTTCATGGACCTGATGGGCCAGCGGCTGCGCCACATGGAGAACAAGCTCGCCGACATCGCCTTCAAAAGCGTCCCCCAGCGCCTGGCCACCCTGCTGCTCAGCCTGACCGGGTTGGCCCCCGGCCCGGCCGTGCCCGCGGCGCCCCCCTCCGTCGTCCGCTACACGCACCAGCAGCTCGCCGAGATGATCGGCTCCTACCGCGAAACCGTCACCAAGGCGATCGGCGAGTTTCGCGAGGCCGGCCTGATCCGCGTCGAGGGCGACGCGATCATCCTCACCGACCTGGAGCAGCTCCAGCGGCTCGCGAACAGATAGCGGCCGGGCGCGGCGTCGCCGGGCACGGAAAGCTGCCAGGCCAGGCGCCCTCGGGCGAGCGGCTGCTTTCCGCCTCCCCGCCCGCAGATGCCCGGCCCGGCTCTGGCCGCCGGTTCGCGCCCCGGCGCCTAGCGGCCGCGGTTCTGCCAGGCCTGGTAATAGCGGTCGGCGAGCTGGCGGGCGGCGACCTCAAGCTCGCGCCAGTTGAAGATCGGGACGTCGGGAACCTTGCGCCGGCGCTCGATCAGCACCCACGACCAGAGCGCCGCCTGGGCCAGCATCACAAAGGCGACGATGCCCAGCATGATCCAGAATGAGCTGCTCATGGAGTGGCCTCCCTTTTCGCACACGCTTCGCCAGATGACATATCATACCGCATCGCTACGCCCTGCGCAACGCGGGCGCGGCTGCTCTATCCATTATACACAGACGCAGCGTGCTATAATCGATGCACCTGCCCGATAGCTGTGAAAGGGGCACTGATGCCTGACTACGGATTCTCTACCCGCGCCATCCACGCCGGCCAGGAGCCGGACTCGGCCACCGGCGCGGTGATCGTCCCGATCTACCAGACCAGCACCTTCGCTCAGGAGGCCGTCGGCGTGCACAAGGGCTACGACTACGCCCGCAGCGGCAACCCGACCCGCACGGCCCTTGAAACGGCCCTCGCCGCCCTCGAGGGCGGGCGCCACGGCCTCGCCTTCGCCTCCGGCCTCGGCGCCGAGACAACCGTGGTGCTCGCGCTGCTCAAGGCCGGCGACCACGTGCTCTGCGGCGACGATGTGTATGGCGGCACCTACCGCCTGTTTAAGCGCGTCTTTGAGGACAAAGGCATCCAGACCAGCTTTGTCGACACCCGCGACCTCGGAAAGGTTGAGGCGGCCATCCGCCCTGAGACGCGGCTGATCTGGCTGGAAACGCCGACCAACCCCATGCTCAAGCTGGCTGACATCGCCGCGATCGCGGCGCTCGGCCGGGCCCGCAGTGTCCTGACGGTGGTCGACAACACCTTTGCCTCGCCCGCCTGCCAGCGCCCGCTGGAGCTCGGGGCCGATATCGTGCTCCACTCGACCACCAAGTATATCGGCGGCCACTCCGACGTGGTCGGAGGCGCGCTCATCCTCAACGACGACAGCGTGGCCGAGCGGCTGCGCTATGTGCAGAACGCGGCCGGCGCCGTGCCGGGCGCCTTCGACAGCTGGCTGGTGCTGCGCGGCCTGAAGACCCTGGCGCTGCGCATGAAGCAGCACGGCGAGAACGCGCTCGCCGTCGCCCGCTTCCTGCAGGGCAACCCGGCCGTCGAGCAGGTGATCTACCCGGGCCTGCCCGAGCACCCGCAGCACGAGCTGGCCCGCCGCCAGATGCATGGCTTCAGCGGCATGGTTTCGTTTATCGCCTCGGGCGGCGAAAAGGCGGCGCAGAAGATCGTTTCCCGCACCAGGCTGTTCACCCTGGCCGAAAGCCTCGGCGGCGTGGAAAGCCTGATCGAGCTGCCCGCCGCGATGACCCACGCCTCCGTCGCGGGCTCGCCGCTTGAGGTGCCCGCCGGCCTGGTCCGGCTTAGCGTCGGGATCGAGGACGTCGACGATCTGCTCGCGGACCTTGACCAGGCTTTGGATTAGGGCCGGGCCGTTCACCGCGGAGGCGCGGAGGGCGCGGGGCTGTGACCGGGGCGAACGCTGTCCCTCTGCGCCTCTGCGCCTTTGCGGCTATTTCCGGAGGTTCCACCGTGCGCCCATTGCTCCGTCTGGCGGCCGCGGCGTTCGTGCTGCTGCTGCTCGCGCTGGCCCCGCCCGCCCGGGCTCAGGGCCAGCTGATCATCACCGACCCCGGCGGCCGGCTCGACCGGGCCGCGATCCAGCGGGCCGCCCAGCCCCTGCTCGACCAGGGCGCCCTTGTGGCGATCTACCTGGTGCAGAGCGGCGGCGATAACGACTTCGTCCAGCGGCTGATCGATGACGGGCTGGCCAGCAGCGACGGCCTGGCCCGCAACCGTATGATCGGGATCTACGCCGCGCTCGACCAGCGCTACAGCTCGGTCCGCTACGGCGACGACTGGGCCTTCGCCCTCGGCGTGAACGACAACTACGACGCGATCCGCCAGGCGAACTTCAACCCCGGCCTGGCCGCCGGCGACTACACCCGGGCCTACACCGAGGCCCTCGGCGCGATCCAGGGCGCGGTCGCCAACCCGCCGACCGCCGGGGGTGGCACCACCTTCAACGTCGACCTGCGGCCGGTCGCGGCGGTGGGCGGCGGCGCCGCCGTTATCGCCGCGGGCGGGGTGGCGCTGGCGCGGCGCAATCGGGCCAGGCGCATCCGGGCCGAGGCCGAGGGCAAGCTCAAGGACGCCCGCGAGCGCGCCGGCACGCTGATCGCCGCCCTCGGCCAGCGCTTCCGCAACGCCGAGGAGAAGGCCCAGTTCGACCGCGTCTCCTACGCCCCCGAGGATGTCCAGCGGGTCGGGTCGCTCCAGGCCGAGGCCCGCCAAAGCTTTGTCGCGGTGCAGACCCGCTTCGACGAGGTCGGCGAGCGGCTGGAGCGCTTCGGCGACAAGGCCACCCTGGAGCAGCTGGCCGAGGCGACAAGCGGCTATACCGGTGTGGCGGAGGAGGCGCAGGGGGTCGATCAGCGGCTCGGCGCGGTGGAGCGGCTGCGGGCCGAGCTCGACCAGCAGGCCGCCCAGGCCCGCGAGGAGGTCGACCGCGCAAAAAAATCGTAGCCGGCGCTGCCGACCGGCTGGCGGCGCTGGGGCAGGAGATCGCCGACATCGAGGCGGCCCTGGCCCCCGCGCAGCGGCAGGTGGCGGCGGCCGAGCAGGCCATCGGCGGGAACTACGCCCGCGAGGCCCTCTCGGCCGCCCAGGCAGCGTCGGAGATCGGGCGGCGGATCGCGACCATCGGCGAGCGGTTCGCCGCGGTGCGCCAGGGGATCGTACAGGGGCGCAACGACGCCGAACGGCTCGCCGCCGAGGGCTACTACATGGAGGCGAGCGGCGCCGCCCTCGACGCGACCCGCGCGGCCCTGAGCGCGACGGCCGCGGCGCTTCAGTCTTCGGGCCCAGACGCGGCGGCGGCCCATCTGGCCGAGGCCGAGGCCCAGCTCGCCGAGGCCCAGGCCAGTGGCGCGGCCCTGCCGGGGCTGCGGGCCGAGAACGAGCGGCGGCTGGCCGAGGTGGCCGAGCGCGGCGAGGCGACGGCGGCCCTGATCGCCGAGGGCCGGCAGGTCTTCGACATCGTCGACGAGTTCGCCGAGTCGACCTGGGACGACATTCGCGGCAACGGCAGCGAGGCCCAGGCCGCCGCCGGCCGGGCCCACGAGCACTGGGAAAGCGCCCGCGCCCGCAACACCATGGGGGCCCAGGAGTTCCGCGCGGCCAAGGAGAACCTCGACGCCGCCGACGCGGAGCTGGCCTATGTCAGAAAGCTGATCGACGCGATCACCCAGCGCCTGGCCGACCTGGAGCAGGCTCGCTCGACCGCCCAGGCCACCCTGGCCGAGGCGGCGCGCAGCATCACCGCCGGCTGGGAGTTCGTGCGCGCCAACGACCCGGACGTGGGCAAAGCCCCCGAGGCGAATCTCCGCGAGGCCGAGGGGCACCTGCAAACGGCCCAGGCCGAGGCCGCCCAGGCCAAGCCCGACTGGCTGCGGCTCGCCGCCGACGCCACTCTCGCCGACAAGCTCGCCGACGATGCCCTCGTCGGCGCCCGCTCGGAGGCCGAGGCCATGGCCAAGCTGCGCGCCCAGGTCGGCCAAACCCAGCAGCTCGCCACGGCCGAGGTGAAAAAGATCGTGAACTTCGTCGGCGTCCACGAGGGCGACATCACCGCCGAGCGGCGCCGCGAGATCGACCAGGTACAGGCCGCGGTGGCCCAGGCCTTCGCGCTCTTGCAGCAGGCCGAGCGCTCTGAGGAGGAGCGACGGCGGGCCGCCCTTGAGCGGGCCTTCGCGGCCTACCAGGCGCTCCAGCCCCAGGCCGCCCAGGTCTACAAAAACGTCTTCGCCGACGTCCAGCGCCTGGAGCAGCTGCGGGCCCGGCTAAACACCGAGCTGTCGCAGGCCCGCAACCAGCTCGAAGAGGCCGAGCTCCTGCTCGTCCAGTACGGCGCCCTCGCCGGCGCCCTCGCGGGCTCGGCGCGCAAGCGGCTGGCGGCGGCCCGGCGCAGCTTCGAGCAGATCCGGCTCCCGATCACCGGCGAGGAGCAGATCCAGCGCATGATCAAGGTCGCCGACGCGATCGAGTCCGAGGCCCGCGACGTGGCCAACGAGCTGCGGGCGCGGGCCCAGGCCGAGCAGCAGCGCCGCTCCCAGGACGTGCTGATCGGCACGATGATCGGCGGCGCCATGAGCGGCGGCCGGCGCGGCCACGGCAGCGGCTGGGGCGGCAGTGGGAGCTGGAGCGGCGGCGGCGGCGGCGGCGGCTGGGGCGGGAGGGGCGGCGGCGGCGGGAGCTTCGGCGGCGGCGGCGGCGGCGGGAGCTTCGGCGGCGGCGGCGGCGGCGGGGGGTGGTAGAAAGCGGTATCTAGCTTCGCAAGCTCGCGCCCATAGCCTAAAGCCTGCCATCCAAAGCCTTAGCGAGCCAGGAGCTCGGCAATAGTCTGCCAGGGCATGAGCGGCGACTCGGGGGTTTCGGGCCGGGCGACGTGGACGAGCAGGCGCGGGCCGTAGGTGAAGAACAGGCCGTGGTCGGCGCAGCGCAGCAGCTCGCCTTCGGGCTGGAGGGGCTCGCCACAGCTGGGGCAGGCGCGGCGCTGGCTGGTGGATTTGGACTGGGACATGCCTTTGCTCCTTCCGCAAACAGAAAAAGCTCGCCTCGTTCGAGGCAAGCTTTCGTAGCTGGTGGCGGCTTCGTCGCCGCGATATGGGATGACGTCGTCTTAACGAAGAGCATAGCACGTCGCGGCGGCCGGCGCAAGGGTGATCCCGGCCGCCCGACTGAGGAGCAGCGATGGCGAAGCAGCCCCTGGCGATGGCCCTGGCCAAGGTGATGATCGCCGCGGCCTGGGCCGACGGCGACCTGTCCGGCGACGAGGTCAACGCGCTGAAAAACCTGCTGGCCGAGCTCGGGCAGACGGGCGGCCACGGCGAGATGGCGCTGACGGCCACGGAGTGGGCCGAACTGGAGATCTACCTGTACTCGCCTGTGGGCGCCGACGAGCGGGCCCGCCTGGTGGCCGAGCTCGCCGCCACGCTGCGCGGCCCGCGCGACCGTGAGCTGGCCCTGGCCGCGCTCGACGGCCTCATCCAGGCCGACCGCGCCGTCACCGACGCCGAGCGCGCCGTAGCCGCCGAGATCCGCGACGCGCTGCTGGCCGAGGACCTGGGGGTGATCGCCCGGATCGGGCGCCTGGTGCGCGGCGGGATGGCCGCCCGCGCCCCCGGCCCGAACCGCGAGCAGTTCCTCGACGAGTTTCTGCACAACCGGATCTACTACGCGGTGCGCCAGCGGCTCGGCCGCGCCCCCGACGAGGATTTGGGCATCCCCGCCGACGAGGCCCGCGTGCTCGCCCTCGCGGGCGGGCTGCTCGCCCAAGTCGCCCGCGTCGACGAGCAGGTGAGCGCGGCCGAGCTCGCGCGCATCCGCGAGGCCCTGGCCGGCGCCTGGGGCATCGACGAGACCCGCGCCGCGGTGGTGGCCGAGGTGGCCCTGGCCGAGAGCGCCGCCGGGCTCGACTACTACCGGCTGACCAAAGAGTTCGCCGACCGCACCGACGTCGAGCGGCGGGCCCGCTTTCTCGACGCCCTCTTCGCCGTGGCAGCCGCCGACGGCAAGATCTCCGGCGCCGAAAGCGCCACGATCAGCCGGATTACCCAAAGCATCAACCTGTCCCACGACTACTTCGTGGCTGCCCGCCGGCGCGCGGCGGGCTAGGGTGACAACGCGGTTATGAGGCCGAACAGCACGGCAGAGCCGCGCGTTGGACGTCCAACGTGCGGCTCTGTGCGCTCTACGCTTCCGCGGTCCATGTGCTGTCCGGCCTGGCGCTTCCGGTATCAGAGCTCCGAGCGCTCCGGAGTGTTACGCCGGCCGCCCACCTCGTCCTCCAGGTGGCCCACGCCGGGCGTCCAGGACTTGGACTCGGTGGGGTCGTTGGGGCCGAGCAGGTCGTTCATCCGCAGCATGTCCAGCATTCCGGCATCGATGATCAGCAGCGCACGGCCCGACTCGAGGTGCTGCAGGCCGCTGATGATGTCTTGCTCGTTGAGCTTGGCCTGCTCCAGGCGCTGGCGGGCGTCGTTGTCGCCGGGGCTGATCAGCTCGGCGGTCGCCTTGCTGTCGCTGCCTTCCAGCCGGCGGCGGGCAGCAACCGCCTCCTCCTGGCTCCCGAAGACGCGCATATCTTTCATGATGGGGCCTCCTGTAGTGGGACATGCGGCTTATCCACCGGGAGGATGCAATGGGTGTGCCACCGCGACGCAGTCCCTACGACGGGTAGTAGTACGTATCTGCCCAATTGGCCCATTGCGCCCTGGTCCTCGGGCCGGGTAGGATACAGCTGTGCCGGGGTGGCGAGCCCGGCCGGCCGCTCGAACCCGCGTTGGGCGCTGTCCTGTGAGGCACGGCAGCGCGGCCGTCTACATGGAGATCCAGGGGTCCGCCCGTCGACGGCGGCCCGCGCGGGGAGAGGCCGCGCGGGCCGCCGTTTGCCTCGCCCTTGCGCCAGCGATCGGGCTGCGCTACAATAGCGCCCCGATGACACCCCGCACCCACACCCCCGCCCGGCGCCTGACCCTGCTGGCGCTGCTTATAACACTTCCCCTCGCCGCGCTCCTCGGCCTTGCCGGCGATGGCCGCCCGCCCGTCGCTCAGGCCGCGGCGCCCGAGCCGCGCGAGTTCACGATCGGCAGCTCGGCCCAGGGCCGGCCGATCCAGGCCGTGCAGTTCGGCGACGGGCCGCGCAAGCTGGTGGTGGTGGGCAACACCCACGGCGGGCCCGAGGCGAACACCTACCGGCTCACCCTGGCCCTGATCGCGCACTTCCGCGCCAACCCCGGCCTCGTCCCCCCCTCCGTGCGCCTGTACTTCATTCCCACCCTCAACCCCGACGGGCTGGCTCGTGGCTGGCGCTTCGACGCGGCCGGCGTCGACCTGAACCGCAACATGAACACGGGGCTCGACGCGTGCCCCGAGAACGACTGGAACGTGACCGTTCAGGGCGCCTACGGCCAGATCTCCGACACCGGCGGGCCCTTCCCCGACTCGCAGGTGGAAAGCCGCCTGATCCGCGGCTTTCTGCTCGACGCCGCGGGCGCGATCTTTATCCACTCCAACGCCGGGCTGGTCTTCCCGGCGCTGTGCGAGCACGGGCCCTCGATCGCCATGGCCGAGGCCTACGCCGGCGCGGCCGGCTACCTGTACAGCCGCTTCTGGCCGAACTACACGATCACCGGCGGCATGCATGACTGGGCGGGCAGCCTCGGCATCGCCGCGATCACGCCTGAGCTGCTGACGGGCGACCAGACCGAGTTCGAGCCGAACCTGGCCGGCCTGCTCGCGGTGCTTAGCCGGGCCGAGGAGGTGCTGCCCCTGCCAGAGCCCGGCCTGGTGGCCGGCATTACGGTGCCCCCGCCGATCTTCCGTTACTGGCGCGCCCTCGGCGGCGAGGCCCGCTTCGGCTCGCCCCTTGGCCCGGCCCTCGCCTCGCCGGGCGGAGTGAGCCAGCGCTTCCGTAATGCCGTCATCGCCGCGCGCGATGACCGCGCCGACACACCAACCTTTGTGCAGGCCGAGCCGGTCGGGGCCACCGCTGCGGCGAGCCAGGCCTTCGGCGGCGCCGCCGCCCTGGCCCCCGTGGCCGCCGGCGACGGCGCGCAGTTCTTCCCCGAAACGGGGCATACCCTCAGGGCCGGCTTTCTCGAATTCTGGCGGCGCGGCGGCGGGCTGGAGGTGTTCGGGCTGCCGCTGTCGGAGGAGTTCGCCGGCCGCTCGGCCGACGGGGGGACGCGCACGCTCCAGTACTTCGAGCGGGCGGTGCTGTCATACGACGATGCGGCCGGTGAGGCGCACATGGAGCCGCTCGGGCTGCGCGAGCAGGCGCTGGAGGATCTACGGGCCCCCCTCGCGCCGCAGACCGTACGCTAGGCGGCGCCTTTCCCCCAGACATGATACCGCTGGCGAACTCGGCGTGGGAGCCATGCTCAGGCAGCTTGCCGCAGGAGTCGTGAGAAGTGTGACTGTCTTGTCTTGGCGCGAGGAGTCCCGTCCAGCCACTCCGCAAGCCGCAGC
>Ga0164290_1000144_pt1 | contig 268683 bp, 257 predicted proteins | sample Micstemetagenome_FD_108782 | JGI IMG/M metagenome (GOLD analysis project Ga0164290, IMG submission 108782) | Contaminated culture microbial community from soil near Moab, Utah, USA - Microcoleus steenstrupii SON62 (Illumina Assembly) | ecosystem: Environmental > Terrestrial > Soil > Soil crust... | reverse complement strand
TTAAGACTGCCAGGGCCAATGGTACTTGGGGGTTGACCCCCTGGGAGAGTAGGTCACCGCCGAAAACCCCCGCACCCGAACGCCCCCACCAACCAGTGGGGGCGTTCGACGCGTCCCGGCCGTGGTCGCTCAGCCGTCGTCGCTCAACCGTCGTCGCTCAGTCGACGACGAGGAGCGCCACCACGATCGCCGCCGTCGTCAGCGCGGCCAGGCCGTGGAGGTACACCACCGGTCGCGGCAGGCGGTCCTCGCTGCGGCCCTCCGTCGGCCGCGCGTCGATGCCGGTCAAGTCGGGAGCGCGGCCGCTGCGCCACTTCCGGAACATCAGGATGCCGGGGAGCGCGGTCACGGCGATCGCGACGAGCAGCGCCACGTACCCGCCGGTGCGGTCGTCGTCGAGCAGGGCCCCGTACGTCACGAGGCACGCGGTGAGGATGCCGAGCAGCCCGTGCATGCCGACCTGGGCCGACGACAGCGACGTCACGCGGCGGCTGCGTCGCTGGACGCGGGCACCCGAGCTGGCCATCAGCTCGTCCTCGGGGCCGACGGCGCCGGCGCCGCCGGCGGCGAACCAGATCGTGGCCATCAACAGACCGCCCGCGACCGTCACCCAGACGACGATGACCGCGGCGGTGCGCAACCCTTCCCAAGCATCCATGGCCGCCGTCGTACCCGCCGTGGCGGCGACCACACCCCGATGCGGGTGGGGGCCGGCCGTCGTCGGCAACACGCCCGAAACACGCCGTGCCTACAGTCGCCGCCGATGCAGCTCAGCCCGCACGAGCAGGAACGGCTCCTGGTGCACGTCGCCGCGGACGTCGCCCGCCGTCGCCGTGAGCGCGGCCTGCGCCTCAACCACCCCGAGACCGTCGCGCTGCTCACCTCGTGGGTCCACGAGGCGGCGCGCGACGGGCGTGGCGTCGTGGAGCTCATGGACGAGGGGTGCACGCTGCTCACGACCGCCGACGTGATGGACGGCGTCGCCGCCCTGGTCGACGAGGTGCAGGTGGAGGCCACCTTCCCCGACGGGACGAAGCTGGTGACGCTGCACCAGCCGATCCGCGAGCCGATGCAGCCGTGAGGCCCGGCGAGGTCGTCGGCCCCGACGGCGTGCTCGAGCTCAACGCCGGCGCCGCGCGCGTGCGGCTGTCGGTCGTCAACACCGGTGACCGGCCCGTGCAGGTCGGCTCGCACTACCACCTCGCGGAGGCGAACCCGGCCCTCCAGCTCGACCGCGACGCAGCGCGCGGCATGCGCCTGGACGTCCCGGCGGGGACGTCGGTGCGCTTCGAGCCCGGCCTCGCCCGGACCGTCACCCTGGTGCCCCTGGGCGGTGAGCGCGTGGTGCTCGGCCTGCGCGGCGAGGTCGGCGGGCCGCTCGATGGTTGAGATCTCGCGCGCCCGCTACCGCCAGCTCTACGGCCCGACCGCCGGCGATCGCGTCCGCCTGGCCGACACCGAGCTCTGGATCGAGGTCGACGAGGACCGCTGCGGCGGGGGCGACGAGGCCGTCTTCGGCGGCGGGAAGGTCATCCGCGAGTCGATGGGGCAGTCCGCCCGATCCCGCGCCGAGGGCGCCGCCGACCTCGTGATCACGGGGGCGCTGATCCTCGACCACTGGGGCGTCGTCAAGGCCGACGTGGGCGTGCGCGACGGCCGCATCGTCGGCATCGGCAAGGCCGGCAACCCGGAGACGATGGACGGGGTGCACCCGGCGCTGGTCATCGGGCCGTCGACGGAGATCCTCGGCGGGGGCGGGCGGATCCTGACCGCCGGCGCGATCGACTGCCACGTCCACCTGATCTGCCCGCAGATCGTGGACGAGGCCCTCGCGTCGGGGATCACCACGATCATCGGCGGCGGCACCGGCCCGGCGGACGGGACGAGGGCGACCACGGTGACGCCCGGCGCGTGGTACCTCGAGCGCATGTTCCAGGCGCTCGACGGCTGGCCTGTGAACGTCCTGCTGCTCGGCAAGGGCAACACCGTCTCGCACGCCGCCCTGCACGAGCAGGTGCTGGCTGGTGCCGGCGGCTTCAAGCTCCACGAGGACTGGGGCTCGACACCGGCGGCGATCGACGCGTGCCTGTCGGTCGCGGACGAGACGGGCGTGCAGGTGGCGATCCACACGGACACGCTGAACGAGGCCGGCTACGTGCGCTCCACGCTGGAGGCCATCCGGGGCCGGTCGATCCACACGTACCACACGGAGGGCGCGGGCGGCGGCCACGCCCCGGACATCATCACCGTGGCGGCCGAGGCCAACGTGCTGCCCTCCTCGACCAACCCGACCCGCCCGCACACGGTCAACACGCTCGCCGAGCACCTCGACATGCTGATGGTGTGCCACCACCTCGACCCGTCGGTGCCGGAGGACCTGGCCTTCGCCGAGAGCCGCATCCGCCCGTCGACGATCGCGGCGGAGGACGTCCTGCACGACATGGGAGCGATCTCGATGATCGGCAGCGACTCGCAGGCGATGGGGCGCGTCGGCGAGGTGATCCTGCGGACCTGGCAGACCGCGCACGTCATGAAGGCGCGCCGCGGCGTGCTGGCCGGCGACGGACCCGCGGACAACCACCGGGCCCGGCGGTACGTCGCGAAGTACACGATCTGCCCCGCCGTCGCCCACGGGATCGACGCCGAGGTCGGCTCCGTGGAGGTGGGCAAGCTCGCCGACCTCGTCCTGTGGGACCCCCGGTTCTTCGGCGTGCGACCGCACGTGGTGCTGAAGGGCGGGATGATCGCCTGGGCGCAGATGGGCGACGCGAACGCCTCGATCCCGACGCCGCAGCCGGTGCTGCCGCGGCCGATGTTCGGGGCGACCCCGCGCGCTGCCGCGGCGACGAGCCTCGCGTTCGTCGCGCCTGCCGCGCTCGCCGGCGGGCTCGCGGAGCGGCTGGAGCTGCGCCGCCCCCTGGTCGCGGTCGCGGACACGCGCGCCCGCGGCAAGCGGGACCTGCCGCAGAACGACGCCCTGCCGCGCATCGCGGTCGATCCCGACACGTTCACGGTCCGGATCGACGGCGAGGTCGTGGAGGAGCACCCCGTCACGGAGCTGCCGATGGCGCAGCGCTACTTCCTCTTCTGATCGGCCGCTGGTCCGGTCCGCTCCGCCCCCACGTGCTCGCCACCCTGCTCCTCCTCGCCGACGGCCGGTTCCCCGCCGGCGGTCACGCGCACTCGGGGGGCGCCGAAGCGGCGTGCGCGGCCGGTGACGTCACCGACGTGGACTCGCTGGCGCGCTACGTCGAGGGCCGCCTCGAGACGACGGGGACAGTCGAGGCCGCGTTCGCCGCGGCCGCGTGCGCGGCGGCCGCCGGGGGCGCCCCCCGCTGGACGGACCTCGACCGGGAGCTGGCCGCACGCACGCCGTCGCCCGCGCTGCGCCGTGCGTCGCGGACCCTCGGGCGCCAGATGCTCCGTGCCGGCGCGCGGACCTGGCCGTCCCCCACCCCTCCCGGTCCGCACGACGTGCACCCCGACGGCCCGCTGCAGCCGCTCGCCCTCGGCGCGGTCGCCCACCGGGCAGGGCTCCGGCCGGACGACGCCGCCCGGTGCGCGCTGCACCACCTGCTGACCGGGATGACGTCCGCCGCGCTGCGCGTCCTCGGACTCGACCCGTTCGAGGTCTCCAGGCTCCACGCGACGATGGCGCCCCGGCTCGAGCGCCTCGCGACGCTGGCTGCCGGCGCCGCGCACCTGGAGCCCCCGTCGCTGCCGGCGCGCAGCGGACTCCTCGTCGACGTGCTCGCGGAGCACCACAGCACCTGGGAGGTGAGGCTGTTTGCCTCCTGACCACCAGCCGGGCCACCACGCCGATCACGCGCACGACCACGCGCACGGGCACGCGTCCGAGCACCCGCACGGGCACGGCGACCTGCACGCGAGCGGCCACCAGGCCGCGACCGCCCGCGGCAGCCGACCGCTGCGGATCGGGATCGGCGGACCCGTGGGGAGCGGCAAGACCGCGCTGGTCGCGGCGCTGTGCCGCGAGCTGGCGGCCGACGTCTCGATCGTCGTCGTCACCAACGACATCTTCACGACGGAGGACGCGGAAGCGCTGCGGCGCATGGCGGTCCTGCCCGCGGACCGCATCCTCCCCGTCGAGACCGGGGCCTGCCCCCACACCGCGATCCGCGACGACATCTCGGCCAACCTCGACGCGGTCGAGCAGCTGGAGGCGCGCCACCCGGACGCGGAGCTCACGCTCGTGGAGAGCGGCGGCGACAACCTCACGGCCATCTTCAGCCGCGCCCTCGTGGACCGGCAGATCTTCGTGATCGACGTCGCCGGCGGGGACAAGGTGCCCCGCAAGGGGGGACCGGGCGTGACGACGGCCGACCTGCTCGTCGTGAACAAGACGGACCTGGCGCCGCTCGTCGGCGCCGACCTGGGCGTCATGGGTCGTGACGCGCGGGCGCGGCGGGGCGAGCTGCCGATCGCGTTCACGTCGCTCGTCGGGGTCGCCGGCGCGCAGGACGTCGCCCAGTGGGTCCTCGACCACCTGCGCGCGTGGCGCGCGCCGCACGGCTGACGCGGCGTGCGCGCACGGTCGACGATCGTCGCCGCGCTCACGACGTCCGGCGCGACCCAGCTGCGCCGCCTGCGGGCGGAGGCGCCGCTGCTCGTGCGCACGACCGGCGGCCACCCCTCGGGCCTCCTCGTGCAGCTGGTGGGCGGTGCGGCGGGGCCGCTGGGCGGCGACGAGCTCTCCCTCGAGGTCGTCGTGGAACAGGGCGCACGGCTCGTCGTGCGCTCCGTCGCCGCCTCGGTCGCGCAACCCGGCCGGGCCACGGGGTCGCGCTCGCGGCTCGGCGTCCGGGCCGTCGTCGGCGCGGGCGGATCGCTCGACTGGTGGCCGGAGCCCACCGTCGCCGCGGCCGGCTGCTCGCACGAGGTCCGGACGTCCGTGGAGGTGGACGAGGCGGCAGCGCTGCGTTGGGTGGACGAGGTGCGGCTCGGCCGCCACGGTGAGGTGGCCGGTGAGCTGCGGGTCGTCCAGCGCGTCACCGTCGCCGGCGCGCCGTTGGCGGTGCACGAGGTCCACCTCGGTCCGGCCGGCGCGTCGGCCGGTGAGCACGGGCCCGTCCGCGTCGCGATCACCGGCTGGGAGCACGGGCCGCCGGCGGCGCCTCCGGCGGCCTGCCTCGACGGCGGGGTGCGCGCGGCGAGGATGCCGCTCGGGCCCTCGTCGACGGCGTGGACCGGGCTGGGCGACGACCACGAGGCGGTGCGGGGCGCGCTCGCCCGCCTCGGCCTCGAGCGCTGACGCGGGCGCGGGCGCGGGCGCGGCGAGCGCGAGCCGGCGACGGATCATCACGAGCGGGAAACACGGCCGAAACCGTCGATCCGTACGGTCCGGCGATGGCCCTCGACATCAGCGGCAGCGCAGGCGCGAGCACACCCGTCGGCACGATCCACCGGCTGGCGGCGACGCCGTCGACGTGCTGGTGGGGGTCGATCGAGCGGGACCGCCCGCCCGTGCTGACGGTGGAGCCCGGCGACGTGGTGGAGGTGGAGGCGATCACCCACCACGCCGGTGACGCCCCAGACCTGCTGATGGACGACGGCATCCGCGCCATCTGGGACGGCATCGCCCCCGACCGGCGCGGTCCCGGCGTCCACATCCTCACCGGACCGATCGCGGTGCGCGGCGCCGAGCCGGGCGACACGCTCGTCGTGCGGGTCCTCGACATGGTCCCGCGCCTGCCCTACGGCTCGAACTGCGCCGCCAACTGGGGCCTCCTGCACCACCGCTTCGGCAAGGAGCGGATCACGATCTACCGCCTCGACGCCGAGTCCGGCGCCGGTCCGCACGGGGCCGGGTTCCCGTCGCTGGCCAGGGCGATGTTCGGCTTCGACTTCACCGCGCGGCCCCGCTACGACGTGCCCGGCGTGATCAGCCCGCCCGACGCCGGTGCGCGGCAGCCGTTCGGTCGCGAGGTGCGCGTGCCCGTGCGGCCGCACCTCGGGGTCATGGGCGTCGCACCGGCCACGGCCGAGGTCCTGTCGTCGATCCCGCCGGGCGTCTTCGGCGGGAACGTCGACAACTGGCGCCTCGGACCCGGCGCCACCATGTGCTACCCCGTGTTCGTCGAAGGGGCGAACCTGTTCCTCGGCGATCCGCACTTCGCGCAGGGCGACGGCGAGATCTGCGGCACGGCCATCGAGGCGTCGCTGACCACGAGGATCCAGGTGTCCGTCGCGCGCGACCTCGGCGTGACGGCGCCGCTGCTGGAGACGGCCACGCACTGGTACGCGCACGGGTTCGGGGGCGACCTCGACGCAGCGATGGCGATGGCGGCCGAGCAGGCGCTGTGGTTGCTGCAGACCCACCTCGGGCTGACCGCGGACGAGGCGTACTCGGTCGCGTCGGTGGCGATGGACCTGGGGGTCACCCAGGTGGTCGACGGCACGCTCGGCTGCCACGCCGGGATCCCCCGCGGCCTCGTCCGCTGAGCGGTGGGCGGGTCGACGGAGCCGGCCCGCGGGGGCACGTCGCCCTGCTATGGTCTGACCATCAGACCACCGGAGTCGCCGGTGCGGGGAGGTGCACATGCCGATCACCGGGATGAACCACGCGGTGCTGTACGTCCGGGACGCGCGCGTGACGCAGCGGTTCTACGAGCAGGTGCTCGGGTTCTCGACGATCGTCGCCCACCCCGAGGGCGCGTTCGCGTTCATGCGCGCGCCTGCCTCGGACAACCACCACGACATCGCGTTCTTCTCGATCGGCGCGGGCGCCGGGCCGAGCGAGGCGGGTCGCCGGACGGTCGGCATGTACCACCTCGCGTGGGAGGTCCCGACGCTCGAGGAGCTCGAGGAGATGCGCGACCGCCTGCGCGACGCGGGCGCCCTCGTCGGCGCGAGCGACCACGGCGCCAACAAGAGCCTCTACGCGGTGGACCCGGACGGCCTCGAGTTCGAGGTGATGTGGCTGGTGCCCGCGGAGCACCGGGGGGCCGGGGAGCACGAGGCGATCATCGCGCCCCTGGACCTCGCCGCCGAGCGCCGGCGCTTCGCCGGGCTCGGGTTGCGCTGATGCCGGGGATCGGCTTCCAGCCGGTCGAACGTACGACCGTCACCGGGGAGATCCGCTCGCGACTCGTCGAGGCCATCCGCACGGGCGAGCTCGCGCCGGGCAGCCCGCTGCCGTCGGAGCGCTCGCTGTGCCTGGAGTTCGGCGTCGGCCGGACCTCGGTGCGCGAGGCCATCCAGGGCCTCGTCTCCTCCGGCTACCTCGTGCGGCGGGGGAGCCGCCCGGTCGTCGCGGACCGCTTCCCCGACATGAAGCTCGACGGCGACGACCGCAAGGCCCTCGTCCGTCAGCTGTTCGAGGTGCGGCGCGTGATCGAGCCGGCGATCGCGGAGTTCGCGGCCGCTCGCGCGAGCGACGCGGACCGCGCCGAGATCGCCGCCCTCGCAGCTCGCCAGACCCGCGAGCTCGACGAGTTCCGCGAGATCGACCGCTCGTTCCACTCCGCCCTCTCGCGGGCGTCCGGGAACCCGATGCTCAACGAGGTCCACGCGAAGGCGCTGGCCGCGCTGTTCGGCTCGGGGGAGTTCGCGTCGCTGCTGTACGCCGAGGTCAACCGCCGCGAGGTCGACGACATCATCTGCTCGGCCACCGCCGCGCACCGGGCCATCGCCGACGCCGTCGTGCGGGGCAACGTGCGCCGGACCGTGGCGGCGGTGGTCAGCCACCTGAACGACATCGAGAAGCGGATGCTGGAGCGCCTGCTGTGAGCACCGGAGGAGATGGTGTGGGAACGTCCGACCCACGGGCTGCGGGCCCGGTCAACGTGAAGGGCCTGGCGGAGCAGTACTGCCACGTCTTCGACGATGCGCTGTTCGAGGAGAGCGACCGGCCCGGCTTCCGGCGCCGGATCATCGACGGCGAGCACCTGCAGCTGTGCTTCTGGCGGATCGCCGGCGGCTCGACCGGATCGTTCCTGCACCGGCACGAGGCCAACGAGCAGCTCGGCATCATCATGCGCGGCGCGCTCGACTTCCGCATCGGCGACCCGGACGACGGGACGCGGGTGGTCCTGCGGGAAGGCGACGTCTACCTCGCGCCGTTCGGCGTCTGGCACGGCGACAGCGTGTTCATCGGCGACGACGAGCACGACGAGGTCTGGATCCTCGACGTGTTCGCACCTCCGCGGGGGGACCTCCGTGGCTGACTGGCGCCTCGCGGTCGACATCGGCGGGACCTTCACCGACGTCGTCCTGCTCGACGCGACGACCGGCCGGGTCGTCGTCGACAAGACGCTCACCACCCCGGCCGCGCCGCTCGAGGGGGTGCGCACCGGCGTCCGCCAGGTCCTCGCGAAGGCGGGCGTCGCACCGGCGGAGATCACCGCGCCGATCGTGCACGCGACGACGCTGATCACGAACGCGCTGATCGAGGGCAAGATCGGCCGGGCCGGTGTCGTGACCACGGCGGGCTTCGGCGACACCCTGCTGATCCGCAACGAGCACCGCTACGACATGTACGACCTCCAGATCGAGTTCCCGGCGCCGCCGGTGCCTCGTGAGCGCGTCGTCGAGGTCGCGGAGCGCACCGATCCGCAGGGCGCGGTGGTCGCGCCGCCCGACGCCGCCTCGCTCGACGCCGTGGCCGAGGCGCTGCGCGCGCAGGGCGTTGAGGCGGTCGGCGTGTGCCTGATCAACGCCTACGCCAACCCGGCGAACGAGCGTGCGGTGGCCGAGCACCTGCGCCGCGAGCTCGGCGTGCCGGTGTGCATCTCGTCGGAGATCTCGCCGCAGATCCGCGAGTACCCGAGGATGATCACCACCGCCTGCAACGCGGCGACGATGCCGGTGATCGGGCCGTACCTCGACGAGCTCCAGAAGTGGCTCGCGGGCGAGGGCTTCGGCGGCTCCGTGCTGATGATGCTCTCGAACGGCGGCGTCGTCGCCGCCGACGACGCGGCCCGCGCGCCGATCCGCCTCGTCGAGTCCGGTCCCGCCGCGGGCGCGCTGGCCGGCAGCTGGTTCGCCCGCCGCCTCGGCGTCGAGCGCCTGCTCTGCTTCGACATGGGCGGGACCACCGCCAAGTCGTGCCTGATCGTCGACGGCGAGCCGGAGCTGACGAACACGTTCGAGGTCGCGCGGATCTACCGCTTCAAGAAGGGGTCGGGCTTCCCCGTCTCCGTCCCGTCGGTCGACCTCGTGGAGATCGGCGCCGGCGGCGGCAGCCAGGCGCGCGTCGACGAGCTCGGCCTCCTGAAGGTCGGCCCCGAGTCGGCGGGCGCCGATCCCGGACCCGCCTGCTACGGCCGGGGCGGCACGAAGCCGGCCGTCACCGACGCCGACCTCGAGCTCGGGCTGCTCGACGCCGGGTTCTTCCTCGGCGGCGACATGCCGCTCGACCTGGAGGCCACGGCACGCGCCCTCGCCTCCGTGGCCGAGCCCCTCGGGCTGTCCGGCGCCGACACGGCCGCCGGCATCCACGAGCTGGTCAACCAGAACATGGCCGCCGCGGCGCGCATGCACGCGGTGGAGCAGGGCGCGGACCTGCGCGGGACGACGATGCTCGCGTTCGGCGGCGCCGGCCCGGTGCACGCGTGCGGCGTCGCGGAGCTGCTCGAGTCGCCGCGGGTCGTCTTCCCCGTCAACGCGAGCGTGCTGTCGGCCTTCGGGACGCTCGTGACCCCCGTGCGCATCGACCTGGCCCGCAGCATGGTCCGCCCGCTCGCCGACGTCGGCGAGGGCGCGCGCGACGCGCTGCTGGACGAGCTGCGCACCGAGGGCCGTCGCGTGCTCGCCGCCGCCGGCGTGGACGACGCGAGCATCCGCTTCCGGTACGGCCTCGACGCCCGCTACCTCGGTCAGGGCAACGAGATCACGCTCTGGCTGGGCGAGGGACCGTCGTGGCCGGTGACCGACGCCGAGGTGCTGGCCCGCTTCGAGGAGGAGTACCGCCGCATCTACGGCCTGACCATCCCCGACGTCGGGATCGAGGCCGTGACGTGGCGGCTGTCCGCGCAGGCGCCCGCCGACGAGATCGAGCCGCTGGCATCCGTCGCCGAGGCCGGCGGCGGCCCGCACGGCACGCGCTCGGTGCGCTTCGACCGCGGCGCCCCGCCGGTCGCCACGCCGGTGCACCGACGGGAGCAGCTCGGCATCGGGCAGCGCCTCGACGGCCCCGTCATCATCGAGGAGCGGGAGACGACGGCGGTGATCCGCCCGGGCTGGACCGTGGTGGTCGCCCCGGACGGCTCGCTCGTCGCGGACCGCACCGCGGCCGCGCCAGTGGGAGGAGCACCCGCATGAGCATCGACACCGGCACGCCGACCGGCTCGGCCACCGGCACGGCCCGGTTCGACCCGATCGAGCTGGAGGTCCTGTGGCAGAGCCTGATCGCGACGGTGAACGAGCAGGCCCGCGCGCTCCAGCGCGCCGCCTTCTCGCCGATCGTGCGCGAGGCCGGTGACCTCGCGAACGCCGTGTTCGACCGCCGCGGACGCATGGTCGCGCAGGCCGTGACCGGGACGCCCGGCCACATCAACTCGCTCGCGCGCGCCGCCTCGGCCATCCTCGACGAGTACCCGCCCGACGAGCTCGAGCCGGGCGACGTCCTGATCACCAACGACCCGTACAAGACCGCCGGGCAGCTCCTCGACGTGACGGTGCTGTACCCGGTGTTCCGCGACGGCCGCGTCATCGCGTTCTTCGGGTCGACGATCCACCACACCGACGTCGGGGGCTACGGCATCGGCGCGGGCGGCCGCGACGTGTTCGAGGAGGGGCTCTGGATCCCCATCGTGCGCCTGATGGTGCGTGGCGAGCGGAACCGGGACGTCTGGAAGTTCATCCTGTCGAACGTGCGCCAACCGGACCACATGGCGGGCGACCTCCACGCCCAGATGGCGAGCGGCGAGGTGGGCGCCCAGCGGTTGCTGTCGCTGTGCGAGCGCCACGGGCTCGACGACATCGAGCAGCTGGCCGACGAGATCATCGAGCGCTCGGAGGCGGCGACGCGGGCGAGCATCGCGCAGCTGCCCGCCGGCACGTACCGCGCCAGCGCCGAGCTCGACCTCGCCGACGGGAGCCGCATCGACATCGTCTGCGCGGTGACGGTCGACCCGGACGCCGGCGAGATCGTGGTCGACTACGAGGGATCGTCCGGCGCGAGCCCCTACGGGATCAACGTCGTCCTCAACTACACCCACGCGTACACGACGTTCACCGTCCGCTCGGTGCTCAACCCGGAGCTGCCGAACAACCACGGCAGCCTCGCGCCGATCAAGGTGCTCGCCCCGGAGGGGTCGATCGTGAACGCCGTGTCGCCGCAGCCGGGCACCGCCCGCCACGTCGTCGGGATGTTCCTGCCGAACGCGCTGCTGAAGGCGCTGGCGCAGATCCGCCCCGCCCAGGCGATGGCCGAGGGGTCGGGCGCCGTGTGGACCATGCAGGTCAGCGGCAACCACCCGGACGGGCGCCCGTTCATCACGGCGATGTTCACCTACGCGGGCGGCGTCGGCGCGCGCGCCTCGAAGCCGGGGCTGTCGGCGTGCTCGTACCCGACGGGCGTCGCCGCGGTGCCGATCGAGGTGGTCGAGGCGTCGGCGCCGATCCGGTTCCTGCGCAAGGAGCTGCGGGCGGGCAGCGGCGGTGACGGCGCGCAGGTCGGCGGGCTGGGGCAGACGATCGAGTTCACCGTCGACACCGAGCGGCCGTGGCAGCTCAACGCGGTGACGTCGCGCCTCGCCGTGCCGCCGGAGGGCATCTTCGGCGGCGAGGCGGGTGAGGCGGGCTCGTTCACCGTCAACGGAGAGCCCGTCCGCACGCAGTCGCGCGTCACCCTGTCGCCGGGCGATCTCGTGCGCCTCGACCTCCCCGGTGGCGGCGGCTACGGGGCGGCGAGCTGACGTGGGCACCGCCGGGGTGAACGGACGCAGCACGGGAGGCACGGCCATGAGCGACCCTCGAACGATCCTCGACGACCGGCTGCTCGCGTCGTTCGACACGTCCGTGACCGACGTGACGACGGCCGAGACGCTGCCGCCCGTCGTGTACACCTCGCCCGAGTTCCTCGAGTTCGAGCGCCGCGCGCTGTTCGATCGCGAGTGGCTGTGCGTCGGTCGTGCCAGCCGGATCCCGCAGGTCGGCGACTGGTTCACCTGTGAGGTCAACGGCGAGCAGATCATCGTCGCCCGGGCCAAGGACGGCGAGGTGCACGCGTTCTCGAGCATCTGCCAGCACCGCGGCATGCAGGTCGTCGAGGGCGCCGGCAACTGCACGAAGTTCACCTGCCCCTACCACCTCTGGAGCTACGACCTCACCGGCCGGCTCCTCGGCGCGCCGGCGATGGAGCGCACCGTCGGGTTCGACAAGAAGGACTTCCCGCTGCCGGCCCTGCGCGTGGAGCTGTGGCAGGGGTTCGTGTTCGTCAACGCAGATCCCGCCGCGGCGCCGCTCGCGCCGACGCTGTCGCGCTACGAGCCGTACCTGGCGAACTACGAGCTCGCCGACGCCGTGTGCCCCGGCACGTTCACGCTCACCGACCTGCCGTGGAACTGGAAGGTGATGTTCGAGAACTTCAACGACGGCTACCACGCGAACAAGCTCCACCACACGATCCAGGACTTCTGCCCGAGCGAGCTGGCCGCGTTCCCGGTGCCGTGGAGCGACGACTCGAACGTGATCTTCCGGACCAACGGCTACACGCACATCGACGGCGGGTTCAACGCGACCACCAAGGCGCTGATGCCGGTGTTCCCGAAGCTGACCGAGGAGGAGCGCTGGCGCTCGACCTTCGCGCTCGTGCCGCCGTCGTTGAACCTGGGCACCGCGCCCGACCAGGCGTTCTTCTTCATCATCCGGCCGAAGACGCCCGGCACGATCGACGTGGAGATCGGCTACCTGTTCCACCCCAGCGCGCTCGAGCACCCCATGTTCGAGCACCTGCTCGCGATGAGCGACGCGGGGGTCCAGGTGTTCGTCCGCCAGGACCAGGACGCGACCACCAAGGTGCAGCGCGGGATGTCGTCGCGCTACGCGGCGCGCGGCCGGTACTCGTGGCAGGAGGAGAGCCACGTGCAGTTCAACCGCTGGCTCGTCGACCGGTACCGGCGGCACTGGCCGCACCACGACGCGGCCGCCGGCCCGGCACCGACGGCGCGCGAGGAGGTGACGGCGACGAGCGGGACCGCGAGGTGAGCGAGGGCGCGCGACGGGCGCGCCGGACGGAGCGACACGAAGGCACCACAGCGGTGCACAGACCGGAGACGGGGGAGCGATGAACAGGACCACACGGACGTTGGTGGCGGCGTGCGCCGCACTGGCGCTCGTCGCTGCCGGGTGCGGTGACGACGACGAGGACACGACCGAGGACACGGCGCCGGCGGCGGCGACCACCGCCGGCGGGGACACCGCCACGACCGCCGGGGGCGACACCGCCACGACGGCAGGCGACGACACCGCCACGACGGAGGGCGACGACACCGCGACGACGGAGGGCGACGACCCCGCGACGACGGCGGGCGGCGAGGTGGACATGAGCCGCCTCGACACCAACGGCGACGGGAAGGTGCAGTTCGGCGTCGCCGCCGCCGGGCCGCGCGACGACGGCGCGTACTACCAGGCGCTCGTCGACAAGACCATCGCGGTGTCGGAGGAGAACGGGTTCGAGGACCCGATCGTCGTCGACAACATCACCACGGAGGACGCGGCGACGGAGCTGACGAACCTCGCCGACCAGGGCGTCGACGCGATCCTCGTCGGCGCGAGCGAGATCGCCGACCCGCTCGTCGACCTCATCGAGCAGTACCCGGACATCTTCTGGTACTGCAACTGCGGCGCCGGGTACCCGGGCAACCCCGGCCTCGCGCAGAGCCAGGACGACTCGTCGGAGATCAGCTACACCGCCGGCTACGCCACCGGGCTGAAGCTGCAGGAGGCCGGCGGCGAGAGCGTCGCGTTCATCGGCTGCTGCGACCTGAACTTCGAGAAGGAGGCCTACCTCGCCTTCGAGCTCGGCCTCCAGGCCGTCGACCCGTCGTTCACGATGACGTACATCCCGAGCGGGGCGTTCCCGTTCGACTTCGACAACACCGCAGGTGCGACCGAGGCGTTGAACGGCGCCATCGCGAACGGCGCGGACGCGGTGTACCCGTACCTCGGCGGGGCGCACGAGCCGCTGGTCAAGCTCGCCAACGAGCAGGGCCTGATCGTGATGAGCGCCGGCTCGTCGAAGGCCTGCGAGCGCACCGACATCGACTACGACATCCAGGTCAAGTTCGACGGCGGCGACTACCTCGACACGAACCTCGCCGAGATCATCTCCGGCGAGTTCCAGGAGGGCGACGTCCGGATCTTCAAGGTGGGCGTGGACCCCGAGCCGGGAGCGGAGATCTGCGATCCGACCCCCGAGCAGGAGGCGGCGATGGAGGAGGTCTACAGCCAGATCGCGGCGGGTGACCTCGTCGACCAGTTCGGCGAGATCAAGGGCACCGCGTACTCGGGCGGCTGACGTTGCCCGACCCGCGATCCACCCCCGGGGCCACCGGAGCGGGCCGGCAGGGGATCGGCGCGGACGGCGTCGTGACGGCCGGGGCGGGGGGAACGTCCCCCACCCCGGCCGTCCGGTTGTCCGGCATCACCAAGCGCTACGGCAGCGTGGTCGCCTGCGACCAGGTCCACCTGGAGCTGCGACCGGGCGAGATCCACGGCATCCTGGGCGAGAACGGCGCCGGCAAGTCCACGCTGATGAAGATCCTCATCGGCCTGGTGCAGCCCGACGAGGGGACGATCGAGATCGCCGGGCGGCCGTGCCCCATCCACGACCCGATCGCCGCCGCGTCCCACGGGATCGGCATGGTCCACCAGCACCTGTCGCTCGTGGATGCCATGACGGTGTGGGAGAACGTGCTGCTCGGCGACGACGCGCGCCTCGACGCACGCGCGGCGCGCCGCCAGGTCGCCGAGATCTCCGAGCGGTACGGGCTGCACGTGGACCCCGACGACCGCGTCGGCGAGCTGTCGGCGGGGTTGCGCCAGCGCGTCGAGCTGATCAAGTGCCTGCGGCGCGACCCGCGGATCGTGGTGCTCGACGAACCGACGTCGGTGCTGACACCGGCGGAGAGCGAGCAGCTGTTCACGACCTTGCGCGGGTCGATCGTCGCCGAGGGCCGCGCCGTGGCGCTCGTCAGCCACAAGCTGGCGGAGATCCTCCACGCGACCGACGTCGTGTCGATCATGCGCCAGGGCCGCGTCGTCGACCACCGGCGCACGACCGAGGCGACCGCGCCCGCGCTCGCGCGGGCGATGGTGGGGCGCGAGGTCTCGTTGCGCACGAGCGCCGCCGCGCTCGGCGCCACCGAGATCGTGGACGAGGTGGCGGCCACCGACGACGCGGCCAGCTCCGCCGCGGCGGAGGCCCGCCGGCCGGTGCTCGTCCTCGACCGGCTGCGCGTGGTGCGCCGCGGCGTGCCGGTGCTGGACGACCTCTCGCTCGAGGTCCACGAGGGTGAGATCGTCGGCGTCGCCGGCGTGGAGGGCAACGGCCAGCGGGAGCTCGGCGACGTCCTGTCGAGCCTGCTCACCCTCGACGGCGGCACCGTCACCGTCGACGGCCGCACCGCCCGCGCCGGACGTGCCGGCGCCATGGCGGCGGCCGGCGTCGGGGTCGTCCCCGAGGACCGCCACGACTCCGGCGTCGTGCTCGACATGAGCGTCGCCGAGAACCTCGTCCTCGACCGGCCGCGGCGCTTCGCCCGCCTGGGGTTCGTCGACGTGGCACGGATGCGGGCGCGGGCGACGGAGCTGATGGAGGAGTTCGACATCCAGGCCGCCGGGCCCCGACGCGCCGCTGCGCAGCCTGTCCGGCGGCAACCAGCAGCGCGTGGTCCTGGCCCGCGAGCTGGGCAACCACCCGCGGGTGCTGGTGGCCGCCCAGCCGACGCGCGGCCTGGACGTCGGGGCGATCGAGTACATGTCCTCGCGCCTGCGGCGCGCGGCCGCCGCCGGGGTCGGGGTGCTGCTGATCTCCACCGAGCTTGAGGAGATCCTCGACCTGTCGGACCGGATCCTCGTGATCTCGCGCGGCCGGATCATCGGCTCGCTCCGCCGGCACGAGGCGAGCTCCGAGCGGCTGGGTCTCCTCCTCGGCGGCGTCGACGCGAGCGGGGCGGCCTCCGATGCGGCCTGAGCGCCGGACCCAGCTCGGGCTGGCGGGCCTGTACGTGGCCTGCGTCGCCGCCGCGCTCGCGCTCTCCGCCCTGCTGATCGCGCTCACCGGCGGGCCGTGGCGCCAGGTGCTGTCGGCGCTGCTCGACGGCAGCATCCGCCAGCCCGGCCGGTGGGGCGGCACCCTCGCGGAGGCGGCGCCGCTGCTCGTCGTCGCGCTGGGAGCGATCGTCGCGACCCGCGCGGGGCTCGTGAACATCGGCCAGGAGGGCCAGCTCGCCGTCGGCGCCGCCTGCGCGACCTTCGTCGCGACCCGCAACAGCGGGCCGGTCGCGGTCGTGGCGGCGATCGCCGTCGGCGCGCTCGGCGGCGCCGCCTGGGCGGGGATCGCCGCGCTCCTCAAGTACTGGCGCCGCGTGCCGGAGGTGATCACGACCCTGCTCCTCGTCTTCGTCGCCGCGCAGGGCACCGGCTACCTCCTGACCCGCCAGTTCCTGCTCCTCGACCGGGACCCGAACAAGCCGAACCGGGTGCAGACGAGCGGCCAGCTCGATCCCGACACCCGTCTCGGCTCCATCCGCGCCTTTGGCAACGAGTTCCCGATCACCGTCCCGATCGCGCTGGTGCTCACGCTCGTGGTCGCGCTGGTCCTCAGCCGCTCGGTGTGGGGCTTCCGGCTGCGCATGCTCGGGTTGAACGCGCGCACCGCCCAGCGGGCGGGCGTGTCGGTGGTGGCGGCCGGGGCCGCCGCGTTGGCGATCAGCGGGGCCATGGCGGGCCTCGCCGGCTCGATGATGCTGGCCGGCGGCAGCGCGAACCACCGCTACACCCCGGGCTTCGCGAACAACGTCGGGTGGGAGGGGCTGCTCGTCGCGCTCGTCGCCAGGAACCGGCCGCTCGTCGCCGTCCCGATCGCGCTGGTCTTCGCCTCGTTGCGCACCGGCTCGGGGTTCCTCGCCGCGACGGGCGTCGAGCGCGAGATCGTCGACGTCGTGCGCGCGCTGCTCGTGCTCGCCCTGCTGCTGCCGCCGGCCCTCGTCGCGGTGCGCCGCCGGCGAGCGACCGAGAACGTCGCCGAGCCCCTCCCGGCGCCGCTGACGATCGGGGCGACGGCGTGATCGCCGCGCTCGGTGCGTTCGGCGACGTGCTGTCGTCGGAGGCGATGTACGCGTCGATGATCCGGTTCGCCATCGTCCTCGCCTTCGCGGCGACGGGGGAGTGGGTGGCCGAGCGGGCCGGCACGCTGAACATCTCCGTCGAGGCCATGCTGATCGCCGGCGCGTACTCCTCGGCGGTCGCGTTCGCGCAGCTCGACCAGATGGCGCTCGCGCTCGTGATCGGGGCGGTGGCGGGCTGTGCGGTGGCGCTCGCGCAGGGCAACCTCAGCCACCGCCTGCAGACGGACCAGTTCGTGGTCGGCCTGACCCTCAACCTGTTCGTGCTCGGCCTCGCGCTGTTCCTCGACAGCCGGTGGGAGGCCGTCACGCGGGTGGCGCGCCCCACGCGGATCCCGCTGCTGCACGACATCCCGCTCGTGGGCGAGGCGCTGTTCGGCCAGCCGTGGCCGATGTACCTCATCGTCCCCGTGGTCCCGCTCGCGTGGTGGCTGGTCTTCCGCACGCGCTGGGGGCTGGAGGCGCGCGCCGTCGGCGACAACCCGCAGGCGTCGGACGTGTCGGGCATCGCGGTCAACCGCCGCCGGCGCCAGGCGATCGTGGTGGCGGGCGCCTGCTCCGGGCTCGGGGGCGGGGTGCTCGTCCTCGGGCAGATCTCGATCGCGGGCTACGAGAGCGGCCACGTGGGGTTGAAGGGGATCATCGCGATCGCCGCCGTCATCTTCGGTGGGTGGACGCTGCGCGGGACGCTCCTCGGGTGCGTGCTGTTCGGCTACTTCTTCGCCCTGCAGCAGACGTTGCCGGTGCTCGGGCACCGGATCAACAGCCAGCTCGCCGCGGCGCTGCCCTACGTCGTGGCGCTGACGGTCACCGCCGTGTTCGCGACCCGCACCCGCCAACCGCGCGCGCTCGCGCAGCCGTTCACCCGGGGGCTCACCTGATGCGCGCCGTGCTGTACCGCCAGCCCGGCGGGCCGGAGGTGCTCGAGGTGGCGGACGTGCCGGACCCGGAGCCCGGCGCGGCCGACGTCGTCGTCGACGTCGCCGCGACCGCCCTCAACCACCTCGACGTCGTCCAGCGCAACGGGTGGTTCCACATGCCCGGCTTCACGCTGCCGCACATCGCGGGGATGGACGTCGTCGGCACCGTCTCGGCCGTGGGCGCCGAGGTGGCCGGCGTCGCGGTCGGTGATCGCGTCGTGATCGACCCGTCGCTCGCCGGCGTCGCCGCCGGCTCCAAGCTCGCCGGCATGGGCGACCTCTACGGCGTCCTCGGCATCATCGGCGCGACGGTCGACGGCGGCTACGCCGAGCGGTGCCTCGCGCCGGCCTCGCACGTGCACCGCGTGCCGGACGACATGTCCTGGCACGCGGCCGTCTGCTTCCCCACGGCCTGGCTGACCGCCTGGCACGCGCTGTTCGCGGCGGGCGGGCTCGCCGCCGGCGAGACCGTGATGGTCCACGCGGCCGGCAGCGGCGTCTCGGTGGCGGCGATCCAGCTCGCGAAGCACGCCGGCGCGACTGTCCTCGCGACCGCGGGAACGGACGAGAAGTGCCGGCGGGCGCTCGCCATCGGCGCGGACCACGCGGTCGAGAACCGGACGACGGACGTCGCGGCGTGGGCGCGAGCGGTCACCGACGGTCGCGGCGTCGACCTGGTGCTCGACCACGTCGGTCCCGCCCTGTGGACCGCGTCGCTGCACTCGCTCGCGCCACGCGGGCGCCTCGTCACGTGCGGGAACACCACCGGGGACGAGGTCACGATCCCGTCGCTCGGCCACCTGTTCCACATGGGGATCCGGATCGTCGGCTCCGACCCGTACCGCCCGGAGGAGTTCGCCGACGCGTGGCGGGCGTACTCGACCGGCTCGTTCCGGGCGGTGGTGGACAGCGTCTTCGCCCTGGAGGACGCTGCCGCGGCACAGGACAAGATGCTGCGCAGCGACGTCTTCGGCAAGATCGTCCTCGAGCCCTGAGCCGGCGGCGATGGCCACGGACTCTCCCTATCCGGAGCTGAAGAAGCGCCACACGATGGCGCGCACCGGGCGCCCGTGGCGCGACGTGAAGCCGCCGCCGTCGGGACCGGTCTGGGCGGTGGTGCAGGGGCTCGGCGCGTACTGGACGCTCGTCGCCGCGGTGGACCTCGGCGTGTTCGACGCGCTCCGCGTGCCGGCCCCGGCGGCGCCGCTGGCGGAGCGCTTGGAGGTCTCCGAGCCGCACCTGCGCCACCTGCTCGACGCGCTGGTGGCGATGGCGTTCCTGGACCAGGCCGGCGGCGTCTACGAGCTCACCGAGACCGCGGAGCGCTACCTCTGCAGCGACGGCGCGGCGTCGATGGCGGGGCTCGTCCGGATCGCCCCCGGCCCGGTCGAGAACTGGCAGCAGCTGGCGGCGACGGTGCGCACCGGCGCGGTGCCGGCGCCCGTCGACGACGACCCCGTCGCGTTCTACGGCCCGCTCGTCACCGCGACGTTCGCCACGCAGCACCGAGCCGCGAGCCGGCTCGGCCTGCGCCTCGGCTGGGCGCGCCGGCCGGGGCTGCGCGTGCTCGACCTCGGGTGCGGCCGCGCCCCGTGGGCGGCGGCGGTCCTCGAGCAGTCCCCGGGGAGCACCGCGGTCGTCAACGACCTGCCCGGGATCGCGGAGCTGGCGGCCGAGACCGCGCGCGAGCGGGGGCTCGCGGCGCGCGTCGAGGTCCGCCCCGGCGACTTCCACGAGCTCGGGATCGAGGAGGAGGCGTACGACGTCGTCGTCCTCGGGCACGTCTGCCGCACGGAAGGTGACGAGCGCGCCGCGGCGCTCGTGCGGCGGGCGTACCGGGCGCTGCGGCCGGAGGGCGAGCTCGTGCTCGCCGACTACGTCGCCGACGACCAGCGCAACCGTGCGGCGTTCGCGCTCCAGATGGGGTTGACGATGGCCGCCAACACGCGCCGGGGCGGCGTCCTCACCCACGAGCAGGTGGCCGGGTGGATCCGCGACGCCGGCTTCGAGGCGGTCCGCGTGCTGGAGCCCATCGGCGCGAACCTCGTCCACGTCGCGAACCGCCCGCCCGCGCCCCGTGCTTCCACCCCACCCACGCCACCCACCCCACCCACCCCACCGGAGGACTGCCGCCCATGACCCACGACGACCCGTCGACCGCCCCGACCGAGGCCGCTGCGCCGGCGCCCGTCGACCTCCTCGTCGAGGGGTGCCAGGTGGTGACGATGAACGCAGCCCGCGACGTCATCCGCCACGGCGCCGTCGCGATCCGGGGACGGACAATCGTCGACGTCGGCAAGGCGTCCGACCTGCGACGGCGCTGGGCGCCCGCGCGGACCATCGGCGGCGAGCGCTTCGTGGTCACGCCCGGGATGGTCAACACCCACATCCACATCACCGGGGAGCCGCTGACGCGGGGGTACGTCCCGGACGACACGCCGTTCGTCGAGAACGTGTTCGAGTGGCTCTGCCCCCTGTACGCCGTGTTCGACGCGGCGGAGGAGCGCACGTCGGCGCAGCTGGCGTCGGTGGAGATGCTGCGCTCCGGCACGACGACGTTCCTCGAGGCGGGCACGATCCGCTTCCTCGACGAGGTCGTCGACGGCCTGCTCGAGGTCGGGATCCGGGCCCGCGTGGGGCGTTGGGTGTGGGACCTCCCGCCGGAGCCGTCGGTCTACCGCCAGTCCACCGACGACGCGATCGCGCACCTGGAGCGCCAGCTCGACGTCCACCGCTCGCACGACGAGGGCCGGGTCGCGGCGTGGAGCACGCTCGTCGGGCACGCGACGTGCAGCGACCCGCTGTGGCGGGCGGCGAAGGCGCTCGCGGACGAGCGCGGGGTGGGGATGTCGTTCCACATGTCGCCGGCGATGCTCGACCCGGAGACGTTCGTGGCCGAGTTCGGGCACCGGCCGATGGTCCACCTCGCCGAGCTCGGCGTGCTCGACCGGAACGCGGCCATCACGCACGCCGTGCGGGTCGACGACCACGAGATCGACCTCATCGCGGCCGGGGGCAGCAGCGTCGTGCACTGCCCGACGACCGCGCTCAAGGTCAGCTACGGCGTGACCCAGGTGGGGAAGTTCCCCGAGATGGTCCAGCGTGGGATCAACGTCTCCATCGGCACCGACGGCAACAACGCCTCGAACTACAGCGACCTCATGCGCGCCACCTACCTCGTCGCCGGGCTGTTCAAGGACGCCCGGATCGACCCGCAGATGTTCCCGGCGGAGACGGCGTACGAGATGGCCACGCTCGGCGGCGCCCGCACGATGCAGATGGCGGACGAGATCGGTGCGCTCGTGCCGGGGATGCGCGCCGACGTGGTGCTCCACGACACGGACCGGCCGGAGTGGCGGCCGCTGCTCAACGTGATGAACCAGCTGGTCTGGAGCGCCGACGGGCGCGGCGTCCACACCGTGCTGGTCGACGGCCGGGTGGTCGTCGAGGCCGGCCGCTGCACGACGATCGACGAGGACCGGCTGTGGGCCGACGCGCAGCGGATGGGCGAGGCGATCACCGTCCGCTCCGGGCTGCCGGACAAGGCGAAGTACCCGTGCTGGTGATCGGGCGGAGACATCGCGGTCACGTGGCCGCGCTAGACAGTGGCAGCGTCCACAGGGGGAGGTGACGGCGTGTTCACGGGGATCGTCGAAGAGATGGGTGTCGTGCAGGCGTTCGGGGACGGGCGGTTGCGGATCGGCGCCACGACCGTGCTCGGTGACGTGCACCTCGGCGACTCGATCGCGGTCAACGGGTGCTGCCTCACGGTGGTCGCGTTCGGCGACGACTGGTGGGAGGCCGACGTCTCGGACGAGACGCTCGCCCGCACCAGCCTCGCCCGCGCCGGCGTGGGGCACGGCGTCAACCTCGAGCGGGCCGTGCGCGTGCAGGACCGCCTGGGCGGGCACATCGTGCAGGGCCACGTCGACGGCGTCGGCGAGATCGTCGCGCCGGTGCCGGACCTGCGCGTCCGCGTGCCGGAGCGCCTCGTGCCGTACCTCGTCGAGAAGGGATCGGTCACGATCGACGGCGTCAGCCTGACCGTGGTCGTCCCCGCCGCGGACGAGTTCACGGTCGCGGTCATCCCGCACACGTCCGCGGTGACGACGCTCGGCTCGAAGCAGCCCGGCGACGTGGTGAACGTCGAGGTGGACGTCCTCGCGAAGTACGTGGCGCGCCTCGCCGGACCGTACGCCGCGGTCCTCGCCGCCGGCGGCGGCCTCGACGCCGGCGAGCCGGCGCCGTGACGGTGCGCGAGGCCGCCACCGGCGGCGCGGTCGCGGGTGCCGCACCGTCGGGCTCCGCGTCCGTCGGCGTCCGTGGCGTGGGCAAGGTCTTCCGCCGTCGCGGCCAGCGCACCGTGGCGCTGCGCGACGTCCACCTCGACATCGCCCACGGCGAGTTCGTCAGCCTGCTCGGTCCGAGCGGGTGCGGGAAGTCGACGCTGCTGCGGGTGATCGGCGGGCTCGTCGACTGCGACGTCGGGTCCGTAACCGTCGGAGGGCGGGCGCCGTCGGAGGCACGCGCGCAGAAGCGGTTCGGGCTCGTCCCGCAGGCGCCGGCGCTCGTGCCGTGGCGCACGGTCGAGGGCAACGTGCGCTTCCTCAGCGATCTCCACCGCGGCGGCGCCGGCACGCCGCGGACGCCGGCGGAGGTGGACGAGCTGCTGGAGGCGGTCGGGTTGTCGTCGTTCCGGCGGGCGATGCCGCACGAGCTGTCGGGTGGGATGCAGCAGCGCGTCTCGCTGGTCCGCGCGTTCGCCCTCGGCGCCCCGATCCTGCTGATGGACGAGCCGTTCGCCGCCCTCGACGAGATCACCCGCGCCGACATGCGCTACCTGCTCCTCGACCTGTGGCGCCGCACGGGGGCCACGGTCGTGTTCGTGACGCACTCGGTCAGCGAGGCCGTCATCCTGTCGGACCGGGTCGTGGTCATGGCGCCACGTCCGGGGCGGGTCGTCACGATCGAGCAGATCGCGCTGCCCCGGCCGCGCCTGCCGGAGATGGAGGACGACCCCGCGTTCCACGACCACGTGCGGCGCCTGCGCGCGGACCTGCGCGACTCCCACCAGCGATGATCGTGCCGCCGCTCGCTGACCCGCACCTGCCCGCGGACCGGTCGGGGGTCGACCCGCTCGGTGACGGCCTCCCGGACGCGCCGACGCGGCGCGGGATCGGGGGCGTGCTGCTCGCGCTGGCGCCCGTCATCGGCGTCGTCGTGTTCCTCGGCGGGTGGCAGGCGTGGGTCCGCCTGCGCGGCATCGAGCGGTTCGTGCTCCCCGCGCCCTGGGACGTCGTCACCCACATCGAGAGCGACCCGTCGTTCTACGTCGACAACGCCCGGACGACGCTGTGGGAGGCGTTCCTCGGGTTCGCGCTCGCGTTCGCGGCGGCGATGGTGATCGCCACGTTCATGGCGCACTCGCGCTTCGTCGAGCGGGCGGTGCTGCCCCTCGCGGTCCTCATCCAGGTCACCCCGATCATCGCGTACGCGCCCGCGGTCGTCATCTGGCTGAAGTTCGGCCTGCGCTCGATCCTGTTCGTCACCGCGATCGTGTGCGTGGTGCCGTTCCTGCTCAACGCCGTCAGCGGGCTGCGCTCGGTCGACCCGAACCTGCTCGAGCTGGCTCGTTCGGTCGACGCCAGCCGGCGCGAGATCTTCGTCCGCCTGCGGCTGCCGTCGTCGCTGCCGTTCCTGTACTCGGCCGCGCGGATCAACGTCGGCCTCGCGCTGATCGGCGCGGTCCTCGGTGAGTTCTTCGGCGGGAGCACGCGCGGCCTCGGCTTCGCGCTCAAGGTCGCGCAGAACCGCAACCTGACGCTCCAGGTGTGGGGCTGCATCTTCGTCCTCGCGCTCATGGGCGCCGCCGCCACCCTCCTCATCAGCGCGCTGGAGCGGCGCACGCTGCGGTGGCACAGCTCGCAGCGCGCGTGACGCGCCGGCGCCACCGGACACATCCACCCGCAGATCCACCGCAGCGACCACCGACAGATCCACCGACAGATCCACCGACACACCCACCGACAGATCCACCGAAAGGGCACCACATGCACCAGCCACGGCACCGGCGAGCGCTCGCCGGCACCATCACCGCACTGCTCCTCGTCGCCGCGTCGTGCGGCGACGACGACGACGAGGGGGGCGAGACCACCGCCGCGCCCGCCGACACCGCTGCGGCCGCGCCGACCACCGGCGGACCCGCGACGACCGGCGCCGCCGAGACCACGACCGGCGGTGGCACCGGGGAGGGTGCCAGCGCGCAGGTGATCGACGACGCCCGCTGCGAGACCAACCGTGCCGCCGGCACCATCACCTACCTGTCGAGCTTCGACTTCGCCGCGGCCGCCTCGATCATCGACGTCGTCACCGCCGACGAGAAGGGGTACTTCGACGCCGTGTGCCTCGACGTCGAGCTGCGCCCCAGCTTCTCGACGGCGAACTACCCGCTCGTGGCGAGCGGCGAGGCGCAGTTCTCGTCCGCCGGTGCCTACACCGAGATCCTGAACTTCTCCCAGGACGGCGCGGCCTTCGTGGCGCTGACCGACTACGGCAAGACGCCGATCGAGGCGCTCGTGGTGAAGGACCCGGCCGTGACCGACCTCGCCGCGCTGGAGGGGATGACGATCGGCGTGAAGGGCGACCTCCCGCCGTCGATCGTGGCGATGCTGAGCGCAGCCGGCCTCGAGCGGGGCAGCGACTACGAGGAGGTCCTCCTCGACGGGTTCGACCCGGTCGCGCACCTGCAGCAGGACATCGACGCGCTGCCGGTCTACAAGTCCAACGAACCGGGCCAGCTCGACGCCGCCGGTGTCGAGTACGCGCTGTTCGACCCGACGGAGGAGGGCATCCCGGGATCGTTCGGGCTGATCTACACGTCGCAGGAGTTCGCGGCGGAGCACCCCACCGTCGTCGAGGACTTCGTGCGCGCCGCCCTGCGGGGGATGCAGGACGCGATCGCCGATCCGGAGGCGTCGGTGGCGCTGGCCGTCGAGCGGATCGACGCCGCCGGGAACCAGAACTTCCTGTCGCTCGAGGGCGAGACGTTCCGCTGGCAGCAGGAGCTGGCCGAGGTGCAGCGGGGGATGGGCGACCTGCCGGTCGGCGTGATCGACCCCGCGGTGCTCGAGGCCGAGATCGCCGCGTACGTGGACGCCGGCGTGTTCGACGAGGCACCGTCGACCGAGGGGACCTACGACGCCGACGTCGCCGCCGGGCTGTACGACGAGAACGGTGAGCTGACGTGGGAGGCGGCGGCGGGCTGAGCGCCGAGCTGGGGGGCGAGCGGCGCCAGGTGGCGGTCACGCCTGGCGCAGCTCGTCGACCACGGCCTTCTTCGCGCGGTACGCCGAGCGCAGGGGCTGGCCGGCAGCCAGGGCGGCGAGCACCTCCGCCTCCGCGGCGGCGTAGCGCGACGCGGCGTCCAGCACCTCGGGCGCGTCGAGGCCGAGGATCCGCACGCAGCCGGTGGCGTCCGCGACGACGACGTCCCCCTCGGCGAGCTCGACGCCGTCCACCTCGACCGTCGCGTCCACGGCGACCACGTGCGCCCGCCCGTTGGGCCCGACGACGGACTCGCCCCACCCGAACAGCGGGAGGCCGATCGACGTCGTCTCCGGGCGATCGCGCACGGCCCCGTGGACGAGCACGGCCGTCGCGCCCGCGTCCGCCGCGCTCCTGGCCAGGATCTCGCCCCACACGGCGCCCGGCACCGTCGTCGCACCGGCGATCACCAGCACCCGGCCGTCGAGGCGCTCGGAGAGCAGCTCGTACAGCGGCACGAGCCCGTCACCGCGCTCGGACGCGACGAGCTGGACGGTGCGGACCCGGCCGATCACCGGCACCGGGGGCGCGACGACGGCGTGGAGGGGCGGCGTCAGCCAGCCGTCGCCGCCGCGGAGCGCGAGCACGTCGGCCACGGCCGACGCCGGTGGCACGGCTCCCCGGTCGGCGTCCGCCACGGCCAGGTCCGTCAGCCGTCGTTCGCGGGGTTGACGGTGCGGCCGGGCGCGACGACGTCGTCGATGGCCGCCAGCACGTCCGGTGAGAGCGCCACGCCCGCCGCGTCGAGGAGGGCGGGCAGCTGGTCGAGGCGCCGCGGCCCGACGATCGCCGCCGTCACCGCCGGCTGCGCGGTCACGAACCCGATCGCGAGCTGCACGAGCGTCAGCCCCGCGTCGGCGGCCACGACCGTGAGACGCTCCACGATCGCGCGCTTCTCCGCACGGACCGCCTCGTCGCGGTGGTCGAAGTGCTCCGCCTTCTTGACCGCCCGGCCCTCGGGGTCGAGCGCGCCCGACTGGTACTTGCCCGTGAGCCACCCGCCGTTCAGCGGGGCCCACGCGATCGCGCCGACGTCGTGCGCGGCGCACCACGGCAGCACCTCGCGCTCGATCCCCCGCACGAGCACCGAGTAGGGCGGCTGCTCCGTCGCCGGTGGAGCGACCCCGGTGGCGACCGCTGCGGCACGAGCGGCCTCGAGCTCGTCGCACGAGAACGTCGACGTGCCCCACGCCCGGATCTTGCCGGCGCGGAGCAGCTCACCCATCGCCGCCACCGACTCCTCGATCGGCGTCGCCGGATCCGGCCGGTGCATCTGGAACAGGTCGATCCGGTCGGTGCCGAGGCGGCGCAGGCTGTCGTCGCACGCGGCTCGGATCCAGCGGGCGGACAGGCCACGGCGGGCGGGGTCCTCACCCATCGGGTTGCCGCACTTCGTCGCGAGCACGACGTCGTCGCGCCGTCCGGCGAGGGCCCGGCCGAGGATCTCCTCCGAGCGGCCCTGGTCGTAGATGTCGGCGGTGTCGACCAGCGTCACGCCGCGCTCGAGCGCGAGCTCGACCATCCGCACGCACTCGTCGACGTCGTCGTTGCCCCAACCGCCGAACATCATCGTGCCGAGCGCGATCGTGCCGACCTCGATGCCGCTGCTCCCGAGCCGCCGGGTGGGCATGGTCACGACAGGCCCGCCTGCTGCTCGAAGACCTTGCTGTCCCAGTAGTCGACGCGATGGGCGATGCGCCCGTCGCGCACGACGAAGCGCATGACGCCGCGGACCGCGACGTCGCGGTCGTTCACGCGCGCCCGCAGGGTGTACGCCGCGGCGACCCGCTCGTCCTCCGCGATGACGTCCTCGACCTCGTAGCGCAGCCCCGGCATGGAGCCGAGGAACCCGGGCAGACGCCGGCGGTACTCGTCGCGGCCGGTGCACCCGGCGCCGAGGGCGGCGGTGTGCTCGTTGACGAAGTCGTCCGTGACGAGCGCCGCGACCGCATCGGCGTCACCGCCGGCGAACGAGGAGAGGTAGGCGAGCGCGACGTCGCGCGGCGACGTCACCCGCCCGCTCCCCAGACCTCCTGCGCCTTCGCGTACACGCCCTGGTCGAACGAGAACTCGATCATGTTGCCGTCGGGGTCGGTGAGCGCGCAGATGTAGCCGATCGGTTGCGGCATCTCGGTCGGGGGCCACGCGAGGCACCCCTCGGCCTCGCCACGGCGGGCGATGTCCTCCACCTCCGCTCGGCTCGTCACCTCGATGCCGATGTGCGCGAACGGGGCCATGATCGGCTGCGGACCCTTGTCCTGGTCGCGGAAGAAGCTGACGAGCACGAGGATGAACGGCTTGTCGCCCTGGTCGGGGTGCCCGAGCCAGGCGCCGTAGCCGTCGGCGTCCTCTCGCCGGTCGAGCAGGCGCAGCGGCGTGAACCGCTCGTACCACGAGATCGTGCGGTCGATGTCCGTACAGGGCAGGGCGATGTGCGTCCACCGGACGCTGCTCGGTCCGATCCGGTTGGCGGGCGCCGGCTCGGCGCGCTCGGCGCCCTCCGCGCCCGGCGCGGGCTGATCGATCGTCTGCTCACTCACTGGTGTACCCCTCCGGGATCTGCGGGTCGTCGCCGCCCTTGGTCCAGAGCACGACGGTCGTGCCCCACGGGTCCTCGAAGGCGCCGTTGAAGCCGTTGAACTCGGCCCAGTAGTGGTGGCGCCACAGCACCTTCGCCCCTCGCGCTTCGGCCCGCTCGAGGATCGCGTCCTCGCTGTCGTCGTCGCCGACGAGGATCCACACCCGCAGCCCCCGACCGTCGCGGCTCAGGTGGCGCGGCTCCACGCCCGCCGGGTCGGGGTGCGGCCGTGCGTTCGCGGCGTCGTAGAAGCCGAGGTGGAGGTTGCCGATCGTGGACGGCGTGCCGTCCTCCAGCGGGAAGAAGCCGCCGGGCACGGCGCGATGGAAGACGCCGGCGGGACGGCCCTCGACGGTCCACCCGAACACGCCCTCGTAGAAGGCTGCGCAGGCGTTCGTGTCGTCGGACGGGAAGTCCACGAAGATCAGCGTGTTGGGCGAGCTCATGGCCGGCACCGTAGCAGGCGTGGTCTGATGGTCAGACCAGCACGCCTCGCCGTCCCGAGCGCACGGATCGGTGCGTCCGGGGATGGTCCGCCCGCCCACCGGGTAGTGCGGGTCGATGGACGACGTCGACGTGGCCGTGATCGGCGGTGGGCCCGCGGGGCTCGCCGCGGCGCTGTGGGCGGGGAGGTACCGCCGCACCGTGCTGCTCGCCGACGCCGGGCACCCGCGCAACCGCTGGGTGGACCACAGCCACGGGTACCTCGGTTCCGACGGCGTCCGCCCCGCCGAGCTGCTGGAGCGGGCGCGCACGGAGCTCGAGCGCTACCCGGAGGTGCGCGTCGTGCGTGAGCTCGCGGACGACGTGCGCCGGCGCGACGACGGCCGCTTCGAGGTCGCGTTGGCCGGTGGCGGATCGCACCTCGCCCACCGGGTCGTGCTGGCGACGGGGGTGGAGGACCGGTTCCCGCAGGTGGCCGGCTTCTTCGACCACTACGGCGCGGACGTGTTCCACTGCCCGACCTGCGACGGGTACGAGGCCCGCGGCCGCCAGGTCGTCGTGCTCGGCTGGAGCGAGCACGTCGCCGGGTTCGCGCTCGGGTTGCTCGACTGGGCCGCGACCCTCGCGATCGTCACGGACGGCCGGAGGTTCGAGGGCGACGAGCACCACCGCGAGCAGCTGGCCGCGCACGGCATCCGCGTCGTCGAGGCGGACGCGGAGGCGTTCGTCGGCCGGCGCGGGGAGCTGCGTGCGATCCGCCTCGCGAGCGGCGACGAGCTGCCGTGCGACATGTCCTTCTTCTCGATCGCGCACGCGCCCTCCAACGGGCTCGCCGAGCGCCTCGGGTGCGAGATGGCCCACGAGGGCTGCGTGCTCGTCGACGAGCGCGCGGAGACGACGGTGGAGGGGGTGTACGCCGCCGGAGACCTCACCCCCGGGATCCAGCTGGTGCAGGTGGCGGCGGCCAAGGGGGCGATCGCCGGCACGCAGGCCGCGCAGTCGCTGCGCGGCCAGCGCGGCGCGGCCACCTCGCCCACCCCGGCCCCGGATCCCGAGGCCGCCTGACGGCCGCCGCCGCCGTCGGCGCCGGTCCGGCGCGATGCCCGCCGCTCAGGCCCGCCCGGCGGCACGCAGCAGCGCGTGCTGCCGCTCGACCGCCTCCTGCGCGGCGGCACCCACGTCGACCGTGGTGATCGCACCGCCGCGCACGACGTGTCGCCCGGCCACGAGCACGTCGGTGACGGACCTGCCGTCCGACGCCCAGACGAGCTGCAGGACCGGGTCGACGCTGCGCGGCGTCCACTGGGCGCCGGTGGTCGCGTGCACGACCAGGTCCGCCTGCTTGCCCGGCTCGATCGAGCCGATCCGGTCGGCCATCCCGACGGCCTCCGCGCCGCGGATCGTGAGCAGCTCGAGCGCGTCCACGGCCGTCGCCGAGCGGGGGTCGAGCGTCCGGTCACGGACGAGGCCCACGAACAGCGACGCGGCACGGAGCGCGTCGATCGCGTCGCCGGCGTTCTCCGCGTCGCAGCCGACGGCGAGGCGCCCGCCGCGCCGGAGCAGCTCGTCGTAGCGGCCCGACCCGGTGACGCCCTGCGCCAGGCGGAGGTAGGCCCAGGGGCACGCCGCCACCGCGGTGCCGGTGCGCAGGACCGCCTCCACCTCGTCGTCGTCGAGGTGGACGCCGTGGCCGACCAGGACGTGGCGGCCGAGCACGCCGCGCGCGGCGAGGTGCACGAGCGGCCGCCGCCCCGTCCTCGCCAGGTACGCGGCCGGGTCGCCCGCGTGGGGCGACATGTGGAACGTGAGGCCGGTGCCGTGGTCGCGGGCGAGCTGCGACGCCCCCTCGACCAGCTCGTCCGTCATCAGGTCGTGCCCGACGAGCGTCACCCACCCCTCGACCAGGCCGCCGCGCGGGTACCGGGCGAGCAGGTCGCGCTGGCGCTCGAGCACCTCGCCGGCCGGGGCGGCCTGCGGACCGTCGCCGACGTCCCACCCCCAGCGCCCGACCGTCCCGCGGGCGCCGATCGAGCGCATCGCCGCGGCGACCGCATCGGGGTGCGCGACGGTCCCGGCCTCGATCGTGCAGGTGATCCCGTTGCCGAGCGCCTCCGCGAGGGACAGCGTGGCGGAGAGCCGGTCGTCGTCCGGTCCGTGCGCCGCGTGCACGGGGACGGCCCAGCCGAAGATCGCCTCCTGCGAGTCGATCCCGTCGGGGATGCACGAGCGCACCAGGCGGTCCCCGGTCAGGTGCTGGTGCGCGTTGACGTACCCCGGGGTGACGACCGACGTCGCGTCGCCGACGATCGCGGCCGCGGGGTGCTGCGCGCGCAGCTCGTCGAAGGGAGCGACACCGACGACGACGTCCGCCCTCACGGCCACGGCAGCGTCGCGCGCGATCGTGCGGTCGCCGTCCATCGTCACCACGTGCCCGCCCCGGACGAGGATGTCGACCATGTCGTTATGCTCCCACGCGATGGACGGCACCCTCTGCTCCGACCCCGCGCTCGCGCGCCACTGGTACGCGGTGGCCCGCTCGGTGGAGGTGCAGGGGCCGGAGCCGGCGAAGGTCCGCCTGCTCGGGCGCGACGTGGTGCTGTGGCGCGACCCCGCGGGCGCCGTCGTCGCCGCGCCGGACCGCTGCCCCCACCGGGAGGCGCCGCTGTCGGAGGGCACGGTCGAGGGCGGCTGCCTGACGTGCCCGTACCACGGCTGGGTGTTCGGCGAGGGCGGCCGGTGCGTGCGCGTGCCCTCGGCGACGCCGGGCGTGCCGCCCCCGCCGCGCGCGCACCTGCCGACGCACCGCTGCGAGGAGCGCTACGGCCTCGTGTGGGTGTGCCTCGGCGAGCCGGCCGCGGGCATCCCGCGCATCGCCCAGGAGGACGATCCGGCGTTCCGTCGGATGAACACGCCCGTCGAGGTGTGGCGCACGGCCACGACGCGGATGGTCGACAACTTCCTCGACATCAGCCACTTCCCCTGGGTCCACACCGGCACGTTCGGCCGGGCGCAGGACACGCAGGTGCCGAAGCTCGAGCTCGAGCAGCTCGACGACGACTTCTACGGCTACGCGTACGAGGTCGACGCGAACAACGCGAGCGTCGGCACGCTCGCGAGCGGCGACGACGCAGCCGTCGTGCACCGCGCGATGACCACCGGCTTCCACCTCCCGTTCGACGTGCGCAGCACGATCCGCTACGGCAGCGGCCTCGAGCACGTGCTGCTGCTGCTGTCGACGCCGATGGACGACGTCACCTCGTACTTCACGTTCGTCGTGTGGCGCAACGACGACTTCAAGATCTCGGCCGAGGAGGTCCTCCGCTTCGACCTCGCGATCGGTGCGGAGGACAAGAGGATGCTGGAGCGGATCCCGGGCCCGCTCCCGCTCGACCAGACGACGCTCGTCAGCGTCCAGTCGGACAAGTGCTCGGTCGAGTGGCGGCGGCGCCTGCTGGAGCTGGTCGGCGCCAGCACCTGATCGCCGCCCCGATCCGCCGGCGGCTCAGCCGCGGATGGCGTGGGCGTGGAGCACGTGCGTGAGGCACGCGGTCAGCCGGCGCGCCGTCGGGAGGTCGAGGAACTCGTTCGGGCCGTGGGCGTTGCTCCCCGGGCCGAGCACCCCGGTGACGACGAACTGCGCGTCCGGGAACATCTCGGCGAGCATGCCCATGAACGGGATCGACCCGCCCTCGCCGAACGTGCGCGCCGGCTCGCCGAACGACGCCGACGACGCCTCGTCGAGCGCCCGCTCCAGCCACGGCGCGAACGAGGGCGCGTTCCAGCCCGACGCGCCGTGGGCGTCGGCGAAGGTGACGCGGGCACCGGACGGCGGGTCGGCGGTGAGGACGCGCGTGAGGGCCGCCACGGCGGCGTCGGCGTCGACGGTCGGCGGCAGCCGGACGCTGAGGCGCACGGCCGTGGTCGGGCGCAGCACGTTCCCGGCGCGGTCGAGCGGCGGGATGCCGTCGACGCCGGTGACGCTCACCGTCGGCCGCCACGTGCGGCGCAGCAGCTGCTCCGCGGGATCGTCGGTGCTCGGGCGGGCGCCCTCGACGAACGGGAAGTGCTCGGCGATCGTGAACGCCTCCGCGGTCGCCCGCGCCTGCTGCACGCGGTCGGCCGGCACGTCGACGACGAGCTCGGGCACGAGCACCTCGCCCGTGGCCGAGTCCTCGATCCGGTCGAGCAGCTGGCGGAGGATCCGGAAGCTCGACGGGACGACGCCGCTCGCCTCGCCGCTGTGCACGCCCTCGGTGAGCACGTCCACGCGCAGGACGCCCCCGGCGAGGCCGCGCAGCGACGTCGTCGCCCACAGGCGCCGGTCGTCGAGGCACCCCGAGTCGAGGCAGAGCACGAGCGACGGCGACCCGATGCGCTCGCCGAGCGCCCGGAGGTGCGCGGGCAGGTCGATGCTGCCGCTCTCCTCGCTCGCCTCGACCAGCACGACGCAGCGCGCGTGGGGCAACCCCGCGCGCTGGGCGGCCTCGATCGCGAGCAGCGAGGCGAAGGCCGCGTAGCCGTCGTCGGCGCCGCCTCGGCCGTAGAGGCGGTCGCCCTCGCGCACCGGCGTCCAGGGGCCGAGCCCGTCGCGCCACCCGACCATCTCCGGCTGCTTGTCGACGTGGCCGTACAGCAGGACGGTGTCGTCGACCGGCCCGCCGCCGAAGGCCGGGACGTCGATCACGATCATCGGCGTGCGGCCCGGGAGCCGTGCGACCTCCACGGTCATGCCGGCGACGTCCCGGGCGCGGGCCCACTCGACCACCAGGTCGATCGCCCGCTCGAGGTGCCCGTGCTCCTCCCACGCCGGATCGAAGTGCACCGACACGCACGGGATCGCGATGTAGCGCTCGAGGGCCGGCAGGATCTCCGCGTCCCACACGTCGTCGACGTGGCCGGCGACCGTCGCCGCCACCGGCGCGGCGGCCTCCGTCACCGGCGCGCGCCCGTCATCCGCTCGATCGCGCGCTCCGCCTCGTCGAGCATGCGCCGCACCAGCTCGCCCGCGGGGACGAGCTCCGTCACCGCACCGACGCCCTGGCCGCACGGCATGAACTCGCGGGCGACGTCGACCTGCGTCCCGTCCGGCGCGCCGAGGTGGTTCACACCCGCCTGCGCCGACGCGATCGCCTGCTGCGGGAACGGCTGGAGCTCCTCGGGGTGCTGCTCGAAGTGGTTGGTCCACTCGTTGCGCACCACCCGGCACGTCTTGCCGGTGAAGGAGCGGCTGACCACGGTCCCGTCCTCGGGGGTCGCGAGGAGCGTCTCCTTGTAGCCGGCGACCGCTCGCGCCTCGGGCGTGGCGATGAAGCGGGTGCCGATCCACACCCCGTCGGCGCCGAGCGCGAGCGCCGCCGCGAGGCCGCGCCCGTCGTAGAGGCCGCCGGCGGCCACCACCGGGACCCGCTCGCCGACGGCGTCCACCACCTGCGGCACGAGCGCCATCGTCGCGACGGTCCCCGTGTGCCCGCCGGCCTCGGTCCCCTGGGCGACGACGAAGTCGACCCCGCTCGCCACGGCGCTGATCGCGTGGCGGACCTTGCCGCACATGCTGCCGACGAGGACGTTGCGCGAGTGGAGGAGGTCGATCACCTCCCGCGGCACCCCGAGGCCGGCGACGAAGATGCTCGCGCCGCCGTCGATCACGCTCTGGATGCCCTTCTCCACCTGGCCCGGCATGGCCGTCAGCAGGTCGACGCCGAACGGCTTCGACGTCAGCTCGCGGACCTTGGCCATCTCCTGCGGGAGCTCGTCCGCGGCCATGGTCGATGCGCCGAGCGTGCCGATGCCACCTGCCTCGCTGACGGCGGCGACCAGCGCGTGGTAGCTGACGCCACCCATCCCCGCGAGCATGATCGGGTGGTCGATGTCGAGCAGGTCCGTCAGGCGAGTGCGCATGGCCGAACCGTAGTCACGGCGCCGGCGTCGCCCCGTGGTCGTGTCGCCTCGGCCGGGAGGCGTACGGGCCGGGCCGCCGCAGCAGGTCGCGGTGCCACCGCGACGGCGTGAGGAGCACCGCTCGCGGCTCGTCCTCGAACATCCAGCGCCCGAAGTTCCGCCGGGTCCAGCCGCTCGCGCCGAGGAGGCGGATCGCGCCCCGGGCGCCGCGCTCGTGGCGCAGGACGGACCCCAGCGCGACCGACATGCGGTGGTCGGCGACGAGGTGGTGGCGCACCGCGCGCCGGTAGCCCTCGGCGGCCGCGTCGGGCTGCAGGGCACCGGCGGCGAGGACCGCGTCGGCGGCGAGCCGGCCCGTGAGCAGCGCCTGGCCGATGCCCTCGCCGGTCATCACGTCCGTCGCGGTGGCGGCGTCGCCGGTGAACAGCACCCGCCGGTCGGCGAGCACGGCGCGGTCGATGCGGGCGGGGATCGGCCACGCGGTGTGGCGGTCCTCGAGCTCGGCGCCTGGACCCAGCGCGGCGACCACGTGCGGGCGGCGCAGCAGGTCGCCCCACAGCCGCTTCAGCTCGCCGCCGGTGCGGGTGCCGTCGCGCGGCACGCCGAACCCGACGTTCGCGCGCCCGCCCGGCAGCGGGAAGCTCCAGAGGTAGCCGGGCAGCAGGTCGGGCTCGAACCACACGTACAGCCGCTCGCGCGCCGGGCCGGTGACCCCGCGCGCGTACTGGCGGACCGCATGCCACTCTCCGAGGTACCCGGCCTCCGCGTGCCCCAGGAGCTTGCGGGTGGGGGACCACATGCCGTCCGCCGCGACGACGTACCGCGCCCGGACCGGGCCCAGGCCGTCGACGTCCGCGGCGACGTGGTCGGCGCGCTGGCGGATCGCGGCGAGGGCGTGCCCGTCGCGCACGTCCGCGCCTGCGGCGCGTGCGACCGCGACGAGGGCGGCGTCGAGCTGGCGCCGCGGCGCCGTCGCGGCGAACGTCCCCGGGCCCTCGGGCAGCGGCACGCGCACCTCCCGCCCGGACGGGGAGCGCAGCCACGCCGCGTCGACGTCGTACCAGTCGGCGACGAGCTCCGGGTCGAGGCCGAGCGACTCGAGCTCGCGGAGCGCGAGCGTCGTCAGGCCGTCGCCGCAGCACTTGTCGCGTGGGAACCGAGCCCGGTCCACGGCGAGCACGCTGCGGCCGGCTCGCGCGAGCAGCGTCGCCGCCGCCGAGCCGGCGGGGCCGGCGCCCACCACCAGCACGTCGACGTCCACCCCGGCGAGGCTACGGCTGCGCCGCGACCGCGGCCACCCGTGCCGGTTGGGAGCGCGCCGGAGCGCGGGCCGTACACTGCGCGAGCGCCGTCATCGGCGCCGGGGAAGGGAGCGGATCGGTGGATCGTCTGTGCGAGGGTCGCGTCGCGATCGTGACGGGGGCGGGTCGGGGGATCGGGCGCGAGCACGCGCTGAGCCTCGCCGCCCACGGGGCGAAGGTGGTGGTGAACGACCTCGGTGGCAACGTCGACGGCTCCGGCGGTGACCTCAGCCCCGCCGAGCAGGTGGTGCAGGAGATCGTCGGCATGGGCGGCGAGGCCGTGGCGAACGGCGACAGCGTCGCGTCGTGGGAGGGCGCCCAGCGGCTGGTGAACACCGCGATCGAGACGTTCGGGGACCTGCACGTGGTCGTCAACAACGCCGGCATCCTGCGCGACCGGGTCCTGGTCAACATGACGGAGGAGGAGTGGGACGCGGTCATCGCCGTGCACCTGAAGGGCACCTTCGCCCCGAGCCGGTGGGCTGCGGCGTACTGGCGCGAGCGCTCCAAGGCGGGGCAGCCGACCGACGGGCGGATCATCAACACCACGTCCGTCAGCGGGATCTACGGCAACCCCGGGCAGACGAACTACGGCGCGGCGAAGGCGGGCATCGCCGCGTTCACGAACATCGCCGCGCTCGAGCTGAGCCGCTACGGCGTGACCGTCAACGCCGTGGCGCCCGTGGCGCTGACGCGGATGACCGAGGGGCTCGGCCCCGCGCCCGAGACGGACGAGGAGCGCGAGATGCGCTCCCCGCGCTGGATCGCGCCGATCGTCACGTGGCTCGCCTCGAAGGAGTCGGCCGGCGTCACCGGCCGCGTGTTCGAGGCCAGCGGGCAGACGCTCGCGATCGCCGAGGGCTGGGTCCGCGGACCGCGCGCGGCGCCGCTCGAGGACCCGACGAAGCTCGGGCCCGTCGTCGAGGAGCTGCTGTCCAAGGCGCGCCGGAACTCCGGCATGGACGGCGAGCCGGGCGGCTGGCCGCAGCCGCGCTGAACCCGATCCGGACCCACACCACCCACGCGAGGAGCGACCCATGCCGTTGAACCCCGAAGCCGTCGGCGCCACCGGTGACGTCCGCACGATCTCCTGGACGTCGAAGGACGCGCTCCTGTACGCCGTCGGCATCGGCGCCGGGCAGGGCGAGCTGGCGTTCACGACCGAGAACACGAAGGACGTCGTGCAGCGGGTGTACCCGACCTTCGCGGTCGTCGCCGGATCGGGGACCGCGTCGGCCGGTCGGAGCGCGATGAGCCAGATCGGCTCGTTCAACCCGGCGCTGCTGGTGCACGGCTCGCAGGCGATCACCCTGCACCGGGCCATCCCCGTCGAGGCGGAGGCGACGACGCAGGACCGCATCGTCGCGATGCACGACAAGGGCAAGGCGGCGGTGGTGGTGACGGAGTCCGAGGTGAAGCTCGCGTCCGGCGAGCCGTTGTGGACCACCCGCTCGTCCGCGTTCATCCGCGGCGAGGGCGGCTGGGGCGGCGACCGCGGTCCGTCGGGACCGCAGAACGAGCCGCCGGCGGGTCGCGCGCCCGACCACGAGGTCACGCTGCAGACGTCGCCCGACCAGGCGTTCGTCTACCGCCTGTCCGGCGACCGCAACCCCCTCCACACCGATCCGTCCTTCGCGGCCCTCGGCGGGTTCGACCGGCCGATCCTGCACGGCCTGTGCACCTACGGCTTCACCGGGCGGGCGCTGCTGCGTGAGCTGTGCGCGGACGACGTCGAGCGCTTCCGCCACGTCGAGGGCCGGTTCTCCTCGCCGGTGCTGCCGGGCGACGCGCTGACCGTGCGCGCGTGGCGCACCGGTGACGGCGAGGCGGTGTTCACGACCTCCGTCGGCGATCGCACCGTGATCGACCAGGGGCTCGTCCGCTTCGGCTGATCGCCCCTACGCGGCGCTGCTCGGGCAGCGCGTGCCGTGGCGCGGCGCTCAGGCGGGCGGGACCCGCTGCGTCGTGAGGTGGCCCACCACGTCGGCCAGCGCCACGTCGGTGCGCTCGCCCGTGCGGCGGTCCTTGACCTCGACGACGCCGTCGGCGAGGCCGCGGCCGACGACGACGATCGTCGGCACGCCGAGCAGCTCCGCGTCGTTGAACTTGACCCCGGGCGACACGCCGACCCGGTCGTCGAGCAGCACCCGCAGCCCCGACGCCTCGAGCTCGGTCGAGAGCTGCTCGGCCGCCGGCAGCTGGGGATCTCCCGGCTTGCCCGTGGCCACCACGTGGACGTCGGCCGGCGCCACCTCGCGCGGCCAGCACAGCCCCCGCTCGTCCGCCGTGGCCTCGGCGATCGCCGCCACCGCGCGCGAGACGCCGACGCCGTACGAGCCCATCGTCACGACCACCTGCTTGCCGTGCTGGTCGAGCACCGTCAGCCCGAGCGCCTCGGCGTAGCGGCGGCCGAGCTGGAAGATGTGGCCGATCTCGATGCCGCGGGCGATCTCGAGCTCGCCGCCGCAGGCCGGGCACGTGTCGCCGGCGCGCACCTCGGCCGCCTCGATCGTGCCGTCGGCGGTGAAGTCGCGCCCGTGCACCAGCTCGATCACGTGGCGCCCGGCCTCGTTCGCGCCGGTCACCCACCGGGTGCCGTCGACGACGCGGGGGTCGACCACGTAGCGGATGCCGCTGGGGCCCCCGACGCCCAGGGCGCCCGGGCCGATGTAGCCCTTCACGAGCGTGGGGTGGCGGGCGAAGTCGTCGTCGCCGAACGGCACCACCTCCGCGGGCGCGACCTGCGCCTCGAGCCGCTTGACGTCCACCTCCCGGTCGCCCGGCAGCCCGATCGCGAGGGGCTCCACGCGGCCGTCCGGGTGGCGGAGGTTGACGACGACGTTCTTCAGCGTGTCGGCCGCGCACCACGCGGTGCGGCCGCCGAGGGGGATGTCGTCGCGCCCGTTCAGGTGGTCGACGAGCGTCTGGATCGTAGGCGTGCCCGGGGTGTCGCACACGAGCGCGGCGGGCAGGCCCTCCACCGGCTGCGGCGCCGGCGCCGGCACCCGCACGGCCTCGACGTTCGCCGCGTAGTCGCCGGTGGTGCAGCGCACGAAGGTGTCCTCGCCGACCTCCATCGGCGCGAGGAACTCCTCGCTCGCCGAGCCGCCCATCGCGCCGGAGACGGCCGAGACGATCACGTACGGCAGGCCGAGGCGGTCGAACAGGCGCGTGTACGCGGCCCGGTGGCGCAGGTAGCTGCGCTCAAGGCCCTCGTCGTCGATGTCGAAGCTGTACGAGTCCTTCATCACGAACTCGCGGCCGCGCAGCAGGCCGGCGCGCGGGCGCGCCTCGTCGCGGAACTTGGTCTGGATCTGGTAGATGACGAGCGGCAGGTCCTTGTAGCTGCTGTACAGGTCCTTGACGAGGAGCGTGAACATCTCCTCGTGCGTGGGGGCGAGCAGCATGTCCGCGCCACGCCGGTCCTGGAGGCGGAACAGGTTGTCGCCGTAGTCGGTCCAGCGCCCGGACGCCTCGTACGGCTCGCGGGGCAGCAACGCCGGGAAGTGGACCTCCTGGAAGCCCTCGCGGTCCATCTCCTCGCGCACGATCCGCTCGACCGCCTGGTACACCTTCCACCCGAGCGGCAGCCAGGTGAAGCCGCCGGGGGCGGCGCGGCGGATGTAGCCGGCCCGCACGAGCAGGCGGTGGCTCGCCACCTCGGCGTCGGCGGGATCGTCCCGGAGGGTCCGCACGAAGAGCGACGAGAGGCGCAGCACGGCTCGCGAGGCTACCGGCGGGCCTGCTCCGGCGGCCGCGCCACCAGCGACGGAGCCGGTCCGGGGCCCTGTATGATCGATGCGTCCTTGAGTTCGACGAGCCGAAGGCGTGGGCCCATGGGTCCACGCCTTCTTGTTCGATGGGCTCCTGGCGCACCGCAGCGGCGGCCCCCGGGCCGCCACGGACAGGGAGGAGGCACACCATGAGCGACACCGGCACGCTCGAGCGCGTCACCGCGCTGGTGGCCCCCATCGTGGCCGACCTCAAGCTCGACCTCTACGACGTCGAGTTCCGCGGCGGCACGCTGCGGATCACGATCGACACCCCGCCCGGCTCGGGGCGCGGCGTCGACCTCGAGTCCATCTCGCTGGTCACGCGGCTCGTGTCGCGCGACCTCGACCACCACGATCCCGTCCCGGGCCGGTACACCCTCGAGGTGACGAGCCCCGGGCTGGAGCGGTCGCTGCGCACGCCGGCGCACTTCCGCCGCGAGGTCGGCAAGACCGTCGCCATCCGCCTGCGCGACACCACCAACGGTGAGCGGCGGCTGCAGGGCGTGCTCGCCGCGGCCGGCGACGACGCGGTGACGATCCGGACCGGGAGCGACGACGCCTCGGAGCGCACGATCGCCTACGCGCAGATCGACCGGGCCCGCACCGTGTTCGAGTGGACGGCCGCGCCCAAGCCCGGCAAGGGATCGGGCAAGGGTCGGGCCAAGGCGGCGGCGCGCACCGCGCCGGCGGCCGCCGGCGCCACGGACCGCACCCCGGCCGGCGCCACCCCGACCGACGACACCACGACCGAAGGAGGCCCGGAGGCACCATGAGCAGTCTCGACATGTCCGAAGCCGTTCGCATGCTCGCGAACGAGAAGAACATCTCGGTGGACGCCCTGCTGCAGGTCCTGGCCGACGCGCTCGTGCTCGCGTACAAGCGCCGACCGGGTGCGGCCGACGAGGTGGTCGTCTCCGTCGACCCCGACACGATGGAGTTCACGTTCACCGCGTACGACGTCGACGAGGACGGCCTGTGGGTCAACGAGCGCGACGACACCCCCAAGCGCGAGGAGATGGGCCGCATCGCCGCGCAGACCTTCCGCCAGGTGATGGGGCAGAAGATCCGCGAGGCCGAGCGCGACCGCAAGTTCGAGGAGTACGCGAACCGCGAGGGCGACATCGTCACCGGCATCATCCAGCAGACGGACGCGCGCTACACGCTGCTCGACCTCGGCCGGGTCGAGAGCCTCCTGCCGCAGGCCGAGCAGGTGCCCTTCGAGCGCCCCGAGCCCGGCGCGCGGGTCAAGGCGTACATCGTCGAGGTCCGCAAGACCGCGAAGGGTCCCCAGATCGTCGTCAGCCGCACCCACCCCGGCCTGATCAAGCGCCTGTTCGAGCTGGAGGTGCCCGAGATCGCCGACGGCATCGTCGAGATCAAGGCCTGCGCGCGCGAGCCCGGGCACCGCACGAAGATCGCCGTGTGGAGCAACGACCACAACGTCGACCCCGTCGGCGCGTGCGTCGGCGCCCGCGGCGGGCGCGTGCGGATGGTCGTCAACGAGCTGCGCGGCGAGAAGATCGACATCGTCCCCTTCAGCGAGGACCTGGCCGACTTCGTCGCCAAGGCCCTGTCGCCGGCGAAGGTGAAGGAGGTCATCATCAGCGATGACCTCACCCAGGCCGACGTCATCGTGCCCGACCACCAGCTCAGCCTCGCCATCGGCAAGGAGGGCCAGAACGCCCGGCTCGCCGCCCGCCTCACCGGGGTGCGCGTGGACATCCGCGGCGAGACGCAGGTGCCCGACGGGCCCGACGACGAGGACTACGCCGAGGGCGAGTGGGTGCAGAACGCGGCCGGCGAGATGGAGTTCCGCGCCGCGGACGGCTCCGTCGTGTCGGCGGAGGAGTGGAACACGGGAGCCGACGCGCAGGTCGCGTCCCCGGACGCGGCGCCGGCCGAGGGTGCGGCGGCCGACCCGTCGGGCGCCGCGGAGCCCGCGGCGCCCGAACCGGTGGCCGCGGCCGCCGGTGCGGCGGCAGGAGACGAGGAGGGTGGCGACGGATCAGCGAGCTGAACGAGCGCGCCGGACGCCGATGCGCACCTGCATCGGCTGCCGGACCACCCGGCCGCAGGCGGAGCTCGTCCGATGCGCGGCCGGACCTGACGGGCACCCGCTCGTCAGCAGGACCGCACCCGGGCGTGGCGCCTGGCTGTGCTCCACCGCCTGCTGGGATGCCGCCCGGCGCGGGCGCCGCTTCGAGCGCGCCTGGCGCCGACCGCTGGACGCCGGCGACCTCGACGCGCTCCGCATCGCATTCGAATCCACCCTCGAGAACATGAGACACTTGCCGGCAGTCGGGTCACGACCCGCGACGTCGGCGCCGACGAAAGGCTGAACAGGGTTTTGGCGAAGAACTTGCGCGTACACGAGCTCGCGAAGTCGCTCGGGATGACGAACTCGGAGCTGCTCGCGCTGTGCAACACCATGGGGGTCGAGGCCAAGAGCCAGTCCTCCACCATCATCGAGGCGCAGGCCGACCGGCTGCGCCGCCGGGCCGAGCGCGACGGACTGACGCGCCCCGAGCAGCCCGAGGAGGCGAAGCCGGCCAAGAAGGGGACGAAGAAGGCCGCCGCCAAGGCACCCGACGCCGCCCCCGAGCCCGCCGCCGCCCCCGCCCCCGCCCCGGCCGTCGCCGCGCCGGTGGAGGCCGTCGCGGCAGCGCCCGCGGCGGAGGCGCCCGCCGCTCCCCGTCCCGCCGCGCCTGCCCCGGCCCCGGCCCCGGTGCCGTCGGTGGCAGCGCCGGCGCCCGCACCGGCCCCCGCGCCCGCGCCGGTCGTCGAGCGACCCGCTGCCGCCGCCGCGGCCCCGGAGCCCGCCCCGGAGCGTCCGGCCGCCGCGGCGCCCGGTCGGCCGGCCGACCGTCCTGCCGAGGGCGACGAGCCGCGTCGCATCACGAGCACCCGCCCGACGCCCGTCGACGCCGGTCGCCCGAGCGCGCTCGCCGCACGGCCGCTGCCGCCGACGGCGCCGCCGCGCGCCGCGCCGCCGTCGCGCCCCGCCGCGCCGCCTCCTGCGGCGGCCGGCCGTCCGAGCGCGCCGCCGCCCGGCACCACCGGCCGCCCGCCGGCGGCCACGCCCGGGCGCCCCGACGGCGGTCCCGCGCGCCCGCCGGCTCCCGGACGTCCGCTGTCGTCCTCCGGCCGCCCGATCCCGCCGCCGCCCGGCAGCTCGCGGCCGCTGTCGTCGTCGGGCCGGCCCATCCCGCCGCCCCCGGGCAGCGCTCGCCCGCAGGCTCCCACGGGTCAGCGGCCCGGCGGCTACGCCGGCCGTCCCGGCGGTGGCGGCCCCGGCTACGCCCCCCGCACCGGTGCGGGCTACGCCGGTCGCCCGAGCGGCCCCGGCGGCCCGCGCCCCGGCGGCTTCGGGCCGCGCCCCGGTGGTCCCGGCGGTGCGCGCCCGGGAGGTCCCGGCGGTGGCTTCGGCCCGCGTCCGGGTGCGCCCGGCGGTCCCGGCGCCCGACCGGGCGGTCCCGGTGGCGGGGGCCCGCGCCCGAACGGGCAGCGCCGCGCGCCACGCAAGAAGAGCCGCGCGCGTCGTCGGCGCGACTTCGAGTCCCTGCAGCCGCAGCTCGGCGGCGCCTACGTCCCGAGCCAGGCGCCCGTGCCCGAGGGCACGATCGTCGTCGAGCGCGGCGCCTCGGCGCAGGAGTTCGCGCCGAAGCTGAACCGCACCGCGGCCGACGTCATCCGCTTCCTCCTGCACAACGGCGAGATGGTCACCACGACCATGACCCTCTCCGACGAGCAGATGGAGCTGTTCGCGCTCGAGATCGGCGCCGACCTGCTGCTCGTCGACGCGGGCCAGCAGGAGGAGCTCGAGCTCCAGGCGATGTTCGACGACTCCGACGACGACGACGAGTCGGCGCAGGAGGTGCGCCCGCCGATCGTCACGGTCATGGGCCACGTCGACCACGGCAAGACGACCCTGCTCGACCGGATCCGCAACGCGAACGTCGTGGCCGGGGAGGCGGGCGGCATCACCCAGCACATCGGCGCCTACCAGGTGGAGATCCCCACGGGGAGGATCACCTTCCTCGACACGCCCGGTCACGCGGCGTTCACGAAGATGCGCGCCCGCGGCGCGCAGGTGACCGACGTGGTGGTGCTGATGGTGGCGGCCGACGACGGCGTCATGCCCCAGACGATCGAGGCGATCAACCACGCGAAGGCGGCCGAGGTGCCGATCATCGTGGCGATCAACAAGATCGACAAGGAGAACGCCGACGTCCAGCGCGTCATGTCGCAGCTCTCCGAGCACGAGCTCGTGCCCGAGGCGTGGGGCGGCGACACGGTCACCGTCGAGATGGCGGCGGCGCAGGGGCTCGGCGTCGACGACCTGCTCGAGCAGCTCCTGGTGGTGGCCGAGCTCGAGGAGCTGACGGCCAACCCGACGGGCCGTGCCAAGGGCGTCGTGCTCGAGGCCAACCTCGACACGGGCCGTGGCCCCGTGGCGACCGTGCTGGTCGACAAGGGCACCCTGAAGGTCGGCGACCCGATCGTGGCCGGCGCCGCCTGGGGCCGGGTCCGGGCCATGCTCGACTCGCAGGGCCGCCAGATCAAGGAGGCCGGCCCGAGCACGCCGGTCGTGGTCCTCGGCCTGTCGTCGGTCCCGAACGCGGGGGACGAGTTCCGCGTGGCGCCCGACGAGAAGACGGCGCGCACGGTCGGCGAGGCTCGCGAGCAGCGCCAGCGCATCACCAACCAGCGCGGCGACGCTCGCGTGCAGCGGGGCGTGAAGCTCGAGGACATCTTCAGCCAGATCCAGGCGGGCGAGGTCGCGACGCTGAACCTCGTGCTGAAGGCCGACGTCCAGGGTTCGCTCGAGGCCGTCACCGAGAGCCTCCGGCGGCTCGAGCGCGAGACGGTCAAGCTCGCCTTCGTGCACCGTGCCGTGGGCGGCATCACCGAGAACGACATCACGCTCGCGTCCACGACGAACGCCACGCTGATCGGCTTCAACGTCCGCCCCGACCGCAAGGCGCGCGAGCTCGCCGAGGCCGAGCACGTCGAGATCCGGACCTACGAGGTGATCTACAAGCTCCTCGAGGACATCGAGAAGGCCATGGTCGGCCTGCTCGCGCCGGAGTTCGAGGAGGTCGTCACCGGCGAGGCCGAGGTCCGCGAGGTGTTCCGCGTGCCCCGCATCGGCGCCGTCGCCGGCTGCCAGGTGCGCTCCGGGGTCATCACCCGCGGGTCCAAGGTCCGGTTCCTCCGCGACGGCGTCATCATCTGGAAGGGCTCGATCCAGTCGCTGCGGCGGTTCAAGGACGACGTCCGCGAGGTGCGCGAGGGCTTCGAGTGCGGCATCGGGCTGTCCGACTTCCAGGACCTCAAGCCCGGCGACCTCATCGAGACGTTCGAAGAGCGCGAGGTCGCCCGCGTCTGATCGCGAGATCGCTCTCGGCCCGACCCTGGGTAGGGTCGGGCCATGAGCGACCTGGAGTTCTTCTTCGACCCGGTGTGCCCGTTCGCGTGGCTCACCTCGCGCTGGGTCGTCGAGGTGCAGGACCAGCGCGAGTACGACGTCACGTGGCGGTTCATCTGCCTCGCGATCATCAACGAGGACCGCACGTCGGACTGGTACACGCCCGAGTACCGGGCGGGGCACCACCGGGGGCGCCAGGCGCTGCGGGTGGCCGACCAGGTGCGCCTGACCGCCGACAACGCCGCGGTGGCCCGGTTGTACACGGAGCTCGGTGTCGCCTACCACCAGCAGCAGCGCCGTGACGAGATGCGCGCCGACCCCGTCGCGTTCATCGCCGCCGCCCTGGACGCGGCGGGTCTCGATCCCGCGCTCGCGGCCCACGCCGACGACGAGTCGCACGACGCCTACCTGCGCAGCGAGACCGAGCTGGCCTTCGCCCGCACCGGGCCCGACGTCGGCACGCCGATCATGACCTTCCAGCCCGGCACCGAGGCCGAGGCCAGCTTCTTCGGGCCCGTGATCTCGAAGACGCCGCGAGGTGCCGAGGCCCTGCGCCTGTGGGACGCCGTCGAGGTGCTCGCCCACAGCCGCGTGGCCGAGCTGAAGCGCTCCAACCGGGATCCGCTCGACTTCACCTGAGGCGACCGGCGGTCCCCGCGCCGCCTCCCGAACCGTCCCCCGACGCCGCACGACCAGAGGAGCCACCATGAGCAGACCACGCCGGTCGGCATCGCCGTCGACGCACCGCTACCCCCGCACCGCACGCCTGAACGAGTCGCTGCGGGAGGTCCTCGCCGAGGAGCTCACGCGGATCGACGACGAGCGGCTCGACCTCGTCACGATCACGGCGATCGACGTCGACGCCGAGATGAACCGCGCGATCGTCTACTTCGACTCGTTGAGCGGTGAGGCGGGCGACGCCGACATCCTCGAGGCCCTGGCCGCGCAGCGGATCCGCCTGCAGGGGGCGATCGGCCGGCAGATCCGGGCGAAGAAGACGCCGATCCTGAGCTTCAAGGCCGACGAGGTGATCCGGTCCGCGGCGAAGATCGAGCGCATCCTGAGCGCGAGCGACACGCTGCCGGCGCGGCCGCCGGATCCCGAGGGCGACGACGACGACGCCGCAGCGGCCGCCGAGGCGGAGCCGGAGCTCGGCGCGCCGGACCCGTCGGGCGATGGCGCGCCGTAGGCCGCCCACCGTCCACGGGCTCGCCGTCGTCGACAAGCCCGCCGGGATGACCAGCCACGACGTCGTGGCGGTCGTTCGCCGCCACCTGGGCGAGCGGCGGGTCGGTCACGCCGGCACCCTCGATCCCGACGCCACCGGGGTGCTCCTCGTCGGCGTCGGCCACGTCACCCGGCTGCTCCGCTTCCTGACGGCGCTCGGCAAGACCTACACCGCCGAGGTCGTGCTCGGCGTGGAGACCTCCACCCTCGACGCCTCCGGCGAGGTGACGGCCACGCACGACATGGGGCCGGTGGACCTCGACGAGGTGCGGCGCGTCGTCGCCGCCCACCTGACCGGCCCGATCCTCCAGGTCCCGCCGATGGTGAGCGCCCTGAAGGTCGGAGGTCGCCGGCTGCACGAGCTCGCCCGGGAGGGGATCGAGGTCGAGCGCGAGGCGCGCCCGGTCACGGTCCACCGCTTCGACGTCCAACCCGGGAGCGATCCCTCGTGCCTGCGGATCACGGTGAGGTGCTCGTCCGGCACGTACGTCCGCAGCCTCGCCGCGGACCTCGGCCGGCTGCTCGGCGGCGGCGCCCACCTGCGCGACCTGCGGCGCACCGCGTCCGGCAGCTTCACCGAGCACGAGGCGCGCCCGCCCGACGACGTCGTGCTGCTCGACCCGGTGGCGGCGATGCGCGACCACGCGCGCGTGGTCGTCGACGCCGCCGACGCGGAGCGGGTCGAGCACGGCCGGGTGCTGCCGGGGTGGGAGGGGGACGGGCCGTGGGTGGTGGTGGGCCCCGACGGCCGGATGCTGGCCATGTACGAGCGCCTCGACGCCGCGCACGCGAAGCCGGCCGTCGTGCTCGCGGCGGGAGGACCCGCGGCCGGGTGAGCGCGGATGCCGGACCCCGTTCGCGCGGCCGGTAGCGTCGCGAAGGTGCAGGTGGTGACGGACCTCTCCAGCTCGCCGTGGCCGGGCGAGCGGTCCGTGCTCACGATCGGCGCGTACGACGGCGTCCACCGGGGTCACCAGGCGATCGTCGAGCAGGTCCGAGCGAGCGCGACGGCGCTGTCGGCGCGGTCGGTCGTCGTCACCTTCGATCGCCATCCCGCCTCCGTCGTGCGGCCGGAATCGGCGCCGCGGCTGTTGACCGACCTCGACCAGAAGCTCGAGCTGCTCGCCGCGACGGGCGTCGACGCGACGGTGCTGGTGCACTTCGACGAGGCGCAGAGCCACGAGTCGCCGGTGTCGTTCGTCGAGCGGGTGCTCGTCGGGGCGCTGCGGGCGCGCCAGATCGTGGTCGGCGAGGACTTCCACTTCGGCAACCACCGTGCGGGCAACGTCGCGCTGCTGCGCACGCTCGGGGCCGAGCACGGGTTCGAGGTGACCCCGCTGCAGCTGCTGGCGCGCTCCGACGGTGTGGACGAGCCGGTCAGCTCCACCGCGATCCGCCGGGCGATGGCCGGCGGAGCGGTCGAGGTGGCCGCTGCGCTGCTCGGCCGCCCGTTCCAGGCGCGCGGCGTCGTCGTCCGCGGCGACCAGCGGGGCCGGCTCCTCGGGTTCCCGACGGCGAACGTCGAGGTGCCGAACCACGTGTGCCTCCCCGCCGACGGCGTCTACGCCGGCTGGTACCTGCGGCCAGAGGGCGAGCGGCACCCGTGCGCCATCAACCTCGGGCGCCGGCCGACGTTCTACGAGCACGCGGACCACTCCCTGCTCGAGGCGCACCTGCTCGACTTCGAGGGCGACCTCTACGGCGAGCAGGCACGTGTGGAGTTCACCGACTTCCTGCGCAGCGAGCGCAAGTTCGACGGCATCGACGCCCTCGTCGCGCAGCTCAAGCACGACGTCGAGCACGCCCGCACCGCCCTCGGCGCGTGAGCCGGCCGTGGGGAGCGGGGGCGAGGGTGCGGGCGACGTGGGTGCCGGGGCGGACGTGCGGGTGCTGCCGACCGCCGAGCTGATCCCGGCGGCGCTGGCCGAGGTGCGGGAGCTGCTCGAGCGGTCCTTCGACGGCGAGTTCGGCGACGACGACTGGCAGCACGCCCTCGGCGGGTGGCACGTGGTGCGCCGCGTCGACCACGTGCTCGTCGCGCACGCATCGGTGGTGGAGCGCCGGATCGACGTCGACGATCGTGCGTGGCGCGTTGGGTACGTCGAGGCGGTGGCGACGGCGCCCGAGGTGCAGGGGCAGCGCCACGGGTCGGCCGTCCTCCACGCCGTGGGCGACGTCGTGCGCGACCGGTTCGAGCTCGGGGTGCTGTCGACCGGCCGGTGGGCGTTCTACGTGCGCGCCGGCTGGGAGCGCTGGCGCGGCACCTCGTGGGTCCGCGGCGCGGCCGGGCGCGTGCGGACACCCGACGACGACGACGGGATCATGGTCCTGCGCACCGGGCCGTCGGCGGGCCTCGACCTCGGCGGCGAGATCACCTGTGATGACCGCGCCGGCGACCCCTGGTGACCCGCGCGCGCCCTCGCGTTCGTGAACGGCGGCACCGTCACGGTGCGGCGATCCACGAACGTGGCGCTCGCGGGCTCAGCCCGGCCAGATGACGGTGCGGTCTCCGGCGTAGACGCGGCTGATCGGCTCCACCGCGACGAACGGGGCGATGTCCGGCGGGGTGCCGCCGAACAGGCCCACGGCCGCGTAGGCCGTCACCTCGTCGACCAGGGCGGCCGGTTCGGGCACCCCGACCGCCGTCGTCGTGTTCGTCCGGGCGACGAGGTCGCTCTCGACCGCCCAGCGCGCCCGCTCCCCGTCGGGCGACAGGAACATCGCGTTGCCGGCGGCGTTGATGAACCCGAGCGCGACGTCCGACGCGGCCACGGGATCGGCGATGGCCTCGGCGAGTCCGCGCATGGACGCGCGGAGGAAGTCCTCCACGGCCGTCGGGTGCTCGGCGACGAAGTCGGCGTTGCTGTACAGGATGCCGAAGCTGCCCGGGATGCCGTGGTCGGCCGGGTCGAGCAGCGTGAACGGGATGCCGGCCGCCTCGAGCTGCAGCGGCTCGTTGCTCTTGTAGCCGGGGAAGCCGTCGATGTCCGGGATCTCGATGTGGATCTTCGGGTCGAAGCCGTCGATCAGGACCGTCGTGTAGTCCTCCCCCTCCGTCAGCCCCGCCTGCTGGAGCATCGCCGCCACCCCCCGGGTCAGCGCGCCCTTCACGCCGATCGTCGCGCCGGCGAGGTCGGCGGGGTCCGTGGACGCGCCCTCGCCGCGCAGGATCAGCGCGTCGATGCCGGTCTTGCCCTCCACGGCCACGGTCACGAGCCGGGCGTCGTTGCGCAGCGAGAAGTCGACGGTCTCGCTGAAGGACCCCGCCGACGCGAACTGCGCCTCGTTCGCGGCCACGATCGGGTAGTTCGCGGTGGAGAAGCTGGCGCGGACCTCGACGTCGAGGCAGAGCTCGTCGAACCAGCCCCGCTCCTCCGCGACGAGCACCTCCACGATCGACGCCGTCGCGGCGAAGTCGAAGCCGGAGAGGTAGGTGATGGTGCCGGCGGCGCGGTTCGCCTCGCACCGGGCGTCGGGGAACGCCTCGCCCGCGACGACGTCGAGCGGCGGGGCGGCGCCGGCGGACGTGGGGGTGGTGCCGGCGCCGGTCCCCGCGGGGGCGGCGTCGTCGTCGTCGCCTCCGCAGGCGGCGGCGAGGAGCACGAGGGGGACGAGCGCGACGGGGAATCGGCAGCGCGGCATGGCAGACCTCCGGGTGGGGGCGTCGGGACGGTTCGGTTGCCAGTGCACGACGGGAGCGGCACCCCTGCGAGAAGGAGTGGGGCGGCGCCCCCCGGCTGCCGTGCGCCCGCCACGCTAGCGGCGGCACCCGTTCGGGCCACGCCCCGCGCCACCGCCCGTGTGCGGGGTCAGGGCGTCGGGCGCAGCGCCTCGAACAGCGCCAGGACGTTCGCCGTGCCGATGCCGACCCGGTGGCCGGTGCGGGCGATGAACCCCAGCTGCGTGCCGGTCGCCGGATCGTGCGCGGCGAAGAACTGCTCGTGCCCGTCCGCGTCGACGACCACCCCGGTCAGCAGCTCGGCGTCCGCCGCGGCGAGGCTCGCTCGTGCGTACCCGGCGTTCAGGACCTCGATCGCGATGTGCTGCACGCCGCTGCCACGCTCGTCCAGGTACGCCCGCACCGCTGGGGACGCCTCGGCGCCGACGAGCACCACGACCACCCCGCCCGCGCCGACGGCCGCGATCCCGGCGCCGTCGGCGCGGCCGTCGTCCGCGAGCGGCAGGCGGTGGAACCCGAACGTCTCCGTGAACGAGCGCACGGCTGCGCCGAGGTCGTCCACGGCGACGACCACGTGGTCGATCCGCGTCGCCACGGTGTCCAGCCCGGAGCGGACGCCGTCGGGGGCCGCGGCCTTGTCCGGCGCCGGGTCCGGCCGCTGCCCCGCGACCTCGATCCGGTGGGTCTCCGCGAGCAGGACGCGGAACAGCTGCTCGGCGAAGTCGGGGTCGACCCCGGCGTCGATCGCCCACTGGCGGCGGGAGGTCACGACGTCGCGGACGCGGGCGGGCTGGATGACGGGGGTGTCGGCGTGCTGCTTCACCGCCGCCACCTCCTCGCACACGGCGAGCCGCGCGGCGACGATGCGCACGAACTCACGGTCGAGGTCGTCGATCCGCCGGCGCAGGTCGGCCAGCGCAGCGGCATCGGCCGGCACGCTCGTCGCCCCGCTGTCCACGTCGCCCACCCTAGGACCGCGCCCCGCGCCGCAGCGTGCGCTGCGACGCGTGCCAGTGCAGCGCGAACCGCTCGAACGCGCCGACCAGCACGAGCCCGGCGACGCCGAGGAGGGCCATGCACAGCACCGCCGCCCAGAGCGCGTCGGCGTCGAAGTTGACCGCCCGCTTGCCGATCGCGCCGAGGCCGTCGTCGCGGAGGTTGGCGCCCTCGAGCAGGTACGCGACGACGAGCGACAGCGCCACGTTGATCCGTGCCGCGGTGACGAGCGACGGGAGCGCCGCCGGCAACCGGAGCCGCCACAGCACCTCCCACCGCGGCGCGTCGACCGAGGCGAGCACCTCGCGCGCCGCGAGGTCGGCGCCGCGCATCCCCGCGGCCGCCGCGAACGCGAAGATCGGCGTGCACACGAGCGCCACGGTGAAGTGCACGGGCGGATCGCCGGCGCCGAGCCAGAGGACGACGGAGCTGACGTACGCGACGAACGGGGTGACCTGCACGAGCACGAGGACCGGTTGGGCGGCGCGCTCGAACAGCGGCCAGGCGGCCATCGCCGCTCCGAGCGCGATCGCCACCACCAGCGCCGCACCGAACCCGACCGCGGCGTGCCGGGCCGTGATCCACGAGGCCGCCGCGAAGTCGCCGGGGGCGCGGGCCAGGTAGCGCACGATGGCGCTGGGGGGCAGCAGGACGAACCGGCGCACGTCGCGCAGGCGGACGAAGGCCTCCCACGTGGCCAGGAACGCGGCCAGGCCCAGCACCGGGGCGACCGTCCGCAGCGCCGCGCCGGCGCCGGACCGGGCGCTCACGCCATGGCCTCGTGCAGCGCGCGGCGCGCGCTCGCGCAGAGGCGGACGAACCGCGGGTCGTCCTCGACGGCGGGCGTGCGCGGTCGGGGCAGGTCGACCTCGATCGCGGCGGCGACCGCCGCGGGGCGGGGGGTGCACACCAGCACGCGGTCCGAGAGGAAGACCGCCTCGGCGATCGAGTGGGTGACGAACACGACCGTGGTCGCGCGCCGCTCCAGCATGCGCGCGAGCAGCGCGCGCATCTCGGCGCGGGTGATCTCGTCGAGCGCCGCGAAGGGCTCGTCCATCAGCACCACCGGAGCACCGAGGGCAAAGGCGCGCACGAGCGCCACCCGTTGCTGCATGCCGCCCGAGAGCTGGTGCGGGTGCGCGCGGCGGAACGCGCCCAGGCCGACCTCGTCGAGGAGCGCGGCGGGATCGGGGTGCGAGGCCGGGTTGGCCCGCCGGCGCACGTCGAGCAGCAGCGACGCGTTGGCCTCGACGGTCCGCCACGGCAGGAGGCCGGGCGCCTGCGGGACGACGGCGATGTGCTTGCCGCGCCGCGCGCTGGCCGGCTCCTCGCCGCAGACCGAGACCGACCCGGCGCTCGGCCGCTCGAGACCCGCGATCATCCGCAGGAGGGTCGACTTGCCGCACCCCGACGGGCCGACGACGCTCACGAACTCGCCCGCCGCGACGTGGAGGTCGAACGGTGCGACCGCGGCGAGCGCGCCGAAGGACTTCGCCACGCCGGCCAGCTCGATCGTGGCGGCGGCCGTGGCCGTGCCGCCCCGCGCTCGCCCCTCGCCCGTGCCCACGGCGCGGGAGCCTACGGCCGGCACGTGCACCCGGGCGGGGCTCCGCCGTCGGCGCCGGGGCGTGGGAGCGTGACGTCGGCTCGGTAGCATCTCCGCGTCCATCCGAGCCGAGGCCCGGGTGCGATGCCACCGGGCCGCACGGCGCCGGGGGCGACCTCCCACAGCGGAAGGCAGACGCCGACATGGCCGACAAGCAGACCACCATCGCGGACCACAAGCTGCACGACAGCGACACCGGCTCCCCCGAGGTGCAGATCGCGCTCCTGACGGCGCGCATCAACGAGCTCACCGAGCACCTGAAGCAGCACAAGAAGGACCACCACAGCCGCCGCGGCCTGCTGATGATGGTCGGCCGGCGCCGCCGGATGCTCGACTACGTGCGCGGCATCGACGTCGAGCGCTACCGGGCGATCGTGGCGAAGAACGGCCTGCGCCGCTGAGCCGGCGCCGGTGATCCGGCGCGAGCGGCCGATCGCCGCTCCGAGCTGGTAGCCTCGGCACGACCAATCAACCGAGCGGATCTCTGGATCGGTTGTCAGTCGCCTCGGCCGAGGTTCCCCGCCCAGCGGGTCGCAGCTCCGGACGTGCCGACTGGGAACCGGCCTCCGCTCCAGTTGTCGAGGCGTGGGACACAACACGCCCGACCGAAAGGAGCTCGACGTGGCCGACGCCATCCGAGTCACCAGTCCCGTCTCGGGCACCGACAAGATCCTGTCGTTCGAGACCGGCAAGCTCGCCCAGCAGAGCCAGGGCGCCGTCGTCGCGACCCTCGGCCGCACGACCGTGCTGGCCACGGCGAACGCGGCGAAGGAGCCCCGCCCGGGTGCCGACTTCTTCCCCCTGACGATCGACTGCGAGGAGCGGTCGTACGCCGCGGGCAAGATCCCCGGCTCGTTCTTCCGCCGCGAGGGTCGCCCGACCGAGGACGCGATCCTCACCTGCCGGCTGACCGACCGCCCGCTGCGCCCGGCGTTCCCCGACGGGTTCCGCAACGAGGTGCAGGTCGTGCTGACGATCGTCGGCGCCGACCAGGAGAACCCCCACGACGTCATCGGCATCAACGCCGCGTCGGCCGCGCTCATGCTCAGCGGCATCCCCTTCGACGGGCCCATCGGCGCGGTGCGGATCGCGTTCGGCCAGGACGGCACGTGGATCCCCCACCCCACCTACCAGGAGGGCGAGGCCTCGACGTTCGAGCTCGTCGTCGCCGGGCGCGAGCTCGACAGCGGCGACGTCGCGATCATGATGGTCGAGGCGGGCGGCACGCCGAAGAGCTTCTCGTACTACGACGCCGGTGCGCCGAAGGTGGACGAGGGCGTCCTCGCCGGCGGCCTCGAGGCGTGCAAGGTGTGGATCAAGGAGGCGATCGCCCTCCAGCGCCAGCTGGTCGCGAGCGTCGTGTCCACCCACGGCCCCATCACCCCGATGCCCTACACGGTCACCACCGACTACGGCGACGACGTCTTCGCCGCCGTCGAGCGCGTCGCCACGGCGCAGCTGGCCCCGGCGATCGCGATCGCCGTCAAGGCCGAGCGCAACGCCGCGACCGACGCCGTGGCCGCGGACGCCGTGGCCGAGCTGTGCGGCACGGCCGACGCGCCGAAGGAGTTCGCCGGTCGCGAGCGCGAGGTCAAGGAGGCCGTGCGCAGCCTGACCAAGAAGCTCGTCCGCACGCGGATCGTCCAGGAGGGGATGCGCATCGACGGCCGCGGCCCGCGCGACCTCCGCCCGGTCAGCTCCGAGGTGGGCGTGCTGCCGACGGCGCACGGCACCGGGCTGTTCCAGCGTGGCGAGACGCAGGTGCTGAACGTCTGCACGATGGCGATGCCGCGCATGAACCAGCTGCTCGACACGTTGTCGCCCGAGACGCACAAGTACTTCCTGTTCCACTACAACATGGCGCCCTGGGCCAACGGCGAGACCGGCCGCGTCGGTTCGCCGAAGCGCCGCGAGATCGGCCACGGCGCGCTGGCCGCCCGTGCGCTCGTGCCCGTGCTGCCGCCGCAGGACGAGTTCGCGTACACGCTGCGCCTCGTGGCCGAGGTGCTCGCCTCCAACGGCTCGACCAGCATGGCGTCGGTCTGCTCGGGCAGCCTCGCGCTGATGGACGCCGGCGTGCCGGTGCGCGCCGCCGTCGCCGGCATCGCGATGGGCCTCGTCTACGCGGAGGGGAAGTACACGACGCTGACCGACATCCTCGGTGCCGAGGACGCGTTCGGCGACATGGACTTCAAGGTCGCCGGCACCGCCGACGCGATCACCGCCCTCCAGCTCGACACCAAGATCGACGGCATCCCCGCCGACGTGCTCGCCGCCGCGCTCGACCAGGCGAAGGAGGCCCGGACGCAGATCCTCGAGAACATGAACTCGGTGATCGCCGAGCCCCGTGCCGAGGTCGCCGCGACGGCACCGAAGATCGTCACGATCACGATCCCGATGGACAAGATCGGCGAGGTCATCGGGCCGAAGGGCAAGGTCATCAACACGATCCAGCAGGAGACCGGCGCCGACATCGCCGTCGACGACGACGGCTCGGTCGGGATCGTCACGATCGGTGCGGTCGACCCGCAGAAGATGGAAGAGGCGCGGTCGCGGATCCTCGCGATCGTCGACCCGCCGAAGGCGGACGTGGGCGCGACCTACATGGGCCGGGTGGTGAACATCACCAAGTTCGGTGCGTTCGTCAACATCCTCCCCGGCCGCGACGGCCTGGTCCACATCTCGAAGCTCGGTCGCGGGCGGCGGATCAACAGCGTCGAGGACGTCCTCCAGCTCGGTCAGGAGATCGAGGTGATCGTCGAGGAGATCGACGAGAAGGGCAAGGTCAGCCTCACCCCGTCCGCGGCGTGGTCCGGTGCGGGCGCCGAGGGTGACGAGGGTGCGACGAACGGCTCCGCGCCGAGCACGAACGGCCACGCCACGGACGCCGCTCCGGTGGTGTCGTTCGAGGACAGCTTCGACGCCGAGCTGGCCGGGGCCCTCGGCGACCTCGGCCCCGGCGGCGAGGCGGGCGGCAACGACCGTGGCGGCCGCGAGCCCGGCCGTGACGGCGGTCGGGGCCGGCGCGACGACCGCGGCGGCCGTGATCGCGGCCCGCGCCGGCATCGTTGAGCGACCTGCGGGTCACCCGCCTCGACAACGGCCTGACGGTCGCCACCGAACGCGTGCCCGGTGCACGATCGGTGGCGACCGGGGCATGGGTCGCCATCGGCGCCCGTGACGAGGCCGCCGAGCTCAGCGGCGTGAGCCACTTCCTCGAGCACCTGCTGTTCAAGGGGACGTCGCTGCGATCGGCCCAGGAGATCTCGCGCTCGGTCGACCGCCACGGCGGCGACATCAACGCGTACACGACGAAGGAGTACACCGCGTACTACTGCCGCCTGCCGGCTCGCCACGGGGCGGTCGGGGCTGCGCTGCTCGGCGACGTGCTGAGCTCGCCGGCGTTGCGCGACGCGGACGTGGACATCGAGCGCCAGGTGATCCTCGAGGAGATCGCGATGGACGACGACGATCCCGACGACGTCGTCCACCGCCGGTTCGCCGAGGCGCTGTTCCCCGGGCACCCGCTGGGACGTGACACCGCGGGCGAGCCGGACACCATCGAGTCGATCACGGGCGCGGACGTGCGCTCGTTCTTCGCCCGCCACTACACGGCGGGCTCCACCGTGGTGTCGGTCGCCGGACCGTGCGACCACGACGACGCGCTGGCCCTGGTGGCCGGCGCCTTCGCCGGTATGCCGCCCGGCGCGGACCGGCCCTCGCGCTCGGCGCCCGGCGCACGCGGCGCCGACGTGCGGATCGAGGACGACACCGAGCAGGTCCACCTGGTCGTCGGGGGGCGCGGCCTGGCCCGGGGCGACGCCGACCGGGAGGCGCTCGACGTCGTCAACCACGTGCTCGGCGGCGGGCTGTCCAGCCGCCTGTTCGAGGAGATCCGCGAGCAGCGCGGCCTGGTGTACTCCGTCTGGTCGGGCGTGTCGTCCTACAGCGACGCCGGCGCGTACAGCGTCTACGCCGGCTCGCAGCCGCAGCACGCGGACGAGGTGCGCGCCCTGGTGCTGGCCGAGCTGCGGCGCCTCGTCGAGGCGGGCATCACCGACGAGGAGCTCGAGGTGGCGAAGGGCTACCTCACCGGCGCCTTCGAGCTGGGGCTCGAGGACACGGGCTCCCGGATGGCGCGCAACGGCTCGCTGCTGTGCACCACCGGCGAGATCCGCCCGGTCGCGGAGCAGGTGGCCCGGTGGGAGGCCGTCGACCACGAGGGCGTCGCGCGAGCGATCGAGCGGGTCTTCACCGACGACCCGCTGGTCGTCAGCGTCGGACCCGCCTGAGGTCGGGCGCGCTCGGGCTCAGACGCCCGGCGACTCGGGCATCGGCGGCGGCAGGTCGGCTGCGGGCATCGGCGGCGCGGCGGAGCCGGTGGCGGGGCTCGTCGCCGACGTCGTCGGCGTGGCGGGCGCCGGCGTGGTCGAGGTGGTGGCGGGCGTGGACGAGGCGCCGGTCGCGGCCGCCTTCTCCTTCGCCGCCAGCACGTCGACGCCCTCGCGCTCGAGCGCCTGCAGCTGCGCCACGAGGTCGACCACCGCGTCCGCGTCGCCGGGCTCCGCCCGGTTCGTGTGCGCCCGGTAGCTGATCCGGCCGAGATCGTCGAGCAGGTCGTCCGCCTTGCGGGAGACCTTGATGTCGTCGATCTTCTCCTTGGCCTGCTGGGTCAGCTGGGTCGCCTTCTCCTTGGCCTTGTCGAGGAAGCTCATGGGACCGTTCTAGCCGACGGACGTGCGCAGCCGTGCAGCGACGCCGGCCGCACACCCGCGACGTGTCCGCCGGCGGCGCCGACGGCGTGCTGCGCCGGGGCTACGGTCGTCGCTCGTGACGAGGCGCGTGGGCGTGGTGGGGGCGTGCGGGCGGATGGGGCGCGCGGTGTGCGAGGCGGTCGCCGGCGCGCCGGCGCTGGAGCTCGTCGCCGCGGTGGACCGCACCGGCGCCGGCACCGAGGTCGCCGGCGTCACCGTCTCGTCCGAGCTGCGCGCGCTGGCCGAGGCGGGCGCGGAGGTGCTCGTCGACTTCACCGTCGCCGCTGCCGCGCGCGTGACCCTGCCCTGGGCGGCGATGCACGGGATCCACGCCGTCGTCGGCACCACCGGGCTCGACGACGACGACCTGGCGACGCTCGGCCGCTCGTTCACGGCCAGCAGCTGCCTCGTCGCGTCGAACTTCGCGATCAGCTCCGTGCTCATGATGCGCTTCGCGGAGCTGGCCGCGCCCTGGTTCGACACCGCCGAGATCGTCGAGCTGCACCACGACGGCAAGGTCGACGCGCCGTCGGGGACGGCCCTGACGACGGCGACCCGCATGGCCGCCGCCTCGCGGGACTGGGCGCCCGATCCCACGCGGCACGAGGTGGTGCAGGGCGCGCGCGGCGGCAGCGGCCCCGGCGGCATCCGCGTCCACTCCCTGCGCGTGCGGGGGATGGTCGCGCACCAGGAGGTGATCCTGGGCACGACGGGGCAGACCCTCACGATCCGCCAGGACAGCTACGACCGGCTGAGCTACATGCCCGGCGTGGTGCTGGCGTGCACCCGGGTGCACGAGCGCCCGGGCCTCACGATCGGCCTCGACGCGCTCCTCGGCGTCTGAGCCGCGCGTCGGGTCAGCTGACCGCGGCGATCGCCGCGTCGTAGTCCGGCTCGCTGGCGATCTCCGGCACGAGCTGCGTGTAGGTGACCCTGCCCTGCTCGTCGAGCACGACGACCGCGCGCGCGAGGAGCCCCTGGAGCTTCCCCTCGGCGAGCGTGAGCCCGAACCGCTGGCCGAAGTCGCTGCGGAAGCTGGACGCCGTCTGCACGTTGGTGAGGCCCTCGGAGCCGCAGAACCGGCCCTGCGCGAACGGCAGGTCGGCCGACACGCACACCACGGTCGCGCCCTCGAGCGAGGAGGCGCGCTCGTTGAACCGCCGCACGCTCGTCGCGCACGTGGGCGTGTCGACGCTCGGGAAGATGTTGAGGATCACCTTCCTGCCGGCGAGGTCGGCCGGCGTCAGGTCGCTGAGGTCGCCCTTGGTCAGCGTGAACGACGGCGTCGAGCCGACCTCGGGGAGATCGCCGACGGTGTTGACGGGGGAGCCGCCCAGTGCTGTCTGTGCCATGGCGGGCATCCTGCCACTCAGGGCACGAGCTCGTCGTCCTCGCCGCCCGGTTCGAGCATCTTCGACGGCGGGTTCTTCTGCGCCCGGCGGGCCGACTGCAGGAACGTGATCGCGAAGAGGCCGCCGACGATCCACCACTGGTAGCGGTCGACCACGTCGAGGACGTCCTTGATCTCCTCCGCGAACGCGTCGCCGGCGATGCGCAGCACGACGAGCTTCAGCACGGCCCCGACCGCGAGGAGGGGCACGAACCAGCCGAGGCGCATCCGCCGGTGGCCGGCCATCAGGCAGACGAGGTTGCTGCCCGGCATCAGCAGCACGAACGCCCACCCGGCGCGATCGACGCCGGTCTGGAACCAGCGGTAGTACGCGGGCATCTCGCCGAGCTGCTGCTCGGTCCAGGCCACCGCCTTGCTGCCGAACAGGGCGCCCACGCACCACAGGACGACGCCGACCAGCATGATCCGCGCGAAGCCGATCAGCGCGTAGGGGACGACGTCGAGGAACGGGACGGAGGCGAGCAGGTTCCGGTTGCGCGCCGACATCGCGATGATGAGGCCCGGGCGCTCGTCGATCCACGCCGGCGCGAGGTTGGAGCCCAGCGTCCCCGTCAGGTACAGGGCCCCGGCGAGGACCAGCACCCCGCGACGGACGCCGGGCGAGGCGGTGCGCGCCCCCAGCGCCGTCGCGGTCATGGCCGCAGGCTAGCGGTGGGGCCGGGAGCCGGGGCTACCGTCGCCCGGGTGGAGCTGGGCGTGTGCGTCGCGGCGGACGTCGGCGACATCGGGTACGGCGTGCTCGCCGAGCGGCTCGGCTTCTCCGACCTGTGGGTGGCCGACAGCCAGATGCTGTGGTCCGACTGCTACGCGACGCTCGCGCTCCTCGCGGAGCGCACGTCGCGGATCCGGATCGGCACCGGCGTCGCGGTCGCGGGGTCGCGACCCGCGGCGGTCACGGCTGCCGCGCACGCGACGATCAACCGCCTCGCGCCCGGGCGTGTGTTCTGCGGCATCGGCTCGGGCAACACGGCGATGCGGATCATGGGCCACCGGCCGATCCCGGTGGCCGAGTTCGAGCGCCACCTCGAGGAGCTGCGCGCCCTCCTCGACGGCCAGGAGGCCGAGGTCACCTGGCGGGGGAGGCGGGCGCCCGCGCGGCACCTCATGCCGACGAGGGGGTTCGTCGCGTTCGAGCCCCGGATCCCGATGTGGGTCTCCGCGTTCGGTCCGCGGGCGATGGCCGCCGCCGCCCGCCACGGTGACGGTCTGATCGCGTCGCTGCCGCCGGACCCGGGCGCGATCCGGTCGGCCCGGCGCCGGCTCGAGGAGGCGGCGAGCGCTGCCGGTCGAGCGATCGACCGCGGCTCGTTCCGGGTGGCGTCGCTGAGCACGATGGTCGTGCTGCGCGACGGCGAGGCGCCGGACAGCGCCCGCGTCCGGGAGCAGGCGGGCGCGTTCGCGATCGCCGGCCTCCACTACGTCTACGAGCAGTGGCGCCAGTACGGCCGCCGGCCGCCGGCGCACGTCGCCGACATCTGGGACGACTACGTCGCGATGCTGGACGAGGTGCCGGAGGAGCGCCGCCACCTGCGCATCCACGAGGGCCACAACTGCTGGGTCGTGCCCGACGAGGAGCGCTTCGTCACGCGGGAGCTGATCGAGGCGACGTGCCTGGTCGGCACGGCCGACGAGCTCGCCGGGCGCCTCCGTGCGCTGGACGACGCCGGCCTCGACCAGGTCGTGCTGCTGCCGCCGCTCGCCGTGAAGGAGCAGGTCCTCACCGACGTCGCCACCGAGGTGCTCCCGCGCCTGCGCTGAACCGCGCGCGCATCGGCCGGCACGCGATCCGTGAGCTGCGCCCTGCCGGGGTGCGGGTGGGGCTCACGGAGCCGGGCGTCCGTGAGCTGCGCCCTGCCGGGGTGCGGGTGGGGCTCACGGAGCCGGGCGCCCGTGAGCTGCGCCCTGCCGGGGTGCGGGTGGAGCTCACGGAGCCGGGCGCGCGCGGGACGCCCGGCTCAGAGGCGACGGGCCGCGATGACGCGGGCGAGGAAGTCGCGGGTCTCGGGGCGCTCCGGGTCGGAGAAGATCCGCTCCGGCGGCCCCTGCTCCAGGATGCGGCCGCCTTGCAGGAAGCAGACGGTGTCGGCGATCTCGCGGGCGAAGCCCATCTCGTGGGTCGCGAGCACCATCGTCATCCCCGCGTGCCGGACCTCGCGGATCACCGCCAGCACCTCCCCGACGAGCACCGGGTCGAGCGCCGCGGTCACCTCGTCGAGCAGGAGGATCTCGGGGCGCATGGCGAGCGCGCGCACGATCGCCACCCGCTGCTGCTGCCCGCCCGACAGCTGGTCCGGGTACTTCGCCGCCTCGTCCCGCAGGCCGAAGCGGTCGAGCAGCTCGTGCGCCGAGGCGTCCGCAGCCCGCCGGTCGAGGCCGAGCACCCGCCGGGGCGCCAGCGTCACGTTGCGCAGCACGTCCATGTGCGGGAACAGGTTGTAGCTCTGGAACACCATCCCGATCCGCGCGCGGATCGGATCGGGGTCGAGGCCCGGCTCGCTGATGTCGACGCCGTCCAGGTGGATCTCGCCGTCGTCGACCGGTTCGAGGAGGTTGACGCACCGCAGCAGCGTGCTCTTGCCCGATCCCGACGCGCCGATGAGGCAGACGACCTCGTGCTCGCGCACCGACAGCGAGACGTCGTCGAGGACGAGCCGGGGCCCGAACGACTTGCGGACCCGGTCGACGCGCAGCTTGACGCGGGCGTCGCCCAGCGGGCTCACGCGGTCACCGTCCCGCCGGTGCGGCGGCGCTGACGGCGGATGTACCAGTCCACGAGGCGGGTCGCCGGCACGGTGAGCATGAGGAAGATGACGGCGGCGGCGACGATCGGGGTGTAGTTCGCGGTGAGGTCCTTGAGCGTCTGCGACCGCCGGAACACCTCGATCGGGCCGAGGATGCTGATCAGCGCCACGTCCTTCTGGAGCGACAGCAGGTCGTTCATGAGCGGCGGGATCACGCGGCGCGCCGCCTGGGGGAGGACCACGTGGCGCATCGTGCGCGACGGTGACAGCCCGAGCGAGCGTGCCGCGGCGCGCTGGCTCTCGTGGACGCTCTCGATGCCGGCCCGGAACACCTCGGCCACGTAGGCCGAGTAGGCGAGGATCAGCGCCACGGAACCCCAGATGTACGGCGAGTTCCACCGCCCCGAGATCCCGAGCACCGAGAACTCGCCGCGCAGCCCGAGGCCGGGGACGCCGAAGCCGACGAGGTAGATCGTCAGGATGATCGGCACGCCGCGGAACACGTCGGTGTAGACCGCGCCGAACAACCGCAGCGGGAACAGCGCCGGGGTGCGGCTGCCGCGGCACATCGCGATCACGAGACCCCACACCAGGATGCTCGGCGCGCACCAGAGGAACAGCTTGACGTCGACCCACAGGTAGTCGATCAGCTCGGGGAACGCCTCGCGGAAGGCGTCGCCGTCGAAGAACGAGCGCCGGACGCGCGGCCACCCCGACGCCTTCGGCACGAGCCACACGACGAGCCCGACGACGAGCGCGGTGCTCAGCGCGGCGACCGCGGCGGCCTGCCGGCGCTGCCGGCGGAGGTAGCGCTCACGCCGCGTCGGCTCGCCGCCTCCCCGGCCGGCGCCGGCCGCCCCTCCCGGAGCCGGACCCGCGTGGGCCGGCTCCGGCAGCGACGGCTCCGGCAGCGACGACTCCGGGATGGGCGAGGTCACCCGGCGGCGAGGGTGGGCGCCTCGGTGTACTCGCCCATCCAGGTCTCCTGGATCTCGGCGAGCTCACCGGACGCCTCCAGCGTCGCGAGCGCGAGGTTGGCGCACTCCACGAGCGGGTCGTCCTTCTCGAACAGCAGGCCCCACTGGTCGCCCGCGCCGCCGGCGTCGATCGGGAACTGGCCGAACACCTTCGTCCCCTCGATCTCGACGGCGCTGATGTAGAGGGCCGTCGGCAGGTCCGACACGATCGCGTCGATCTGCTCGTTGTCGAGCGCCGCCTTGGCGTCGGCGTTCGAGTTGAACGCGAACGCCTCCTCGCTCGGCTGGATGACGTCGGTGATGAACGCGAGGCTCGTCGTGCCGGCGGCGGCGCCGAGCTTCAGGTCCTTCAGGTCGGCGACCGACGTGATCCCGGCCGCCGGGCCGTCGGCGTAGCCGACCACGGCCTGGTTCGCGGTGTAGTACGGGTCGGAGAACGAGACGATCTCCTCGCGCTCGGGGTTGATGCTGTACTGCTGGAGGTTGAAGTCGAAGTCCTTCGCGCCGGGGGCGATCGCGGCGTCGAAGCCGGTGCGGACCCAGCGCACGGCGTCGCCGCTGAACCCCATCTCCCGCGCGACGGCCAGCGCGACGGCGGCCTCGAAGCCCTCGCCGCTCTCGGGGGCGTCGTCGATGACGTAGGGCGGGAAGGCGGGATCGCCGGTGGCGATCGTCAGGACCCCGTCCTCGAGGGTGTTGCCCTCGGCGCACGCCGCAGCGTCACCGGCACCTCCGGCCGCGGTGGTCGCCGGTGCGCCCGCGCTCGACGCCGGGGCCTCCGTCGTCGCCGGCTCGGTGGCCGCCGGGGCGGCCGTGTCCTGCGCCTCGTCGTCGTCGTCGCCGCAGGCACCGATGGCCAGCGCGGCCACCGCGAACAGCAGCCCTGCTCGTCCCCTCATCGTCGTCCTCCCCAGGATCCGGCGCGCCGGCGCGCGCTCGCTCACGAGCGGCCGACGCTACCAGCGGCGCGGCCGCGAGGCCGGGAACAGCCCGTTGACAGTGAGACGTCCTGTGTCTTACTGTCTCACGCATGGCGACGGCGGCCGGCTCCGGCTCCACCTCCCGGACGGTGGAGGCCCGCGTGCTCGACGCGGCCAAGACGTGCTGCGAGCGATGGGGCATCGCGAAGGTCACCATCGACGACATCGCCGCCGAGGCGCGCGTGTCCCGGGCGACGCTCTACCGCATGTTCCCCGGCGGCAAGGACGTGCTGTTCGACGCGCTGCGGGTCCGCGAGCTCGAGGACTTCTTCACCCGCCTCCACGCCGGCGTGGTCGGCGCCGAGTCGCTCGAGGACCTGCTCGTGCGGACCGTGGTCGTCGCGACCGACGACCTGCGCCACGACGAGCACCTGGCGCTGATGCTCGCCTCCGAGCCGGGGGACACCCTCGCCCAGCTGACGGTGCAGGGCCTGCCCCGGATCATCCGCATGGCGTCGCTGTTCCTCGCCCCGCTCGTCGAGGCGCACCTCGGTCGCCGCGAGGCCGGCCAGCTCGTCGACCTCCTCTCGCGGCTCGTGATCTCGTACTTCCTCGCACCGTCCGAGCACGTCGACCTCGGCGACGCGGACTCGGCGCGGGCGTTCATCCGCAGCCGCATCCTCCCGACCTTCCCGACCACGTCCAGCGGACCCGCCACCTCGAGCGACCGGAGCACAGGAGCACCCCGATGAGCATCACCCACAACGACGACCAGACCATCCTCGGCCGCGCCTCGATCGACGACATCGACGCCATCCTCGCGATCCCGACGGCGGACCCCGACGAGGTCCAGCACGTCGTCGAGAACAACGCGGACTCCATCTTCACCTGGGACTACAGCCTCGCCCGACCGGGACTGCGCAAGCTGTACGAGAAGGCCAAGACCGGGCAGTGGAACGCCACCACCGACCTGCCGTGGGACACCGACGTGGACGTGGAGAAGACCGTCGCCGCTGACCAGGAGGTGCTCGGCGCCGGGATCGACCCGTCGATCTACATCGGCACCCCGGTGGAGCGCTGGGACGACCGCCAGTGGCTCGAGTTCGGCATCGAGGGCCGCAACTGGAGCCTCAGCCAGTTCCTCCACGGCGAGCAGGGCGCCCTCATCTGCACCGCCAAGATCGTCGAGACCGTGCCGTGGTACGACGCGAAGCTCTACGCCAGCACGCAGGTCGTCGACGAGGCGCGCCACGTCGAGGTGTTCGGCCGGTACCTGCAGGAGAAGCTCGGCGGTGAGTACCAGGTGAACACGCACCTGCGGATGCTCCTCGACGACATCATCAACGACAGCCGGTGGGACATGACCTACCTCGGCATGCAGGTGATGGTCGAGGGGCTCGCGCTCGCCGCGTTCGGCTTCCTGCACCAGACCACCTCCGAGCCGCTGCTCAAGCAGCTCCTCCGGTACGTGATGAGCGACGAGGCGCGCCACGTCGCGTTCGGCGTGCTCAGCCTGAAGGAGGTGTACGACGGCATGACCGACCTCGAGATGAAGGACCGCCAGGAGTTCGCGTTCGAGGCCGCCGTGCGCATGCGCGACCGCTTCATGCAGCAGGAGGTCTGGGAGCGGATGGGCGTGAACGTGCGCGACATCGTCCCGCTCGTGCTGCAGGACCCGACCCGCCAGCTGTTCCAGTCGATGCTGTTCTCGAAGATCGTGCCGAACTGCAAGAAGCTCGGCCTGCTCGACCGGAACGACAAGTGGCTCCGCCACCGCTTCGAGGAGATGGGCGTGATCCAGTTCGAGGACTGGGCCGACACCGGCGAGGAGTACACGGCGTTCGCGCTCGGCGAGGACGCCCCCGACCCGGCGGCGGCGCCGGCGACCGCGAGCTGAGCCTCGCGCCGTGAGCGGCTGGGACCCGGAGGCGTACCGGCGCTTCGCCGCCGAGCGGGCCCAGCCGTTCCACGACCTCCTCGCGCTCGCCGAGGTCCCCGACGGCGGGTTCCGCCGCGCGGTCGACCTCGGGTGCGGGCCCGGCGAGCTCACCGCCCTCGCGGCACGGCAGCTGGGGATCGGCGAGATCCTCGGCATCGACCACTCGCCGGAGATGCTGGCGCAGGCGCACGCGTACGAGACCGACGGCGTCTCGTTCGCGCCGGGCGACATCGCCACCTGGTCCTCCGCCGGCGACCACGACCTCGTGATCGCGGCGGCGAGCCTGCAGTGGGTCCCGGACCACGCCGGCGTGCTGCGGCGGTGGGCGGCCGCGCTCGCGCCCGGCGGGCAGCTGCTCGTGCAGGTGCCCGCGAACGCGCACCAGGCGACGCACCGGGTCGCAGTGGCGGTGGCGGCGTCGCCGCCGTTCGTCGGCGAGTTCGGCGCGGACGGTCCGCCCGCCGATCCGGTGGCCGCCCACGTGCTCGAGCCGGAGGCGTACGCGCGGGTGCTCCACGACCTCGGGTTCGAACGCCAGCACGTGCGCCTCCAGGTCTACCCGCACGTGCTGGCCTCCACGTCCGAGGTCGTCGAGTGGGTCAAGGGCACGACCCTCACCCGGTTCCGGCGAGCGCTGGCCGACGAGGTGTACGAGCGGTTCGTCGACGCCTACGCGGAGCGCCTCGTGGCCGAGCTGGGAGGGCAGCGATCGCCGTTCTTCTTCCCGTTCCGGCGCATCCTCATGTGGGCGCGGCGCCCGGCCTGACGAGCTCAGGCCCGGTGGACGGTGGCCACGTCGGCCACGTCGTGCCACTGGTCCACGTCGTGCGCGGTCAGCAACGTCGCACCCGCGTCGGCGGCGGCGCGCAGCGACACGAGCGTCGCCACCGCCTGTGCCGCGTCCGCCGGCGCGCCCGTCGGCGTCGCGTCGTGGACGGCAGCGAGCGTGTACGCCGCGTCGCCGATGCACACGAAGCGCCGCCCGCCGTCGAAGTGCACGTCGAGCACCTGGTGGCCCGGCGTGTGCCCCGGGGCGTCGCGCAGCACGACGCCCGGCACCAGCTCGTGCTCGCCGTCGTAGTCCCACGGCGTGTCGGCCACCGCCGCGAGGTCGCCGGCGAGGAACCCGCGCCCGTCGCCGGCCCGGGCGACCGCCCACGCCCGCTCACGCGCCCGCACCAGTTGGGTCGCCGCGGGGAAGGCGCCGTTGCGCCCCGCGTGGTCGAAGTGGAGGTGCGAGTTCGTCACCCACCGCACCTCGTCGGCGGCGTGGCCCGCCTGCCGGAGCCGCTCGTCGACGAGCGCGTGGCGCGGGCAGCGCAGCTCGAAGACGTCGGACATCCGGCCGAAGTGCGCCCGCGGATCCGGGCCGCAGCACGCCTCGTGCATGCCGGTGTCGAACACGACGACCCCGTCGCCGGTGTCGACCGCGAACGCCATGATCGGCACGTCCGCCACGACGCCGGAGGCTCGCCGTCCGACGAGGCCGCCCACGTCGGTCCGCAGGTCGCCGCAGCGCAGCGCGATCAGCTCCATCGGGGGGAACGTAGCGGGAGCGGGCAACGGGCCGCGACGGCGCAGGGGCCGCCGATTACGCTCGGCTCGATGGCGCAGCACTCCGACCCGTTCTTCCGCTCGTTCCACGCGCTGCGGATCAAGGGCTTCGCCACCGCCGACGTGGTGGCGGAGATCGCCGGTCTCCCGCGGTCGCTGACCGACGAGCACCTGGCCGAGCTGCGCGAGCGCGAGTGGGCGCAGCTGCGCGAGGCCCGCCAGCTGTGGCAGCTGACGCCCGTCGGTCGCGAGGAGCACCGGATCGCGCTCGCCGCCGACGTCGGCCACACGCACATCGCGGACCAGCTCGGCGCGGCGTACGAGCGGTTCCTGGGGGTCAACGAGCGCTTCAAGGAGCTCTGCGGCGACTGGCAGCTCCGTGACGGCGCGCCCAACGACCACGCCGACGCGGCGTACGACCGGGCCGTCGTCGAGCGGCTGGAGCAGCTCGACGCCGAGGCGCGGCCGATCGTCCAGGAGATGGCCGCCGTCCTCGAGCGCCTGTCGCCGTACGTGCCCCGTCTCGAGGCGACGTGCCGGCGCGTGCTCGGGGGCGAGACCAAGATGTTCACGGGCGTCATGTGCGGCAGCTACCACGACGTCTGGATGGAGCTGCACGAGGACCTGATCCTGACCCAGGGCATCGATCGCACGGCGGAGGGCTCGTTCTGATGGCGCGCTTCGGGCGGGTGCTGACGGCGATGGTGACGCCGTTCGACGAGGCGGGCGCGATCGACCTCGACGTGGCGGCGCGCCTCGCCCGCCACCTGCAGGACCAGGGCAACGACGGCCTCGTCGTCGCCGGCACCACGGGCGAGTCGCCGGTGCTGTCGGACGACGAGCGGCTGTCGCTGTTCGCAGCGGTGGTCGAGGCCGTGTCCGTGCCGGTGGTCGCGGGCACCGGCACCAACGACACCTCCCACTCCGTCCACCTGACCCGCGAGGCCGCCGCGCTCGGCGTCGCCGGCATCCTCGCCGTGTGCCCGTACTACAACCGCCCGTCGCAGGCGGGCATCGAGGCCCACGTCCGGGCGATGGCGGGCGCGAGCGAGCTGCCGGTCATGGTCTACGACATCCCCGTGCGCACGGGGCGCAAGATCTCGACCGCGACGTTGCTGCGCCTGGCACGCGAGGTCCCGAGCGTCGTGGCGCTCAAGGACGCGGCGGGCAACCCCGGCGAGACGGCGGGTGTCATCGCCTCCGCACCGCCCGGCTTCGAGGTCTACAGCGGCGACGACGTGATGACGCTGCCGCTGCTCGCGTGCGGGATCGTGGGCACCGTCGGCGTGGCGACGCACTGGACGGGCCCCGACCACCAGGAGATGTTCGACCTGTGGGACAAGGGCGACGTGGCGGGCGCGCGGGCGGTGAACGCTCGGATGCTCGAGAGCTTCGCGTTCGAGACGGGTGACGACGCGCCGAACCCGATCCCGACCAAGGCGATGCTTCGCCACCTCGGGTTCCCGGTCGGCCAGGCGCGCCTCCCGATGGGTGATGCTCCGGCGGAGGTGGAGGCGCGAGCCCCCGAGGTGTGGGCGAACCTGCAACGCTGGCGGGATGCGACGAACTCCCCCCGCTGACGGCACCGCATGAGCGGCCGTCCGACCACCTCGACCGCACGACCCCCGGTCCGCATCTCGTTCCTCGGCGGCCTCGGCGAGATCGGGCGCAACTGCATGGCCGTCGAGCACGACGACCGCATCCTGCTCATCGACTGCGGCCTGATGTTCCCGGACGCGGACATGCACGGGATCGACCTCGTGCTGCCGGACTTCACCTGGCTGCGCCAGAACGCCGACCGGATCGACGGCTGCGTCATCACCCACGGCCACGAGGACCACGTGGGAGCGCTGCAGTACCTGCTGCGCGAGCTCAGCTTCCCGATCTTCGGCTCCGCGCTCGCCCTCGGGCTGGCCCGCAACCGGATCGAGGAGGCGGGGCTGCTCGGGCGCACGCAGCTGGTCGCGGTCCGTGACGGCGAGCGGCGCACGATCGGCCCGTTCGACGTGGAGTTCATCCCCGTCACGCACTCGGTGCCGCACGCGCACGCCATCTGCCTCCACACGCCGCAGGGCGTGGTGCTGCACAGCGGTGACTTCAAGCTCGACCTCACCCCGGTCGACGGGCGCCGCACCGACCTCGGCCGCATCGGGGCGATCGCCAGCACCGAGGGGATCCGGCTGCTGATGGCCGATTCGACCAACGCCGAGGAGCACGGCCACGCCCCCAGCGAGACGGCCGTGGGCTCCGTGTTGCGGCGCCTGTTCGCCGAGCAGGCGGGCCGGCGGATCATCACCGCGAGCTTCGCCAGCCACATCCACCGGATCCAGCAGATCGCGGACGCGGCCGTGGCCACCGGGCGCGTGGTGGCGACCCTCGGGCTGAGCATGAAGAAGAACGTGCGGCTCGCGCTGGAGCTCGGTGCGCTCCGGATCCCCGAGTCGTCGATGATCGACATCGACGACGTGGACTCGTACCCGCCGGGCAAGGTGTGCATCGTGTCCACCGGCTCGCAGGGCGAGCCCATGTCGGCGCTGTCGCTCCTCGCGCGCGGCGAGAGCAAGTTCGTGAAGATGGGCGACAGCGACACCATCATCCTGTCCAGCCACGCCATCCCGGGCAACGAGAGCAACGTCAACAACGTCATCGAGCTGCTGTTGCGAGCCGGGTGCGAGGTGATCCACAGCGGCATCGCCGACGTCCACGCGACGGGCCACGCACAGGCGGACGAGCTGAAGACGTACCTGTCGATCGCACGCCCGGAGTGGTACGTGCCGATCCACGGCGAGTACCGCCACCTCGTCGCGAACGCCAAGCTCGGCGCGCAGATGGGCGTCGCCCAGGACCACATCCTCCAGTGCGAGGACGGCGACGTGCTGCAGCTCGACGACGACGGGCTGAGCGCGGTCGGTCGCATCCCGGCGGGCTACCTGTACGTCGACGGCATCGTCGGCGACGTCGGTCAGGGCGTGCTGCGCGACCGCAAGGTGCTGGCCGAGGAAGGCGTCGTCGTCGTCGTCGTGACCGTCGACGTCACGAGCGGCAAGGTCCTGACCGGTCCCGAGATCATCACCCGTGGCTGGGTCTACGCGCCGGAGGCCGAGGACCTGCTGGACGAGGCGTGCGACATGGTCGCCGCCGTGGTCGAGGCGTCCCTCGCGTCGGGCATGCGCGACGTCGTCGCGCTCGAGAAGGACGTCCGCCGCGCCGCCGGGCGGTTCGTGAACGAGCGGACGCGCCGCCGTCCGATGATCGTGCCCGTCGTGATGGAGGCATGACGAGGCGCGTCGCCGCGTCGCTGCTCAGCGCCGCCCTCGCCGCCGCCCTCGCCGCCTGCTCGGACGGCGGCGGCCGAGCGGCACCCGACACGACCGCCGCAGGCCCGACGGCCGGCCCGGGCACGGTCACGGCCCCGGCGGCGCGCCCGCTGCGCGTCGACCTGATCGCACCCGCGGTGGCCGAGCTGGAGGCCGATCTCGGCGGGCCGCAGGACTACTTCGAGATCAACGCGACGACGTCGCTCGTCAACCTGTTCCTGGCGCCGCTCCAGCCCGGCGGCCCCGTGCGCGGCTACGCCTACGTCGACGGCGAGCTGCGGCTCGAGGAGCTGCCCACCGGGTCCGGCAGCACGTTCCGGGCCGCCGCGATCTCGATCGACCCGGAACGGGTGACGGAGCGCGTCGAGGCGGAGCTGCCGACGTCGACCCCGGACGTGTTCGTGATCGAAGGCGGCCCCGGCGGGGTGGTGCGCTACACGATCGTGCTCACCAGCGCGCTCGGCGGTCAGCTGGTGGTGGAGGTCGCCGGTACGGGCGAGATCGTCAGCGTCGACGCCGTCTGACGACCCCCGCCGCGACGTTCGTGGACCGGCGCCCCGCCAGGGTGCCTCCGTCCACGGACGCAGGGCCGGGCGCTCGCCGGCGGCGGGGCGGGTGGCGGTTCCCGGCGGGTGCCCGGGAGTAGGTTGGCGCCGATGGCCACCTACGGTCCCGGGTCGCGCCGCGAGCCGAAGAAGGCGCCGCCCGCGCCCCGCTCGCGCACGAGCGGCGCGACGCGCGCCACGCCCGCCACGGGCGGGCGCTCGCGCGCCCGGGACTCCTCCGGTGGCGTGGAGCGCGCACCGGCGACGCGGCCGAGCCGCCGGTCGCAGGCCTCCGCCGACGTCCGATCCGCGATCGAGGGCCGGGAGAACGAGTTCGCCGGCATCGCCTGCATCGCCGCCGGCGTGCTGCTCGGCCTCGCGATCTACGGCGACCTCGCCGGCCCGCTCGGACGCGGGGTCGAGACGCTGGTGGGCTGGTTCACCGGGCTCGGCCGCTTCGTCGTGCCCGTCGCGCTCGTCGCGATCGGCGCGGCGCTCGTGCACCGCGACCGCAGCGAGCACCGGTGGCGGCTCGTCGTCGGCGGCGCGATCGCCGCGCTCGCCGTGCTCGGCCTGCTGCACGTGGTGCGGCGCGACGACGGCACCGGCCTGGGCGACCTCGACGACCTCGGCTCCGCCGGTGGCTGGTTCGGCGCGCTGGTGGGCGAGCCGCTGCGCTCGCTGCTCGCGTCGGCGGGCGCGATCGTGGTGCTGCTCGCGCTGTTCCTCGGCGGGATGCTGCTGCTGACGGGGGCGACGCTGCGCGCGCTGATCTCGGGCACCGGGCGTGGCGTCGGCGTGATGGCGGTGCCGCTCGGCAAGGCTGCCCGCAAGGCGAGAGCGGCGTTCGACGACATCGCCACGTTGAAGAGCGAGCGCGAGAGCGGCGAGCTGACCCGCCCGATGCCGACGCTGTACGACGCCGCGGCGGACGACGACTGGGCCGAGCCGAAGCCGCCGAGGCGAGGGCGGGCCCCGAAGCCGCTGCCGCCGCCGGCGCCGTTCGACGCAGCGGCGCTCGACGGCGAGCCGACCGAGCTGCAGCTGGCCTCCGGGGCCACGAGCGGGCAGTGGAGCCTGCCGCCGGCGAGCTACCTCGTCCGCAGCGCGAGCCAGGCGATCGACCAGGCCGAGGTCGACGCCCGGGGCCGCACCCTCGTCGAGTCGCTCGAGTCGCACGGGGTCGAGACGCGCCTGCTCGGCCAGACCGTCGGCCCCACCGTCACCCGCTACGAGCTGGAGCTCGGCCCCGGCGTCAAGGTCGCCCGGATCACCAGCCTGAACCGCGACATCGCCTACGCGATGGCGGCCACCGACGTGCGCATCCTCGCCCCGATCCCGGGCCGCTCCGCGATCGGCGTCGAGGTGCCCAACCACACGCGCCAGCTCGTGGCCCTGGGCGACATCATGACCTCGCCCGAGGCGCGCACGTCCACCCACCCGCTCGACGTCGCGATCGGCAAGGACATCGCCGGCCGGTCGGTCTTCCTCAACCTCGCGACCACCCCGCACCTCCTGATCGCGGGCACCACGGGCGCCGGCAAGTCGAGCGGCATCAACTGCATCATCACCTCGATGCTGATGCGCACCACCCCCGAGCAGGTGCGTCTGATCCTGATCGACCCGAAGCAGGTCGAGATGGGCCAGTACGGCCGCCTGCCGCACCTGCTCACCCAGCCCGTCACGAACCCGAAGAAGGCCGCCAACGCGCTGTCGTGGGCGGTCAAGGAGATGGAGCGGCGCTACGACCTGCTGCTCGAGGTCGGCTTCCGCGACATCACCGGCTACAACGCGGCGTACGACCGCGGCGACTTCGCCGCCGACGCACCGGAGCGGCGCTTCGACCCCGACGACGAGCCGAAGGGGTACGAGCGCCTGCCCTACATCGTCGTGGTGGTCGACGAGCTCAACGACCTGATGATGGTCGCGGCCCGCGACGTCGAGGACAGCATCACCCGCATCGCGCAGAAGGCGCGCGCCGTCGGCATCCACCTCATCGTCGCCACGCAGCGCCCGAGCGTGAACGTCATCACCGGCGTCATCAAGGCCAACATCCCGGCTCGGATGGCGTTCGCCGTGTCGTCGCTGACCGACAGCCGCGTCATCCTCGACCAGCCCGGGGCGGAGAAGCTCGTCGGCAAGGGCGACATGCTCCTGCTCCCCGGCAACTCCAACGTGGCGCAGCGCATCCAGGGGTGCTTCGTCGGCGAGGAGGAGGTCCGCAAGGTGGTCGCCCACTGGCGGCGCCAGGCACCCGAGATCACCTACGTCGCCGGCGTGGAGGGCGACGACGCCGCCGAGGGCGGGCTCTTCGCCGCCAGCGGCTCGGGCGGCGGCAGCGGCGACGAGGACGACGACGACGGCCTCGTCCGCCAGGCGATGGAGCTCGTGGTGCGCAGCCAGCTCGGGTCGACCTCGATGCTCCAGCGCAAGCTGAAGGTGGGCTTCGCCCGGGCCGGGCGGATCATGGACCTGCTGGAGCAGCGTGGCGTCGTCGGGCCGAGCGAGGGCAGCAAGGCCCGCGCCGTGCTGATGACGGTCGAGGAGTTCGAGCTCCTCCGCGACGCCGAGGGCCGCTGAGCCCGCAGCCCGCTCAGGCCGAGGTGACCAGCTCGACGAGCGCGTCCGCCGCGCCGAGGTCGTCGACGACGAGGTCGGCGCCGAGGCCGTCGAGGACCTCCCGGCCGTAGGTGCCGGTGGCCACCAGCGCGCAGCGCACGCCGTTGGCACGCGCGCAGGCGAGGTCGCGAGGCGTGTCGCCGACCACCCACGTCCGCTCCGGCGCGACCTCGTGGCCCGCCGCGGCGAGCCGCTGGCGCGCCAGCGCGACGAGCGCGGGCCGGTCGTGGTGGTCGCTGCCGTAGGCCCCGAGGTCCAGGCGGAGGTGGCGCGCCATGCCGATCGCGTCGACCTTGCGGCGGGCCACGGGTTCGAGGTTGCCGGTCACGACGGTCTGCACGGTGCCGGTGCCGTCCAGGCGCACGAGCACCTCCTCGACGGCCGGGAGGATGCTCGTCGCCGCCCGGAACTCGTCCTCCAGCTCGGCGTACATCGACTCGACGTGGGCGAGCAGGTCCACGGCCCGGGCAGCGTCGGCGCCGCTCGCCTCGAGCAGCAGGGCGGCGATCTCCGGGTCGGTGCGCCCGCCGAAGTCGATCTTCGCCCTGGGCCAGTCGACGCCGCACACGGTCGCCAGCGCCGACCGGAAGCAGCGCACGCCGGTGCCGGTGGCGCGCAGCAGCGTGCCGTCGAGGTCCCACAGCACCGCCGCTCCGGCCACGGCGCCGACCGTAGCGGGCGCCCCGGTTCCACGGCGGCGCTCGGTGTGAACGGCCGCTGGAGACGGGTCGACATCCGAGAGCTCGGATGTGATCGTGGAGCCTGAGTTGCGACAACGCTCGGCATCCGACGACTCATGGCCACACGTCGCTGTCCTCACAGCTTCAGTTGTCCAACGACGTCTTCGGGCGCGAGTGCACCTCAGCGTCTCTGGAGACATGAAGAACGGCGTTGAAGGTTCTCGGCTCGCACCGGGGCCCGTTGACGAAGAACGGCTCCGTCGACACGGTGCCCGAGCGCCGGACGATCACGCCGTCGCCGCGTTGGAACGAGAGGCGATACTCGTAATCGGCGGGAGCGTCATCGACGAGTGCCTGCGGGTCTGCGCAGTCGCCGTTCAGACACAGCTCGACCAGCGACCACTGTGGCACCTCGAAATCCACCTCGATCTTCGATGAATAGCCCACTGCGGTGCAGTCCGCGTCACATGCGCTTCCGGATACAGCGAGCAACGACGCTGCGACCGCAATTCGAACCTGAGGACCACGACGTACCGGGCACCCTCGGAACCGGTCATGCAGCTCGGCGTTCATCCGCTACTTCGAGTGCATTCAGTCGATCGCCCCGCAGGGGACCTGCCTGGTGCACCAGTGCGCGCTCGGCCCCCACCCGTGCGCAGCTGGGTCGATCCAGGGGATCCACGTTCCGTTGGCGTACCCGGACGACGACCGAGACGCCGTGATGGACGCGGCGTAGTACTTGTTGTTCCATACGAGCATGATCGGGCCGCCGCTGTCGCCGGCGTTCGTGAGTGCCGTGGTGCGGAGACCGGTGAAGCTGCCGGCGCCGCAGTCGCCGCCGGCGTTGATGCTGATGGTGCCGAACGAGCTCACGTGTCCCCAACTGGTGCTCGTCGAGTTTGCCCACCGCCCGATCTTGACCAGCAGCTGGCCGACCGTGTACCCGCCAGCGACCGCTTCGATCATCACGGGTCCGAACCCGGACTTGTCCTCGAAGTGCTCACTCGGATCGATGACGTTGATGAAGGGATGGCTCTGGTAGTCGCCGCCGCCAGAAGGACACGTCTCGGAAACCGTCTGGTAGGAGTCCCACGGTGAGAGGAGCGAGATCGGAGAAGTGGAGATGGCGTCTCGGCAGTGTCCTGCCGTGACGAAGCCCGTGACGCCGAAGCCTCCCCACATGAACCCGGCTGTGCACTGCACGTCCCAATACGGGTGATACATGATGTCAGCACCCGCGATTCCCATCGGCTCAGACTGCGGAAGCGGCGTCTTCGACCACCGCAAGAACTGCTCCGGAAGGCCGGCAGGTATGTCGGAGGCTCTGGTTCCCGGATACACGATGACGACGCCGTGCGGCGCGTCAAGCTCATAGATGACCTCGCGTCCATCGGCGCGGACCGCCTCGGCGAAACTCCACAACTCGCGAGCGCTCGCTCCGCCGCTGTGGACCTGCACGCGACTCGTCAGCTGGCGTTCGAGCTCATCGATCTCGGGCCTCATCGACGTCATCACAGCGCTGGTCACGCGTACGTGCACCTCGTAGACGGGATCGACGTGACCCAGACCGCTCCGAATCGCGGGTCACCATGGAACCTCTCGTTGAAGGCGCCGATCGGTCCGTTCTCCTCGAGTGACCGTGAAGCCTCGTCCCTCGTGATACCGAGCGCCTTGGCGACCTCGTCAAGTTGCACTGACAGGTGTGCTTCAACCTCCGACGGATTCGGCGCCGCCGACGACGACACGGCCCCGGATGTCGCACCACCACCTCCCAGCACGATGGCCACCGCAGCCAATCGAGCGACCTTCATGTCGACCTCCCACCATGGCGCGCAGAGGCTGCCTTCCTGAGATGCTGATGAAACACGGCGACTGTCGCAGTGTCTCGAGAGCCACCCCTGGTTGGGGGTAGCTCGAATAAGGGGGTTCTACATCGTGGTCCTGCGTTCGTCAAGCGGTCATCATCCGGAGAAACGGACCCTGCACGACCAGATCCACCATCCACGACCGGAATTCGCGACGATCTTCTCGCTGTCTCGCTCCTTGGAAGGAGGCGTGCCGGCAGCACAGGTCAGCAACGGTAGGCGCCGACTCGACCGCGGCATGACCGCCACGCGGGTGGCGACGTCGCGGACCCCGCCGACGGCGGGCGCACGGCCGGTCGGTAGCCTGGCGGCCATGGGGCAGCGGTTCTACGTCGAGACCTTGGGCTGCCCCAAGAACCAGGTCGACAGCGACAAGCTCGTCGGGACGCTGATCGCGGACGGCATGACGGCGGTCGACGACGCGGCCGACGCCGACCTGGTCGTCGTCAACACCTGCGCGTTCATCGGCGAGGCGCGCCAGGAGTCGATCGACACGATCCTCGCCCTCGACGAGCAGCGCAAGGACGGCGCGCGCCTGGTCGTCACGGGCTGCATGGCCGAGCGCTACGGCGACGAGCTGGCCGCCGCGCTCCCCGAGGTGGATCAGGTGGCCGGCTTCGGCGTGCCGCTGACGCCAGGCCCCACCGGGCGCGCCGCGAGCGGCCGGACGCTGATCCCCGTCGTCGCGAGCGGGGCACCGGTGCCGAGCCTCGACCTGCTCAACCTCCCGCGGCCGCGCTCGTCGAGCCCGTGGGCCTACGTCAAGATCGCGGAGGGGTGCGACCGGTCGTGCGGGTTCTGCGCCATCCCGTCGTTCCGCGGCCCGCAGCGCAGCCGCGACGTCACGTCGATCGTGGCCGAGGTCGAGCAGCTCGGCGTGCGCGAGGTCGTCCTGGTCGCGCAGGACCTCGCGTCGTACGGCAAGGACCGCCCCGGCGAGCTCGGTGCCGGCGCGATCGTGCCGCTCGTGCGCCGCGTCGCCGCTGCCGTCGACCGGGTCCGCCTGCTGTACCTCTACCCGAGCGACCTCTCCGACGAGCTGATCGACGTGATCTGCGACTCCGGCGTGCCGTACTTCGACCTGTCGCTCCAGCACGTCAGCAAGCCGCTGCTGCGCCGGATGCGCCGGTGGGGCGACGGCGACCGGTTCCTGCGCCGCATCGACGACATCCGCCGCCGCGAGCCCGAGGCCGCGTTCCGGAGCAACTTCATCGTCGGCTACCCGGGTGAGACCGAGGCCGACCACGACCAGCTCCTCGCGTTCGTCGAGGCGGCGCAGCTCGACTGGTGCGGGTTCTTCGCCTACTCGAACGAGGAGGGCACGTACGCCGCCGGGCTCGACGGCGAGGTGCCCGTGGCGCTCGTGGCGGAGCGGCTCGCGGAGCTGCGCGAGCTGCAGGACGCCATCACGGCCACCCGCCGCGACGAGCTGATCGGCACGTCGGCCCGCGTCCTCGTGGACGAGCCGGGCTCGGCGCGCAGCCACCGCGAAGCGCCCGAGATCGACGGCATCGTCGAGGTCCCGGCGAGCGCGCCCGTGGGGGAGATCGTCGACGTCGTCATCACCGCCGCCATGGGCCCGGACCTGATCGCCGAGCTCGTCCCCGCAGGCGCCGGCCGGCCGGGACGCTGACCGTGGTCGACTCGTCCGCGATCGCGACCTGGGCGAACCTCGTCACGGTCGGGCGGGTCCTCATCGCCCCGCTGATGTTCTGGTTGATCCCGGAGCACCCGGGCGGTGCGTGGATCGCGTTCGCGCTGTGGTTCGTGCTGTGCAGCAGCGACGGCGTGGACGGGTTCCTCGCCCGCCGCCACGGCACGACCACGTTCGGGACGTACCTCGACCCCCTGGCCGACAAGGTTCTGATCCTCGGCGCGATGTTCACCCTGGTCAGCCGCGACGTGTTCTGGATCGTGCCGGTGGTGGTGATCGCGGCTCGGGAGCTCGCGATCAGCCTCTACCGCACGTTCGTCGGCGCGAAGGGCGTCAGCGTGCCGGCGACCTCGCTCGCGAAGTGGAAGACCGTCACCCAGCAGCTGTCGGTCGGCTTCGCCATCGCGCCGCTGACGGCGCGCGACGCGACGTGGCTGTGGAAGGGCCTGCTGTGGGTGTCGGTGGTGTTCGCCCTCGTCAGCGGTGCCCAGTACCTGTGGCGGGCTCGCACGTTGGCACGCGTGGCCGCCATGACCGACGCGCCGATGAGGTCGACCGATGCGCTGTGACGTCGTCGCGGTGGGCACCGAGCTGCTCCTCGGGCAGATCGTCGACACCAACTCGGCGTGGATCGGCGAGCAGCTCGCGCTCGCCGGGATCGACTCGCTGCTGCAGGTGAAGGTCGGCGACAACCTCCACCGCCTGGAGGAGGTCCTGCGGCGGGCGCTGGTGGACGCCGACGCGGTCGTGGTCTGCGGCGGCCTCGGGCCGACGCACGACGACCTGACCCGCGACGCGATCGCCGCCGTCATGGGCGTGCCCCTCGTGCACGACGACGCGGTGGCGCAGGTGATCCGGGACCTCTTCGCGAGCCGGGGGCGGGCGATGCCGGAGAACAACCTCCGCCAGGCGCAGGTGCCGATCGGGGCGCAGGTGATCCCGCAGACCCGCGGCACGGCGCCGGGCCTGATCTGCCCGGTCGAGCTGCTCGGGCGGACCAAGGTCGTCTACGCCGTGCCCGGCGTGCCGCACGAGATGCGCGACATGGTCGAGCGGGCCGTGCTGCCGGACCTGCTGGCGCGTGCGGGGCGGGCCTCGGCGATCGTCAGCCGCACGCTGCGGACGTGGGGCGAGAGCGAGAGCGGGCTCAACGAGCGGCTCGACCCGGTGATCGCCGAGCTCGACGCGGTCGGCAACCCGACCCTTGCGTTCCTCGCGAGCGGCTGGGAGGGCCTCAAGGTCCGCCTGACCGCCAAGGCCGACGACGAGGCGGCGGCCCGGCGGCTGCTCGAGCCGTGGGAGGCGAGGATCCGCTCGATCGTCGGCGGGCACGTCTTCGGCGTCGACGACGAGACGATGGAGTCGGTCGTGCTCGACCTCCTCCGCCAGCGCGGCTGGACCCTCGGCGTCGCCGAGTCGGTGACCGGCGGGCTCGTCAGCGGGCGGCTGACCGCGGTGGCGGGGGCGAGCGACGTGCTGCGCGGCGCGATCGTGAGCTACGCGAGCGAGGTCAAGTTCGACGTGCTCGGCGTCCCGGCGGGCGAGGTCGTGACGGAGGAGGCCGCGCTGGCCATGGCCGCGGGCGCTCGGCGGGTCCTCGGCGCCGACGTCGGGCTCGCGCTGACGGGCGTCGCGGGGCCGGCGGAGCAGGAGGGCCGGCCGGTCGGCACGCTGTGCGTCGGCGTCGAGCTGCCCGGCCGCCGGTCGTCCCGCACGCTGCGCCTGCCGGGCCAGCGCGACCAGATGCGCCAGATGAGCGTCATCACCGCCCTCGACCTGCTCCGGCGGGAGCTGCTCGCCGAGGGGGGCGAGGGCGCCGGGCGAGCGGGGTAGATTTCCCGCCCGAGCGCCTCCGTAGCTCAATGGACAGAGCATCCGGTTTCTACCCGGCTGGTTGGGGGTTCGAGTCCCTCCGGGGGCACCACGTGACCCGGCGCCACCTGCGGTTCGGGTCACCGGTGGAGCGTCCGGTGCGGCCGGCGACGGGTGGGAACAGGTGGCGCAACCCGTACCCTGTACGGGTCCGCACCCGCCCACCGGCGCCGTGCAACTGCGAGGTCACTGCGTGAAGTTCAAGAAGGGCGAAACCGTCATCTACCCCCAGCACGGAGCGTGCATCGTGATGGGGACCAAGAAGATGGAGGCGTTCGGAGCGACGCAGGAGTACCTCATCCTCCGCACCGTCATCAACGAGATGACGCTGTCGGTCCCCACGTCGAAGACCGACGAGGTCGGGGTCCGCCCGCCGGTGTCGAGCGACGAGCTCGAGGACCTGGTGTCCGTCCTGTCGAAGGCCGACCCGCGCGTGCCCAGCAACTGGAGCCGGCGGTTCAAGAACCACCAGGAGAAGCTGAAGAGCGGCGACGTCTACCAGGTGGCCGAGGTCGTCCGGAACCTCGCCGCGCGCAACCGCGACGCGTCGCTGTCGGCGGCCGAGCGGACCATGTACGACCGCGCCCGCATCAACCTGATCAGCGAGATCGCACCGGCGCTCAAGGTGAGCGCCGAGGAGGCCGAGCGGTACCTCGACGACGCGCTCGCGAAGGGCGTCCTCAAGCCGGCCAAGGAGCCGGCGAAGAAGAAGGCCTGACCCCCTCGCGCCGCGCCGGGCTACGGTGCGGCGCATGTTCGAGCGAGTGCACGTCACGCGCGACGAGCTCGAGTCGATGGTGCGCTCCGGCGCGATCGACACCGTGCTCATGGTGTTCGCCGACCTGCAGGGCCGCCTGGTCGGCAAGCGGACCACGGGGCGGTTCTTCCTCCGCCAGGTCGCCGACCACGGCACCGAGAACTGCGACTACCTGATCGCCTGCGACATCGACGACAATCCCGTCCCCGGCTACCGCTTCGCCAGCTACGAACGCGGCTACGGCGACATGGCCGCCCGCGCCGACTGGAGCACCGTCCGGCTCGTGCCGTGGATCGAGCGGACGGCGATGGTGCTGTGCGACCTGCACGACGTGACGACGGGGGAGCTGATCGACGTGGCGCCGCGCACCGTGCTGCGCCGCCAGGTGGAGGCGGCGGGGAAGCTCGGCTTCCTGCCGGTGATCGGCAGCGAGATCGAGTTCTACCTGTTCCGTGACAGCTACGAGGAGGCGCACGCGAAGGGGTACCGCGACCTCCGGCCGCACGGCGCGTGGGTGCAGGACTACCAGGTCGTCCAGACCAGCCGGGACGAGGTCGTGATCGGCGACCTGCGCCGGGGCCTCGAGGCGGCCGGCGTGCCCGTGCAGTTCAGCAAGGGCGAGGCCGGGCGCGGCCAGCACGAGATCAACCTCGACCACGCACCGGCGCTGGAGATGGCGGACCGCAACCACGTCTACAAGCACGCCGCCAAGGAGATCGCCGCGGGCCACGGACGGGCCGTGAGCTTCATGGCCAAGTACGACATGGAGGACACGGGCTCGTCGTGCCACGTGCACTCGAGCCTGTGGTCGCTCGACGGGCGCGAGGCGCTCTTCGCCGGTGGCGACGCCGACCCGCACCACATGAGCCCGCTGTTCCGCCACTACCTCGCGGGGCAGATCGCGACGGCGCGCGAGTTCAGCCTGCTGTGGGCGCCGACGGTGAACAGCTACAAGCGCTTCCAGCCGGGTTCGTGGGCGCCCACCGGGATCGGCTGGGGCATCGACAACCGCACCCTCGGGTTCCGCGTCGTCGGCCACGGGGGCGGTACCCGCGTCGAGTGCCGGATCCCGGGCGCGGACGCGAACTCGTACTTCGCGTTCGCCGGCACGATCGCCGGCGGCCTCCACGGCATCCGCAACGAGCTCCCGCTCCCCGCCGCGTACGAGGGTGACGGGTACGCGGCCGCCGACATCGAGCGCATCCCGTGGAACCTCCCGGACGCCATCGCCCTGTGGGCGGGGTCGTCGATCGCGCGGGAGTGCTTCGGCGACGAGGTCCACCACCACGTGCTGACGATGGCGACCGACGAGTGGGGGGCGTTCAACCGCTCGGTCACCGACTGGGAGCTGCGCCGCTACTGGGAGCGGATCTAGCGACGGTCAGGTGCCGTCCGGGGGGACCGTGTCCTCCGAGCGCCGGTGCTCGACCACGGCGCCGGGGGCGGCGTCGCGGTCGAGCGTGCGCATCTCGGAGTCCTCGAGGATGGTGCGGGCCTGCGCCTCGGGATCGTCGCTGCCGGCCGCGACCTCCGCCCCGACGAGGCGAGCCCTCGTCGCCACGCGCTCCTCGTCGACCGTCACCTCGGGCATGTCGTCGCTCATGCGGATCACGTACCCGGTCCGGCCCGGCGTGCGCCATCCCGATGTGTGGTTCGGGACGCCCCCGTCAGGACGTCGGCGCCGGGTGGGTGAGGTCGTAGTAGACCTGGAACGCCTCGCCCGGTCCCGGCGGGAGGTCGACCCGGGGCGGTGGGTGGGTCATGTCGTAGTAGCCTGCCACGCCGCGGCGTGGTCGGGCGAGGCTGCGGGCCGGCGGCCGGCCGGCTCGCTGTCGTCCGCCGTGCGGGTGCCGCAGGCGACGAGGGTGAGCGTCGCTGCGGCGGTCAGGGCGGTGGCGGTGGTGCGCCGGTGGTTCATGGTGGTGCTCCTGTGTGTGTGTGTGTGGGTCGTGCGGGAACGGGAGGGCGGGGATCAGACGGAGCCGGGGAGGCCCCGGAAGGTGCCGAGCAGCACCGTGCCGAGCAGCTCGGCGCTGGACGGGCTGGTGGCGACGTGGTGGAGCAGCATCTGCGCGTCGCGCCCGATCCGCTCGAGCGGGTGCCCGCGGTGGAGCGCGTCGGCGCCGGTGAGGCCCTGGGCGGCCCGCACGACGTCGGCACCGGTGCGCACGGCGGCGATCGCGGCGAGCCGCAACCGTGCCCGCTGCTCGAGGCCGGGCCGCTCGTCGCGCAGGGCCGCCTCCCAGAGCTGGTCGAGGAGCGCGCGGAGCCCGGCCTGGGCCAGGTCGACCTGCCCGTGCAGCTCGGCCACGCCACGGACGAACGGTGGCTGCTCGATCACGGGGACGGTGTCGAAGCGGTGGAGCTTGTGCGTCGCGGCGGCGGTGGCCTCGGCGATGGCGCGGCGCGCGGCGCCGAGGTTGACCGCGGCGGCGGACACGGTGATCAGCCACACGGACTGCTCGATCGCGTTCGCGAGCGGCCCCGGTCGCACGATCGTCAGGTTCGGCCAGGTGAACGAGTCGGCCAGCGGGATCGCGGTCCCCTCGGGGATCTCGACGTGGTGGCTGCCCGTGCCACGCAGGCCGAGGGTGTCCCACGTGGGCGAGATGGCCGCGCCCGCGGCCGGCACGAGCACCATGCGGCCCTCGGGCGCGCCCGCGGCGCTGGTGGTGCGCACCATGCCGCCGAGGTGCGCCGCGCCCTCGCAGCCGGACACGTAGCCCCATCGGGAGCCGCTGACCACCAGGTGGTCGCCGCGCCGCTCCGCGGTGGCGGCGCCGGCGCTGCTCGTCGCGATCGTCCGGCGCTCGCGGAAGAACGTCGCGGCGAGCTCGGGGGAGCCGGCGACGGCGATCCACGCGTTCTGGGCCGCTCCCTGCGCCATCACCCAACCCGCGGCCGGATCGGCGTGGGCGACCGCGACGGCCGTGTCGAACCAGTCCACGGCGGTGCCACCGGCACCGTCGAGCTCGCGGGGGACGAGCACGTGGAACAGTCCCGCCTCGAGCATCAGGTCGTGGCAGGCGACCAGGTGGCCGCTCGCATCGGACGCCGCGGCGCCCTCGGCGATCTCGGCCAGGAGCTCGTCGGACGCCAGTCCGACCGCGTCCTCGCCGATCGCGACGGGCGCGCTCACGACGCACCCCAGGCGCGGGGCCGGTCGCAGGGCAGGCCCAGCGCGTGCCGGCCGGCGTGGACGAGGGTGGTCTCCGGGTCGAACGGGTGGAACGACGCGGCGCGGACGTCGCGGACGGCCCGCTCGATGACCGACCCCTTGCGGAAGGCGGCGCCGCCGCCGAGGCTCATCGCCACGTCGCAGACCTCGACGGCCGCGAGTGCGATCTCCCGCTTGGCCGCCATGACGGCCACGACGGTCTCCATCGAGGGAGTCGGGTCGTCGCCGACCACGGCGAGCGCACCGTCGAGCGCCCAGCCGGCGACTCGCAGGCGGTGGGCCATGAGGCCGATCCGACGCTGCGTCGACTGGTCCGTCGGGCGGGACGAGCACGACGCCACGGCGTGCGCGTACGCACCCTCGGCGACGCCCAGGTAGACGGCGGCGATCACCGGGAACGCGATGCTGGAGATGACCTGCAGCGGCCCGTCGAGCGTGCCGTGCGGGCGGTCCGCCAGCACCCGCTCGTCCGGGACGAACACGTCCTCGAACGTCACGTCGTGGCTGGCGGTGCCGCGCATGCCGAACGTGTCCCAGTTGCCGACGATCGTCACGCCGGGTGACGCGAACGGGACGGCCATGTTGAGCACCCGAAGGCCGCGCTGGTCGTCCTCGAAGCAGAACATCGTCGACAGCACGGCGCCCTCGGGCGCCTGGCTGACGAACGACTTCCGCCCGTCGACGCGGAAGCCGCCGTCGACCTTGCGGGCGAACCCCGCGGGGTCGGTGTAGTCGCCGCCACCGGTCGAGACGACGACGATGCCGTCGTCGGCGATGCGGCGCAGGGTCGCCTCGGCGCCCGGCAGGCCGCGGCGGTACCGCCACGCGGTGAACAGGGTGACGTGCTGGTGCATCGCCGAGGCCAGCGCCGTCGAGCCGCAGGCCTTGGCCAGTTCGCGCTGGACCATCGCGACCTCGCGGATGGTCGCGCCGTCGCCGCCGAGCTCGGCAGGCACCGCGATGCGCAGCAGCGCGGCGTCGCGGACGGCGGCGTAGGACTCCTGCACCCACTCGCCGGCCTGGTCGTAGCGGGCCGCGTTCGCGGCGAGTGCCGGCGCGCAGGCCGCGGCGCGTGCGATCAGCGTCGCCTCGCGGTCCAGGTCCAGGTCGATCTCGTCGTGGTGGTCGGTGACCGTGGTCATCGTGCTCTCCTCGAAGCTCCCCGGGTCGGACCCGGACGTCGGCACGGTACGGACGGCACCTTCCCCCGACCTTCCCCCGCCGGGTCACCGGCGGGTGAGGAGCACCGCCGGCGCGGCTCCGGCTCAGGCCAGGGGCTCGGGCCCCGCCGTCGCGTCGCGGAGGGCGAGCTCGACGAGCACCGGGAGGTGGTCGCTCAGCTCGGCCCAGTCGTCGCCACCGTCGGGTTCGTGCTGGTCGAGCAGCTCCGCGGCCTCGGGCACGAGCACGTGGTCGAGTCGCTGGCGCGGCGCGCGCGCCGGGTTCGTCCACCCGCCCGGGACGTCGCGCAGCCCGGCCGCGCGCAGCTCGCGGACGACCTCCACCTCTCCCGCGTCGTTCAGGTCGCCCGCGACGACCGGCAGCGGGGCCCGTTCGTCCCGCACGAGGTCTGCGAGTCGTCGGGCCTGTGCGATGCGCTCGTCCGGGACCGCTCCGGACGCGAGGTGCACGTCGTAGAGGCGCAACCGGTCGGCCGGATCACCCCCTCGCCGGATCGTCGCGGCGAGCGCGATGCGGTGGCGGTACGTCCACGTGGACACGCCGGGTGCGAGCGTGCGACGCACCGGGTCCGAGATCGCGTGCGCCGACAGGATCGCGTGGCCCTCGCTCCGCCACGGTACGAGCGGCGTGTACGGGTGGTGCTTGAGCGCCCACGTGTGCCGCCACCCGAGCGCGGCTGCGAGGTTCCGGGCCTGCGCCCTGCGCACCTCCTGCAGGGCGACCGCGTCGGGGCGCAGCTCCCGCAGCACCGTCGCGAGGCGGGCGACGTCCGGGTCGTGCGACCCGCGCACGTTCCAGGTCACGATCCGCCACGGCGCCACCGCGAGAGTCTGGCCCACGGCCCCGGCCTCGCGGCGGGCGCCGCGGCTACGGTCGCCGGCATGGGTCGGTTGGCGGGCAGGGTCGCCCTCGTGACGGGCGGTGCGTCGGGGCTGGGGCGCGTCGGTGCCGAGCGGTTCGCGAGCGAGGGCGCGCAGGTGGTGGTCGCCGACGAGAACGACGGCGACGACGTGATCGACGCCATCTCCGCCGCGGGCGGCGAGGCCACCTACGTCCGCTGCGACGTCACCGACGCCGCGGCCGTCGAGGCGGCCGTCGCGCACGCGGTCGACACCTTCGGCGCGCTCCACGTGCTGTTCAACAACGCCGGCGTGATGCTGGCCGGCGACGACGACCCCGTCACCACGAGCACCGAGGTGTACGAGCGGACGATGGACGTCAACGTGAAGGGCGTCCTCTTCGGGTGCCGGTACGCGATCCCGGAGCTGCTGCGTGCGGCGGCGGCGCGAGGCCGGCCCAGCTCGATCGTCAACGTCGCGTCGTTCGTCGCCCACATGGGCGCCGCGACCCCGCAGATCGCCTACACCGCGTCGAAGGGCGCGGTGCTGAGCCTCACGCGTGAGGTGGCGGTCGTGTACGCCCGCCAGGGACTCCGGGCGAACGCGCTGTGCCCGGGACCGGTGATGACCCCGCTGCTCGCGTCGTTCCTCGCCGACGAGGGAGCGCGCGACCGCCGGCTGGTGCACATCCCGATGGGCCGCTTCGGCGAACCGGGCGAGATCGCCGACGGCGCGCTCTTCCTCGCGAGCGACGAGTCGAGCTGGATGACCGGCCAGTCGCTGATCGTCGACGGGGGGATCACCGCCGCCTACGTCACGCCGCGGTAGCGCGGCTCGCCGTCAGGCCTGCTGCTCGTGGCGGCGCCGGACCTCGGCGTAGAAGCCGACGAGCCGCTCGCTCGGCTCGTACAGCTCCCAGTAGTGCCCGAGATCCCGCACCGCGTCGACGAACGCGAACCGCGTCGTGCCGGCGCGGGCGGTCATCGCGACGTCGTCGCCGGCCGCGGCGAGCGCGGCGTCGAGGTCCGGGACGAAGCAGGCCACGTGGTGCAGCCCGCCGGTGCCGGGAGCGAACCGCTCGGTGACCGCCGAGGGCGACGCGTCGTGCTGGCAGAACAGCTCGATCATGACGTCGCCCCACCAGCCGTAGGCGGAGGTGTGGTCGAACGTGGAGGGCCGGCCCCGGTGCACGACGTCGTCCACCGGGATGTGCTCCGCGATCGTGAACGGCCCGGCGCCGAGGTCGCGCTGCCACCTTGCGGCCGCGGCGGCGGGGTCGTCGACGACGTACGCCAGCTGCACGGGGCGCCCGAAGGGGAGGCGAGGCGACGCGGCCATGGGCCGCGACCCTAGGACGGGCGGTCCGGCGCCGCGCTGTCGGCCTGTGCGCTCGTGAGCGGCCAGACTGTGCCGGTGAGCACGGTCGCATTCATCGGGCTCGGGGTCATGGGAACCCCGATGGCCCGGCACCTCGCCCAGGCGGGCCACCGGGTGACGGTGTACAACCGCACGCCGGCGAAGGCCCTGGCGTGGGTCGCGCTGTACGGCAACCGCGCCGCACCGACGCCCCGCGAGGCCGTCGAGGCCGCCGAGGTCGTCTTCCTCTGCGTCGGCAACGACAACGACGTCCGCGACGTCGTCTACGGCGTCGACGGGGTGCTGGCCGGCGTCGAGGCCGGCGCGGTGCTGGTGGACCACACGACCGCGTCGGCGCAGGTCGCGCGGGAGCTGGCCGAGGCGTGCCTCGACCACGGCGTCGGCTTCGTCGACGCGCCCGTGTCGGGTGGGCAGGCGGGGGCGGAGAACGGCACGCTCACCGCCATGTGCGGGAGCGACGACGAGGCGTTCTACGAGCTCGTCAAGCCGGTGCTCTCGGCGTACGTGCGCACGAGCACGCTGATGGGCGGCGCCGGTGCGGGGCAGCTGACCAAGATGGTCAACCAGATCTGCATCGCCGGCGTCGTGCAGGGCCTGGCGGAGGGCATCAACTTCGCCGTCCGCGCCGGCCTCGACCCCGAGCAGGCGGTCGCGATCATGAGCACCGGTGCGGCGCAGAGCTGGCAGATGGAGCACCGCGGCACGACGATGGCCAAGGGCGAGTTCGACTTCGGCTTCGCGGTGGAGTGGATGCGCAAGGACCTCGGCATCGTGCTCGAGGAGGCGGACCGCAACGGGGCGCGGCTGCCGGTGACGGCGCTGATCGACCAGTTCTACGCGCAGGTCGTCGCCCGCGGCGGCCGCCGGTGGGACACGAGCAGCCTCATCCACCTCCTCGCGCACGACTGAGCAGCGCCCTCCCGACCCGCTCGCCCGGCTGCCCTACACTCGCGGTCGGCGTCGAAGGGCAGGTGGGGCGATGGTGGCACAGGCATCCGAGCGCGTCGGGACGCAGGGTGAGGGGCACCGTGCGGCGTCGACGCCGGGGCCCGAGCACCCGGGCGGGACGGGCCCACGGGGGAGAGCCGGCGACGTCGCCACCGTCCTGCGCCCGCTCGTCGCCGCGCTGCTCGGCGACCCGCCCCCGTTCCGGCTGGAGTTCTGGGACGGCTCGTCGCTCGAGGGCACCCGCACGGCCGGCACGTTGCGCTTCGTCTCGGCGGACGCGCTGGCGCGGATCCTGTGGATGCCGAACGAGCTCGGGCTCGGGCGCGCCTACGTGAGCGGCGACGTCGAGGTGGACGGCGACGTGTTCGACATCGTCGTCGCGTTCCGGGACCGTGCACCGGGAGCCGGCACGGCCGGCTGGCACGCGGTGCCGGCAGCGGTCGCCGCGGCTCGCCGGCTGGGGCTGATCCGCCGCCCGCCGCCGCCGCCTCCGGAGGAGGCCCGCCTCGCGGGGTGGCGACACTCGCTGCGGCGCGACCGCAGGGCCGTGGGCCACCACTACGACGTCGGCAACGACTTCTACCGCCTCGTGCTCGGTGCCTCCATGACGTACTCGTGCGCGCGCTTCGTCGATCCGACGATCTCGCTGGAGGCGGCCCAGGACGCCAAGCACGAGCTCGTCTGCCGCAAGCTCGGCCTCCACGAGCGCCCCGGGGCCCGGCTGCTGGACGTGGGCTGCGGGTGGGGCTCGATGGCGATGCACGCAGCCGCCCACCACGGCGCGCGGGTCGTCGGGATCACCATCAGCACCGCCCAGGCGGAGCGGGCCCGGGAGCGGGTGGCGGCGGCCGGCCTCGAGGACCGCGTCGAGATCCGCCTGCAGGACTACCGCGAGCTCGGCGGCGAGCGCTTCGACGCCATCTCCTCGATCGGCATGTCGGAGCACGTCGGGCACGCGAAGCTCGACGCCTATGTCGGCCTGCTGCACGACGCGCTCGAACCCGGCGGCCGGTTGCTGAACCACGCCATCTCCTCCGTCGGCGGCTCGCGCCTCGGGCGCACCTCGTTCGTCGGTCGCTACGTGTTCCCGGACGGCGAGCTCATCGACGTGGGCGAGGTGGTGCTGGCCATGGAGCGGGCGGGGTTCGAGGTGCGCGACGTGGAGTCCCTCCGGGAGCACTACGCGACCACGCTGCGGCACTGGGTCGCGAACCTCGACGCGTCGTGGGACGAGGCCGTCCGGCTCGTCGGCGCGGGCAGGGCGCGGGTCTGGAAGCTGTACATGGCGGGCTCGGCCATCGGCTTCGAGGACGGCGGGATCGCGATCCACCAGGTGCTCGGCGTCGTGCCGCGGCCCGGGGGCGCGAGCGGGATGCCCAGGTCGCGCGCCGGCTGGGGGTGACCTCGCGTGGCAGGGTGCTCGACGTGGAGCCCGCCGACGCCGGCCAGCTGGTGGAGGACCTCCGCGCCGAGGTCGCACCCGGGGACGCCTTGGGCCTCGCGCTCGCGGGCGGCGTCGGCCTCGGGCTCGCCAGCGGTGGCGCGCCACGTGCCGTCGGGTGCTCGTCACCCCACGACCTCGTCGCGCTGATCGATCGCGAGCTGCGACCCCGCTGGGTGTGGTGGTCGATCGCGACGGCGTCGGCGCTCGTGCGCGCCGGCGTCCGGCCGGGCACGTGCTGGGACGTCGCGGCGGTGCACCGGATGCTGTTCGGCGGCTGGCGGGCGGAACCGGCGCGGGCCTGGGCCGCGCTGCACGACCTGCCGGTGGACGAGGTGCCCGTGCTGCGTCCCGTCGACCTGTTCACGTCGGCGCCGACCGACGAGGAGCTCGACGATCCGGTGCTGCCGGGCGGGCACCTGCGCCCGGAGTGGCAGGAGGCCACGTGGGGGTGGACCCCGGCGCGGCTCGCCCGGTGGGCCGAGCTCGCCCGCGCCGCGGGCGAGCTGCAGCGGGCACGGCTCGCCACGCTCCGGTCCCACCCCGTCGCAGGCGCGGTCGCCCGGGCGGAGTCGGCGGCGGAGCTGCTGTGCGCGGAGCTGATGCACGACGGCCTCCCCGTCCGCCGCGAGGTCGCCGAGTCGATCGTTCGCGACCTCGTCGGCGAGCGGCCGCGCACCGACGCCGAGGCGGCCCAGCAGCGGGCGGCGCGTGACGCGGCCGTCCTGCGCCACGCGCCGGTGCGCTCGCCGACGGATCTGCGCAACCCCGCCCACGTGCGCAGGCTGCTGCGCACGATCGGCGTGGAGCTGCCCGACACCCGGGCGTGGCGGCTCGACGCGCTGCGCGGGACGCACCCGCTCGTCGACGCCCTGCTCGAGTGGCGGCGGGCGGAGCGGGTGGCGACGACCTTCGGCTACGGGTGGCTCGACGAGCACCTCGGCCGCGACGGGCGGCTGCGCGGCACCTGGAGCGGGGCCGACGGCGCAGCGGGCCGGATGACGGCCTCCGCGGGCTTGCACAACATGCCGGCGGTGCTGCGCCCCGCGGTCGTGGCCGAACCCGGCCACCGGTTCGTGCGCGCCGACCTCGGGCAGGTCGAGCCACGCGTGCTCGCGGTCGTCGCCTCGGACCGGGCCCTGGCGCGGGCGACGGGGGCCGACGACCTGTACGCGACGGTCGCCGGCGAGCTGGACGTCGACCGGGCCACGGCGAAGGTGGCCGTGCTCGGAGCGATGTACGGCGCGACGACGGGTCAGGGCGGCGTCGCGCTCGCCCGCCTCGAGCGGGCCTACCCCGTGGCGATGGCGTTCCTGGAGCAGGCGGACGTCGCCGGTCAGGTGGGACGCGACCTGCGCACCTGGGGCGGGCGCCTGGTGCGCTTCGGCGGTGGCGGTGGGGGCGGCGACCCCGACGGCGACGGGGAGGCGGACGACGGCGGCCCGCAGGCACGTGGTCGCGCCGCCGCTCGCGGGCGGTACGCGCGCAACGCGATGGTGCAGGGGGCGGCGGCCGAGCTGTTCAAGGTGTGGGCCGTGACCACCCGGTCGCGTGCGGCGCGGCTCGGCGCGTCGATCGTCCTGTGCCTCCACGACGAGCTGCTCGTGCACGTCCCGGCCGACCGCGCCGAGGACACCGCGGACCTGCTGGTCGCGTGCCTGCACGAGGCCGCCGGCCGCTGGGCACCCGGCAGCGACGTGCGCTTCGTGGCCGACGTGTCGATCGTCGACCGCTGGTCCGACGCGACGGCGTGAGCCGCCGGGCCGGGGCCGTCACGAGCCGTAGCGCCAGGCGTGCCGGTGCTTCGCGTCCGTGTCGGGTTCGCCTCGCCGCGAGGTCCAGCGCCACTGCACGGAGATCCGCTCGCCGATCCGCTCGCGCACGCGAGGCACGGCGTGGAGGAACCCGCGCTGGCAGCGCCCGCCCATGACGATGAGGTCACCGCCGGCGGGCGAGAGGTCGAGCGCGTCGGCGAGGTCGTCGTCGGGGTCGATCCGGCGGCCGACGTCGGGCCGGATGAGCCACGGGCGGCGCTGCCCGGTGCTGAGCACCGCGATCACCGTGTCGTCGAGCCACGTGAGCCCGCGGTCGCGGTGGAAGCCCATGCCCTCGCGCTCGTCGCGGTAGCGGGCGAACACGGGCGCGCCGAGCGGCACCCGGTAGCGCCACGACATCCACCGCTCGACCTCGGCGATGCCGGGATGGCGTCGGCCGCGCGGCATGGAGCCGCCCAGGCGCTGCTCGACGACCAGGTGGTCGTAGCGGAACACCGAGCCGTGGCCCCAGCGGACCTGGCGCATGAGGTCGGCGTGGAGCTCGTCGGGTCGGGCGACCAGCCCACGCACGACGTCGACCCACGAGCGGTCGTCCAACGCGATCCGCTCGACGGCAGGCTCGGTCGCCACCCACCGCGCCGTGGTGGACGAGTCCGCCGAGGTGCGTGCATCGCTCATGGGGCCGACCGTACGCGCGGGGTGCGACGACGGCGCTCGCGGCGGCGCCGGGTGTCAGCCCAGGGCGAGCGGCAGGCGGTCGACGCCCCGGATCGTCAGCCGGTCGCGCCAGCTCGGCTCGCCCGCGAGCTCGAGGTGCGGGAACCGGCGGATGAGGGTGGTGATCGCGACCTGTGCCTCGAGCTTCGCGAGCGACGCGCCCAGGCAGTAGTGGACGCCGGCCGCGAACGCGAGGTGCCGGTTCGCTCCCGGCCGGTCGAGGCGCAGCACGTGGGGGTCGTCGAACACGGCGCCGTCGTGGTTGGCCGCACCGAGCACGGCGAGCACGACCGTCCCCGCGGCCACGGGCACGCCGCCGAGCTCCACGTCCACCAGCGGCACGCGGGCCGTCTGCTGCACCGGGCCGTCGAAGCGCAGCAGCTCGTCCACGGCGACGGCGTCCAGCGACGGATCGTCACGCCAGCGGCGCAGCTCGTCGGGATGGCGCAGCAGCGCCAGCGTGCCGTTGCCGATCAGGTTCACGGTCGTCTCGTGCCCCGCCACGTACATGAGCGCCGCGAACGAGACGAGCTCTGCCGGGCTCAGGCGGTCGCCCGCCTCCTCCGCCGCGATGAGCGCGCACAGCATGTCCTCGCGGGGACGGGCCCGACGGTCCTCGATCAGCTCGAGGAGGAAGCCGGCCATCAGCGCGCTCGCGTGGTCCGCCTCGTCCAGCTCCGGCTCGGTGACCGTCGGCTCGAGCGAGGCCGTCATCGCCTGCGACCACCGGCGGACCTCGTCGGCGCGCTCGGTCGGGATGCCGAGCAGCTCGGAGATGACCTGGAACGGCACCGGGAACGCCAGCGCGTCGATCAGCTCGATCGACCCCTGGTCCGCGGCGCGGTCGAGGATCCCGCCGACGAGCTCCTCGACCCGACCCCGCAGCCGGGCGATCGCGCTGGGAGTGAAGGCCTGTGACACGAGTCGGCGCAGCCGGGTGTGGTCCGGCGGGTCCAGGTTGAGGATCGTCTTGGCGCCGCGACCGGCCTCGCGTCGGGCACGGAGCCGGTCGCGGCGGGCGATCCGCACCGGGTCCGTCGGCTCGGCCGCGTGCTGCTCGATGTCGCGCGAGAACTCCGCGCCGCGGAGCGCCCGCGACACGTCGTCGTAGCGGCTGAGCACCACCTGGCCGAACGGCGAGACGTGCACGGGCTCCCGCTCGCGGAGCCGGTCGTAGAACGGGTACGGGTCGGCGCGGAACCGCGCGTCGAACGGGTCGAACAGCAGCTCGCTCACATCAGCCCCAGGTCCGGGTGCGGGTACTGCAGCAGCGTGTCGCCCCACACCACCCACTGCGCACCGCTCACGCGCTGGCGCAGCGCGTGCACGGCCGCGTCGGCGACCCGCGCCGGCTCGATCACCGGCAGGCCCATCTCGCGGATGAAGCCCTTCGCCTCCTGCGGCACGAGCGGCGTGTCCACGAAGCCCGGGCACAGGGCGCTGACGCAGACGTCGCCGCCTGCGAGCGTCGCCGCGAGCGAACGGACCACCCCCACGACCGCGTGCTTCGTCGCCGTGTAGGCGACGTCGCCGGCCATGCCGCCGAGGCCGGCCATCGAGGCCGTCACGACGATGTCGCCGTGCCCGCGCGCGACCATCTGGGGGAGCACGGCGCGGGCGCCGAAGAACACGCCGTCGAGGTTGACGCCGACGATCGCCCGGTACGCCTCGTCCGAGACGTCCGACAGCGGGACGACGTCGGGGTCCCCGTGCCGCCGGCCGGGGGTGGTGATGCCGGCGTTGAGCATGACGACGTCGAGGGGCGGCAGCCAGTCGACCAGCGCACGCCACGCGTCGGGGTCGCTCACGTCGAGCTCGAGCTCGTCGGCCGAGGACGGGCGGATGTCGGCGACGTGCACCGTCGCGCCCTCGGCCCGGAAGCGCTCGGCGCACGCGCGGCCGATGCCGCTCGCGCCGCCGGTGACCAGCGCGTGGCGCCCCTCGAGGGTGCCCATCAGCCCTCCCGCACGCAGCGGCGCGCGCCCGGGTGGCGCGACCGCGCGGCTCGGCGCTCGACGTCGATCCACGGCCTCATGCCGCTATGTGAACACAGGTGTATACATGCGTCAATGGCCACGACGATTCGGCTCCCTCGGGCGCAGCGGCGGGCGCAGATCGCGACCGCTGCCGCGGCCGCCTTCCTGCGCGGCGGGTTCGACGGCACCTCGATGGACGACGTCGCCCGCGAGGCCGGGGTCACCCGTCTGATCGTGTACCGCATCTTCGACGGCAAGGAGGTGCTGTACCGCGCGGTCCTCGACCTGGTGCTCGACGACCTCGACGCCTCGTTCCAGCAGCGGGTCGAGGCGGCCGATCCGCCGGAGCCCATCGCCGCGGTCCTGCTCGGCGTCGCCCGCCGGCACCCCGACGCGTTCCGCCTCCTCTGGCGCCACGCCGCCCACGAGGCACCGTTCGCGCGGTTCGTCCGCGAGTTCCGCCGCGCCGTCAACGAGTACGCCGAGGCGCTGCTCGCCCCCGCCCTCGCCGAGCCGGTGGTGCGCCGGTGGGCGGCCGAGGCGGTGGCCGGTCACCTCTACGACGGCGTGTGCCTGTGGCTCGACGAGGGGGATCCGGAGCGCGACGACCTGTTCGTCGCGCTGCTGGCGGCCGGCAGCCGAGCCATGGTCGACGGCTGGCGCGACGTGGCGGCGCGCACGGCCGGCGCGGACGGGCGGTGAGCGCCGTCGCGCCGGCCGGCGCGTCGAGCGCGATCAGCGCCCGAGGGTCGCGACGGCGGCGCGGACGAAGGCCCGCACGACGGGCCGCTGGTCGTCGGAGCGGCAGGCGACGAAGTGCTCGAGCGGCGGCACGTCGTGGAGGGGGCGCCACACCACCCCCGCGCCGGCGGACGTGACCAGGCCCTCCGTCGCGAGGTGCACCCCGAGGCCGGCGCGCAGCGCGGCGACGAGGCCCTCCAGCGTCCGGAACTGCGCCACGTACCGCGGCGGCGCGCCATCGCGGAACGAGGTCGCGTTCCAGAACGCCCGCCAGGCCGCGTCGCGCGTGGGGAAGTCGAAGGTGGGTTCGGCGACGACGTCGGCGACGCAGACCGCGTCGGCGGTGGCGAGGCGGTGACCCGCCGCCATCGCGACCCCCATGGGCTCCCGGTGCAGCGGCGCCAGGTCCAGGCCCCGGTGGTCGAACGGGCCGTACACGAACGCCACGTCGGCCTCACCCGCGCGCAGGCCGCCGGTGGGGTCGAGCTGGTCGCCGAAGCTGATCAGCAGGTCGACCTCGGGGTGCTCCCCGCAGAAGCCGTCGAGCGCGCGGCTCATCTGCGGGTGCGTCACGGCAGCGACGAACCCGACGGTGAGCCGCGTCCTCGTGGATCCCACCGCACGGGTCGCGGCGACGACCGTCTCCGCGTCGGCGAGCAGCAGTCGTGCCTGTCCCAGCAGCACCTCGCCGGCCGGGGTCAGCGACACCGACCGTGTCGTGCGTTCGAGCAGCCTGGTGCCGATCCGGTCCTCCAGCTGGCGGACCTGCGCGCTCAGGGCCTGCTGGGCGATGAACAGGCGCCGCGCCGCCCGGGTGAAGTTGAGCTCCTCGGCGACGGCCACGAAGGAACGCAGGTGCCGGAGCTCGACGTCCACGCCGCGGCATGGTACCGAGGGTCACCACCGGACGCTGTGGCTGTCACATCGGATCCATGGTTCACCTGGGGCGCACCCGGCCGGATGATCGGGGGACCACACCGACCCGGCGCTCGTGCGCCGGCATCCGAAGGGAGCCCACGATGACCGCCTACTGCCTCTGGGACGTCCGCGAGATCCACGACCACGGCGCGATGGAGGAGTACGTCGCGCGCGTCACCGAGACCGTCACCGCCTTCGGCGGCGAGTACGTCGTGGTCGGCGGGCCGTGGCAGATCGTCGAGGGCGACTGGCGGCCCGCCTACCCCGTGCTGATCACGTTCCCGTCGATCGAGGCGGCGCACGACTGGTACGGGTCCGACCTGTACGCGCCCCTGCGCGACCTGCGCCACGTCGCGAGCGTCAGCGACGCCGTCTTCTTCGAGGGCGTGGACGCCGCGCCGGGCGACGCACCGGCTCGATCGGCGGCCGCCCCCGTCGGCGCCGCTCGGGTCGACGTGTACCGCGACGTGCACAAGGGGATCCGCCACGGCCTCTTCAGCGCCGTGGAGGCGGCCGGCTCCGTCGATCCGCTCGACGAGGCGGCCCTCGCCGGGGCGCACCGCCGCCTGGAAGGCCTGCTCCGCCTGCTCGACGTCCACGCGGCGCACGAGGACGAGTTCCTCGGCCCGCTCGTCGCGCGCCACCTGCCGCCACTCGCCGCGCGGCTGCAGCGCGAGCACGCGCGCCTCGACGCCCTGGGCGCCGAGGTGCGTCGGCAGGTCGCCGCGCTCGAGCGCACCGAAGCACCGGACCGGCGCCGCGGCCAGCACCGGCTCTACCTCACGCTGTCGGAGCTCACGGCTGAGCACCTGCAGCACCAGACGACCGAGGAGGTCGACGTGCTGCCCGCCCTCGAGGCGGCCATCGGGGCCGAGGAGCTGGCCGCCGCCAACGCCGCGCTCGTCACCGCCATCGCGCCGGAGGACGTGGAGGCCTACATGCGCCTGATCGTGCCGGCCGGCAACCCGCTCGACCTGGCGGAGCTCTACGGCGGCATGCGCGCCGGCGCCCCGGAGCAGGGCTTCACCGCCCTGCTCGACGTCGCTCGCGACGGCCTCGGCGGCGCTGCGTTCGACCGCCTCACGGCGGATCTCGCCCGCACCTGATCCGCGAGCGGAGCGAGCGGGTTAGGGTGCCGGCGGGGCGACGGGGGTTCGGCCCGGCGGGAGGGTTCCACCGATGGCGCACACACCGTTGCTGTCGATGTTCGAGCGGGCGGCGCGCGAGGTGGAGGGCGCGGACGAGCACGGCCCCGGCGCGACGCCGACGAGCAGCCGGCGCGGCTTCCTCGCAGGCGCGGTCGCGGCCGGCGCCGCGGCGGCGGCGTGGCGCCTGGGCGAGCCGGCGCCCGCGGCGGCCGCCGGCTCCGAGCGGATCGTCGTCATCGGCGGCGGCCTCGCGGGGTTGACGTGCGCGTACGAGCTGCGCAAGGCGGGCCACGTGGCCGAGGTGCACGACGCCCACCCGGAACGGCTCGGCGGCCGGGCCTGGTCGGACCGCACGAGCTTCGCGGCGGGACAGATCACCGAGCACGGCGGCGAGCTGATCGACCAGGGGCACACCCAGATCCGCCAGCTGTGCCGCTCGCTCGGGCTGGAGCTCGACAACCTGCTCGCGGCCGAGCAGAACGGCACGGAGCCGAGGTTCTGGTTCGACGGCGCGCCGTACTCGTACGTCGACGCGACCAACGACCTGAAGTCGATCTGGCAGAAGATCAAGAGCGACGTGCAGGCGGCCAGCTACCCGACGCTGTACGACCTGTCGACGGAGCGGGGTCGCCAGCTCGACTCGATGTCGATCCTCGACTGGATCGACGAGAGCGTCCCGGGCGGCCGGTCGTCGCGCCTCGGTCAGCTGCTCGACGTCGCCTACACCATCGAGTACGGCGCGGAGTGCTCCGAGCAGAGCTCGCTCAACCTGCTCTACCTGCTCGGGTACTCGGGCCAGGGCCAGCTCCGCCTGTTCGGCCCGTCGAACGAGAAGTACCACGTGCGCGGCGGCACCGACCGGATCGTCGCCGGGCTGGCCGCGCAGCTCTCCGGGCAGATCGTCACCGGGTCGGCCCTCACGAAGATCGCGCGGCGTGCGGACGGCGGCTACGACCTCACGCTCCGGCGGGCCGGCCGATCGGCGGTCCGGACCGCCGACCGCGTCGTGCTCGCGCTCCCGTTCGCGGTGCTGCGCACGCTGGACATCAGCCGCGCCGGGTTCGGCGAGCGCAAGCTCCGGGCGATCCGCGAGCAGGGCATGGGCACCAACTCCAAGCTGAACGTCCAGTTCGTCGACCGGCACTGGCGGACCCTCGGGGGCAACGGGGACAGCTACGCCGACACGGGGTACCAGGCGACGTGGGAGGTGACCCGCGCGCAGCCGGGCACGCCCGGCATCCTCGTCGACTACACGGGAGGGCTCATCGGCGACACGTTCGGGACCGGCACGCCGCAGGAGCGCGCCGCTACGTTCGTGAGCCAGCTCGAGCCGGTGTTCCCGGGCATCAGCCGGAAGCTCAACGGCCGAGCGACGGTCGATCACTGGCCGTCGAGCCCGTACCAGCGCGGGTCGTACTCGTACTGGAAGGTCGGCCAGTACCAGGCCTTCGCGGGCGTCGAGCGGGAGCGGAGCGGCCGCTGCCACTTCGCCGGCGAGCACACGTCCGTCGACTTCCAGGGCTACCTCAACGGCGCGGTCGAGACCGGCCAGCGAGCCGCGGCCGAGATCCTCGCCGACTACAAGTAGGCGCCGAGCGCGTGCCCGGTGGCGACGGCCGATCGCGCGCGAGGGCGGTCGCCGCTGCGCGCGTGAGAGCATGTCGACGATGAGCGCTGCTGCGGCATCGATCCGGCGACGGGCCACCCACCGTCGCGAGCGGACCACCTGATGCGCGACACCCGGAGGTCGCGCCGGTCGAGCGGCGAGCCGGGCCGGTGGCGGACCCGCACCGGGATCAGCCGCCTGGAGCTCGCGGCGGCGGCGGCCGCGGTCGTCGTCCTCGCCGGTCTCGTGGTGGCCGAACCGGCCATCCTCGAGGCGCCGTTCGAGAACGTGCGCACGGTCGGCTTCGTGCTCGCCGGCACGATCGGCGCGGGCGTCGCGTTGGCCGTGATGCTGCGCGTCGGGGTCCCGGCGCCGATCCGGCTGCTGGTGCTGGGCGTGCCGTTCGTGGCCGTCTCGTGGTGGCTCGTCTCGCCGTTCTTCGTCGACGACGTCGTGGACGACGACTTCGAGACCTCCATCGAGCTCGCGACGAGGTCGTCCGCTCCGACCGGCGACGGACCGGTCTCCGTCGCCACGACGGTCGACCGGACGGGGGCGGCTCCGGTCTCGGAGCTTCCACGGCCGGCCGGGACGACCGCACCGGCGTCGACCGGAGGCAGCGGCGCCGTCCTGGAGGGGCCGGTTCCGCCGGACGCGCCGGCGGACCCCGCCACGGAGGCCGAACCGGGTCCGGCGCTGCTCGGGGCGGGCAGGTTCGTCGGGCTCGCGGGGCACGAGGGAACCGGTGACGCGGGCATCTTCCGCCTCGCCGACGGCTCGCACGTGCTCCGCCTGGAGAACCTTGACATCCAGAACGGGCCGGACCTCCGGCTGTACGTCGTCCCGGGCGCGGATCAGACGTCGCCGGTCGACGGCTCGCTGTACCTGGGCGAGCTGCGAGGCAACGTCGGCGACCTGACCTACCCGCTCGCCGTCGACGTCGTGCCGACCGTCGGGCCCTGGACCGTGCTCGTGTGGTGCGAGGCGTTCAGCGTCGAGTTCGTCGGAGCCTCCATCTCCATCACCTGACCGGCGGGAGCTCGCGGCGCCTCGCCCGGCCCGCCCGCCCTCCGATGTTCAGGCGGCGTTCACCGCCGGTTGGCGCCGGGTTCAGCGCGGCCTGCTTCGCTGCCGGCCCATGCGACGTCCCGTGCTCGTCTCCCTCGCCGCGCTCGCGGCCTCGTCCGCCGTCATCGCGCCGGCGACGGCCGCCGTCCCGCTGGCGCTCACCCCCGCCGGCTCGTACGCCACGGGTCTCGGCGAGGGGAGCGCGGAGATCGTCGCGCTCGACGGCGACCGGGCCTTCGTCATCAACACCGCCACCACGGCGGTCGACATCCTCGACGTGGCCTCGGACGGGTCGATGGCGCTGCGCCGTCGCGTCCAGCTCGGCGCCTACGGCGCCGGCGGGAACAGCGTCGCGGCGCACGACGGCGTGATCGCCGTCGCGCTCGACGCGCCCGTCCGCACGGATCCGGGGACCGTGGTGCTCCTCGACCGCGACGGCGACGTCCTCACGTCGATCACCGCCGGCGCCGTCCCGGACATGGTGACGTTCACCCCCGACGGGAAGTACCTGCTCGTCGCGAACGAGGGCGAGCCGGACGACACGTACACCGTCGACCCGGAGGGCTCCGTCACGATCGTGCACGTGACACCCCTGCTGGCCCGGCGCGGCGGGCGGGCCGGCGCGGCGGGCGGCCTGATCCGCACCGCGGACTTCCGCTCGGTCCCCGTCCCCGCCGGGGTGCGGATCTTCGGCCCGGGCGCCTCCGCCGCGCAGGACATCGAGCCCGAGTACATCGCGGTCGATCCCGACGGCCGCACCGCGTACGTGACGCTGCAGGAGAACAACGCGATCGCCGTCGTCGACATCCGTCACGCCCGCGTGACGAAGCTCCTCCCCCTCGGTCTGAAGGACCACCGCCTCGCGGTCAACGCCCTCGACGCGAGCGACCAGAACGGCCCGGCCATCGCCCCGACCACCGTCCCGGTGTTCGGCATGTACCAACCGGACGCGATCAGCGCCTTCACCCACGACGGCCGGACGTACCTCCTCACGGCGAACGAGGGCGACGTGCGCGAATGGGGTCCCTACGCCGAGGGCGCCCGCGCCTCCACGCTCACGGGCCGGCTCGACCCGACGGCGTTCCCTGCCGGCCTGCCGAGCGCGCTGCGACGGCTGACGGTGTCGACGGCCACGGGTGACACCGACGGCGACGGCGACCTCGACCAGCTCCACGCGTTCGGCGCCCGCTCCTTCTCGATCTGGACCACGGACGGCACCCTCGTCGTCGACAGCGGCGATCAGCTGGAGCGCACGGTCCTCGCCCTCGCCCCCGCCGCCTTCAACGTCTCCAACTCGAACAACACGGTGGACAACCGCAGCGACGACAAGGGACCGGAGCCGGAGGGCGTCACCGTCGGCGAGGTCGACGGGCGCCGGTACGCCTTCGTGACGCTCGAGCGGGTCGGCGGCGTCGTCGTGTACGACATCTCCGACCCCGCCACGCCCGTGTTCCAGTCGTGGGCCAACAACCGGACCTACGGCCCGGGGCCGGTGGGGCCGGACTCCGGCCCCGAGGGCGTCACCTTCGCTCCCTCGGCGGCGTCGCCGACGGGGACGCCGCTGCTCCTCGTGGGCAACGAGGTGTCCGGGACGGTCACCTCCTACGTCCCCGCGCCGTAGCGGGCCGGGGTGCGGCCGCCCCTGCGGCCCGGGTCATCCCGCCGCGGCGGCGAGCGCGTCCACGATCCGGTCGACCTGGTCATCGGTGATCACGAGCGGTGGGCAGAACGTCAGCGAGTCCGTGCCGATCGCACGCGTGATCACCCCGCCGCCCAGCATCCGGTCGCGGACCGCCACCGCGTCCTGGTCGGCGCGGAGGCCGGCGGCCCACATCGCCCCGTCGCCACGGGCGTGGTCGATCACGCCGTCGTCGGCGAGCGAACGCAGGCCGTCGCCGAGGCGGCGACCGACGTGCAGGGCCCGCTCCACCAGGCCCTCCCGCTCGATGATCGACAGGTTGACGAGCGCCGCGGCGCACGCGGTGGGGTGGCCGGAGTAGGTGAACCCGTGGCGGAGGAAGAAGGAGGGATCGGCTTCGAGCGCGGCGACGGGGGCGGGCCCGAGGAACACGCCGCCGAGCGGCTGGTAGCCGGACGTCACGGCCTTGGCGAAGGTGACGAGGTCCGGGCGGACGCCGAAGCGGTGCGCCGCGAACCACGACCCGAGCCGCCCGAAGCCGGTGATGACCTCGTCGAAGATCAGGTAGGCGCCGTGCTGGTCGCACAGCTTGCGCGCCGCGGCGAGGTAGCCCTCGGCGGGCGGGTGCACCCCGGCCGCGCCCTGCACCGGCTCGGTCAGCACCGCGGCGACCTCGGGTCCGCGGTCGCGCATCAGCGTGGCCAGCGCCTCGACGTCGTCGGCGGGCACCTGGACGACGTCGCCGACGAACGGCCCGAAGTCCCTGCGGTTCGGCTCGATCCCCTGCGCGCTCGTCCCGCCGTAGGCGACGCCGTGGTACCCGCGCACGCGGGACACGACGAGCCGGCGCTGCGCCTGGCCCGCCTGGACGTGGGCGATGCGGGCGAGCTTCATCGCAGAGTCCACCGCCTCGGAGCCGGAGGAGCACAGGAAGACCCGCGCGTCCACCATCGGCCCGATGGCCGCCAGCCGCTCGGCGAGCGCGTCGGCGGGCTCGTTCGTGAACGGGTCGAAGCAGCTGTAGGCCTCGAGCCGGCGCGCCTGCGCCGCGATCGCGTCGGCCATCTCGGCTCGGCCGTGGCCGATCGCGCAGTACCACAGGCTGGCCATCCCGTCGACGAGCTCGCGCCCGTCGGCGTCCCACACGAGCGCGCCCTCGCCACGGACGATGCGCGTGAACGTCGAGCGCGAGGGAGGCGCGAACGGGTGCAGGAGGCGCGGGGTCGGAGCCGAGGTCACGGCGCGCACGGTAGTGCGCCCGCGTCGTGGTCCTCCCGCCGCTGCGGGGGCCGCGGCGTACACTCGCCGCTCGATGACGTCGGCGACGCGGACCAACGGCCGGCTGCTCCACACGGTCCCGGCGCGCGTCCGGCGCTCCCTCGCCGTCCGCTCGGGCGGGTCCCCGGCACGGCTCCGAGCCGCGGCGGCGGGCACGGCGGCGGTGGCGATCGTGCTCGCCCTGGCCGGCGGCTGGGCGGTCGACCGCCGGGCCGACGCGATGGAGGGCGCCGCGGTGGCCGCCGACCAGTTGATCCGCGTGCAGGACGTCCGGGTGCTCGTCGTGCAGGCCGATTCGCTCGCCTCGAGCGCCTACCTCGTCGGCGGCCAGGAGCCGGCCGAGCAGCGGGCGCGCTACGACGAGCTCGTCGACGCCGCCGCGAGCGGGCTCGTCGCGGTCGCGTCGGGTGCCTCGGGCGGCACCGCCGAGCTCCTCGCGGGGGCGAACGGCCGGCTGTCGACGTACGTCGCGCTGGTCGAGCAGGCGCGGGCCAACAACCGGCAGGGGTTCCCGGTGGGGGCGGCGTACCAGCGCCAGGCGCGGGAGGTGTCGACGTCGCTCGTGGTCGAGCTCCGCGAGGTGGAGCAGGCCGCACGCGATCGCGTGAACGAGCGGATGACGACGGCACGTCGTGCGGGCTGGGTGCTCGTGCTGCCGGCGCTCGCGCTGCTGGTGGCGCTGGTCGCGGGCTCCGTGTGGCTGGCGCGCCGCTGGCGGCGGCTCGTGAACCTCCCGATCGCGGCCGCCGGCCTCCTCGCGCTCGCCGTGCTCGCGGTCGGCGGCGGCAGCAGCGCCCGCGCCATGTCGCGCGCGGACGATGCGGTCACGGGCCCGCTCGCCGCCGCGGACCTGCTCGCGCAGGCGCGGGCGGCCGCGTTCGACGCCCGCTCGAACGAGGCGCTGACGCTGATCGCTCGGGGCGCGGGCGCCTCCTACGAGGAGCAGTGGCTCCGGGCGAGCAGCATCGTCGACGCAGCCGTCGGGCGGGCGTGCGAGCGCTTCGACGCGGGGTGCCGGGCGACCTCCGCCTACGGGAGCTACCGCCGCGCGCACGAGGCGATCCGCGAGCTGGACGACGCGGGCCGATGGGACGACGCCGTCGCGCTGTCCTTGACGGGATCGGCGCCGGCCGCGCCGGGTGCGGCGGACCCGGTGGTCGAGCTCGCCCGCTTCGAGGAGGAGGTCGGCGCCGCGGTGCGGGAGCGTTCGGCGGAGGCGGCGCGAGCGCTCGACGGCGCGATCGACCCGCTCCGGGTGCTCCGCTCGCTGGTCGTGCTCGCCGGCATCGCCGCGGCCGTGCTCGCCGTCGCGGGCTACTCGCAGCGGCTGCGGGAGTACCGGTGAGGCGCGCGGCGCGCGTCGCGGTCGTCGCAGCGCTGGCGCTCGGCGCCTGCGGCTCCGACGCGGCGCTGCCGGCCGAGGTGACCGGGTCGGTCCCGGTGGCCGCCGTCACCGACCCGCCCCCGGTGCCGACCTGCACCGACGAGCAGCGCGCAGAGGACCCGACGCGGTCGTACGCACCGGAGGGGCCGCCTCCGGCGCCGGGCGCGATGCCCGCCGGGTCGACCATGCGCGAGATCCAGGACCGCGGACGGCTGGTCGTCGGGGTGTCGGCCGACACGCTCCTGTTCGGCGCCCGCAACCCGCTCACGGGGGCGATCGAGGGGTTCGACATCGACGTGCTGCGTGAGCTCGCGTCGGCCATCTTCGGCCCGGACGGCGGCTCGCGCATCGAGTACCGCGTCATCACGTACGCGCAGCGCCTCCCCGCGCTCGAGGCCGGCGAGGTCGACGTCGTCGCCCACACGATGACGATCAACTGCGACCGGTGGCTGCGGATCGCGTTCTCGACCGTCTACTACGACGCCGGGCAGGTGGTGCTGGTCCGCAGCGGCTCCGGCGCGGAGGACGTCGAGGACCTCGTCGCGCAGGGCGCACGTGTCTGCGCGCCGCTCGGCAGCACCAACATCGAGGAGATCGAGCGTCCGCGGTACGCCGGGATCGAGGTCGTCGGCGTGCCCGACATCAGCGACTGCCTGGTCGCGATCCAGCAGGGTCGTGTCGACGCGGTCACCGGTGACGACACGGTGCTGGCCGGCTTCGCCGCGCAGGACCCGAACCTGGAGGTGGTGGGGGAGCCCTTCACCGAGGAGCCGTACGGCCTCGGCTTCGCCCGTGGCGACGTCGACCTCGTGCGCTTCGCGAACGCGGTCCTCGAGGACCTCCGCGCCGACGGGCGCTGGGCCGCGATCTACCGCCGCTGGCTGATCGACTCCGGTGCGCTGCCGGGCGCCGAGGTGCCGCCGCCGCCGCCCGCGACGTACGGGAGGCAGCCGTGAGCGACGCCCGCACGACCGTGCTCGCCCAGTGGGACCGGTGGCTGGAGCGGTCGACCGATCGCCTCATCGACCTCGACGGCCGCGCGCCGGCAGCCGGCACCGATCGGCTCGACCTCGCCGCCGCGTTCGTCGCCCGCAAGGCCATCGCGGCGCGCGTGGACGAGCTGCGTGCCGCGGCGGGCGAGCCGGGGGAGCCGGACCCGGCGGGACGGCCGGTCGTCGACGACGGCGGGCAGCTCGTCGCGGCCGACCTCCCGTCGGCGGCTCGCCTGCTCGACGCGATCGTCGAGCGGCTGGAGCACCGGCTCGACGCGCTCGAACGTGCCGAGGCGACGGTGGCGACCGCGCTCGCGGACGGCGAGCGCGACCTCGCGGTGGCGGAGCCGCTGGCGCGATCGCTCGAGCAGGACGTCCGGCGCGTCGCGGAGCTGCGCGCTCGGCTCGACGGCGCACCTCGCGACGCGACGGCGCTGGCACCGCTCGCCACGGAGGCGGCACGGGTCCGTGCGGAGCTGGAGACCGCCGCTGCCCATCGCGACCGGCTGCTCGGGCGCTGGCCGGCGCTGGAGGGCGAGCTGGTGGAGCTGACCGCGCGCGAGGCGGAGGTGCGCGAGCTCGTGGCCCGCTGCCGCGAGAAGGTCCGGCCGCTCCCGGTGCTCGCGGTGCCGTCGGTGTCGGCGCTGGGGCCGCCCGAGGACGCGGCGGAGCTCGCCCGCCTGGCCTGGCCGGGCGCCCGCGCGCGGATGGAGGCGTACCTCGACCGGGTCGCCAGGGTGCGGCGTGCGCTCGACGAGGTGGCGTCGCGCCACCGCGAGCTGATGGACCGCCGCGACCACCTGCGCGGCCTCCTCCAGTCCTTCCGCGACAAGGCGGGCGAGCACGGGGTCGGCGAGGACGCCGAGCTGGAGCGGATGTTCGCCCACGCGCGCGAGCTGCTGTGGTCGGCGCCGTGCGACGTCGAGATCGCGCGGGGTCCCGTCGAGGCGTACGTCGCTGCCGTGAACGCGCGGGTGGTCCCGTGAGCGCGCGCTGCGTCGACCCGGCCTGCACCGGGACGGTCGTCGACGGCTGGTGCGACGTGTGCGGCCTCGCCGCCGCGCCGTCGGCCCGGCAGGCGCCGGCCCCGCCCAGCGGCGGCGCGGCCGTTCCGCCGCCGCCTGGCGCGAGCCGGGCCGCGCCCCTGGCCGCCTCCGGCCCGGCCTCCCCGCCGTCGGCGCGCAGCAGCACCGTCACGAACCGGCTCGGCCTCGTCCCGCTCGGCTCGGCGCGGCTCACGAGCGGCTCCCGGCCGACGCGCCAGCTGGCCCCACGCCGGCAGACCTCGCGCCTCGGAGCCGGCCTGACGCACGTCCCGAGCGTCCCGGTGCTCGACCCGCGCCAGGCCCTGATGGACCCGGCCGTCGTGGCCGAGGAGAAGCGGTTCTGCTCGGTCTGCCAGAGCCCCGTCGGCCGGACCCGCGACGGCTCGCCGGGCCGGACCAAGGGCTTCTGCCCGAAGTGCCGCACGCCGTACGACTTCGATCCCAAGCTGGCTCCGGGCACCCTCCTCGGCGGGCAGTACGAGATCGTCGGCTGCCTCGCGCACGGCGGCATGGGCTGGATCCACCTCGCGCGCGACCGGAACGTCAACGACCGCTGGGTCGTCGTGAAGGGCCTGCTGAACGCCGGCGATCCCGACGCCTACCGGGCGGCGGTGGCCGAGAAGCAGTTCCTCGCCGAGGTGGAGCACCCGACGATCGTCGAGATCCACAACTTCGTCGTCGCCCCGGACGGCGCGTCGTACATCGTCATGGAGTACGTCGGCGGGAAGTCGCTCAACGACCTGCTGAAGAGCCGGATGCGCGCGGCCGGCGGGCGCTTCGACCCGCTGCCCGTCGACCAGGCCATCGCGTTCATGATCGAGGTGCTGCCCGCGTTCTCGTACCTCCACGGCATCGGGCTGCTGTACTGCGACTTCAAGCCGGCCAACGTGATCCAGGTCGGCGACGGCGTGAAGATCATCGACCTCGGCGGCGTCCGGCGGATCGACGACGACGTGTCGCCGATCTACGGGACGGTCGGCTTCCAGGCGCCGGAGGTGGCCGCGGAGGGGACGAGCGTCCCGAGCGACATCTACACGATCGCCCGCACGCTCGCGGTGCTGACGTTCGAGTTCACCGGCTACCAGCAGCGCCACGCCACGTCGTTGCCGCCACCGGAGGAGGTCCCGCTCCTCGCCGAGCACGACTCGCTCTACCGGCTGCTCCTGCGCGCCACCGCCGAGCGCCCGGAGGACCGCTTCCAGTCGGCGGAGGAGATGCGCGTGCAGCTCCTCGGGGTGTTGCGCGAGGTGGTCGCCGCCTCGTCCACCGGCGCGGTCACGCGCAGCACGCCGTCGACCGTCTTCGGCGGCCTCGCCGTGATCGGCGACCGGCTCGAGTGGTCGGACCTGCCGCGCCCCGTGGCCGATCCCGACGACCCGCTGGCGGCGTGGCTGTCCACCATCACCGCCGAGGACCCGGCAGCACGCCGCGCGCTGCTCGACCAGCCGCACGGCTGGAGCCCCGGGCTGTGGATCGAGATCGCGTACGCCGAGCTGGCGCTGGGCCGGGTCCCGGAGGTGGAGGCGGCGGCCCACGATCTGCTGGAGGCCGACCCCTGGGACTGGCGGGGCGTGTGGTTGCAGGGCCTCGCGGCGCTCCACGGCGGCCGGCCGCGCGTGGCCGTCGAAGCCTTCAACTCGGTCTACGGCCAGCTCCCCGGGGAGCTCGCCCCCAAGCTGGCCCTGGCGAGGGCCTGCGAGCTGGCGGGCGACCTGGACGTCGCCGAGCGGATGTACTCGGTGTGCGCACGTACGGATGCGACCTACGTCGCCGCCGCGCACTTCGGTCTCGCACGCGTGGCGGCCGCGGGCGGGCGACGCGTCGACGCCCTCGCGGCGCTCGACGCGATCCCGGTGACGAGCCGTGCCTACGGCGAGTCGCGCCGCAAGCGCGCGGTGCTCCTGGCGGCCGCGGTCGACGAGCGCCACGACCTGTCCGACCTCGATGCCGCGGCGCGCGAGCTCGAGGTGGCGGCCGTCGAGCCGGCCGAGCGGTCGCGGCTCAGGATCCAGATCCTGGAGGCCGCGCTCGGTCAGGTCGGCGCTGGTGCCTCGGCGCCGGGGGGCACCGTCGGCGGGGTCGCCGCCACCGAGGTGGGGCTGCGCCGAGCGCTCGAGGCGGCGTACCGGGACGCGGCGCGGGCGACCGGCGACCGCGGCGAGCGGATCCGGCTCGTCGACCTGGCCAACGCGGTGCGGGTGCGGTCGCTCACGTGAGCCCGGCGAACCCGCCCTGCGTGTCGTGCGGCGCCGCGCTCTCGCCCGGCGACGCGTTCTGCGAGGCCTGCGGCGCCGCCGCCCCGATCGACGTCGCGGCACGCGCCGCCCCCGGCGACGTCGCCGCGGCCGATCCCACGCGCACGGTCCTCACGGCCGCACCGGGCGACCCCGAGCCGCCCGGCGGCGCCGCGCCGAACTGCACGTCCTGCGGCTCGACCGGGTTCGTCGACGGCTTCTGCGCCGTGTGCGGGCAGCGTCGCCGGACGGCGCGCGACCACTGGGTGGAGGTCCCGGCGCCGTGGGTCGGCGCGGTGTGCGACAAGGGGATCGCGCACGCGCGCAACGAGGACGCGATGGCGGTGTCCGCCGAGCCCGGCGGCGCGAGAGCAGCGCTCGTCGTGTGCGACGGCGTCACGTCCGCGCCCGAGAGCGATCGGGCCAGCCTCGCGGCGGCGCGCGCCGCCTGCGCGGTGCTGACCGGCGCCGTGGTCGGCGGCGCGACGTCCGACGAGCGGATCGCCGGGTGGGAGGTGCGCCTGCGCGAGGCCTGCGCGGCGGCGCAGGCGGGGGCCGTGGCCGTCGCCCACCTCCTCGGCGGGCCGCCCGAGCCGCCGTCGTGCACGTTCGTGGCGGCGGTCGTCGACGCCCGGGCGCTCGCCGTCGCGTGGTGCGGTGACTCGCGCGCCTACTGGCTCCCCGACGACGGTGACGGGGTGCAGCTCGGCCTCGACCACTCCCTCGCGACCGAGCTGATGCGCGCCGGGGCGACGCGCGAGGAGGCGGAGGCCGATCCCACCAGCCACACGATCACCCGGTGGCTGGGCGCCGACTCGGTCGACCCGACGCCCGAGGTGAGCGGCCGCCACCTCGATGCGCCCGGGTGGGTCCTCGTCTGCTCCGACGGGATGTGGAACTACGCGTCGACGCCCGCGGAGCTGCGGTCGCTGGTGGACGTCGCCGCCGCCGACGGCGCGGCGACGCCGGTCGCGCTCGCGGAGTCGCTCGCGGCGTGGGCGAACGACCGCGGCGGCCACGACAACGTCACGGTGGTCCTGGCGCGCGTCGACGCGCCGGTACCGTGACGGGCCGGCACGACGGACGAGCACCGGGAGGGCAGGGGTGGCGCAGTTCACGGCAGAGGTCTTCCAGAACGAGTACCTCGCTGAGGGAGCGACGGAGGTCCACGCCGTCGTCACCGTGACCTGCACGGGGGCGGGCACGGTCGCGGCGAGCCCGCAGACCGATGCCGTGGAGGTGATCATCGTCGACACGTCCGGCTCGATGGACATGCCGCCGAACAAGATGGCCGCGGCGCGCCGGGCGGCGAGCGCCGCGCTCGAGGAGATCGTCGACGGCAGCTGGTTCGCCGTCGTCTCCGGGCACAGCGTGGCCCAGATGGTCTACCCGCAGCACCCCGGCCTGGCGAAGATGAGCCCCGTCACCCGCGCCGAGGCCGCGGAGCGCGTCAGGCGCCTGCGCGCGGGCGGGTCGACCGCGATCGGCGGCTGGATCACCGCGGCGACGGCGTTGTTCGAGCAGTCGCCGGCGGGGGCGAAGCGCCACGCGATCCTGCTGACGGACGGCAAGATCGAGGGCGAGCCGCCGGGCGCGCTCCCGGCCGCGCTGGAGCTGGCACGGGGCAGGTTCCAGTGCGACTGCCGGGGCATCGGCTCCGACTGGGTCGTCGCGGAGCTCCGGACGATCGCCGACGCCCTGCTCGGCACCGTCGACATCGTCGCGAAGCCGGAGGACCTCGAGGCGGACTTCGAGGCGATGATGCGGTCGTCGATGAACCGGGGCGTCCCGGACGCGCGGCTGCGGTTGTGGGCGCCGCAGGGCAGCGAGGTGCTGTTCGTCCGCCAGGTCGCGCCGACGGTCGAGGACCTGACGGCCAAGGGCGTGCAGCTGAGCCCGCTGGTGCGCGAGTTCCCGACGGGCGCGTGGGCCGACGAGGAGCGTGACTACCACGTCGCGGTGCGCGTGCCCGTCGCCCCGCCCGGCAACGAGCGGCTGGCCGCGCGGGCGGAGCTCGTCGTCGACGACCAGGTGCTGGCGAAGGCGCTGGTGAAGGCGGTGTGGACGGTCGACAGCGACCTCACCACGCGGATCGATCCCGCCGTCGCGCACTACACGGGCCAGGCCGAGCTGGCGGACGTGATCCAGCAGGGGCTCGCGGCCAAGTCGGCCGGCGACGACCGCACGGCCACGGTCCTGCTCGGCAAGGCGGCGAAGATCGCCCACGACAGCGGGAACGAGGGCACCACGCGGCTCCTCGCGAAGGTCGTCGACGTGGTCGACCTGGAGGCGGGGACCGTGCGGCTGAAGCAGCAGGTCGACCGGACCGACGAGATGGCGCTCGACACCCGCAGCACGAAGACCACCCGCGTCCGGCGGACGTCGTGACGAGGACCTGCCCCGAGGGACACACGTCCTCGGACCCGCAGTGGTGCGACACGTGCGGGGCGCGCATCGGGGAGGTGGCCACGCCGGGCGCGCCGGCGGTCGTTCCCGACGCCGTGCCGACCGCGCCCCGCCCGGTCGCCATCGCCCCGGTCGCGTGCCCGCACTGCGGGTCGATGAACAGCGCCGACAACCTGTTCTGCGAGAGCTGCGGCTACGACTTCACCACCGGCCAGGTCCCCGATCCCGTCCTGACGCCGCCCCCGGCGCCGGCCGCGCCCGCCCCCACCTCGACCTGGGTCGTCGTCGTCGAGGTCGACCCGGCGTGGTTCGCCCTGAAGGGCGAGCTCGCGGACCACCCGCTCCCGCCGCCGTCCACGTCCACCGTGTCGCTCCGCCAGCACGTCTCGCTGGTGGGACGCACCAGCCACTCCCGCGGGCTGCACCCGGAGATCGCGCTCGACACGGACTCCGCGGTGTCGCGCCGGCACGCGCAGCTCGTGGTGGAGGGCGACCAGCTGTCGGTCGTCGACCTCTCGTCGACGAACGGCACCTACGTCGTCGGTGCGGGCGAGGCGCCGGTGGCCGAGACGCACCCGATCTCGCCCGGCGTGCCGGCGGTGCTCGACGACGGCGACCACATCCTCCTCGGGGCCTGGACTCGCCTCACCGTGCGTCGCGGAAGCCCGACCTGACGGGCGGGACCGACCCGCGAGAGGGGTTCGTGGAGGCGTTGCTCGCGGCGCCCGTGGGCGTGGCGTGGCTGGCGGAGCTCGAGCGGGCCCAGCACGACGACCCGTGGCGGCTGGATCCGGCGCTGCCGGCAGATCCGCGAGCGGTCGCGTCGGCCGCCGACGCCGTCGCTGGCGCGTCGTTCGGCTCGCTGCTCGTCGCTGCGATCGACGCGAGCATCCACGTCGGGCCGTGGACGGCGGACGCGCCGCGCGCCGCCGCGGCCGCGTACGCCCAGGCGGGCGCGCGGCGCACGATCGCCGAGGCGATCGACGCCCGCTTCGGCGACGCGCTGCACGCCCCGCTCGCAGCCGGGTCGCAGGAGTGGTGGTGGAGCGCCGAGGGGGACGACGTCGTGGAGCCTGCGGGGGAGTTCGTGCTGGGCGACGTCTACGGCGCGGGGCAGTTCTCGTGGGCAGGGGTCTGGACGGTGTCGGCGCCACCGCGGGAGGTACATGTGGGGCTCGCAGACGTGCACGAGATCTTCCCGCTGCCGATCTCCAGGTGGCGGTTGCCCGTGCGGGACACGGCACGCATCCGGACGATCCACCGCCCGGAGGACTGGGCGGAGCTGGTCGTCGCGCATCCCGCGCCGGCCCGGGCGGAGGAGGAGGGGTGGGAGCTGCCCGGCGGCCGCGACCGCCGTGACCGCCGGTCGCTGGACCCGCTGCTCGCGACACGCGACCAGCGGGGGGCGCGGGCGGCGATCCGGCACCACCTCGTGCCCGACTGGTCGTCGGTCGCGTGCGAGGTCGACGGCGTCCACGTGTCGTGGGCGGGGTTCCTGACGGGCGAGGGGTGCGTCACGGACCTCGCCGACGGGGACGTCGCGATGCTCCGCTACTGGTTCAGCGAGCGTACGCACTGGCTCCGGGACATCTTCGGCGAACCGGAACCACTGGCCGGCCCGCACCTGGTGCTCGAGGACGGCACACCGTGGGGAGCGCCCGGCGGAGGGTCCGCGGCCGCGGACGTGCGGACGGACCCCGCGCGAGCGGCAGCGGATCTGCGCCGCCTGCGCCGGATGCTTCGTCGCTGATCAGCTCGCTGCGGCGAGCTGCTCCTTCAGGCGGCGCATCGACGTCGTGTTGTTGCGGCGGATGTAGGCGCGCACGAGCGGCGCGCTCAGGCGGTCGAGGAGCGGGGCGACGATCCAGCGGTACTCGAACGTGATCCGCGTCCCGCCGCCGGGCAGGGCCGCGAGCACGTAGGTGCCCTGCCCGGTGCGCCGCGCCTTGGCCGCGACGTTGCGCTCGACGATCCGGACCGGACGCTCGGCCTCGACCACCTCGATGTCGACGACGTCGCTGATGCCGAGCGCGCGGGTCCGCACCCGCGCCTTCGAGCCGACGCCGCGGGGCGGGCCGGACAGCTCCCAGTCGCGCATCAGGTGGTCGTTGAACGGCTCGTGGTTGGCCATGAGGTCGAGGAACTCGTAGACGTGCTCCCGGTCCTGGGGCACGTCGACGGTGACGGTGACGGGCTGCGGCATGTACCACATGGTACACCAACAGATGTACCACCTGGTACGTTCACCCGCGTGCCCCGTGGAGCCGACGTGCGTGCCGAGCTGCTCCACGCGGCGATCGAGCACGTCGCCCACCACGGCCTCGCCGATCTCTCCCTGCGCTCCCTCGCCGCGGAGCTCGGCACCAGCCACCGGATGCTCATCCACCACTTCGGATCGAAGGAGGCGCTGTGGGTGGCGATCGTCCGCGAGGTCGAGCGACGGCAGCTCGAGACGATGCGGGAGCTGATCCTGGACGCGGAGGTCCCCTTCGACGAGCTCATGCGGACGTGGTGGCGGCACATCTCGGACCCGTCGCTGTGGCCGCACGAGAAGCTGTTCTTCGAGATCTACGCCGCCGCGCTCCAGCGCCGCGCGCCCGCGCGCGACGTGCTCGACGGGATCGTCGACTCGTGGCTCTCGCCCGCGGCGGACGTGGCCGCGACGAGCGGGCGCCCGGTCGACGACGTCCGCACGGACCTGCGCCTCGGCCTCGCGGTGACCCGCGGGCTGCTGCTCGACCTGCTCGCGACCGAGGACCGGGCCGGGGTCGACGCGGCGATGGAGCGCTGGATCGAGCTCCACCCCAGCGCCGCTGGGCGGCGGGGGCGAGGTCGATGACGCTCGCCCTCGGCGTCGCCCTCGGCCTGGTCGGGCTCGCGGCCGTCGTCGTCGGTGCGGAGCTGTTCGCCGAGCACCTCGCGGCGGCGTCCGCCGGCCTCGGCGTGAGCTCGTTCGCGCTCGCGCTCCTCCTCGCCGGCGCGGAGCCCGAGGAGCTGGCGACTGCGGTCGCGGCGTCGCTGCGCGACGCGCCGGCGATCGCGCTCGGCGACGTCATCGGCGCCAACGTGGCGATGTGCTCGGTGGCCCTGGGCGTCGGCGCGCTGGTCACGCCGCTGCCGTTCGGCGGCCGTGTCCGCCGGTACGCGCTCGGCGGGCTCCCGCTCGGGGTGCTCGCGGCGTGGCTGGGCTGGGACGGCCGGATCGGGCGCGGCGCCGGCCTCCTGCTCGTGCTCGCCTACGTCGGCTTCGTGGCCACGATCTGGGTCCTCGAGCGGGAACCGCCGGCCCTCGGCGAGGTCGCCGAGCTCGCCGAGGAACGCCCGCCGGCGCAGGCGCGGCCGGGGCGCGACCTGGCCCTCGTGCTCGTCGGGGTCGCGGCGATGGCGCTCGGCGCGCTGGCCCTGGTCGAGGGGGTGCAGCGGATCGCCGGAGCCGAGGACGCGCAGACGGAGGTCGCGCTGACGATCGTCGGCTTCGCCACCGCACTGGAGCTCGTCGTCCTGGCGTGGTCCGCTGCGCGGCGCGGGATCTCCGAGGCCGTCGTCGCCGCGGTCGTGGGGTCGTTCGCGTACAACGCGACGATGACCCTGGGCGCCGGCGCACTCGCCCGTCCGCTGCGCATCGCCGACGCGTCCGGGCTGCACCTCGGCTGGCTGGCGATGAACGCGCTCCTCGCCGTCGCCGTCCTGCTCGGCGCACGTGGCCGCATCCGCCGCGGCGGCGGCTCGGTGCTCCTCGGGTGCTACCCGCTGTTCGTCGCCGCCGTCCTCGTGACCTGACGCCACGTCTCGCCTACGATCCCGTCGCGGCGTCGGGGGGCGTCGCCGGGAGGAGCGCGGCATGGACGTCGATCGAGGGCCGGTGCTGCCGGGGCGGCTGGGCACGCCCGACATGGCGCTGCGCGACGACCCGCGGGCGGATCCGCGGATGATCGCCGCGCTCGCGGCGCTGGGGATCGGCGGGCCGGCCGAGCCGTCGCCGGTGCACGCGGGATCGCCGCTGGAGGAGCTGCTCGCGCACTGCACCGAGGCGGAGGCGGGCTACGAGCTGCTGTTCGGCGTGCTGGTGGCCGAGCTGCCGCCGGTGCAGGGCGTCGAGCGGCGCGTCGAGGTCATCCGCGGTGACGACGGCAACGACATCACCCTCTACGTCCACCGACCGCTCGACGCGACCGCTCCGCTGCCGGGCATCCTCCACCTCCACGGCGGCGGGATGGTCCTGCTCGAGGCCGCCGGCGCCGCGTACCACCGCTGGCGCGACGACCTCGCCGCCGCGGGCACCGTCGTCGTCGGCGTCGAGTTCCGCAACGGCGGCGGCAAGCACGGGCCGCACCCGTTCCCCGCGGGCCTCACGGACTGCTCGTCCGCGCTGCGGTGGATGTCGCAGCGCCGGACCGAGCTGGGGATCTCGGCGCTCGTGATCTCCGGCGAGTCCGGCGGCGGCAACCTGACGCTCGCGACGGCGCTGCGGGCCAAGCGCGAGGGGCGCCTCGACGAGATCGACGGCGTCTACGCCCAGTGCCCGTACATCTCCGGGCTGTACGCCGGGCGCGACCCGCAGCTCGCCTCGCTCTACGAGAACGACGGCTACTTCCTCGCCTGCGACCAGATGGGCGCGCTTGCGAAGGTGTACGACCCGACCGGCGAGCACGCCACGGACCCGCTGGCGTGGCCGTACCACGCGACGGCGTCGGACCTCGAGGGCCTGCCGCCCCACGTCATCTCCGTGAACCAGCTGGACCCGCTCCGCGACGAGGGACTCGCCTACGCGCGCATGCTGCTCGACGCGGGCGTGTCGGTGGTGAGCCGGACGGTGAACGGCACCTGCCACGCCGGCGACTGCCTCTTCGCCGGCGCGATGCCGGACGTCTACGCCGCGACCGTCCGCGACATCGCGGGCTTCGCCCGCTCGTTGGCCGCGCCGGCCTGAGCGGTGGGCCCGCGTCCGCGGGCCTACATCGTCCTCGGGTAGTACTGCCCCGGTTCGAGCGCGGCGACGTCGGCGGTGAAGCTGCCGGCGAACGGCCAGTCGGCCTCCTCGCCGGGCAGCGGCGCCTGCGTGAACCGTCCGAACTCGCCGCCGCCGGCGCGCTCGTTGCCGACGAGCGACCACGCCTGGCGCTTGTACGTCCAGTTGTCCGGCTGCAGGCGGTGCGCCTCGTTGAAGTGCCGGATCGCGGCGTCGCGATCGCCCGCCAGCCACAGGTGCTCGGCGAGCTCGAAGTGGGCGGCGCCCGCGGAGGCGTCGGCCGACCGCGGCTGTGACGCCGCGACCACCTGCTCCGGGGTCATCGCGAACCGGCTCGCTGCGCCGTTGCGCGCCCAGTCTCGCAGCGCCTCCGGGTACGCCTCGCGGTCCTGACCGCCCTGCAGGAGCCGCTGCAGGTCGACGGGCTTCGGACCCTCCCCGGTCGCGGCGGCCGCCGCGGCCCGCTTGGCGCGCTCGATCATCATCTGGCGCATCGCCTCGGGGTACTCCTGCGGCCCCGGCCAGCCCGGCTCGGCGGGGCGGACGATCGTTCCCTGCTCGTCGATCCACACGACGTTCGGGATGTTGACCACGCCGAACGCCCGGTCGAGCTGGTGCGTCGGGTCGAGCAGCGACGGGTGCTCGGGCCGCGCCGCCTCGATGAACGGCCGAGACGCCTCGGGCCCGCTCAGCTCCAGCGAGACGGTGACCACCTCGACTCCCAGGGGGTGGAGCTCCGTGCGCAGCGCCTGCCACCCGGGCAGGTCGAAGCGACAGCCTCAATACGGCGCCCAGGCGACGAGCACCACCTTCTGCCCCCGCAGCGAGGACAGGTGGAACTCGCTGCCGTCGAGCTCGAGCAGCGTCACGTCCGGCGCCTGCGCGGTCGCGAGGGCGCGGGCGCCGAGCGACTCCGGCCCGATCGCCCACAGGCCGTGCTCCTCGTCGTGGACGAGCGCCATCCCCAGCCGCCGCGCCGCGTCGTCGAGGTCGAAGCCGTGCGGCAGCGGGACGCAGGCGTCGCCCTTGCAGGCGCCCTCCGGCTTGATCTGCCACCCGGTCGCCTCGGCGAACGTGGCGGCGTCGATGTCGAGTCGGTCGAGCAGCATCCGCGGAGGGTACCCCCGCGGCTGCCGTCAGGGCGGGCCGAAGCCGAGCAGGGCGTTCTCGACGACCTCGCCGAGGGCGGGGTGGATGTAGTACTGCCCGCAGGCCATCTCCTCGATCGTCGATCCGTAGCGCATGCCCTGCACCAGCTGCTGGATCAGGCTCGACGACTGCGGGCCGATGATGTGCGCGCCGACGAGCCGACGGGTGGCCCGGTCGGCGACCAGCTTGCAGAAGCTGGTCGAGTCCTCGAGCGCCCAGCCGAACGCGACGTCGGAGTAGCGGTGCATCGAGATCATCACGTCGATCCCGGCCGAGCGGGCCTCGATCTCGGTGAGGCCGACGCTCGCGATCTGCGGGTGCGTGAACACCGCGTGGGGGACCGCGGTGTAGTCGGTGTGGCGCAGCGAGTCCGGGTTGACGAGGTTGTGGGCGACGACCTTGGCCTCGTGGTTGGCGACGTGCTTGAGCATGTACGGCGAGCTGATGTCGCCGAGCGCCCAGACGCCGGGCACCGAGGTGGCCTGCGTCAGGTCGGTGGCGACGCGCCCGTCGGGGTGGAGGCGCAGGCCGCCCGCGGCGGCGTCGATCAGGTCGGAGTTCGGGGTGCGGCCGGTGGCCACCAGCAGGTCGCTGCCGGCGACGTGGGTGCCGTCGTGGAAGTGCACGACGACCTCGTCGCCCACGCGCTCGAACCGGTCGATCGACGTCCCGCTGCAGACGGTGAACCGCTTCCCGAACGCCATCGTGATCGCCGCCGAGATGTCGTGGTCCTCGCCCTGCAGGAGCCGCTGCCCGCGCTGCACGATCGTCACCTCGGCGCCGAACGACCCGAACACGTGGGCGAGCTCGCAGGCGATGAACCCGCCGCCGATCACGACCAGGTGCTCGGGCACCGCGTCCACCCGCATGATGTCGTCGCTCGTGTGGTACCCGACGTCGGCGAGGCCGGGGATGTCCGGGATGAACGGGCGGGCGCCTGCGGCGACCACCACCTGGCGCCCCGCGATGACCGCCGTCCCGCCGCTGCCGGTGACCTCGATCGTCCTCGGCGCGACGAACCGGCCGTGACCCGCGTGCACGGTCACGTTCGGGCTGTCGTGCGTGCGGTAGCGCTGGCCGCTGGCGGCGATCGGGTCGATGCGGCCGAAGACGCGGTCGCGGATCTCGCGCCAGCGGACCGAGCCGAGCTTCGCCTCGACGCCGAAGCGGCCGGCGTCCTCGATCGTCTGCACGATGTCCGCGGTGTTGACCAGCATCTTCGTCGGGATGCACCCGCGGTTGAGGCACGTGCCGCCGAAGACCCACTCCTCGACCATCGCGATCGACATGTGGTCGAGCGCCGGGCCGATGATCGTGTTGCCGCTGCCGGCTCCGAGGACGACGAGGTCGTACTGCGACGGGCGTTCCATGACGCCCACGGTACCGGCGCCCGCTCAGGCGGGCTGCGCCGCGGGCACGGGCGGGACGTTCGTCACCGCGTGCCACATGGCCTCGTCGGGCGTCGCCAGGATGCGCCGGTAGACGGGCTCGGGGTAGGCCAGGTGCGGCACCGCCGGGTCGTACGACGGCTGCGGGACCGGCGCCGCCGGGCGCTCGTAGCTCGCGGGCTGCAGGAACCGGGCGAGCTCGTCGGCGTCGATGCGGACGAGCGCCTGCACCTCCGGATCGATCCAGCGGGCGGCGTCGATGCCGCCGCCGCAGGCGATCTCGAGCGCGAGGCCCTCCGGCCCCGCGAAGTACATCGACGCGCACATCCCGTGGTCCATCGGGCCGATCACCGGGATGCCGCGGCTGCGGATCCGGTCGCGCATCGCCAGCAGGTCGTCGAGCGAGTCGACGTTGAGCGCCAGGTGCTGCATGGTCCCCGCCGTCACCTGGCCGCCGGCGTTGCCGGCGTGCGTGACGCCCACGATCGGGTCCGCGGGGTTCTCCGGGTGCTGCTGGAACGCGACGTAGCAGGCTGGCCCCAGCTCGACGAAGGCGTGGAACGTCCCCTCGACCCCGTGCATCCAGTACAGCGCCTTCAGCTCGCCGCCGAGGACGTCGGTGAAGAACTCGATCTGCGCCTTGATGTCGCGGGTCGCGATCGCGAGGTGGTTGATGCCGTTCGGGTGCAGCGCCATCGGGGGAGCGTAGGGCGACGGGGCGCGCCCGGCGATCACGTCAGGGCCCGCGGCGGCGCGAGTACCGTCGGCTGCGTGACGGCGGACGAGGCGGCGGTCGACGAGGCGACGCTGGCGGCGGCGGGCCGGATCTTCATGACGCCGGCCGCGTACGCCGACGAGGCCCGCTGGCACGAGGCCGCGGCGCTGCTGCGCCGCCAGGACCCCGTGCACCGGGTGGACGGACCGGGCTACAACCCGTTCTGGGCGATCACGAAGCACGCGGACGTGCTCGAGATCGAGGCCCGGCCCGAGCGGTTCCTCAACGCGCCCCGCCCGGTGCTGGTGACCGCCGCCGAGGACGCGGCGGCGGCGCGCACCGGCCGGTCGCTCCGGACGCTCATCCACATGGACGACCCGGACCACCGCGTGTACCGGTCGATCACGTCGGAGTGGTTCCTGCCGCGGAGCATGGCGCGCCTCGAGGCGCGCCTCGCCGAGCTCGCCGTCCGATCCGTCGACGCCATGGCCGGGCGAGCGGGCGCGGACGGCGTCGGCGAGATCGACGTCGTGCGCGACCTGACGATGGCCTACCCGCTGCAGGTGATCCTGTCGATCCTCGGGCTGCCCGAGGAGGACTACCCGCGCATGTTGCGCCTGACCCAGGAGCTGTTCGGCAGCGACGACCCCGAGCTGCAGCGCGGGAGCTCCCCGGAGGAGCGCCAGGCGGTCATCCTCGACTTCTTCGGCTACTTCGACGCGCTGACGCGCGCCCGGCGCGAGCACCCGACGGCCGACCTCGCCTCCGTCGTCGCCAACGCCCGTGTCGACGGCGAGCTGCTCGCGCCGCTCGAGGCCGTGTCGTACTACGTGATCATCGCCACGGCCGGTCACGACACGACGAGCTCGTCGATGGCGGGCGGCGTGCAGGCGTTCGTGGACCACCCCGAGCAGTGGCGGCGGCTGCGTGAGGACCCGTCCCTGGTCGAGACCGCCGCCGACGAGATGATCCGGTGGACGTCGCCCGTGAAGCACTTCATGCGCACCGCCACGGCGGACCACGAGCTGCGGGGACGGGTGATCCGCGCCGGTGAGTCGGTGCTGCTGTCGTACCCGTCCGCCAACCGCGACGAGGACGTGTTCGAGCGGCCCTTCGCGTTCGACGTCGGGCGGCGGCCCAACAAGCACCTGGCGTTCGGCTTCGGCGCGCACTTCTGCCTCGGCGCGATGCTGGCGCGGATGGAGCTCAGGGCGCTGTTCCGCGAGCTCGCGGCGCGGGTGGAGGCGTGGGAGCCGGCGGGCGAGCCGGCCCTGATGCACACGCTGTTCGTCGGCGGCCACAAGCGGCTCCCGGTGCGCTACCGCATGGCCCGGTGACCCACCGGCCCGGCGTTCGTCGACGCCGGCACCGCCCGGGTGCGTCCGTTCACGAACCTCGCGTTTCGCCGCGGCATCCGCCCGTGCGCGGGAGTCTCCCGATAGGGTGCTCCTGCGCTCGGCGACGGGCGCGGTCGACTGCAGGCGCCGCACGGCGCACGGATCCACCTCGGCGAACGGCGTCAGCCGGAGCGGGCGGATGGCCATGCATCACGGCCACCCCCCGACATCGAGAGGCATCCATGACCACGTCCACACCCCCGTCCGGCGCGTCGCGCCACCGCCGCCGCCGTCGCAGCGGCGCACCCGCGTCCCCGCCCCCGTCCGCTCCCCGCCGTGACCACGGCCCCGCGGCCGCCGGCGCGGCAGCCCCGAGGCCGCTCGTCAGCACCGGGCCCGTCACGGCCCCGGCCGACGTCGTCACCGACTTCGTGCAGCTCGGCGTCCCGACCTCCCTGATCGCCGCCCTCGCCGGCCTCGGCGCCTCCGCGGCGTTCCCGATCCAGTCGGCGACGCTGCCCGACTCCCTCGCCGGGCGCGACGTGCTCGGCCGGGGCGCCACCGGCAGCGGCAAGACCATCGCGTTCGCGCTGCCCACCGTCGCCGCGCTCGCGTCGTCCGGCACCCGGCGGCTCCCGGGCCGCCCCCGGGCGCTGGTGCTCGTGCCGACCCGCGAGCTCGCCAACCAGGTCGCGGAGGTGCTGACGCCGCTGGCGGCCGCCGCCGGCCTGCGGGTGAGCACGATCTTCGGCGGGGTCGGCCAGCACCCGCAGGTGCAGGCGCTGCGCTCCGGCGTGGACGTCGTCGTCGCCTGCCCCGGCCGGCTCGAGGACCTGATCCAGCAGCGCCACTGCCACCTCGACGCGGTCGAGGTGACCGTGCTCGACGAGGCCGACCACATGGCCGACCTCGGCTTCCTGCCGGTGGTGCGCCGGCTGCTCGACCGCACCCCCGCGGGCACCCAGCGCCTGCTGTTCTCGGCCACGCTCGACAACGGCATCGACGTCCTCGTCCAGCGGTACCTCACCGACCCGGTCGTGCACGCGGTCGACCCCGAGGTCGCGCCCGTGCCGACCATGCAGCACCACGTGCTCGCCGTCGGCAGCGGGGACAAGCTGTCCGTGGTGCGCGAGCTCGCCCAGGGCCTCGACCGCTCGCTGCTGTTCACGCGCACCAAGCACGGTGCGAAGAAGCTCGCGAAGGTGCTGTCGGCGGCGGGCATCCCGTCCGTCGAGCTGCACGGCAACCTGTCGCAGGCGGCCCGTGAGCGCAGCCTCGAGGCGTTCAGCACGGGCGCCTCGCGGGTCCTCGTGGCGACGGACATCGCGGCACGCGGCATCCACGTCGACGACGTGGCCCTCGTCGTGCACGTCGACCCGCCGGCCGAGCACAAGGCGTACCTCCACCGCTCTGGCCGTACCGCCCGCGCGGGCGCCGAGGGCGTCGTCGTGACGGTGATGACGCCCGACCAGGCCGGCGACGTCCGCGCCCTCGCCCGCGCCGCCGGCATCTCGCCGACGGTCACGCAGGTGGCGCCGGGGCACCCCCTCCTCGCCGAGCTCGCCGGCCCGGCCGCGCCGTACGTGAAGCCCGCAGCCCCGGTGGCCGCCCAGCGCGAGCAGCCCGCCCGCGGCGCCGGCGCTCGCTCGGGCGGCGGCCGTCCGGGCGCGACCGTCGGCCCCCGCGGCCCACGCGGGCCCCGCAACGCCTCGGGTCGCCCGGGCGCCGGGCGCTCGCGGTCCCGCTGACGCCTCGCGCCTCGCCCGGGGCGCGTGTCAGCGCCGTGCCCGTGGGCGCGGGTCCGCTCGCGCACCCGGGCGCCGCGCCGGCCGCACGACGAGCGCCTTGAGGTACTCGCCCTCGGGGAAGCCGATCGGGTGGTCGACCGGGTGGCCGGTGCGTGCCACCTCCTCGAGGTCGTAGCCGGCCTCGCCGGCGGCGGCGTGGACCGTCCGGACGAACTCGGCCATCGCGACCCTGCTCGAGCACGACGCCTGGAAGAGCGTCCCGCCGCGCTGCACGAGGGCGAGGGCGAGCGTGGTCAGGCGCGCGTACGCGGCCAGCGCGCGGTCGACCCCCGTCGCCGCGCGGGTGAACGACGGCGGGTCGACCACGACGAGGTCGAAGCGCGCTCGCGCCTCGACCAGCCCCTCCAGCACGCCGAACGCCTCGCCCACCACGGTGTCGTGCGCGCACGCGGCCACGGCCGGCAGGTTCGCGTTGAGCTGCACGTTCCGCCGCGCGAGCTCGATCGCGCCCGGGCTCGAGTCGACGCTGCGCACGGCGCGGGCGCCACCCGCCGCCGCGTGGACCGTGAACCCGCCGGTGCACGAGAAGACGTCGAGCACGCTCGCACCGGCGGCCATCGAGCCGACGAGCGCCCGGTTGTCGCGCTGGTCGAGGAAGTGGCCCGTCTTCTGGCCTCGCCGGACGTCCGCCTCGAACCGCAGCCCGTGCTCGAGGAACTCGACGTTCGTGGTCACCTCGGGGCCGAGGAGCGACATGCCCTCCTCGAGGCCGTGGCGAGCCTGGTCGTGCAGCGAGCGCGCCAGGCGCAGCACGATCGACCGCAGCCCGAGCAGCTCGCCGACGAGCGGCACGAGCACGGCGAGGTGGGGGATCCACGCGGCCGTGTACAGCTTGAGCACGGCGACGTCGCCGTAGCGGTCGACCACGAGGCCGGGCAGTCCGTCGTTCTCGCCGTGCACCACCCGGTAGGCGGTGGTCGCTCCCTGCGTCCCGGCGGTGCGGTGCAGCGGCTCCCGGATCGCGACCGCCTCCTCGAGGCGGGCCCGGAACCACGCGACGTCGATCTGGGCCGGGCGGTTGCGCTGGAGGACCTTGAGGCGGATGGGTGACGCGGGGTCCCACAGGCCGATCGCGACGAACCGGCGGTCGTCGTCGAAGACGACGGCGAGGTCGCCCGGCGAGCCGGTCCGGTCGACGCTGCGGATCGAGCCCTCGTACAGCCACGGGTGGCCGTTGCGGAGCTGGCGGACCGCGTCGCGCGTGACCCGCACCGCGAGCCGCGCCGCCGCGGGGCGGGGGAGTGCGTCGAGGACCGCGCCGGCGGGGGACGGCGCGGGGTCGCGCCGGTCGTCGAGCGGGGGCTGCGGCAGCATGGTGCCATCCTGCCGTGCACCGGGCACGATGGGCGCATGCGCATCCTCGTGACGAACGACGACGGCATCGACTCGGTGGGGCTCCACGTCCTCGCGCGCGCCATGGTGCGCCACGGGGAGGTGGTGGTCATCGCACCGGACCGGGAGTTCTCGGGTGCCGGCGCGGCGGTGGGCGCGCTGCACCTGATGCAGCCCGAGGTGTCGCACCGCCGCATCGAGGGCGTGCCCGAGGCCTGGGCCGTCAACGGTCCGCCCGCGCTGTGCGTCATGTTCGCCCGCCTCGGCGCGTTCGGCGAGCGGTTCGACCTCGTCGTGTCGGGGATCAACCCGGGCGCCAACGTCGGGCGCTCGGTGTACCACTCCGGGACCATCGGCGCCTGCCTCACGGCCCGCAACGGCGGCATCTCCGGCGTGGCCGTCAGCCAGGCCGTCACCGGCTTCGGGATCGAGGGCCAGGGCTGGGACGAGATGCTGATCGACCAGCGGTGGGAGACGGCGGCCGGGGTCGCCTCGGCCTTCGTCGAGGGTCTGGTCGCCGACATGCCGGCCGAGCCGGTGGTCGCCAACCTCAACGTCCCGAACGTCGACCTCGGGGACGTGAAGGGCTGGCGCTCGACCCGGGTCGGGATGGAGCCGCCGCGGACGATGGCGACGGCGCTCCTCGAGCCGAAGGAGGGCCACGAGGGGTGCTTCCACGTCCGCATGTCCTGGGGCGACGCCCTCGACCTGCCGCCGGACACCGACGGCGGCGCCGTCGAGCGCGACGAGGTGTCGCTGACCTACCTGACCAGGCTCGAGGCGCTCGAGCGCGACGACGTGGCGACGGCCGAGCGGGCGCTCGGTGCGCTGATCGGCCGCTGACGCCGCCGGCTCAGGCGGGCGCGAGGGCCGGTGCCGGCAGCGCCCTCGCCGCGTCCACCGAGAACCGCGCCAGCGCGAGCCGCGCCGCTGCTCGGGCGGGCTCGACGTCGGGTGCCGTGGCCACCGCGTCGAACACCGCGCGGACGAGCAGGTGCGCGAGGAACGCGCCTCGTACCGCGACCTCGTCGACGCCCGCGGCTCCGGCGTCGAGTCCCGAGGCGTAGGCGGTCACCAGCGCGTCGGCGGTCGTCGCCAGCTCGGAGGCGGGCAGCTCGCCCGTGACGGCTCGCCCGGCGAGCAGCTGCCCCAGGTCGGAACCGGCGGGCGAGGTGCCGACGTAGCTCCAGTCGACCGCGACCACGCGATCGCCGTCGAGCAGGAGGTTTGCCGGGGAGGCGTCGCCGTGGGCGAGCGCGTGCGGTCGCTCGTCGAGCTCGGCGATCCAGCCGGGCATGCACCGCGCGACGGCCGCGAGCTCGTCGCGCAGGGCGGGATCGCTCGCCAGCGCGGGGTGGGCCCACGTCGCCTCGTCGGCCAGCCGGACGAGGTCGACCTGCGACGTCTTGCCGTACCACAGCACGTGCAGGGTCCGGCGGCGGAAGCCGAGCTCCTGCGCGACGCGCCGCTCCGGCCAGCGGGCGGTGAGGCCGCCCAGCGCGCGTGCGGCCATCCGGTACGCGTCGAGGTCCCACCGGGAACCGCCGCGGACGGCCTCCAGCCACAGCTGGATGCGCTCCGGGCGCTCGACCACGTGCAGCACGCGCGGCGTGCGCAGCCCGTGCGGCAGGTCCGCGTGCATCCGGCTTCGGTAGGCCTCGAGCTCGTCGAGCCAGCGCAGCTCGGCCAGCACCTGCGGGCGCGCCACGTCCGGGATGAACGCCCACTCGGGCGCGGCGGACGCAGGGCGGAGCGTCTTCACGAACATCGTGCAGGTCGAGCCGTCGTCCAGCGTGGCGCGCACGACGTCGAGGCGGGCCGTCGTCATGTTCTCCGGTCGGTGCGCGGCGGGCTCGGCCGCCCACCGCTCCACGCGCGCGTCCGGGCGCGCCGTCGCGGCGCGCGCCGCCGTCTGCACGTCGACGCCGTCGATGTCCTCAGATCCCACGCCCACGCAAGAACAGTAAGGTAACCTTCGTACATGGTCAAGGAGCGTCCGTCCCACGTCTTCGTGCACCTCGACGCGCTGTCCCGCCGAGGCCAGTCCGAGATGCGGCTGCTCTTCGCCCGGCGCGGGGAGATCCCCGGGTTCCGCGGCTCCATCGGCAGGATCCTGGGGCTGGTGCGCGACGGCGGGTCCCGGCAGTCGGAGCTGGCCGAGGGGGCCTGGATCACGCCGCAGGCGCTCGGCGAGCGGATCCGCCAGATGGAGGAGCGGGGGTGGGTGGCGGTGGAGGTCGACCCGCGGGACCGGCGGGCGCGCATCGTGACGCGGACCAGGGCGGGCGAGCGGGTGCTGGCGGAGGCGGAGTCGGTGATCGCGTCGATGGAGGAGGCCTGGGCGCGCCAGGTCGGCGACGACCGCTACCGCACCTTCCGCGAGGTGCTGGCCGAGCTCGCGTCCACCCCGCGCGACGACGGCGATCGATGAACCGGAGGCCGGGTGGCGGCGGTGCCTGGCTACGGTCGGGGTCGTGGCGATCGTCCCCGACACCAAGAACTGGACCTGGGTGCTCGAGGAGCGCTGTCCCGAGTGCGGGTTCGACGCCGCCGCCGTCGATCGTGAGCGGCTGCCCGACGACGTGCGCGCGGACGCCCGCCGGTGGGTCGAGCTCCTCGCGCACCCGCAGGCGCGCACCCGGCCGCGCGACGACCGCTGGTCGGCCGTCGAGTACGCGTGCCACGTCCGAGACGTCTTCCGCCTGTTCGACGAGCGCCTGCGGCTGATGCTCGAGACCGACGAGCCGCGCTACGCGAACTGGGACCAGGACGTCACCGCCGTCGAGGAGCGCTACGGCGAGCAGGACCCGGAGGTGGTCGGCACCGAGCTGGTCGCGGCCGCCCACGCGATCGCGCAGCGGTTCGCCACCGTCGCCGGCCCGCAGTGGGGGCGCACGGGCGTGCGCAGCGACGGCGCGACCTTCACGGTCGACAGCTTCGCCCGCTACTTCCTGCACGACCCCCTCCACCACGTCCACGACGTGGAGGAGGGCTACCGGCGGCTGGCCGGCGCCTGATCAGCGAGCGAGCTCCAGCTGCGCGACCCGGGCGGTGCCGATCGGCACGACGACCTCGTGGCCCATCCGCTCGCCCGTCGAGGGGCGCAGGACGGTGTCGACGTACCACCACTGCACCACGGCCCGCTCCGCGTCCAGGTCGAGCACGCCGTAGCCGTGGCTCTCGAGCTCGCACCAGCGGACGTCGGGCAGGGCGGCGGTGAGCTCGAGCTCGAGCTCGAGCGCCTCGCCCCGCGGCGCCGTGCGGAGCTTCTCGTCGAGGTTCTGCGAGGTGACGCTGGGGGTGACGACCTCAACGACCACCGCCTCGTCCGGCTGGTCCGGGTGGCGGTGCTCGACGGCGAGCGACACGTGCAGGTCACCTGCCAGGATCAAGGCACGTCCCGCGCCGGCGCCGTGGATGGCCCGCATGATCGCGCTCCGCTCGGCGGGGTAGCCGTCCCACTGGTCCTCGTCCACCGCGTCCTCACGAGCGTGCATCAGCTTCAGCGCGCGCATCGTCCGGTGCAGCCGCGCGTCGAGCCCTGGCCGCCACGTCCGCACGAACGGCATCGGGCTGCCGATGAGGCGCCACACGGCCGGCGTCTCGGCCAGGCCCTCCAGCAGCCACGCCCGCTGCTCGCTGCCGAGCGCGCTGCGCTCGGGGGCCGCGGCGGCCTCGCCCGCCACCGGCCGGTCGCGCCGGCTGCGGACGTCGAGCAGGAACAGCTCGGCGAGGGTGCCGACGCGCACCGAGCGGTACACCCGCTCGTCGTCGCCGGGATGGGGCCGGCGGGCCGGCAACCACTCCCAGCGGGCGCGCAGCGCGGCGGCGCGCCGGTCCGCCCAGCTGCCGTCGCGCACGGCGTCGTGGTGGTCGGCGCCGTCGCGCCACGCGCCGTCGGCGAGCTCGTGGTCGTCGAGCGTCGCGATCACGGGGTGCGCGGCGTGCAGCGCCTGGAGATCGGGGTCGCGCCGGTACTGCGCGTAGCGGGCGCGGTAGTCGGCGAGGGAGCGGCACTCGTGGTCCGGCTCGAACGGCCGGCCGATGTCGGCGCCGGGCGTCTGACCCGCGGGCGGCGTGTTCGAGGCCTCGTAGATGTAGTCGCCGAGGTGGACGACGACGTCCATGTCGTCGCGCTCGGCGATGCGCGCGTAGGCGTTGAAGAACCCGGCGTTGCGCTTCGCGCACGACACGAACGCGAGCCGCACGCGCGCCGCGTCGAGCCCGGCGAGGGTGCGGGTGCGACCGACGGGGGAGCGCTCGTGGAGCGCCTCGAAGGCGTAGTGGTACGTGGTGCCGGGGCGGAGGCCGATCACGTCGACGTGCACCGTCCAGTCGTCCGTCGCGCACGCCCGTGCCGCCCCCGCCGCGACCACCTGGCGCAGCTCGGGGTCGGTCGCGACCGTCCAGACGACCGTCGTCGACCGTCCCGGGGCGCCGCTGACGCGGGTCCAGATGACGACGCGGTCGCACTCGGGGTCACCGCTCGCGACGCCGTGGGCGAAGACGTCGGAGCTGCCGGGTGCGGGGGCGGTGGAGCAGTGGTCCGTGAGGAGCATGCAGCCATGGGACCACCGCGCCGCCGGTGCGGGATGAGTACCGGCTACGCAAGCACGCCCGGCGCGCTGCTCAGCCCGTGTACCAGCCGGCGAGGTCCATCACCAGGTGGGTGCCGGCGTTCGTCCGGATCGTCACCGCCCCGCCCGCGCCCAGCCGGGCCGAGACGAGGCTCGGGATGATCTGACCGGGTGTGTCGCCGTAGAGGCTCGAGACCTCCCGTGCGGGCACGCCGGCGGGGTCGACCGTGACGAACCCGGGCGCGGTCACCTCGACCGCCGTCAGGTTCGCGACCACCGCCGCCGCGCCGGCGGCCGGGATGCCGGCCGCACCGGCGAGCCGCAGGTCGAGCGTGGCGCCGGCGCCGGGCTTCGTCCAGCCCGGCCCCCGCGTGTCGAGCACCCGGGTCGGCGACAGCGGGACGAACAGGCCGCTCCCGCCCCCGGCGGAGGAGGCGTCGCCGAACCACCCCGCGACGTCGACCACGAGGTGCGTCCCGCTCTGGCTGAAGAAGGTGATCGACCCGTCCGCCCCGACGGGGAGCACGGCGAGGTTCCCGATCGTCTGCCCGGCGCGCTCGACGTTCAGGCTGGCCGTGAACGGGCGGGCCCGGCCGCTCGCGTGCCCCGTGACGTAGCCGGGGCCGGTGGCCTCGGTCGCGGTGACGTTGACGACGACGCTCGCGACGCCCGCGGCCCGGATCCCGCCCCGACCGGTCACCGGCACCGTCACCTCACCACCGGGCGGCACGACGCCGGTCGTGCGGGTGTCGAGCAGGCGCGCCGGCGGCAACGAGGTGAAGCGCCCGGCGGTCCCCGTCGGCGGCGCGTAGTAGCCGAACACGTCCACGACGACGTGGGCGCCCGACTGGGTGAACACGTTCACCCGACCCGCTGCGCCGATCTTGACCGTGACGAGGTTGCCGCGGGTCTGTCCGCGGGTCAGGTTCTGGTTGGCCGCGAGGGGCTGGGCCTCGCCCGGCGGGTAGACGGTGAGGAAGCCGTCCGCACGTGCCTCGGTGCCCACGACGTTGAGCACGACCGCGCTCGCGCCGACCGGCACGACGCTGCCCGTCACCTGGACCTGCACGGTGTCGCCGGGCCCGGGACCCGGGCCGCCCCCGACTCGGGTGTCGAGCAGGCGCACCGGGTCGACGGCCGTGAACTGCGAGGCCCCCGGCGCCCACGTCGCCAGCAGGGCGACGTCGCGCACGGGGAAGGTGCCGGCACCGATCTGCCCGACCGGGGACGCCGAGCCCGTCGAGAGGTCGATCACGTGCACCCAGGAGGCGCCGCCCACGTGGACGGTGGCGACGGCGCGGTCGATGCCGGACGTGGCGCTGGCGACGTCGAGGCCCACGGGCTCGGCGACGTCGACGCCGAGCGCGCCCACGCCGACAGGTCCGCCCGCGCCGACGGACACCAGCGCGTCGGCCTGGACGTCGATCGCGAACAGCGTCGAGGCCGGCGAGCCGGCGACGCTCCGGTCGTGCGTGAACGCGCGCAGCGCCGCGGCGCCCACGACGACCGGGGCGGCGGATGCGGACCCGGACGTGGGGTCGAGCGTGAACCCGGTGCCGCCGGCCTCGACCAGGCGCACCCGGTCGCGAACGGGGTCCACGTCCACGGACCAGGCGCCGTCGACCACCCCGGTCGCGAACCAGGGGCCGATCGGGTTCGTGGCGCCCGAGGCCACGCTGATCGAGCGGAGCTGCGCCTCGTCCCCGCGCACCGCGACGCCGAGGAGCTGCCCCGTCGCAGGCCGGACGTCGATGCCGACGACGACCTCGCCGTCGCCGAGTCCGGTGAGCCGCCGCGGCGCGGACGCCGTGCCCGGTGACCAGGCGTCGAAGCGGACCAGTGACGTCCCGCTCGCCCCGAGCGCGACGGCGGGCGTCGGCGGGAGCACCGCCAGGTCCACGAGGTCGGCGCCGACGTCGCCTTCCGGTGACGCCGCGCCGCTGCGGAGATCGACGGTGGCGAGCCGCTGCCCCGACGGGCCCGGCACCACGAGCAGCGCCGTGCCGGCCCGCGTCGCACGAGCGGGTGCGATGTCGAACGGCGCGGGAGCGACGGCGTCGAGGCCGAGCGGTCCCACCCGCACGAGCGCGCCCGACGACGGCGGCGGCACGCCGTCGACGCCGCCGATCGTGACCAGCTCGTCCGCGGCGGGATCGACGGCGTAGGCGGTGGTGGCGACGGTGCCCGCCGCTGACCGGTCGTTCGCGATGCCGGCCACGGACCCCGGCGGCACGGGCGGATCGGCGGCGGTGAGCCCACCGCTGACGGGGTCGACGAGCAGGTGGCGACCCCCTGCGTGCACGAGCCGGACGCGGTCGGCGACGGGATCGACGTCCATCGCCCAGCTGCCGGCGGCGAGGTCGGTGGCGAACGGCCCCCCGACCGGCCGGGCGAACCCCGTGCCGGGGTCCACCACGCGCAGGCGCCCCTCGCCACCGCGGAGCGACACGCCGAGCAGATCACCCGTCGAGGGCCGCACGTCGATCGCCACCAACCGCTCGTCGGGCTGCATCCCCTGCACGGGCACCGGTGCCGACACCGCGCCCGGTGTCGAGGCGTCGAACCGCACCAGCGACCCCGCGGTGGTGAGGCCGACCACGGGCAGCGGCGGGGCGGCGGCGCCCGCGCCGGGCACCGGCGGCAGGAGCGGGACGACCGGCGCCAGCGCTGCAGCGAGAGCGGCCACGATCGCCGCGGCGGCGGCCCGGCGCATCGACGGTCGTGTCGCTGGCATGTTCCTCCCTCGTGCGCCGCCCCGGGCGCATGGTGGCACGAGGGGAGGCGAGCGTCAGCGCGCCCCGTCCAGCTCCCGGCCGGCGTCGCACACCAGCGCGTTGGACGACATCCGCTCGATGTACGCGGCCGCGAGGGCCGCACCGCGGTCGTTGCCGGTGTCGAACGACGCCATCGTGCACGCACCGACGAGGTAGTAGAGCGAGTGCTCGCGGTAGTGCCGCTCGCAGTCGTCGAAGGGGTAGTCCCGCACGCCGTGGCGGACCAGCGCGTCGTGGTAGCGGCGCAGGAGCGACGGCACCGCCGCGGGCTGCTCCGCCGGGGGCAGACTCGTGCCGACGAGGTACGCGACGTCGGACACGCCGCGGCCGCGCACCGCGAGCTGCCAGTCGATGATCGCGACGCCGTCACCGCCGGCCGGGTCGAAGAACAGGTTGTCGAGGCGCGAGTCCGTGTGGATGACGGTGTGCGGACCCTGGGCGCAGCGGTCCATGATCTCCTCGAACCGCGGCGCGAGGCGCTCCCCGAGGGCGATGCCCTCGGCGCCGAGCAGGTCGCCGAACCCGTCCTTCAGCACGGGCCACGAGTCGCGGTAGATGCCGGGCACGGTGGCGGCGTACGCGGGGTGGTCGAGCGTGGGCAGCCACGTGAGCCGCTCGAGCTCGGGGGAGCGCCAGAACCTCGCGTGGAGCGCGGCGAGCGCGTCCACCACGAGCTCGGCCTGGCGCACCGTCACCCCGACGACCTGGTCACCGACGACGAGGTCGCGGATGTCCTCGAGCAACAGGATGGAGCCCTCCTCGGTGCACGCGCCGGCGTGGCAGCGCGGCACCCGCAGCGGCACCTCGGACGCCAGCTCCCGGTAGAAGCGGACCTCCCGCTCGTAGATCCCGAGCGCGTTGCCGATCGCGAGGTTCGCCTCGGCCAGCGTCGGCAGCTTCGCGATCAGCGAGCGCGGCGCCCCGCTCCCGGCCGGCACGTCGAGCTCGAGGCGCAGCACGACCCCGAACATCCCGCTCCCGGCGCCGATGTCGGTCGCTCGGGCCGCGTCGACGGGTGCCTCCAGGACCTCGCTCAACCACTCGGCGGTGATCTCGTCCGCCGTGCGCGGCACGACCGTCACGCTCATCCTCGTCCCCCTGGCTCGGCCGGCGCGCCCCCCGGTGCGCCGCCGACGGACGGTACCGGTCCCCGCGGTCCGCTGCCGACGCGGACGGTGGCCGCTGCGAGGATGCCTCGGATGGCGACGCCGACACGTGACGAGGCGATCCCGCCGGCGGCCTGGATCGCGCTCGCGGTCGCGTCGTCGATGGGCCTCGTCGTCGGGCTCGCCGTCACGGCGATGAACATCGCGCTCCCGGCGATCGAGCGGGACTTCGACGGGGCGAGCCGCTCCACGCTGTCGTGGGGCATCACGGGCTACAACATCAGCGTCGCGTCGCTCATGCTGCTCGGCGGGCGCCTCGGCGACCGGATGGGTCGGCGGCGGCTCTTCCGTGGCGGCGTGGCGGTCTTCTCGATCGCGTCGGTTGCGCTGGCCGCCGCGCCGACCCCGCTGCTCTTCGTGACGGCCCGGGTGGGACAGGGTGTCGGCGCGGCGATGCTCAGCCCGGCCGCACTGGCGCTGATCCTGCCGCTGTTCCCAGCGGGACGCCAGATCACCGCCATCGCGACATGGACGGCGGTCGCGAACCTCGGCGCGGCGGTCGGGCCGTCGTTCGCCGCCGGGGTCACGCAGCAGCTCGGCTGGCGCTGGATCTTCGTCCTGCCGCTCGCGGTGTGCGCGGCGGCGTGGTCCCTCGCCCCCCGGTTCCTCCCGGAGGGCCGCCCGGCGGTCCCGCCGACGGGCCGCATCGACGTCCTCGGCGCGTTCCTCGGCACGGGCGCGGTCGCCGCGCTCGCGCTGGCGATCGTCGAGGGGCCGGCGTGGGGCTGGGCGAGCCCCGGGGTGCTGGTCGCGTTCGCGAGCGGCGTGACGGCGCTGGTGGTGTTCGTGCGCCGCTGCCGGCGGCACCCGGAGCCGCTCCTCGACGTGGAGCTGCTCCGCCGCCGGTCGGTGTGGTCGGCCAACCTCGCCAACGTCTTCCTCGCCGGCGCGGGCCTGTCGGTGTGGCTGATCTACCCGCTGTTCCTCGTGCAGCACTGGGACTACTCCTTGATGCGCAGCGGCATCGCGATCACGCCGGCGCCGGTCGTCGCCTCCGTGACGGGCCTGTTCGCCGGGAGGCTCGCCGAGCGCCTCGGCATCCGCCGCGTCATCGCCATCGGGTCGATCGTGCCCGTGCTCGGCACCACCTGGCTGAGCTGGCGCGTCGACGGCGAGCCCGACTACCTCCGCGACTTCCTGCCAGGGGCGCTGCTGTTCGGGATCGGCTTCGGGATGATCTTCTCGCCCCTCGCCGCAGCGGCCATCCAGGGGGTCGCACACGCGCAGCTCGGCGAGGCCAACGCGATCTTCAACGCGCTGCGATCGCTGGCCGGCGGGCTCGGCGTGGCGGTCATCGTCGCGATCCTCGGCGACAGCCCGCTCATCCCGATCTCGCACTTCCGCCACGCCTACCTCGCCGTCGCGATCATGACGCTCATCGGCTGGGGCGTGGTCGCCCTGCTCTCGCCGCGCGAGGCGCGCCGCTCAGCCGACGAGCACGAGCTCGACGCCGCGACGTCGCGCGCTGCGGGCTGAGCGCAGCCAGCGCAGCGCAGCGCCGGCGCCGGTGCGGGCGCCCGCCGCCACCAGCACCACGTGGGGCGACGCCTCGCCGCGAACGGCGCGGCGCAGCGTCGCGTGCACCCCTCGCCGGCTGACGCCGCCCGTGACGCGGGCGTCCGGTGCCAGCGCCTGCAGGTCGGCGACGAGGCGGTCGAGCGTGGCGGCGGCGTCGTCCGCGGGCGTGCGCGAACCGTCCATCTCGACGACGGTGCCGTCGACCACGCAGAGGTTCGTGCTGTCCACCCACACCAGGGTCGACAGGCGTGGTTGCGTGACCGTCACCAGCGCGCGCACGTCGACGGGACCGGGCAGACCGGCGATGGCCTCGGCCGCTGCCGCGGCGAGCGGTCCGGGATCGCGCTCGCGGGGCACGACGACGGCGACGCGGCGCGTCGGGGGCGACGACGTGCCCGCCGCACGGGCGGGGGGCAGCTCGGCGGCGGACCACGCCATGGGGCCACGGTGCCAGCGCCCGGTGAACCCGAGGTGGCCGCCACGTGTCGCGCCGTTGGACCGCCGGTGAACCCTCCGCCCTCGCGCGACGCCGGTCGCCCCGGCGCCGTCGCCGTCGCCCGATCGGGTCCTCCGACTGCGGACGGGCCCCCCGGGCCCTCCTACCGTGAGCGCCGTGACGGAGCAGCTGCGGGTGGTGCAGTGGGGGACGGGCAACGTCGGGCGGTACGCGTTGCGGGCCGTGCTGGAGCGGGAGGACCTGCGCCTCGTGGGCGCGCACGTGACGTCCCCCGCCAAGGCGGGACGGGACGTGGGCGAGCTGATCGAGCGGGCTCCCGTCGGCGTGGCGACGACCTCCGACGTCGACGCGGTGCTGGCGCTGGACGCCGACGTGGTGCTGCACATGCCGCTGCCGTCGATGCAGGTCGCCGACGACCCGGACCTCGACACCGAGCACCTGTGCGCGCTGCTCGCCTCCGGCAAGAACGTCGTGACGACGGTCGGCTACCTGTACCCGAAGGTGTACGGCGACGACGTGGTGGCACGCCTCGAGGCCGCCTGCCGGTCGGGCGGCACGTCGCTGCACGGCACCGGCGTCAACCCCGGGTTCATGGCCGACCTCGTCCCGCTGGTGCTGTCCGGTCTGTGCGAGCGGGTGGACCGGGTGTTCGTCCGTGAGGCGTCGGAGTTCTCGCGCTACCCGTCACCGGAGGTGATCCTCGGCATGATGGGCTTCGGCAAGGCGCCGGACGAGTACGCCGAGCACACCGGGCGCTACCGCCGCTGGCTGTCGGCGCTGTTCCAGGAGAGCCTGCACCTCGTCGCCGACGGCCTCGGTGCGGCGGTCGACGAGGTGGTCGTCGAGGAGGAGACGGTGCTCGCGGAGCAGGACCTGACGCTCGCGGCGGGACCGGTGCCCGCCGGGACCGTCGCCGGCCAGCGCTGGGTGTGGGCCGGCGTCTCCGGGGACCGGCGCGTGATCGAGCTCGAGGCGATCTACCGCGCGCACCCGACCGTTGCACCCGAGTGGGCCGGCGGAGGGTGGCTGACCCGGCTCGAGGGCTCGCCGAACATCACGCTCGAGCTCGACCGGTGGCTGGGCAACGGCCTGCTCGGGACCGCGATGCACGCGGTGAACGCGATCCGGCCGGTCTGCGCAGCGCCCCCGGGGATCCGGACGTTCCTCGACCTGCCGCTCGTCATCGGCCGCGCCGCCAGCCCGGCGCGCGCCTGACCCTGCGGACCGTCGGGTCAGGGCGCGCCGGCGAACGCTCGCCAGTTCGCGAGCACCGCTCGCGCCCGCTCGGTCGGGTCGGGGTGCGCCTCGCGCAGCGACCGCGATCGCAGCTCGAACGACAGCGGCCGCCCGGGGAGCGCGTCGACCACCTCCTGCACGGGGAGCCCCCCGTCGCCGAGCAGCAGGCGCCCGTGCAGCGCCTCCTCGACCAGCGCCCCGATGTCGGCGCCGTTGGTCCCCGCCGCGGGCGCCGGCGCGTCCGCGACCTGGAGGTAGGGGAACGCCACGTCCCCCTGGGCCACGACCGCGGCGAGGTCGCCGGGCGTGCCGCCGGAGCGCGCGAGGTGCAGCGTGTCGACGAGGACGCCGCCGCGCCCCGCGGCCACGACGGCCGCGGCCGCCTCGGTGAGGGTCCGGATGCCGAAGATCGGCAGGAACTCGAGGACGGGCACGACGCCCGCCGGCGCCGCCAGGTCGCACAGGGCACCGAAGCGCTCGGCCACCGCGGCGACGTCGGCGGTTCGGCTGGCCACGAGCACGTGGCGCGCGCCGATGGCGGCGGCCGCGTCGACCAGGCGCTCCCCGGGGTCGCCGTCCGGGCCCAGGATGACGGGCTCGATGTCGAGCGCGACGAGACCGGTGTCGTCCAGGCGGCGCGCCACCTCCGCGGTCGTCGCATCGGTCCACGTCTCCGGGTCGAACCAGATCCCGACGGCGGGCCACCCGGCCGCCGCGGCGACCGAGACCGCCTCGGCGGGGCCGACGTCGAGGATCGTGCCGGCGGCGAGCGACACCAGGCGGTCGTGCAGGGCGGCGGTCATGGCGCCCGAATGTACGACGGGTTCGCCGCCGCCGACGGAGCGGCCGGTCGGCTGCACGACCGGGTCGCGGCCCGGCGTACCGTCGGCCCATGACCGAGCACATCAGGTACGAGGCGTCCGAGCGGATCGGCACCATCACCATCGATCGTCCGGCGAAGCGCAACGCGATGACGTACGCGATGCTCGGCGACTTCATCGAGGCGGTGGCCGCGGCCGACGCGGACCCGGACACGGTCGTGATCCTCGTGACCGGCGTCCCCGGCTCCTTCTGCGCCGGCACCGACCTCGCCGACCTCGCCACGATCCGGGGGGAGTCGCGCGGGCTGCGCGGCGACGCGAGCGAGCGGGAGCGCTGGTGGCCCCTCGTGCGGTGCGCCAAGCCGACGGTCTGCGCGATCGACGGTCCGGCCGTCGGGATGGGTGCCGAGTTCACGTCGCAGTGCGACGTGCGCGTCGCGTCGACGAACGCGCGCTTCGCGTGGAACTTCGTCCACCGGGGGCTCGTGCCCGACACCGGCGCGGGCACCTGGCTGCTGCCGCGCATCGTGGGCGTGCAGCGTGCGCTGCACCTGCTGTACACCGGCCGGATGATCGACGCCCCCGAGGCGCTCTCGCTCGGGTACGTGCTGGAGCTCGTGACGCCGGACGAGCTGCCCGCGCGGGCGCGTGCGCTCGCGTCGGAGATCGCGACGGGCTCGCCGCACAGCCTGCGCCTGGTCAAGCAGCTGGTCCACGAGGGGCTCACGGCCCCGGTGGCCGAGCACATGGAGCGTCACACCGCGGCGATGGCGGCCTGCTTCCGCAGCGACGACCACCGCGAGGGCGTGGCCGCGTTCCTCGAACGGCGTCCCGCCGCCTTCACCGGCCGCTGAGCGCGGCCGGAGCTCCGGTCACGCCGGCTCGCCCGGCTCCGGGTCCTCGCCGTCCGGTCGCGGCGCGTCGAGCGGGCGCAGCGCCGCGGTGCCCGGCGCCTCGGGATCGCTCCCCAGCTCCACCTCGCCGGCCGCCACGGCGTCGAGGTCGTCATCGGTCGGTGCGTCGCTCATCCGGAGCGCCTACCCGGTGGCCGCGCGGGCGAAACGGCCGCCTGCTCGCAGCGGCCACGGGTACACTCGCGACGCCTCGCGGGTGAGGTGTTTGTGGTTGCACTTCTGCCTTCCAAGCAGACAGAACGGGTTCGACTCCCGTCACCCGCTCCGGGACGGTGCGCACTGCAGCGTGCCGCTCGAACACCGCGGTCCGTGGCGTCGCGTGCCCGCCGAGGCCTCGACCGGCACCTCGACGTGGTGCTCACCTCCGAGATCGACATGGACCAGTTGCACGGGCGAGCGGGAGACCGCTCAGTCTCGACCTGACCGTCCTCGCTGCAGGCCGCGAGTCGTCGGCGCTGACGGGTCACCGCACGAGCACCGGGGCGTCATGGGTCAGTCCGACCGGGGTTGACGGCGGCGGCGTACGAGCGCCGCCACCCCGTGGCCGTTCGCGACCACCGGGACGAGCACCAGATCGAGACCCGTTCCGGGGATCGAGCGGTCGGCGATCTTCTCGGCCGTCGAACGCTCGGCGTTCGCTTCGCTCGATGGCGTCCTCCGTCTCGCGCACGGACCGTTCGTACCGCTCCTGCCACGACGAGTCGCTCACGCTCGCCATCTTCCCCTCGAGGCGCGCCACATGCACGCGTGCAGCGTTCTGCGCCGCTCACGAGCCCCAGCAGGAGTCGCCTGCCGGGGATCGGTCGCTCCAGCGTGTCGGCGCGCACACGTCGGGCGTGGCCGTGGTGACAGCGCCGCCGACGGCCTCGGCGCAGGATGGTGCGTGTCGGAAGGTCCTCCGACACCGACCGGAGGAGATCCCGATGAACCGCACGATCGACAGCCACGACGACGCCGAGGGCCACATGGTCGGCCCGATCGAGGAGAACGAGGACACGAAGGTGGACGAGGCCGGCGAGGCCGACACCGAAGGGCACCGTGCGCGCCCCCAGGCATCGGTCAGCCCCGCCGGCGAGGACGACGACACCGGGGGTCACCTCCACCGCCTCGTCTGATCGGGTTCAGCAGCGCAGCTCGACCTCGGCCCTTCGCCTCGGCGGGGGGCCGTTGCGCGTGCGACCACGACCGGCTCGACCTGGTGCCGATGACGCCCCGGTGGCCGAACGTGCAGAGACGCTCAAGATCGCCGTGGACGCGGTGCTGCCCGACATCGACGGGGTACCAGCCGCCGGGTCGTGCAACGGGCACGACGTCGACGAGGAGGGTGGAGACATGGGGGCACTGAGCGTGCTGCTGATCGCGGTCGGGGCGATCCTGACGTTCGCCGTGGACGTGGTGGCCGACGGGGTGAACCTCGACGCCGTCGGGATCATCTTGATGATCGTCGGCGCCGTCGGCCTGGTCGTCTCGCTGCTGCGGGGGTCGATGCTGGGGTTCACGTCGACCCACGAGCGACACGTGTCGCCCGACGGACGCACGGTGGTCGAGCGGGAGCACCAGAGCGCCATCTGAGCCGGGGGACCGACGGCCGGGCGATCGCGGCCCGACCGTCGGGCCCACCCTTGCGTGGACGCTGGTTCACCCCGTCTCGTCCGATGAACCATCCTCGAGATGTGCCTGATCCGAGTGTCCGGGCGTACACCCGTTCGCTAGCGTGTGCGGCATGTCGAACGAGCCGCAGCCGACCGGGGACGGGGACCTCGACCCGACCGCGATCATGACCGCGTTCGGGGCGATCGCCGACGCCGTCGCCGCGCTCGGCTCCGTGTCGTGGGCGGGGCACGGGTCGACGTTCATCGCCCGGCGGCTGCTGCAGGCGACGACGTTGATCGAGGCGTTGCGGGCGGTGCACGCCCGGCTGGTGGTGGCCGCCGAGGAGCTGCAGGTGTGGCAGGGATCGTCGTCGGCGAAGGACGTCGCTGGCTACCTCGCCGAGTACACGGGTGCTGCCTACGGCGAGATGCGACGCCAGCACGACCTCGGCCAGTTGTTGGAGGCGGTCCCGGAGGTGGGGGAGCGGATCGCTGACGGTCTCCTGTCGACCGGCACCGCCCGCGCCCTGGCCCCCGCATTGGTCGGTGATCAGGCGCTGCCGGATGATGCCGCGGCTGACCTGTTGCAGTCCGCGCTCGGCGCCGCCCCCAAGCACGCCCAACGCCTCACCGCCGACGCCCTGGCGGCGGCCCGCACGGAGACGGCGGAGGAGACCGTGACGCGGCTGCGGGGGTTGCGGACGTTCACGCTCGCCCCGTCGTTGGACCAGCCGGGGATGCACCGCGCCTCGGGTCTGTTGGTGTCGGAGGACGCGGAGCGGGTGATCGCCGCACTTCGCTCGATGCACGCGACGGCCGGTGACGGGCCCGACGAGGCGCGCACCCCCGACCAGCAGCTCGCGGACGCCCTCTTGGACCTGTCGGCGCTGTACTTGTCGGGGAAGGTGAGCGGCGGTCAGCAGCGACCCACCGGCCTGGTCGTCACCACCCCCGACCAGCTCCACGCGTTGGCGGACCAGCACACCGACACCTGCTGCACCCCCGGCACCCTGCCGGGGGTGGCCAGGTCGGGGACCGGCGACGCGCTCCTGGCCCCGTCCCTGCGTGAACGGCTGTGCGACATCGTCCTGCACCGCGTCACCGCAGCCGGCTCCGAGGTGCTCGACCTCGGTCGCGGCGAACGGCTCGTCGACCGCAAGCTGTTCCTCGCGTTGGCGGCGCGTGACGGGGGCTGCCGGCACCCGGGCTGCCACCGGCCACCCGCCTGGTGCCACGGCCACCACATCGTCCACTGGACCGACGGCGGACGCACCGACCCTTCGAACTGCGTGCTCCTGTGCGCCTACCACCACGGCCTCGTCCATCGCGCCGGATGGACCATGACCGGCACCGCCACCCACCTCACCATCACCCGACCCGACGGCACCCACATCCACGCCCCACCACCCCAACCACGGCGACAACCCGTCGCCGCCTGACCCCGGGACCCGCCCCACCAGCAGGCCCCCGCCACACCAGCGCCCACCCCGCCCGGCACCGCCGAGCGGGGCAGCGGCGCGCACCGGGCGGGCGCTGGTCCGAGCCGCGGTCGTGCACCGCGATCTCGGCCGCGGGTCTGCGTCGCGGCGGGCTCGGGTACCCCATGACGTGCGCCGCGTGGTGATGATCGTCTCGTTGACCCTGGGCACGCCGCTGCTGGGTGGCTGCGTGGTCGCGACCAGCTCGCGCTCCACCGGCGGTGGCGGCGGCGGCCTGTTCCTGCTGTTCTTCCCCGTGCTCCTGCTGGTCCTGATGGCGAGGTTGATGCGCGGCGGCCGGCGTACCACCAGGCCGGTCATGGACCGCCGGTCGCGGGTGCAGGCGGAGGCGTCGGAGCCGAGCCTCGCGATGATCCGCGCGGAGCTCTCCGTCCTGGCCGACGACGTCGTCCGCCTCGAGCCCCAGGTGGCGATCGACGAGCGGGCACGGGACGACTACGAGGCCGCCGCCCTCCGCTACCGGGTGGCGAGCGCGGCCCTCGACCAGGACGCGGACCGGATCGACCTCGCCCGGGTGCAGCGGGTCGTGGACGAGGCGAACTGGTCGATGGCGCGAGCCCGTGCCGCGCTCCAGGGACGTCCTGCTCCCGCACCGCCGGCGTCGCTGCAGCGGCCCGGCCCCCGCGGTGAGCCCGCGGTCAGGCTCGACGAGCGGGAGAACCCGACGTACGACGGGTCGGACGAGACGTTCCGCTCCGGGTGGTTCGGCGGCGGAGGGCTCGTCGGGGGCACGTTGCTCGGGCCGATGCTCGGCGGATGGATCATCCAGACCGGCGACGCCGACGAGCGACGCCGGGGACGCCGCCGCCGTTGATCCTCCCGACGGCGGGCGCCGTCGCCCGACGATCGCGCCGGCGCATCGCCCCGGCAGCTCTGGCACCCGCTGCCAGCGCAGGCACCCGGCAGATCGGGTGCCGCTCCCGTGGCCGCGCCAGCGCGCCGGGTGTACCCTCCGCCGGTGGCGCTGAGCGAGATCCTGCGCGCCGGCACCCCTGAGGAGCTCCTCGACGCCCTGCGGGAGGCGGCGCTGGTGGTGGACACCGAGGGGCGGGTCGCGTACGTGAACGCCGCGGCCGAAGCGCTCCTGCGGTGGTCCGCGGCCGCGCTCGTCGGCTGCGACGTCGCGACCGTCGTGCGCGACGGGCTCCCGCCCGCCGCGAGCGGATCCGGCGTGGCTGCGGGCGCCAGGCGAACGACCGCGATCACGCAGGACGGGGCGGAGATCGCCATCGACGTCGTCGTCTCCCTCGCCGCGGTCGCCGAGGTCGCGGGCGGCGCGGTGGTCACCATCCGCCCGGCCGCGCGGAGCGCGGTGCCCGACCTGTCCGAGCAGCTCCTGCGCGTCGTCGCCGATCGCCGCGGCGACGGGTCCGACGGCCGTCGCGTCCTGCAGGCCATCGGCTCGGCGCTCGCATGGGACGTGAGCGTCCTGTGGGTCCCGGACGACGGCAAGCGCTTCCTGCGCAGCGAGGCGCTGTGGCGAGCACCGTCGGCCCACGTCGAACGGCTCGAGGGCGCCATCGCCGGGAGCCTCCTGCCGCCGGGCACTGGCCTGGCCGGCCGGTCGTGGGAGTCCGGCGGTCCGGTGTGGGCCGAGGATCTGCCGGCCACCTCGATGTCCCCCGTGGAGGACGTCGCCGTCGCCGCCGGGATCCGCTCCTCGGTCGCCTTCCCCGTCACCGCCGGTGGGAGCTTCGTCGGCGTGATCCAGCTGCTCCACCACGCCGCGCGACCGACGGATCCTGTCGTCGTCGACGTCCTCACCTCGACGGGCGCGCTCGTCGGCGAGTTCCTCGAGCGGATGTGGCACGACGAGGAGCGGCGCCGCCTCCTCGGGCGGGTCCAGACCGAGCGTGCCCGGCTCGAGGCGGTGCAGCGCCGCATGCCATCGGCCGTGCTCGTCGCCGACGCACCCTCCGGACGCGTCGTCGCCGGCAACGACAAGCTCGACGAGATCCTCGGTGCCCCGCAGGTGGTCAACGTCGACGGCGAGCGCGTCCTCGAGTACCGCTTCGTGGGACCCGACGGGATCGAGATCCCCCGCGCCGAGCTGCCGTTCGCACGTGCCGCCCGCACCGGCGCCGTCATCGACGACGCCGAGTACGTGTTCCTCGGACCCGACGGGCTGAGCAGGACGATCTCGGTCAGCGCCTCGCCGGTGCACGACCGCGACGGCCTCGTCGTCTCCGCGGTCGCCACCTTCCACGACGTGACCGCCCGCCGCCGGGTGGCCGACCGCCACCGGTTCCTGGCCGAGGCGTCGGCAGCGCTCGCCACCTCGCTCCAGCCGCACACCGGGCTCGAGGCGGTCGCCCGGCTCGCCGTGGGGGTCCTCGGCGACGTCGTCGCCGTCCACCTCGCGGACAGCGACGGTGTGCTCCGCCTCCTGACCTCCGCGCACGCCGACGCGCGGGTCGCCGAGGTGGACCGGCGGCTGCAGCAGATCTGGCGGTTCGATCCGGACGCGCCCGAGGGTCTGGCGCGGGCGGTGCGCACGGGGGAGCCGCTCGTGTACGACCGGATCGACGCCGCCGTGCTCGAGGCGACCGTCCAGGACGTGCAGTACCGGGCGCTGCTCGACGAGCTCGGCATCCGCTCGGCGATGGTGGTCCCGCTCCGTGCCGGCGGCAGCTCCGTCGGGACCCTCAGCTTCGTGTCCGTCCAACCCGTGCGCGTGTTCGACGCGGACGCCGTCGCGCTGGCCGAGGACGTCGCGCGCCGGGCGTCGCTCGCGATCGGCAACGCCCGGCTCTACGAGCGCGAGCGGGCCACCGCGGCGATCCTGCAGGCGTCGCTGCTGCCGCGCTCGCTGCCCTCGCCGGCGGGGGTCGACATCGGTGCCAGCTTCCACCCCGGCGGCGAGGGGCTCGTGGTCGGGGGCGACTTCTACGACGTGTTCCCCGTGGGCTCGGGGACCGCCGTGGTCGTCGGCGACGTGTGCGGCAAGGGGGCCGAGGCGGCGGCGCTGACCTCGCAGGTCCGCTTCTCGGCCCGCGCGCTGAGCGACCCCGGGCGGGACCCCGCGACGGTGCTCGGCCTCGTCGACGCCAAGGTGCGCGAGGCGGAGTACGGCTTCCCCGGACGGTTCTGCACCGCGGTCTACGCTCTCGTCGAGCGGGTCGACGGCGGCGTCGAGTGCTCGGTGTCCAGCGCGGGCCACCCGCTGCCGCTCGTGGTGCGGGCGACGGGGGCCGTCGAGGAGCTCGACTGCCGCGGGTCGTTGCTGTTCGTGCTGGACCGGCCCACCCACCGCGTCGCGACCTGCACGCTCGCGCCGGGCGACGCGCTCGTGCTCTACACCGACGGGGTGACGGAGGCCCGAGGGCCGGCAGGGATGTTCGGCGACGGAGGCCTCGCCGCCGCGCTCGCCGCAGCCGCCGGACGCTCCGCCGCCGAGCTCGCGAGCTGCCTCGCCGAGTCCGCGATCGCCCACAGCGGGGGCCGGGCCGCGGACGACATGGCCGTCGTGGTCGTGGCGGCGGGGCGATGACGCCGGCGACGGCGCCGGTGACGACCGCGCACCCGCTGCGGGTGGTGGTGGTGGACGACGTGGCGGACGTGCGCCGGGTGGTCCGAGCCGCGCTCGAGCGCCACGCTGGCTTCGAGGTCGTCGGCGAGGCCTCCGACGGGGCCGAGGCCGTCGACGTCGCCGCCGCGCTCGCACCCGACGTCGTCCTCCTCGACCTGGACATGCCCCACGTGTCGGGCGTCGAGGCGCTGCCGGCGCTCCGGCGCGTGGCTCCGGGCGCGAAGATCGTGGTGCTGTCCGGACTGCCGCGCCGGCGCCACGAGGGCGCGACCCGCGCCGGCGGCGCGATCGGCTACATCGAGAAGGGCATCCGCGCCGGACGCCTGGTGGGGGACCTGCTGACGGTGATCGGCCTGCTCGAGGCCGTCGACGGCGCGATCGCGGAGCGACAGGTCGAGCTCGCCTGCGCGACGGGCTCGCCGCGGGCGGCGCGCCGCTTCGTCGGCGACACGCTGCGACAGTGGGACGTCGGCGTCGAGTGGGAGACGGTCGAGCTCCTCGTCAGCGAGGTCGTGACGAACGCGATGATCCACGCCCGCACCGATGCCGAGGTGGCGGTCGTGCTGCAGCGCGACGTCGTGCGCATCGAGGTCGGGGACCGCAGCGACGACCCGCCCCGGCCCCGGGACGCGGTGCCCCACGGGGTGTCGGGGCGCGGCGTCAAGCTCGTCGCCGCCCTGGCCTCGGCGTGGGGCGTGGACCGCGGCCTCGCCGGCGGGAAGGTGGTGTGGTTCGAGCTCCCGCGCCTGGACCAGAGCGCCGCACCGGCCGGTCGCCGATGAGGCGCTGGCCGGCCCTGCTCCTCGTCGCCACGGTGGCCGCGGCCTGCGGCGACGACGACGGCGCGTCCGACGCGGGTGACCCGCTGACGGTGGCCTTCCTCCGCGCGATCGGCGGCGCGCCGTCCACCGAGCCGGAGTTCCTGGCGGAGCTCCGCCGGTCCGGGTTCCGCGAGGACGACAACCTCGTCGTGCTGGCGCGGGATCCCGACGAGGCGTATCCGACGCCCGACGAGGCTGCCGCCGCCATCCGCGGCTGGCAGGACGAGGGCGTCGACCTGATCGTGGCGCTCTCCACGAGCGGCGCCCGGGTCGCGGCCGAGGCGGCACCGGACGTGGAGGTCCTGTTCCTCTCGAACGACCCCTTCTCGAGCGGCCTGGTCGCGAACGGCGCGGCTCCCGAGGGGCAGCTGACGGGCGCGACGTTCCGCGTGCCCGCCGATCGGACGCTCGCGCTCGCGCAGCGGGCGGTGCCCGGCCTCGACCGCATCGGGCTCGCGTATCCCCCCGACGACCCGGCGGCGATCTCGAACCGCGACGCCGTGCAGCGCGCTGCCGACGTCCTCGGCATCGCGCTCGTCACCGCGGAGTTCGCCGACGCGGCCGGCGCGGCGGCAGCCGTCGAGCAGCTCGCGGCGGAGGGGGTCGGTGCGCTGCTCCTGTCGACGTCGCCGCAGGCGACGCGAGCGCTCGCCGAGACGCTCGACGCGGCGGCGGCCCAGCGGCTGCCGGTCATCGCCAACACCACGCTCGCCGAGCGGGCGGTCCTGTCGCTGTCGCCCGACACCGAGGAGCTCGGACGGCAGCTCGGGCGCCAGGCCGTGCGCCTGCTCCTCGACGCCGATCCGTCCGCGGTGCCGGTGGAGGACCCGAACCGCTTCCTGCTGACGTTGAACGCCGGGGTCGCGAGCAGCCTCGGGATCAGCCTGCCGGAGGACCTGCTGCGCGAAGCCGACCGGGTCGTGCCGTGAGCCGAGGTGCGCGCGGCCGGGCCGGCCGGCTCGTCAACCGCCTGGTCGTCGCGACCGTCGCGGCCGGGTTGGGTGCCGGGGTCCTCGGCGCGGTGCTGCTCCACCGTGCGCAGTCCGCGGACTCGATCGCGCAGGCGCACGACCGGAACCGGGCGCTGGCCGACGAGCTCGCCGTGCGGATCGACAGTCGCGTCGACAGCCTCGTCGGGACGTTGCGCCTCGCGGCCAGCCGCGACCAGCTCACCTCCTTCCGCCCGACGGCGGAGTCCGAGCTGCGGGTCGTCCTGCGGGTCAGCGGGACGTTCGACGAGCTGACGCTCTACGACGGGAGCGGGGACGCCGTCGCCGCGGCGGCGTCGCAGTTCCTCGCCGACGCGTCCACCGTCCCGGACCTGCGCGAGCTCCCCGCGCCCGACGCGGCGGACGTGGTGCTCGTGTTCCCCACCGGCGCCGCACCCGTCGCCGAGGTGACCGTGCCGGTGGAGGCGCCACCGGGCAACGTCGTCGGCGCCCTCGTCGGACGGTCGCCGCTCGAGGTCGTCGCCGCGTCGCTCGTCGACGTCGGCCGCGACGACCAGCGCGTGCCCCTGCTGGTCGACGGCCGCGGCGTGGTGCTGGTCCACCGCGACCGCTCGCGCGTCATCGGCGGCGACCGCTTCCCGCTCGCCGCGCTCGCGTCGGAGCGGGACCGGAGCGCGACGATCGACCTCGACGGTGAGCGGCGCCTGGTCGCCGTGGCCGCCTCGCAACGCCTCGACGGCTCGGTCGTGGTGGAACAGCCCGAGTCGAGCGCGCGCGCCGCGGCCGACGAGCAGATCCGCACCCTCATCGTGATCCTCGCCCTCGTGATGGTCGCCGTCGTGATCGCGGTCATCCTCGCGGGCGAGGTGCTGTTGCGGCCGCTGCGCCCGCTGACCGTCGCGGTCCAGCGCGTCGGACGAGGTGAGCGAGGCGTCCGCACGCGCACCGGCGGACATGCCGAGATCGGCGTGCTGGCGGGTGAGGTCGACCGGATGGCCGAGGCCCTCGATCGGCGCGAGGAGCAGGTGGAGGAGCTGCGGGAGCTGTCGCTGGTGCTCGGGTCGGCCTCGCAGCAGTCCGACGTGGTGCGCCGGGTCGTCGCCGGCGCGGCGAAGCTGGTCGGTGCGGACGGCGCGGCCTGCCGTGCCACGGCTGCGGAGGACGCCTCGTTCGGCACGCTGCCGCACCCCGCGCAGCTCGACGACGTCGCCACGGGCGCGATCCGCACCAGGAGCGCGTTCCGCCGCTCGGCGGACGACGTCCACCTGCTCGGGGTGCCGCTCGTCGGCAACGACGGCCTGTCGATCGGGGCCGTCGTCGTCTCCAGCACGCGCGAGCCGTTCGACGACGAGGCGGTGGAGCTCCTGCGTGCCTTCGCGTCCTTCGCTGCGGTCGCGCTCGACAACGCCCGGCGCCTCGAGCTCCAGCGTGCGCTCGCGGACGAGCTGCAGGAGGCGATCGACCGCCGCCGTGACCTCCTCGGCACGGTCACCCACGAGTTCCGGACACCGCTGACCTGCATCGACGGCTTCTCGAGCGCGCTGCTCGACGGGTGGGAGCGCTACAGCGACGACGAGCGGCGGGAGCTGGTGGGCCGCATCGCGCACCACAGCGCGGAGCTCGACGACCTGGTGAGCAGGTTCCTCGACTTCGCGGTCTCCGAGCGCGGCGGGATGGCGGCCGCCGTCGGCCCCGTCGAGCTGCGGCCTGCGGTCGACGCGACGGTGGCGTCGCTCGCACCGCTCCTCGCGGACCGGGAGGTGGACGTCGACGTCCCGCCCGTGGTCGTCGCGGCGGACGCGGTCCTGCTGCGTCGAGCCCTCACCAACCTGCTCTCCAACGCGGCGAAGTTCTCGGCGGCCGGGACGCCGATCGAGGTGCGGGCGCGCGCTGACGGCACGCGGGCCCGGATCGAGGTCGTCGACCACGGGGTCGGCCTCACCGCGCGCGAGGCGGCGCGCGCGTTCGAGCCGTTCTGGCGCGGCGGCGGTGCGACGACGCGGGCCACCCGTGGCGCCGGGCTCGGGCTCGCGCTCGTCCACGAGTACGTGCGGGCGATGGGCGGGACGTGCGGCGTGACGTCGGAGGTGGGCCGCGGGTCCAACTTCTACGTCGTGCTGCCGTTGGTGGACGCGGCGCCCGTCGGCGCCGCCCGTCGGGACGGGGTGGCCACGTGATCAGGACGCTGGTCGTGGACGACGAGGCGGACCTGCGCCGCGTGCTGTGCCTCGCGATCGAGCACCGGAACGAGGGCCTCACGGTCACGGGCGAGGCGTCGGCCGGCGAGGAGGCGCTGGCGCGACTGGACGACGCCGACCCCACCGTGGTCGTCCTCGACCAGATGATGCCGGGCATGGACGGGCTCGAGACCGCCGCGCGCATCATCGAGCGGCGGCCGGGTCAGCTGATCGTGCTCTACTCCGCGTTCCTCGACCAGGCGCTCGAGCAGGCCGCCGCCGCCGCCGGCGTCACCGCGTGCGTCCGCAAGGGGCGGCCGCGGGACCTCGCGAACTTCCTGCACGACCTCGTCACGTCCGCCGAGCGCTGAGCGGGCCGGCCGGCGGGAGGTGCGCCGCTCGCCGGCTGCTGGCGCCCGCCGCTCCCGTGCCGCGTCCCCCTACCGGGCGCCGACGGCGCGCTTGTCGGCGTACATCGCCCGATCGGCTCGCGCCAGCAGGTCGTCGAGCCCGGCGCTCCCGTCGCCGAGCCCGACGCCGATGCTGGCGCCGACCGTGACCTCGTGGCCGTCGGCCAGCACGAGTGGTCGCTCGACGGCCAGCTTCAGCCGGCGGCGGAGCGTCTCGATCGGTGCGCCGCCGCCGGTGCAGATCACGGCGAACTCGTCGCCGCCGATCCGGGCGAGGACGTCCTCGCTGCGGACCTCGAGGGCGAGGCGGCGCGCGACCTCGACGAGCACGTGATCGCCGGCGGCGTGGCCGTGGGTGTCGTTGATCGCCTTGAACCCGTCGAGGTCGATGAACAGGGCGGTCGTGAGCGAGCCGGCGCGCGCCGCCGCGCTCGCGGCGAGCCCGGTGCGGTTGAGGAGCCCCGTGAGCGGGTCGTGGGTCGCCGCGTGGTCCAGCTGCTCGTGGCGCCGCCGCACGCTCGTGATGTCGCGCAGCGCCACGTGGACCTCCGGCCCGTCCTCGCCGGCCAGGCGCGTCGCACGTCCCTCCACCCAGACCGCATCCGCCGCGTCGCGATGCCCGTGGACGCGGAACTCGACCGTCGCCCGCTGCCCGGGTTCTGCCAGGCTGCCGAGGCGCGCCTCCACCGCGGCCCGGTCGTCGGGATGGACGGCGAGGAGCGCGCGGTGGCCGACGGCGTCCGTGGCGGAGAACCCGAGCAGCGCCGACAGCGAGTCGGAGATGCTGACGACGCGCAGGGCGTCGTCGAGCACGAGCGTCGCGTCGGCGGCCGTCTCCGCGACGACGTGCCACCGCTCGGCCGACTGCCGGAACTCGGTCACGATGCGCCGCTCGTCGTTGACGTCCCGCCACGTCGCCATCAGGCCGCCGGACAGCGGCGTCAGCTGGAGCAGGATGATCCGCCCGACGCGCCACGTGCTGCTGGTCATCTCGAAGCACACGGGTGCGGGCGCGTGCATGGCCGTCAGCCAGCTCCGGAGCGATCTGAGCTGGTCACGAGCCGCGAGCCGCTGCGAGAGCAGCTCTCCCGTCACGTCGCCGCCGAACATCTCGCGCGCCGCGGCGTTGATGAAGACGCAGCGCAGGTCGTACGGTCGCCCGGCGTCGTCGACCACCACCTCGTACCGGGCGATCGGCTCGGGCATCGCCTCCAAGCCCTCGCGGAGCCGGGTGACCGCGAGCTCGGCCTCGTCGGATCGGCGGGCGAGGTCGTCCCGCAGGCGCTGGGTCGCGAGGCCGAACATGGTGCCCACGCACAGCGTGACGAGCGTCGCCCGCCACGCGCTGGCGGGGTAGCGGTCGCCGCCCACCAGCGCGAGCGGGCCGGCCAGCACGACGGCCGCTCCGACCAGGACGATGCGGAGCTGCGCGCGCGTGCCGTACAGGGAGAACCAGAACACGGGCAGGATCACGAGCGGGCCGTAGCCGCTCGCGACCCCGCCGGCACCGTCGCGCACGATGCCCACGCCCAGCAGCGAGGCCAGCCCGCCGCAGGTCTCCAGGACCGCACGGTGGGACTGCATGGCCCACGAGGCGATGACGAGGCCCACGGCCGCGCACGCGATGCCCCACCACCACGTCGCCGCCTGGAACGGTCCGCCGGTCAGCGGCTGCAGCCCCACGGCGACCGTCCCGGAGAGCACGAAGGGCGCAGCGCGCCGGAGCGCCGCCACCCTCGCGACGGGGCTCACCGGGTGCGGCGCGCTCGGGTTCACGGTTCGGCATCGGCAGGCGCGGCGTGGGACATGAGCCGGCGAGGGGGCGATCTTGACGGTTTCCAGATGGGCCGGACGGGGTACCTACCCCACGTTCGGTGTGCGTTCAGCAGCGAGAGCCCCGGCAACCATGATCCGGAGGTCCGGTGAACCCGTTCACGTGTCTCGATTGCGATGCGCCCGCACAGGTGGCGGGCCGGTGCGTCCCGTGTCAGAAGCTGCACAACCAACAGCTCATCCGCGCCCACGACGCCGTGATCACGCAGCACTTCCGCCACCGCGAGCCGCCGCGGCCGCCGAGCCGCCGCGCGCTGCGGCGCCAGGCCCTCGTGGCCGCCCAGCCGAACGGCGACGGACCGCCGCCGGCGGCCTAGGCGGCGCCCGGCGCCATCCCGTCGACGGGATCCCGTCGACTCAGCCCATCGCGTTCGACGACTCCGGGCGGATGCGGAGGATGACCCGCTGGGAGTTGTCGTCCTCCCACGGGTAGCGGTCCTGGTCGAGGTACTTCTTCGCCAACCGGTGGATCAGCGTCCCCGTCGGGTCGTCCTCGATGCTGTCGACGGTGCCGCGGATCTCGAGGTAGCGGTACGGGTTCGCGGGATCGAGGATGGTGCCGGCGACGCGGCCGTCACGGCGGACGTTCTTCGTCTTCTGCCGTGGCGTGGTGCTGCTGACGAGCACGTGCTCGCCGTCCCACTCGTACCAGACGGGGTGCACCTGCGGCTCGCCGTCGGGCCCGAGCGACGCGAGGTGGAGGAAGCCCTTGTCCTGGAGCAGGTCGGCGTGTGAGTCCGGGATGGAAGCCATGGCGCGATCCTGACCGCGAGCGCAACACGCGATCCAGCCGGCTCGCGCTCAGGTCGGGGGTTCGGCGCTCCGCGCGGCGGAGCCGGGCCGGACCAGACCGCTCTCGTACGCGAGCACGACCGCCTGGACCCGGTCCCGCACGCCGAGCTTCATGAGCAACCGGCTCACGTGCGTCTTCGCCGTGGCCTCGCCGATGAACATCCGCGCCGCGATCTCCTTGTTGCTGAGCCCGTGCGCCAGCAGCTGGAGCGCCTCCCGCTCGCGCTCGGTCAGGTCGTCCGGCAGCGCCAGCGCCGCGTCCGGCGGCGCCTGGCGCGCGAACTCCTCGATCAACCGCCGCGTCACGGACGGAGAGAGCAGGGCGTCGCCCTGGGCGACCACCCGGACCGCGGCCACGAGGTCCTTGGCAGGCGTGTCCTTGAGGAGGTACCCGCTCGCACCGGCGCGCATCGCCGCGTACACGTAGTCGTCCAGGTCGAACGTCGTGAGCACGAGGACACGGGTGCCGGGAGCGCCGTCGGCCGCGGTGATCGAGCGGGTCGCCTCGATGCCGTCCATGACGGGCATCCGGACGTCCATCAGCACGACGTCCGGACGCGTGCGCCGGCACAGCTCGACGCCCGTGCGCCCGTTCTCCGCGTCGCCCACGACCTCGATGTCCGGCTGCGCGTCGAGGATCATCGAGAAGCCGTCGCGCATCAGCGCCTGGTCGTCGACGATCGCGACCCGGATGGTCACGCCGACCCCCCGCTCCGCCGCGGGGCGCCGCCGCTCGACGACGTGGGCGTCCGCGAGGGCGCACCGTCCTCCGGGGCGCCCGCCGGCAGCACCGCCCGCACGGCGAAGCCGCCACCGGGCCGCGGGCCCGATGCGAGCTCGCCGCCGTAGATCTCCACGCGCTCGCGCATCCCGATCAGCCCGTTGCCGGTGCCGGCGCCGGACAGCGCGCTGACGGCGCCCTTGCCGTCGTCGACCACCTCGACCACGAGCGAGTCGCGGTCGTAGACGAGCCGGACCTGCGCGCTGGCGCTGCGGCCCGCGTGCTTGAGCACGTTCGTGAGGGCCTCCTGGACGATGCGGAACGCGGCGAGCTCGACCCCGGGCGCGAGCGGTCGCCGGTCCCCCTCCACGACGAGCGCGGTCGGCACCCCCGACTCGCACGACTCGGCCACGCAGGCGGCGATGTCGCCGATCCCTGGTTGCGGCGAGAGCGAGACGCCCTCGTCGCCGGTCGTGCGCAGCACCCCGAGCATCCGGCGCAGCTCCGCGAGGGCCTCGCGACCGACCCCCTCGATCCGTGCGAACACCTCCGCCGCGCGGTCCGGGTCGGCGTGGACGATCTCGCGGCCGGCGGCCGCCTGGACCGCGATGACGCTCATGCCGTGCGCGACGACGTCGTGCATCTCACGGGCGATGCGCGCCCGCTCGTCGCCCACGGCGCGCGCCGCGGCCGCGACGCGGCCCGCCTCGGCCTCCGCAGCGCGGCGCTCGGTGTCGACGAAGATCCGCTCCCGGTGGCGCACCACGACGCCCGCCACCGTGGCGCCGATCAGGAACGCCGTCACGCTCAGCGCCTGCAGCCACGCGAAGCCCTCCGGCGTGTCGAACACGCTGACGCTCGCGACGAGGAGCAGCGCCCCGCACCCCACGGCGAGCGCCCACCACGCGCGCGTGCGCCGCGGCTCGTGCGCGGCCACGGCGAACACGGCCGGGAGCCCGAGCACCGCGAGCAGCGCACCGTGGTCGCGGATCCAGTACGTGGCCAGCGCGGCGGACACGAGCGCGAACACCGGCACCGGCGCCCTGCGTCGCGCCACGAGCGCCGCGGCCCCCGCCGTCACCAGCGCGTACGCGACGACGTCGGCGGCCCGCTCGCCCGGCGGGCGCTCCGCGGACGAGACCGACACCTCGACCACCGCGAGCACCGCCACGACGCCCGCGATCGCGAGGTCGACGAGCGTGCGGGGCCGGCGCGCCCAGCTGCGGGCGCTCGCGTCCGTCGCGCGGTGCTGCATGCGCCGACGGTACCGCCCGGCGCGCAGCCGGTCGTCCGGCGGACGGCCGATCGCGCGTCCACCGAACGGATGACGCCGGCGCCGGTCCGCTGGCTCGACGATCCGCCGTTCGTCGCACCGGATCGACGCCGCGGCCGGACGACCGGCGGCGACGGATCCGTCACCGTTCGAGGCGTCCCACCACCCCGAACCGGGATCTCCAACCGGGATCTCCAACCGGGTTCTCCAAGAAAGGCATCGCCATGACCGTCCTCGACCACACCTCCACCAGCACCTCCACCAGCACCTCCACCAGCACCTCCACCAGCACCTCCACCCCGGCACCGGCCCGCCCGGCCGCCTCGCCCGCGGTGGTGGCCGCCGCGGCTCGCGGCGCGACCAAGACGTACGGCTCCGGCGACACCCAGGTCGTCGCGCTCGCCGGCGTCGACGTCGACTTCGAGGCCGCTCGGTTCACCGCCGTGATGGGCCCCTCCGGGTCCGGCAAGTCGACGCTCATGCACTGCATGGCGGGGCTCGACCGCCTGTCCGCGGGATCCGTCACGGTCGGCGGCGTCGACGTCACGGCAGCCAGCGAGCGGGAGCTCACGCTGCTGCGGCGGGATCGCCTCGGCTTCGTCTTCCAGGCGTTCAACCTCGTGCCCACGCTGTCGGCGCTCGAGAACATCACGCTGCCGATCACGCTGGCCCGCCGCCGCCCGGACCAGGCGTGGATCGACACCGTCGTCGAGACGGTGGGGTTGACGCACCGCCTGGGACACCGCCCCGGCCAGCTCTCGGGCGGTCAGCAGCAGCGGGTCGCCGTCGCTCGTGCGCTCGCCACCCGCCCGGAGATCGTCTTCGCCGACGAGCCCACGGGCAACCTCGACAGCGCGACGGGTGCCGAGATCCTGGCGTTCATGCGCCACGCGGTCCGCGACCTGGGCCAGACGATCGTCATGGTTACCCACGACCCCGTCGCCGCGAGCTACGCGCACCGCGTCGTGTTCCTCGCAGACGGGCGCGTCCGGGACGAGCTCCTCGCGCCGACGCCCGACGCCGTCATCGACCACATGCGCCGCCTCGGCGGCCGGTGACGACGCCGGACGACCCTGGCGCACCACAACACCCACAGCACGCCCACAGCACACGCCCACACCACCCACGCACACCACCACCCACCGACACCACCACCCACCGACACCACCACCCACCGACACCACCACCCACGACACCACCACCCCGACCAGAACGGAGCGCACCATGCATCGGCTCACCCTCACCAACCTGCTGGCGAACAAGATCCGCGTCGCCCTCACCACCTTCGGCGTCACCCTCGCCGTCAGCTTCGTCGTCGCCGCGTTCGTCCTCGCCGACGGCCTCCGCAGCAGCTTCACCGGCGTCTCCGAGGACGTGACCGCGGGGATCGACCTCGAGGTCCGCGGCGTCGCCGACCTCGGCGAGACGCCGCCGCTGCCGGCGTCGACGGTCGCGACCGTCGCCGCCGTGGACGGCGTCGCCCACGCCGTGGCCACGGTCGAGGCGGCGGAGAACGCCGTCCGTCCCGTGCCCCCCGGCGGCGGCACCATCTCGACGACCGGCCCGCCGCAGCTCGCGTTCGCGTGGGTCGACGACCCGGACCTCAGCCCGTTCTCCATCGTGGCGGGCGCACCTCCTCAGGCCGGGGAGTTCACGCTCGACGTCGACTCGGCGTCGGAGCACGGCTTCGTGATCGGCGACGCCTACGAGGTGATGGTGCCGGGCGGCACCGTCACGCTCACGCTGTCGGGCACGTCCTCGTTCGGCGACGACAACGCGACGCTCGGCGCGACGCTCATCCAGGTCGCGCCCGAGCAGGCGAGCGAGCTGTTCGGGATCGACGGGATCACGACGGTCGCCGTCCGGATCGCCGACGACGCGGATCCCGTCACCGTCGCCGCGGCGGTCGGCGCGGCCGTCCCGGGCGCGGAGGTCGTCGACCACGACGTCGTGCTCGAGGAGACCACCACCGCGTTCACCCGGGAGATCGACGTCGTCGGCGGGATCCTGCTCGGCTTCGGCGGCGTCTCGCTGCTGGTGTCGGCCTTCATCGTCCACAACACGTTCGGCATCGTGCTCGGCCAGCGGACGAAGGAGCTGGCGCTCCTGCGGACCGTCGGCGCCACCCCGCGCCAGATCCGTCGCGCGGTGCGCGGCGAGACGCTCGTCATGGGGGTGCTCGCATCGGCGGCCGGCCTGGCCGGCGGCATCGGGGTCGCGAAGGGGCTCGACGCCCTGTTCGGGCTGATGGGGGTCGACCTCCCGTCGTACCCGCTGGTGCTGGCGCCACGCACGCTCCTCGCCGCGGCCGTCATCGGCGTCGGCGTCACCCTGGTCGCGGCCGCCGGTCCCGCTCGTCGCGCGGCGACGGTGCCACCCGTCGCGCTGCTGCGCTCGAGCGCCGACGGACCGGCCGTCACGTCGCGCCGGCGGATCGCGATCGGCGGCGGGATGGTCGCGGCGGGGTCCGTCGCCGGATCCGCCGGGATCGCCGCCGGTGGGAGCTCCGGCGCCACCGCCGTCGCGTGCGCCGCGGCCGTGGCCGTCGTCGCCGGGATCCTGGTGCTGGGCCCGTCGACCGTCACGTGCCTCACGGCGCCGCTCGGGCGGGTCGTCAGCGCGACCGCGGGAGTGGCGGGCCGCCTCGCGCGGGACAACGCGCGGCGCAACCCGCGCCGCACCGCGACCACCGGCGCCGCGCTGATGATCGGCCTCGCCCTCGTGACCGCCGCGCTGGTCGTCGGGCGGTCGGTGACCGCGACGATCGCCGCGACGTTCGAGCGGTCGGCACCGGCGGACCGGTTCCTGACGGACGAGCTCGACGAGGTGGACCTCCCCGGCACGCTGCCGGCGGAGCTGCGGGCCTCGCCGCTGGTCGAGGCCGCGACCGGCTTCACGGAGCTGGACGCCCGCGTCGACGGTGACGTCACCGACGTGGTCGCCTTCGACTTCGCGGAGATCGAGCGGCTGATCGACCTCGACCTGCGTGCGGGAGCGTTCGACACGAGCGTCGGCGATCCGGTCGTCGTCTCGGCCGAGGCCGCTCGGGACGCCGCCGCGACGCTCGGCGACCACCTGACGATCGAGGTCGCAGGCGGCGACCACGTCGACGCCACGATCGTCGGGATCTTCGACGACCAGGCGATCCTGCCGCAGGACCACCTGGTCGACACCGCGGTCCTCGAGCACCTCGGCGTGGAGCAGAGCCCGACGTGGATCGCGGTGGCCACGGCGGACGGCGCGCCGGCCGCCGCGGTCGACGCGCTGTTCGATCGAGTCGCGGCGGATCACCCCCAGGCGACGGTCGAGACCGCGGCGCAGTTCGGCGACCGGCTGGCGGCGACCGTCGAGCGTGCGCTCACGATGGTCAACGTCATGGTCGGGCTCGCGATCGTGATCGCGCTCATCGGCATCGCCAACACGTCGGCGCTGTCGGTGTTCGAGCGCACCCGGGAGCTCGGCCTGCTGCGGGCCGTCGGGATGACGCGCCGCCAGCTCCGCCGGATGGTCCGCCTGGAGGCGGCGCTCGTCGCCGGCTTCGGGGCCACGCTCGGCGTGGCCGTCGGGCTGGTGCTCGGCAGCGGGATCGTCGCGTCCCTGCCCGCGAGGTACGCGAGCGGCATCGCCGTCCCGGTCGTCCCCCTCGCCGTGGTCGTGGTCGGCGCGACGTGCGCCGGCGTCGCCGCAGCGGTGCTGCCCGCCCGGCGCGCGAGCCGGCTCGACGTGCTCCGCGCCATCGCGGCCTGACGACCCCGGCGGCCGGTGCACCCGCACCGGCCGCCCGACGTCGCCGACACGAGAGCGACGCCTACCCCAGCACCACACCCGGCACCACACCCCAGCACCACACCCGGCACACACAGCAGGAGCCAGCCATGACCACCACCACCACGACCAGCACGACCTCCACCACCACGACCTCCGCCACCCGCAGCGCTCCAGCGCCGTCGCGCGGCGACCGAGCACCCGGGCGGCGCACCTCACGCCTCGGGCGCGGCGGGCGCGGCGCCGTCCTCCTGCTGCTCGGCCTCCCGCTCGGCGTCACGGCCGCCACCGTCGTCGTCACCTGCGCCGCGGTCGGAGCGGCCACGCTGCCCGTGGCGTTGATCGGGATCCCCGTCCTGTGCGGCCTCTGGTACGCAGTCCGAGCCCTGGCGAACATCGAGCGGGCCGCGGCCGCGCTGCTGCTCGACGTGCACCTCCCGATGGTCCCCTGGTCGGACCCCGGGCGCGGCACGCCGTGGGCGCGCCTGCGCAGGATGAGCGCCGACCGGCTCCGCCGCCGGGAGCTCGCCTACCTCCTGCTGCGCGTCCCCGTGGGGGTGGTCACCTCCGCCGCTGCGGTGACCGCGCTGACGGTGCCGGCCGCCGTGGCCACCGCGCCGGCGGTGGCGCGCTGGGGTGACGCCGACCCGTTCGGGCACCACGGGCTGGGGGCCTGGCTGGAGGACGTGGCGAGCACGCCGTGGGCCTGGTCGTGCGTCCCGGTCGCGGTGCTGCTGCTCGTGGGGGCTGCGCACCTGCTCGACCTGGCGGCGCAGCGCTGCGCCCGTTGGGCGGCCCGGTGGCTCGACCCGGGGCCGGCCTGATCAGCCGAGCTCGAACCAGACGGCCTTGCCGCGGGCGCGGTGGATGACGCCCCAGTCGCTGCTGACGGCGTCGACCACCCGCAGCCCGTGCCCTCCGACGCGAGCCGAGGAGCGCTCCTGGATCTGCGGCAGGTCGGGCGACGTGTCGACCACCTCGACCCGGACGACGCCCTCGTCGGCGCGGTACCACGCGCCGATCGTGCAGCTGCCCGCGGCCTTGATCGCGTTCGTCACGATCTCGCTGACGAGGAGCAGCACGTCGCTGCGCACCTCCTCGGACACGCCGTCGGGGAGGAGGCGGGCGATGCACCGGCGGGCGTCACGGGCGGCCGTCTTGCCCGTCAGCTCCTGGTGGACGTGCGGCGGTCGATCGAACAGCTGCGGCACGAGCAGGGAATATACCCGGGCCCCTCCTGCGCGACGGGTCCGCTCGTGGGGCATCATGGCCGGGTGACGGATGACGAGTTCAAGGTCGAGATGCAGTCCGACGGCGACGACGTGCTGACGGTGCGGCTGTCGGGTGAGCTGGACCTGGCCGAGGCCGACTGGGTCGAGGAGACGGTCGCCGCCGCAGCGCCGCACCACCGTCGGATGGTCGTGCAGCTCGACGGCGTCGGCTTCATCGACTCGACCGGGATCCGCACGCTGCTGACGCTCAAGGCGCGAGCCGACGTGCTCGGGATCCGCCTCGACTTCGAGAACCCGTCGGACACCGTGCGCCGGACGCTGCACCACGCGGGGCTGCTCGGGATCATCACCCCCTGAGGTGCGGGAGCGGCGTCAGCCGGTGCCGCCCCACGGGGCGTAGCAGGAGCTGCCCCGTGCCCGCCACTGCAGGCACAGGGCGGCCGCCGCCCGGACGTGCTGCGCCGGCTGCGCGAGGGTGGCGCGGTCGACGCGCTCGCCCAGTGCGCCGGTGAGGAAGGCGTGGTTGACGTCGCTGATCCGGAGCAGCCCGCCGCTCGAGGTCCAACGCTTCGACGGGTCGCACCGCGAGGTGGCCCACATCAGCTTCGACATCCGCTGCACGTCCCAGCCCCCGGCGGGTGCGTGCGCCGCCAGCAGCGGCTCGTACTGCGTGCACCGGCCCGCTGCGGCCGATCCCGCGGCCCCGGGCGTGGGGCCGGCCGGCGGGGGAGCCGGTGGCGCAGCGGCGCCCGTGGCGGGGGCCGGCGCGGCCGGCGTGGCCGCGGGGGGAGCGGGTGGCGCCGACACGCGCCACGGCGCGTAGCAGCCGCCGGGCCGGCCCTGCCAGTAGGTGCACAGCACGGCGGCGGCACGCACATTCTGCACCGGGTCGGCCAGCGACCACCGCCCGACCCACTCACCGAGCCGCGCCCGCAGGTACGGGTGGTTGACGTCGTTGATCTGCAGCAGCCCGGTGTCGTTGGTGATCGAGCGGGCGTCGGGGGTGCAGCGCGACTCCCGCCACATCAGGCTCGACATCAGCGCGACGTCCCACCCGCCGGGCGGCGCGTGCTCGGCCAGCAGCGGTTCGTACTGCGTGCAGCGGCCCGCGGCGGTGCTGCCGGCGGCGCCCGGGGGCGGCGCATCGGCGCGTGCGGCCGGCACGGCGAGACCCACCACCAGACCGACCGAGGCGCCGATCGAGGCGCAGATCGAGGCGCAGACCGATGCGATCGCGCGCGCGGACGACGTCCTTCGAGCCCTCGGCATGCGCCCCTGTCTACCCCCGCCGCCCGGCCCGTGAGACATCGGTCGGCGGACGGGCCCCCGAGCCAGCGGGTACGGTCGGGTCGTGCCGCGCCCGCTGCTCGTCGGTGTCCAGCTGCCCGAGGTCGAGTGGGAGGTGCCCTTCCCGGAGCTGCTCGAGATGGCTCGCACGGCCGAGGACGTCGGGTTCGACTCGGTGTGGGTCGGCGACCACCTGCTCTACGACCTCCCGGAGGGGCCGCGGGGCCCGTGGGAGGCGTGGACCTCGCTCGCTGCGATCGCCGCGTCGACGCAACGGGTCCTGATCGGGCCGCTCGTCGCCTCCCTCGGCTTCCACGAACCGGCGATGCTCGCCAAGCAGGCGGCCACCGTCGACGCCGTCTCCGCCGGCCGCCTCGTCGTCGGGGTGGGAGCCGGGTGGTACGAGCGGGAGTACCGGGCGTTCGGCCTCCCGTTCGATCGACGGGTGAGCCGGTTCGAGGAGGCCTTCACGATCGTCCGCTCCCTGTTGCGCGAGGGGACGGCCGATCTGCAGGGCGCGTACCACCACGTCGAGCGCTGCGTCCTGCACCCCCGGCCCGTGCGGCCCGGCGGCCCCCCGCTCCTCCTCGGCTCGACGAGCCCCCGGATGATGTCGATCGCGCTCCCGCACGTCGACGCGTGGAACGTCTGGTGGAGCCAGTTCGGCAACTCCGTCGACGGGTTCTCGCACGAGCGGGACCGGGTGCTCCGGGCGCTCGAGGAGATCGGCCGCGATCCCGCCGAGGTCGCGGCGACGTGCGCCCTGCTGGTGCGGCTCCCCGGCGGGACGGGGCGCGTGATGGCCGACGACGCCGGCTCCGACGCGCCGGCCCTCACCGGCACCGCGGCGCAGCTGGCCGACCACCTCGCCGCGTTCGCGGCGGCTGGCGCGGCGCACGTGCAGCTCGTGGTCGACCCGATCACCCGCCGGTCCATCGAGCGCCTGGGCGACGTCCTCGCCCTGCTCGACGCGCGCTGAGCGCGGTGGGCGGTGCACGTGACGTGGAGTTCACCCCGCCGCGGGGGTGCAGGTGGCGCTGGTTCGGGTATGCGTTCCGTCAACGCCGTGCCACCGGAGGTCCCTGTCCGTGCGCTCGCTCCACCTCGCCTTGACGCTCCCGGCCGACGCGACCGCGGCGCGCACGGTGCGCCACGCGCTCGCGGCGGTCCTCGAGGGGGCGCGCGAGCAGTGGGTGGACGACGTGATGGTCGCCACGAGCGAGCTCGTCACGAACGCCGCCCGGCACACGCACGAACCGTTCCGGGTCGACGCCTGGGTCGACGGCGAGACGCCGTCGGTCCGCGTCGAGGTGGCCGATCGATCCCCGGCGATGCCGGCGCTGCGCCACCCCGGCACCGGCGGGCGTCCCGGGGGATGGGGGTTGCACCTCGTGCGCGAGTTCTCCGCCGACTGGGGCGCCGTGCGCATGTCCGCCGGGAAGGTGGTCTGGTTCGTCAGCCGTGACGGCGCCGCCGGCGACGCGGTGGTCCGCTGCGCGGACCCGGCCGAGCGCACCGGCGGCTGAGCCGCCGCCGGGGTCAGCCGGGCTCCATCGCGAAGTGGTCGACGAGACCGGTCACCTCGAGCAGGTGCAGCACCTGGCGGGGCGCGGCGCGCAGCACCACGTGGCCCGACGATTCGCGCACGACCAGCTGACGTGCCCGCAGCAGGAGGCCGATCCCGGTGGAGTCCATGAACGACACGCGTCGCATGTCGACGACGATGCGGGAGCTGGCGCGGATGGCCTCGTCGAGCACCGCCCAGGCCCGCTCCTCGGCGGCCACGTCGATCTCGCCGGCGAAGCGGACGACGGCCTCTCCGTCGAGCTGCGCGAACACGGCGCTGAACCCCTCGTCCTCCCTCGCCACCTGTCGAACCTTCCGAGTCGGCCTCACTCGTCGCCGTGCGCTGCTGACGGGACGCACGGCGAGACTAGGTGGCGCCGCGACGCACGTGCGCGATCCAGCGGGTCGGCGCGCACGTCCGGCTGCCGTGGTCAGCGCGGGGCCGTCGCGAACGTCGCCAGGGTCCGGTACCGCAGCCCCTGCTCGTCGTGCTCGCTCGCCACGAGCGCCACCTCGGTCACCGGGAACGCCGTCGTGGACGCCGCTCCGGTGCCGGGGCGCGCCGGCGGAGGGAGCCCGTGGGCGCCGCCGCGGATCCTCGCGACGGTCACGTGGCCGTGGAACCGGCGTCGCTCGGGCGGCACGCCGATGCCGGCGGTGGCCGCGGCGACGGCGGCGGCGAGCCGCTCGAGGCCGCGCACGGGGACCGCGAGCACGTCGCGCCCGAGACGCTCGAGCACGTGGCCCACCTCGGCGCTGGCGGCCGGGAGCGGGGCGCCCGCGAGCAGCTCCCGCGCCCGGTCCGGGTCGGCGTCGCCGAGGAAGCGCAGCGTCACGTGCCACCGCTCCGGCGGCACCCAGCGCACGCCGGGATGCTCCTCCCGTGGCAGCGCCCGCAGCTCGGCGAGCGCGCCCGCCGGTGGCCACAGGGCGACGAACAGACGTGACACCGGGCGAAGCCTGGCACCGTTTGCGGCCGCACGTCCTCGGGAACCCCGACGTGTCGGCGGCGAGGCCGCCGGCGGAGACGGAGGAGACGACATGAGCAACATCAAGGGTTCCGTCGACGTGGAGGTCCCCGTCCGGGTCGCCTACGACCAGTGGACGCAGTTCGAGAGCTTCCCGCAGTTCATGGAGGGCGTGACGTCGGTCGAGCAGATCAGCGACACGCGCAACCGGTGGACCGTCGAGGTGGGCGGCGCGAAGCGGACGTTCGTGACCGAGATCAGCGAGCAGACGCCGGACCAGCGGATCGCGTGGACGACGGTGGAGGGCGAGACCGGCCACGCCGGCGTCGTCACGTTCCACCACCTGAGCGACACGACGTGCCGCGTCAACCTCGACATGGACGTGGAGCCGGAGGGCTTCGTCGAGCAGCTCGGCGACAAGCTCGGCTTCATCTCCCGGCGCGTGCACGGCGACATGGAGCGCTTCAAGGAGTTCATCGAGCAGCGGGGCTCCGAGACGGGCGCCTGGCGGGGCACCGTCGAGCACAGCTGACCCTCCGTCGCCGCGCCGGGCTCGTCGGGCGTGCGCACCCTCGTGCGCACGCCCGCGACCACCCACGCCGGTAGGCTCGTGTCGCCCCCTCGCAGAGGGTGGGCACTGGCCAGGAGGTCTCCATGAGCGTCGGGTTGATCGTCGCGATCGTCGCTGGCGTCGCGCTGCTGCTGGTCGTCCTGTCCTCCGTGAAGACGGTGGCGCAGGGCTCCGTCGCGGTGACGACGGTGTTCGGCAAGTACCGCTCGGTCCGCCGACCGGGCCTGAACCTGTTGATCCCCTTCGTCGAGAAGATCTTCCGCCGGATCAGCACCCAGAACCGCGCCGTCGAGCTGCAGTTCCAGGCCATCACCTCCGACCAGGCGAACGTCTACTTCACCGCGATGATGGTCTACAGCGTCATCAACTCCGGCGAGGAGACGATCAAGAACGTCGCGTTCAAGTTCGTCAGCGAGAAGGACTTCCTCACCGCGCTCGTGCGCAGCGTCGAGGGCAGCACCCGTGGCTTCGTCGCCACGATGCGCCAGGCGGAGATCCTCGGCCTCCGGGGCGAGATCGTGGCCGAGGTGAAGGAGAACCTCGACATGACCCTCGAGGGCTGGGGCTACCACCTGATCGACCTGCAGCTGAACGACATCACCTTCGACCAGGCGATCACCACGTCGATGGCCCAGGTCGTCGCGTCGAACAACCTGAAGGCCGCCGCCACCAACGAGGGCGACGCGCTGCTGATCCGCAAGACGAAGGAGGCCGAGGCGGAGGGCACGGCGATCCGGATCGCGGCCGAGGCCGAGCGGACGGCGGCGCAGCTGCGCGGCCAGGGCGTCGCCCTCTTCCGCGAGGAGGTCGCACGCGGCCTCGCCAGCGCGGCGAAGGAGATGGAGGACCACAACGTCGACTCGGCGCTCATCCTGTTCTCGATGTGGACCGAGTCGATCCGCCACATGGCCGAGAACGGCAAGGGCAACGTGATGTTCCTCGACGGCTCGCCGCAGGGGATGCAGGACACGATGCGCGACCTCATGGCGATGGGCCAGCTGCACGTGACGCCGCCGTCGTTCCCGCCGCCGGCCGCCACCCACCGCAACGGCAGCGCCTGACTCGCAGCGGGAGCGAGGCGTGGTGCCAATCTGGCGCCCATGACCACGGCCCCGACCCGCCCGTTCCGCTTCGGCTACCAGAGCTACACCGCGTCCAGCGGCGCGGAGTGGCGGGACAAGGCGCGCTGGGCCGAGGACGCGGGGTTCTCGAGCTTCCTCGTGGCCGACCACTACCTCGGGCCCGGCCCGGCGTTGACGGCGACGAACCACCCGGTGCAGGACATCGCCGCGGTGCCGGCGATGGCCGTCGCCGCAGAGGTCACGAGCACCATCAAGATCGGCGCGCGCGTCATGTGCATCGACTACCGCAACCCGGCGGTGCTGGTGAAGGAGATGGCGACGCTCGACCTGTTCAGCGACGGCCGGCTCGAGTTCGGCATCGGCGCGGGATGGCTGCAGGGCGAGTACGAGGCCATGGGCATCCCGTACGACCCCGCCGGGGTGCGGGTCAGCCGCCTCGCCGACGTCGTGCGGATGGCGAAGCAGCTGATGAGCGACGGCGTCGTCGAGTTCGAGTCCGAGCGCGATGGGGTCGGGGTGCGGGCGATGGGCTTCGAGGGCCTCCCCAAGCCCGCGCAGCGCCCGCACCCGCCGATCATGATCGGCGGCGGCGCCCGTCGGGTGCTGCAGCTGGCAGGCCGTGAGGCCGACATCGTCAGCCTCAACTTCGACAACTCCTCGGGCAAGATCGGCCCCGGCGTGCCGATCTCGGGCGCGGACGCGACGGACCAGAAGGTGGCCTGGGTGCGCGAGGGCGCGGGCGACCGCTTCGACTCGATCGAGCTGGAGATCGGCGCCTACTTCACCGTCGTCACCGACACCCCCGAGGCCGTGGCGGGCGCGATGGGCGGCAGGTTCGGCATGTCGACCGAGGACATGCTCGCCCACCCGCACGCGCTCTTCGGGACCGTCGACGGGATCTGCGACGAGCTCGAGCGCCGCCGCGAGCGCTACGGCATCTCCTACGTCACCGTCGGCGACGCGGCGGCGAAGGACTTCGCGCCGGTGGTGGAACGCCTGACCGGGCGCTGAGCGCCAGCGCCCGGTCAGGCGTCGGCGTCGGGCGCGTCAGCCGGCTGCCTGCTGCTCGGAGGAGCTCGTCTCGATCGCGTCCTGGCGACCCTGCGTGTCGCCGGTCGGTGCCGCGGTCGACACCTCGACCTTGCGCGGGCGCGACCGCTCCGCCACGGGGATGGTGAGCGTCAGCACGCCGTGCTCGAAGCTCGCGTGCATCCGGTCCGGATCGAGGCCGTCGCCGACGAGGAGCTGGCGGCTGAACTGGCCGTGGGGTCGCTCGGCCGCCACGACCTCGTCACCCTCGACGGGCCGCCAGGAGCGCTCCGCCTTGAGGGTCAGCACGTTGCGCTCGATCTCGATGTCGATCGACGCCGGGTCCACGCCCGGCAGGTCGAAGTGGACGACGAACGTGTCGCCGTGCCGGTACGCGTCCATCGGGACGCTCGCCCGGCGGAACCGCGACCCCTCGAGCGTCTGCTCGAGCGCACGATCGAGCTCGCGGAACGGGTCGAAGCGCAGCAACATGGACATGGCTCATGCCTCCTTCTGGTCGCCCCGCCGGCCGGAGCCACGACCGGCGGGAGGGTGGGTGTCCGTTCGGGGAGGGGTCCCCGGCGGCAGGTGGCGGGCGGCGCTGCGGACGTCGTCGAGGCCCGCTCGCGCGCGGATCTCGTCGAGGTCGACGCCGGCCCGGTGCGACGAGGTCACGAACGCCCGTCGCAGCGCGTTCGCGGTGACGGGGGCGCCGCACGTCGGCGGCAGCTGCTTCAGCAGGTGGTCGGCGCCGAAGCGCGTGAGCCTGGCGGGCGGGGCAGCGGGCGCCGCCGCCCTCGCGCTCGTGAGCACCGGCCCCGCGGCGCGGCCGGCGATGCACCGCCGGACCGCGACGCCCGTGCGGCGGTCGAGCACGATCCGCTCGTGGCCGCGCCGGCGCAACGTGGCGGTGGTGCGCGGGGCGCGGCCCGCGATGTCGCCGGCGTCGAGCTCGAGCGCCTCCTGCAGCTTCAGCCCGTCGCACGCGAGGAGCCCGACCAGGGCGTGCAGGCGCGGGTCGGTCCCGGCCGCGATCGACAGCAGCCGCTCGACGTCGTCGCCGTCGTAGAGCGGGGTGGCGCTGGAGCCGGGGCGGTCGACGGCGGGCCGGTCCGTCCCGGCCGTCGGGTTCGTCTCGACCGCTCCCCGCTCGAGCGCGTAGCGGAAGAACGACGCGAGCGACGACGCCCTCCGGCGCACGGTCGCCGAGCTCGCCCCGGCGGCCGTGCACGCCAGCTGGTAGGCCGCGACGTCATCGGCGGTGACGCGCAGCGGGATGGCCGCCTGCTGCGTGCACCACCGGGAGAACGACGCGAGGTCTCCGCCGTAGGCGGCGCGCGTGCTGGGGGAGGAGTGCGTCGCCGTCCACGCCGTGACCAGCTGCTCGAAGTGCTCCGTCGCTCGCGTCACGTCGCGCAGTATGCCGCCGCGGGCGCTCCATGTCAACATAATCGCCCCGTCCGCCGCGGGGCTGCGCCGGCCGTCCGGTCCGTCGTCGCGTCAGCCGCTGCGCAGCAGGCCGTCGATCTGGTGCTTCTGGACGATCGGCACCAGCTCGTCCACGACCCGGCAGTGCAGGTGCTCGCGCACGATCGTCGGCGCCGCCGCCCACCAGTCGGGCGTCACCATCGGGTCGTGCAGCGCGTCGTGGCCGGCGCCGGGCGCGTCGACGCCCATCACCAGCACCGGCCGCGCGGACGTGGAGCGGTTGGCGGTCCCGCGGTGGATCGCCAGCGCGGACCGCGCGGACACGTCGCCCATCCTCGGGTACGTGCGGACCGCCACGGCGGCGTAGCGGTCCCACGTCGACGGGGGCGGGAACATCTCGGCCTCGAAGTCGTGCCCGGGCTCGAGGTGCGTGCCCTTCGCGATCTCGAACGGGCCCATCTCGTCGGTGGTGTCGACCGCGGTGAGGTTGAACGCGAGCGAGGTGATGCGGCCGTCGCGGTAGGTCTCCGGGGGCGACGGGAAGTCACGGTGCCAGGGCTGGTCCGCGGCGCCCGGGAAGGGCACGTCGAAGCCGAGCTCGACGATCGTCCACCGCGGTCCGAGCACCGCCTCGCAGGTGGCGACGACCCAGGGGTGCGTGGCGAGGTCGACGAACCCGCGCAGCTGCTGCGGGTGGATCTCGACGTACCAGCGCTGCGGACCGCGGGCGACCGCTCCGCCCGGTCGTGCCACGGCGTCGGCGAACGCCACCTCCACGTCGGCCCGCATCCGCTCCACCCACTCCCGGGAGAACGCGCCCCGGCGGGCGACGATCCCGTCGGTCGCGAGGGCGCGGAGGTCGTCGTCGAGGCCGTCGACGTCGGAGGTCGCCGGGGGCAGCGCATTCGTGCCGGCGGTCGTGGTCGTCTCGGTCACGGCGTGCTCCCGGGTCGGGTCGTGGGGTGCGGCGCGATGGCCTGCAGCGTCACGCAGGATCGGCCGCGCGGCGCGGATGCTCGCTCGCCCACCCGGGTGGTTTTCGGCCCGCTCCCCCGATCGTGGGGATCCTGCTGCTGCTCCTCGTTCGACCCGGCCGGGTGATGGCGCGGGCGCGGGCGGGCGACACCCTGCTGCCGCCGCCGGCACGAGGCCGGCGGGAGACGGGGAGGAACAGAGATGAGAGGACGACGAGCTGCGCTCGCCGGCGTCGCCGCGCTGCTGGCGCTCGCTGCGTGCGGCGACGACGACGACGAGGGTGCGGCCGACGACACCGCCGCCGAGGTGACGGAGGCGCCGGCCACGTCGGCGGCCGCCGGGACGACGGCGGCGCCGGAGACCACCGCGACCGGTGAGGGCGCGCCGGCGGGGGAGGGCGGCCCGCCGCCCGTGAACCCGTGCGCGGAGGGCGAGAACGGCCAGCTCGGGCCGACCGAGCCTCCCGCGGAGGGCGCGACGGCGCTCGAGGTGACGGCGGTCGACTACGGCTTCCAGGGCCTGGACGCCGTGACCGAGCCCGGCGAGTACGCGCTCTCGCTGACGAACGGCGGCAAGGAGCTGCACGAGATCGTGATCGTGCGGTTGAACGACGACGAGACCCGGTCGGTCCAGGAGCTCCTGCAGGCCCAGGAGGACCCGTCGACGTTCAGCACCGACATCGCCTTCGGCTTCGCCTGCCCCGGCGCCACGTCGGAGCCGATCGCGGCGAACATGACCGAGCCGGGCCGCTACGTGGCGGTCTGCTTCATCCCCGTCGGCGCCACCCCGGAGACGCCGCCGTCGGAGTTCGAGACGCTCGGGCCGCCGCACGCGGTGCAGGGCATGGTGGCCGAGGTCACGCTCGAGGGCTGAGCCCCGGCTCGCGGGTGACGGGCGTGGTGGCCGCAGGGCGGCCGCCACGCCCGTCCGGCGTCCGACCACACCGTCGTCGTGGCGGCGCGCCCGTCAGGCGCCGCTCATCACCCACTCCACGGAGTACCCGTCGCCGCCACCGCGGGCCGCGAAGCGCCGCCCGCTGAACGCGCCCACCTCGAGCACCATCCACGTCGGCCGTTCGCCGTCGGCGATCGGCGCCGGGTCGGGCAGCCGGTGGTCGCCGGCGGCCGCGACGAGCGTGCCGCGGGCGATGACGCTCCAGGCGGAGCGGGCGGCCAGGTCGACGTGGTCGACCTCGAACGACGCCGGGCCACGCGACCGGCCGATCAGCGACGTCGGCGAGGTGCGGACGACGATCCGCACGCCGTGATCGCCCTCCACCATCCGGTAGTTCACCGGCAGGGCGAGCGGCACGTCGTGGTCGACGACGCAGACCCGCCCGACGGACCCGCCCCGCAGCAGCGCCCGGCACTCCCACTCGGGCAGCTCGATCGGCGTCGTGCCCATCTCGTCACTCCTCCACGATCAGCGCGGTGACCATGCCGAACATGCCCGTGGGTCCCTCGGCGTGGGTGAGGATGTGGCAGTGCCAGGCCCAGACGCCCGGATCCTTGGCCTCGTACAGGACGGTGTAGCGCTCGCCCGGAGCGACGTTGATCGTGTCGCCGGGCATCGGCACCTCGAGCGGGATGCCGTCCTTCGCGATCACCCACCCCATCGGCTGGTGCAGGTGCATCGGGTGCGCCATGAGGCCCTCGTTGAGGTAGTTGACGACCATCGTCTCGCCGACCCGCATGGTGTACGGCTCCGTCGCCGGGAAGCTCTTGCCGTTCAGCGACAGCCCGATCGTGCCGGCGTCGTTGAGGACCATGTTCACCCGGTGGTCGACCGTCGTCACGCCACGGTCCTGCAGCCACCGCGGGATCGGCATCTCGCCGATCGTCAGCGCTCCGAACAGGCCGTTCGGCACCTGCACCTGCGCGTCGTGGTGCGAGTGGTAGATGCCCACGGCCGGTTCGAGCGCCTCGAACTCGTAGGTGAACGACCCGCCGGGCTGGATCGCCGGCTGCGTGTACGGGTCCACCCCGTCCATCGAGTTCGGGACGCGGATGCCGTGGAGGTGCAGCGACGTCGACTCCGGGAGCTCGTTGCGCAGGTTGATCCGCACCCGGTCGCCGACCTCGACGTGCAGCTCCGGCGCGGGCACGACCCCGTTGTACGTCCACGCCTCGACGACCTTGCCGGGCGCGACCTCCCAGTCGACGATCGACGCCGTGAGGTCGAACTGCTTCGTGCCGTCGGGGAGCACGGTGGGGGCGAGCAGCTCGCCGCCGTGGCCCTCCGTCTCGGCCGGGAACGCGTGCGCGACCTCGTCCATCATCCGGTCCATCTCCTGCCATCCCATGGTCGTCGGCGGGGCGGCCGCGCCGCCACCTCCCTCGCCGTCGCCGCCGTGGCCGGCGGCGCCCACCATGAGCATCCCCTTCATGCCGGCGTCGGCGTGGCCCGGGATCTCGCACAGCATGTCGTAGTCGCCGGCCGCGACCTCGCCGAGGTCGAGCGTGTCGCTCGCACCGGGCTGGACGTCGGCGCTGCGGAGCCCGAGCTGCGGGATCGACAGGTTGTGCACGGAGCTGCCGCTGTTGGTGAGGCGGATCTCCACCCGCCCCGCGGGCACCTCAGGCATGGACGGGTCCAGCGCGAAGTCAGAGAGGTCCACGTCGATCACCGTGGTCGCGGTCGCGGCCTCCGCAGCGGCACCGTCGCCGCCCGCGGCGTCGCCGCTGTCACCGAGCCCGAACAGCGCGAGGCACACCGCCGCCACCGCGACGGCGAACGCCGACCACCCCAACACGAAACGATCATCTCTGGCCATGGAGCCAGCCTGCGGGGCGCGCGAGGGAGCGCACAGGGACCCTCGTCGGACCGGATCGGGACCTTGGTCCCGCCCCGGGCGCCGCTCACCGCGGGATCGGCACCCACCAGGTCAGCTCGGTGCCCCGGACGGGGCGCGGACCGACGACGCAGTCGCCGCCGAGGAGGCGGGCGCGCTCGGCCATGTTCCGCAGCCCGTTGCCCGCGGTGACGTCGACGTCGGCTGCGATCCCGCGGCCGTTGTCGACCACGCGCATGACGATCCGGTCGTCCGCGGTGATCTCGATCTCCGCCTCGGTGCCGTTGGCGTGGCGAGCCACGTTCCCGAGCGCCTCGCGCAGGCTCGCCATCAGCTCGACGCGGATCTCGGGCGTGATCGAGCTCTCCACCGGCCCGTCCATCCGCAGGCGAGGCGTCCAGCCGAGCACACGGGTCGACTGCGCCACGAGCGTGCCGAGCTCCTGGCCGAGCGAGCCGTCACGGCCGGCCGAGCCGAGCGTGAACACGGCGGTGCGGATCTCGCGGATGATCCGGTCGATCTCGTCGACCGCGCGCTCGAGGCGCTCCCCGACCGCCGGCTCGGCGCGCATCGCCGTCGCCTGCAGCTCCATCCCGAGCCCGAACAGCCGCTGCAGCACGGTGTCGTGGAGGTCGCGGGCGATCCGCTCGCGCTCCTGCGCGAGGGTCAACAGGTCCTGCGCGGTGCGCAGCGTCTGCGCCGCACGGAGCCGCTCGGACACGTCACGGACGATCGCGACGACGCCGGGTGACGCGCCGGCCTCGCCGACGGAGATCGGCGCGAGGCTGATCTCGACGGGCAGCAGCGAGCCGTCACGGCGGACGAGGCGCAGGTCGAGCCCGGGCCCCATCGGGCGGGTCCTGCCCTCGTGCACGAACCGGGCGCGCAGGTCGGCGTGGCGTCCTCGCACGTCGGGCGGCACGAGGCGGTCGAGCGGCTCGCCCTGCAGCGCCTCGCGGGCGTAGCCGGTCATGTCCGCCAGCCGCTGGTTGAGCAGGCTGATCCTGCCGTCAGGGGCGCACACGAGCAGGCCGTCGGGGAGCTCGTCGATCCAGGCGGTCGCCGTGTCGAGGAGCGGGACCGACGTCTGCGCCTGCGTCACGCCCCGACGTTATCGAGCCCGGGGACGGCCGGCGCGAGGCACCGGCCGCCGGTGGGGCGCGGGTCGCCGGCTCCGGCCCGCAGGACGGGTCGAAGGTCCCTGTGCGCGGAGCGCCGCCGGCGGCGAGACTGGCGGCGTGGGTGAACCGGACGTGCAGGGCGGCGACGGCCGCATCGGGGTGTTCCTCGTCGACGACCACGAGGTCGTCCGCCAGGGGGTGCGGGCGCTGATCGACGCGACCGAGGACCTGCGCGTGGTGGGGGAGGCCGACGGCGTCGACACCGGCCTCGCCCGCATCCTCGCGGTCCGCCCGCGGGTCGCGGTGCTCGACGTGCGCCTGCCCGACGGCAACGGGGTCGAGCTGTGCCGCGAGGTGCGCAGCCGGCTGCCCGAGGTCTCGTGCCTGATGCTGACGTCGTTCTCCGACGACGAGGCGCTGTTCGAGGCGATCCTCGCCGGCGCCTCCGGGTACGTGCTCAAGCAGGTGCGTGGCAGCGAGCTGCTGGACGCCGTGCGGCGGGTCGCACGTGGCGAGCACCTCCTCGACCCGGCGCTGACCGGCCGCGTCCTCAAGCGGCTGCGCGAGCCGGAGGGCGAGGACGCCCGCCTCGCGAGCCTCACCCACCGCGAGCGCGACGTGCTCGAGCTGATCGGGCGGGGGATGACGAACCGCCAGATCGGCGAGGCGATGTTCCTGGCCGAGAAGACCGTGAAGAACTACGTCAGCGGCCTCCTCGCGAAGCTGGGCATGGACCGGCGCACCGAGGCGGCGGTGTTCGTCGCTCGGCGCGACGCGGAGCGGCACGCGGTCCCGTAGCCCGGGCCGACCCGAGCGATCCGCGACACGAAGATCCCGCACGATCACACATACGCGGCGCACGTCGGGTACGTACACACCGGCATGACGGCTGCGGGGACCCACTTCGCGGCGTCGAGAGAGGCGTGGTGCGCGGCGTGGGCCCGGGACCGTGGCGGAGCCATGACGGCGGTCGTGCGGGAGCACCGCCGGCTCGTGCTCGACGCCGCTCGTCGCGTCTGCGGCGACGATCGCGCCGCCGACGTCGCGCAGGAGGTGTTCCTGCGGGTGTGGGCGCGCCCTGAGCGCTTCGATCCCGAGCGCGCCAGCCTGCCGACCTTCCTCGCGATGATGGCTCGCGGCGTCGCGGTGGACATCGCCCGCCGAGACGCGCGCCGCCTCCGTCGCGACGCACGGTCGCTGGACGGGGCGGACGACGACGACGAGGCATCGCCGCTCGACGTGGTCGCCGCGCGGCGCCTGGCGAAGGCGCTGGCCGACCTGGACCCGGCGCAGCGCCAGGCCGTCCTCGCCGCCCACGTGGAGCAGCTGGTGCACCGGGAGATCGCCCAGCGCGACGGCATCCCGGAGGGGACCGTCAAGTCGCGGATCCGGCTGGGGCTCGCGCACCTGCGCGGCCAGCTGGGCGATCTCCGCGGCCCGGTGCCGGCGAGCGGGACGTCGGGTGCGCCGGGTGGTGGCTCGTGACGCGCTGCCGGTGCTGCACCCCGCTCGCTGTTGCACTCGGACTGCAGTAGGGTGGGCGGATGCCGGGCACGACACGCACGACCACCGCGGTGCTCGCCGCCGCAGCGCTCCTCCTGCTCGCGAGCGCCTGCGGTGACGACGCCGAGGGCGCCGGGGACGCAGCCGCCGGTGCGCCGGACCAGCTCGTGATCGCGACGACGGTCGCTCCGATCACCAGCATCGTGTCCAACATCGTGGGCGACCGCGCGCGGGTGCGCGGCATCGTGCCGGAGGGGACGAACTCCCACACGTTCGAGCCGCGTCCGAGCGACGCGGAGCTGCTGGCCGACGCCGACGTCGTCTACATCAACGGCCTCGTCCTCGAGGAGCCGACGCGCGAGCTCGCCGAGGAGAACCTCCGCGACGGCGCCGAGATCGTCGCGCTCGGCGAGCTCACGATCGGCGAGGACGAGTACCTGTACGACGTCTCCTTCCCGGAGGAGGGCGGCAAGCCCAACCCCCACCTGTGGACCGACCCCACCCTGGTGCGCCGCTACGCGGAGATCGTCGCGGAGGACATGTCGGCCCGGGACCCGGCGAACGAGGGCTACTACCGCGCCAACCTGGACGGGTTCTCCACCGTGATCGACGAGCTCGACGCCGCGATGCGCACGGCGTTCGCGACGGTGCCGAACCGGTCGCTGCTCACGTACCACGACGCGTACGCCTACTTCGCCCGGACCTACGGCTGGACCGTGGTGGGCGCGATCCAGGTGGACGACTTCGAGGACCCCACGCCGTCGGAGGTGGCGGACCTGATCGACCAGGTCCGCACGTCCGGCGTCCCCGCGATCTTCGGCTCGGAGGTGTTCCCGAGCCCCGTGCTCGAGCAGATCGGGCGCGAGGCGGGCGTCCGCTACGTCGACGTGCTGCGCGACGACGACCTGCCGGGCGAGCCCGGCGACCCCGAGCACTCGTGGCTGGGGCTGATGCGCTTCGACTTCGTCACGATGACGGAGGCGCTCGGCGGTGACGCGTCCGCGCTGGAGGCGCTGGAGGTCCGGGACGTCGCGCCGGACGTGGCGGAGTACCCGCAGTGACCGACGCGGCACCGCTGGTGCGGATGGAGGGGGTCACCTGCGTCCTCGGGCGCCAGGTGGTCCTCGCCGACGTCCACCTCGACGTGGAGGACGGCCGGTTCACCGGCGTCGTCGGACCCTCCGGCTCGGGGAAGACGACGCTCCTGCGGGTGCTGCTGGGGTCGGTGGTGCCGAGGTCGGGGCGCGTGGTGCGGCGCCGGGGCGTGCGGGTGGCCTACGTCCCGCAGGTCGAGACGGTCGACTGGAGCTTCCCCGTCACCGTCGCGGAGTGCGTGCTCATGGCGCGCACGTGCGGGCGCGTCCTGCCGTGGGCGAGCCGCGACGAGCGTGCAGCGGTCGGTCGTGTGCTCGAGCGGCTGGGCCTCGACGGGCTCACGTCACGACACATCCGCGAGCTCTCGGGCGGTCAGCAGCAGCGGGTGTTCCTGGCCCGGGCGCTGCTCGCCGAGCCGGACCTCCTGCTCCTCGACGAGCCGACGTCGGGGGTGGACGTCAGGACGCGCCACGAGATCCTGCACCTCCTCGACGACCTGCACCACGACGGGCTGTCGATCGTGCTGACCACCCACGACCTGAACGGGATCGCCGCGCACCTGCCGCACGTGGTGTGCCTCAACACCGAGGTGCTGGGCGAGGGCGCTCCCCGCGACGTGCTCACCGCGGACGTCCTCGAGCGGACCTACGGCGGGCGGATGGACGTGCTCGAGCACGCCGGGATGCCGGTCGTGCTCGACCGGTTCCACCACCACCCGCACGAGGTCGCCGCCCCGCGGCGAGCGAGCGGGGCCTGAGCCGATGTCCGTCGACGACCTGCTGCGGCCCTACGACTACGAGTTCTTCCGCAACGGTGTGATCGTCGCGACGGTCGCCGGCGCGCTGTGCGGGCTCGTCGGCGTCGTCGTCGTGCTGAAGGGCATGAGCTACATCGGCCACGGGCTGTCGCACGCGATCTTCGGCGGCTACGCGGCGAGCGCGCTCCTCGGCATCCACTACGTCCTCGGCGCGGGTGCGTGGGGAGCGGTGTCCGCGCTGATGATCGGTGGCGTCACCAGGCGGCGCGTCGTGGGCGCGGACGCAGCGATCGGCGTCGTGACCACCGCCTCGTTCGCCCTGGGCCTCGCGCTGTTCGCCGTCTTCGGCAGGCGCGGGCGCAGCTTCGAGGCGTCCTTGTTCGGCAGCGTCCTCGGCGTGGGGACCGACGACGTGGTCGCGATCGTGATCCTGACGGTCGGCGTGGCGGCCGGGGTCTTCCTCGGCTACCGCCGGCTGCTGTTCACGACGTTCGACCCGGAGGTGGCCGAGGCCTCCGGCGTGCGCACGGCTCGCGTGGACGCGGTCCTGATGCTGGCGCTGGCGCTGACGATCCTCGCCACCATGCAGGTGCTCGGGGTCACGCTGATCGCCGCGACCCTGATCCTGCCGGCGACGATCGCGCGGATGCTCACCGACTCCTTCGCGCGGATGCTCGGCGCCTCCGCGGGGATCGGTGCGGTCTCGGGCTTCGTCGGGATGAACGTCAGCTACCACGCCGACGTGCAGTCGGGGCCGAGCATCGTCCTGGTCGGTTCGTGCCTGTTCGCGCTGGTGTTCGCGGCGACGGGGGCACGGCGGCGCTGGCCGGCGAGGGCCCGGCGCGCCGAGGCGGCCGAACCCCGCCCGGCACCGGCGGCGTCCGCACCGGTGCGGGTCCGGTAGCGTCGGGCACGGTGACGCGACCGACCACGACGGGTGCCGACCTCGCCTCGATCGAGCGCCGCGTGCGCGAGACGGGCGGGAGGATGACCGTGTCGACCCGGGCGCTGGTGGAGATCCTCGCGTCGACGGACCGCCACCTCACGGTGGACGACCTGACGGCGGAGCTCGAACGCCGCGCGCCGGGCGTCGCCCCCTCCACCGTGTACCGCGTGCTGCAGCGCCTGGACGAGATCGGGGTGGTGGAGCACGTCCACTCCGGGCTGGGGCCGACCTTCTACCACCTGCGCGAGGCCGGCCACGCCCACCTCGTGTGCAACGACTGCGGGGCGATCATCGACATCCCCGACGGGGTGTTCGCCCACCTCGCCGACGCCGTGCGCCGCGAGCACGGCTTCGAGGTCGACGCCCACCACGTGGCGCTGCTCGGCCGGTGCGGCGCCTGCACGGGGCCTTCTTGACGATCTCGTGATCCACGCAGCCGTCGGTGACGGATGACCTGTGAAGACGAGGGGACGCGCCGCGGGGTGATCCGACCGCGCGGACGACACAGGAGGCCAGATGACGACGTCAGGTTCGACACGCGCACGGCGCAGGTGGAAGCGGGGTGCCGCGGGAGGCCTCGGCGTCGCGTTGATCGCAGGTGGCGTCGCCACGCAGTGGGGCCCGCTCGCGACGTCCGCCTCGAGCCACCGCGAGGCACCGCTGATCGCAGGTGACCCACGGGCCGACAACACGGACGTCTACGCGTTCGTGAGCCCCGACGCACCCGACACGGTCACGCTGATCTCGAACTGGATCCCGTTCGAGGAGCCCAACGGCGGCCCGAACTTCTACACCTGGGCCGACGACACCCGGTACAACGTCCACATCGACAACGACGGCGACGCGATCGCCGACCTCGTCTACACGTGGGTGTTCGACACCGTCATCAAGTACCCGGACCAGTTCCTGTACAACGTCGGTCCGGTCACGTCGCTCGACGACCCCGACCTGAACATCGTCCAGACGTACGACCTCACCGTGTTCAACGGCGTCACCACGGTGCCCCTGCTGGGTGACGGCGACGGCGTGCACGACCCGACGGACCCGATCGTGGCGCCCTCGCACGTCGGACCCGCGTCGATGCCGAACTACGCCGCGCTGCGCACGCAGGCGGTGTACGACGTGCCGGGCGGCGGCAAGACGTTCAGCGGCCAGGCCGACGACTCGTTCTTCCTCGACCTGCGCGTGTTCGACCTCCTCTACGGTGGCGATGCGAGCGAGCTCGGCGAGGACACGCTCGCCGGGTACAACGTGAACTCCGTCGCCCTCCAGCTCCCGAAGGGCGCGCTCGCGCTCAACGGTGACGCTGCGGGCAACCCGGTCATCGGGGTGTGGAGCACGACCGAGCGCCGCAGCGCCAGCGTCGCCGGCGACGCGCAGCCCGACGACGCCTTCGTCCAGGTCTCCCGCCTCGGCAACCCGCTCGTCAACGAGGTGGTCATCCCCCTCGCGCTGAAGGACGCGTTCAACGCGATCCCGCCCAGCGCCGACGCGGGGATCCCCGCCGTCGTCGAGAAGGTCCTCGACCCGATCCTGCCGAAGCTCGTGGAGCAGATCTACGGCGTGCCGGAGCCCGCGGGCGACCGCAACGACCTGTTCGAGATCTTCCTCACCGGGATCAGCAAGGCCGATGCGGGCGCGACCGGCGATCCCGCCACCGTGCTGCCCGTCGACCTCAACAGCCACCGGCTGAACGCCGACGCCGTCGAGGCGTCGCTGCGACCGGCGGAGATGCTGCGGCTCAACATGGCCGTGCCGCCGGCGGCGGCCCCGAACTCCTACGGCGTGCTCGCCGGTGACATCGCCGGGTTCCCGAACGGCCGTCGCCTCACCGACGACGTGATCGACATCGCCATCCAGGCCGTCGAGGGCGCGACCGTCACCGGCTCGCTCGTCGAGGGTCTCCTCGCGATCGACTCCGTCGACCGCAACGACCTCGAGTTCGGCACCACGTTCCCGTACCTGGCCCTGCCGCACAGCGAGTCGGTCAACACCGGCGAGGATCGCTCGCCGAGGGCGCCGGAGTTCGTGGCGCTCAACCCGCAGCGCATCCTCGAGACAAGGACCGACCAGCCCGGTGGCCAGGTCGGCTACTCGGGCGCCCGGCCGACGGCCGGTCAGACGATCACGCTGAAGGTGACCGGCCTCGCCGGCTCGATGGTGCCGCCGGACGCCACGACGGTGTTCCTCAACGTCACCGCCGTCAACACGGCCGCCAACGGCTTCGTCACGGTCTACCCGTGCGGGAGCACCCGGCCGCTCGCCGCGAGCTTCAACCCCGTCGCCGGCGTCATCACCCACAACCTGGTGGCGGCACCCATCGGTGCGGACGGCACGGTGTGCCTCTACACGAGCAGCTCGACCGACCTGATCGCCGACATCTCCGGCTACCACCCCGGCACCTCGGACTACGTGCCGGTCCAGCCGGAGCGACTGCTCGAGACCCGGACGACGGAGGCCGGCGGGCAGAAGGGCTACAGCGGCGCGATGCCGTCGGACGGCACGGTCATCACCCTCGACGTCACCGGCGTGGGGACCGCGATGGTGCCGAACGACGCGAAGGCCGTGTTCCTCAACGTGGCCACGGTGAACACCGAGGCCGTCGGCTTCGTGACGGTGTACCCCTGCGGGTCGCCGCGACCGCTGGCCGCGAACCTGACGACGACGCCGGGGGTGGTGCGGGCGAACCTCGTCGCCGCCACCGTCGGGACCGGGGGCAACGTCTGCCTCTTCGTCAGCCAGGGGACCGACGTCGTCGCCGACATCCAGGGCTACGTCCCCGCCAGCTCCCAGTACGTGCCGGTCATCCCGCAGCGGGTGCTCGAGACGCGGGAGTCGGACGGCCAGGTCGGCTACTCGGCGGCCAAGCCCCGCGCCGGTCAGACGACCGAGGTGCGGGTCACGGGCGTCGGCGCGGCCAACGCCCCGGCAGGTTCGGGTGCGGTGCTCCTGAACGTGTCCGTGGTCGAGGCGGCGAACAACGGGTTCGTCACGGTGTTCCCGTGCGGCACCCCGCGGCCGCTCGCGGCGAACCTCAACCTCACCGGTGAGATCAAGACGAACCTCGTCGCCGCCAAGGTGGGCGACGGAGGCCGGGTGTGCATCTACACCTCGCAGGAGACGCACCTCGTCGCCGACCTCGCCGGGTACTTCCCCGACCCGGTGACGACCTCCTGACCGGAGGGACCGACACGTTGGTGGGGGGTGGTCGCCGGGATCCGGCGACCACCCCCGCCGCGCCCGGGCGGGGCCGGCGCCGGACCCCCGCGACGATCGCAGCCGGGCTCGGCCTGGGCGCCGTGCTGTTCGCGGCCGGGGCGTTCGGCGTCGTCCGCTCCGGATCGGGAGGTGACGGACCCCCGCCGGTCGTCGCGCCCGTCGGCGCGCCGTCGCTGCCCGGTGCCGGAGCACCGGGGGCGGGCACCCTCGAGGAGCTCGTCGACGATCTCCAGGTCCGTCTCCGCGCCGTGCCCGGCGACCACGTCTCGTGGGCGACGCTCGGGCTCGCGTACGTGCAGCAGGCGCGGGTCACCGTCGACCCGTCGTTCTACCCCCGGGCGGAAGGCGCGCTGCAGCGCTCGCTCGGGATCACCGAGGCCGACAACTTCCTCGCCTACGCCGGGCTGTCGGCCCTGGCCGCCGCCCGTCACGACTTCCTCGCCGCGAAGCAGCACGCCGAGCGCGGCCTCCAGATCAACCCGTACAGCGCCATCCTGCACGGCGCGCTCAGCGACGCCCAGATCCAGCTCGGCCAGTACGAGGCCGGCTTCGCGTCGGTGCAGCGGATGGTCGATCTCTCACCCGACACGGCGTCGCTGACGCGGGCGTCGTACGCCTGGGAGCTGCGTGGCGACGTCGTGCAGGCCGAGGCGCTGATGCGGCGTGCGCTCGAGGATGCGCCCCGGGCGAGCGACCGGGCCTTTGCCCTGCACCAGCTCGGTCAGCTCGCGTTCAACGACGGCCGGCTCGCGGAGGCGCTGGAGCTGCAGCGCGCCGCGCTCGACGCCGTGCCCGACGACGTGGCCGCGCTCGCCGGCAAGGCGCGCGCGGAGGCGGCGCTGGGGCAGGTCCAGACCGCCCTCGACGACTTCGCCGCGGTCGTGGCGCGCGCCCCCGAGCCCGGGTACGTCGTCGAGTACGCCGAGCTGCTCCTCGCGGCCGGGCGCACGGAGGAGGCCGAGCGGCAGTTCGAGGTGTTCCGGGCGACGCAGCGGCTCTTCGAGACCAACGGCGTCCAGGGGGACGCGGTCGTCGCGATGTTCCACGCCGATCACGGCGATCCCGCTGACGCGCTCGCCGCCGCGGAGGCGGGCCTCGTCACGAACCCGTTCGTCGCGATGCACGACGCCCACGCGTGGGCGCTGCACCGCAGCGGCCGTGACGCCGAGGCGCTCGTGTCGATCGACGCGGCGCTGGGGCTGGGGGTGCGCGACGCCCGCTTCCACTTCCACGCCGGCATGATCAGCCGCTCCCTCGGCGACGACGACCGGGCGCGGCGCGAGCTGACGACGGCGCTGTCGATCAACCCCGAGTTCCATCCCCTGGACGCCGTGACCGCGCGGGAGGTGCTCGACGAGCTGGGGGGGCCGGTGTGAGCCCCGCGCTGCGCCGCCTCCTCCTCGCGGTGCCGGCGCTCACGCTCGTGGGGGTCGCCGCGGGGGCTGCACCCGTGTCGGCGCACCCGCTCGGCAACTTCAGCGTCAACCACGCGCACGCCCTCTCCGTGTCGCCGGAGCGGATCGTCGACGACGCGGTGGTCGACTCGGCGGAGATCCCGACCGCGCAGGCGGCGGGCACGGTCGACGCCGACGGGGACGGCGAGGCGTCGGCAGCGGAGCTCGACGCCCACGGCGTGCGGCGCTGCGAGGAGCTGCGTCTGGCGCTCTCCTTGACGGTCGACGGCGCTCCCGTCGAGTGGGCGACCACCCGCACCTCGTTCCGCGAGGAGCCGGGCGAGGCCGGGCTCGCGACCACGCGCCTCGAGTGCCGCTTCGAGGCCGCCGTCGACCTGTCGGTGGCGCGCACCGTCCTCGTGCGCGACCGGTTCGAACCCGGTCGCGTCGGCTGGCGCGAGATCACCGCCGTCGCCGACGGCGTCTCGCTCCCCGGGTCGCCCGTGCCGGTCGAGAGCAGCACCGGCGGGCTCCGCTCGTACCCGCTCGACCTGCTCAGCTCCCCCCTGGACGTGCGCGAGGTGGAGCTGCGCGTCGTACCCGGCGAGGTCGCAGCCGCTCCGGCACCGGCGACGGGCGGCGAGCGCGGCGGCGGGCGCGCGCTCTCGGAGGGAGGGCCGCTGGCCGGCGTGGTCGAGCGGGTCGATCGCGCCTTCGACGACCTCGTCGGCCGGCGCGACCTGACGGTCGGCGTCGGGCTGCTCGCCGTGGCGCTGTCGATGGTGCTGGGAGCCTCGCACGCGCTGCTGCCGGGGCACGGCAAGACGATCATGGCCGCGTACATCGCCGGCCGGCAGGGGAGCGCACGTGACGCGGTGGTGGTGGGCGCGACGGTGACGGCGACGCACACCGGCGGCGTGCTGCTGCTCGGCCTCGCGCTGACGCTGTCGAGCGCGCTCGCGGGCGAGGAGGTGATCGCCTGGCTCGGCGTCGTCAGCGGCCTGCTGATCGCGTGGATCGGCGCGAGCCTGCTGATCTCGTCGATCCGCCGCCGCGACGGCGGCGGGCTCCACGGCCACGCCCACGGGCACGGGCACGGGCACGGGCACGGGCACCACCACGATCACGGACACGATCACGATCACGATCACGCGCACCACCGCCACGGGCACCGCCCGACCGGCGAGGGGGGCGCGGACGACGTCGTCGCGCCCCGACGGGCCCGCGGCGAGCGGATCCCGCGTCGCGAGGCCGTGGTGGTGCGCCGAGCGACCCCGGCCGACGGCCGCCGCCTCGGCACGGTCGGGGCCGCGACGGCGGTGGCCACCGCCCCCGTGGCTGCGACGACCGCCACCGTCGCACCCGCCACGGCCGCACCGGCGCTGCGCCGCGGCTCGCGGCGCGGAGACGGGCGCGAGCGGACCGTCGTCGCGGGCCGTGGCGCCCACGCTGCGGCTGCCCCCGCACCCGTCTCCCGGCGGGGTCTGATCGGGATGGGCGTGGCCGGGGGGCTCGTGCCGAGCCCGTCGGCGCTCGTCGTCCTGCTCTCGGCGATCGCGCTCGGCCGCACCGCGTTCGGCGTGGTCCTCGTGATCGGCTACGGGCTCGGCATGGCCGCGACGCTGACCGCAGCGGGCTTCCTGCTCGTGCGCGTGCGCGACCGGCTGCAGGCGCGTGCGCCGCGGGCCGGCAGCCGCGCCCGCTCCGCTGCGGCACGGTGGCAGGCGGTCATGCCGTTCGCGACGGCGGCGCTGGTCCTGGTGGTCGGCCTCGGCGTCGCGATCCGCAGCCTCGACCTGCTCGGCGGGTAGCGCGCACGGCGGTCCGGGGACAGCGCGTCCCCTACGCTGCGCCCCCGTGCGCGTCCACCTCGACTGCGCCGGTGCCGGCCGGCCGATCCTGTTCCTCCACGGCATCGGCGCGTCGTCGTCCACCTGGGACGCGGTCCGCGCGCTCCTGTCGGACCGCTACCGGGTCTGCGCGATGGACCTCGTCGGCCACGGCCGGTCCGAGGTGCCGGAGGACCCGTCCGAGTACGGCCGCGACCGGGCGCTGGACGACGTCGACGAGGCGCTCGCGACGGTGGACGGCCGCGCGGTCCTGGTCGGCCACTCCCTCGGCGGCTACCTCGCGCTGGCGCACGCGGCCACGCGACCCGGCGCGGTCGACGGCGTCGTGGTGCTCAACACCGGGCCCGGGTACCGCGATCCGGCCAAGCGCGAGCAGTGGAACGAGCGCTCGAGGCGCAACGCCCACCGCTTCGGCGTCCCGCCGCAGGCGGCCGACCTGAACCTGCAGCACGACTCCGTGGTGATGGATCGCCTCGCCGACATCGTCACCCCGACGCTGGTGCTCGCCGGCGACGAGGACCGCCCCGAGTACGCGTCCGCCGGCCGCTACCTCGAGTCGAAGATGCCCGCGGCCCGCTTCGTCGCCGTCGCCGGGGGCGGGCACGCCATGCACGAGGCGACGCACGCCGAGCAGGTCGCGGCCGTGATCGACGACTTCGCCCGCTCGCTGCCGCCGCACTGAGCGCACTCGTCGCGCCGGCGGGGGCGCCGGGGATCGATCGGCGCTCAGGCACCGGGGGCCAGCACGCGGAGCCCGCCGGGGCGCGTCCTGAACAGCAGCGGCGCCTCGAGCGTGAGGGGCTCGCCGTCCAGCGCCACCGTCAGCCGGCGCTCGCGAGCGCGCACCAGCACCGTCGCCGCCGCCGAGCGGGTGGTCTGCGGCGCCGCCCCCAGGCCCCCCACGCGCAGCGCCAGCGCGTTCGCGACGAGCCGCCACCGGCTGGTCGTGCCGACGACGTAGAGCCCGAGGCGCCCGTCCACCAGCGACGACCGTGCTCCGACCTTGCCGCCGTCGTGGTCGAACAGGCCGTTGCCGACGAAGAGCAGCGACGTGCTGACCGCGTGCGCCGGGCCGCCGTCGACGACCAGGCGCACGCGGTGCGCCGGCATGCGGCGCAGCGTGCGCAGGGCGGCCACGGGGACGGCGCGGATCTTGCCCCAGCCGCGCCGGCGCCGGATGTCGTCGCGGTCGAGGACCATCTCCGGGTAGACGCCGATGGACGCGTTGTTGACGAACACCCGACCGTTGACCTCGCCCACGTCGACGGCGGCGACCGGGGCGGCGGCGAGGCAGCGCACCGCCTCCTCCAGGTCCTGCGGGATGCCGAGGTCCTTCGCGAAGTGGTTGAACGTGCCCATCGGCAGCACACCCAGGACGGCGTCGAGCTCGGCTGCGACGCCTGCGGCGCAGCTGATCGTCCCGTCCCCACCGGCGACCACGACCGCGTCGACGTGCTCGCGCCACGCGTCGCGCACCGCCTGCGGCAGATCGGGTGGATCGACCGCCCGAGCCGCGACGTGGACGCCCGTCGCGAGGAATGCCGCGTCGATCTCGCCGCACTGGCGCCGCGAGTCCTCCACCGAGCCCGCGGCGGCGTTGACGAGCACGGCGAAGCGGCGCGGCGGGGCCGCGACGCGCCCGGGCTCCGCACCGTCGTCCGCATCACCCACGTGCGGGACGATACGCCCGTTCCCCGGCCGCGCCTCCCGGGCGCGCATCTCGCGCCCGGGCGCGACGACGCCCGGTGCACCGCCGCGGTCGCGGGGGCACCGGGCGTCGCCCGACCCGGAGAGGTCGACCTACCCGACGAGCACGGCCTCGCGCTCGCCGGCGGGCTCGGCGCCGCCGGCCTCGTCACCGGGTGCGCCCGGCTCGGCACCGGGCTGGGCGGACGGCCCCGCCGCGGCGCCGAGGACCTTCGCGCCCTCGACGTCGACGTGGGGGAGCGCCCGGTCGAGCCACCGGGGGAGCCACCAGTTGGCGTCGCCCATCAGCGCCATCGTCGCCGGCACCAGCACCATCCGCACCACCGTCGCGTCGACCAGGACCGCCACGGTCAGGCCCACGGCGAACATCTTGATCTCCACGTCGGGCGTCAGGAGGAAGGCGCCGAAGACGCTGACCATGATCAGCGCGGCGGAGGTGATGACCCGCGCCGTCCCGGCGAGCCCTTCGACGACGCTGCGGTGGCTGTCACCGGTCCGCACGAACTCCTCCCTGACCCGGGAGAGCAGGAACACCTCGTAGTCCATCGAGAGGCCGAACAGGATCGCGAACATGATCATCGGCAGGAAGGGGCTGACCGGCACGGTCGTGTCCACCCCGATGAGCTCGTTGCCCCATCCCCACTGGAAGACCGCGACGACCACCCCGTAGGCGCCGCCGATCGAGAGCAGGTTCATGACCGCGGCCTTCAACGGCACGAGGAGCGAGCGGAACACGAGCATCAGGAGCAGGAACGACAGGCCGACGACGGTGGCGATGAACAACGGCAACCGCGACGCGAGCCGTTCGCTGATGTCGATGTAGCCCGCGGTCTGGCCGGTGACGTAGGCGTCGGCGCCCGAGCCGGCCACCGCCGCCGGCAGCACGTCGTCGCGGAGCTGGTGCACCAGCGACTCCGTCGCCTCGTCCTGCGGCGAGGTGGACGGGATCGCGGTGATCACCGTCGTGTCACCGGACGGGCTGGTCAGCGGCTCGGTGGCGAAGACGATGCCCTCGTCGGCGACGAGCGCGTCGTGCACCCGGTCCGCCGTGGTCGCATCCGCGCCGTCCAGGACGACCGTCAGGGGCGCGTTGAAGCCGGGGCCGAACCCGTCGGCCAGCAGGTCGTACGCGGCCCGGTAGGTCGTGGAGGTCGACGCCGTGCCGTCGTCGGCGACACCGGTGCGCATCGCGAACACCGGCAGGGCGATCAGCGCCAGGCCGACGAAGGAGGCGATCGCGTAGCGCCACGGGTGGCGCCCGACGTGGTCGGCCCAGCGCCCGGCGACGGTGCGGTGGGCGGCGACCGCGGCGGTGTCGGATCGCCGGCCGACGTGGAACCGATCGATCCTCGTCCCGGCGAGGCCGAGGAAGGCCGGCAGCAGCGTGACGGCGCCGGCCATCGCGACGAGCACGGTGATCGCCGCGGAGGCGCCCATCAGCGCCAGCGACGGGATCCCCGCCAGCCAGAGCCCCACGAGGGCGACGACGACGGTGGATCCGGCGAACACGACCGCCGTGCCGGCGGTGGCGTTGGCGAGCGCGGCCGACTCGACGGGGGAGCGCCCGTCGTGGAGAAAGGCGCGGTGCCGGGTGACGACGAACAGGGCGTAGTCGATCCCGACGCCGAGGCCGATCATCGTCGCGATCATCGGCGAGATCGTCGGGACGTCGGCGAAGCCCGCCATCACCCCGACCAGGCCGAGGCCGATCATGATGCCGAACAGCGCGCTGCCGATCGGGATCCCGGCCGCGATGACCGATCCGAAGGCCACGAGGAGGACGACGACGGCGACGGCCAGGCCGATCGCCTCGGTCCCCTCGACCTCCTCGGAGCCGCGCACGATCGTGCGCGACAGCTCGGCCTGCAGGCCCGCCTCGCGGGCGATCTCGACGGCGGCCTCGGCGTGCTCGCCCTCCGCGTGCCCCGGCGGATCGACGCTGAAGCGGACGGTCGCGTAGGCGACGCGCCCGTCGGCGCTGAGCGACCCGAGGGCGGGGTCGAACGGATCGGTGACGGTCACCACGTTGGGGCCGGCCGCGAGATCCGCGACCGTCGCTGCGATCGCGGCTCGTGCGGCTCCGTCCGTGACGTCGCCGTCGGGGTCGGCGAAGACGACGAGCCCGCTCGAGCCGCCCTGGGAGGGGAACCGCTCCTCGAGGAGGTCGGCTGCCTCCTGGGCCTCGATCCCCGGGATGGTGAAGTCGTCGGTGGTGCTGCCCCCGACGGCGGAGCCGAGGCCGAGCACGGCGACGGCGAGCGCGATCCAGGCGCCGATCATGCGCCAGGGGTGGCGGGCGGCCGCCCGGCCCCAGCGGTAGAGGATGGTGGACATGTGTGGACCTCCGGGTCGTGACCGGCCGCTCCGGCCGGTCGACCCGAGCGTGCGCGAGCCCGCTGACCGCTCGCGGGACGGGCGCTGACCCCGCTGCCGGCCCGGCGCCGGCTCCGGTCAGCGACAGGCCAGCGCGGCGGCGACGAGCTCGTCCGAGGGGGTGGTCGCGCCCGCGGCGAACGCGATCGCGAACGCCGCGTCGCCGAGCGCGGCGCGCGCCCGGCGTTCGGCCCGGTCGACGCCGAAGCGCTCCGCCGCCGGCATGGGACCACCCGAGGTCCGGCGGAGCGCGTCGGCGCCGCCGAGCAGGCGCGCCGCGAGCTCGTGGTCGGCGGCGTCGTCACCGCACGCGAGGGCGCCGCTCACGCCCTCGAGGGCGTTCGCCATCGACCGCGCCATCGGGTGGTCGAGCACGGCGCGCAGGCCGTCGAGCTGGAACGCCAGCGCGTCGTCGCGTCGGCCGGCGAGGTCGGCGGTGTAGCCGCGTGCCGCGAGCACGATGGCGCGCATCAGCGGCAGGTCGCGCGTCCGCTGGATCGACCAGGCCTCCGCCAACCGCTCGTCCGCGAGCTCGTGGCGCCCGGTCCTGCGGGCCACGGCCGCGAGACCGACGTGGGTCATCGCCCGCACCCACGGCAGCGACTCGTCGCCCAGCTCGTCGAGCAGCGCGAGGTGCATCCGCTCGGCGCGCTCGGGCTCGCCACGGAGGGTCTCGATGTTCGCGAGGCGTGTCCGCATCGCCAACGGGTGCCCGGAGAACCCGACGCGGTCGCTGATGTCGATGCCGCGGCGCAGGAGCGCAGCTGCGCCGTCGTAGTCCCCGCGCAGCTCGGCGATCTCCGACGCCTCCGCGAGCGCGATCGACAGCATGAACTCGTCACCCACCTCCGCGAACCGCTCGATCGCCTCGGTGAACCCCGCCTCGGCGCCGTCGACGTCACCGTCGTGGTGCGCGACCTCCGCCCTGACGAGCGCGGCGATGGCTCCGGTCCACGCGTCGCCCGAGGTGTCGGCGAGCTGCTGCGCCCGGTCCACGAGCCGGGGCAGCTCGTCGGTGCGCCCGGCGAAGAACATGACCATGATCCGCGAGGTCAGCACGAACGCCTCGGCGGCCGGGTCACCGCTGGAGCCCATCATGGCGACGGCGTCGCCGGTGGACTCGAGCGCGACCCCGATGCTCGGCCCGTTCGCGGCGAGCCAGCCGTGGTGCGCGAGCACGAGGGCGCGGTCCGCCGTCGCCGCCGGGCCGGGACACGAGAGCGCGTCGGCGAGCGCCGCGGTCCCGCCGTCGGCCTGGCCGACCATGTAGAAGTACCAGCCCATCGCGCCGGCGATGCGGAGCGCGACGTCGGCGTGGCCGCGGGCGACGGCCGCGTCGAGCGCGCTCGCGATGTTCTCCCGCTCGGCGTCGATGCGCTCGATCCACCGGCGCTGCTCGCGCCCGCGCAGCCCGGTGTGCGCCGGCTCGAGGAAGCTCGCGAACCACCGGGCGTGCCGCTCGAGGACCTCTTCGGCCTCGCCCGAGCGGTGCAGGCGCGTGGCCGCGTCGTCGTGCAGGGTCTGGAGCATCGACCACCGCGTGGTGCCGCCCCGCTCGTGGGCGACGACCAGCGACTTGTCGATCAGGCGCTCGACGGTGCCGACGACGGCGCTCGGTGCGAGCGGTCCGCCGGCGCAGACCGCCTCGGCGGCCTCGATGGTCGCCCCGCCGCGGAAGGCGGCGAGGCGCCGGTAGGCCGCCGCCTCCGCCTCGTCCAGCAGGTCGTGGCTCCAGTCGACGACGGCGCGCAGCGTCTGCTGGCGGGGCTCGACCGTGCGGGGCCCGGAGGTCAGGAGCGCGAAGCGGTCGCCGAGCCGGTCGGCGAGGTCGCGCAGGGACATCGACCGCGTGCGTGCCGCGGCGAGCTCGATCGCGAGCGGGAGCCGGTCGAGCCGGGTGCAGATCTCGGTGACCAGGTCGGGGTCGAGGCGCTCCGCGGCACCCGCTGCGGCGGCACGTTCGGTGAACAGCTGCGCCGCCTCGTCGGTGGTGAGCGAGGGGATCCGGCGGACGAGCTCGCCGGGCACGGCGAGCGGTTCGCGCGAGGTGGCGAGCACCGTGACGTTCGGGCACTCCGCCAGGAGCTGGTGGACCAGCTTGGCGACGGCGTCGACCACGTGCTCGCAGTTGTCGAGCACGAGGAGCAGCGGCTCGGCCCCGACGGCGTCGGTGATCCGCCCGATCACGCCGGTGGCGGCCTCGACGGCGGCGGCGGGGGGCCGGGCGTCGACGCCGACCGCGTCGCCGACCGACACGGCGACGGACCCGTCGTCGGCGAGCGCGGCGAGCTCGACCACGACCACGCCGGTCCCGGTGCCGGGTGATCCGGTGCCCGGTGATCCGGTCCCGGGTGACGCGGCGACCCGCCGGGCGAGCTCGAACGCGACCGTCGTCTTCCCGGCGCCCCCCGGCCCGACGACGGTGACGAGCCGGGCCCGGCGCAGGTCCGTCGCCAGCTCCGCGAGCAGCCCGTCCCGGCCCACCAGCGACGACAGGGGCGCGGGGACCCGCGCCGGCCGGCGGGGGTGCGAGGCGGCCGAGCGCTCGCCGGCGAGAGGCGACCTGCCGGGCCCCGGATCCTGCTGGAGGACGCGGCGCTCGGCCTCGCGCAGCTCCGGTCCGGGATCCAGCCCGAACTCCTCGCGCAGCACGCGGCGGGCCTCCTGCGCGGCGCGCAGGGCCTCGGCCTGGCGACCCGCACGGTCGTGCACCGTCACGAGCAGTGCCCACCAGTGCTCGTCGACGGGGTCCTCCACGACCAGCCGTTCGAGCTCGGCGCAGACCTCGGCGAGCTCGCCCAGCTCCAGCCGGGACTCGATCCACCCGGCACGGGCGCCGGCGACGAGGCGCGCGAGGCGGGCCGACGCAGCTCGCCCGGGTGCGGTCGCGGCGATGTCGGCGAACGGCTCGCCGCGCACGAGCTCGAGCGCGGCGCCGAGCTCGCGGCGGGCGCGGGCGTGGTCGCCCTCGGCGCCGGCCCGCCGGCCGGTGGCGACGAGCCGCTCGATCGTCCGGGCGTCGAGCTCGTCGGCGTCGCCCAGCTCGAGGGCGTACCCGCCCGGTCCACCCGTGATCGTCGCCTGCGGGAGCGCCCGGCGCAGCTTCGACACGACGGACTGCAGCGCGTTCGCCGACGGTGCGCCGGCGGGCCACAGCACCTCGTGGAGGACATGCACCGGCACCGGCGACGGAGCCGCCTCGAGCAGCGCGACCAGGACCTCGCGCTGCTGCTGCGCGCCGGGGGTCACGTCGATCGCTCCGTCGGTCACACGCAGCGCGCCCACGACCGCGTACCTCACCCGCCGCACCTTAGGAGGCGGTGACGACCCCGATGCCGTGACATCCGCCGCTCGCGCGGCTCATCGGGCGCCCCAGCCGAGGCGCACCGACCGAGCGCACGCGATCGGCTCGTCCCCGGCGGCGACGAAGAGCGCCCGGGCCGTTGCCGGCACGTGCTGGGCCAGCGCCGACTCGTCGACCGCGCCGGTGAGGATCAGCATGAGGATCCCGTGGCCGAAGATCCAGAACCGGTTGGCCACGTCGGCCGGGTCGGTGCCGGCGGCGAAGCGACCCGCGTCGCGCGCCCGCGCGGCGGCCGCCACCAACAGGCCGAAGCTCCGCCCCGCCGACTCCGGATCCTCGAGGTCGAAGCCGGCGTCGAACATGGTGCGGTAGAGGCTGGGGTTCTCGAGCGCGTTGGAGGTGTAGGCCCGGCCGAGCGCGACGAGGTCGCGAACGGGGTCGCGCGTCGCGGGCACCGCGGCGAGGTGCTCGGCCAGGCGGCTGAACCCCTCCTGGCGCACGGCGCGCCACAGGCCGGGCATGCCGTCGAAGTACGTGTAGACGGCGATCGTCGAGACGCCGAGGCCGTCGACGACCGACCGGAGCGTCACCGGCTCGCGGCGGGCGACCATCTCGGCGGCGCGCTCGATGAGCGCCGTGCGGACGCGGGGATCGGGTGGGCGCGGCATTGCGCCCGTAGCGTAGCAGTGATATACAACGTGGACACACCGAGCCGAGGAGGCCGCACCATGCCCGTCGAACTGTTCAACCCCGAGGGGATCCCCCAGCCCGAGATGTACCGGCAGGTCGCCGTCGCGACGGGGTCGCGACTGGTGTTCCTCGCCGGCCAGGTGGCTCGTCTCGCTGACGGATCGCCGGTCGGCACCGGCGACCTCGCGACCCAGGTGGAGCAGGCGATCTGCAACGTCGCGACCGCGATGGAGGGCGTCGGCGGCACCTTCGCCGACGTCGCCAAGCTGACGATCTACGTCGTCGACTGGGACGTCAGCAAGATGGACGCGCTCGGCGAGGGGGTCATGCGCGCCGCGGCCCGAGCCGGGATCGACCCGCTGAAGCCCGTCACGCTGATCGGCGTGAGCTCCCTCGGGGAGCCGGACCTGCTCGTGGAGGTCGAGGCGACCGCCGTCCTGCCCTGACGGGCGGGCGTCGACGCGCCGCCGTCAGCGGCGCGAGACGAAGTCGCGGATCCGGTCGGCCACGCTCGCGAGCGGGCCGGCGAGGAGCTGCGCGGTGGCGGTGCCGGGCACCAGCGGGTGCGGGTGGGTGGGCAGGAGCGGCTTCATCTTCTGGAAGAGGTCGCCCATCTGCTCGCGCCGCTGGTCGTCGAGCCCCGCGCGCAGGCTCGGCAGGACCGTGCTCTCCTCCTCCTGCACGTGGTGGTCGACCGCCTGCTGGAGCTGGCGGACGCGCTCGTCGCGCTGCGGATCGTCGGCGGACATCTTGTCGACCTCGGACAGGAGGCGCTTGATCTCCTGGTGCTCGTCGATCGCGTGGTCCGCCTGCTCCTTGCCGTCGCCGACGGCGCCGCGGACGGCGGGGTAGACGAGGATCTCCTCGGCGGCGGCGTGGGGCGCGAGCGCCAGGCGGATCTGGTCGACGACCTGGTCCTTGGCCTGCGGGTTGGCGGCCACGAAGTACTGGGCGAACAGGCCCTCGACCTCGCGGTGGTCGTTCTCGATGATGGTGGTCACGTCGGGCATGGTCCACCCCTACCCAGGACCGCCCGCCGACGACCGCGTGCGCCGCGAACTCACCGGTCCCGGCCGCCCCACCCGCCGTACGCTCGCCGCCGTGTCGACGCCGCGACTGCGCTCGTTCAGCCCCGCCCTGCAGCGGTTCTTCGTCGCCACGGTCGTGAACATGATCGGCTCCGCCGCCCTGTTCGGCTTCGTGCTCATCTACTTCCACGAGGTCCGCGGGATCCCGCTCGGTCAGGCGGGGCTCGCCGCCGGATCGACGAGCTTCATGCTGGTCGTCTGCACGCCGGTCGCGGGCGCGATGTCCGACCGCTTCGGGGCGCGCCGGGTGCTGACGTCGGGGTGCCTGCTGTCGATCGTGGCGGCGGTGCTCTACGCGTTCGTCGACACGTTCCCGAGCGCCCTCGCGGTCTCGATGCTCCTCGGCGTCGCGAACGCGCTGTGGTTCCCGGCGCAGTCGGCGCTGCTGGCGTTGATCGTGCAGCCGGAGGAGCGACCCGCGGTCTCGGCGTTCCAACGTGCGTCGCTCAACCTCGGGGCGGCCCTCGGCGGCGTCATCGGCGGCCTCGTCGTGCGCGACGGCACCGTCGAGGCGTTTCGCTGGCTGTTCGCCCTCAACGTGGCGACGTACGTCGTGTTCCTGGCCGTCCTGCCGGGGCTGCCGGCGGGCCGGGTCCCGTGGGAGCACGCGCACGAGCGCCGCCCGCGCTTCGCCGCAGTCCTCGCCGACCGGTTCTTCCTCCGGCTCCTCGCCACCGACGTCTCGGTCGCGCTCGGCTTCGGGTTCCTGTTCGCGTTCATGCCCGTCTACGCGTCGCGCCTGGGCATCGGCACCGCGACGATCGGCATCCTGTTCACGTTCGGCGCAGCGAGCGTGGTGCTCACCCAGATCCCGACCCTTCGCTGGGTCCGGGGCCGGCACCGGATGCACTCGCTCGCGGTGATGAACGTCTGGTTCCTCGCCGCGTTCGTGCTGATGGTGACGACCTCGCGGACGTCCGTCGCGGTCGCGATCGTGCTGATCGCGCTCGCACAGGTGCTCGGCGGCTTCGGCGAGGCGGTGCTCGGGGCGGTGCGCCAGCCGCTGACGTCGGACCTCGCCCCGCCGGCGCTCGTCGGCCGGTACTTCGGGCTGTCCGCGATGGTGTTCAACGGCGGGATGGGCGCGGCCAACGCGATCGGCGGCGTGGTCATGAGCCGCTCGCTCGGCGCGGTCTGGCTGATCCCCCTGGCCGCCTCCGTGTGCGGCGCCCTCGGATCCTGGTCGCTGCGCCACCGGATCCCCGCCGCCGTGGCGATCAGCGCCTGAGCGAGTCGGCGCCTGAGGAGGCCGGGCCCTCTCGTCGCGCGACCAAGATGGGGCGATGACCACCTGGGGCCAGTTCGCCGCCGCCCAGCCGGAGCTCGCCGCGTTCGCCGCCGACCGGCTCCGCGCCGCGCCGGCCTACCTCGCGACGCTGCGCGCGGACGGCGCGCCACGGGTCCATCCCGTGACGCCGATCGTGACCGCCGACGGGCTGTACCTCTTCATGGAGCCGACGTCGCCGAAGCGCGCGGACCTGCGCGAGCGGACGTGGTTCGCGCTCCACAACGGCGTCCCGGACTCCGAGGGCACCGGCGGCGAGGTCGCCGTGACCGGCACCGGCCACGCGGTCGACGACCCGGCGGTGCGGGCCGCCGTCGACGCCGCGGCCAGCTACAGCGCCGCCGAGCGCTACGTGCTGTTCGAGCTGCGGCCGACCGAGGTGCGCTGCAACGCCTACGGCGACGTGGCGCTCCCCGAGGTGCGCCGCTGGCGCGCCGCCGGCTGATCGCGGCCGTCGGTGCGCCGCCGCCGAGACACCGGTGGTGCGGGCTCACCGAGCGCCCTGGCATGATCGCGGCGTGGCAGACGACGTCCCTGCACTGCGAGCGGCGGTCCTCGACACGACGGACGCGAGGGGCCTGGCCGAGTTCTACCGGCAGCTCCTCGGGTTCCGGTACCGGCCCGGGCACGAGCGGATCGACCCGGCCGGGGACGACTGGCTCGTGCTCCTCGACGCGCACGGCACGGCGCGGCTCGCGTTCCAGCAGGTGGCAGAGCTGCCTCGATCGACGTGGCCGGGCGCCGAGATCCCGCAGCAGCTGCACCTCGACCTGACGGTCGGCGACGCCGAGCAGCTCGCCGTCCAGCACGGGCGGGCGATCGCGCTCGGCGCACGGGTGCTGGAGGACCGCTCCACCGACCCGGAGGAGCCGCTGTACGTCCTCGCCGACCCCGCCGGGCACCCGTTCTGCATCTTCGTCTCGCGGGATCACCCGGGCTGACGGAGCTGCCCGCTTCGCGTCCCGTGAGGTCGGAGCCGCGACGAACGTGGTGACCGACGCCCCGGGCGCCGTCACCGTCGGCTCGCTGCCCGGCGGCCCGGCGCCGCCTCGCGGGTTCGCGGGGAAGTCGCTTGCCGCGCCCACCGTCGTCCGGCAACGTGTCCGCGTGCTCGACGACCACTTCGCCGGCGAGGTCGCGGCGCGCTACGACGAGACGCTCGGCGACATGGGCTCGCCGGAGGTGCTCGGACCGATCGTCGATCTCCTCACGGAGCTCGCCGGCGACGGCGCGGCGCTGGAGATGGCGATCGGCACCGGGCGCGTCGCCCTGCCGCTCGCGGATCGGGGCGTGCCGGTCAGCGGCATCGAGCTGTCGCGCGACATGGCGGCGCAGCTGCGCGCGAAGCCCGGTGGCGAGCGCATCCCGGTCACGATCGGCGACATGGCGAGCGTGCGGGTCGACGGCACGTTCCGGCTCGTCTACCTCCTGGACAACACGATCGGGAACCTCGAGACCCAGGACCGCCAGGCCGCCTGCTTCGCCAACGCCGCGGCGCACCTGGAACCCGGCGGCCACTTCGTGATCGACATGGTCGTACCGGACCTGCGCCGCCTCGTCCCGGGCAAGGACACGGTCGTGTTCGCCCACCGGCCGGGCTACGTCGGCTTCGACCACTACGACGACCTGGTCGCTCAGCACGCCGTGTCCCACCACGTGACCACCGACGCAGCCGGCACCCGTGAGGTCCGCACCCCGTGGAGGTACGTCTGGCCGTCCGAGCTCGACCTGATGGCGAGGTTGGCGGGCCTGCACCTGCGCGGCAGGTGGGCCGACTGGACCCGGTCGTCGTTCACGGGTGACAGCCCGTCGCACGTCTCCGTCTGGCGCAGACCGGCGGCGACCGGCGCGCGCTGACCCGGCGTCGCGCTCGATGGCGATCGTCCGTGTGTCGCCACATCCGGACGCCGGGTGACTCGTCGGCACGGCCACCTCGCTCACGCCCGACGACGATGCACGACGATGGCGTTCGGTTCCGTCGTCCCGCTCGCGCACCCGCACGAGCAGCGGGCGCGGGCGCGAGCCGAGGGTCGCCGCTCGCGCGGACGACGACGTCTACGGTGGGGTCCCTGATGGACACGTCGCCACCGACCGCAGCGCGTCCTGCGCAGACCGGACCCCGGACCCGGGGACCGGACCACGCCACGCGGGCCGGTCGACCCGATGCGGGACCGGAGACGATCGCCGACCCCGTCGTGGCGGCGCCGATCGAGGAGGCCCCGGCGTTCGTCCCGCCGCGGTCCACGCCGTTCACGATCTCGCACGAGCTCTCGGTGACCGGCGACGTGGCCGAGCAGCTGTGGGAGGCGTACCGGCTGAACTTCGAGCCGCTGGCCGAGCTGGCGGTGCTGCAGCACTTCTACGCGCGTGAGGAGATCCTCGCGGAGCTCGAGAACCCGCGGATCGTCAAGATCATCGGCTGGAGCGACGGGCACCCGATCGGGTTGGCGATGGTGACGAACAGCCTCGAGGACGTCCCGCAGATCTCACCGCGCTTCCTCCGGGCGCGCTACCCGACGCACGCCGCGTCGAACAGCATCTACGTCGGCATCCTGGTGATGGTCTCGCCGCAGGTCCGTGGTCGCACGCTGTTCGCCCGGCTGTACACCGAGCTGTGGCAGGTGCCCGCGCTCGCCGGCGGCGTGCTCGTGTTCGACATCTGCGACTTCAACCGCGAGATGTTCGGCACCGACGCGCTCGTCGAGCGGATCGCCGCCAACTTCGCCCGCTCGTCGGTCCAGGTGCTCGATCGCCAGACGTGGTACGTGGCCGAGCTCCCCGAGGCGCTGCCCACGCCGGTGGCGCGCTGACACGAACCCGGCACGCCGTCACGGCTCAGGGACGGCGACCGCTCGGCGCCACCGAGCAACGGCGGCTCCGGCTCTGGGCCGTCGCGCCCGCGAGGCCGAGCTCCATCACGACCGCGGTCACCTCGCTCGCCGGCACCGCCTTCGAGTAGAGGAACCCCTGCGCCTGCCGGCAGCCGAGGTGGTGCAGCTGCCGCGCCTGCTCCACGGTCTCGACACCCTCCGCCGTCGTCGACAGGCCGAGCGCGCCGGCCATCGCGATGATCGCCGACACGAGCGAGGAGTCCCACTCGTGCTGCCCCAGACCGGACACGAACGACCGGTCGATCTTGACCTGCGACACGGGGAAGCGCTTCAGGTACGACAGCGACGAGAAGCCCGTCCCGAAGTCGTCGACCGACAGCCGCACGTCCAGCGCGCGCAGACCCGCCATCACGCTCGCGGTCGTCAGCGAGTCCTCCATCAGGACGCTCTCGGTGATCTCCAACCACAGCGCCTCGCCGGGCAGGTGGTGCCGCTCGAGGGCCTCCGCGACCGTGTCGACGATGTCGCCCTCGCGGACCTGCCGGGCGGACAGGTTGACCGACATGTACAGCGCTTCGCCGCCCGGCAGACCGCGCCGCATGCGGGCGAGCTGGCGGCAGCCCTCGTCGAGCATGAACGCGCCGAGCTGCACGATGAGCCCCGACTCCTCGGCGATCGGGATGAACTCCGCCGGCGAGATCATCTGCCCCCCGTGCGACCACCGCGCGAGCGCCTCGAAGCCGACGACCCGGCCCTCGGGGAGCGTCACCAGGGGCTGGTAGTGCGCCGCGAGCTGCTGGTCGTCGATGGCGTGGCGGAGCAGCCGCTCGAGCTCCACCCGCCGCGCCACCCGCTCGCGCATCGAGAAGTCGAACGTCGTGACCACGTTGCGGCCGGCGTCCTTCGAGCGGTACATCGCCGTGTCGGCCTCCTGGATCAGCGTCGCCGCCTGCGCGCCCGGTCCCGCGAACGTCACGCCGACCGAGGCCGACACGAAGACCTCACCGGACTCCAGGTAGAAGCCCTCGCCCAGGACGCGCCGGATCCTGTCGGCCACCGACGTCGTCGCCGCCACGTCGAGGCCCATGGTCACGACGATGAACTCGTCGCCGGAGATGCGGCCCACGATGTCGCCCGTGCGGACGCAGCCGGCGATGCGCTTCGCGGAGTCGACGAGCAGCTGGTCGCCGATGCCGTGACCCATCGAGTCGTTCACCAGCTTGAACTGGTCGAGGTCGACGAACATCACCGAGACCGGCTGCCCGGTCCGGGCGGACTCACCGAGCATCCGGTCGATGTGCTCGATGATGAGCGTCCGGTTCGGGAGCCCCGTCAGCTCGTCGTGCGTCGCCTGGTGGGTCAGCAGCACCTCGGCCGCGGCCTGCTCCTGCATCGCCGAGGCCAGCCGGACGATCGCGGAGATCGCGAGGGCCAGGCACAGCCCGATCGTGACCGCCCTGGCCATGGACAACTGCTCGGTGGCGATCACGATGATCGGGGCCAGCAGGGCTCCTGCCACGGCGATGAGACGGCCGCGGCCGAGCGCCTGGCGCCGCGGGCCGGCGACGCCGACGGAGCTGACGCTCGGGTGGAGGAGGGCGCATCCGATGCACGCGGGGACGAGGAGGTACAGCACCTCCAGCAGCGCGCTGCTCGCCTCGATCGCGTCCACCTCCCCGAGGGCGAACACCACGTCACCGACGAGGAGGCTGGCCGTGCCGAGCAGCAACAGGCGGAACGACGGGGACCTGGCGCCCGGGGCGAAGGCCAGGCGAGCGGCGAGGACCAGCAGGCACATGGAGATCGCCGGGTAGATCGCCACGGCGATGCGCGCCATCAGCCACGTGTTCGACAGGGACAGGGTGGGCCGGATGATCAGCTCGTTGACGACGAGCAGCGCGCCGATGCCCACCATCACGGCATCGAGCAACGCGCCCCGCTCCGAGGTGGAGCGGGCGCGCAGCAACCCGTAGATCGCCCCCCCGAACATCAGGTAGCCCGGGAGCGCCAGCGCGTCCGGCAGCAGGGAGCGACCCGTGGTCAGGTCGCCCGTCGCGCCGCTGAGCTCCCGCGCGACGCCGGCGGCGGTCCACACCAGACCGGTCGCCAGCATGAGGACCCACGGCCACGCCGGCGCGGGCCGGTGTCGGCGGAGCCCCCAGAACCCGCACAGCACGCCGCTGATGATGACGAGCGGATAGGCGGCCTCCCCGAGGAGGCCGGCGCCTCGGGACGCGATCACGGCGAGGAGGAGGGCGAACGCGGCGTAGGCCGGGTGGCCCGCGCCCCCGATCCACCGTCCGGCGCGGGGATCGGGACATGCCACACCGAGACCCGCCAATCTCACGTCTCTGTATCGGCCGTCAGGTCCGCGGCTTGAGGAGACGGATGTCGCCGCGCGCGCTCCGGGGCCGCACGGGTACGGTGCGCGTCGGTACGGTGTGCGGCGGATGTCGAGCCCGGACCACGACGTGACGCCGCTCCCGCTGAGGTCGGCCGTGCGTGCCGATCTCCGTGCGTCGGACCTCGTGCGGCGGTTGGCGCTGCTCGGCGCCGTCGGGTGGCTGTTCTACGAATGGGGAGCGGGGAACGAGACCGTGACCCCGTGGATGCTGGCGAGCGTCATCCAGGGCGTGGACGGGGTCGCGGTGATCCCCGCCACGGCGGCCGTCGGCTTCACGTTCACCACGCTGCAGCAGCTCGCCAGCGGGTTCACCGCGCTCTGCGGGTTCTCGATGTTCGAGCGCACGTCGCGCGCCGCGTGGAGCCGCCTGACCAGCCGTCGAGGCAGCGCCCCGATCAACTGGCACGACCTCGGGATCGCGGGGAAGTGCCTGCTCGTGTTCAGCTTCGGGTCCACGGCCGTCGCACTGCTGCAGATCATGACCACCGGACGGGTCGGCGTTCGGACGCACGCGGTCGCGATCGTCCAGAGCGCCCTCACCTGCGCGGTGATCGTCGGTTCGATCGGGGCGTCGGTCGCGACCGCGGCCTGGCTCGGGCGTCGCTCGGCGTCGTTGCGCGGGACGACCGACTGGATCATCCGCGTCCTCGGCAACCCGTTGTTCTGGATCGGCCTGCTGGTGCTCGGTGCGCTCGCCGGCTCGATCGGCAAGCGCCTCCGTCGCGAGCCGGCGGTGTGACGGCCGACCTCGCGCCGTGCTGAGCCCGGACCGAGCCGATCGGCGGTGTCGACGGCGACCCACCGGCTCGTGCCCCGAGGGCCGTACCCTGCCGCCGTGCCTGACCGGATCTTCACCGACGCGCGTCTGGTCGCGATCTACGACGACCTCGACGGGGCGCGGGACGATCTCGACCACTACGAGCTGATCGCGCGGGAGCTCGGCGCGACCGAGGTGCTCGACGTCGGCTGCGGGACCGGGGTGCTGTGCCGGCGCCTCGCCGCACGCGGTCTCGCCGTCACGGGCGTCGACCCCGCTGCCGCCTCGCTCGAGCTCGCCGCGTCGCGTCCGGGCGGGGATCGGGTGACGTGGGTGCTCGGCGATGCGACGACGCTGCCGGCGATGTCGGTGGACCTCGTGACGATGACCGGCAACGTGGCCCAGGTGTTCGTGACGGACGCCGAGCTGTCCGCGACCCTGGCGGGCATCCGCCGTTCGCTGCACGAGGGTGGCCATCTCGTGTTCGAGATTCGTGATCCGGCCGATCGAGCGTGGGAGCGCTGGTCCGCGGAGTCGTCGTGGAGGCGGCTCCGCTCCGCCGCCGGCGAGGTGGAGCACCGGGTCGAGCTGCTCGAGGTGGCGCTGCCGCTCGTGTCGTTCCGCCACGTCGTCCGGTTCCTGGACACGGGCACCCTGCTCACCTCGGACTCGACGTTGCGGTTCCGGGACCGCGAGGAGGTGACGGCGTCACTCGCGGCGCACGGCTTCGAGGTCGCTGACGTCCGAGATGCACCTGATCGGCCCGGGCGGGAGCTCGTGTTCCTCGCGCGGGCGAGCGGCGAGCTGTCCGAACCGCCAGATGGGATCGAACGAGCCGTGCGCCACCGCTAGGTTCGCAGCGGATGGCGGCGGACATCATCGTGCTCCCACGGAGCCGTCGCGCATGACCGGTTCGCACGAGGACGTTCTCCACGTCGAGCCGAAGCTCCTCTGGAAGTGGGTGGGCCCGCTGTTGCCACTGGGACTGGCGGGGTTCGCGCTGAGCGCGGACGCGCCGTCCTGGTTCTGGTTGCTGGTCGCGTACTCCTGCGCGTCGGCCGCAGGGGCCTGGCGGAGCCTCATCCGGATCGAGGCGGGGGTCATCTCCCGCCGTGGCCTGCTGCGATGGCATCGCGAGTTCGTCCTCGGAGATCTCGCCGAGGTCACGTTCCAACGGCGCTGGGGGCTCCCCAGCTTCGACCCGCACCTCGAGCTCACGCTCCGTGCGCACAGCGGTTCCGTGTTCAGCTTCCAACCCCGCTGGTGGGCCGACGCCGATCGTCTGATCCGACTCGTCGCGCTCGCGACCGCTGGCGACACCTCGGACCGTCCGCCGCCGACCGTCGACCGCGCGACGTGGAAGCGTCTGACCCCGTACCTCCCGTGACGTCCTCCGCACGGGACCGACGATCCGTCAGCCCGGTCGACCGGCCGGAGGGGGCGGTGGCACGACGTGATCCGTCTGTCGGGCAACGTTCCCGCGGGTCCGGGGGTCCGTCGGGTGTGGAGGAAGCGCTCAGCGTCAGCGGGATCGGACGCCGCACCTCTCGTCCGTCGCTCGAGATCGACGCGGCGTTCCTGGATGTGCTGCTGCCGGAGCTGACGCGGCTCCGGCGTGTCGCACGCCTGCTGCTGGGTGACGGTGACGCCGCGGACGACCTCGTCGCCGAGGCGGTCGTCCGGGCGCTGACCGCGTGGCGGGCCGGCCGTGTCCAGGAGATCGTCGGCTACACGCGAGCGACCATCTACAACCTGGCGGCCAAGGGCTGGCGGCGACTCGGCGTGAGGCGCCGGTGGGATCACCGCGCGATCGACTGGTCGTCCGAGGCCGCACCTGCCGACGACCAGCTCGCCGAGCGCGACCGCGTGCTGTCGGCGTTGAGGCTCCTGGCGCCGCGTCGTCGGGCCGTGGTGGTGTTGCGCTTCTACGAGGATCGCTCGATCGGTGAGATCGCCGACGTGCTCGGCTGCTCGGTCGGCACGGTCAAGTCGCAGCTCTCTCGCGCGCTCGGGCAACTCGCTCTGCTGCTGGAGGGTCCAGACCAACGATGAACGAGCACCTGGAATCCCGGCTCCGTCGAGCGACACGAGCCGTCGACCAGATCGATCTCGTCCCGGCGCAGCAGGTGCTGGACCGAGTCGACGAACGGCTCCGCCACCGCGGACGACGCCAGCGGCACGTGGTGGTCGCAGCGACCGCGCTGCTGCTCGCGACCGCGCTCGCAGGCGTCGCCGCCCTGTCGCTGCGAGCCACGGATGGGGACGAGCGGGCCGCAGCGCTCCCGCCATCCATCGGCGCCGACGACGGCGCGCCCCCGCCGAGCTCGTCGTCAGCGAGCACCTCGACGGCGTCCCCCCCGGGTGTCACGGCGGGCGCCGAGCCGTCGCTGTGGCGTCCGGTCGCGCCACATCCGGACGGAGCCGCGTGGGAGCTCTCCGCGGTCTGGACGGGCCGCGAGGCCTTCGTGCTCGGCCGCCACGCCTTCGCGTACGACCCGGTGGACGACGCGTGGCGCGCGCTCGCACCGTTCCCACAGGGATGGACCGACGTCGACGACTGCGCAGCCACGCCCGCGACGTGCCGCGGGGCAGGCATCGGGGAGAACCCGGAGGGATTCACCTACGTGAACCCGATCGTCGTCTGGACCGGGGACGAGGTGCTCGTCATGGGCGGTGACCTGTCCACCGCCACACCGCCCGACCCCTCCGGCTGCGAAGGACGGGGCTGCTCCTCCGGCCTGGTCACGTCGGCGAGCTTCGGGTACGTGCCGAGCGAGGACGAGTGGCAGGCACTCGCCACCCCGCCCTGGTTCGTGAACGAGCGGTCACCACACGTGTGGACCGGCGGGGAACTGCTCGTGTGGCCGTGGGACGTCGACGACGCGCCGGACCCGGCGTACGCCTACGACCCGCACGAGAACACGTGGCGGCAGCTCCCCGATGCTCCGATCCCGCCACGCCAGAACGCCGCATCGGTGTGGACCGGCCGTGAGTGGATCATCTGGGGCGGCGGCGGTGACGACGGCGAGTACTCGGACGGCGCGGCGTACGACCCCGCGACCGACAGGTGGAGGACCCTCGCCGACGCGCCCCTCGGCGCCCGCAAGGCGCCAGCGGTCTGGACCGGCACGGAGATGGTCGTCATGGCCGGGTCGCGAGGCGGCGGCACCAGCGTGTGTTGCGGGAGCACGGCGCTCGCCGACGGAGCGGCCTACGAACCCGTCACCGACACGTGGCGGAGCCTGCGGAGCACCGTCGGTCACCCCGGGTTCGAGCCGCTGTGGACCGGTGACCTCCTGCTCATGTTCGCCAAGGGCGGTGTCGTGGTCTACGACCCCGGCGCCGATCGGTACGTCGACGTCTGCTGCGACGGCCTCGCCGGCTCGACCCACGTCTGGACCGGTGCCGAGGCGGTCTCCTTCGGGAGCTCCACGAACGACCGCGGCGGCGGCATCTTCTCGCCGCCGTGAGGATGCCCGCGCCGCGCCACCACCGGTGCGCCTCGAGGATGCCCGAGCGTTCGTCGGGGTGGGGAGATTCGAACTCCCGGCCCCCTGCTCCCAAAGCAGGTGCGCTAACCAAGCTGCGCCACACCCCGTGGCCCAACGAGCCTACCGCGAGGGGTGCCGGCGGGTCAGGGTGCGGTCGCGGCGAGGCGCTCGACGGCGTCGAGCAGGCGGGTCACGTCGTCGGCCTCGATGTAGCGCACGACGCCGGCGCGCACGACCCCGCCCGACCGCGCGAGCCCGAGCTGGTCGACCACCTCGAGGGCGTAGTTGTGCCCGTCCCACACGGCGATGCGCTCGTCCGCCAGCGCGCGTGCGGCGTCGGCCGGCGTGACGCCGTCGATCGTGAACGCGGCGGTCGGCGTCCGCCCGGACATGCCGAACGGCCCGTAGACCCGCACGCCGGCCAGCGCCTGGAGCCCGTCCAGGAGGGGGCGGAAGACCTCGGCCTCGGCCTCGGCGACGGTCTCCATCCCCTCGTCGAGCAGGAACCGCGCAGCCGCCTGCACCCCGGCGATCGCCTCGAAGTTCGGCATGCCGGTCTCGAACCGCCGTGCACCCCGCGACGGCGCCGGGCGCACCTTCGCCACCGGCAGCTCGTCGAGCAGCTCGGGGCGCACCCACAGCACGCCGGCGTGGGGCGCGTACCACTTGTACGGCGACGTCGCGAGCGCGTCGCACCCGAGCTCGGTGATCCGCACCCGCTGGTGGGGGACCAGGTGCACCGCGTCGACGAACACCTTGGCCCCGGCGTCGTGCGCCGCGGCCACGATCGGAGCGAGGTGGGGCACCGTGCCGAGCAGGTTCGACGCGCCGGGCACCGTCACCCAGCGGGTGCGCTCGTCGATGAGCTCGACGACCGCAGCGGGGTCGATCGTGCCGGTGACGGGATCGAACGGCGCGAGCACCTGCTCCGCGCCGGCCCGGTCGCACGCCAGCCGCCAGGGGGTGACGTTGGCGTCGTGGTCGAGCCGCGTGCCCACGATCCGGTCGCCCGGGCGCAGGGTCTGCCCCACGGCGCGCGACAGGGCGAGGGTCATCGTCGTCATGTTCGCCCCGAAGCAGATCCCGGCCGGGTCGGCGCCGAGCAGCTCGCCGACGGTGGCGCGAGCGCCCTCGAGGAGCTCGTCGCACGCCTGCGCGGCGGCGAAGGGCCCGCCGGCCGCGGCGTTGGACCCGCCGCGCATCCAGCCGCCGGCGGCGTCGGCCGCGACGTCGACCACCTGGGTGCCCGCGGGTCCGTCGAAGCGCGCCCAGTCGCTCGCGGCGACGCCGGGGAAGCGGTGGCGGATCGACGGGTGGTGCACGAGGGGAGTGGTCAGCGCTTGGACGCGGACTTCGCCGCCTGCTTCGCCACGCGCTTGGCCGCCTTGCCGATCGGCTCGATCGTGCGGTGGTCGCAGTCGCCGCGCTCGACGCCGTTGTCGAACAGGACCCGGTAGCGCTGCCAGTTGAACCCGTTCGCCAGGATCACCTTGCCCTCGGTGCCGGCGGGGACGTCGTGGAGCTCGACGGTGGAGCGGACGCGGTCGCCCATGCGCAGGTCGAGCTGCCCCGTGTGCGGCTTGGCCAGCGAGTGCGGCTTCCAGAACGTCATGCGCCCCATCATGCCCGACCGCCCCAGGGGCGGTCGCATCTCGGCGCAGGTAGGCTCGTCGACCTGTGAAGAGCACCTTGGAACAAGTGGAGGACGCCCCGGGCAAGCGGGTCGTGAAGCTCAGCCTCACGGTCGACGAGGCGGAGTTCGACCGTGACATCGACCAGGCGTTCCGCAAGCTCGCGAACGAGGTGCGCCTGCCCGGGTTCCGGAACGGCAAGGTGCCGCGCAAGGTCCTCGAGGCCCGCATCGGCGTCGCGCCGGCCCGGGAGCAGGCCCTGCGCGACGCGATCCCGAACTACCTGGCATCGGCGGTGCGCGAGCACGACATCGACCTGATCGCGACGCCCCAGGTGGAGATCACCGGCGGCGCCGAGTCGGGCCCGGTCGAGTTCGACGCCACCTGCGAGGTCCGCCCCGAGATCACCGTGCCCGGCTACGGCGGGCTGCGGGTGGAGCTCCCCGCGCCGGTCGCGACCGAGGCGGAGATCGACGAGGCCGTGCGGGCCGAGCTCACGCGCCACGGCTCGCTCGTCGACGTCGACCGCCCCGTGCAGTCCGGCGACCAGGTGACGCTGACGCTGTCGGCGTCACGCGACGGCGAGCCGGTCCCCGGCCTCAACACCGAGGACTGGCTGTACGAGGTCGGCCGGGGTTGGGTGGCCCCCGGCTTCGACGCCGAGCTGCTCGGATCGTCCACCGGCGACCGCCTGACGTTCACGGCCGTCCCGAACGGCACGCAGGAACCCGCCGACTTCGAGGTGACCGTCGACAAGGTGCAGGAGATGGTGCTGCCCGAGCTGACCGACGAGTGGGTCGACGAGCACGTGGGCGAGTTCGACACGGTCGAGGCCTACCGCGCCTCGCTCGCCGAGCGCATCGGCGCCAGCAAGCTCAACCAGGCCCGCAACCAGTTCGTCGAGCGCCTCACGAGCGCGCTGGCCGAGCTCGTCGAGATCGAGCCGCCGGAGGCGATGGTGCAGGGCGACCTGCAGGCGCGGGTGCAGAACACCGTCCAGCAGTTCCAGTCCCAGGGCATCTCGATCGACCAGTGGCTGGCGGCCACCGGGCAGGACACGGCCTCGTTCATCGAGGGGCTGAAGGCGCAGTCGGAGAAGGCGGTCAAGGTCGACCTCGCGCTGCGGGCCGTGGCGACGGCCGAAGGCCTCGAGGCCGGCGAGGACGACCTGGAGGCGGAGTACCAGCGGATCGCGGTCCAGGTGCGCCAGAAGCCGGCGCAGGTCCGGCGCGCCTACGAGGCGAACGACGCCGTCGCCGACCTGACGGCGCAGCTGCGCAAGACGAAGGCGCTCGACTGGCTCGTGGAGCACGCCGAGGTCGTCGACGAGCACGGTGCGCCCATCGATCGTGCCGCGCTCATCGGCCGCCACGACCACGACCACGACCACGCCGGCCACGACCACGACCACGGCCACGACCACGACCACGAGGGGCACCACCATGACTGAGATGCGGAACTCGATCCCGATGCCCTACGTGGTCGAGCAGACCAGCCGGGGCGAGCGCACCTACGACCTCTACAGCCGCCTGCTGAAGGACAACATCATCTTCCTGCAGACGCCGATCGACGACACCGTCGCCAGCGTCATCTGCGCGCAGCTGATCCACCTGGAGTCGGAGAACCCCGACAAGGACATCAACATCTACATCAACAGCCCCGGCGGCGACATCACGGCGCTGTTCGCGATCTACGACACGATGCAGTTCATCAAGAACGACATCGCGACGATCTGCCTCGGCCAGGCCGCCTCGGCAGCGGCCGTGCTCCTCGCGGCGGGCACGAAGGGCAAGCGCCTCGCCCTGCCGCACAGCCGCATCCTGCTCCACCAGCCCTACGGCCAGGTGGGCTACGGCCAGGTCACCGACCTCGAGATCGCGGCCAAGGAGATCCTCCGGATGCGCGACCTGCTGGAGGAGATCCTCGAGCAGCACACCGGTCAGACCCGCGAGCGCATCCACGCCGACACCGACCGCGACTACGTCATGGAGGCGGGTGAGGCGCGGGAGTATGGCATCATCGACGACGTGCTCACGTCGCGTGCGGCTGTCGACCGTTCCGGTCCCATCCGCTGACGTCCGAGGCGACCGACGAGGACCCGAGGGGGAACGGAACGTGGCGAAGTTCGGGGACACCGGGGAGCTGCTCAAGTGCAGCTTCTGCGGCAAGAGCCAGAAGCAGGTCAAGAAGCTGATCGCCGGCCCCGGGGTCTACATCTGCGACGAGTGCATCGACCTCTGCAACGAGATCATCGAAGAGGAGCTGACCGAGGGCAGCGAGCTGCGCTTCGAGGAGCTCCCGACCCCGATCGAGATCCGCACCTTCCTCGACGACTACGTGGTCGGTCAGGACGAGGCGAAGAAGATCCTGTCCGTCGCGGTGTACAACCACTACCGCCGCATCCAGTACCAGCAGGCCGCCGGCGTGGTGCGTCGTGACGACGTCGAGCTGCAGAAGAGCAACATCCTCCTGCTCGGCCCCACCGGGTGCGGCAAGACGCACCTGGCCCAGACGCTGGCGCGGCTGCTCAACGTGCCCTTCGCCGTCGCGGACGCGACCGCGCTGACCGAGGCCGGCTACGTCGGCGAGGACGTCGAGAACATCCTGCTCAAGCTGATCCAGGCCGCGGACTTCGACGTGAAGAAGGCCGAGACCGGGATCATCTACATCGACGAGATCGACAAGGTCGCGCGCAAGAGCGAGAACCCGTCCATCACCCGCGACGTGAGCGGCGAGGGGGTGCAGCAGGCGCTGCTCAAGATCCTCGAGGGGACGCAGGCCTCCGTGCCTCCGCAGGGTGGCCGCAAGCACCCCCACCAGGAGTTCATCCAGATCGACACCACGAACATCCTGTTCATCTGCGGTGGCGCGTTCGCCGGCCTCGACCAGATCATCGAGAGCCGCATCGGCCACAAGGGGGTCGGGTTCTCCGGCACCGTCCGCTCCAAGGCCGACAAGGACGTGGGCGAGCTCTTCACGCGGGTGCTCCCCGAGGACCTGCTGAAGTTCGGCATGATCCCGGAGTTCATCGGCCGCCTGCCGATGATCGGCGCGGTCCGCAGCCTGGACCGCGAGGCGCTGACGAAGATCCTCGTCGAGCCGAAGAACTCCCTGGTCAAGCAGTACCAGAAGGTGTTCGAGTTCGAAGACGTCGAGCTCGAGTTCACGGCCGAGGCCCTCGACGCGGTCGCCGACCAGGCGCTCCTGCGCGCGACCGGCGCCCGCGGGCTGCGGGCGATCCTCGAGGAGGTGCTGCTCGACACGATGTACGAGCTGCCGGGGCGCACCGACGTCGGCCGCGTCGTGATCGACGTGGAGACCGTGCGCACCAAGGTCAACCCGACGTTGGTGCCGCGCGAGCCGACCCGCACGACGAGGCCACGCCGCGCTGCGTCGTGATGCGCCCGCGCCGATGAACTACGGCGACGCGCTCGCGTACCTCGACCAGCACGCGACCTACGAGAAGACGGGCCGCATCGACGCCCCGAGCCTCGATCGCATCCAGCGCCTGATGGCCGTGATGGGCGATCCGCAGCTGACGTACCCCGTCATCCACGTCACGGGCACCAACGGCAAGGGCTCCACCTCGCAGATGATCACGCGGCTCTTGGTCGCGCACGGGCTCAGCGTCGGGACCTACGCGAGCCCGCACCTCGAGCGCGTCAACGAGCGCATCGCACGCGACGGCGTGGCGATCGGCGACGACGAGCTCGGCGCCCTGATCGGCTCGATCGCCGAGCTCGAGGTCGTCGCGGGCGTGCGCCCGAGCTACTTCGAGGCGATGACGGCCGCGGCGTTCCGGTGGTTCGCGGACGAGGCCGTCGACGTCGCCGTCGTCGAGGTCGGCCTCCTCGGGAGATGGGACGCCACGAACGTCTGCGAGGCGCAGGTCGCGGTGGTGACCAACATCGGCATGGACCACACCGAGTTCGCCGGCCCGACGCTCGCCCACATCGCGCGGGAGAAGGCGGGGATCGTCAAGCCCGGCAGCGCCGTGGTGGTGGGGGAGACCGACCCGGAGCTCGTCGAGATCTTCGCCGGCGCGGGCGGCGCGACGACCCTGGTGCGCGGCGAGCAGTTCGACGTGATCGAGAACCAGCTCGCGCTCGGCGGCCGGCAGGTCGACCTGCGCACGCCGACCACGATCTACACCGACCTGTACGTGCCGCTGCACGGTCGCCACCAGGCCGACAACGCGGTGGTGGCGCTCACGGCCGTGGAGGCCTTCTTCGCCGCTCCGGTGCCGGAGGAGATCGTGCGCGAGGGCTTCGCCGCGGTGGAGATGCCGGGCCGCTTCGAGGTGATCGGCCACCAGCCGCTGGTGATCCTCGACGGCGCGCACAACCCGCCGGGGGCGGATGCCTCCTCGGAGGTCTTCTTCGACGACTTCGACCCCGCCGGCATGCGGTACCTCGTGGTCGGCTGCCTGCGCGGCCGTCACCCGGCCGAGATGCTGTCCGCGCTGCGCGCCGACGAGTTCGACGTCGTCCTGACGTGCACGGCGCCCTCGCCGCGGGGCATGCCCGCGGCGGAGCTGACGGCCGCCGCGACGGCGCTGGGCTGCGACGAGGTGATCGAGTCGGACACCGTGGAGCTCGCGTGCGAGCGTGCGCTGCGGCTCGCGGGCGGCGACGACGCGGTCTTCGTCACCGGGTCGCTCTACGTCGTCGGGGCGGCACGTCCGCACCTCAAGCGGATCCTCCCCTGAGCGCACCGGCGGGACGGGCGCCGGGCAGAACGCACCCGCGGCGTCGGTAGCGTCACGGCCCATGTCCGATCGCACCCTGGTCCTGCTCAAGCCCGACGCCGTGGAGCGCAAGCTCGTGGGCGAGATCCTGCGCCGCTTCGAGGCGAAGAACCTGGACATCGTGGCGATGGAGCTGCGCACCCTCGACCAGGACACGCTGGCCCGCCACTACGAGGAGCACGTCGGCAAGGGCTTCTACGCCGACCTCGTCGCCTTCATGGGGCGCGGTCCGGTGGTCGCCCTGGTGCTCGAGAGCCCGGAGGGCACCTGGGAGGTCGTGCGGTCGATGATGGGCGCGACCAACCCGCGCTCGGCCGCGCCCGGCACGATCCGCGGCGACCTCGGGATCCTGTTCACCGAGAACCTGGTGCACGGCAGCGACTCCCTCGAGTCCGCGCAGCGCGAGATCGGCATCTTCTTCCCCGATCTGTAAGGGCGGCGCCCGACGCTAGACTCGCCCGACGTGCGCGGCCGCCGGTTCGGGTGGCGCGACCTGAACGTCGGTCCGTGACGCCCCGGCGCTCCGGACGGTGGAGGACATCCCATGGCTCGTACCAATCCCCTGGCGCTCGGGCGTGACCTCGCGATCGACCTCGGCACCGCGAACACGCTGATCTACGCGCGCGGGCAGGGGATCGTGCTCAACGAGCCGTCGGTGGTCGCGATCGACATCACCGACGGGCGCCCGGTCGCGGTCGGGATCGAGGCGAAGCGGATGATGGGCCGCACGCCGGGGCGGATCAAGACCATCCGGCCGCTGAAGGACGGTGTGATCGCCGACTTCGAGGTGTGCGAGAAGATGCTCCGCTTCTTCATCCAGAAGGTGCACGCCAGCCGGTGGAGCAAGCCCCGGATGGTCATCTGCGTCCCCTCGGGCATCACCGGCGTGGAGCAGCGCGCCGTGCAGGACGCCGCCGAGTACGCCGGCGCGCGCAAGCCGGTCCACATCATCGAAGAGCCGATGGCCGCCGCGATCGGCGCGGACCTCCCCGTCCACGAGCCCAGCGGCAACATGGTGGTCGACATCGGGGGCGGGACGACCGAGGTGGCGGTCATCTCCCTCGGCGGCATCGTCACCGCGCAGTCGGTCCGGGTCGCGGGCGACGAGCTCGACGACGCCGTCATGCAGTACGTGAAGAAGGAGTTCTCCCTCGCGATCGGCGACCGCACGGCGGAGGAGATCAAGATGCACATGGGCTCCGCGTGGCCGCTCGACGAGGAGCTGACCGCCGACATCCGCGGCCGCGACATGATCAGCGGGCTGCCGCGCACGGTGGCGCTGACGACCGAGCAGGTCCGCGAGTCCCTCGCGGAGCCGGTGTCGGCGATCGTCGACGCGGTCAAGACCACGCTCGACAAGACGCCTCCCGAGCTCGCGGCCGACATCATGCAGCAGGGGATCACGGTCACCGGCGGCGGCGCCCTGCTCGCGGGGCTCGACCAGCGCCTGGCCCACGAGACGGGGATGCCGATCCGGATCGCGCACGAGCCGCTGTACAGCGTCGTGATCGGGTCGGGCCGCGCGCTCGAGAACATCGACGCCATGCGGGGGTTGATGTCGCTCGGCGGCGACGAGTAGCCCGCCCGGTCGATGGCCATCTACTCCCTGGGCCGCCGGCGCATCATCGCGCTCCTGGTGCTCTCGTCGGTCCTGTTGATCACGCTCGACCTGCGCGGCAACGCCGTCATCGACCGGTTGCGCAGCGGGATGGCGGTCGTGCTGTCGCCGTTCGACGCAGCGGCCCGCACGATCTCGCGCCCGATCGTCAACGCCTGGCACGGCATCACCGGCTACGACGAGCTCCTGCGCGAGAACGAGGCGCTGCGGGAGGAGATCGCGCTGCAGCGCGGCGCCGAGATCGAGTACCGCGCCGGCATCCTCGAGTACCAGGAGCTGCTGACGCTCAACCGGCTGACGAGCCTGAGCTCGTATCCGACGGTGACGGCGCGCGTCCAGGGCGACGCGCCGAGCAACGTGCAGAACACCGTCGAGATCGACCGCGGCAGCAACGACGGCGTCGCGGTCGGGATGCCCGTCGTGAACGGCGCCGGCCTCGTCGGCCGGATCACGAAGGCCTTTCCCGAGTCCAGCGTGGTGCTGCTGATCACGGACCCGGCGTTCAAGATCACGGCGAAGGTGCTGGTGACGATCGACGAGCCGCCCGACGTGACGATCGGGCCGCTCCCGCCGACCACCACGGATCCGAGCGGCTCGGCGCCCTCCACCTCGACGACGACCTCGACGACCACCACGACCACGACCACCACGACCACGACGACCACGGCGCCCCCGGCTCCCGGTGCGCCGGGGGGCGAGCCGACCGGCAGCGGTACCACCGCGGCACCCGGGTCGACCAGCCCCTCGACCACGGTGGCGCAGCGCGTGGTCGTGCGCGAGACGGGGGTGCTGGCGGGCCGCGGGAACGACGAGCCGCTCGTGCTCTCGCTCGTGGAGGGCTCGTCCAGCTTCGGGCCGATCGAGGAGGGCTCGACGGTCCAGACCGCGGGCGGCGCCGGCAGCCTCGCGCCCGCCGGGCTCCCGATCGGGACGATCTCCGCGGTGCGCGACCAGACGGGCACCCGCACGCCGTTGGTGGAGGTCGAGCCGGTCGCGGGCGACCTGTCCCGGCTGAACTTCCTGACGGTGCTGCTCTACCAGCCCGCCGCGGGCGGCGGCTGAGGGTGCGGTCGTTCCTCCTCGGGCCGCTCGTGCGGCTGTTCCCGGTCGGACTCTGCCTCCTCGCCGTCCAGCGGACGGTGCTGGCGGAGCTGCGCCCCTTCGACGTCGCCGTGCAGATCGTGCTCGCGCTGGCGGCGGGCGCGGGGGCCGGCGCCGGGGCCGAGCGCGGCGCGGTCGCGGGGTTCGTCCTCGGGCTCATGTACGACCTCGCGACGGGATCGGAGCTCGGGCTCACGGCGCTGGTGTACGCGCTCGCCGGCTACGTCGCCGGCTACGTGCTCACCCTCACGCCGACGCCGCCGTGGTGGCTGACGTCGCTGTTCACCGCGCTGGGCGCGGCGGTCGGGGAGACGTCGATGCCGATCGGCACCACGCTCATCGGGCGCGAGGGCTGGTTCACCACCCGGCTGTTCACGGTCGTGCCGGTCGTGACCGTCTTCGCGCTGCTCGTCAGCCCGCTGATGGTGCCGCTCGGGCGCTGGTGCATGTGCGTGCGGCGCCCGACGTGGAAGGCGATCCCGGAGTGAGCGCACCGCTGCCGCTCGGCGCGCGCGCATCGTGCGGTGCGGGTGTAGGAGACTGACGGCCGATGGCGATCGATCGACGGAGCAGCCGCCTCGGCGTGCTCGCCCTCGTCGCGCTCCTCCTCGTCGGGGCGCTCGGCACCCGGCTGTGGTTCCTCCAGGCGGTGCAGGCCGAGGACTTCCAGTCGCAGGTGGACGCGGCGAAGCAGCGCACGGTGTACATCCCGCCCGAGCGCGGCCGGATCTTCGACGCCGAGGGCCGGGTGATGGCCGACAACCAGCGGATCCTCACCGTCACCGTCGAGCGGAACGTCATCCGCCGCAGCGCCGACCGCCAGGAGCTCTGGAAGCGCCTCTCCGGTGCGCTCGGGGTGCCCGTCGAGGAGCTGGAGGCGCGCTACACCGGCCGGCCGGACGACGACGGCGACCTCGTGAGCGTCTACGACCCGCTGCTGCCGCTGCCCCTCAAGGAGGACGTGGACGAGGCCACGGTGCAGTACCTGATGGAGCGCTCCGAGGACTACCCCGGGGTGAGCGTGTCGGAGGAGTGGCGCCGCGTCTACCCCTACTCGCCGCTCGCGAGCCACGTCGTCGGCTACATGGGCGCGCTGAACGAGGACAACATCGACGAGTACCTCGCGAAGGGGTACAACCGCAACGAGCGCGTCGGCCAGTTCGGGGTGGAGGCGACGCTCGAGGACACGCTCCACGGCGAGTGGGGCTGGCAGGTCTGGGAGATCGACGCCGCGGGCAACACGGTCCGCCTGCTCGAGGAGCAGGCCCCGGTCGCCGGCAACGACGTGCAGCTGAGCATCGACCTCGACGTGCAGCAGTACGCGGAGCAGGCGCTCGAGACGCAGCTGCGCAACCGCCGCAACCTCCCCGCGTCGCTCCCCGAGGGCGTCGGCGGCGAGACGCAGCAGCGCAACCACCTGGACCCCGAGACGGGTCGGCGCCAGGACCCGAACAACGGCCCGACCGTGCCGTTCAAGGCGCCTGCGGGCTCCGTGGTCGTGCTCGACCACAGCAACGGCCAGGTCATGGCGATGGCGAGCTACCCGACCTTCGACAACCGGTGGTTCAACGCCGGCATCAGCAAGGACAAGTTCGACCAGCTGTTCCCGGCCACCGACGACCCGGACCGTTCGATCCTCGTCAACCGGGCCGTGCAGGGCCGGTACAACATCGGCTCCACCATCAAGCCGTTCGTGGCGTGGTCGGCGATGCACAGCGGGGTCATCGGCCCGCAGGAGTACATCCGCGACGACGGGACCTACACGCTGGAGTCGATCGATCCGGAGGTCTGCGCGACGGGCGTGCGGTGCGAGTTCAAGAACGCGATCTCCGCCGGCGACGGGCTGCCCAGCCGGTACGGACCCGTGTCGGTGCTCGAGGCGCTGGCGGTCAGCTCCGACGTGTTCTTCTACCGCCTGGGCGAGCAGTTCTTCACGCTGCCCGGCCGGCGCGACGAGCTGAAGGCCGACCTCCAGCAGTTCGGCTTCGGCGCCGACAGCGGCATCGAGCTGCCCTTCGAGTGGGACGGGCGGATCCCGGACGACGCGGTGAAGGCCGAGCTGGTCGAGGCGGGCGTGCTCGCCGAGGGGGAGCAGCCGCGCCTGCTGACGGGCGACCTCGTCCAGGTCGCGATCGGGCAGGGCCTGTTCGCGGCCACGCCGCTGCAGCTGGCCAACGCGTACGCGACCCTCGCGAACGGCGGGTTCCTGATGACCCCGCACCTCGTGAAGGCGATCTACGCGCCGCTCACGCCGGACGCGGCGCCCGCCGTGGCCGACCTCCAGGCGGGAACGGTGGTCGACCGCATCGACGACCGCCCGGAGATCCGCCGCGAGGTGCCGATGCCCCAGGAGATCCGCGACCCGATCATCGCCGGCCTGACCCGCGTGATCCGGGGCCCCGGCGTGTACTACCCCGCGGGTCGCTACCGGAGCACGACCGGCGAGGCGCTGTTCGAGAACTTCCCGTACGACGAGCTGCCGATCGCCGGCAAGACCGGCACCGCGCAGGGCGCCAACAACTACGGCTGGAACGACTCGTCGGCCTTCGGCGCCTTCAGCCTCGACGGCAGCCAGCCGTACACCGTCGTCGCGTACCTGGAGAAGTCGGGCTACGGCGCCCGCGCCGCGGCGCCGGTGGTCAAGTGCGTGCTCGGCGTCCTCGCGGGGGAGATCAACCCCGACCCGGTGCTGCCCTCGGACGCCCTCGACGTCGACCGGCTCGTCGTGGCGCCCGAGCGGACGATGACCGACCAGGCCTGCCTCAGCGGCGACGCCGCCCTGACCGTCACCGACTGACGGTCAACCGAGCGTCATGGCGTCCACACTCCTCCAGCGCAAGCCCGACTCCGGGCTCGGCAACATCCGCTCCAGCCCGAGCGACCCCAGCCGGAACATCGACTACCTGCTGCTGCTGCTGCAGTCGGCCCTCGCGGTCATCGGGTGCTTCGTGATCTACTCCGCGTCGCGCACGAAGCAGGACGACCCCTATGCGTACGTCACGCGCCAGGTGGTGTTCCTGATCGCCGCCTTCGTCGTGATGAGCCTCGTGATGGCGGTCGACTACGAGTGGTTGAAGGAGCGGGCGCGGTTCTTCTACGGCTGCACGATCATGCTGCTCGTGCTGGTCATCGTCGCCGGCACGCTGAGCAACGGCGCCCGCCTGAGCTTCGACGTGGGGCCGATCAACCTGCAGCCCGCCGAGTTCGCGAAGGTGACGGTCCTGCTCGCGCTCGCCGCCTACCTGGCCGAGGAGCGCAGCGACGAGGTCTCCTACCCCCGCTTCCTCGGGGGCCTGATCATGGTCGGCGTCCCCTGCGCGCTCGTCATCCTCCAGCCGGACCTCGGTTCCGCGTCGGTGCTCGTGGCGATGGCGATGGGGGTGCTGCTCGTGGCCGGCGCCAAGGCGCGCTACATCGCGCTCATCACGCTGATGGCGGCGGCGACGGTGGTGGCCGCGGTCATCTCGGGGATCATCAACGACTACCAGCTCGACCGGATCAGCGCCTTCTTCGACCAGGACTCCGCCGACTCGGATCTCCGGGACGTGCTCTACCAGCCGCGCAACGCCGTGCGCGCGATCGCCACCGGCGGCCTCACCGGCAAGGGCTGGCTGGACGGTCCGATCACGAACGCGAAGAACGACCTGCCGGTGCAGTGGGCGGACTTCCCGTTCTCCGCCGTGGGCGAGCAGTTCGGCCTCCTCGGCTGCGGCGTCCTCCTGGGGTTGTTCGCCCTGCTGCTGCTGCGGATCTGGCGGATCGCCCACCTGTCCAAGGACATGCTCGGCACGTACCTGTGCGCCGGGGTGTTCACGATGATCCTGTGGCAGCTCTTCCAGAACGTGGCGATGACGGTCGGGGTGATGCCCGTGACGGGCCTGCCGATGCCCTTCATCTCCTACGGCGGATCGGGGCTCGTGACCTTCTTCGCCCTGATCGGCCTGGTGCAGAACGTCCACATGCGCCGCTACCGCTGAGGCCCCCGGTCGGGGGAGCCACGTCCGGCCCCCGCAGGTGAACAGACGGTAGACTCGCCCCGAATGAGTTGTCGGTGGGCGCCAACGCGGGCGCGAGCGGCTGATCCGCTCGCCGACCCGCCGCCGCACCTGCCACGACCGCACCGGCGTCGCCCGGGGCGGTGCACCACACGCCACCCACGCGGGGTTGCACGGCCGGCGGGTCCCGCCCGCACGGAGCCGATCCCCGCGGTGCGCGCTGCGAGCGCGCACACGAGGAAGGAACAGCCGCATGGACGAGATCGACAGCCCGCCGGGAGCCGAGGCCGAGGAGCCCCCGACGGTGCCGGTCCGGTCGGCGGCGACGGAGGCGACGGCGCCCCTGGCGACGGTCGCGGCGCCGAGCTCGGCTGACGGCGCGCCGGCGACGACCGGCGAGCGATCCGACGGTGACGGTGCGGGCGGCGCGGACGAGACCGGCGACGACGCCGCCGGCGCCGCCGCGACGGCCAAGCGCCGCCGCCGCGGCTCGCGCGGCGGCAAGGGGCGCCGCAAGCCCCTCGGCGACGACGGCGCCGAGGTCGGCGACGACGCGCCCGAGGCCGCCGGTCCGGCGGCTCTCGAGGACGGTGCGCTCGACGGGAGCCCTGCCGGCACCCGTGCCGCGAGCGGGTCGCGAGCCGTGGTGGACGCGGCGGATGCGCCGGACGGCGCCGTGGACGCGCCACCGAGGCCGGCGAGCGCTCGACGCACCCGGGCCGCGGCACCCGCCGTCGATCCGCCCGAGCCCGCCGCGGAGCGGGCCGAGCAGCCGGAGCTGCCCGAGCGGCTCGGCGAGAACCGGGCCAGCGGCGAGGCCGCCGAGCGCGCCCTCGTCCGCCGCCCCCAGATCGGTGACACCCGCCCCGGCTCGCCCGTCGCGCCGGCCGCCCCGGCAGGCGCGGCTCCGTCCGGGCGCGGCGCCCGCGGCGCCGGCGCGTCGCCCCGCGGCCGTGGCGACGCCGCGGCCGACGACGCCGACCGCGCCGGCTCCAAGAAGCGCCGGCGCGGCGCGAAGGTCAAGCCGGTGGCCGGCGAGCGCCCCGAGCGCTCCGAGCGCTCGTCGCGCGTCGAGCTCGACCCCGAGGTGTTCGAGCGCCGCCGCGGGCGCGAGCGCAACGGCCGGCCGATCGGGCGGTACCTCATGTGCGTCCAGGTCCGTCCGACGCTGACGCAGGTCGCCGTGCTCGAGGGGCGCAACCTCATCGAGCACTACGTCAGCCGGCCCGCCGACGACATCAGCCAGATCCACGGCAACATCTACCTCGGCAAGGTCCAGAACGTGCTCCCCGGCATGGAGGCGGCGTTCGTCGACATCGGCACCCCGAAGAACGCGGTGCTGTACCGCGGCGACGTGCAGTACGACTCCGAGGACATCGTGGAGAAGGGCGGCAACCTCCGCATCGAGCAGATGCTGCGCGCCAAGCAGCTCATCATCTGCCAGGTCACCAAGAACCCGATCGGCGCGAAGGGCGCGCGGCTGACGCAGGAGGTGTCGCTGCCCGGCCGGTTCGTCGTGCTCATCCCCAACTCGAAGACCTACGGCATCTCCAAGCGGCTGCCCGACGACGTCCGCAAGCGCCTCCGCGCCATCCTCGACCGGGTCAAGCCGGCCGAGCACGGCCTGATCGTGCGCACGGCGGCCGAGCACGCGACGGAGCACGAGCTGCGGGCGGACATGACCCGCCTCCTCGACCAGTGGAACCAGATCGAGGCGAAGGCCAAGCGGGCCAACACGCCGACGCTGCTGTACCGCGAACCCGAGCTGGCCGTGCGGGTCATCCGCGAGGAGTTCAACGCCGAGTACCGCGGCGTCGTCATCGACGACCAGCGCCTGTTCGAGGACGTCCGCGACTACGTGGGGGCGTTCAACCCCGAGCTCGCCGACCGCGTCGAGCACTACGACCCCGTCGAGGAGGGGCTCCCGCTGTACGAGCGGTTCCACGTCCACGAGCAGCTGCACAAGGCCCTCGACCGCAAGGTGTGGCTGCCGAGCGGGGGCTCGCTGATCATCGAGCACACCGAGGCGCTGACGGTGATCGACGTCAACACGGGCAAGAACGTCGGCACCACGAACCTCGAGGAGACGGTGTTCCGCAACAACCTCGAGGCCGCGGAGGAGGTGGCCAAGCAGCTGCGCCTGCGCGACATCGGCGGGATCGTCGTGATCGACTTCATCGACATGGAGGTGCGCGAGAACCGGCGCAAGGTCCTCGAGTCCTTCCGGGAGGCGCTCGCCCGCGACAAGACCCGCACGCAGGTGTTCGACATCTCCGAGCTGGGGCTCGTGGAGATGACGCGCAAGCGCATCGGCGAGGGGCTGCTCACCAACTTCGCCGATCGCTGCCCCGTCTGCGACGGCCGCGGGGTGGTCGTCGACCACGCGCTGCTCGACTGAGGCGTTGGGCGGCGTCGGCGGCCACGGTAGGCTCGGCAACCGCTATGTACGCAGTGATCGCATCCGGCGGTAAGCAGGAACGAGTGGCCGAGGGTCAGCAGGTCCGCGTCGACCTGCTGGACGCGGAGGAGGGGAGCGAGATCTCGCTCACCCCCGTGCTGCTCGTCGACGGCGACTCCGTCCTCGCCACGCCGGGCGCGCTCGCCGGTGCCTCCGTCACGGGGCGCGTCCTCGGCCGGGTCAAGGGGCCGAAGATCGACGGCTTCACCTACAAGCGCCGCACGAACCAGCGCCGGCGCTACGGGCACCGCCAGCAGTACTCCGTCGTCGAGATCACCTCGATCAAGAAGGGCTGACCCGAGATGTCGAAGACCAAGGGCGGGGGCTCCACCCGCAACGGCCGTGACTCCAACGCCCAGCGCCTCGGCGTGAAGGTGTTCGGCGGCACCCAGCTGACCGCCGGCACGATCATCATCCGCCAGCGCGGCACGCGCTTCCACCCCGGCAGGAACGTCGGCATCGGCGGCGACGACACCCTGTTCGCGCTCGTCGACGGCTCGGTCCAGTTCGGCGAGCGTCGCGGCCGCAAGGTCGTCGACGTGGTGCCGGCCACCTCCACCGACGCCTGATCCGCGATCGCATCCCGAGGACCCGGCCGCCGGCCGGGTCCTCGTCGCGTCACGGCCCGGTCGCGCCGGCCACGAGCCGACCGTCCTGGTACACGTGCTGGATCCGCTCGCGCAGGCCGGCCACGTCGAGCGGGTCGCCGCTCACCACGACGAGGTCGGCGCGCTTGCCGGGCTCGATCGTGCCGAGCTCGTCGCCGAGGCCCATCAGCTCCGCCGCGGTGCGGGTGGCGGCCACGAGCGCGTCCGCCGGCGACATCCCGCAGCCGACCATCGCCTCGAGCTCGCGCAGGTTCTGCCCGTGGGGGGTGACGCCCGCGTCGGTGCCCATCGCGATCCGGACGCCGGCGGCGACGGCGCGGCGGATGGAGTCGTGGTGGGCCGCCATGACCATCTTCGTCTTCTCGATCGCGTAGCTGGGGACGTTGACGCCGCGGTCCGCGGCCTCGAGCACGCCCTGCGGCGCGGTGAGCGTGGGGACGAGGTACGTGCCGCGCTCGAGCATCATCTCGATCGCCTCGTCGTCCAGGTAGATCCCGTGCTCGATCGACCGGATCCCGGCGCGCACGGCCGACTTGATCCCGTCCGTCGCCTGCGCGTGCGCCATGACCCACTTGCCGGCGGCGGACGCCTCGCCCACGAGGACCGCGAGCTCGTCGTCTCGGAAGTGGCCGTGGCGGGGGTCGTCGCGTGGCGACAGCACCCCGCCGCTGGTGCACACCTTGATCACGTCGGCGCCGGCACGCACGAGCTCGCGCACCTTGCGGCGCACCTCGTCGGGGCCGTCGACCACGTTGCCGGGGCGGCCGGGGTGGGGCGACAGCATGTCGGGCAGGTGCGCCCCGCACACCTCCCACCCGTCGCCGTGGCCACCCGTCTGGCTGAGGATCGTGATCGAGATCTGCATCCTCGGTCCCGGCGCGAGGCCGCTCGCCTGCGCCTGCTTCACGCCGAGGTCGGCGCCCCCCGCCTCGCGGACGGTGGTGACGCCGGCGGCCAGCGTGCGCCGCATCCGCTCGGCGGCGAGGTAGAAGTTCATGGAGAACGGCGTGCGCACGGGCATCATCGGGTCGAGGTCGCCGTCGGCCATCAGGTGGACGTGGGCGTCGATGAAGCCGGGGTGGACCGTGAGCCCCGTGCAGTCGACGCCCTCGTCGCCGTCCAGCCCCGGGCCGACGGCGACGATGCGGCCGTCCTCGACCACCACGTCCGCCGCGGCCGGTGCGGCGCCGGTCCCGTCGACGACGGTGCCACCGGAGAGCAGGGTGCGTGCCATCGCCGGACCGTACCCCGCCGGCCCGCGTCAGCGCGACGTGCCGACGCCCCGCGGCAGGCGGTCGGGATCCCACCCGAGCACCGTCAGCGCCTGCTGGCACGCGAAGCGGTCCGTCATCCCGCCGACCCACGCGACCGCCGCGTGCAGGGCCTCGGGGCCGCCGGCGTCGACGTCGTGCACGCCGGGGAGCAGGTTCGGGCGGTCCGCGTAGTGCTCGACGAGGGCGCGGAGCATCTCGACCACCCGCCGGGCCTGCGCCTGCGACGCGGGCCGGAGGTAGACGTGGTCGTAGTCGAACCGCCGGAACGCCGCCAGCGCCTCGGCGAACGGCGCTGTCATGCCGATCCGCCCGGAGCGGGCGGCGGCGTCGATCATCGCCCCGATGAACGCGCCGAGCTGCTGGGACCGGCGCGTGCCGCAGCGCGACGCGACCTCGTCCGGGAGCATGTCGACCGTGACGATCCCGGCCGCCACCGCGTCCTCGAAGTCGTGGCACACGTACGCGATGCGGTCGGCCCAGCTCACCACCTCGCCCTCGGGCGTCATCGGCGCCGGCCGGCTCCACGAGTGGTTCCGGATCCCGTCGATCGTCTCCTCGCACAGGTTCAGCGGGCGCAGCGTCACGTCGGCGCCCCACAGCGCGTGGTCGAAGCCGCCGGCCACGAACGGCGTCAGCGCGTCCTCGCTCGCGTGGCCGCCGGGCCCGTGGCCGCAGTCGTGGCCGAGCGCGATCGCCTCGGTCAGCGCGACGTTCAGGCCGAGCGCCCGTGCCACGGACGCCGCCACCTGCGCGACCTCGAGCGCGTGCGTGAGCCGCGTCCGCTGGTGGTCGTCCGGGAACACGAACACCTGCGTCTTGCCGGCGAGGCGCCGGAACGCGCTCGCGTGGAGGATCCGGTCGCGATCGCGCTCGAAGCAGGTGCGCCAGCCGTCGGGCTCCTCCTCCACGGCCCGGCGGCCGGCGCCGGATGCCCGGGTGGCGAGCGTGGCCAGGCTCGCCGCCTCGAGCGCCTCGCGCGCCTCGCGCTCGACCAGCGTCGTCGAGCCGGTGCCCGCCCAGGAGTCGGCGTGCGCGAGCCGGACGCCGTGCTCGGAGCCGTGGCCCGCCATGGTCGCGGCCCAGCGCGCCGCTCGCGCCGCGACGTCGTCGGCGCCGCCCGCGGGTGCCGGGCCGCTGCGCGTGGTGGTGGAGCTCACCTGCCGAGCGTACCCACGGGGTGCGACGCCGTCCCGCGACCGCACCGGGCCGGGCCCGGCCGCGCCGGTAGCCTGCTGGCCGACCCATGAGCCAGAGCCAGTTCGTCGACCAGGTGCAGCTGAACGTCCGCGGGGGCGACGGTGGCGCGGGCGTGGTGTCGTTCCGCCGGGAGGGTCCGGTCGCCTTCGGCGGCCCCAACGGCGGCGACGGCGGCGACGGCGGCGACGTCTGGCTGGTGGCCGACCGCAACACGTCGTCGCTGATCGCGTTCCGCGACCACCCGCACCGTCGCGCCGCCGACGGCGTGCACGGCAAGGGCAAGGACCAGCACGGCCGGCGGGGCGAGCCGCTGGAGGTGGCGGTGCCCGCGGGCACGGTGGTCCACGACATGTACACCGGCGAGCTCCTCGCCGACCTGCCCAACCACGGCGACCGGTGGCTGGCGGCGCGCGGGGGGCGCGGCGGGCGGGGCAACGCGAAGTTCGCCTCCAACCGCCGGCGGGCGCCCACCTTCGCCGAGCAGGGTGAGCACGGCGAGGAGCGCTGGCTCCGCCTCGAGCTCAAGCTGATGGCCGACGTCGCGCTCGTCGGCTTCCCGAACGTGGGCAAGAGCACCCTGATCAGCGTCATCAGCGCCGCCCGGCCGAAGATCGCCGCGTACCCGTTCACCACGCTCGAGCCGAACCTCGGGGTGGTGCGCGTGGACGACGACACCGACTTCGTCGTCGCCGACGTGCCGGGGCTGATCGAGGGCGCGAGCGAGGGCCGCGGCCTCGGGCACCAGTTCCTCCGCCACATCGAGCGGGCGCGGGTGCTGTGCGTGATGGTGGACCTCGCGCCGCTCGACGAGGTCGCCCCCGAGGAGCAGGAGCGGGTCCTGCTGCACGAGCTCCGCTCCTACCAGCCCGAGCTGCTCGAGCGCCCGCGCATCGTGGTCGGCACGAAGGCCGACGTCGCGACGGAGCCGTGGGAGGGGTTGTCCATCTCGGCGGTGACGAACCAGGGGGTGCGCGAGCTGGTGGGGCGGATGGCGGCGCTCGTCCACGAGGCGCGCGAGGAGCAGCCGGTGCACGAGGGCGTCGTCCTCATCCGGCCCGAGCCGGAGGGCGCCCGCGTGGAGCGCGTCGCCGACCACGAGTTCCGCCTGGTCGGCCGCCAGGTCGAGCGCGTCGTCGCCCTGAACGACGTCACCACGCCGGAGGCGCAGGCGTACATCGACCACCAGATGAAGCGCCTGGACGTGCCCCGCCTCCTCGCCCGCGCCGGCGCGACCGAGGGCGACGTGGTGTGGGTGGCGGGGTTCAGCTTCGAGTACCAGCCGGACCGCTGACGTGCGCGTCGTCGCGAAGATCGGGACGTCGTCGCTGACGGACGAGCTCGGCGTCATCGACGAGCGGGTCATCGACGGCTTGTGCGACCAGCTGGTCGCGCTGCGGGCGCTCGGTCACGAGGTGGTCCTCGTGAGCTCCGGTGCCGTCTCGGCCGGGGTGGCCGCGCTCGGCCTCGCGGCGCGGCCGCTCGACGTGCCGACCCTGCAGGCGATCGCGGCGGCCGGGCAGAGCCGGCTGATGGACGTGTACAACCGCTCCCTCGGGGCTCGCGGCGCGGTCGCCGCCCAGGTGCTGCTCGTGCCGCACGACTTCGTCGACCGCCGCCAATACCTGCACGCGCGGCGCACGCTCACCCGCCTGCTCGAGCTCGGGTGCGTCCCGGTGGTCAACGAGAACGACGCGATCGCCGACCACGCGATCCGCTACGGCGACAACGACCGGATCGCCGCGCTCGTCGCCCACAACCTGTCGGCCGACGTCCTGGTGCTCCTGACCGACACGGAGGGGCTGTACACCGCGGACCCGCGCGTCGATCCGGCGGCCCGGCTCGTCACCACGGTCGCCGCCGACGACCCGCTGCTCGCCGTGAGCGCCGGGCGCACCGGCTCGATGCGCGGCAGCGGGGGCATGGCCTCCAAGCTCGCCGCGGCCCGGATGGCGTCCTGGAGCGGCGTGCGGGCGGTGATCGCCGCCGCGTCACGACCGGACGTGCTGCTCCACGCCGTGGCCGGCGAACCCGTCGGCACCTCGTTCATGCCGAACGACCGCAAGCTGTCGGCGCGCAAGCTGTGGATCGGCTTCGCGAGCCGGGTCGAGGGCGCGGTCGTCATCGACGACGGGGCACGCCGCGCGCTCGTCGACCGGGGCACGTCGCTGCTGCCCGCCGGCGTCGTCGAGGTCCGCGGCAGCTTCGACGAGGACGCGACGATCGAGCTCCTCGCCACCGACGGCGAGGTGGTGGCACGGGGGATGGTGCTGTGCGAGGCGGCCACCCTGCGGCGCGTGGCGGGGCGGCGCACCTCGGAGCTGCCGCCCGAGGTGGCGCACGAGGTCGTCCACCGCGACGACCTCGTCGTGCTCACCGGTCGCTGAGTCAGCCCTCCGCGGGGCGGGGCGTCTCGACGGCGGCGGGCTCGGGCGCCGCCGCGAGGCCGGCGTCGAGGCCGAGCTCGCTGCGCAGCTGGCTCAAGCGGCTCTGCGCCTCGACGTTCGCGGTGGCCTGCTCGATCTCGAGGATCCGGCTCTCGACGCCCGTCTCGGTCAGCTCGGACGTCGCCTTCGCCCGGGCGTAGCGGGCCTCGATCTTCTCCTGCACCTCCTTGAGCGTCGGCACGTCGTCGCCGACCGTCTCGTTGAGCTGCGCCATCGCCTTGTTCATCTCCTCCTGCATCCGAGCTTGCTCGAGCTGGCTGAGGAGCTTGTTCTTCTCGGAGAGCTTGGCCTGGAGGACCCGGCTGTTCTGGGCGACGGCGGCCTTCGCCTGGTCGGAGGCCTGCGTCGAGTCCATCACCATCTGCTTCAGGCCCTCGACGTCCTTCTCCACCTGGATCAGCTGGTTCGCGATCGTCTCGGCCGCCGAGGTGTACTGCTGCGCCTTCGTCGCGTTGCCGGCCTTCTCGGCGTCGGCCGCCATCATCAGCGCCTGGCGGGCGTTGGCGTTGAGCTTCTCGAGCTCCGTCATCTTCCCGTTCAGCCGGATCTCCGCCTGCTTCTGCGTCGCGATCACGTTCGCCGCCTGCTCCTTCAGCCGCCGGTGCTGCTGCTGGGACTCAGACAGCGCCTGCTCGAGCTGGACCGCCGGGTCGGCGTGCTGGTTGAAGCTCCGGTCCGTCCTGGCCGTGAAGTACTTCCACCACTTCCTGAGCACTTTGAACATGCCGCGAGCCTACGCCCTAGGCACGACGCGTCGCGAGGCGGTGCCGGAGCTGGTCGAGCTCGTCGACCCGCAGCGCCACGAGCGCCGCTGCGTACGCCACCAGGCCGGCGGCGCCGGCCAGCGCGACCCGCGCCAGCGCTCCCACCCCGACGTTGGAGCCGACGACGCGTGCCACCACCCACGTCACCTCTGCCATCACGAGCCCCGCCAGCGACATCCTCCCGATGGCGACGAGCGTCGGGCGCACCGGGAACCCGGGCACCTTGTACGACAGGATCTGCAGCGCCCACAGCGCCGACAGCAGGTAGGCCGCGGCGAAGGCCGCCCCCAGCCCGAGCGCGCCGTACTCGTCGAAGAGCGCGAACGCGAGGACGACGTTGATCGCGTTCTCGACGACGTTGATCACGAACGGGGTCCGCGCGTCGCCGTGCGCGTAGAACGCGCGGAGCACGAACAGGTACACGGAGAACCCGACGAGCCCGAGCGCGAACCCGCCGAGCGCGCGGCTCGTGTTCAGCGCGTCGGACGCGTCGAAGTTCCCGTGCTGCAGCGCCATGCCGATGAGCGGCCGCCGGAGCACGAACATGCCCGCCGCCGCCGGCACGCTCAGCAGCGCGACGAGCCGGATGCCGAGCGAGCTGCGCTCGACGAACCCGCGCCGGTCGCGCTGCGCGACCGCGCGGGCGAGGTCCGGCGTGAACGTCGTGACGATCGACATCGCCAGCAGCCCGTGGGGGAGCACGAAGAAGATGTAGGCCTTGGCGTACGCGTCGGGGATGGTGCTGCCGGGGTCGGCCAGGTTCTGGACCGCGACGACGGCGACCTGGTTGGCGACGACGTACCCGAGCGTCCACCCCGAGAGCCGCAGGAGCCGGCGCACCGCCGGGTGGCGCAGCTCGGGTCGGAACGAGAGCGTCACGTCCGCGCCGCGCACGGCCGGCACGAGCGCGAGCGCCATCACCGCGATCCCGGCCGTCGCGCCGAGCCCGAGGGTCCAGCGCAGCCGGTCGTTCGTCAGCACCTCGGTCAGCTCGGGGGCGCGGTCGCTGCCGATCGCGCCGGGGACGAGCAGCAGCGCCGCGATGGTGACGAGGTTCGACAGCACCGGGGACCACGCCGCGGCGAAGAAGCGCCGGCGAGCCTGGAGGAGCGCGCCGAGCACGGCGCTGACGCCGTAGAAGAAGATCTGGACGAGGAAGATCCGCGCCAGCGCCGTCCCCGCGCCGCGGTACGCGTCGGCGTCGACGCCGTCGGCCACCTGGAGCGAGAACAGCCGGAAGACGAGCGGTGCGGCGGCGACGGCCACCACCGTCACCGCGGTGAGCGCCAGCACGGCGACGGTGACGACGGCCGACGTGGCGTCGTCGTCGCGCTCCTCGGCGTGGCGCGTGAACAGCGGGACGAGGCTCGCCGACAGCACCCCGCCGAGGAGCAGCTCGTACACCGCGTTGGGTGAGCTGTTCGCGCCGTTGTAGGCGTCGGCCAGCGCGGTCTGGCCGATCACGAACGCGAACACGGCCACGCGGGCGAGCCCGGTGAGGCGCGAGAGCGCCGTCCCGAGCGCGACGACGAGGTTGTTGCGCAGCAGGCTGCTCACGTGGCGGGTGACGTCGTCCCCGGACCGCCGAGCTCGAACCCCGCGGAGCGCCCGGTGGTGTTCACCTCGTCGACCGCCTGGCTGAGCGCCTCGAGCTGGAGCACCACGTCCTCGATCGCGCTGCCGATCTCGGCGACCGCGTCGACGCCGGCGCTCACCTCCGCCCCGCGGCTCACGACCTCGCCGAGCCGGCTCTGGAGCTGGCGCAGGCGTGCGTCGGTCTGGTCGCGGGCCGCCCGGATCCGCTCGTAGGTGTCGAGTTGACCCTGCAGCGAGGCGCGCTCGGCATCGGTCAGGGCGGCCTCGTGACGCGCGCGCAGCCGTGGGCCGTCGAGGCTGCGCAACGTGCCGTCCAGCGCGTGGCCGCGCTGCGCGATCTCCCAGCACTCCTCGACGCTGTGGTGGACCTGGCGCCCGATCTCGGCCATCCGCGTGCGCAGCGGGCCGTCCTGGACCGTGCCGACGATCGCCGCGTAGCGGCGTTGCGCGGACTGCGCGCCCAGCACGTGGTGGCGCCACGGCTCGCCCACCGCGAAGGGGTCGATGCGTGCGCGGGACCGCTGCCCCTCGTCGCCGGGCCGCTGCCGCCTCCGGAGCAGCGCGAGGACGGCGCCGCCGCCCGCGACCAGCCCGACGACGATCGCGACGATCTCCACGGCGTCACACTACGCAGCGGCCGCAGGCGCGGGCGTGGTGCCGATCAGACGTCGACGGGCGAGATGTCCGCCGCGGTGAGCGTGGTGAGGTGCTCGTCGCTCGGGTCCTGGAGCCCCGAGACGCGCACCGCCTGGTGCGAGACGGCCGCCTCGAACAGGTTGCGCACGAAGCGGGCGTTGCCGAACCCTCGGGTGCGCGGCTCGGCCTCGACCAGCCGGCGCGCGGCGGCGAGCGCGTCGTCGCTCGCGTGGTACCTGCTGCGCTCGCCGAGGCCGAGGAAGATCCGCACGAGCTCGTCGGTCGTGTAGTCGGGGAAGTGGATCGTGCGGGTGAAGCGGCTCTTCAACCCGGGGTTGGTGTCGATGAAGGTCGCCATCTCCTCCGTGTAGCCCGCGGCCACGATCGCGAGGTCCTCGCGGTGGTCCTCCATGAACTTCACCAGGGTGTCGATCGCCTCCCGGCCGAAGTCGTTGTCACCGCCACGGGCGAGCGCGTACGCCTCGTCGATGAGGAGCATCCCCCCGAGCGACGCCTCGAGCGTCTGCGCGGTCTTCAGCGCGGTCTGGCCCACGTAGCCGGCCACGAGCTTCGACCGGTCGGTCTCGACGAGGTGCCCGCGATCGACCACGCCGACGGCCCGGTAGATCTGGGCGAGGAGCCGCGCCACCGTCGTCTTGCCCGTGCCGGGGTTGCCGGTGAAGACGAGGTGGCGGCTCACCTCGACGGTGGGCAGGCCGCGCTCGGCGCGGATCCGTTGCACCTGCATCAGGCTCGTCAGGCGGCGGACCTCGGCCTTGACGTGGGCGAGCCCCACCAGCGCGTCGAGCTCCGCGAGCAGCTCCTCGAGCGGGCGCGCCGGCGGCAGCTCCACCGCCACGGCCGGGGCCGGTGCCGGCGTCGCGGGCTCCGACCCGGTCGGGCGGGCGGCGCCGGGCGCGGGGACGGCTGGGGCCGCGTCGGGCCCCGGGGCGCGGGCAGGGGCCGCGCGCCCGGGGCGGGCGACGCCGGCGGCGTCCATCGCCCGCAGCATCGTGGAGCGGAGCGCGTCGATCGCGTCGAGCTCGCTCGGCGAGGGCACGAGGTCGAGCGCGGCGCTGACGTGGGCGAGGCGCAGCGCGAGGTCGTAGTACCGGTGGCTCGTGCGCGTGCCGCCGCGGGCGTCGGCGCGCACGAGCAGGTCGAACAGCACGCTCGGCTGCTCGAGCCACGTCCGGCGCCCGTCGATGATGCCGCCCTCGCGCAGGCGGCGAGCGCTGGTCAGCAGCGGCGGGTCGAGGCGCGGCCCGAGCACGTCGAGGTACGCGTCGAGCTCGGCGTCGGCCTGGCGCCCGTCGGCGTCGATCAGCGCGGCGATGACGTTCGACGCCTCGATCAACGCCTCCTCGCGATGCGCCGCCGGACCGCGCCCCGACAGCGTCCCGAGCGCCCCGGCGACCTCCGCCACGAACCGCTCGACGTCGCCCGCCAGATCCACGCTCACCGCCCCATGTTCGCACGCCGGCCGTGACAGCGCCCTCCCGCCCCCCGGCTCCGTGAGCTCCGCCCGCTCGACGTCCGGGCGCGGCGCACGGAGGTGGAGCTCCGTGAGCTCCGCCCGCTCGACGTCCGGGCGCGGCGCACGGAGGTGGAGCTCCGTGAGCTCCGCCCGCCCCACGTGCGGGCGCGGCGCACGAACAGATGCGTCGACGCAGCGCTACCGTCGGTGCCGGCGCACCTTCCCCCTCCAGCAGCCGGTCCCGAGGGAGGCCCCATGGGGCGCAGGTACGCACGAGTGATCGCCGACGTGGTCGGCTACGCCTCCACACGCCACGGGGTCCTGAGCGCGGCGGAGCTCTCGGCGCTCGGCATCTCCATCGATCAGCGCGAGCACCTCGTCACGCACGGGCTGCTCGTCGGGGTGCACCGCGGGGTGTGGGCGGTCGCGGCGCTGCCGACGTCGCTTCCGGCTCGGTGCCGGGCGATCTCGCTCGCCGACGGACGCGCCTTCGTGACCGGCCGAGCCGCCGGGGCGTTGTGGGAGCTGCGGCGCGTCGGCCGTCCCGATCCCATCGAGGTCCGGGTCCCGCACTTCGCCCACTCCCTCGCCGGTCCCGGGATCCGCCTGCGCCGGTGCAACGCGCTCGACCCTCGTGACGTCGTGGTACGGCCGGACGGCATCCGGCTCGCGAGCCCGCCACGACTCGCGTTCGACCTCGCCGCGGTGCTGCCGGCACTCGACCTCGAGTCCGTCGTCGAGCAGATGGTCGACCGTCGGTGGTGCACCATCCCGACGCTCATCGACACCGGTCGTCGACTGGCGCATCCCGCGCGTCCGGGCTCGACGCGGTTCGTGCAGGTGCTCGGCTCCCGGCCGGCGTGGCTGGCGCCGGTGGACTCGCACCTGGAGCTGCTCCTCTTCGACGCCCTCCGACGCGCCGGTGTGGCGGAGCTCGCGAGGCAGCACCGGCTGGAGCTCCCGGGCGGGTGGGCGATCCACGGGGACATCGCCGTCCCCAGGCTGCGCTGGCTGATCGCCGTCGACCACGTCACCTGGCACGGCGGTCGCGTCGACGCGCAGCGCGACAAGCAGAACGATCGCCAGGCGGGCGTGCTCGGCTGGCGCGTCGATCGAGTCACGGACGAGGACCTCCAGCGGCGCTTCGACGCGACCGTCGACGAGCTGCTCGCGATCCACCGCCGACTCCGCCAGGAGGTCGCTTCGTGAGCTGCGCCCGCTCGGCGGGCGGGTCCAGCTCACGGACTGGGCGCCTCGTGAGCCCCGCCCGTTCGGTGAACGGGTCGGGCTCACGGACGTGGTGATCGCTCGGATGAGAGGCGGGTCGGGCGGCCCCGAGCTGGTGGGGCAACACGATTGACCCGGTGGTCAAGGGCATCGGTACAGTGGCCCGATGGCAGATCGCTTCGAGACCGTCCCGGAGGTGCGCAGCGGCCTGCGCGACGTGAACTACCTGGCCGACGAGGGCATCGCCGGGGTCGTGTTCCTCGCCGATCGCCTCGGCAAGCCGGTGCTGGTCGAGGGCCCGGCGGGCACGGGCAAGACCCAGCTCGCGAAGTCGGTGGCCGAGATGACCGGGTCCCGGCTGATCCGCCTCCAGTGCTACGAGGGCCTCGACGAGTCCAAGGCGCTCTACGAGTGGAACTACAAGAAGCAGCTGCTGCGGATCCAGGCGGACAAGAACAGCGACTCGTGGAGCGAGGTCCACGACGACATCTTCTCCGACGAGTTCCTCCTCACCCGCCCGCTGCTCGAGGCGATCAGCGCCGACGAGCCGGTCGTGCTGCTGATCGACGAGGTCGACCGCGTGGAGGTCGAGACCGAGGCGCTGCTGCTCGAGATCCTGTCCGACTACCAGGTCTCGATCCCCGAGCTCGGCACGATCACCGCCAAGCAGATCCCGCTCGTGTTCCTCACCTCGAACAACACCCGTGAGCTGAGCGAGGCGCTGAAGCGCCGCTGCCTGTTCCTCCACGTCGACTACCCGGACCTCGAGCGCGAGAAGGAGATCGTGCTCACGAAGGTCCCCGGCGTCACCGAGAACCTCGCCGACCAGATCGCGCGCATCGTGCGCAGCATCCGACAGCTCGACCTGAAGAAGGCGCCGTCGGTGTCCGAGACCATCGACTGGGCGCGCACCCTCGTGCTGCTCGGGATCGAGAACATCGAGGCCCAGCAGGCCAAGGAGACGTTGCACATCCTGCTCAAGTACCAGACCGACATCGCCAAGGCGGCGAAAGAGCTGTCGGTGGACAAGTAGTGCTCGACCTCCTCGCCGGCTTCGTGGTCGAGCTCCGCAACGCGGGGCTGCCCGTCTCGCTGACGGAGAACCTCGACGCGATGGAGGCGATCCAGCACATCCCGATCGAGGACCGGGAGGCGTTCAAGTACGCGCTCGCCGCGACCATGGTGAAGAGCAACAGCCACTGGCGCGCCTTCGAGACCGTGTTCGAGGTGTACTTCAGCCTGCGCGGCCCGGAGTACAAGCTGCGCGAGGGCGACGACGACACCGACGTCGACGAGATGTGGCGCGAGATGCAGGAGCAGATGCGCCAGGGCGAGGGCCGAGGCGCCGCCGGCGGGTCGATGGACTCGATGACGCCGGAGGAGATCGCGCAGATGCTCATGTCGGCGCTGATGAACGGCGACCAGGCGATGATGCGGGCCCTCGCGAAGCAGTCCGTGCAGCGCTTCGCCGGCATGGAGCCCGGCCGCCCCGTCGGCGGCACGTACTACCTGTACCGCACGCTGCGGAACCTGGACCTCGACGGGATGCTCGACAAGTTGATGGAGGCGAGCAAGCAGGAGGTCGGCGGCGAGCTGACCCCGCTCGAGGAGCGCCTCGAGCGCGACGAGTACACGGACCGGATCGAGGAGTTCAAGCGCGAGATCGAAGCGGAGATCCGCCGCCGCCTCGTGGCCGACCGCGGCGCCGAGGCGATGGCCAAGACGCTGCGCAAGCCGCTCCCCGAGGACGTCGAGTTCATGCACGCCTCACGCGACGAGATGCAGAACCTGCGCAAGGCGCTCGGGCCGCTCACGCGCAAGCTGGCGGCTCGCCTCGCGCGCAAGCGGCGCCACGGCCGCAAGGGACCGCTCGACTTCCGCAACACCGTCCGCCACTCGCTGAGCTACGGCGGCGTGCCGGCCGAGCCGAAGTTCAAGTACCCGCGGCCCGCGAAGCCCGAGCTGATGGTGGTGGCCGACATCTCCGGCTCGGTCGCCGCGTTCGCCCGGTTCACGCTGATGCTCGTCTACGCGATCCAGAACCAGTTCTCCAAGGTCCGATCGTTCGTGTTCATCGACGGCATCGACGAGGTGACCGACTACTTCAAGGCCACCGAGGACATCCAGGAGGCGATCCACCGGGTGAACACGGAGGCCGACGTGGTGTGGGTCGACGGCCACAGCGACTACGGCCACGCGTTCGAGGTCTTCTGGGAGCGCTACGGCAAGGACGTCGGACCGAAGACGACCGTGCTGCTGCTCGGCGACGCGCGCAACAACTACCACGCCAGCCAGTCGTGGGTGGTGAAGGAGATGCGGCACAAGGCCCGCCACGTCTACTGGCTGAACCCCGAGCCGCGCAGCTACTGGAACACGGGTGACTCGATCGTCGGCGAGTACGGCACGTTCACCGACGGCGTCTACGAGTGCCGCAACCTCCGCCAGCTGGAGGGCTTCGTCGAGAAGCTGGCGTGAGCCTCGCGCCCGGCGCGGGCGCGGCGGGTGGCGCGACGTCCACGCGACGGTGGCTCGACGTCACGGTCGGCGCGAACTTCCTCGGCATCGGCATCCTCCTCGCCGCGGTGCCGCGCTACGTCCGCGAGGAGCTGGGCGGCTCCAACGCCGCGGTCGGCACGGCGACGACGATCTTCTTCGCCGCCGCGCTCGTCACCCGGCCGGTGGTCGGCCGGTGGATGGACCGTCGCGGCCGGCGCGCGTTCCTGGTGTGGCCGCTCGTCGCGATGGCGGTGCTCGCGCTGGCGCTGGAGCTGACGACGGCGGTGTGGGCCGTCGTCGGGGTCCGGCTGCTGCAGGGCGCGGCGGGCAGCAGCTTCTACACCGCGGCCGCCGTCGTGTCGACGGACGTCGTCCCGGCCGACCGGCGAGCCTCCGCGGTGGCCCGGCTGAGCCTCGTGATCTACCTGGGCTTCGCGTTCGGCCCGTTCCTCGGGGAGTTCCTCGCCGACCGTGGCTCGGGCTGGCCGTGGCTGGCGGCGGCGGCGCTGCACGCGCTGGGCGCGGCGACCGCGACGCGGATCCCGGAGACGAGGCGCGAGCTGGTCGGCGACGCCCCGGAGGTGAGCGCCGGGGCGCTGCGGCGCGCCGTGGTGCGACCCGGCGTCGCCCAGCTGTGCGCCGGCCTCGGCTACTCCTGCGTCGTGGCGTTCCTGCCGAGCTACTCGCGCGAGATCGGGATCGGCTCGTCGGGCCCGCTGTTCTTCGCCTACGCCTGCAGCGCCCTCGCGGTGCGGCTCGTCAGCGGCCGGCTGGCCGACTCGTTCGGCTACGTCGCGGTCGCGGTGCCCGGGCTGCTCGTGTTCGCGGCGGGCCACGCGCTGATGGCGACCGCCTGGTCGACCTGGGTGCCGTTCGTGGCGGTCGTGCTGCTCGGGCTCGGCTTCGGTGCGGTGTTCCCGGCGCTCACCGCCCTGGCCGTCGCCCGGGCCCCCGACGCGCAGCGGGGGGCGGTCCTCGGCGCCTTCCTGTCGTTCAACGACCTGGGCAACGCGATCGCGGGCCCGGCCGTCGGTGCGGTGGCGGACGCGGCCGGCTTCCGGTGGACCTACGGCGTCCCCGCCGTCGTCGCCGGCCTCGGCGTCGTCGTCGCGGCGTCCCTGCGGGAGCGGGCGCCGGACCTGCCCGGAGAGGTCCCCGGGGCCGCCGCGCTCAGCCGGCGAGCGCCTCGGCGAGGAGCGCCCGCCCGTCCTCGCTGAGGGGGACGTCCGCGACGAGCGCCCGCGCGCGCGGGCTCATCTTCCGCGCGGTGCGGCGGATGACGGCGAGGAGGTGGTCGTGGTCGAGCCGGGCCGCCACGTCGCCCAGCTGCGTCTCGACGAACACGAGGCAGGCCGCGTCCTCCACCGCCTGCGCGCCGGCATCGGAGCCGAGCTCGTCCCGCCGCACGAGCGCCTGCACCCGCTCGACCACGTCCTCGCCGTAGCCGGCTGCGACGAGGAGCGCGCCGACGTCGCGGGCGTGGCGCTGCTTCTGGTCGCGCCGCCAGCGCAGGTAGCCGGGGCGGCCCGCGGGGTAGCTCGCCCGCGGCACCTCCCAGCGCCGCAGGTGGTGCGCCCGCGCGGCGAGGAGCAGGGCGTCGTCCGCGGCGGGCACGAGCCGCTCGATCCACCCGGCGGCGAGGCGTCCGTGCGCCAGGGCGAGCGGCAGCTCCTCGCCGCGCACGACGACGGTGCCGGGATCGTCCGCGTTGGCCGCGTCGATGGCCTCGACGGCGGCGAGGTACGGCGTGCTCAGACCGCGCACTCCGAGTCGCCGACCTCGGCGGTGAACGGGCCGGTCTCGTCGTAGTCGACGTAGAACTCGGGTCCCACGTCGAAGGCGGGGAAGACGTCCAGGTCCTTGAGCCCGGCGCCGACGGCCGCGGCGCCGCCCCGGCGGTCGAGCCAGGTGCGGAAGGACTCGCCAGCGCCGCGCTCGGCGGCGAAGTCCCGCACCACCCGCACGACGGCTTCCGGGGCGGCCTTCGCCGGCAGGCGCAGCGCCTTGTCGCCGAAGTGGATCTGCTCCTGGCCGACGTAGCCGCCGAGCAGCATCTGGTAGCCGGGAGCCGAGCGCCCGTTGGCGCGCCGCTCGGCGCCGAAGAAGCCGATGTCGGCCGCGTGGTGCTGCCCGCAGCTGTTGGTGCAGCCGGAGATGTTGACCCGCACCCCGCCGACCTCCGCCAGCCCCTCCTCCTCGAGCCGCTCGCCGATCGCCTTCGCCAGTCCACGCGACTGCGTCACGGCGATGTTGCAGGTGTCGGCGCCCGGACAGGCGACGACGTCGCGCGCCAGCTCCGCGCCCGGGCGGGCCATCCCGATCGCCTCCAGCCGGGCGTGCAGCACCGGCAGCTGCGCGTCGGTCAGGCCCCGGAACACGACGTTCTGCCGGTTGCTCAGGCGCACGTCGGCGCCGAGCTCGCGCTGGACCTGTGCGAGCGCGCGGAACTGCGAGGCGGTGATGTCGCCGAGCGGCGCGTACGCGACCGCTGACACGGAGCCGTTGGCACGCCCGCGGACGACGCTCGTCGCCACCCAGCGGCCGAACGGGTCGCGCGGCGTCAGCTCGACGCGGACGCCCTGGCCGACCGCGGTGGCCTCGACGGTGCTGCTGCGCCCGGCCGGGGCGTCGCCGGCCTTGGCGACGATGGTCGGGATCCCTCCGGGCCACGTCGACGACGCGGGCAGCGTGTGCCGGACCTTGATCACCCGGCGCCGGACCTCGTCGATCCCCAGCTGGTCGACGACCCACTTGAGCCGGGCGCGCAGCTTGTTGTCGCGGTTGCCGGTCTGGTCGAACACGCGCAGGACCGCTTCGATCGTGGGCAGCAGGTCCTCGCGCGACGTGAACTCCTCGAGCGCCAGCGCCGGGTGCGGCGTCGCGCCGAGGCCACCGGCGATGTAGACGCGGAAGCCGCTCTCCACCGAGCCGTCGTCGAGCGTGCGCGTGGTCGCGACGACCCCGACGTCGTTGAACATCGCCTGCCCGCAGTCGGTGCTGCAGCCCGAGAAGTTGACCTTGAACTTGCGCGGCAGGCGCTGGCTCAGCGGGTTGCGGACGAAGTGCTCGAACGTCGCCTCCGCCCACGGCGTCACGTCGAGGTGCTCGTAGGGGCAGGCGCCGGCGAGGTGGCAGGCCATGACGTTGCGGACGGTGTCGCCGCACGCCTCGCGCGTCGTGAGGCCGACGGTGGCCAGCTCCCGCATCACGTCGGGCACCCTGGTGAGCTCGACGTAGTGGATCTGCACGTTCTGGCGGGTGGTGATGTGGCCCCAGCCCCGCGAGTACGTCTCGGCGAGGTGGCCCATCAGGTCGAGCTGCGCGGGCGTGATGGTGCCGGCCGGCAGCTTGATGCGGACCATCTGGTTGGTGCCGCCCTGGCGCTGGCCGTAGATGCCGTTGTTGAGGCGCATCACGCGGAAGACGTCCTCCGGGATGTCGCCCGCGAGGTACTGCGCCACCGCGCGCTCGAAGCGCTCGATGTCGCGCTGCTGCTCCTCGACCAGGTCACGTGCCACGGGCACGACCGGAGTGATGGACATCGGGGGACCTCCCTCGCCCGCAAATCCCGAGCGGACGGGTCAACAATACACGGGCGGCGCGGGTTCCGACAGCGTCCACCCGGTCGGGCAGTGGGCTCCAAGCGGGATCCAACCACGACGTGGCCGACTGGGCGTCGACCCGGGGCGCCGCCCCACGACGAACGGAGACACCCGTGACCGCCACCCTCGACCCCAGGACCCTCGACGACGCCCCCGCCGTGCCCGCCGCCGCGACGGCTCCGACCACGGACCCGACCGCCCGGCTGATGCGTCTGTCTGCGGTCGTCGGCCCGCTGATCCTCGTCGCCTCGTCCGTCGTGTGGCTGTTCGGCGACGACCTCGCGGAGCTCCGCGGCATCCTGACCTTCTGGGCGTTCCCGTTCACGGCCCTCGCCGTGTACGGCATCGCCTCGCGGTTGCAGGGGGCCTCGCCGGTCGGCCGTGCCGTCGTCACCGCGCTCGTCGCGATCGGCGCGTGCGGCGGCGCCGGCTTCGCCACGGAGGTCAACATGGTCGACCACTTCGGCGTCGAGCGGCTGATGGAGCAGGACACGCCGTCGGCGTTCCTCGCCCTCGGCATCCCGGGGCCGTGCTTCCCCCTCGCCGTCGTCGTGCTGGGGCTGCTGTCGCTCCGCCACGCGACGCTGCCCCGAGCGCAGGCGCTGCTCCTGGCCGCCGGCGGCCTGCTCTTCCCGCTGAGCCGCATCCCGCAGATCGCCGGGCTGGCCGTCGCCGCCGACCTGTTGATCCTGGCCGCGCTCGCACCCGTCGCCCGCTCCGCCCGTCGCGGCGCCGCCGCCGCGGCTGCGGGGTGACCCGTCGCCCGCCGCAGCGGCCCGCGTGTCGCGCGCCGTCGGGGACGACGTCCGCCCCGACGGCGCGGCCCCGCGCGTCAGGGCACGTCGATGACGTCGCCCGGGGGGCCCGCGTGGCGGGGCTGCGTGGCGTGCGGCGGCTGGGCCGGCTCGCCGCCGACCGGCACGACACGGGTGAGGAACTCGATGACGGCCGAGGCGAAGACGTCGTTGCGGTCGCCGGCGACCATGTGCCCGGCGCCCGTGACGTTCACGTACTCCGCGCTCGGGCACAGCTCGAGGAAGCTCTGCGCCCCCTCCTCGGACAGGATGTCCGACAGCCCGCCGCGCACCAGCAGCGTCGGCAGGGACAGGTTGCGGGCGCACTCCTCGAGCCGGGCGGTCCGCTGCTCCAGGTTGCGCGGCCCGGTCCGGAACCGCGGGTCCCAGTGCCAGTGGTAGCGGCCGTCGTCGCCGAGGCGGACGTTCTTGGCCAGGCCCGTGAGGTTCCGCGGCCGCTCGCGGTGCGGCTGGTAGCCCGCGATCGCATCCGCCACCTCGTCGAGCGACTCGAAGCCCTCGGGCTTCGCGCTCATGAAGGCGTTGATGTTGGCGACGCCGCGCAGGTCGATGCGGGGCGCGATGTCGACGAGCACGAGGGCGGTTGCGTCGACCCGATCCTCGCCGACGGCGACGAGGCTCGTGCCGCCGCCCATGGAGGCGCCGACGAGCACCGGGCGGCGGCCGCCGAGCTGCTCGACGAGCAGGCAGAGGTCGTCGACCATCGCGTCCTGCCCGTACACGCCGTCGGGCGCCCACTCCGAGTCGCCGTGGCCGCGGGCGTCGAACGCGACGGCGCAGTAGCCCGCCGCGCCGAGCGTCTCGCCCGCGCCCTTCCACGCGTGGCGGGTCTGTCCGCCGCCGTGCTGCAGGATCACGAGCGGCCCGGCGGGATCGCCCCAGACGTCGCCGGCGAGCTCGACGCCCCGGCCGCGCCAGCGGTGCCCCGGCTCCGGCGTCCCCGGGAGGTGGCGGCCCGCGCTCACGCCGTCCGGAGCTCGCGGTCGAACACGACCCGGGCCCGCTCGTAGGACCGGCTCGCCGCCGCGTCGTGGTACGCCGGGCCGTACACGCCGAACCCGTGATCGGCGCCCTCGTGGATCTCGGCCTCGCCCTTCTCCAGGGCGTTCGCCGCGTCGATCAGCGCGGTGTTGGCCGACGCCGGCTGCATCGTATCGGCGGACCCGAACCCCACGTACAGCGACCCGGTGTACGACGGCACGGCGAGGTGCGGCGAGTCGTCGTCGTCCGTGGTGCACAGCGAGGGGTGCAGGGCGACGCCCGCCCGGAACTCGTCGCCCCGGTCCCGCAGGGTGCGCAGCACCGAGCGGGCGCCGATGCAGAAGCCGATGCACCCCATCGGCGCGCCGAGGGCCGACGGGTCGGACGACACCCACGCGAGCAGGGCCGTGAGGTCCTCCGCGACCTGGTCCTCGCTCGTGCCGAGCACGAGGCCGAACATCTTCGTGATCTCGTCGGCGTCGCGGCTGCGCATCGTGTACCAGCGCTCGGCGCGGTGGTAGCGGTCGTGCGTGGCGACGTAGTAGCCCCACTCGGCGATGCGCGCCATCGTCTGCTTCGAGCCCTCGTCCAGGCCGGGGCCGTGGTGGAAGAACACGACGACCGGGAACGGGCCCTCGCCGTCCGGCCGGACCACGTGGACCCCCATCCGGCCGCTGGGTGTGTCGATCTCGTCGGTGACGCTCTGCATCCCACCACTCTCGTGCGCGCGCCACACCGTCCTGGCATCCGGCGGCGCCACGGGCCCGAGCGGCGTCGCGCCGGGCTCACTCCCCGGCGGGCGCGCCGATCTCGCGCAGCGCGTCGCGGAGCGCGACCCGCAGCCGGCGGGCGTGCCCCGGCGCGAGGTGGAGCACCAGCCCCTGGCCCGGCCGGCCGACCTCCTCGACCGTGAGCACCACCCTCGGCTCCGCGTCGTCGTAGTCGTCGCTGACGGCCACGGCCCACGACAGGGCTGCGGCGTCCTCGGCACCCGGCGGGAGGTCGTCGGCGGAGAACGGGTGGTCGTCGATCGAGCGGCGCACGGGCCAGAGCCTCGCGCGTCAGCTGCGCTGGTAGTTCGGCGCTTCCTTCGTGATCGTCACGTCGTGCGGGTGGCTCTCCTCGCGCCCGGCCGTGGTCACCCGCATGAACCGCGCCGTGGTGCGCAGGTGCTCGAGCGTCGCCGCGCCGGCGTACCCCATGCCGCTGCGGAGGCCGCCGGCCAGCTGGAACGCCACGTCGCCGAGCGTGCCGGCGTAGGCGACGCGGCCCTCGATCCCCTCGGGGACGAGCTTGCGCGACGCCGAGCCCACCGCCGACTGCCCCGAGGCGTACCGATCGGCGCCGAGGCCCTGCATCGCGCCCAGCGAACCCATCCCGCGGTAGCTCTTGTAGCGGCGCCCCTCGAACAGCTCCATCTCGCCGGGGCTCTCGTCCGTCCCGGCGAGCAGCGACCCGAGCATCACGGTCTCGGCGCCGGCGGCGATCGCCTTGACGACGTCGCCGGAGTAGGTGATCCCGCCGTCGGCGATCACGGGCACGTCCCGTGCGCGGGCACGCCGCGTGGTGAACCACACGGCCGACAGCTGCGGCATCCCGGCGCCGCTCACGACGCGCGTGGTGCAGATCGATCCGGCGCCCACCCCCACCTTCACCGCGTCGGCGCCGGCGTCGACGAGGGCGTCGACCCCGTCCTCGGTCACCACGTTGCCGGCGACCACGGGCAGGTCGGGCCAGCCGCCCTTGATCCGCTCGATCGCCTTGACGACGCCGGCGGAGTGGCCGTGGGCGGTGTCGATCGCGACCGCGTCGACGCCCATCGCGTGCAGCGCCTCGACCCGCGCCTCCAGGTCGTCGCCGACGCCGACGGCCGCGGCGCAGCGCAGCCGGCCGGCGCCGTCCTTGGTCGCGTTGGGGTGGTCCTGGCGCTTCTGGATGTCCTTGACGGTGATCAGGCCGCGCAGGCGCCCGTCCGCGTCGACGAGCGGGAGCTTCTCGATCCGGTGCTGCTGGAGGATCGCCTTCGCCTGCTCGAGCGTGGTGCCGACGTCGGCCGTGACGAGCCGCTCGGAGGTCATGAACTCCGACACCGGCCGGTCGAAGTCGGCGGGCTCGCAGAAGCGGATGTCGCGGTTCGTGAGGATGCCGACGAGGCGCCCGCTCGCGTCCGTGATCGGCATGCCGCTGAAGCGGAACCGGTGCATCAGGTCCTCGGCGTCGTGGAGCGTGGCATCGGCGCGCAGCGTGACCGGATCGGTGATCATGCCGCTCTGGCTGCGCTTCACCTTCTGGACCTCCGCCGCCTGGTCCTCGATGGACAGGTTGCGGTGGATGACGCCGATGCCGCCCTCGCGGGCGATGGCGATGGCCATCCGCGCCTCGGTGACCTTGTCCATCGCCGCCGACACGAGCGGGAGCGCGAGCTCGATGCCGGCGGCGAACCGCGCCGTCAGGTCGACCGAGTCGGGCAGGACGCTGCTGAAGCCGGGGACGACGACGACGTCGTCGAACGTCAGCGCCTCGAAGCGGTCGAACAGCTTGCCGTTGTGCTGGTCGGCATCGGTGGTCATGTGGGGACCCCTTCCCGGGACAGGCCGTCGCGGCAGAGCGCGGCGAGGGTGGAGACGAGGAGACGGTGCTCCGCAGTGTGCACGCGCCCGGACAGCGCGTCGAGCGTGTCGCCCTCGAGGATCGGCACCTCGACCGACGCGAGCACCGGTCCGTCGTCGACCCCCTCGTCCGGCACGAGGTGGACCATGACGCCCGTGCGCCGGCGCAGGCCGCGCCGCGCCTCGTCGAGCGCTCGCTCGATCGCCTGCGTCCCCGGCAGCTCCCCGGGCAGCGCGGGGTGGAGGTTGACGACCATGCGCGGGAACCAACCGAGGAACCCCATCGACAGGAGCCGCATCCATCCCGCGAGCACGACCCAGTCGGGGTCGAAGCCGCTGACGACGTCGGCCAGGCGTGCGTCGTAGTCGGCCCGCGGCTCGTCCGGGCGCCGCGCGACGTGGACGGCGGGCACGCCCGCGGCCGCGGCTCGCCGGAGCGCGCCGGCGTCACGGCGGTCGGAGACGACCGCCACGACCTCGGCCGCGAGCCGCCCGTCCGACGTCGCGTCGAGCACCGCCTGCAGGTTCGTGCCCGCGCCCGAGGCGAGCACCACGAGGCGCGGCGTCACACCAGCTCCACCACCGGCTCGCCGGCGACGACCTCGCCGATCACCCACGTGGTCTCGCCCACCGCCTGCTGCACGGCGCCGGCGTCGGCCGCGGCGCACACCACCACCATCCCGATCCCCATGTTCAGCGTGCGGTGCAGCTCGCGCGTGCCGAGGGCGGTCGCCGCCGACGCGACCAGCGTGAACAGCGGCGGAACCGGCCACGAGCCGAGCTCCACCCGGGCCCCGCAGCCCGCCGGCAGCGCCCGCGGCAGGTTCTCGGGCAACCCGCCGCCGGTGACGTGGGCGAGCGCCTTGACGCGGCCCGTGGCGAGCGCCGGCGCGAGGAGGTCGAGGTAGCTGCGGTGCGGCTCGAGGAGCGCGTCACCGATCGGGCGGTCGAGGCCGTCGGGGACCGCGTCCATCGGCAACCACTCGAACACGCGGCGCAGGAGCGAGTAGCCGTTGGTGTGCGGTCCGCTCGAGCGCACGCCGACCAGCACGTCACCCGGTGCGACGTCGTCGCGGGGGAGGAGGTCGCGGCGCTCGACGAGGCCGACGAGCGTGCCGGCCACGTCGAACGCGCCGGGCGCGTAGACGCCGGGCATCTCGGCCGTCTCGCCGCCGAGGAGCGCGCAGCCGACCGCCTCGCACGCCTCGGCCATGCCGGTGACGACCTCGGCGACGTGGCCGGCGTCGAGCCGGCTGGAGGCGACGTAGTCGAGGAAGAACAGGGGCCGGGCGCCCTGCACCAGCACGTCGCCGACGCAGTGGTTGACGATGTCGTGGCCGATCCCGCGGTAGCGGCCGAGCCTCGCGGCGAGCTCGACCTTGGTCCCGACGCCGTCGGTGCTCGCGACGAGCACGGGGTCGTCGAGCGCCGCGATCGGCCGGCCGCTGAACGCGCCGCCGAAGCTGCCGAGGCCGCGCAGCACCGAGGGGCCGTGCGTGCGCCGCACCGCCGCGGCCATGGCGTCGACGGCACGGGCGCCCTCGTCGATGTCGACGCCGGTGGACGCGTACGAGTCGATGCCGGCACCGGCTGCTCGCCACCCGATGTCGCGGCGCACCTGCATGCCGTCGAAGGAGATCGCCCCCATCCGCTCGTAGGCGCGGGCTCGTGCGGACGCGAGGTCCTGTCCGAGGCCGGTGACGGCGACGACCCGCCCGCCGGTGACGACGTCGCCGTCGGTGCCGGCCGGGAAGACGACGACCGTCGCGTCCGGCTCCGGTGCGCCGAGCTGCCCGAGGCCGCGGACCACCCCGCCGAGGACCGGCCTGTCCGGGTAGCCGGGCGCCGCGGCGACCACGGTGCAGGCGGCGCCGGACGGCGGCCTCGTCGCGCCCGGGTGCCCCGCCACGAAGGCGGCGAGCCGCCCGTGGTGGCACGCGAGCAGGAGCTCGGCGACGTCGAGGTCGAGATCGAGCTCGAGCAACGGCAGCACCGCCTGCGCCTCGGGATCGCCCAAGCGGCAGTTGTACTCGATCAGGCGCGGCCCCGCCGGCGTCAGCATCAGGCCCGCGTACAGCACCCCGACGTACCGCTCGCCGCGCCCACGCAGGTGGTCGAGGACCGGCTGCACGAACGTCGCCGTGAGGTCCGCCGGGTCGTGGCCGACCGGCGCCGGCGCGTAGGCGCCCATGCCGCCGGTGTTCGGGCCGTGGTCGCCCTCGCCGATCCGCTTGTGGTCCTGCGCGAGCGGCAGCGCCCAGGCGGTCGTCCCGTCGCAGACGGCCATGAGCGAGCACTCGGGCCCGCTCAGCCGCTCCTCGACCACGATCGGGCCGCGGGCCACGAGCGAGCGGATCGCCGCGTCGGTCTCGGACGGGTTCGCGGGCACGACGACGCCCTTGCCGCCGGCCAGCCCGTCGAGCTTGACCACGACCGGCCCCCCGAGCTCGCGCCACCACTTGATCGCGTCGTGGTGGTGGTCGCTGCGGAAGAAGCGCGGCTGCGGGATCCCCAGCTGGGTCGCGAGCACGCGCGCGTGGCCCTTCGACGTCTCCAGCCGGGCGAGGGCAGCCGTCGGTCCGAAGCAGGGGACGCCCGCCTCGGCGCACGCATCGGCCGCGCCGTCGGCGAGCGCCTGCTCCGGTCCGACGACGACGAGGTCGGGTGGGCTCGCCAGCACCTCGTCCACGCCGCCGGCCACGCGGACCTCGTGGCCGCGGCGGGAGCACGCCCAGGCGAGCGCCGCCTCCCGACCCCCCCGACCGACGATCGCGACCCGCATCAGGCGAGGACGCCCTCGAAGCCGAGCTTGGGCGGCGCCAGCGACACCTCGATCGGGTACTCGCCGGTGAAGCAGGCGCCGCAGAAGCCGTCGCCGGCACCCGCTGCGTCGGCGCGCTCGTCGCCGCCGGTGATCGCCCGCATCATGCCTCCGAGCGAGAGGAACGCGAGCGAGTCCGCGTCGATGCGCTGGCGGATCTCCTCCACCGTCAGGCGCGCCGCGACCAGGTCGTCGTCGTGGCCCATGTCGACGCCGAAGTGGCAGGCGTGGGTGATCGGCGGGCACGTGATGCGGACGTGCACCTCGGTCGCACCGGCGTCGCGGAGCAGGCGGACGAGCGGCCCCGCCGTGGTGCCGCGCACGAGCGAGTCGTCGATCATCACCACCCGGCGGCCGGCCAGGTTCTCCGGGAGCGCGTTGAACTTCAGCGCGACCCCGCGCTGGCGGAGGTCCTGCGTCGGCTCGATGAACGTCCGGCCGATGTAGCGGTTCTTGATCAACCCGTCGTTGTGCGGGATCCCGCTCGAGCGGCTGTAGCCGATCGCCGCGGGGATCGAGGAGTCCGGCACCGGGATGACGACGTCCGCGGCGACGGCGTGCTCGTGGGCGAGCTCCTCGCCGAGGCGCTGGCGCACGTGGTGGATGTTGCGGCCGGCCCAGACGCTGTCGGGCCGGCTGAAGTAGACGAACTCGAACGTGCACCGCGAGGGCCTCGCGGCGGCGGTCATCGCCCGGGTGGTGCGCACCTCGGCGCCCTGGAGGGTGACGATCTCGCCCGGTTCCACCTCGCGCACCTCGACGCAGCCGAGCGTGCTCAGCGCCGACGTCTCGGAGGCGACGGCGTGGCCGCCGTGGGGCAACCGCCCGACGCTCATCGGTCGGAACCCCCACGGGTCGCGCACCGCCAGCACCCGGTCGGCCACGAGGACGACGAGTGAGTAGGCGCCCTTCCACGCGGGCATCGTCCGCTCGAGGCGCTCCTCCCAGGTGCGGCCGCCCGCAGCGGCCAGCATGAGCGTCATCACCTCGGTGTCGCTCGTGGCCGTCAGCCCGAAGCCGCGCCCCAGCAGCTCGTCGCGCAGCGCGGGCGCGTTGACGAGGTTGCCGTTGTGGGCGACGGCGAGCGGGCCGTGCATCGTCTCGACGAGGAACGGCTGGATGTTCCGCAGCGCGTTGGCGCCGGTGGTGCTGTAGCGGGTGTGGCCGATGCCGTGGTAGCCGGCGAGCGGGGCGAGGTTCTCGGCGTGGAACACGTTGGCCACGAGGCCGGCGTCCTTGTGCACGCGCACCCGGCTGCCGTCGCTGACCGCGATGCCGGCCGCCTCCTGCCCCCGGTGCTGCAGGGCGAACAGCCCGAAGAACGCGAGCTGCGCGACGCCCTCGCCGTGCGGGGTGGAGACCCCGAACACGCCGCACTCCTCGTGGGGACGGTCGTCGGCGCTCACCGGAGCTCCGCCACGACCCGCTCGATGCGCGGCCCGAGCGACCCCGCCGCCGGGACGAAGCGCTGGCCGGTGAGTCGCTCGAACAGGTCCACGTAGCGGGTCGAGGTGGCGGCGACCACCTCGGGCGGCAGCACGGGCGCGGGCCGCCCGTCGCGTTCACCGAGGTCGACCAGCGCCCGGCGGACGAGCTCCTTGTCGAGGCTCTCCGGCTCCTCCCCGGCGCGGAGGCGGTCCTCGTGGGTGGCGGCGACCCAGAACCGCGAGGAGTCCGGCGTGTGCACCTCGTCCAGGAGGAGCAGCTCGCCGGTGTCGCACGCGAGGCCGAGCTCGTACTTGGTGTCGGCGAGGAGGAGGCCGGCGTCGCCGGCGCGCCGGCGCCCGCGCTCGAACAGGGCGAGCGCGACGTCGACCACGCGGTCCCACAGCTCGCGCTCGACGAGGCCGCGCTCGACGACGTCGGCGCACGACAGCGGCTCGTCGTGCGCGCCGGCCGCGGCCTTGGTGGTGGGGGTGACGATCGGGCGGGGGAGCTCGGCGCCCTTCGTCAACCCGTCCGGCAGGCGGTGGCCGTACAGGACGCGCCCCCCGGCGGCGTACTGCTGCCACAGCGACGTGGACGTGACGCCCGTGATGTGGCCGCGGACCACCACCTCGACCGGCAGCGGCACCGCCGCACGGGCGACGGTGACGTTGGGGTCGGGGACGTCGAGGAGGTGGTTCGCGACGACGTCGCCGGTGACGTCGAACCACCAGGCGCTCAGCTGGTTGAGCACCTGCCCCTTGTGCGGTACGGCGGCGACGATCCGGTCGAAGGCCGACAGCCGGTCGGTGGTGACGAACAGCCGGCGCGACCCGGGCAGCGCCCACGAGGTGCGGACCTTGCCGTCGCGGCGGTCCGGCAGGTCGAGGTCGTCGACGTGGTCGTGCACGACGGCGGCCATCTCGGGTGGTGATGCGTGGGTGGCGGTCATGGGGCTCCTCAGCAGCTCCTCGCGTGGGCCACGCCGCGCTCGAACAGCCCCAGGCCCAGCCCGCCGGGCGGCCGGTGGCGCGCCCGGGGGTGCTGGCGGGCGAGGACGTGGTCCTCGGGGTGCGGCATCAGGCCGAGGACGAGCCCGCTCGGGTCGCACACCCCGGCGACGTCGCCGTCCGAGCCGTTGGGGTTGTCGGCGTACCGCAGCGCCACCTGGCCGGCCGCGGCGAGCGCGGCGACGTCGGCGTGCACGTAGCGACCCTCGCCGTGCGCGATCGGGCAGTCGATCGTCCCGAGCCCGGAGGTCCACACCGACACGGACCGCTCGGGGACGAGCGTCACCCACCCGCAGCGGAAGCTGCCGCTCGCGTTGTGGCCGAGCGCGCCCGGCAGCAGGCCGGTGCGGACGAGGGTCTGGAACCCGTTGCAGATGCCGACGACCGGCACGCCGCGCTCGAGCGCGGCGCGCAGCTCGGCACCCGCGGCCGCCTCCAGCTCGAGCGCGAACATCCGCCCGGCCCCCAGCGCGTCCGCGTGGCTGAACCCGCCGGCGACCACCACGAGCTGCGCCGCCCGCAGGAGACCGGGGTCGCGCGCCAGCTCGGCCAGCAGCACGCGCCGCGCCTCGGCACCGGCGAGGTCGAGCGCGAGCGCGACGTCGCCGTCGCGGTTGGTGCCCGGCGCGGCCACCACGAGCGCCAGCGGGCGGCGCGTCACGCCGCACCGCCGGCGAACGCGGCTCGGGCGTCGTCGAGGTGGACCACCACCGGCCCCGCCGGCGTCGCGATCCGCAGCTCGCGGGCGGCGACGACGGGACCGAGGACGAGCGGCTCCTCCCCGACGGCAGCCGCCAGCGCATCGAGGTCCTCGGGCGCGACCTCCACCACGAACCGACCCGTGCTCTCCGCGAACAGCGCGACCGCGAGGTCTTCGTGGGGGAGCGCCGTGACCTCGATCCCGAGGTCGCCGGCGAGCGCCACCTCCGCCAGCGCCACGGCGAGGCCGCCCTCGCTGACGTCGTGGCAGGAGCGGACCAGGCCCTGCGAGATCGCGCGGTGCAACCCGCGGTAGCGCGCCGGCGCGGCGGGATCCGGCGCGGGGACGGCCGCGTCGGCCAGGGCCACGTCGGGGTGGACGAGCGCGAGGTGGCTGCCGCCGAGCTCCGGCGACGTCCGCCCCAGCAGCACGACGAGGTGGCCCGCCTGCGTCAGCTCGGGGGTGATCACCCGCTCGACGTCGGGGACGTGCGCGACGGCGGTCACCACCAGGGTGGGCGGCACGCTGCGCCGTGTACCGTCCGTGGCCAGGTACTCGTTGTTGAGCGAGTCCTTGCCGCTCACGAACGGCGCGCCGTGCGCGATCGACGCCGCGCAGCAGCCCTCCACGGCGGCGGCGAGCTCGCCGAGCGTGCTCGGCCGGCGCGGGTCGCCCCACGAGAAGTTGTCCATCAGGGCGACCCGGTCGGGATCGGCGCCGACGGCGACGACGTTGCGGATGGCCTCGTCGACCACGGCCCAGGCCATCCGTTCCGGGTCCCGCTCGCCGAAGCGGGGGTTCACGCCGATGCCGATCGCGAGGCCGTGGTCGTCGCCGGGCTCGGCGAGGACCACGCCGTCCGCGGGCGCATCCGCCCGGACGCCCACGAGGGGGCGGACCACCGTCGCGCCGCGGATCTCGTGGTCGAAGCGGCGGACGATCCCCTCCTTCGACGCGATGTCGGGCTGCGCGAGGAGGGCGAGGAGCGCGGCGGCCGGATCCGGGACCAGCACGGAACGGGCGACCCGCGACGGCGAGGGCGCCGTCGCGACCATCGAGCGCTGCGGGCGGCCGTCGTGCAGGAACCCGCACCCGAGCTCGAGCACGACCTCGCCGTGGTGGCGCACGCGCAGCACGCCGCCTGCGCCGAAGGTGCCGAGCACCGCGAGCTCGACGCCGTGGTGCGCGGCCCGCTCGCGGACGTGGTCGAGCTGCACCGGGGGAACGGCGACGACCATCCGCTCCTGCGCCTCGCTCAGCCAGATCTCCCACGGCGCGAGGCCCGGGTACTTGAGCGGCGCGTGCGCCAGGTCGACGTCGGCGCCGACGTGCTCGGCCATCTCGCCGACGGCCGACGAGAGCCCGCCGGCACCGCAGTCGGTGATCGCGCTGAACGCGTCCGGCGTGGCGGCGAGGTCGGCGAGCAGGTCGACGAGGAGCTTCTGCGTGATCGGGTCGCCGATCTGGACGCTCGCGCCGGCCACCTCGCCGGTGGTGGCGTCCATCGTCGCGCTGGAGAACGTCGCGCCGCGCAGGCCGTCGCGCCCGGTGCGCCCGCCGAGCACGACCACGTGGTCGCCGGGATGTGGTCCCGTCAGCGGCGGACGCTCGGCGGCGATCCCGACGCACCCGCAGAACACGAGCGGGTTGGCCACGAACCCCGCGTCGTGGAGCACGGCGCCCGCGACGGTCGGCAGCCCGATCTTGTTGCCGTAGTCGGCGACGCCGGCGACCACACCGGAGGTGACCAGGCGGGGGTGGAGGACGCCGGGGGGGAGCGTCGCGGGATCGGTGTCGAGCGGCCCGAAGCACAGGACGTCGGTCACGGCGATCGGGTGGTGGGCGGCACCCATCACGTCGCGGATGACCCCGCCGACGCCGGTGTTGGCACCGCCGAACGGCTCGATCGCCGAGGGGTGGTTGTGGGTCTCGGCCTTCACCGCCACCGTGGTGCCGGGGTGGAACGACACGATCCCCGCGTTGCCGACGAAGGCGCTGCGGACGAAGGGGGCGGCGACGGCGTCCGTCGCGCGGCGCAGCTGGGCGAGCAGCGGCGCCACCTCGTGCCCGTCGACGGTGAGCCGCGCGCGGAACGTCTTGTGCGCGCAGTGCTCGCTCCAGGTCTGCGCCAGCGTCTCGAGCTCCACGTCCGTGGGGTCGCGCCCGAGCTCGTGGAAGTGGGCGGCGATCGCACGCAGCTCGTCGGGGTCGAGGGCGAGCCCGCGGTCGCGGTCGAGGTCGGACAGCGCCCGGTCGTCCAGCCCGCGGACCCGGACGATCCCGGCGCGGGAGGCGCTCCCGGGCGCCGGATCGTCGAACCCGGCGGGACCGATCGACGTGCGCTCGACGACCGGGTTGGCGAGCAGCCGGGTGACGAGCAGGTGGAGCTCCTGCTCGTCGAGGCGCCCGTGGAGGGTCACCCGTCTCCCCGATGCGGCTCCCGCGACCGGGATCCCGAGCGTCGCCGCGGCTCGCTCGAGGGCGCTCGCGACGGGGTCCGTCACGCCCGGCAGCCACCTCGTCTCGACCGCGACGCCGTCGCCCGGGTCCGGGACCTCCCACGTCCCCTCCTGGAGCAGGGGGTCCACCAGGAGCGCCTCCAGGCGCTCGCGATCGCCCGGCGCGAGGCCGCCGCGGACGACCAGCAGATCGGCCACCTCGACGCTGCAGAGGCCCGTGACGCCGAGGGCGTGGGCGTCGGCCAGGAGCGCCGCGTCGCGCGGGTCGGGCCGGATCGATCGGACCGTCAGGCGGTCGATCCGGTCGTCCGCTCGCACCGCGCCGAACCTACGGATCGCGCGGACGCGGGCTGCCGCGGGTGAACGAAAAGTACACTCACCGCCTCGTGACCAGGATCGTGTACGTCCGCCACGGCGAGTCGAACTCCACCGTCGCCCGGGTGATCGGCGGCCCGCGCACCTGCAGCGGGCTGTCGCCGCTGGGGGTCCGGCAGGCCGAGCGGCTGCGGGACCGGTGGGCGGCCGCGCCCGAGTTCGAGCCGGACCTGATCGTGGCCAGCCAGTTCGTTCGCGCGCAGCAGACCGCCGAGATCGTCGCCGCCGCCTTCGGCAGCCCCGACGTCGTCGTCGACGAGGGCTTCGGCGAGCACGACCCCGGGCCCGAGTGCGACGGGATGTCCATGGCCGACTTCGTCGAGCGCTTCGGCACCCAGAGCTGGGAGGACGACCCCTTCGGCGTGACGTTCCCGGGCGGCGAGACGCTCGCCCAGTTCCAGTACCGGGTGGGCGTGGCGGTGCGGCGGCTCGTCGACGAGCACCCGGGGCGCACCATCCTCGTCGCCTGCCACGGGGGCGTCGTCGACTCGGCGCTGCGCCAGGCGCTCAAGTCACCGCCGACCGGCGTGTTCAACATCACCACGTTGAACACCTCGATCACCGAGCTCGAGCTCGTGCAGCCGAACAAGTGGGCGCTGCGCCGCTACGGCGACTCCGCGCACCTCGCGGGCCTGCCCGCCTCGACCGCCTCCGCCGCCTGATCCGCAGGACGGCTCCGCTCCGAGCGGCGGCGCCGCTCCTCAATAGGCTCCGCCGCCATGGGAAAGCTGGATGGGAAGGTCGCGGTCGTCGTCGGCGGCCACAGCGGGTTCGGCGAGGCCATCACGCGGCTCTTCGCGTCGGAGGGCGCGACGGTCGTGGTGGCGGCGCGGCGCAAGGAGCTCGTCGACGAGGTCGCCGCGTCGGTCGGCGGCACCGGTGTCGCGTGCGACGTCACCGACGACGAGCAGGTGCAGGCGCTCGTCGCGACCGCCACGGCCGCGCACGGCGACATCCACATCGGCGTCAACTGCGCCGGTCACGAGCAGAGCACGCCGCTGGCCGAGCTGACGCCGGACAAGCTGACCTCGATGCACGCGGTGCAGATGAGCGGCGCGCTCTACCTGATGCGCCACCTCGGCAACGCGATCGGGTCCCACGGGCAGGGCGGGGCGTTCGTGTCGCTGAGCTCGCTCACGGCGCACAACCCGGCTCGGGGGCTCGCCGCCTACGCGTCCGCGAAGGCAGGGGTCGAGTACGCGACGAAGATCGCCGCCGTCGAGTACGGCCCCCAGCGCGTCCGGTTCAACGCGATCGCGGCGTCGTTGATCGAGACGCCGATGACGGCCCGGATCTTCACCGTCGCGCCGGTGATCCAGGCGCTGCGAGAGCTGACGCCCCTCGGCCGGATGGGGACGCCGGACGACATCGCCAAGGCCGCGCTGTTCCTGTGCGGCCCCGACGGGGAGTACGTCACCGGCCAGACCCTGTGCGTCGACGGCGGTGCGTCGCTCACGATGCTGCCGACGCCGCAGATGTACGCCGACGTCGCCGCCCGCGCGTCCGCGGGCGACGCCGGTCCCGGCCGCTGATCCCGATCGCTCCGCAGCGCCGGAGCGCCGCCCGGGGAGATGCGCCCTCGTGGCCGACCGCACCCCGGGGACGGAGCGCGTGCGCTCGCCTCGACATCGTCACGAGGATGACGCCGCCCGGGGCTGCCCCCGGCCGCCCCCGGGCCGCCCCCCGGCCGCGGAGGTACGTGCGGCGCGCCGACGGGTACGGGAGGGCGTGCCCGGTGCGATCGTGTCCGACCGGCGGTTCCGGTTCCCGGTCACCGTCGAGCAGCTGTGGAGCCAGCTCGGCCGCGTCGGCGAGTACCCGACGTGGTGGCCGTGGCTCCGGTCGTTCGACGGGCGTCGCCTCGGGCCCGGCGAGTCGTGGCGCTGCAGCGTGCAACCGCCGCTCCCCTACGCCGTGAGGTTCCGGCTGACGATCGACCACGTGGAGCCCGAGCGGGAGGTGGTCGCCCACGTCGACGGCGACGTGAGCGGGACGGCCCGCATCCGCCTGCGCGCCCTCGATCACGGGTGCGAGCTGCACCTGTCGTCGGCGCTCGCTCCCGACCGGGGCGCGCTGCGGGCGATGGCCGCGCTGGCCCGCCCGCTCGTGCGGTTCGGCCACGACTGGGTGCTCGACGCGGGCGCACGGCAGTTCGCCACGAGCCTCGGCGTCGGAGCCACCCCCGTCACCCGCTGACGACGTCGAACCGGTTGCCCTGCGGATCCTCGAGCACCCGCCCCGTCGCGCGGCGCTGGTGAGCCGGGCGGGCACCGGCCCGCAGGAGGTCCGCCACGTCGGTCGTCGCGATCTCCCAGCGCCAGCGCTCCGGCGCCACGCGCCGGTCGTGCACGCGGACGAACTTCAGCGTCAGCTCACCGGCGCCCGAGGCGCCGTGGAGCCACCGCGGCGTTCGGTCAGGTCCCGGCCCGACCGTCGCGCCCAGGCGCTGCGCCCACCAGGCGGCGAGCTCCTCCGGCCGGTCGCTGTCGACGCAGACGGCGACACGCGCATGGGCGCGTCCGGTGCGGCGGCGTCCGGCGCGAACGCGCAGAGCTCGTTGCCGTCCGGATCCGCGAGCACGGTCCACCCGTCGTGCACGGCGACGACGCGGGCGCCGAGCGTCGACAGGCCGGGGACGTCGCGCGTGTGGACGTCCAGGTGGACCCGGTTCTTCACCCGCTTCGGCTCGCCCGCCGGCGCGAACCGCATCGGGAGCGTCCCCGGTGCGTGCACCACGGGCCCGTGCCGGCCCGAGCCGTCGATGCTCCCGGCGAGGGCGCTCGACCAGAACGTGGCCGCGGCGAGCGGGTCCGAGGTCGCGACGTGGAGCGCGGCGAGCCGGTGCGGCCCGGCCGAGGGTGGGCGCTGCATCGGCGGCACCGTACCGGTGGTCCCTGCTCGGTACCCTGCCGGTTCCGTGCGGTGCGCAGTGGGCGAGCGGGTGGGGCGGTGAGCCGCTGGGACGTGATCGTCGTCGGAGCAGGCTCCGCCGGGTGCGTCGCCGCGGCGCGGCTGAGCGCCGACCCGCACCGCCGCGTGCTCCTCCTCGAGGCGGGGCCCGACCGCGCTGGCCCGCCCGAGGTGTCGACGACCTTCCTGGACGCGCTCCACGTCCCGGGGCGCACGTGGCCCGACCTGCACGCCTCGCGCTCGACCGGCGCGCCGCCGCGGCCGTACCTGCGTGGACGCGGGGTGGGCGGTTCGTCCGCGGTCAACGCGATGATCGCCCAGCCCGGCGAGCCGGACGACTACGACGCGTGGGAGCGCGACCTCGGCTGCCGCGGGTGGTCCTGGGCCGACGTGGAGCCGTGGTTCCGGCGCACCGCGCTGGTCCTGCGGACCGCTCCACGGGCGGAGTGGGGCGAGCTCTCCCGGGCGCTGGGGGCGGCCGTGCCCGACGCCGCCGGCGGGGTCCCGCTGACGCGTGACGACCGGGGCCGCCGCGTCGCCGTCGACGCCGCGTACCTCGACCCGGCCCGCAGCCGCGCCAACCTCGAGGTCCGCGCCGGCACGGCGGTCGACCGGGTCCTGCTCGACGCGCGTGCGGTGGCCGGCGTGCGGACCGTCGCCGGCGACGACCTCGAGGCGCGCACGGTGGTCGTGGCCGCGGGAGCGATCCACACGCCGGCCATCCTGCTGCGCAGCGGGCTCGACGTCGCGGGGATCGGCGAGGGCCTGCAGGACCACCCGTCGTTCCCGATCACGATCCGACGCGCCGTCCCCGCCGATCCCTCGTCACTGCCGATCGCGACGCTGGCCCGGTTGGACTCGTCCGAGGCCCGCCACGACCTGCAGCTGCTGCCGCTCGACCACGCCGGCCGCCACGCCCCCGACCTCGCGGTGCTCGTGGCCGCGCTCGTCCGCGTGCGCTCCCGCGGCGTCGTCCTCGTCGGCGACCCCGATCCGGCGGCGGATCCGGTCGTGGAGCCGCGGATGCTGTCGGACGAGCGCGACGCGCGGCTGCTCGGCGAGGCCATCGACGCGGCCGAGCGGGTGCTCGAGCACCCGGCGGTGCGCGCCGTCGGCGAGGTCGTCGCGTACGACCGGACGCCGGGCGGGGTCCTCGAGGGGCTCGGCGACTACGTCCACGCCGCCGGCACGTGCGCCATGGGGCGCGTCGTCGACGAGCGCTGCCGCGTCGTCCGCCACGCGGGCCTCGTGGTGTGCGACGCCTCCGTCATGCCCGCGCTCCCGCGGGCGGGCACGCACCTCCCGACGGTGATGATCGCCGAGCGGGTGGCGGCGTGGCTCGCCGCCGAGCTCGACGAGCGTGGTCGCGCCGGGCAGCCCGGCTGAGGCGGCGTCAGCGCGCGAGCTCGACGAGCTCGTCCATGCTCTCGTGCAGCAGGTCCATCATCGCCCACAGGTCCGGCACCAGCTCGCGACAGGCGATGAAGCCGAAGTCGAGGTTGCCGGCGTAGCTCTGCACCGTCATGTTCAGGCCCTGGCCGTCGGCCAGCGCGCTGACCGGGTAGAAATGCTCGAGGCGCGCCCCGGCCGAGTACAGCGGCGTCGAGGGCCCCGGCACGTTCGAGATGATCAGGTTGAACGGCGGGTTCATCCGGTCGGCGATCCGCAGGCGGCTGTACATCCGCATCGCCCGCGCCGCCACCGCGGGCGGCGCGAACTGCGTGAAGTCCTGCAACGTCTCGGCCGGGATCGCCGCGAAGCTCGTCTTCGCCGACGTCATCGACCGCTGCACCCGCTGCAGCCGCGCCAGCGGGTCCGGCTCGTTCGTCGCCAGGTCGGCCAGCAGGGCCGACACCCGGTTCTGGTACGTCTCGCTCTCGGCGCCGCTGCGCACGCTGACCGGCACCATCGCGATCAGGCTCTCGTCGGGCAGGCACCCGTGCTGCTCCAGGTAGCGCCGCAGCGTGCCGCTGCAGACGGCCATGACGACGTCGTTGAACGTGCACCCGAAGGCCCGCCGGACGACCTTGGCGTCGTCGAGCGGGACCGTCGTGTAGGCGAAGCGGCGGTGCGGGGTGATCGGGCGGTTCCACGGCGTGCGCGGCGCGGGCGTCGGCGGCAAGGCCGGCGGCGTGTCGACCGCTTCGCCGCTCTGGGCACGCAGGCGCCGGCGCATCAGCGACCCGAGCGGGCCGGGCATCGGCTGGGCGGCGAGGTCGGCCACCGCACGGAGACCGCCCGACTGCGTCATCGCCGCGAGCTCGCGCAGCGATCGCACGCTCAGGCGCACGAGCTTCTCCGGGCGACGGACGTACTCGAGCGCGGTCCGCCGCAGCAGCTGCTCGTCGGTGGGCACGTCGTCCGGTCGCCACGGCGTCGGCACGCCCGAGGGACGCCAGTCCGGATCGGTGTCCAGGATGGCGGCGAGCATCTGGGCGCCTGCCGCGCCGTCGATCGCGGCGTGGTGGATCTTGGTCAGCTGCGCGATCAGGCGACCGCCCTCGACCCCCTCGATCACGTAGAGCTCCCAGAGCGGCCGGCTGCGGTCGAGCGGCCGCGCGACGATCCGGCTCACCACCTCGGCCAGCTGCTCGGGGGTGCCGGGCGGCGGGACCGCGTGGTGCCGGACGTGGAAGTCGAGGTCGAACGTGGGGTCCTCGATCCAGTACGGCAGGTCCAGGCCGAAGGGCACCTCGACGAGCCGGCGCCGGAACGGCGCGAGCTGGTCGATCCGCTCGAGGATGATCTGCTTCGTGGCGTCGAGGCCGGCGCCGCCGGGCACGCCGGTCGGGTCGTAGATGTTCAGCGAGCTGACGTGGCCGAACACGCTCGCCGTCTCCATGTTCAGGAAGCTCACGTCGATGCCGCTGAGCTGGCGCATGCGCGTGAGCGTACGATACGGACCGTCGCCAGGAGGACGGCGACGGGCGGTCGGCACGAGGGGGCGAGTGGCGCACGGCATCGGGTTCGAGCAGGGGCTCCACGATCTGGGCGGCGGCTGCTTCGCCTACCTGCAGCCGGACGGCGGCTGGGGGTGGAGCAACGCGGGCCTGGTCACGGGTGACGGGGCCTCGCTGCTGGTCGACACGCTCTTCGACCTCCGGCTCACCGCGCGGATGCTCGAGTCGATGGCGCCGGTCACGCGGACGGCGCCGATCGCGACGCTCGTCAACACGCACGCGAACGGCGACCACTGCTACGGCAACCAGCTGGTGGACCGCGCCGACATCGTCGCGTCGTCGGCGACCGCGCACGAGATGGGCGACGTGCCGCCGAGCACGATGGCGGCCCTCAACGCGGCCCCCGGAGACATCGGCGAGCTGTTCCGCTCGTTCTTCGGCGCGTTCGAGTTCGAGGGGATCGAGCTCCGGCTGCCGACGCGGACCTTCGACGACCGCCTCGAGCTCGACGTCGGTGGGCGCGTCGTCGAGCTGATCGAGGTGGGCCCGGCCCACACGAAGGGCGACACCCTCGCGGTCGTCGCGGACGCGCGGACGGTCTACACCGGTGACATCCTCTTCGTCGGCGGCACCCCCATCGTCTGGTCGGGGCCGCTGTCGAACTGGGTCGCCGCGTGCGACCTGATGCTCGGCATGGACGTCGAGACGGTCGTGCCGGGGCACGGACCCGTCACCGACAAGGCCGGGGTGGCGGAGGTGCGGGACTACCTGGACGTGGTCGATCGGGGCGCGACCGCCCGCCACGCCGCCGGGCTCGACGCGTGGGAGGCCACGCGCGACCTCGCGGACGAGCTCGGGAGGCGGCCCGAGTTCGCCGCCCTCGGGGAGTTCGGGCGGATCGCGGTCAACGTCGAGACCGCGTACCGGAGCCTCGATCCCCGGCACCGGACCCCGGACGTGGTCGAGCAGTTCCGCCGCATGGCGCAGCTCGACGGCGCGGCCGGACGCCCCTGAGCGCCTCGATGCACGACGTGGCGGTGGTGGGCGACGGTCCCGCGGCTCGTGCGCTCGGCGCGGCCCTGGCGGCGCGCGGCCTCGACGCGGTGCTCGTGGGCCCCGACGTCCCCTGGACGGCGACGTACGCGGCGTGGACCGACGACCTCGACGGGGTCGAGCGCTGGGACCGGGACCTGGTGCGCGCGGAGGCGCCGGCCGAGGTGGTGACCGCGGACCCGGCCGGTCACGTCCGGCGGCGCGCGCTCGGTCGCCGGTACGGCGTCGTCGACAACGCGGCGCTCCGCGCGCGGTTGGACGTGGCGGCGCACGTGCGCGCCCGCGTGACGGCGATCACCCACCACCCCGACCGCGCGCGGCTGGCCCTCGACGGGGGCGGCCGGGTGGATGCCCGGCTCGCCGTCGACGCGACGGGCGGCCTGCCGGCCTTCACCACGATCGGCGGCCGCACCAGGACGTGCTACCAGACCGCCTACGGCGTGATCCTCGACTCGCGCCCGCCGGAGGTCGGCGGTGACGGGGGATCGGCGGTCCTGATGGACTGGCGCCCCCCGTCCCCGCACGTCGCGCGTGAGGCGACCTTCCTCTACGTCGTCCCCCTCGGCGGGGGCCGGTGGCTCGTCGAGGAGACGTCGCTCGCCCGCCGCACCCCGATGTCCGGCAGCGAGCTGCGCGACCGCCTCGCGGCGCGCTTCGGCCGCGACCTCACCGACCACGCGCTGGACGTCGAGCACGTCCTCATCCCGATGGTCCCGGGCGTCCCCGACCGGGCCCAGGCCACGGTGGCGTTCGGTGCCGCGGCACGCTACGTCCACCCCGCGACCGGGTTCTCCGTGGGCGCGTCGCTGCGCGCCGCGCCGCGCGTGGCGGCCGCGATCGGCGAGGCGCTCGGGCGGGGAGCCGACCCGCGCGCCCTGTCGGTGGCGGCGTGGAACGCGGTGTGGCCGGCCGAGCAGCGCCGCACCCGCGCGCTGCACGACATCGGGCTCGGCGCGCTGCTGCGGATGTCGCCGAGGGACCTCGCCATGTTCTTCGACGTCTTCTTCTCGGTGCCGACGGAGCGCTGGGCCCCGTACCTGCGGATCGACTCGACGCCGGCGGAGGTCGCGCGCGCGATGACGAGCGTGTTCAGCGCGGTGCCGTGGTCGATGCGTCGGTCGCTGGTGCGGGGGAGCTCGGCCCCGCTCCACGCGCTCCGCCGCTGACGCCGCGTGAGCGGCGGGCACCCGTCACGGCGCGCCGCACCACCACGACCCAGGCACCGATGGTGATCAGCGCGAACGTGAACCACTGCAGCAGGTACGACAGGTGCGACCCCTCGCCGAGCTCGGGATCCGGCAGGGGAGCCGGCACCCGGCCCTCCGGCGGGTCCGACGTCAGCAGGTCGACGTACATGGGCAGCGCCGACCCCGGCAGCTGCGGCGAGAGGCGCGCCACGTCCAGCCGCTGCACCTCGTCGAGCTCACCCGTCGCCGGGTCCGTGACCTGGCCGAGCCGTCGCTGCTGCGAGACGCGCAGGCGGCCGACGACCGCCACCTCACCCCCCGGGGGCGCCGGCACGTCCACGAGCTGCGGCACGAACCCACGCTGGACCAGCGCGAGGCGGCCGTCCTCCAGCTCGAGCGGCGTCACCACGTTGGTCCCGGCCACGCCGCCCTGCGAGCGGTTGACCACGAGCACCTGCTCCTCGGGGAGGTAGCGGCCACGGAGCTCGACGGTGCGCCACTCGAGCGTCCCCGGATCGACCGTCGAGCCGGCGGGGAGCAGCTCGGCCACGGCCACGACGGGCTGCACCGCCCGCTCGCGCACGGTCTCGTTGAAGTCACGCCGCTCCTGCAGCCGGCGCCCCTGCCAGAGCCCGAGCGACACCATCACCGCGACGAGCACGACGACGAGGACGTGGAGGGCGATCCACCGCGGTCGCAGGAGCATCCGGTACATCGCCGGGCCACGGTACCGGCGGCGGCCGGCGCCGGTGGCCGCGGGCGGGCGCGGCTACCGTCGGGCTCGATGGCGCCCGAGGACCTCACGCCGGAGTGGCTGGGTGGCGTCCTGGGTCACGACGTCGCGACGCTCGGCGCGAGCCGCATCGGTGACGGCCTGGTCGGGATGAACGTCCGGCTCACGATCGGCTACGCAGGCCCGGTCCCGCCCGACGCGCCCCCCTCGGTGGTGGTGAAGCTGCCGTCGCCGGACCCCGTGAGCCGGGCGACCGGGATCGAGATGCGCAACTACGAGCGCGAGGTGCGCTTCTACGCCGAGCTCGCCGCGACCGTCGACGTCCGCGTGCCCCGTTGCCACCACGCCGAGTGGGACCCCGCGAGCGGCGACTTCACGCTCGTGCTCGAGGACCTCGCGCCCGCCGTGCAGGGCGACCAGGTGCGCGGGTGCACCGTCGACCAGGCGGAGCGGGCGGTGCTGGAGCTGGCGCGCCTGCACGGCCCGCGCTGGGGCGACGAGGCCCTCCACGACGTCGCGTGGCTCGCGCGCCGTGACGGCGCGGATGCGGGGGAGCGGCTGCTCGCGCTCTGGCGTGCGTGCTGCCCGGCCTTCCTCGAGCGGTTCGGGCCCCTGCTGGCGCCCGAGTCGGTGCGCCTGGTGACGGCGCTCGAGCCACGGATCCCGCGATGGGTCGACGGGCTGGACGGACCGCTGACCGTCACCCACGGCGACTACCGCCTCGACAACCTCATGTTCGGCGCGAGCGGCGGCGCCTCGGGCGTGGCGGTGGTCGACTGGCAGTCGCCCGGCCACGGCACCGGCTTCGCGGACGTCAGCTACTTCCTCGGCGCCGGGCTGCTGCCGGACGACCGCAGGGCCGTCGAGCGCGACCTGCTCGCCGGCTACCTCGGTGCGCTGCGGGGGTACGGCGTGCACGTGGACCCGGACGAGGCCTGGCGGCGCTACCGGTGGTGCGCCGCCTCCGGGGTGGTGATGGCGGTCGTCGCGTCGCAGATCGTCGGCACGAGCGAGCGCAGCGTCCCGATGTTCTCGGCGATGGCGGAGCGCCACAGCCGGCACGCGCTCGACATGGGGACCCTCGACCTCGTCGACGCGGGGTGGTGACGGTCGTGGACCTCCCCGACTTCCACATCCCGCACGCCGAGAAGATCGAGTGGATGATCGAGACGAACGGCTGGGCGCTCGAGCCCGTGCCGGCCCGCGTGGACGTCGTGCCGCCGGTGCCGGGCTACGCCTACACCATCGGGTTCCCCGCGACGTTCGGCTTCCCCGAGGTGCTCGTCTTCGGCCTCACGCCCGTGGCGGCCACCGGTCTGCTCGGCCTCGTCGCCGACCTCCTCCGCGGCGGCACCGAGATCCCGCTGGGCGTGGAGCTGACAGGGCTCTTCGACGGCGACCTCCGGTGCGTCTTCGCCCCCCTCGACCTCACGAGGTGGGGCGAGCTGACGGAGGTCGCCACCTCCTGGTACCGCGGCGCGCCGTACGAGGTCGTGCAGCTGCTGTGGCCCGATCGCAACGGGTTCCTGCCGACGGAGCCCGGGTTCGACCGCAGGGTGGCGGCGGCCCAGCCGGTCGTCGGCGAGGTCGGCGCGTGACCCTCGCCCGCGCCGTCGGCCGGCCAGCGGCTGCGGGTCGTCTCAGCGACCGAGCGTCCGGAGCTCGTTGAGCTCGGCCGCCAGCTCGTCCAGCGCGCCGAGGTCCCCCGTGAGGAGGGCGCGCCGGCGCCCGTCCGGCAGGTCCGCCGCGGCGAGCGACGCCTCCCACGTCGCGCCCGGCAGGTCGACGACGATCGCGAGCGCGGCCGAGAGCGCGGCGACGGGATCGGCGTCGTAGGACGCGAGCATCTCCTCGACCTGGCGCTTCGTCAGCCGGGCGACGGGACCCGCTCCTCGATCGCGTGCGGCGCCCCGTGCTCGGCCAGCAGGTCGAGGAACGGCTCGGCGTGGAAGGCCTCGGGCCCGAGCACGCCCTCGCCCTTCCACTCGCCCTCGGCGAGCAGCTCGACGGCAACGGCCGGGTGCACCGCCGTCTGCCAGACGACGGCCTGGTGACCGAACTCGCGCATCGTCCACTCGTTGTCGACGAGGTGGTACACGTACACCTCGCGGGGCCGGCCGTCGACGCCCTCGCCGCGCACGAGCGAGCCGGCGCAGGTGCGGCCGCGCATGCGGTCGCCGAGCTCGGCGGGGTTCGGCAGCACGGCGGCGACCACGTCGCGCGGCGACACCTCGACGCCGCGCACGGAGACGGGGCGGGTGCTGTCGAGACCGAGCTTGCGCAGCGTCCTGAGCACGTCGAGGAACTCGTCGCCGAGGCCGTACTTGAACGTGACGCGCCCGACGTCGATCCACCGAGGCATCAGGATCACCTCCTCGTGCTCCACGTTGACGCACCCCAGCGGACCGATCCCCTCGGGGAACGTGAACGTCTCCGGTTCGCTGAACGGCTCGGTCGTGAACCACCCGCGCTCGCGCTCCCAGATCACCGGCGGGTTCAGGCACTCCTCGATCGTCGTCCAGATCGAGAACGTCGGCGCGAACGACACCCCGTCGATGATCAGGTCGCTGCCGTCGCGGACCCCGATCTCGTCGACTCGCCGGAACAGGTGGTCGGCGGCGAAGCGTGCCGCGACGTCGCTGAAGCCCGGCTCGACCCCCATGCCGACGAGGGCCAGCTGACCGCGCTCGGCCCACCGGTCGGCCACCGCGAACTGCGCGTCGCCGAGCTTGACCCCGCACCGGTGGTACGGGTCGGTCGGGTGGGGCGCCGACATGTGCATCGCCATGTCGAGGTAGTGGCAGCCAGCGTCGAACGCGGCGTCGAAGATCGGCGGGTTCAGCCGGGGATCGCACGCGTTGACCACCAGATCGGCATCGACGGTGCGGAGGAGCTCGACGATGTCCAACCGGTCGGTGGCGTCCACGCGGGTCGCCGTGACGCGCGGCGACGCGGCCCGTGCGGCCGCCCGTGCGGCTCGTGCTCCGTCGATGTCCGCGACGACCACCTGCTCGAACACGTCCCGGCGGGCGGCGATGGAGGCGAAGGCGGCGCCGACGCCTCCGGAGCCGACCACGAGCACCCGCACGGGGTGGATGGTAGTCGCCGGCCTCGGGACGGCCGGAGCGGGCACCCCCGCACCGGCGGGGGTGCGGCCGCCGCGCCGACGGGTCGGACTAGAGCGCGAAGGCCCGCCGGCCGGCGCCGCTGCCGACGAGGGACGCGATGCGCCGCGCCAGGTAGGGGCTGAAGTGCCCGCGGTAGCGCAGCTGCAGCTCGGGGAGCATCCAGTCGCCGCCCGTGACCTTGCCGCGGCACCCCGGCTGGCCGCACGCGCACTCGAACTCGTCGTAGTCGCTGCCGTCGCTCATCGCGTAGTCGTAGGTGAGCTGCTCGCCGACGTCGATGTCGCGCAGCGCCACGACCACGACGCTGCCGCTCATGCCGCAGTTCGGCGCGCAGGAGTGGTTCACGTGGTCCGCCGGTTCCGCCACCTCCGGGCCGGCCATGTACAGGTCGTCGTCGATCTGGATCGAGCGGCGCTGCCGTGACCGCTCGAGCGTGTCCAGCTCGACGCGGGTCATGCACCGGCCCCCGAAGGCGGCCACGGTCTCGCCCGCCGCGATCGGCTCCGTGGCGACCGAACCCCACCCGAGCCCCGCCACGGGGATCGGGCGCGCCTTCGTGGTGAGGTAGCTGACGGCCATCGGGGCCAGCATGCTCCCGAGGGGTGGAGGCGTCCACTCGCTGATCCGTCAGCCCGCCTGACCCGTACGTCAGTCAGGCTGCCTGGCGGGTCAGCCGGGGCGGTTCCCGCCGGGTCAGCGACCTGCGGTCGTGATCCCGACGACCGTCGTGCCGCTGCCGGCGAAGGACCCGAGGTACGGCGCGCCGCCGAAGCTGAACAGCCCTCCGTCGGACGAGCTGATGACGTACCCGTCCGAGCCGGGGACGCGCGTGATCGCCCGGGCCGGTCCCTTCCAGGACGAGCCGATGCCCGACAGCGCCGTGCTCGATCCCGCGGACCCCGCGCCGACCACCTCGCCACCCGGCAGCAGGAGCCAGTAGCCCCCGCCGGACGACGTCGACTCGATGTCGACGGCTCCGGCGGCACCGATCCCGAACGAGCCGGCCGCACCGTGGGCGCGCACGACGCCGTCGCTGCCGAGGACCCAGTAGCCGTCGCCCCTCGGCCGAGCCGCCATCCGCACCGCGCCCGCGCCCACGCCGGACCGCTTCGGCGAGCCGTGGTACCGCGCGTCGCCGAAGGGGTAGATGCCGCCGTCGGCCATGAGGATCCAGTAGCCGGCGCCGGTGGAGGTGATCTCGAGGTCGACGGCGGGGCCGGCGCCCTCGCCGGAGACGTCACCGAGGTTCGCGAGGGTCCCGAAGCCACGCACGACGCCGGATGCGCTGAGCGTGAGGTAGCCGTCGCCCCACGGCGGGCTGGCGATGGCGACGACGTCGCCGTCGCCACGACCCGGCCGGCCGTGGTCGCGGCCGCGGCCGGCGGTGAAGATCGCACCGCTGCTCGTCACGGCGCGGTACCCGATCGCCGCCACGGTCGACGACGACGTGCCCGCGTCGGACGGCGCCTCCGACGTCGCCGTCGTCGTCGCCTCGTCCGGCTGGTCCGGCTCGTCGGCCGCGTCGTCCCGCTGCGAGGACGATCCGGAGCTGCTGCCCGACGAACCGTCCGTCGCCGACTGCCCGTACGGGCTCCACTCGTAGCGGACCATCGCCGGGGTGTCGACCACGAGCCGGTCGAAGCGGCCCGTCCACCCGGCGACGTCCTGGCGCAGCGAGGGCAGGAGCTTCGCGAGGCGCTCACCGGGGCAGTAGGTGAAGCCGACGCCGCGGTGACCGCCGACGTTCGGGAACTCGCTCCACACGCCCCAGGCGTTGACGAAGGGATCGTCGTCCAGCGGGTCGATGCGGTGCCGGCTCGCCTTCCACGCGAGCAGCCAGCGCAGGCTGCCGAGCGCGGCGTCCGTCGGGCGCTGGTCCGAGAAGTCGCCGATGAGGCAGATGCCGCACGTGCCCGTGTTCATCTGCTCGGCGTGCGCGGCGACGACGCCCCAGCCGTCGTGGTCCTCGCCGGTGATCGGCTCGTCGCCGTAGCGGCGTGAGTAGCGGCCCTCGTAGATGTTGCCGCGGTGGTCGATGAGGAAGTTGTACCCGATGTCCGAGTAGCCACGGGTCTGCGTGTCGTACTGGTACACGTAGCGCACGAGGTCGGCCGGGTCGGACGGCCGGTTCGGTGTGCCGGTGTGGTGCACCACCAGCTTGCGGATCGGCGCGAACGCCCGCTGGTGGCGCCGCATCGACTCGTCGGCGCCCCACCGCTCGCGGCTGATGATCGGCGGTGGGTCGACGCCGCCCACGTTCGGCGGCGGCACGCGACGGGTCACGCCGACCGGCGCGACCGTCGGCGCCGACACGGGCGACACCGGGTCGGGGGGCGTCGGGCTCCTGCGCCGGGTCCGTGCCCCGAGCGTCGCTCCCGCGGCCGCGGCATCGGCGACGGCGGGGGTGGCGAGGAGCACGGCGCCGCCGGTGAGGGCGGCGTGGCGGAGGAGTCGTCGGCGGGTGAGCCGAAGCTCGCACGCGTCACACATGGCAGGCCTTTCCAGCCCCGCTCCTCCCGCGACGACGGCACCGTACCCCAACGGAGCGCTCCCACACCAGCCCCGTGACGGGTGAGCCCGCCGCTGCTGCGCTCGGACATACTCGCGGCAGCGGTCGAGGGGGCCGCGACGTGACCTCGGGGGAGCCATGACGGACACCAGCACGACGACGGCCGGCGCGACCGACTGGAACCTCGCCGAGATCTTCGGCGCGGTCGCGGCGCGGGTGCCCGATCGCCCGTGCCAGGTGCACGGTGAGCGGGTCGTCTCCTGGGCCGAGACGGCTCGGCGCGTGGACGCGCTCGCCGCAGACCTCGTCGCGGCCGGGCTGCAGCGGCAGTCGAAGGTGGCGTGCTACCTGCACAACGCGCCCGAGTACCTAGAGGCGATGTTCGCCGCGTTCCGCGTCGCGATGGTCCCGGTGAACACGAACTACCGCTACGGGCCCGAGGAGATCGTGTACCTCTTCGACAACGCCGACGCGGAGGCCGTGGTCTTCCACGCCACGTTCGCGCCCCTGCTGGAGGGCGTCCGCGACCGGCTGCCGAAGGTGCGGCGCTGGTACGCGGTGGACGACGGGAGCGGTCCGATCCCCGCATGGGCCACCGCCTACGAGGAGGTGGCGTCGTCCGGCGCGACGGTGCCGCCCGTCGCCTGGGAGCGCAGCGGTGACGACCTGCTCCTGCTCTACACCGGGGGCACCACGGGGATGCCGAAAGGCGTCATGTGGCGACAGGACGACCTCTTCAACGTGCTCGGCGCCGGCGGCAACGCCGTGCTGGGCGTCCCGCCCGCCACGTCGATCGAGGAGCTCGTCGCGCGGATCGAGCCGTCCGCGCCGGGGTGGGTGATGGTCGTCGCCTGCCCGCTCATGCACGGCACGGGCCAGTTCTCGGCGATCAACTGCCTCGTGACGGGCGGGACGGTGGTGACCCTCGCGAGCCGGCGCTTCGACGTCGAGGAGCTGCTCGACACCGTCGAGCGCCGTCGCGCGACGCACCTGGTGATCGTGGGCCAGGCGTTCGCGGGCCCGATCCTGGAGGCCCTCGAGGGGTCGCCGCGCCGGTGGGACCTGTCGAGCCTCGTGCTCGTCGTGTCGTCCGGGGTGATGTGGAGCCAGGAGAACAAGTCGGGGTTGCTGCGCCACATCCCCCAGGTGCTCCTGTTCGACTCCTTCGGGTCCTCCGAGGCGGTCGGCATGGGCGGCTCCGTCTCCGCCGCCGGGGTGGCCGAGGAGACGGCACGGTTCGCCCTGGGTCCGAACTGCGCCGTGTTCACCGACGACGGCCGGCGCGTCGAGCCGGGGTCGACGGAGCAGGGCCTGGTCGCCGTCGGCGGGTACATCCCCCTCGGCTACTACCGCGACGAGGCGAAGACGACGCAGACGTTCCGGACCTTCGACGGCCGGCGCTGGAGCGTGCCGGGTGACGTCGCCGAGGTGCGCGCGGACGGGACCCTGCACCTGCTCGGCCGCGGATCGGTGTGCATCAACACCGGCGGGGAGAAGGTCTTCCCCGAGGAGGTCGAAGAGGCGCTGAAGACGCACCCGGCGGTGCGTGACGCCGTGGCGGTGGGGCTGCCCGACCCGCGCTTCGGCGAGACGATCTGCGCGGTGGTGGAGCCCGAGGACGGGGAGGCGCCCACGCTCGACGTGCTCGGCGAGCACGTCCGCGCGCGGCTCGCGGCGTACAAGGCTCCGCGCCAGCTGGTCCTCGTCGACTCGATCCGCCGTGCGCCGAACGGGAAGGTGGACTACAAGCGGCTCAAGGCCGAGGCCGCGCAGCGGGTGGCGGGGACGTCCTCGTGACGAGCGGGTCCCCGCCCGCGGCGGCTCGCCTGACGAGCCGCCTGGCGGCTGGCGGGTCGGTGCTGATGCCGGGGGTGTGGGACGCGCTGTCGGCGCGCCTCGCCGCCGGTGCCGGGTGCACCACGGCGTTCCTCTCCGGGTTCTGCGTGAGCGGCGCGTTGCTCGGGCTGCCCGACGTGGGCCACCTGACGCAGACGGAGATGGCCGACGTGGCGAGACGGGCCTGCGCCGCCGCGCCCGAGCTCGAGCTCGTCGTCGACGCCGACACCGGCTACGGCAACCCGCTCAACGTGCGGCGCACCGTCGAGCTGTGGGAGCAGGCAGGGGCGGCGGGGCTGTTCCTCGAGGACCAGGTGTGGCCGAAGCGCTGCGGTCACATGGCGGGCAAGCAGGTGGTGGCGCGCGAGGAGTGGCTGCGCAAGCTGCGCGCCGCGTGCGAGCACCGCCGCGCGCTGCACGTGACGGCGCGCACCGACGCGCGCGCCGTGCTCGGGCTCGGCGAGGCGATCGAGCGCGGGCGGATGGCGCGCGACTGCGGCGTCGACGCCGTCTTCGTGGAAGCGCCCGAGTCCGTGGCCGAGCTCGAGGCCGTGGCCGCGGCGCTGCCCGACGTGACGCTCGTCGCGAACATGGTCGAGACCGGCAGGACGCCGCTGCTGACGCCCGACGAGCTGACCCAGCTCGGCTTCCGGCTCGTGGTCTCGCCGCTGTCGCTGCTGTTCGCCGCCGTGCACGCCGTGCAGTGGTCGCTCGCCACGCTCCGCACGGAGGGCTCGCTGCGCGATCACCTCGACCGGCTCGTGGACTTCGACGGGTTCGGGCGCGTCGTCGGCCTGCCCGAGCAGCTCGAGGTGGAGCGGCGCGACCGCTGAGGCGATCTCCCGGCGGGCGCGCCTGCCCGGCTGGTAGCGTCCGGTCCGCATTGCGAGCGGCCTCCGGGCCCGGCAACCTGGGCGACGCCCCGAGGTGCCTCCGTCGCAGCGGCTCCGGCCGAGCGGCGGCATGTGGCCGAGCGATCGGCAACCAAGCGTCCGTCTCGCAGCGCGGCCACAGGACGAGCGCGGGAGGAGGTGCGAGTGGGCGAGCCGACACCGGTGACGGGCGCATGGCGACCCGGCGACGAGCTCGGCCACCGCCGGCTGCACACGTTCCCGCACCACCGGCCGTTCGCGCTCGACGGCGGCGTCACGCTGCACGACGTGACCATCGCGTACGAGACCTGGGGCCGCCTCGACGACAGCGCGTCGAACGCGATCCTCGTGTGCCACGCCTGGACCGGCGACAGCCACGCGTCGGGTGGCGCCGGGCGCGGCCACCCGTCGCCGGGGTGGTGGGACGAGATGATCGGGCCGGGGCGCGCCATCGACACGGATCGCTGGTTCGTGGTCTGCGCGAACGTGCTGGGCGGGTGCCAGGGCTCCACCGGTCCGGCGTCACCGCACCCCGAGGACGGCCGCCCGTACGGCAGCCGGTTCCCCGTGGTCACCATCCGCGACATGGTCCGCGCCCAGGCTCGCCTCGCGAACCACCTCGGGATCGAGGTGTGGCACGCGGTGGTCGGCGGGTCGATGGGCGGGATGCAGGTGCTCGAGTGGGCGATCACGTTCCCCGATCGGGTCCGCTCGATCGTGCCGATCGCCACGTGCGCGCAGGCCACGGCGCAGCAGATCGCGTGGGGCGCCATCGGGCGGCGGGCGATCCGGCTGGACCCGGCGTGGCGCGGGGGCGACTACTACGACGCGCCGGCCGGGCAGGGGCCGCACCAGGGGCTCGCGATCGCGCGGATGGTCGCCCAGGTGACGTTCCGCAGCGACAACGTCTTCACCGACCGCTTCGGGCGCGAGCTGGCCGACGGCGCGACGCTGTCGGACCGGCTCGACCTGTGGCAGCGCTTCGAGGTGGAGCGCTACCTCGACCACCACGGCGACAAGCTCGTCCGCCGGTTCGACGCCAACAGCTACCTGATCATCGGCAAGGCGATGGACCTGCACGACGTCGGCCGCGGGCGCGGCGGCCTGCGGGCGGCGATGGCGAGGATCGGCCAGCCCGCGCTCACCGTCGGGATCTGGAGCGACATGCTCTACCCCTCGTACCAGCAGCGCCAGATCCACGACCTGCTCGTCGCGAACGGCACGCCGGTCGACCACGTCGAGATCGACTCGCCGCACGGCCACGACGCGTTCCTGATCAACCTGGACCAGCTGGGACCGCCCGTCGCGCGGTTCCTCGAGCGCGTCGCGAAGGAGCCCGGCCGCTGATCACACCTCGTCGCGGCGCGACGGGGCGACCGGCCGCGAGCGCGGCGTGGTGGGTCGGCCGGTGCGCGGCAGCGTGCGCAGCACCGCCACGGCGCGGCTGGACCTCGGGACCCGGATCGCCAGCAGCGCCGCCTGTCCGGTGGCATCGTGGCCCCGCAGCAGGAAGAGGGCCTTGCCGCGCGGCGGGTCGGGCGACTCCGCCTCGACCCGCCAGAACGTGGTGCTCCGCCGGAGCGGGAACCGCTTCTGGTCCACCTGCAGGTCGCCGGCGTCGCCGACGATGACGCGCGTCTCGTGCCAGCGGGTGGTCGGCTGCGCGCTGGCGAGGTCGATCTGCTGCGCGTTGCAGAGGAACCTGCGGCCGTCCTTCGACACCCAGTGCGGCTCGATCCTCGTCGCGACCCACATGAGACCCCCGCACACCGCGACCACCGCGACCACGCCGAGGAGCTCCACGTCCCCAGCATGCCGCCTCGTGCGCGACGGCGACACCTCCGTGGGTTGAACGTGGTCGTCCCGGCCACGTGCGCGAGACTGTCGCCGATGGCACGCGGGCTGCAGGTGACGACGATGCTCCCACGCGCCCGCACGTTGACCGAGGAGCAGGTGACGCAGCGGATCCTCCTGACGGCGGGGGGTCTGGTGCTGCTGGGGCTCGCCCTCCTCGTCGCGACGATCTGGTGGTGGCGAGCGACGCGCGAGGAGCACGCCGCGCTGGGCCCGCTCGAGGTGATGGGGATGCGCCGGTGGCGGCGGGCGAGCGACGCCGAGCGGCGCCGCCTCGTCGCGGAGGCCCGCCCGCCGCGCGCCCGGGCCGTCGCGCCCGCCGTGCCGGAACCGGTGGACCTGGCCGTCCTGTCGGCCCAGCGCCCGCAGGGCTTCGACGACCTGCGCGAGCTCGACGAGCTGCTCCAGGTCCTGCCCGGCCGGGTGATCGACCCCTCGCCGCCGTCACCTGCCGGCGCGGCCGACGAAGCGGACGGTCCCGTCGAGGCCGGCGCCGACGCGCCCGTCCAGGCGGGCGTGGAGCCGGCGGACGCGTCACGCACGGACGGTGGGCTCCCACGGCACGAGGTGGCGCCGGACGAGGTCGTGGCCGACGACGCGTCGGGTGCGGCGCCGACGGACGACGCCGACGCCGACCCCGACCGGACGGCGGCCAAGGGGCTGGTGATCGAGCGCGCCGGGCTCGCCCGCGACGTCGACGCGGTCGGCGTCACCACCCTCGCCGCGTCGAACGGTGCGTCGGCCACCGCCGGGGACACCGTCGTCGAGCGGGTGGCCCCGGCGCTCGCGCCCGACCAGGACGCCGCGGTCGATGGCGCGGCCGGCGCGGTCGACGCCGACGAGCGCGACGGCAGCGGCGACGGCGTGCCGACGATCGATCCGCTGCTGCAGCGCGTCGCCAAGCCCGAGTAGCCGCCCGACCCGGTTCCTCTGGCGGTGGCGGCACGCTGACGTGCCGCCAGTGCCAGGATGGCTGCGGCAGCAGAACGCGCCGCGGGTCGAGCAACCCCCGGCGGTACCGTGTCGGCCATGGCGGAGGGCCTCGACGTCGATGCGATGATCCAGCGCTTCCGTGCGCGCGCCGCCGCGGTCCGCAAGCGGCCCTTGCCGCCGATCGCGGGTGGCGAGCGCCAGGCCTTCATCGAGCAGGCGAACGTCGACTTCCGCGACTACGCGCTCATCGGCGACGCCGACGGCTCGATCGAGGACGGCGTCCTCGTGCTGCGGGTGGATCTGCGCCCGGCCGACCAGCGCACCGACCCGGCGCCGTGAGCGAGCTCGCCCCCCGCCCCCGGGTCGCCCTGGGAGCCGCCAGCCTCGCCGTCGTCGCGTGGTCGTTCGGGCCGATCATCGTGCGCGCCGTCGATGCGTCGACGCCGACGATCGTGTTCTGGCGCCTGTGGCTCGCCCAGCCGGTGATGATCGGCGTCGCCTACCTCACCAGGGGACGCCTGTCGTGGCCGCTGCTGCGCCGGTGCGCGATCCCCGGTGCGCTCTTCGGGTCGTCGATCATGAGCAGCTTCGCGTCGTTCGAGCACACCTCGATCGCGAACGCCACGCTCATCGGCGCGCTGCAGCCGGCGGTGGTGATGCTCGTGGCGCCGCGGCTGTTCGGCGACCGGTCGAGCCCCCGCCAGGTGGCCCTCGCCGCCGTCGCGATCGCCGGGATGGCGACGGTCGTGCTCGGCGCGGCGTCCGCCTCCGGCGCGTCGCTCGGCGGCGACCTCCTCGCGCTGGTGAACCTCGCGATCTGGATCGTCTACTTCATCCGCGTGAAGCGGGTGCGCGACGAGGGCGTGCACGCGCCGTCGTTCATCGCCGGGGTGTTCCTGGTCGCGGCCGTGACCGTGACGCCGTGGGCGCTGTTCGCGTCGGGCCGGGACCTCGGTGCGATCGGCGCTCGAGACGTCGGGTTCGTGCTGCTGATGGTGCTCGGACCGGGGCTGGTCGGGCACGGCACGATGACCTGGGCGCAGCGACACCTCGACATCACGGTGGCGTCGCTGCTCACGCTGCTCCAGCCGCCGATCTCGACCGTCGCGGCCTGGATCGTCTACGGCGAGCGCCTGGGTGCGGTGCAGCTGGCGGGCGCCGCGGTCGTCCTCGTCGCGGTGGCCGGCATCGTCCGTTCGGCGCACCAGCCGGCGCCGGAGGCCCGTCCTGCCTTGCCCGTTCCCGTGGAGTGACTGCTATCGTCACCGTCCGCACAACGCGGACGTGGCTCAGCTGGTAGAGCATCACCTTGCCAAGGTGAGGGTCGCGGGTTCGAATCCCGTCGTCCGCTCGAACGGCCCGGTCAGCGGAGGTTCACGCCGTCGCTGACCAGGCTCGGTCATCGACTCGACGAGGCGGACGCCGGAGCCGGCTGCACGCACTCCGGGCAGTGAGGCCGACCCGTCAGACGTACCTCGGCTGGACGCCGCCTCGGGGTGCGACGGTCACGCGGCGGGGAGCGCGAAGGGCCCGTGCTGTCGAAGCCGGTGCGGACGCCGAGCCCAGCGACCCGAACAGCCGGAGGGCGTCGTCAGTTGTACTGCGCGTGGCGGACGCCCTGCGGCGGACCGGTGAGCTCGTTGTCGAGGCCGAGGTGCTCCGCGAGCCCACACATGCGGATCAGCCGGTTCACGCACCTCGACGAATCCGTGATCAGGACGGTGCCACCGCCACGCCGCACCTGCTGGCGCACCTCCAGCAGGCAGGTGAGTCCGCTCGCACCGAAGAACGCCACGGCGCGCAGGTTGACGGCCAGCACCTCCGGCGGCGACGCGGCGATCAGCTCCTGCAGGACGCCGCGGATGTGGTCGGCTTCGGACACGTCGATCTCGCCAGCCAGGAGCACGTGCATGACACGTCCGGCGGTGATGGCTCGCACCTGCGCGTTGAGCTCGTCCACAGCGGCCTCCGGAAGCTGGTCCCCGCTCGCTGCTGAACGTCCGTACACGATGCCCCGCGACGCGCGGCCTGCGCCTCACCCGCGAGTGGGAAGTTCATCGACCGCGGCCGGCGTGAGGCCGTGGGCTATGGGCGCCGGCTGGCGTTGCGGACGATCTCGGCGGCGACGTCGCGGAGCTTGCGGTTCTGCTGCTGTGACTGGCGCACGAGCGTGTCGAACGCTTCGTCGGGTGTGCAGCGGAGCGCGCCGACGATGATGCCCTTGGCCTGTTCGATCTCGGCGCGGCTGCCGAGCGCCTCTTCCAGCTGCTCGCTACGAGCTCGCGCGGTCCAGTAGGCGTCGGCGTTGGCGAGCACGACGGCGGCTTGTGCCCCGAACAGCCGGGCGGTGGCGAGCTGCTCGGCGCTGAAGCCGTCGTCGTGTTCGGCGTAGAAGTTCAACGCCCCGTTGCGCTCCCCGTCGACCTCGAGCGGCACCGACAGGGTGCTCGAG